>ERZ650311.9-NODE-9-length-131398-cov-10.564674_pt1 | contig 131398 bp, 116 predicted proteins | sample MGYA00376247_ERZ650311 | MGnify/ENA primary metagenome ERZ650311 (study PRJEB26733, sample SAMN07839324) | wastewater metagenome | biome: small river; feature: stream; material: water | place: USA: North Carolina | collected 2016-07-28 ... | reverse complement strand
ACAACGCAATCCACTTAGGTATAAAAGCAATCAAGTCTTCCAACTCCTTGTCGCTGAACGCTGGACGAGGTTTACTCTTTTCACCTTTGCTATCAAGCATTGGCACCACGCTAGTGCTACTGATGATGCCTTTTTCTTTTGCCAAGTTAATCACGCGAATGTAAGCAGAAGAATGATTACGCTTGGTACTTGCTTTTGGCACTTTACCCATCATCGCTACTCGCCAACTTTCAAAGTCTCTAATTTGCTCTGTTGTTATCTTTTCAATTGTGTAGCCACCAAAAAATGGAATGAGATATTTGTTAATAGCAAATGTGTAATCTCTATATGTTCGCTTACCACTACCACTCGCTAATGCTTGTGCCATATTTGCTAATTCAATTACAGCAATCTGCTTAAATGTTTTTGTGATGGGTGTTAGTCCTGCTTCACTCTTAATCATTGTGATTTGATAGATACGCTCTGCGTTTTGCTTTGCTTGCTCTAAGTCGTCTGTGTTTGTTGATTGAGAATGCCACTTGCCATTAGTCAATCTAAAACGCATCTGCCAACTAGATGAGCTGGAACGCTTATACAGCGTGGCTTTGCCGCCCACTGCTGTTATTTTTTTATCAGCGTTATCGTCAGCTTTGGGCTGTTGTGTGAAAAGTTCTTTGAGTAATGACATACACGCTAGTGTGCTGTCAATTTATTTTTCTCGCGACTGTAAATGCCAAGTGCTGTCGTCAAAAAGCCACAGCGTAAAAAGAAAGTAGATGTAAAAAGAGCTGATAAATTTTGCTATGCTTAAACCAATGTCGCAAAACTGTATCAGCTCTGAATTTCAATTTTATGAGTCCTCTGCTCTAACCAACTGAGCTAAGGGCCCTTATTGCTTAATCTCCCTCTAAGAAGCTCTTGAGTTTGTCGCTTCTGCTTGGATGACGCATTTTGCGCAAAGCTTTGGCTTCAATCTGACGAATACGCTCACGCGTGACATCAAACTGTTTACCAACCTCTTCCAGCGTATGGTCGGTACTCATCTCAATACCAAAGCGCATTCTGAGAACCTTAGCCTCACGAGGTGTGAGTGAGTCCAAAATATCTTTGACAACATCACGCATCGAATCATGCAAAGCTGCTTCTGCAGGAGCCAAGGTGTTGGTATCTTCGATAAAGTCACCCAAATGCGAGTCTTCATCATCACCAATCGGTGTCTCCATAGAGATGGGTTCCTTAGCAATCTTCATAATTTTACGAATTTTGTCTTCAGGAATTTCCATCTTCTGCGCTAAAGTTGCAGCATCTGGCTCAATACCGGTCTCTTGCAAGATTTGACGACTAATACGATTCATCTTATTGATCGTCTCAATCATATGGACTGGAATACGGATAGTTCTTGCCTGATCGGCAATAGAACGTGTGATCGCCTGACGAATCCACCAAGTAGCATAGGTAGAGAATTTATAACCACGACGATATTCAAACTTATCAACCGCCTTCATCAAACCAATATTGCCCTCTTGAATCAAATCCAAGAACTGTAAACCGCGGTTGGTATATTTTTTCGCAATCGAAATAACCAAACGCAAGTTAGCTACAGTCATTTCACGCTTCGCTTCACGAGCACGCTTTTCACCCTCGTTCATGCGCTTATTGACTTCTTTCAATTCTGCAAGCGGCAACACAACTGCGCTCTGAATATCAATCAGTTTTTGCTGAATCTCTTGAATTGCTGGTACGTTACGCTCAAGAATGGCGCTATAAGGCTTGGCTTCCTTGAGTAAGTTAGCAGTCCACTTCAAATTCAAAGCCTGTTTAGGCAATGCAGCTAGAACTTCATTACGAGGCACACCGACCTTATTCGCCAGCAAACCGACCAAATTACGCTCTAAAGTCCATACCTCATCGACCTGCTTGCGCATGGTGTCACACAACTTCTCAACAGATTTCGCTGTAAATCTGAAACCCATGAGTTCATTACGAATCACTTCTTGCGCTTTCTTATAAGCGGGCGAGTTATATCCTTCACGCTCATGTGCACGACGCATTTTTTCAAATTGCGCGCGAATCACATCAAACTTTTCGAGTGAAAGTTGCTTCAACTCCTCTAATTGTTTAGCTGAGGCCGCACTAGCACCACCGCCGCCGCCTTCTTCGTCCATATCCTCTTCATCTTCGTCAGCATCATCGAGGTCTTCCTCTTCTTCTGCAGCAGACATAGGGATATCTTCAGCATTAGGGTCCACGAGACCATCGACGAACTCGTCGATTTCCATAGTGGCATCTTTAATCTTTTGCGCGTTATCTAAAATTTCTGCAATGGTGACCGGGCATGCAGACAAAGCCATCACCATATCTTTAAGACCAGCTTCGATCTTTTTGGCAATAACAATCTCGCCTTCACGCGTCAACAAATCAACTGTACCCATCTCACGCATATACATACGTACTGGATCGGTCGTTCTACCAAACTCAGAATCGACCGTTGATAAAGCAGCTTCAGCCTCTTCTTCAGCTTCTTCTTCTGTAGTGGCTGATGGCGCATTTTCATTGAGCAGCAAAGTCTCAGCATCAGGAGCTTGCTCATAAACAGTAATACCAATATCGCTTAACAAGCCAATCAAAGTCTCTAATGAATCTGCATCAGAGATCTCGTCAGACATCACGTCATTGATTTCGCCATGGGTCAAATAACCACGAGACTTACCCATCTTGATCAACTGCTTCAAACGCGCACGACGTAACTCTTGCTGTTCTTCACTACCTAGTTTCTGGGCATTGAATTCTTGTAGCAAGGCTTTTTCTTTAGCCTTACGATCACGTGCTTTTTGGCGGTCTGTACGTTGATCAACATTTGGATCACCTGGCTCAACCACTTTTGGTTTGCGGCCACGCTTTTTGGGAACAGCTAATGCAGCAGCAGCTTCAGCCGCAGCCTTTTTTTGTTCTTTTTCTAATTGTTTTTGTAATTGCTTTTCTAGCTTTAACTGAGCTTGGAGTTCTTTTTTCTTAGCTTGCTCTGCGGCTCTAATTTCAGCTTTCGTTGGACCTTTTTCTACTTTTACTGGCTTGACTGGTTTAGCCACCTTCTTAGGCACTGGCTTCTTAGCAACAGGTTTCGCCACTTTCTTGGCCACTGGCTTTTTAGCTGCTGGCTTAGCTGCTGCTTTTTTAGGCACTGGCTTTTTAACCACCGGCTTCTTTGCAGCAGGTTTGACTACCTTCTTGGCCACCGGCTTTTTAGCCGCTGGCTTAGCTGCTGCTTTTTTAGCCACTGGCTTTTTAACAACCGCCTTTTTAGCAGCAGGTTTGGCTAACTTCTTGGCCACTGGCTTTTTAGCCGCTGGCTTAGCTGCAGTCTTTTTCAAAACTGCTTTGGTGATCGTTTTTTTTGATTTTGCAACAGCCATAGTTTGTGCTCACTAACTTTAATCAAGAGCCAGCGGGGGCCGACTGGGCCACCCTAAGTTCTTGAATTTAATTGGAATTCAGAAAACCTTCTATTATAGTCGGCTCAGTGTAGTTTTTCCAGATTATTTCAGTTTTGCCATTAATTCACGGTATTTTTCGGGATCCCCAGGTAAAGCCTTACCTTCAGCCATTCTTTGGGCTATGGCCGTCATTTCTTCCTTATAAGACTGCAATTCGAGCTTTTTGAGCATGCCAAAGAAATCTTCTTGAGCATATTCGTAACTTAATTCAGTACTCATCAGACGCTCTCTTAATACGGCATAGGTTTTTGCATGAGCACTTTGGTCCAATTGCTCTTGAAAAACCGCAAAGCCTACATTCGGTGGCATTTGTTCGCACTGACTCAATAAATCTTGCATAAGCTCGTGAGCTTTGACTGAGCGCTTTTCTGCCACCCACAGAATGAGCTGTTTCTGAGTTTGATCAATGCGCTTACCCAAGGCTGGGTAGAGCATTAACAGCTTAACGATTTGTTGTGCTAAATCGACAGACTGGCTAGCCGCCTTTTCTTTTTTTTCTGGTGTTGGCTTGACGCTTTCAGTCACTTTTTGCGCTGTTTTCAAACCCATAAAGCTCTCTAGCTCTGGCACGCTGATGACCAGTCGGCGCGCCAACTCATGCAGAATTTGACTACGCAAGGCAATCGCTGGCATGGCTGCGATGAGAGGTTTTGCATGAAACTGGGTTTGCGCACGACCCTCAGGCGTTTTTAAATCCTGTTCTTCTGCGGCTACTTCAATTAAATACTCTGACAAAGGCATGGCTGAACGTATTGCCGCTTCAAAAGCTTCTTGTCCATAAGCCCTGACATAACTATCTGGATCATGCTCTGTGGGTAAAAATAAAAAGCTCACTGCTTTGTCATCGGCCATCATTGGCAAAGTAGCTTCTAACGCTCTTTTTGCCGCTCGACGACCGGCAGCATCGCCATCAAAGGAAAACACGATACGATCAGCTTGACGCATTAATGAGCGCACATGATGAGAAGTACAGGCCGTTCCAAGGGTAGCCACAGCATTCGGAAATCCCAGTTGTGCTAGAGCGACCACATCCATATAGCCTTCACACACAATCACATAGCCTTTGTCACGAATTCCTAAGCGCCCTTCAAAAAGGCCATAGAGAGTATGTCCTTTGGAGAAAAGTGGTGTCTCGGGAGAGTTCAAATACTTAGGCTCACCCGCATCAATGATGCGCCCCCCAAAGGCAATCACTTGACCCTTGGTATTGCGTATTGGAAACATGACGCGATCTCGAAAGCGGTCGTAGCGCTTACTCTCTGATTGAATCACCATCCCTGCTTCAATGAGCACTTTCGCCAGCTCATCCTGCTGATAACTGCCAAATACAGCTTCAAGACTCTGCCAGGCATCTGGGGCATAACCCAAGCTATAACGTTTCGCGATTTCACCACTCAAACCACGACCCTTAAGATAGTCGATCGCACGCTGACTTTGCTTTAACTCTTGACGATAGTAGTTAGCCGCTCGCTCCATCATCTCACCCATCGCCAATGCTTGCTTTTGCTTTTGCACATCAGCAGGTCGACGCTCTTCTTTAGGTACCGTTAACCCGATTGAGCGCGCCAAGTCTTCTATGGCCTCGACATAAGTCAGACCCGAGTATTCCATTAAAAAACTAATGGCCGAACCATGAGCGCCACAACCGAAGCAGTGATAAAACTGCTTAGTGGGTGACACACTAAAAGAGGGAGATTTTTCGTTATGAAAAGGGCATAGGCCCTGAAAATTAGCGCCTGCCTTTTTGAGCGTGACATGACGACCCACAATCTCAACCACATCAACACGATTGAGTAAGTCAGTGATAAATGATTGTGGAATCATGCGGTCAATCAGGAATTATTTGGTGAGCAAGGCTTTCACGGCTGCGGAAACCATTCCCATATCGGCCTTGCCAGCCAATTGAGGTTTTACAACACCCATGACCTTACCCATATCCTGAGGACCCACGGCGCCCACCTGTGCAATCGCAGCGGAGACTGCCGCACGCACTTCTTCTTCTGATAATTGTGCTGGCATGTAGGCTTGCAAAACCACTAATTCGGCTTGCTCTTTAGCAACCAAATCATCACGACCGGCCGCTTGAAATTGACTGATGGAGTCTTTACGTTGCTTAATGAGTTTTTCAATGATGGCCAACACGGCAGCGTCATCTAACTCAATACGCTCATCTACTTCTTTTTGCTTCATCGCAGCCAGTAATAAACGAATGGTCCCCAAACGCTCCGTATCTTTGGCACGCATGGCGGATTTCATATCTTCTGTAATGCTGTCTTTCAGGCTCATTTTTTCTCCAAATAAAAAAACCCACTGGGCATATCCGCAGTGGGTTTATCGTATCCCAAGGCAAGTATGCTTGCCCGGAAAAGAATTAGTACATTTTCTTAGGCAACATCTGGCTGCGGATACGCTTGTAATGACGTTTCGCAGCAGCAGCCTTCAAGCGCTTGCGCTCTGTAGTTGGCTTTTCATAAAACTCACGAGCACGGAGTTCAGTTAAGAGGCCATTCTTTTCAATAGCGCGCTTAAAACGGCGTAATGCCACTTCAAAAGGTTCGTTTTCGCGTAAGCGGATAGTTGTCATGCTGTTTACTCTAAAAAATGTTCTGATTTAGTCAGAAAAAACTGTAAAACGAGATTGTAGCACGGCAAAATACTGTTATGCGAGTTCTTGGTATAGAAACTTCTTGTGATGAAACCGGCCTAGCGATTGTCGAGGTTAGCGGAAATAATTCCTTTGAAATCAAAGGTCAAGCCCTTTATTCACAAATCGCGATGCACCAAAATTACGGGGGCGTGGTCCCTGAATTAGCATCACGCGATCATATCAAAAGGATTATTCCCCTTATTAATCAAGTAGTTAAAGATTCTGGGGCTGATCTTCAAAGCATCGATGCGATCGCTTATACCCAAGGGCCAGGCTTGGCAGGTGCGCTACTCGTCGGAACCTCGGTAGCGAAAGCTTTAGGAATGGCTCTCGGTATTCCAACCATAGGAATCCATCATCTTGAAGGTCATCTTTTGTCACCTTTGCTAGGGCAGAAGAATCCTCTCGAATTTCCATTTATTGCTCTCTTAGTGTCAGGGGGGCACACACAACTGATGCTTGTCAAAGGTCTAGGGCAATACATCATCCTAGGCGAGACACTCGATGATGCGGCTGGCGAAGCCTTTGACAAAACAGCCAAGTTATTAGGTCTTCCCTATCCGGGTGGACCGCAAGTCTCCGCTCTCGCAGAATCAGGTCAGAGCGAGCGCTTTAACTTCCCACGACCTATGCTGCACTCAAAAGATTTAGATTTTTCATTTGCTGGTTTAAAGACTGCGGTACTCACACAAGTGAAAAAGTTAGGCGGGACAGAAAATTTAGAACCATCTGCGAAAGCTGATATCGCCGCCTCATTCGTGGCAGCGATCACTGAAGTCATTACTGAAAAATGTATTGCGGCACTCAAGACTCATGAACAACAGCATTTAATCGTCGCTGGCGGTGTTGGCGCTAACGTGCAATTACGCGAACACCTCAATCATGCTTGCGAATTAATTGGCGCAAAAGTACATTACCCGCCCCTTCATTTGTGCACCGATAATGGCGCCATGATTGCCTTTGCAGGAGCCATGCGCTTGGCACAAAACCCTAGCTTGGCCACAAGCAGTCGCAGCTTTGATGTGAGGCCGCGCTGGCCTCTAGATCAGTTAGATGAAATCAGTGCGTAAGCACTATGATTGTGAATCGATTCAAAGTTTTCAGCTTCAACCACAAAACTCTGAATACGCTTGTCTGCCTTTAATTGTCCGGCGACATCACGCACTAAGTCTTCTACAAACTTAGGGTTGTCATACGCACGCTCGGTGACGTACTTTTCATCGGGGCGCTTCAAAAGACCCCATAACTCACAAGAGGCTTGGCTTTCAGCAATCTTGACCAACTCTTCTAAATCTAATTTAGCATCCTGAGCCAACTCAACCTTCATGGTGACATGTGAACGCTGATTGTGAGCGCCATACTCTGAGATTTCTTTAGAACATGGGCACAAACTCGTGACAGGAACCACCGCTTGTAGGTAGAGAGTTGTTTGCGCTTGACCATTGATTTTTTCAGCACGCACATCCCAGCTGACGTCGTAATCCAACAAACTTTGTACACCTGATACAGGTGCAGTTTTATTGATGAACTGGGTGTATTTCAACTGAATCTGACCTGCTGTTGCATCCAAAAGATCCAGCATTTTGCTGGCCATTTCACGAATCGATGCCGCATCTAAGGCCTGATGCTGCTCTTGCAAAAGAGCCACAAAACGAGACATGTGGGTACCTTTTTTGTCTGCAGGTAAAGCCACATCTAAATCGAATGTCGCCACCGTGTGCTGCGCCGTATCACCCACCTGAATCAAGATCGGATGACGCACACCACGAACACCCACCCGATTAATGGGAATGTTACGGTGGTCGTGGCTGGACTGCACATCGGGCATAGCCTGCCCTTTAAGAAATGCGGTGTTGATATCGTTCATAACGTTATTGTCCGACAAAATCAGGCTGCGCGCTTTTTTTGAGATAAATCCAGTTTTTTCTGAATGGCTTTTTGAATGCCGTCTACATCCAGACCACATTCTTTCATGAGTAGGGCATGATCACCATGATCAACAAAACGATCGGGTAAACCGAGCTGTAAACAGGGCACCTCAATACCCTGCTCTGCTAACACTTCCAAGCATGCACTGCCGGCACCACCGCCTATCGCACCCTCTTCAAGGGTCACTAGCAAGTCATGTGTGCGAGCCAAAGAACAAACTAAATCGGCATCTATTGGCTTAATAAAACGCATATTGGCCACAGTGGCATCGATACGCTCAGCCACATCTAAGGCGGGGTATAGCAATGTTCCAAAAGCCAAAATCGCTACTTTTTTACCTTGACGACGGATTTCGCCACGCCCTAAAGGTAACTCTTTTAATTCTTGACTCACTACCGCACCCACACCAGCACCGCGCGGATAACGCACTGCACTTGGATGATTTTGACGATAAGCAGTCGTCAAAAGATCACGGCACTCTGCCTCATCAGCTGGAGCCATCAAAATCATATTGGGTACGCAACGCAAGAATGGAATGTCATAGGCGCCTGCATGAGTGGCACCATCAGCACCAACCAAGCCTGCACGATCTAATGCAAATACCACAGGCAAATCCTGTAAAGCCACATCATGAATCAACTGATCATAGCCACGCTGCAAAAACGTTGAATAAATCGCCACTACCGGTTTTAAACCTTCACAAGCTAGACCGCCGGCAAAAGTAACTGCGTGCTGCTCAGCAATGCCCACATCAAAATAACGTTGTGGGAAACGACTTTCAAATTCAACCAATCCAGAGCCTTCACGCATAGCCGGGGTGATAGCTACCAATTTGGGATCCGCAGCCGCCATATCGCACAGCCATTCACCAAAGACTTGAGTAAATGTTTTTTTACTTGTCGTGCTCGGCTTAATGCCTTGGGATGGATCAAACTTACCCGGGCCGTGATAAAGAATCGGATCTGCCTCTGCTAATTTGTAACCTTGGCCTTTTTTAGTCACTACATGCAAAAACTGTGGGCCTTCACCCTCGAGAGCTAAACGCCTGACATTTTGCAAAGTAGGGATCAAAGAATCGAGATCATGTCCATCAATCGGGCCTATGTAGTTAAAGCCAAATTCCTCAAAAATAGTGCCAGGCACCACCATGCCTTTGGCATGCTCTTCTAGACGTTTGGCAAACTCACGTAATGGTGGCGCCATTGATAAGACACTATCTAAACCTTTTTTGGTGGCTGCATAAAAACGACCGCTCATTAAACGTGCCAAGTAACGATTGAGCGCGCCCACAGCAGGTGAAATAGACATATCGTTATCATTTAACACCACGACTAGCGGCAAATCCTTATAGATGCCACCGTTATTAAGCGCTTCAAAAGCCATACCAGCACTCATAGCACCATCACCGATGACAGCCACAGCAACTCGCTTCTCACCTTGAGCACGGGCACCCAAAGCCATGCCTAATGCAGCTGAAATACTCGTTGATGAGTGTGCTGTGCCAAAGGTATCGTATTCACTTTCAGAGCGGCGCGGAAAACCTGAAATACCACCGTACTGACGCAAAGTAGACATTGCATCTTTACGACCTGTCAGAACTTTATGAGCGTAACTCTGGTGACCGACATCCCAAACCAAGCGGTCATAAGGAGTCTCAAAAACATAATGCAAAGCAATCGTTAACTCAACGGTGCCTAAATTAGAAGACAAGTGTCCACCGGTCTTAGAAACACTATCTAAGAGAAATTGTCTTAGCTCAATCGCTAAGTCATCCAACTCCGCTTTACTGCAATTGCGTAAATCGGCAGGACTGTGAATGGAATCCAACTTGTTCGTCATATGATGGCCAGTTAATTGGAACGCTCAACTACTCTATCAGCAATTGCTAACAAGAAACTGGCATGGTCCTCGTCTTTAATTTCCGCAATAGCGGCAAGATGTAATTTTCTCGCAAAAGCTCTCGCCTTGTCCAAATCTAATAAAGAGACATAGGTTGGCTTTTCTGCCAGGGCATCTTTTCCGGCTGTTTTACCCAATGTAGCCGAGTCCATCGTGGCGTCTAAGACATCATCTACGACTTGGAATGCCAACCCTAAATGACTTGCATACCGATCTAAAGCGTCAATCTGGGCTCGTCCCAAGCCACCCGCAATACCGCCCATCACAGTAGATGCCCTGAGCAAAGCGCCCGTTTTCATGCGATGCATTTGCTCAAGCTCAGTCAAACCCATCGCCTGCCCCACATGCTCCAAATCAATTGCTTGACCACCGGCCATGCCCTCAGCCCCACCCGCTTGAGTCATGACAGTCAAGATATCAACTTTTTGCTCATGCCCGATGTGCTGAGATTGCAAAATAGTTTCAAAAGCTAATGTTTGTAGCGCATCTCCTACCAAGATCGCTGTAGCCTCATCAAAAACTTTGTGAACGGTGGGGCGACCACGACGAAAATCATCGTTGTCCATCGCAGGTAAATCATCATGTACTAGCGAGTACGTATGAAACAACTCGATCGCCACAGCCGCGTCTAAAGCAGCTTCTTGTAGCAAACCCCGGCCATTCAGGGCTGCCGAAGCTAACACCAATTGTGGGCGAATACGTTTACCGCCACCCATGACGGCATATTCCATCGCTTCCCATAAACGGGGAGCCAGCGATGATTGTTTAAAAGTATCTTGTAAGCGCTGCTCGATCGTGCATGCAGCTTGCTCAAGATCTGATGGAAGATGAGTCACGGGGCAGCCTGAAATACTTTGACTTGATGCTCTACCTTTTGCAAAACAGCCTGACAATGCTTTAAGAGAGCCGCACCCTCTTGGTAGGCTTTTAAGGTATCTTCCAAACTCAACTGACCTGACTCCATACGAGCAATCAGTTGCTCCAATTGAGCAATCGCCTCTTCGTATGGCATGTCATCGTTGAACTCAATGGGTAAGGCTGGTTTTTTAGGCATAAATCGTCCAATTTGTTGACGCAAAACAATATACGTAGCAATTTTAAGGCTTTAGCACGGGTATAATCATTTTCCCTTTCCAATATCGACCTGTCGATGGTTGGATTGGTTGTTCCGCTTAGCTTCGGCTGACTTTTTTATCGGGGGTGGGAAGAATGACTAATCTAGCTACCGCGCAGCATCTTGCGCCGTCCAAGCTACAACTGCCAGTATCGGCTTATTTCGATACTGAGCTCTACAACAAGGAAATTGAACTACTGTTCAAACAAGGCCCAGGTTATATTGGGCATGAACTTATGGTGCCTGAAATTGGGGATTACCAAACTTTAAGCGCTGAAAATGAGGGTCGAGTTCTAGTTCGCAACACGCAGGGTGTTGAATTATTGTCTAACGTATGCCGCCATCGTCAAGCGATCATGCTCAATGGCAAAGGTCATACACAAAATATTGTTTGCCCACTCCATCGCTGGACATATCAACTCAACGGCGAACTGATGGGTGCGCCTCATTTTGCAGAGCAGCCTTGCTTGAACCTAGGTAAGACACCTCTACAAAATTGGCAAGGTTTACTCTTTGAAGGTCCGCGCGATGTGCATCAAGATTTAAAAAACTTAGGCATTGCCAAAGACTTGGATTTTTCCGGTTATATGCTTGATCATGTTGAAGTACATGACTGTAACTACAACTGGAAAACATTTATCGAAGTCTATCTCGAGGACTATCACGTAGTACCATTTCATCCAGGTCTTGGGAAGTTTGTCGAGTGCAATGACTTACAGTGGCAATTTGAAGACTGGTTTAGCGTTCAGACTGTCGGTATTCATAAAGGCTTACAACAGGCTGGCTCACCCACCTATGCGCGCTGGCATGAAGCCGTCTTGCGTCATCACAATGGTCAACTGCCAAAATATGGCGCAGTCTGGCTGACCTATTACCCCAACATCATGGTGGAGTGGTATCCCGGTGTTTTATGTATCTCCACATTACAACCAATGGGAATTAATAAGACGCGCAATATTGTTGAGTTTTATTACCCAGAAGAAATCGCCCTATTCGAACGCGAGTTCATCGAAGCTGAACGTGCCGCTTACATGGAAACCTGTATCGAAGATGATGAAATTGCTGAACGCATGGATGCGGGTCGTAAAGCATTGTTCGAGCGTGGCGAAAATGAAGTGGGGCCCTATCAATCCCCTATGGAAGATGGTATGCAACACTTTCATGAGTGGTATCGCAAAGTGATGGCCTACGAAAATTCATGAACTCACCTCTGATTAACGCTGCTGAATTATGGGCACAAATCCAAAACCATCAGGCACCCCTGATCTATGACTGCCGCTTTGATTTAGCAAAACCTGAGAGTGGTCATGATGCCTATCTAATGGGGCATATCCCTGGCGCAGCGTATGTTCACCTAGATCGTGATTTATCTGGCCCGAAAAATGGTCATAACGGTCGCCATCCATTGCCCGATTTTTCATCATGGCATCAGACTTGCCTTCGTCTTGGCATTACCCATCAGCAAAGCATCGTCATCTACGATCATCAGTACGGAGCCTTTGCTTGCAGAATGTGGTGGATGCTCAAAGCCTCAGGCATCCAGCGCGTTCAAGTTCTCAATGGTGGTTTTGAATCTTGGCTCAAGGCTGGCCTGCCCACCGACAGTGGCACCCAGTATCATCCAACAACTGAGCAGTTAGACGTAGAGCCGTTTCACGGCGTCATCAATAGCGCCGCTGTACTTGCAAATCTTCAAGATCGACAATTTCAGATCCTAGATGCACGCGCGCCAGATCGTTTCATGGGTGAAAATGAAACACTAGATCCGGTAGGTGGTCATATCCCAGGTGCCCTGAATCGCTTTTTTAGAAATAATTTAGATAGCCATGGTCTCTTTAAAGACCCCCAAGTATTAGCAGAGGAATTTAAAGCACTCAGCTCTGACTTAGAACTGGTGCATCAGTGCGGCTCAGGCGTGACTGCTTGTCATAATATTTTTGCCATGGCCCTTGCTGGCATTGACTCTGCAAAACTCTATGCGGGAAGTTGGAGCGAGTGGTGCAGCGAACCCACTCGACCGATTGCTAAAAACTAATGGGCGTGGCCCCAATGAGCAATTTCAGAAACCAAGAGTACCAAAGCAACACCTAAAGCAATCAAGACGACCTGCTCCATAGATTCTCTCAAACGAGGGCGTCGATGCATTTGAGGCATCAAATCACTCACAGCAATATAGATAAAGCTACTTGAAGCTAAAACTATCACGTAAGGAATTAAATGCGTCGTGCTGTCTAGGAAAAAGTAACCTAAAACACCGCCTAAAACAGCCATCATGCTTGCTAAGAAGTTATAGACCAAAGCACGAGTCCGTGTAAATCCTGCATTCATGAGAACAATAAAATCTCCGACCTCCTGCGGAATCTCATGCAAAGCAATGGCAATGGCAGTCAGGACCCCGATGTGAGGATCGGCTAAAAAAGCCGCTGCAATCAAAATGCCATCAGCAAAATTATGCAAGCCATCACCTAAAAGAATGACCCAACCACTACGTCCGGCAGATTCCTTATCGTGACCATGATGGTGGCCATGGCCATCGTGCTCATGATGATGAGAATGGCGCAAGAGCGCTGCTTTTTCAAGAATAAAAAAACCAAGCAAGCCAACCAATAGCGCTACAAAAAGTGAGGTGATATCAACATTAGGGGTCGTAAAGGCTTCTGGCAGGCTATGCAGTAAAGCAGTGGCCAATAAGACGCCAACTGATAGGCTGACCATGCGATCGACCATTTTTGAAAGTACCGTCAGCGACAGACTCGCTGCCGCTGAGATACTCAACACCCCAGCCACCGTGGTAGCCAGGATAATCCACATCAAGGTCATACAACCCCTTGCTTTTTAAACCAGTCGAGACATTTTTGCCAACCATCTTTAGCAGGTCCCTCGCGATAGGTATTACGGTAATCCGCATGGAAGGCATGTGGTGCATCTGGATAAATTTCAAAAAGCGATTGTTGAGCAGCACGATTTTGTGGGACTGCTAGCAGCGCTTTTTTCATAGCGTCGACCGTATCCAAAGGAATACCTGTGTCCGCAGAACCATATAAACCAAGAACTGGTGCCTTGATTTGAGCAGCCAAATCAACTGGGTGCAGTGGGTTATTGGGTGTTTTGTCACCGACCAAGCGACCATACCAAGCCACACCGGCCTTAATCTCAGCCACCTGAGCAGCAGCTAACCAAGTAATTCTGCCGCCCCAACAAAAGCCAGTGATGCCAACCCGACGAGTATCACCGCCATTTTTTCCAGCCCAAGCAATGGCTGCACGAATATCTGCCATCACTTGCTCATCGGGTGTCTTACCTACGATTTCTTTTTGTATTTCTGCCACAGTGCCCAAGAGGTTGGGATCACCCGCGCGCACAAAAAACTCGGGGGCAATCGCCATATAGCCTTGTTTAGCAAAACGTCGCGTCACATCAGCAATGTACTCATGGACACCAAAAATCTCACTCACAACAATCACTACGGGAAAACCGTTTTTAGCTGGTTTTTCTGGCTTAGAAACGTAAGCAGGTACATCAACACCCAAGGACTTGTATGACACTTCCTCGCCTTTAATACCATTGAAATCTGTCTTAATCGCTTGCGCCATGACAGGATCAGCTGCTGCAACATAACCAGCACCCAAGGCAATGCCTGCGCCCACTTTTAAAAAGTCTCGGCGGCGAGCTGTATCACTTGCCAATAGTGCTGCTGTGTCTGCCACCATATCTTGCGTAATCTTTGTTTTCATAATTGCCTCCTGATTGATTGAAACACTAATGCGCCTCTTCCCAATTCATACCCACCCCTACCTCAACAAGGAGCGGCACTTTTAATTGCGCCACACCAGTCATGAGCTCAGGCAGATGTTTTTTTACTAAAGCTAGCTCTTCTTTTGGAGTCTCCAATATCAATTCATCATGCACTTGTAGCAATAGTTTCGATTTTAAGCCTTCTTCATCCAACCATTTCTGAACTGCAATCATGGCCAATTTAATCAAATCAGCAGCAGTACCTTGCATAGGCCCATTGATTGCTGCTCGCTCCGCTGCTTGACGACGCATGGCCTGAGCACTCTTTATTTCAGGCAACCATAAACGGCGCCCAAAGACAGTCTCAACATAACCTCTGGCTTTAGCGAGTTCTCGAGTTTGCGCCATATATTGAGCAACGCCAGGATAACGAGCAAAGTAAGTATCAATATATTGCTGTGCCGCTGAGCGCTCAATGCCTAAATTACCAGCCAAACCAAATGCACTCATGCCATAAATTAATCCAAAGTTAATCACTTTGGCATAACGTCTTTGCTCAGCATTCACCTGATCTAAAGAGACATGAAACATCTCTGCTGCGGTCGCTTTATGAATATCCTCACCTGCTGCAAATGCTTTTAACAAGTTTTCATCTTCAGCAATGTGCGCCATGATGCGTAACTCAATCTGCGAATAGTCCGCAGAAACTAATTGACAACCAGGTCGAGCAATAAATGCCTCTCTGATCTTGCGACCTTCTTCGGTTCGAACCGGAATATTTTGTAAATTGGGATCACTCGATGCCAAACGGCCAGTGACCGCAACCGCCTGCGAAAAACTCGTATGAATTCGTCCAGTTTGTGGGTTAATCATACGTGGCAATTTTTCAACATAGGTCGATTGCAATTTAGCCAAACTTCGATACTCTAAAATTTTGGCAGGCAATGGATAATTCTCAGCCAGTTTTTGCAGGACTTCTTCGTCCGTCGACGGCGCTCCAGATGGCGTTTTTTTCACCACAGGAAGCTCCAAGCGCTCAAATAAAATTTCAGCAATCTGCTTGGGCGATTGGATGTTAAATGGCTGTCCAGCGAGCTCGTGGATCTGCTTTTCCAAAGACAGTAAGCGGTGACCTAACTCTTGCGCCTGCTTACCGAGCCGCTCCACATCAATCAAAATACCCTCACGCTCCATGCGAGCCAATACTTTCATGGCAGGCATCTCGATATTTTCATAAACCTCTTTCAGGCGAGGCTCTGACTGCATGCCTTTTTGTAAAGCTTGATGCAAGCGTAGAGTAATGTCAGCATCTTCGGCTGCATAAGCAGTCGCTTGCTCTAGCGCAACTTGATCAAAAGTAATTTGATGAGCTCCTTTTCCACAAACTTGTTCGTAGCTAATCGTGGTCTCGCCTAAATGACGCTTGGCCAAACTATCCATATCATGGGACCGATGTGACTCCAAGACATATGATTGCAAGAGCGTGTCATGCGCAATACCTCGCAAAGTGATGCCTACATTTTTAAATACATGCCAGTCATATTTGAGGTTTTGCCCTAACTTGTGATGATGCTCACTCTCTAACCATGGCTTAAGCTTGTCTAAAACTGTTTGCTTATCCAATTGTTGCTCATGGGTGGTATGTGCTACCGGAATATAGCAAGCAAGACCCGACTCTAACGATAAAGAAATACCCACTAACTCAGCTTGCATAGGATCTAAGCTATTCGTTTCCGTATCGACACTCGTTAAAGTTGCAGTCTCAATTTGATGGAGCCATTTTTGTAATTGCTCTAGGGTAGTCACACACTCATAATGCCTAGCAATAGGCTGTGTGTCATGCTCTGCCACATAACCAAATAAGTCTGCAGAAGCAGGGATCGTGATGCTCGCACCACCGGCACCCTCTACAGCCTGAGCTGGCAGGGGGGCATCGCCACTGAGATGGGTATGTTTTTCAAGATCGCGTAATAAAGAACGAAACTCAAATTGAGTAAATAATTCCTTCAATCGATCACGATCTTCAGGTGCCGCCCGTAGTTTCTCCAGATGCGGTACATGATCATTTAAATCACAATCCGTCTTCACTGTTAATAACTCACGCGCCTTGGGTAGCCAGGGTAAAGCCGTGCGCAGATTTTCACCCACCACCCCTTTCACCTCCGCTGACCGACTCATCAAAGTGTCTAAATCGCCAAACTCAGTGAGCCACTTCACAGCAGTTTTAGGGCCCGCTTTATGTACACCGGGTACGTTATCAACAGCATCCCCCGTAATACTCAGGTAATCAACAATTCGATTGGGGGGCACACCAAATTTTTGGGTCACACCAGCCACATCTAATTTTTCAGCAGTCATGGTGTTAATTAATGTCACTTGATCCGTGACTAATTGAGCTAGATCTTTATCACCGGTAGAGATCACAGTGTTCCAACCTAAGTGAGAAGCTTGGGAAGCTAAAGTACCGATCACATCATCAGCCTCAATGCCTGGCACGACGAGTACAGGCCAACCTAAAGCACTGACCACTTGATGTATCGCCTCAATTTGTAAGGCCAGATCCTCAGGCATAGAACTACGATTCGCCTTGTACTCAGGATACATATCATCACGAAAGGTTTTACCCTTGGCATCGAAAACACAGGCGATGTGACTCGCTGGAAAATCTGCACGGGCGCGGCGCATCATATTGACCATGCCCTGAATCGCACCCGTAGGAAATCCCTGCGAGTTACGAAGGTCTGGCATGGCATGAAAAGCACGGTATAGATAACTGGAACCGTCAACCAGTAAAAGAGAATCTAAAGACATCCCGCAATCGTACAATTGATAGGTCTATTCTTCTATTTTTTTTAAAACATGATGCTAAGAACCCCTTTGAAAAAACCCGTCGCGATTTTCGCAACACTCATTTTTGTTGTTTTTAGTCAAGGACTTAGCGCACAAACCGGGCAGGCATTAAGCGCCGAAGAGCTCAAGCAAATTAATCAACAACCCATTATTCCAAGCATTCAAAATCGAGCCGAAACAGGCAAATCAGACACTAAACAGCCTAGCTTTACCCATCAAGAAGCTGATGGTACAAAAATTAAGGAATATCGCGAATCCGGTAAAAGCACAGAGGTCGTCGTACAGACTGGGGTAGGCACGCGCTACGAAATGAGCAACCCGCAAGATAGTGCCAATCCAAAAATTCGAAATCAAGACGTGAACCGCGTTCCCTCTGTCAAATTGCCCTTCTAATCATGGCCGTTTTTACTGAAGTCGCATTCACAGAAGCCGAATCATGGTTTGCTAAGCACTATGATCACCTAGGCCGTTTAAAAGGTCTGCAGGGTATCAGCTCGGGTATTGAAAATAGTAACTTTTTTATACAAGTTGAGGATCAGTCTGGCCAGAAAACAGAATATGTCCTCACCCTTTTTGAGCGCTTAACGAGCGAACAGCTGCCTTTTTATCTCAACTTGATGGAGCATTTAGCTAAGAAGGATATTAAAGTCCCAGCACCAATTCGTAACCGAGAGAACCAACTACTTTCCCAGCTTAAAAATAAACCCGCTACCATCGTGACCAAGCTCAAGGGCAGCTCAAAACTGAAGCCCGAGGCGACTCATTGTGCCTTGGTGGGTGATATGCTGGCTCGCATGCATTTAGCAGGTATGGACTTCCCCATGCATCAACCGAATTTACGTAGCCTCGGATGGTGGCAAGAAACGGTGCCGACGGTTTTACCTTATCTACAAAAGCAACAACAAGAACTATTGCTGAGCGAGCTAAAAACACAAAGTGATTTTTTTCAGTCTGCCAACTATAGTCTTTTACCTAGCGGGCCTAGTCATTGTGACTTATTTAGAGACAATGTCTTGTTTGATGAGGTTCATGGTGAAGATCAACTCGGCGGCTTCTTTGACTTTTATTTTGCCGGTACAGACAAATGGTTATTTGATTTAGCCGTCACAACGAATGACTGGTGCATCGATTTAACTAACGGTGAATTACAGAGCGATCGTTATCAGGCGCTGATCAATAGCTATCAATTAGTTCGCCCCCTCAGCGACGCTGAAAAGAAAGCCTGGCCATTGATGCTGCGTGCAGCGGCATTGCGCTTTTGGATTTCTCGCCTGTGGGATTTTTATCTGCCGCGAGATGCAGCCTTACTCACGCCGCATGACCCTACTCACTTTGAGAGAGTCCTCATCGCAAGACGAAATCAAGAATTTACGGTCTAATCACAGCTATGCAACTTAAACACGCTTCTGCTTCTGATGGATATGTCTGGATGCGCCAAGGTTTTTGGCTGTTCAAGAAAAACCCTTTGGCGTTTTTAATGCTGGTATTTCTGTATATTTTTATCGCTCAGTTCGCCATCTTGATACCTGTCTTTGGCGTTTTTATTATTTTGGTATTGACGCCAGGTTTAACCGTGGGCTTCATGACAGCTTGCCAAATGGTGATTAGAGGCGAGAGAGTCTACCCCACAGTCTATTTATCCGGCTTTAAAACTGTCGACCCATTGGTCCGTAAAAATCTGCTGACCCTCGGGACTATTTACGCTTTTTTGATTCTGATTTTGAGCCTAATTGCTAGCGCCTTCATTGACTTTAAACAGCTACTCACCATCCTCACGCAACAATCACCACCAACACTCAGAGATGTGGAGAGTATTTACTTTGGCTTAGGTGTTGGCCTACTACTATACGTGCCCATTGCCATGATTATGTGGTTTGCGCCCCTTTTGGTCGCCTGGGGAAAGATGTCTGTAGGTCAGGCGCTATTCTCGAGCTGGATTGCCTGCTGGAGTAACCGAGGAGCTTTCATTTACTACATGATTATTTGGGCCATCATCATCGTGGCCATGCCATTCTTCTTTGAGGCATTACTCGACGGCATGGGCATGCGTGTGGCCATCCCATTCATCATCCCCCCTTATTCCATGGCAGCACTCACAGTCTTGTACTGTTCGTTTTTTGCAACCTGGAAAGCCTGTTTCGATCCTGATTAATCAATCGTCGTGAGCTTTGCAATCGCTAATTGCAGCCATTTAGCGCCATGACGATTGAAGTTCACCTGCGCTTTAGCATCAGTACCCTGACCTTCTAAAGCTAAGATTCGCCCTTCACCAAACTTTGTGTGAAAAACGCTTTGCCCGACCCGAAAGCCATGACCCGCTTGTTTAGATATTGAACTCAGCGGAGCGGTAATTGAATCATTGCGAACGCGATGCTGCACATCACCAAGCGGCGCTGCGCCAGACCAATCACTGCCTGTAGACCATGATGGTTGACGACTCACCGAACCCCAACGCGCATCTTTTTGCCGAGGCGTAAGATGCTTCAAGGTATGTGCGGGGAGCTCCTCTAAAAATCTCGAGGGTAAGTTATAGCGCACTTGACCGTGTAGCATTCTGGATTGCGTATGCGATAGATACAGTTTTTCCTTAGCGCGCGTAATCGCCACATACATGAGACGACGCTCTTCCTCCAAACCCTTGTCTTCATTAATACTGTTTTCATGAGGAAATAAACCTTCTTCCAAACCAGTAATGAAGACCATGGAAAACTCTAAGCCTTTCGCAGAATGCACTGTCATCAACTGCACCGCATCTTGTCCTGCCTGAGCTTGATTATCTCCAGCCTCTAATGAAGCATGGGCCAAGAAAGCCGCCAGCGGCGACATCTCTAGTACATCACCTGTTTCAGAAAATGGCGTCGAGCTAGCGCTAGTGTCTTGAGCAATGCCTTCTTCTGCAATAAAAGCGGTCGCTGCATTCACTAATTCTTGTAAGTTCTCAATACGATCTTGACCTTCTTTTTCATTGAGGTAATGCTGAATCAAACCACTATGCTGAATCACATAATCGACAGTCTCAGGTAAGGTGTAGTGTCGTGTCGCATCGCGCATGTGCTCAATCAAACGCACAAATGCCCCCAAAGTCTGACTTGTCTTCCCCTGCAGATAAGGGGCTGCTGCATATAAAGAACAATTATTTGAACGAGCGGTATCTTGTAAAACCTCGATGGTTTTTGCCCCAATACCACGCGTTGGGAAATTCACAACACGCGAAAATGAGGTGTCATCATTCGGGTTTTCTAACAATCTCAAATAAGCTAAAGCATGCTTAATTTCAGCTCGTTCGAAAAAGCGCAAACCACCATAAACACGATAAGGGATGCCTGCTGAGAATAGGCCGTGCTCAATGATGCGAGACTGCGCATTACTGCGATAAAGAATGGCCATTTCACTGCGGCTGCGACCCTCATTAATCCCTGCGCGTATCTCATCAACAATCCAAGCGGCCTCCATCCCATCTGAAGCTGCTTCGTATACCCGAACAGGTTCACCATGCCCTGCTTCAGTACGCAAATTCTTACCGAGACGTTCGGCATTATTCGCTATCAAGTGATTCGCTGCATCTAAAATGTTGCCGTAGGAACGATAGTTCTGCTCAAGCTTGACTAAGTAGGGCTTAAATTGCTTCTCAAATAGGCGCATATTCTCAACATCAGCGCCCCGGAAAGCATAGATACTTTGGTCATCATCACCCACTGCAAAAACAGAGCTGACCTGATCTGTACCATGACCTGCAATCAGCTTTAACCAAGCATATTGCAAAGCATTCGTATCCTGAAACTCATCTACCAAGATGTGTCGAAAACGGGCCTGATAATGCTCCCGAATCGCCGAGTGATGCTTGAGTAATTCATAACTTCTTAAAAGGAGTTCCGCAAAATCTACCACTCCCTCACGCTGGCACTGCTCTTCATAGGCCTGATAAAGCTCTACCATCGTGTTCTCAAACGCATCACCGCGCACCATATCCTGAGGACGCTTACCACGCTCTTTGGCATGCATGATGAAATATTGCAGTTGCTTAGGGGGATATTTTTCATCATCGATTTTGAGCGCCTTTAAAAGGCGCTTCAAGGCTGATAGTTGATCTTGGGTATCCAAAATCTGAAAAGTCGATGGCAAACCTGCATCTTTATGGTGGGCTCTTAACAAGCGATTACATAAACCATGGAAGGTTCCTACCCACATACCACGCGTATTAATAGGCAACATCGCAGATAAACGCGTGAGCATCTCTTTGGCTGCCTTATTGGTAAAAGTCACTGCCAAAATACCCACAGGCGAAGCTTGGCCCGTTTGAATTAACCAAGCAATACGGGTGGTGAGAACCTTAGTTTTACCGCTGCCAGCCCCGGCTAGGATCATAGCGGAGCGCATTTGGCCATGAGGATCTTGCGGCTCCAAGGTAACCGCTTCTAACTGCTCTGGATTGAGATTTTCAAGAATATTGTTCACAACTGCCTTTTCGTATCAACAAAAAATTATAATTGCTAGCTATGTCTACAAATCCATCTGAATTAGCTAAATCTTTTGATCCAGCCGCTATCGAGGCGCAATGGGGTCCCGAGTGGGAAAAACGGGGTATTGCTAAACCCAATTACGCAGCCTCTGAGGGTAATTTCTGTATCCAACTACCCCCACCCAATGTCACAGGGACCCTACATATGGGCCACGCCTTTAACCAAACCATTATGGATGGTCTGACTCGCCACGCGAGAATGTCGGGCAAAAACACCCTCTGGGTACCTGGCACTGATCATGCAGGTATTGCTACGCAAATCGTGGTTGAACGTCAACTGGATGCACAAAAGATTTCGAGACATGATTTGGGGCGCGAAAAGTTCTTAGAAAAGGTATGGGCTTGGAAGGAAGAATCAGGCTCTACGATTACGCGACAAATTCGACGCCTGGGTGCATCGATTGATTGGTCTAGCGAATACTTCACCATGGACGAAAAGATGTCCAAAGCAGTGATCGAGGTCTTCGTCAAACTTTACGAGCAAGGTTTGATTTATCGCGGCAAGCGTCTAGTCAATTGGGATCCCGTCTTAGGAACTGCCGTTTCTGATCTTGAAGTGGAAAATGAGGAAGAACAAGGCTCTCTATGGCATATCCGCTACCCGCTTGTGAACGGGTCGGGTCATCTCACTGTGGCTACAACACGTCCTGAAACGATGCTCGGAGATGTGGCCGTGATGGTTCATCCCGAGGATGAACGTTATGCCCACCTCATCGGTCAAGAAGTACAGCTACCGCTTTGCAATCGCACGATTCCGATTATTGCTGATAGCTATGTCGATAAAGAATTTGGTACCGGGGTTGTGAAAGTCACCCCAGCGCACGACTTTAATGACTATGCCGTCGGGCAGCGCCATGGCTTGGCCATGATTAATATTTTGACTCTCGATGCCAAGATCAATGATGCAGCGCCCCTCAAATATCAGGGCATGGATCGCTTTGAGGCACGCAAAATGATTGTGGCTGACCTAGAGTCAGCCGGCCTACTCGATCAAGTGCAAGCGCACACTCTGATGGTACCGCGTGGTGATCGCACCAAATCAGTGATTGAACCTATGCTCACAGACCAATGGTTTGTGGCTATGTCCAAACCAAGCGAACATAACCTGTATCGCCCTGGCCAATCGATTGCCGCTGCAGCCTTGGATGCAGTAGCGAGCGGTGATGTACGCTTTGTTCCTGAGAACTGGACAACAACTTACACGCAATGGCTAGAAAATATTCAAGACTGGTGTATCTCGCGTCAGTTATGGTGGGGCCATCAGATTCCAGCGTGGTACCAAGATGACGGTCAAATCATTGTTGCCAAAGATGAGGCGAGCGCCTACGCACAAGCTAAGGCCAATGGCTATGAAGGTCGCCTACAACGTGACCCCGACGTATTAGATACTTGGTTTAGCTCTGCCTTAGTGCCTTTTTCTGCCTTAGGCTGGCCGGACAAGACACCGGCTCTAGCGAGCTTCTTACCCTCATCGACGCTAGTCACTGGTTTTGACATTATCTTCTTCTGGGTGGCACGAATGGTCATGATGACCTGCCACTTCACTGGTCAGGTGCCTTTCAAAACAGTTTATGTTCACGGCTTAGTCAGAGATGCCGAAGGCCAGAAAATGAGTAAATCCAAAGGAAATACTTTGGATCCAATTGATTTGATTGACGGCATCGACCTGGATACCTTACTAGCCAAACGTACCACAGGCTTAATGAATCCTAAACAAGCGGAAAGCATCACCAAAAAGACTAAAAAAGAATTCCCAGATGGGATACCCGCTTTCGGCACCGATGCACTGCGCTTTACCTTCGCCTCGATGGCAACCCTAGGCCGGAATATCAATTTTGATCAAAAACGCTGCGAGGGCTATCGTAACTTCTGCAATAAGTTATGGAATGCCACACGCTTTGTTTTAATGAACTGTAGTGATACCGACTATGACAATGGTATGAATGACTGTCAGGGTGGCTGTGGACCTGATGCTTATTTAGACTTCTCAGCAGCCGATCGTTGGATTGTTTCTCTGCTACAAAGAACTGAGGCTGACATTGCTAAGGGATTTAATGATTATCGCTTCGATAATATCGCCACTAGCATCTATCAATTCGTTTGGGATGAATATTGCGATTGGTACTTAGAGCTCGCTAAAGTACAACTGCAAAACGGCAGCCCAGCACAACAACGGGCCACACGCCGCACCTTGTTGCGCGTACTAGAAACAATTTTGCGCCTAGCTCACCCCATCATCCCATTTATTACCGAAGAGCTATGGCAAATTGTTGCGCCGATGTCAGGTAAGAAGTTAGCGGATCAAGCAGGTGCGACGATTGCTTTGCAACCCTACCCAGTGGCGCAAATGCAAAAGCTCGATGAACAAAGCGAAGCCTTCGTAGCCAAGGTCAAAGCGATCGTCGATGCATGTCGTAACTTACGTGGCGAAATGCAAATATCTCCAGCGCAAAGAGTCCCTTTGTACATTCACGGGCCCGCTGCAATTTTGGAATCAGCCGCACCTTACATACAAGCATTAGCCAAACTTTCAGAAGTCAAAATCTACAGTAGCGATGCCGCCCTTGAACAAGATGGGGCGGGCGCTCCGGTAGCGATTGTGGGTGATACCAAGATTTTGCTTAAAGTAGAAATTGATGCGGGCGCAGAACGCGCGCGCTTATCCAAAGAAATTGAAAAAATTTCTACAGAAATTTCAAAAGCCAAGGGTAAACTGGGTAATGAGAGCTTTGTAGCTAAAGCGCCAGAAGCCGTGGTGGTTCAAGAAAAACAGCGCTTAGCTGATTTTGAAGCCCTGCATGAAAAACTAGTCGCACAGTTAGCCCGTTTGCCCCAATAATTTTTATTCATTTTTTATCGAACTATGTCAAAACCAGTTACCAAAGCAGTATTCCCAGTTGCAGGTTTGGGTACACGTTTCTTGCCAGCCACCAAGGCAAGCCCCAAGGAAATGCTCAATGTGGTTGATAAGCCATTGATTCAATATGCAGTAGAAGAAGCGATGGCCGCTGGCATCACCGAAATGATTTTTGTAACAGGGCGTAGTAAACGTGCTATTGAAGACCACTTTGACAAAGCTTATGAACTTGAAGCGGAACTCGAAGCTAAAAATAAAACTGAGCTCTTGCAACTTGTTCGCAGTATCAAACCCAGTCATGTTGACTGCGTCTACGTACGCCAGCCCGAGGCCCTAGGCTTAGGTCACGCCGTCTTGTGCGCCGAAAAGCTGATTCGTGATGAGGCTTTTGCTGTGATATTGGCAGACGACCTACTAGACAGTCCCGTACCAGTAATGAAGCAAATGGTGGATAAATATGCGCATTACCGCAGCTCTATTATTGGGGTTGAAAAAATCGCACCAGAACAAAGTAAGTCCTACGGTGTGATTGATGGCAAGGTATTTGATGAGCGCATTTACAAACTCAACGGCATTGTAGAAAAACCAAGCCCTGAGAAAGCTCCATCGAATATGGGGGTCGTGGGTCGCTATATTTTGTCATCACGTATTTTTGACCATATTCGCAATCTCAAACCCGGTGCAGGTGGTGAACTACAGTTAACGGATGCGATTCAATCTTTACTGCAACAAGAACAAGTATTAGCTTACGAATACGAGGGTGTCCGCTACGATTGCGGTTCTAAGTTAGGCTATCTCAAAGCCACAGTCGAGTTTGCTTTGCGCCACCCTGAAGTCAGTAAGGGCTTTGCTGAGTTTTTAAGTCATCGCTAAAATTTCAAGCTGTTGACGGGCCCCTCTGACGGTCGCCTCCCTCCAGGCTGTGATGTCGTTAACTCAAATTCCTTTAAGAGGAGGGATTGAAGGAGTTACACATGCAAGCCTTGGCTTGGTTGGATTACACATTTGCGAGCGCCCCTATCTGGGCTTGGCTCTTATTCCTAACGGTGGTGATTGCCCTGATGGTCTTTGACCTGGGCGTTCTCAATAAAACCGATCACGAAATCGAAATTAAAGAATCCTTATGGCTCTCGGCAGGCTATATCGCCATAGCACTTTTATTTGGCGGCTGGATTTGGTGGCAATTTGGCGAGAGTTCAGCGATTGATTACTACACCGGATTTTTAGTTGAAAAATCCCTCTCGATGGATAACGTCTTTGTCTTTGCTTTGATTTTTGGCTTTCTAAAAATCCCACGTATCTATCAATACCGTGTCTTGGTTTGGGGCATCATCGCAGCTCTGATCTTACGCGCGATCTTTATTGGCGCGGGGGCTGCCTTGATTGCTCAATTCTCATGGATTCTCTGGTTCTTTGGCGCCTTCCTCCTGATCACTGGGGTCAAGATGCTCTTTACCAAAGAAAATGACAATCAATCATTTGCCGAAAACCCCCTATTGAAGTGGATGAATCGGCACATGAAGATTACCAATGAATTTCATGGCAATCGCTTCTGGGTGACTCTAATCGACCCCAAAACAAGTAAGTTGACGCGCTTTTATACACCGCTATTTGTAGCGCTCATCTTAGTCAATGCGGCCGACATTATTTTTGCCGTAGACTCAGTGCCCGCTATCTTTGCCATTACACAAGATCCTTTCATTGTGTATACCAGCAATATCTTTGCGATCTTAGGACTGCGCGCCTTGTACTTTGCATTGGCTGCAATGATCCATCGCTTTCATTATCTGAAGTACGCCTTGGCTTTGATATTGATTCTGGTTGGCGCAAAGATCATTTTGATGATGCTAGGCATCAAGATTCCAGCAGTCATTGCCCTTGGACTGACTTTGGCGATTTTGATCGGCGGGATTGTGTATTCGCTCTGGCGCACCAAAACAGATGATGCGAATCGCTCAGATCTAGCGACGAACTAGATAAAAAACTAAAGCATCGTCTTGCTGCTCACTGGCAATCAATTGATTGCCAGTTTGCTTTGCAAAAGCAGGAAAGTCTTGAGCGGCGCCACTATCAGTGGCAGATATCTTGAGTACTTGACCACTTTGCATATCTGCTAAGGCTTTTTTGGCACGTAAGATGGGTAGCGGACAATTCAGTCCGCGCGCATCCACTTCAACATCAAAACTCTGGGTCATAGACGTTCTTGCACCCAAGCGTTAACGCTTTGCAAAGCACCTGTCAGTCCTTTAGGGTCTGTACCACCTGCCATGGCCATATCGGGCTTACCACCCCCTTTGCCACCGACTTGCTGAGCGACATGATTGACCAACTCACCGGCTTTGACTTTACTGATGAGATCAGAGGTCACGCCAGCCGCTAATTGGACCTTGCCATCTTGCACGCTCGCCAAAACAATCACCGCTGTTTTGAGTTTATTTTTCAACTGGTCAAGCGTCTCGCGCAAGGCTTTGGCATCAGCCATATCTAATTGCGCAGACAAAACTTTAATGCCCTGTAAATCAGTAGCCTGCTTGAGTAAGTCATCGCCTTGGCTCGCCGCCAACTTGGATGAGAGACGCTCAATCTCTTTTTCCAAAGTTTTGGCATGCTCTTGTAATTGGGTAATACGAGCCGTCAAATCACTTGGACTTGCTTTGAGCAAACTAGCCAGCGTATTCACTTGCTGATCGAGAGATTGCAAGTAGCTGAGGGCGCGATCTCCAGTAATGGCTTCTATACGACGAATCCCGGCCGCAACGCCACTCTCGGAGACGATCTTAAATGCACCAATATCACCTGTGCGTGTCACATGGGTACCCCCACAGAGCTCTTTAGAGCTACCGATTTCTAAAACACGCACAGTCTCGCCATACTTTTCTCCGAAAAGCATCATGGCACCTGTTTTTTGAGCATCTTCTAACTTCATGACCGCTGCATGAGTTTGCACATTAGCCAGAATCTCCGCATTCACAATATCCTCGATACGACGGATCTCTTCGGTGCTCAAAGGCTGACTATGTGTAAAGTCAAAACGCGTCTTGTCAGGGTCGACTAAAGAACCTTTTTGCTGCACATGAGAGCCTAGTACTTCGCGCAAGGCTTTATGCATCAGATGAGTGGCGCTGTGATGACGCACGGTACGCGCACGACGCTCAGCATCTACACGAGCTAGCAGACGGTCACCAACTTTTAGTTCACCCTCATGTAATTGACCATGATGACCAAAAACATCCGCTTGAATTTTAAGAGTGTCTTCGACCATAAAAAGACTGTTTTGATTCTTCAGTTCACCGGTATCACCAACCTGACCACCAGATTCTGCATAAAACGGAGTGCGGTCCAAAACGACCACCGCAGCATCACCCGCCTTAATAGCGTTCACAGGACTGCCATCCATATATATGGCCAATACCTGAGAGCCCTCTTCAGTGAGACGCTCATAACCTTGGAACTCTGTGGCCGCTCCTGAATACTCTAGACCTTGGGCCATTTTGAATTTACCGGCGGCACGCGCTTGCTCACGCTGCTTATTCATCGCAGCCTCAAAGGCTACTTCGTCAACGCTGACGCCGCGTTCACGACATACATCAGCAGTCAGATCTAAGGGGAAGCCGTAGGTATCGTGCAACTTAAAGGCAGTCTCTCCATCTAAAACCGTTGTACCCTGTGTCAAAGCCGCTTCTAAGATATCCATGCCATTTGCAATGGTTTGGAAAAAGCGCTCCTCTTCTTGCTTAAGTACTTCAGTGACTCGTGCCTCATGAGTCTTTAGCTCAGGATAGGCATCCCCCATCTCCGCTACAAGGGCTCGGACTAATTGATGGAAAAATGGCGCACGCGCACCTAATTTATAACCATGGCGTATCGCACGGCGCGTGATACGGCGTAGTACATAACCACGCCCAGCATTGCCTGGAATCACACCATCAGCCACCGTGAAAGTACATGCGCGAATATGATCAGCAATCACCTTCAATGAGGGACTGTTCGCATCACAAGATCCTGCACCTGCTTGGTCAACTGCTGCCTTAGCCGCTGATAAGAGATGGACAAATAAATCGATTTCATAATTGGAATGCACATGCTGCAGTACTGCAGCAATACGCTCTAAGCCCATGCCTGTATCAACACTTGGCTTGGGCAAGGGATGCATGACCCCCGCTTCATCACGGTTGAACTGCATGAAGACGTTATTCCAAATTTCAATATAACGATCACCATCTTCATCAGGACTACCTGGAGGACCTCCAGCAATCTCAGGACCGTGATCATAGAAAATTTCAGTACAAGGACCACATGGACCTGTGTCACCCATCATCCAAAAGTTATCTGATGCGTAGCGCGCGCCTTTGTTGTCTCCAATACGGATAATTCGCTCTGTAGGTACACCAATTTTTTTGGCCCAGATCTCATAAGCCTCATCATCTTCAGCGTATACCGTGACCCAAAGTTTTTCAGGAGGCAACTTAAAGACAGTGGTCAATAACTCCCATGCGTATTGAATCGCGTCTTGCTTGAAATAATCGCCAAAAGAAAAGTTACCTAACATCTCAAAAAATGTATGGTGTCTGGCGGTGTAACCCACATTGTCTAGATCATTATGCTTACCGCCTGCACGAATACATTTCTGGGCAGTTGTGGCTCTGCTGTAGGGGCGTTTATCAAAGCCCAAAAAGACATCTTTGAACTGATTCATCCCCGCATTGGTAAATAACAGGGTCGGGTCATCCCCGGGAATCACCGGGCTGGAGCTCACCACTTGATGCCCCTTGGACTCAAAGAACTTTAAAAAACTCTCGCGTATTTGATTAACTTTCATGAAACGTATTATCTCAGAGTGAAAAAGGCACCGTATAAACCCTAGGTCTAAATTTGGGGTTTAGGCTTAAAGAAAGCTTACAATACACCTTCTGTTTTATACAAGAACTAAAAAAGGGTTAAACCATGCAAATTCGAAGTCAAAAAGACTTTGCCTCTGGGCTGATGTTTGTGATTGTGGGCGTGATCTTTGCGAGTATCGCTACAACCTACAACATGGGTACTGCAGCAAAGATGGGACCGGGATATTTTCCATTTTGGTTGGGCGTTTTGATGGCCATTATTGGCGCCATCATCACGATGCAATCCATGAAATCCAAAGGTGAAAAAGATAAGATTCCTAAGTGGGATTGGCCTTCAGTATTGTGGGTCACCGGCTCGGTAGTACTTTTTGGCTTAATGCTAAAACCGATGGGCTTGATCGCATCGCTCACATTCTTGGTCATTATTTCAGCGATGGCTAGCCATGAGTTCCACTGGAAAGGCACAGTCGTGAATGCTGTGATTTTGAACGTGATTGCCTATGTCGCTTTCGTATGGGGTCTAAACCTGCAATTCCAGGTTTTACCTGCATTCCTCAGAGCCTAATAATAAGAATCAGGAGAACAATTCATGGAACTGATCAATAACCTCGCGCTGGGTTTTAGTACAGCGCTGACCTTACAAAATTTACTGTATTGCTTCCTGGGCTGCTTACTGGGTACGATGATTGGTGTGCTTCCTGGTCTAGGCCCGATTGCCACGATTGCGATGCTTTTGCCCGCCACCTATGCCCTACCTCCAATTGCGGCATTGATTATGCTGGCAGGTATTTACTACGGTGCCCAATACGGCGGTTCAACGACAGCCATTTTGGTCAACATTCCAGGAGAATCAGCCTCGGTGGTGACCGCGATTGATGGCTACCAAATGGCTCGTCGAGGGCGAGCGGGCGTAGCTCTCTTCACCGCTGGTTTTGGCTCATTCTTTGCTGGCTGCGTGGCGACTTTAGTTTTAGCTGCCTTTGCTGCGCCACTCTCACAAATCGCCTTTAAATTCGGCCCTGCTGAATATTTTTCTTTGATGATTCTTGGCTTGGTCGGTGCTGTTGTGCTTGCCTCTGGCTCGCTCATCAAAGCGATTGGCATGATCATCTTAGGCTTGCTTTTAGGTCTCGTGGGAACAGACGTGAACTCAGGTGCTGCGCGCTACTCCTTTGACATCCCTGAGTTAATGGACGGTATCGGTTTCGTCGCTATCGCCATGGGTGTTTTTGGTTTCGCAGAAATTATGGGCAACCTCGAGCAACGTGAACACCGTGAAACCTTCTTAAACAAGTTGACCACACTCTGGCCTAGCAAAGAAGATTTCAAACGCATGGTCCCATCAATCTTGCGTGGCACGACCATTGGTTCTATTTTGGGTATCTTGCCGGGTGGTGGCGCTCCGCTTGCAGCTTTCTCAGCCTACACCTTAGAAAAGAAAACTTCTAAACATCACGCTGAATTTGGTAAAGGCGCGATTGAAGGTGTAGCAGGTCCTGAAAGTGCGAATAACGCAGCATCACAAACGTCCTTCATCCCATTACTGACTTTAGGTATTCCACCAAATGCTGTGATGGCTTTGATGGTCGGTGCGATGACAATTCACAACATTCAGCCAGGTCCACAAGTGATGACCTCTAACCCAGCACTCTTCTGGGGCTTGATTGCTTCGATGTGGGTCGGTAACTTGATGCTCATCATTTTGAACCTGCCTTTGATTGGTATTTGGGTCAAGATGTTGAAGATTCCTTATCGCCACCTCTACCCAGCCATCTTGGTCTTCTGCTGTATTGGTGTCTATACGGTCAACAACAATACCTTTGACGTATTCATGACCGCTGCATTTGGTGTGATTGGTTACCTCTTCGTGAAATTAGGCTGTGAAGCACCTCCACTCTTACTAGGCTTCGTCCTGGGTCCAATGATGGAAGAAAATTTCCGTCGCGCCTTGCTGCTTTCTAGAGGTGATTTCTCAGTATTCTTCACACGCCCATTGTCTTTGGCGCTCTTGATTGCAGCGGCTTTGCTGGTGGTCATCGTGGCATTGCCAGCAGTGAAGAAAACACGAGAAGAAGCCTTTGCCGAAGATTAAATTTACAATATAGGCATGTCTGAAAAGAATGCCTCTTCTGCTTCTAAATTCGAGACCCCTGAGGTCTCGAATTTTTTGCGCCAAATTATTGATCAAGATCTTGCACAGGGTAAGCATGCCCAACGCCTAGATGCTCACGGAAAAGCCTTACCTAGCGTCATTACACGCTTTCCACCCGAGCCTAATGGCTACCTTCATATTGGTCATGCCAAGAGTATTTGCCTGAACTTTGGTTTAGCCAAGGACTATGCCTCAGCCCCTGGGGGTGCGCGCTGCCATATGCGCTTTGACGACACCAACCCCAGCAAGGAAGAAACTGAATACGTAGATAGCATCTTAGACGCGGTGCAATGGTTAGGCTTCTCATGGGAGAGCCAAGGGGTTGCACACCAGTATTACGCTAGCGATTATTTTGACCGCCTCTATGAATATGCGGAAATCTTGATACAAGCTGGTAAAGCTTATGTAGATAGCCAAAGTGCTGATGAAATACACAAAAATCGTGGTAATTTTGGTCAGCTTGGCATCAATAGCCCTTATCGCGATCGTACTAGCGCAGAGAATTTAGAACTCTTTAGGGCCATGAAAGCGGGTAAATATGCCGATGGCGCCCATGTCCTACGTCTCAAAATTGACATGGCACACCCGAATATCGTGATGCGTGATCCGGTCATTTATCGTATTCGCCATGCTCACCATCATCGTACTGGCGATCAATGGTGCATCTACCCTTTATATGATTTCACGCACTGTATTTCTGATGCTATTGAAAACATTACGCACTCCATTTGCACACTAGAGTTTGAAAATAATCGGCCTCTTTATGATTGGGTGCTCGAAGCCCTGCGTGATGCTGGCGTATTTAAAGATCCATTGCCTAAACAATATGAATTCGCGCGCTTAAACCTGACTTACGCCATCACCAGCAAGCGGAAATTATTGCAATTGGTAGAAGAAAAACGAGTGGATGGCTGGGATGATCCACGCATGCCTACGATTGTGGGTATTCGTCGTCGTGGCTATACGCCAGAGAGCATTCAGTTATTCTGCGAGCGGATTGGCGTCTCTAAGGCCGCAGATAGCTGGATTGATATGTCAGTCTTAGAACAAGCCCTGCGTGATGATTTAGAACCTAAAGCACCTCGCGCCTTTGCTGTTCTGAAGCCTCTGAAATTAATCATTGATAATTTTGCTGACGATCACGCAGAGCCTTGTTCAGCGCCTAAACATCCACAACATCCTGAATGGGGTGAAAGACACTTCCATCTCACTAAAGAAGTTTGGATTGAAGCTGACGACTTCATGATTGAACCCAGCAAAGGTTTCTTTAGGCTGTATCCACCACAAAATGGTCAAGCAGGTAACCGTGTGCGTCTACGCCATGGCTTCGTCATTGAATGTACGGGTTACGAAACGAATGATGCAGGTGAGGTAGTGGCTGTACACGCGCAGTATTTTCCAGACAGTAAGAGCGGTACAGCTGGCTCTAATAATTACAAGGTCAAAGGTAATCTGCATTGGGTGAGCGCAAAAACAGGGATTCCTGCAGAAATCAGAGTCTATGACCGCTTGTTTACCGACCCACACCCAGACTCGGGCGACAAAGACTTTTTACAAGCCTTAAATACTGATTCAAAACAAGTGCTAGCGGCTTATATTGAAGAAGGCTTGAATCAAGTTGAATCTGAAGCTCGGTATCAATTTGAGCGTCACGGCTATTTCGTGGCTGATCGCATCGACCACACTGCTCAGAAAGCAGTCTTTAATCTGATCGTGAATTTAAAAGATAACTGGAAGTAAACGCCAGAAAATCTGAGACCGTTGGGTATTGCAGGTGAAAGCGTAACTCCTGTAAACGTTGATTTTTCAGACGTCTTGATTCACTCATAAATGACAACATCATGGGGCTAACCTGCTGAGTCAACTCTGTGCGTGTCACACGTGGTGGTCTAGGTAGTTCAAAGACATCAGCCACCTGATCAAAATAATCAGCCATGGGCATCGATTGATTATCACAAGCATTGACTACTCTTTGGTTTTTGCCACGATAGAGATGGGCCCATATCAGCCTAGCCAAATCATCGGCATGAATATGACTGGTGTAGACATCCTCCTCTGCACGAAGTGCGGGCGTGCCTTTTTGTAAACGCTCGATCGGCAAACGCTCGAAAGCATAAATGCCGGGCACTCTCAATATATGCGCTCGCACTTGATGACTGACTGCCCAGGCACGCACCTGTTGCTCAGCAGAGACACGACGCATGGCTCGGTCCGAAAGGGTTTTTAATGGGCTCGTCTCAGTGACCCATGCACCTTGATGATCACCATAAACTCCTGTGGTACTGATATAAACAAAACGTTGCAATGAGCGACTAGCAGGACCCAAAGCCGCCAGTAAATGGCGAGTTCTTAAGTCTTCTGCGCCCATATTTTGCGGAGGTGCGAGATGCACAATAATCTCAGGAGCAATGGCGGCTATGCGGATAAGGCTCTCTGGCTCGTCTAAATTGCCATAAATCGGGCAAGTACCCCTAGCTCGCAACTCCTCAAGACGTTCTGGGGAGGATGTCAGAGCATAGATCTTAAAACGTTGGCGCAGCAGGGGTATGAGGCGAAGTCCCACGTCTCCACAGCCAACGATTAAAATCCTAGGTTTATATTTAAATCGCATGAATTGCCAGATTTATTTGGTATTGAGAGAGGATTATCGTGTCTTATCAGGTTACCCTAAAAAATAGCGGAAAAGCATTTACCTGCAGCGCTGACGAAACAGTTCTAGAAGCCGCGATGCGTCAAGGTATTAATTTACCCTATGGCTGCAAAAATGGTGCATGCGGTTCTTGCAAGGGTCAAATTACTGCCGGTCAAGTTCAGCATGGTGATCATAGCGAGAAAGCCCTCAGCGCTGCCGAAGAAACCCAAGGACTGGCACTCTTTTGCTGCGCAAAACCTCAAACCAATCTAGAAATTGATGTGCGTGAAGTGACAGGCGCTGGCGATATACCGATCAAAAAAATTCCTTGCCGAGTCGCCAGCCTCGAACGTGCCGCCCCTGATGTAGTGATTGTTAAGCTGCAACTGCCAGCTACCGAGCGCTTTCAGTTCTTAGCCGGTCAATATATTGAGTTTTTACTCAAAGATGGCAAACGTCGCGCCTACTCGCTCGCTAGCGCTCCTCATGAAGAAGGGCCTCTTGAACTTCACATTCGTCACATGCCTGGTGGCACTTTCACCGATTTCGTATTCGGCAGTAATGAATCCGGCACGATGATGAAAGAAAAAGATATCTTGCGCTTTGAAGGGCCCTTAGGGAGCTTCTTTCTTAGAGAAGATTCTGAGAAGCCAATTATTTTCTTGGCCTCGGGTACAGGCTTTGCTCCAATCAAAGCGATTATTGAACATATCCGCCACCAAGGAATTGCGCGTCCGATTAGTTTGTATTGGGGTGGTCGTCGCCCACATGATCTCTACCATGATGCACAGTGCAAACTGTGGGCGCAAGAATTACCTAACTTCCAATACATTCCAGTGATCTCTGATGCCTTAGCAGAAGATGCATGGGCTGGACGCACAGGTTTTGTGCATCAAGCAGTCATACATGATTTTCCTAATATGTCAGGTCATCAAGTCTATGCCTGTGGTGCGCCGATTGTCGTTGAATCGGCCCGCAACGAGTTTGTGGCGCAGTGTCAACTACCCGCCGATCAGTTCTTTGCAGACGCATTCACCAGCGCGGCGGATTTGGCTAAAAAAACCGCAACTCCATCATAATTTTTTGATACTCTAGACACTATGGAAACTTTAAGCCCTGCCCTTCATACCGACTCCGTGATGTACATCACGAAGCGGCCCGATCTTGTATTTGTTAAAGGTGAAGGCTCGTGGCTCATAGATCACCAAGGGAAAAAGTATCTAGACTTCTTACAAGGTTGGGCAGTCAACTGCTTGGGACATTCCAATCCAGGCATGATTGCGGCACTGAATGAACAAGCCCACAAAGTCATTAATCCAAGCCCGGCCTTTTATAACGAGCCGATGATTCGCTTGGCAGATTTGCTAACGGCTAATAGTTGCTTTGATAAGGTCTTCTTCGCCAATAGCGGCGCAGAAGCCAATGAGGGTGCGATCAAATTGGCTCGTAAATGGGGCAAATTACACAAATCAGGAGCCTTCGAAATCATCACCTTCAAACATGGCTTTCATGGGCGCACTCTAGCAACCATGAGCGCTTCTGGCAAAGAAGGTTGGGATACGATGTTTGCCCCACAAGTAGCTGGCTTCCCTAAGGCCGATTTAAACGACCTTGACTCTGTAAAAGCACTCAAAACCGATCGTACAGTCGCTGTGATGCTAGAACCGATTCAGGGTGAAGGGGGTGTCATCCCTGCAGATCATCAGTTCATGAAAGATTTACGTCAGTGGACTCGTGAAAACCAAATTCTTCTGATCGTCGATGAAGTACAAGCAGGTTGCGGTCGCTCAGGAAAATTATTTGCACATCAGTTGTATGGTATCGAACCAGACATCATGACCCTGGGCAAGGGTATTGGTGGTGGCGTGCCGCTTGCGGCTCTATTAGCTAGAAATGATGTCGCTTGCTTTGAAGCCGGCGACCAAGGAGGTACTTATAACGGTAATCCCTTGATGACCGCTGTAGGTATTAGCGTCATAGAGCAACTCCTAGCCCCTGGTTTTTTAGCAGAGGTAGAAGCTAAGGGTCAGTATCTACGGAGTCTATTACTAGACTTAAGTCAAGAATTAGGCCTAGAGGGTGAACGTGGTGAAGGTCTTTTACGAGCCCTCAAACTGGGTCGTGACATTGGCCCTGAAATCGTCGAACGTGCTCGTCAGTTGGAGCCTGTAGGCCTCTTACTCAATTCGCCTCGCCCTAATCTTTTGAGATTCATGCCTGCGCTCAATATTAGCCGTGAAGAATTAGCCCTCATGGTAAAAATGCTCAAGCAGGTCATTCAGAGTATTTGATCAATTGCCAGGCTTAAGTCACCACAATCGTGGTGACTACTCGCCTAGATAGGCGACTCTGACTTGAGGATCATTCAGTAATTCAGATGCTGGACCTGACATAGTGATTAAACCACTATCCATCACGTACGCATGATGAGCCGCTTGTAGGGCTAGACGTGCATTTTGCTCCACCAGCAAGATCGTCGTACCACCCTCACTCACCTGACGAATGACTTCAAAAATAGTCTCCACCATCTTAGGCGATAAACCCATCGAGGGCTCATCTAACAGCAATAGACTCGGCCGCGACATGAGGGCGCGAGCCATCGCTACCATCTGTTGCTCACCCCCCGATAAGGTCCCTGCCAACTGCCCTAAGCGCTCTTTAAGACGGGGGAAGAAACTATACATGCGCTCTAGATCCGCATTGATCTGGGCTTGATCATCACGGATATAAGCCCCCATCAATAAGTTTTCCTCGACGGTCATGCGCATAAAAATGCCTCGACCCTCAGGGACCATGGCCAAACCTCTTTGGAGTAAAACATCGGCACCCACGCCGGCGATACTTTGACCTTGGTAAGACACCTCGCCACCAGCCCATGCTAGGGCTCCGGTAATCGCTTTCATAGTCGTGGTTTTACCTGCACCATTAGCCCCAATTAAAGTGACTAATTGGCCTTCTTTAACAGCCAAATCAATCCCTTTAACCGCATGTATACCCCCATAGGAAACTTTTAGACCTTTAAGTTCTAAGAGACTCATGCGTGCGCCCCACCTAGATAAGCTTCAATCACAGCAGGATGAGTCCTCACATCTTCAGGCCGACCCTCGGCAATCACGCGACCGTAATCAAGCACAGTTAAGCGTTGACATAAATTCATGACCAATTTGACATCATGCTCAATCAAAAGAATCGTTTTCCCATCACCAGCAATTTTTTCTAATAGCCCTTGCAGTTCTAGTTTTTCAGTGGCATTCATACCGGCTGCTGGCTCATCTAAAGCCAGTAATTTGGGTTGGGTAGCCAGTGCTCGCGCAATTTCTAAACGACGTTGATGACCATAAGATAAATTTTTGGCCGTGAAATCTGTATATCGAGCAATACCTACATAATCCAATAGGGCTTGGGCACGTTCACGGATTTCACGCTCTTCATTTTTAAAACTTTGGCTTTGCAAAATCGTAGCCCAAACTCCAGATTGAGTTCTGATATGTTGACCTACCATGACGTTTTCTATGGCAGTCATCTCACCAAACAAACGAATATTCTGGAAAGTGCGAGCAATTCCAGCTTGCGCGACCTCGTGAACTGCTCGAGGTTCATAAGTCTGCCCCTCAAGATAAAACTCACCAGCGTCCGGTTCATACAAACCGGTAATGACATTAAAGAAAGTCGTTTTGCCTGCCCCATTGGGTCCAATCAAGCCCACAATAGAACCAGCTTCTATTTGTAAAGAAACATCTTGTAAGGCAACTAGTCCGCCAAAACGCTTAACAACGCCTCGCACATCTAGGAGATATTGACTCATGATGTTCTCTTCCCCACTTGATGAGACGGCGGCCAAATACCTTGCGGGCGATACAACATGATCAAGATCAAGGCTAAACCAAATAACAATTGTCGAATGATTTCTGCTTCAAGCACCACCGAACCGAAAAGCATTCTTTGCAAAGGCTCAATACCCGCTCGCAAAAGCTCAGGTAAACCTGCCAATAAAAAAGTGCCCAAAATCACGCCAGGGATATGCCCCATACCTCCTAACACAACCATCGCCAAGATCACGATTGATTCCCAAAGCACAAATGATTCGGGTGATACGAAACCTTGAAAAGAAGCAAACATGGCACCAGCCACACCCCCAAATGAGGCACCCAGAGCAAAGGCTAAGAGTTTGACGTTGCGCGTATTAATGCCCATAGCTTTCGCGGCGATTTCATCTTCACGGATAGCCACCCAAGCGCGGCCCAAACGAGAATGTTGTAGGCGATAAGCAATCAGAATCACTAAGAGTGCCAGGAGTACAAATAAGTAATAGCTCAAATAGACGGCTTCAATTTGTATAAAACCAAGATCTACTTTTTTAGACAGGTCGACACCAAAGACAGTCATCGGATCGATGGCCCGAATCCCTTTGGGACCATTGGTAATGTTCACAGGACGATCTAGATTATTCATAAAAATACGAATAATTTCGCCAAAGCCCAAGGTGACTATCGCTAAATAGTCTCCCCTTAACTTCAGCGTTGGCGCACCTAATAAACATCCAAAAATGGCGGCAATGGTCGCTGCAATTGGAATGATGAGCCATACGCTCAAATGTAGGCCATGCGGGAAAAGCTCGGCAATCCATGGAAAATGAGAGCTCAAGTGTGGCGATGAGAGTAATGCAGCGGTATAAGCCCCCACAGCATAAAAAGCTATGAAACCCAAATCTAGCAAACCTGCAAATCCAACCACAATATTGAGCCCAATAGCGAGCATCAGATACAACAGGGCAAAATCGAGTATACGTACCCAGTAGTTACCACCAATACCGCCCACAATCCAAGGCGCCAAAACAATAGCGCTGGCAAATAGAGCAAGACCTAGAAAAGGTTTCTGAGCAAAGATTGGATTGGGTTTAAGCACGATCAGCCACCCGCTCACCCAAGAGCCCTGAAGGTCTAAATACCAAAACCAGAATCAAGACCGCAAAGGCAAATACATCTTGGTAATTTGAGCCCAGCACACCACCAGTCAGATCGCCAATGTAACCTGCCCCTAGAGATTCAATTAAACCGAGCAGTAAACCGCCTAACATCGCCCCAGGTAAGTTACCAATGCCTCCCAAAACCGCCGCTGTGAAGGCTTTCAAACCAGGAATGAACCCCATATAAAAATGAGCATTGCCATAGTTAGTCGCTATCATCACTCCTGCTAATGCCGCCAAGGCACCGCCTAACATGAATGTGATTGAGATAATTCGATTGGGGTTCACACCCATCAGGGCTGCCACTTGTTTATTTTCTGCAGTGGCACGCATGGCTCTACCTAAGCGAGTTTTTTCAACTAAGAGTAATAGAGCCACCATGACTAGCAATGAAGCAAGAAGAATCACAATTTCTTTACCTGTAATCGTGGCACCCGTCCCGAATACCTGCATAGGCTGAGTCGGTAATAACTGCGGAAATGTCAGAGGGTTACGGGACCAAATCATCATGGCAATCGTCTGCAACAAAATAGATACGCCGATTGCTGTAATCAAAGGTGCTAAACGAGGCGCCTGGCGTAAGGGGCGATAAGCTATCTTTTCGATGGAGTAACTCAGAGCCGCACACAAAGCCATCGAGAAACCGATTGCCAAACAAAGTGTCAACCATGCCGGCATATCGGGCCACAAACCCATCATCGTCATGATGAAGGTCAAGGCCAACATGGCCCCCACCATCAAAACATCACCATGAGCAAAGTTAATAATGCCCAAAATACCATAGACCATGGTATAGCCTAAGGCGATCAAGGCATAAATACTGCCTAGTACAAGGCCATTAATAATTTGTTGTAAAAAAATATCCATAAACAATGCGGGGTGTCATCTGACACCCCGTTTGCTTTACATCTTGACGATTTCGAGAACTGACTTCTTTTTGTTTTTGTATTCGTAAAGAGTAATCACACCCTCTTTGAGATCACCTTTGGCATCAAAGGCAATGTTACCAATCAATCCCTTCATATTGGTTTGCGCTACCGCTTCAAGAATCTTCGCTGACTCAGTCGAATTAGCACGCTTCATCGCATCGACAATCACCATGACAGAGTCATAAGTAAATGGTGCATAAATTTGTACGTCAGCGTTAAAACGTGTTTTGTAGCGCTTTTGGAAATCTTCGCCTGCTTCCATTTTGGCAAGTGCCATACCGGCTTCAGAACAAATAATATTGCTCACTGCATCACCTGCTAACTCTGCCACCTTATCAGTACACACACCATCACCGGCAACAATTTTTGACTTGATGCCTAGCTCTTTAGCTTGCTTAGCCAATGGGCCACCTGTGGCGTCCATACCACCATACATAATCACATCGGGCTTAAGACCCTTGATCTTGGTCAGAATAGCTTTGAAGTCGGTCGCTTTGTCATTGGTTGCTTCACGAGCAAGCACCTTCACTCCAGCGGCCTTAATCGTTTTCTCAAACTCATCTGCCAAACCTTTGCCATACTGAGTTGCATCATCAATAATGGCCACTGTCTTGGCTTTCAGATTTTTAGTCGTGTAGTTGGCCAAAGCGGGTCCTTGTTGTGCATCGGTGGCCACTAAACGGAATGTCGTTTTAAAGCCTTGCTTGGTGTAATCGGGGTTCGTTGCTGAAGGGGATACCTGCACAATACCTGCATCACTGTATATTTTGGAAGCTGGAATCGTGGTTCCTGAATTCAGATGCCCAACAACGGCAACCACTTTTGCATCTACTAATTTTTGCGCCACAGAAGTCGCTGTCTTAGGATCAGCAGCATCATCTTCAGGCACCAAAACCAAGGTGACTTTCTTGCCATTAATCGTAAGGCCTGCTTGATTCACCTCTTCCACGGCTAGACGCGCGCCATTCTCATTATCTTTACCCAAATGAGCAATACCACCCGTCAGAGGTGCTACGTGACCAATTTTGATGATCTGCGAACCATCTGCAGCTTTTTCTTCTTTTTTGCCACAAGCAACGATACTCACTGCGAGTGCGATGGCTAAGGGTGCCCAAACTATTTTTTTGTTCATTCACGATCTCCTAATCAGTGCCCAAAAAATTTAATCATTCAACCCTTTAGGTAAAGCAAAGGCTGTGGTCTCTACTATACCCTCTAGATTTTTTACTTGGCGAGGACCAAATGATTTAATCCTCTCAATAATCGATTGCGCCAAACTCTCCGGTGCTGACGCACCTGCTGTTAAGCCCACGCGCTTTTTATTCACAAACCATTCCGGCTGCAATTGATCTGGATGATCCACCATGTAGGAAATTACACCCAGCTTTTCAGATAATTCACGCAAGCGATTGGAGTTGGAACTATTTGGACTACCAACCACAATAACTATTTCAACTTGTGGTGCCATAAATTTCACGGCGTCCTGACGATTTTGGGTGGCGTAACAAATATCTTGTTTTTTGGGTTGTGTGATATGCGGATATTTACGTTTTAAAGCAGCCACAATCTCCACCGTCTCATCGACAGACAAAGTGGTTTGAGTGACGTAAGCAATCGGACTATCGCTGGCAATATTTAAGCGCTCCACATCAGCAATGGACTCTACAAGTTGAATGCCATCAGGGACCTGGCCCATGGTGCCTTCAACCTCAGGATGACCTTTATGACCAATCATCACCACCTGCATACCTTCTTTACGCATTTTGATGACTTCAACGTGCACCTTAGTCACCAAAGGACATGTGGCGTCAAAAATTTTCAGCCCCCGTCGAGTCGCCTCTTCACGAATCGCGGGCGATACACCATGAGCACTAAAAATGACAGTTGCACCCGTGGGCACCTCAGACAACTCATCTACAAAAACCGCACCGCGTGCGCGCAAATCATTAACGACATAAGCGTTGTGCACAATCTCATGACGCACATAAATAGGCGGCCCAAATTTTTCCAAGGCTTTCTCAACAATGGTGATCGCTCGGTCTACTCCCGCACAAAAACCACGCGGTTGCGCCAACACAATCTCAGCATCAGCAACAGTGGAACTCTGAGTCATTTAGAGGATGCCAATAATTTCAACTTCAAATTGAATAGTCTTACCAGCCAAGGGATGATTAAAGTCAAAGGTGGCCGTTTGCTCATCAATCGCCAGCAAGGTACCCGAGTACTTCGCACCATTGGGGGCATTAAACTCAATCATGTCTCCGGCTTGGTAGTCTTCCTCCGCCGAGCTGTTTTCTCGCAGAGTCTGCAAAGAAATCTGTTTCACCAAATCAGGGTTACGCACCCCGTACGCTTTCTCAGGCGGGAACTCAAAAACCTTACGCTCGCCCGTCGTCAAGCCCAACAGAGCGTCTTCCAAGATCGGCGACAACTGTCCTGTACCCATCAACAATGTGGCAGGCTTATCTTCAAAAGTGTTCACCAAGTCGCCACCTTCAGGCAAACCGATGCGGTAGTTCAACGTCAAGTAAGAACTGCTCGAGACGCAAGTCGTATTTTTGTCAGATTTAGTCATAGGCCTATTTTAGCTAGCAATTCGATTATTAAAAAAGATTCCACATACCCACACAAACCCCGAGAAAAACTTCTTTCACAAGGGCCTAGTTCACTCAGTGAAATTGAGCTTTTGGCTCTATTTTTACGTACTGGCACTCCGGGGGAGAGCGCTAGTGAAATGGCACTGCGGCTCATTCAGCATTTTGGCTCATTAGGCAAACTATTGCATGCCGACTACCAGGCATTTAAAGAATTTAAAGGAATTGGCGTTTCGAAATGGGCCCAATTGCGCGCCTGCCTTGAAATAGCACGTCGCAGCTATATTGAAGAACTGGAACAACGCAACAATTTGCAATCGATTGGGCTAGTCAAAGACTTTCTGATCAACACCATTGGTCATAAACCCTATGAAGTATTTACCTGCTTATTTTTAGACCCTGGCAATCAACTGATATGCGCCAAAGAACTTTTTCGTGGCACGGTGGACTGCGCCACCGTCCATGTTCGAGAAGTACTCAAAGAGTGCCTGGATTTGGGTTGTAGCAATTTAATTGTGGCGCACAACCATCCCAGCGGGGAATTAAAGCCAAGCGCTGATGATTTAGAGCTAACGGCTGTTCTAGCGCAAGCTTTAAGCTTTGTGCAAATTGATCTTTTGGACCACTTGATTGTTTCAAAAAATGGGGCAATTTCTTTACATGAGCAAGGTTTTATTTAACTACTAACGGTAGTAAATACTAACTTATAAACACCATTGCACGCTGCAATCATGGTCTAAAAAAGGCTTTTCTAGAGAAGTAGTGGAATACTTGTGCCGCACCTGATACAATCTTGTTTTTTCGCAATTAAAGGAGTGTGTCATGGCACGAGTATGCCAAGTCACCGGGAAAAAGCCGATGGTCGGCAACAATGTTTCCCATGCAAACAATAAGACGAAGCGTCGCTTTTTGCCTAATCTGCAAAACCGTCGTTTTTGGGTTGAATCTGAGAATCGCTGGGTCAGCTTGCGTATTACGAACGCTGGTCTACGCTTGATCGACAAAGTGGGTATTGATGCCGTATTGGCCGATTTACGCGCTCGCGGTGAAATTTAAGGAGCTCAAAAATGGCTAAAGGCGGTCGCGAAAAAATCAAACTGGAATCTACAGCTGGTACAGGTCACTTCTACACCACGACCAAGAACAAGCGTACGATGCCAGAAAAGATTGAAATCATGAAGTTTGATCCTAAAGCACGCAAGCACGTTGCTTACAAGGAAACTAAGATCAAATAATTGATTGAAGCATCTGGTCATGCCTTGACTGGCATGCAGCAAAAAACCCGCTCTGAGCGGGTTTTTTATTGGCTGTTGATTGATGGAGTCTAGGCAGACTTAGGCCGGCTTCAAAGTATAGCGGCGTAAGCGCAAGGAGAAGTCCTGTAAGGCTTGCATACCGCTAGCCTCAGCACGTTGGCACCAATCCTGGAGTTGCACAATCAACTGCTCTTTCGTCACGTTAGAGCGACCCCAAAGAGCAGTTAACTCGCGACGCATCTCAATCATCAAGCGTACCGCTTTAGATTGATCCATCAAATCTTGTAAACGGGCTTTTTCATCTGAGCTTAATTTACTCTCGTCTTTTTGTAGCCATGTATGCGCACCACTAAAGCGTCCTGCGAGTTCACGCATATGCGTCAGTTCATGATCGAGAGTCTTGCGCAATGCCTTTGAATAGCGGGACATCACTTCATAGCGATTAGCAATGACTGCTTGCAAAGTTAGCTCGCAAGCTTGACGCACATCCGCCAATACAGGCTTGGGTGGCGTCTTTTTCACTTTAGCCAAACCCATCATCTCGAGAGCACGTATATAGCCCCAGCCAATATCAAATTCGTACCATTTATTAGATAGCTTGGCACTCGTGGCGTACGTGTGATGATTGTTATGCAGCTCCTCGCCGCCAATCAAAATACCCCAAGGCAAAATATTGGTCGAAGCATCCTCACACTCATAATTGCGGTATCCCCAATAGTGGCCGATACCATTAATAATTCCGGCGGCTGTAATCGGAATCCACAGCATCTGGACCGCCCATACGGTTGCCCCAATAGCACCAAATAAGAATAGGTCAATGATCAACATTAAACCCACACCTTGCCACTGATACTTGGAATAAACATTGCGCTCCACCCAGTCGTCAGGTGTGCCATGACCATACTTTTCAATCGTTTCACGGTTTTTTGCCTCGGCACGATATAACTCAGCACCACGGCTTAAAACGGTTTGAATACCTAGCACCTGCGGACTATGAGGATCATCTGCGGTTTCGCATTTAGCGTGATGTTTACGATGAATCGCAGCCCACTCTTTAGTCACCATACCAGTGGTCAACCACAACCAAAAGCGAAAGAAATGGGATGGAAGAGGATGTAAATCTAAGGCACGATGTGCCTGACAACGGTGCAAGAAGATGGTGACGCTAGCAATCGTAATGTGTGTGAGCACCAACGTCACTACGATGATCTGCCACCACGCTAAATCCAAATAGCCATTAGCCAACCCATTTAAAAAATGATCGCGAAATACTTCCAATGAAGCCATGTGGCTTTCCTCTCCCGTTGTTAATGCTCGAATTTTAACAAATTAGTCATGAAATCAAAACCTTGATGATGCAAGGTTTTGACCAAAATCAGCTTATTTGCTGAAAAATAACCCCAAATTAAGCGAAATTAGAGAAATTTATTTAGCTTTTCCGCTGCAAGATCGCTGCAAAAAAGCCATCTGTGCCATGCACTTGAGGCCACAACTGCCAATAGCCTGAATGCTCACCCCCGATAGGCGTACCGTCATGCTGCGGGAAACTGCCCTTGAGGGCATCCTTAGGGCTTAACAACTCATAGTGAGGGTGAGACTGTAAAAAGGCCTCTACCACTGCCTGATTTTCTTCTTGCAAGAAACTACAAGTTGCATAGACAAGGCGCCCCCCAATCTTTGGTAAGCGAGCCGCAGATTGTAGGATTGATAATTGTTTTGCATGTAGCTGCGTAATCGCTTCAGGGTTTTGTCGCCATTTCAAATCGGGATTGCGTCGCAATGTACCCAAGCCACTGCATGGTGCATCGACGAGTACACGATCAATCTTACCCGCTAGGCGTTTAACCTTGACATCATTCTCGTGATCGATCCAGACCGGATGCACATTAGATAAGCCACTACGGGCTAAACGGGGTTTTAAATTAGCCAAACGTTTTTCTGAAACATCGAGTGCATACAGGCGACCTGTCGATTTCATCATGGCGCCTAGCGCCAAGGTTTTACCACCAGCCCCAGCACAAAAATCAACGATCATCTCACCACGCTTGGGCGCTAAGAGCATTGCTAAGAGCTGGCTACCCTCATCTTGAACCTCTACTAAACCCTTTTTAAAGAGCTCTTGGTTTTGCAAAGCGGGTTTACCTTTGAGGCGTAAACCATCCGGGGCATACGGAGTCGCGACTGCTTGATAACGTCCGCCAAGCTCATTGAGTTGCTGCATGACATCTTCAGCTTGGGCCTTGAGTGTATTCACACGCAAGTCCAAAGGTGCAGACTTCAGCATGGCTTCTGCCAAGCTTTGTGCAAACTCATCTGATAGCTCAGCACACATTCTTTGCCAGAGCCACTCGGGCAAGTTAAAACGAATGTGCGGCGCCAAACTCTCACGATCTAGACTGGCATAACGTTGTAGCCATTCAATCTCTGGGGGTTGAACCACAAAAGCCATATCTGCGAGAGCGCTTTCGGCGCGCTGCCCCGTACCCAAATCACTATCTATAAAAGTATGGTGCAAGGCCAATAAAGCCAAACGTCGCCCTAAGGGCCCTTGACCACTTTGCGCAAACTGAGCAATTTGAGATTTGCGTCTTAAATATGTAAATGAGGCCTCGGCCAAAAGAGCACGATCTCGATTACCTAACTGAGGCTGCGCTCGGAAATAGCGGCTCACCACCATATCCGCCGGATAAGTCAGTGGACCCAACTGCTCAATCAAAAATGCCAATTGCTCGACATGATGTGGCAAGACTTTTGCGCGCGCTGCCATGGCTTTAAGATGGGTCATTATTTACTTTCTGTATGAATCATTTGAATCTCAGGGGGTGTGACTAGCACCTGATCACCGACAATCTTGAGGCGATCCTCAATAAACCATCGAATAGCACGTGGATAAATTTGATGTTCCTGGACCAATACACGAGCTGCCAATGTATCTTCATTATCCCCCGGATAAACCGGCACAGATGCCTGAATCACAATCGGGCCATGATCTAACTCTTCGGTGACAAAGTGGACCGTCGCACCATGTCTTGTGACGCCAGCGTCCAGAGCCTGCTGGTGAGTGTGCACCCCAGGAAAGGCCGGTAATAAAGAGGGATGAATATTGAGCAGGCGGCCGGCATAGTGATTCACAAAAGCAGGGGTCAAAATACGCATAAAACCGGCCAAAACTAGCAAATCAGGGTTGAAACGATCAATCTCAACCATCAGAGCCGCATCAAACTCCTCGCGACTCGAATAATTTTTGTGATCGATTGCCAAGGCGGTAATGCCCGCCTGTCTTGCAAACTCTAGGCCACTGGCGGTGGGTCGGTTAGCAATAACGGCAGCGATAGAAGCCCCCCAAGCCTCAGCTTGGCAAGCTCTAACAATGGCTTCCATATTGGAACCACGGCCAGAAATAAGAATGACGATAGATTTCATGCTCGACAATATAATGGATAGCTTATCGTGAAAGTCATTAGAAGCATTCCCTCGCCTAACCATTGGGCCCCATGCGCACTGACCATCGGCAACTTTGATGGGGTTCACAGGGGGCATCAGGCCATGCTTACAAGATTAGTAAAAACTGCTAAAGAGCAGGGTCTTCAATCATGTGTGATGACTTTTGAACCTCACCCTATCGAAATCTTAAAGCCTGCTATGGCGCCCACAAGGATTTCTAACTTAAGGGACAAATTATCCGCTATTGCAGCCTGTGGTGTCGATTATGTTTATGTACAGCACTTCAATAGCAGTTTTTCAGGGATGAGTGCCCAAGCTTTCGAAGAAACGTTCTTGCATCAATCACTCAAAACGCGTCATATCTTAATCGGCGATGATTTTCGCTATGGCGCAGGTCGCCAAGGGGACTTTCAGAGTCTTGTCAATGCCGGACAGCGCTTAGGCTTTACAGTGGCGAGCCTCCCCACCATCACACACGATGAAGAACGAGTTTCTAGCTCAGCCATCCGCCAAGCCCTCAAAGTAGGCGATCTAGCGCACGCTCAATCGCTCATGGGTCGACCTTATATGATTTCTGGGCATGTGCTACATGGTCAGAAACTGGGCAGAAATTTGGGCTTTCCTACGTTGAATTTAGCAGTGGCTAACCGCTTACACGTCAGAAAACCCGCGATTGAAGGGATTTTTATCGCTTTGGTGCACGGATTGAGGGAAAATCCTCTTTCTGCTGTCGCAAGTCTAGGTCAGCGCCCTACGGTCGATGATTCTGGGCGCTATCTATTAGAAGTGCATATTTTTGACTTCCAAGAAGAGGTTTACGGCAAGCTAGTACAAGTGGAGCTTCTCGAAAAAATTCGGGACGAAGCACGTTATGAAGATTTAACTCAGTTACAAACTGCCATTGCTAGCGATGCAGTTTATGCAAAGAACTATTTTGATAAATTGAAGAAATAAGTATGTCTGAAAAAAAGAATAACTATCCGGTCAACCTATTAGATACCGCCTTCCCCATGCGCGGCGATCTACCTAAAAGAGAACCTCTTTGGGTAGAGCAATGGAAAACCAAGAAAATTTATCAAAAAATTCGTCAAGCAAAAAAAGGCAAAAAGAAATTCATCTTGCATGATGGCCCTCCCTATGCCAATGGCGATATTCATATCGGGCATGCGGTCAATAAGATCCTCAAGGATATGATTGTCAAAGCCAAAGGTTTGAGTGGCATGGATGCTGTCTATGTCCCTGGCTGGGATTGCCATGGCATGCCTATTGAGATTCAGATTGAAAAACAATTTGGCAAAAACTTAAGTACCGCAGAAGTTCAAGCCAAAGCACGTGCCTATGCACAAGTGCAAGTAGATCAGCAGAAGAAAGATTTTGAAAGACTGGGCGTTCTAGCAGATTGGGAAAACCCATACCTCACTATGTCTTATAAAAATGAAGCTGATGAGATTCGTGCTCTAGGCAAAATTTATGAGAAGGGTTTTGTTTTTCGCGGACTCAAACCCGTGAATTGGTGTTTTGACTGCGGATCAGCGCTAGCTGAAGCGGAAGTCGAATATAAAGATAAAACAGATTTAGCAGTCGATGTCGGTTTTGGTTTTGCCAAAGAATCACTGACTGCTCTAGCCCAAGCGTTTGGCCTCAAGCAACTGCCTAGCGAACAAGGAATGGCCGTTATATGGACCACAACCCCTTGGACACTACCGGCCAATATGGCACTTAACCTTCACCCTGAAGTCATTTATGAATTAATCAAGACTGAGCGCGGCCTATTGATCTTGGCTCAAGAACGACGTGAAGAATGTTTAAAGAACTATAGCTTGGCTGGTGAGGTACTTGCACAATGTCCAGGTGCTGCGTTAGCAGGAATCCATTTCAAACACCCACTATACGACGCAGATCCAGGTTACCAAAGAACCGCCCCTATTTATCTGGCCGACTATGTCAGCACAGATAACGGTACAGGCTTGGTTCATTGCGCCCCCGCTTATGGTGAAGAAGACTTTAAGTCATGCAAAGCACATGGCCTACCAGACGATCAAATTCCTAATCCAGTCATGGGTGACGGTGTATACGCATCGACCCTACCCTTATTTGCAGGCTTGAGCATTTGGCAAGCCAACCCCAAGATCGTAGAAGCTTTACAAAACGTCGGCACCTTACTCAAATCAAGCAAGCTAGAACACTCTTACATGCATTGTTGGCGTCACAAGACCCCTGTCATCTATCGCGCCACAGCGCAATGGTTTGCCAGCATGGATAAAGCTGTTGATGGCGCCTCACTCAGAGAAACTGCGCTCAAGGCTGTCCAAGCGACTCAGTTCTACCCCGCATGGGGGCAGCAACGCTTGCATAGCATGATTGCTAATCGCCCCGATTGGACGCTGTCACGCCAGCGTCAATGGGGAGTACCGATGGCCTTTTTGATTCATAAAGAAACTGGCCAGCCCCATCCACGCACCGTAGAGCTTCTCGAGCTCATTGCACAACGTGTGGAAAAAGAAGGTATTGAAGCTTGGCAAAAACTAGATATCGCCGAACTCATCGGCGCAGAAGCTAACGCTTATGAGAAAAATAAAGATACTTTAGATGTCTGGTTTGACTCGGGCACTACCCACTGGCATGTGATTCGTGGCTCACATCAAGATACGCTCACCAATAATCATAAACCCGCAGCGGCTGATGAACACTGGGCTGACCTTTATTTAGAAGGCTCTGACCAACATCGTGGCTGGTTCCACTCTTCATTACTCACAGGTGCGATGCTAGATGGCAAAGCTCCCTATAAAGCCCTACTGACACACGGCTTCACAGTCGATGGTCAAGGTCGCAAAATGAGTAAATCGGTTGGTAACGTAGTGGCCCCTCAAGAAGTGGCCGACCGCATGGGCGCTGAAATTATTCGCCTATGGGTAGCCTCTACCGATTACTCGGGTGAAATGACCATCTCAGAAGAAATTCTGAAACGCGTCGTAGAAAGCTATCGCCGCATTCGCAATACCCTACGCTTTATGCTGGCTAATCTATCTGATTTTGATTATGCAAAACATCAGATGCCTCCAGAACAATGGCTAGAAATTGATCGATACGCTTTAGCCCTGAGTGAGGAAGTACAAAAGAGCACCTTGGCACACTATGATGCTTATGAGTTTCATCCTGTCGTCAGTCGCTTGATGACATTCTGCTCTGAAGATATGGGCGGTTTCTATTTAGACATTCTGAAAGACCGGCTGTATACCCTACAGGCTGATGCACCGGCACGCCGCTCAGCACAGAATGCCCTGTATCACATTACGCAGGGATTTTTACGTTGGATTGCTCCTTTCCTCTCCTTTACAGCAGAAGAGGCCTGGCAAGTTTTTGCTCACCAAACAGATAGTCAAGATACGATCTTTACAGAAGAGTTCTATGCTTTACCCAATATCGCAGATAGTCATGCTTTGCTCGATAAATGGGCCAAGATTCGTGAAATGCGCTCGGAGATTACGAAAGCCATTGAAACCGAACGTGAGGCAGGTCGTGTAGGCTCATCATTACAGGCAGAAATTACTATCGAAGCCCCTGCACAAGAGGCTGCCATCTTACAAAGTCTGGGTAATGATTTACGTTTCATTACGATTACCTCAGCGGCCAGTGTAAAAGTTTCGACTGGTTCAGAGTTCAAAGTGATAGTGCATCCATCGAGTCACTCCAAATGCGGTCGTTGCTGGCACTATCGCGATGATGTAGGTCATGATCCACAACACCCAGAATTATGTGGTCGCTGCACCTCTAATCTGTTTGGGGCGGGTGAACAACGCGAGCACGCATAATTTATGGCTAAACGTTCATCAGGAAAATCTTCAAGCGCGGTCTCATGGCTAGGATTGGCCCTGATTATTTTGATCATTGATCAGATCACCAAGTTAATCGCTAAACATTATTTATTTGAGGCGATTCCACGACCTGTATTTTCATTTTTGAATTGGACTTTGGTCTACAACCCCGGGGCTGCATTTTCATTCTTATCTCAAGCAGGTGGCTGGCAACGTTGGTTCTTTACGGGCTTGGGTATTGTGGCTGCAATTTTTATTATCTATCTCTTATTTAAGAATCATCAGCAGAAAATATTCAGCACAGCACTCAGCCTCATCTTAGCCGGCGCCATTGGCAATGTGATTGATCGTATTGCTTACGGCGCTGTAGTTGATTTTATTGATTTACATTACGCTGGTTGGCACTGGCCCGCCTTTAATATTGCCGATAGCGCGATTAGTCTGGGTGTGGTACTGTTGCTCATCGATGAAATAAGACGCGTCAATCGCTCATGAGTCTTTTGCAAGGTAAACGTATTCTGCTCGCCATGTCAGGCGGTATCGCAGCCTTTAAGGTGGCGGAGTTGGTTCGTCTACTCACTGGCGCAGGCGCCAAAGTTCAAGTGATGATGAGTGAATCTGCAACGCAATTCATGACACCAGTCACTATGCAAGCACTGAGCGGTCAAACAGTCTATGTGAGTCAATGGGATAACCGAATTGCTAATAACATGGCTCACATTGAATTAACTCGGCAGATCGATTTAATGGTTGCCGTACCTGCCAGCGCAGATTTGATTGCAAAAATCAATGCGGGTCTCGCGGATGATTTAATTAGCGTGAGCTGTTTAGCACGCGATTGCCCACTGATCGTGGTTCCTGCCATGAATCGACAAATGTGGGAGAACCCTGCGACTCAAAGAAACATAGCCGGACTGATCACTCAAGGTATTGAGATCTTGGGGCCTACCTCAGGCACACAGGCCTGCGGTGAAAATGGCATGGGGCGCATGCTAGAGGCTAAAGAAATATTTGCTGGTATTCAGGCTCACCTGCAGAAAAAAGTACTCGTAGGTAAGCATGTTCTCATTACAGCGGGTCCCACCTATGAAGCGATTGATCCAGTACGCGGCATCACTAACCGTAGCTCAGGAAAGATGGGTTTTGCTATTGCCCAAGCTGCAGTTGAAGCGGGTGCGACTGTCGACTTAGTTGCCGGCCCCTGTCATCTAGAGACACCTCTGACCTTTACTCAAAGAATTAAGCGTCACGATGTCATGAGCGCAAAGGACATGCAAGCTGCAGTGATGCAATGCATCCGCCAGCAACGCACAGACTTTTTCTTTGCCGTTGCCGCCGTCGCTGATTGGGCGATTAAAAATCCAGCTGACGAAAAAATAAAACGGGGGCTAAGCGATCTTCATCTTGAGTTCGAACCTAACCCAGATATCTTAAAGTCTGTCGTAGATCATACTGGCTCCAACCCCAAGCCCTACTGCATCGGTTTTGCAGCGGAGAGCCATGATCTCGAGAAAAACGGTAAAGATAAATTAATTCGTAAAAATATCCCTCTATTAATAGCCAATATTGGGCCCGAGACCTTTGGTTTGGATGAAAACCAATTGCTCTATATCGAAAAAGATCAACAACACACGACGAGCCGTAAAGACAAAATCAGTTTGGCTCGTGACTTAATTGAATATATCTCCACTAAAGCCTAAGCAATGAAAAAACTACAAGTCAAAATCTTAGATGAGCGCATGCGCAATAACCTGCCTCAATACGCCACAGCTGGGAGTGCCGGACTCGATTTACGCGCCTGCCTCGATGAAGCAATCACTATTGAACCAGGCCAAACCGTTCTGGTACCCACAGGGTTATCGATTTTCTTAGACGACCCTCAATACGCTGCCTTGATTTTGCCTCGCTCAGGCCTCGGTCATAAGCATGGCATCGTTTTAGGCAATCTAGTCGGCTTAATTGACTCCGATTACCAAGGGCAGTTGATGGTCAGTACTTGGAATCGCGGTCAAACCGCATTTAAGTTAGAACCCATGGAGCGCCTAGCTCAGCTAGTCATCGTGCCTGTCGCTCAAGTTGAATGGCAAGAAGTTGAGGAATTTACCGCCAGCGCAAGAGGCACTGGCGGGTTTGGTAGTACGGGTCGAGCTTAGTCTTAATACCCTAGCTTAGGCCTCTTGCGTCGAGGCGGCATTACCACTGGTCTGCTTGCCCGTAAATGGGCGCACCGGGGCATCGAAATCCAAGACAATCTGATCTTGATCATCCATATCAACCACCACGTGTCCGCCATGAGCTAAACGGCCAAAGAGCAGCTCATCAGCCAAGGCTTTACGTACCAGATCCTGAATTAAGCGCTGCATAGGTCTTGCTCCCATCAATGGGTCAAAGCCATGCTTGGCAAGATACTGGCGCAATCGATCTGTAAAGTTGGCATCCACTTTCTTTTCATGTAGCTGCTCTTCAAGCTGCATGAGGAACTTATCGACCACTCGCAAAATGATCGCCTCATCCAAGGCTCTGAAGGCCACAATGGCATCCAAACGATTGCGGAACTCAGGTGTGAAAGTACGCTTGATATCCCCCATCTCGTCACCCGCCTGACGCGCAGTCGTGAATCCAATCGTAGACTTTTGCATAGTCTCAGCACCGGCATTAGTAGTCATAATGATGATCACATTACGGAAATCGGCTTTACGACCATTGTTATCGGTAAGCGTGCCGTGATCCATGACCTGCAAAAGAATATTGAAGATATCGGGATGTGCTTTTTCAATTTCATCTAGCAGTAAGACGCAATGAGGTTTTTTATTCACAGCCTCAGTTAACAATCCACCTTGATCAAAACCAACGTAGCCTGGGGGCGCGCCGATCAAACGACTGACTGCGTGACGCTCCATATACTCAGACATATCAAAGCGAATCAGCTCGATACCCATAATAAAGGCCAACTGTTTAGCAACCTCAGTCTTACCCACGCCCGTTGGGCCTGAAAAGAGGAATGAGCCAATCGGTTTATCTTCTTTACCCAAGCCAGCGCGTGACATTTTGATAGCGGCAGCCAATACTTCAATCGCAGGATCTTGACCGAACACCACACTCTTTAAGTCACGATCAAGGGTCTGTAGTTTGCTACGGTCATCCACAGAGACCGATTGAGGCGGGATACGCGCAATCTTAGCCACAATATCTTCAATCTCTTGGCGACCAATCGTTTTTTTCTGCTTTGACTTAGGCAGGATACGTTGCGCAGCACCTGCTTCATCAATCACATCAATCGCCTTATCAGGTAAGTGACGGTCATTGATATAGCGTGAGGAGAGCTCAGCAGCAGCAGTTAGGGCACCTTGTGCGTATTTCACACCATGATGCTCTTCAAATTTAGATTTCAAACCACGCAGAATTTGTACAGTTTGATCGACTGTAGGCTCGACCACATCCACCTTCTGGAAACGTCTAGAAAGCGCAGCATCTTTTTCAAAGATACCTCGATATTCATTGAAGGTGGTGGCGCCAATACACTTCATCTGACCACCTGACAAAGCAGGCTTTAGTAGATTACTCGCATCTAGGGTACCTCCTGAAGCAGCACCTGCACCAATTAAGGTATGAATCTCATCAATAAAGAGGACAGCGTTCGGATTATCTTTGAGATTCTTGAGCACGCCTTTTAAACGCTGTTCGAAGTCACCGCGATATTTGGTGCCCGCTAGCAATGCACCCATGTCTAAAGAATAGACCACGGCTTGCGAAAGAACATCAGGAACATCACCTTTGGTAATCCGCCAAGCCAAACCTTCTGCAATCGCGGTTTTACCGACCCCTGCCTCACCAACTAACAGAGGATTATTTTTTCTACGGCGGCATAACACCTGAATCACGCGCTCGACTTCGGCTTCACGACCAATCAGAGGATCAATACGGCCTTGGCGTGCCATCACATTGAGATTTTGGGTGTACTGCTCTAAGGGGCTATCCTTGCCAGAGGCATTGCCTTCCTCAGACTCATTGGCACCTTCCTGTGGCTTTGGGCTCTCCGCTTGATCTTTGCGAATGCCATGGCTGATGTAGTTGACTACATCTAAGCGGGTCACGCCCTGCTGCTGCAAATAGTAGACCGCATGAGAATCTTTTTCACCAAAAATGGCCACCAACACATTGGCGCCATTCACTTCTTTTTTACCGTTAGAGGTCGACTGCACATGCATGATGGCTCTTTGGATCACGCGCTGAAAACCTAAGGTAGGCTGTGTATCGACTTCTTCAGTACCCGGCACAATGGGCGTGTTGTCATTGATGAAATTTTTTAGATGACTTTTTAAATCATCGATATTGACCGCGCACGCCTTGAGTACATCAGTGGCAGTCGCGTTATCTAATAGCGCACATAGTAGATGCTCTACAGTGATGAACTCATGTCGTGATGCGCGCGCATCAACGAATGCCATATGTAAAGTGACTTCTAGCTCTTGGGCAATCATGCTTCCTCCATAGTGCACTGTAATGGGTGTCCTGCCTCACGCGCGCGATCGACAACTTGATGCACTTTCGTTGCAGCAACATCTTTGGTATAGACGCCGCAAACGCCCTTACCTTCAAGATGAACTTGCAACATAATTCGCGTGGCACTTTCTTGATTCTTGTGAAAATATTCTTGAATAATCATGACCACAAACTCCATAGGAGTGTAGTCATCATTTAATAAAACCACACGATACATTTTAGGAGGCCGAACACGTTCAGCCTGACGATCCATGACGGCAGCTTCATCACCCTTAATAACGGGTAAGTCAATTTGTCCAGATCTTTTTTGTTTACTCATGCCCTTATTCTAAACACAAGTTCCAAAATCAGTCAGAAAGGATTTTTACCTAGAAAATAAAAAACCCCGGGATATCCCGGGGTTTTTCTGAAGCATGCTCAATTACATATTGTCGATCATGACTTGACCAAAGCCAGAGCATGATACTTGCGTAGCACCCTCAAGCAAACGAGCAAAGTCATATGTCACTTTCTTAGACAAAATTGACTTTTCCATCGAGCTAATAATCAAATCAGCGGCTTCAAACCAACCCATATGGCGCAGCATCATTTCAGCTGAAAGAATTTCTGAACCTGGGTTCACGTAATCCTTACCTGCGTATTTAGGTGCTGTACCGTGAGTTGCCTCGAACATCGCAACGCTATCTGACAAGTTAGCGCCTGGAGCAATACCAATACCACCCACTTGAGCCGCTAAGGCATCAGAGATGTAGTCGCCATTCAAGTTCAATGTGGCGATCACGCTGTATTCAGCAGGACGCAACAAGATCTGCTGCAAGAAGGCGTCTGCAATAGCATCTTTAACGATGATATCTTTGCCTGTCTTAGGATTCTTAAACTTGCACCATGGACCGCCGTCAATTAACTGCGCGCCAAACTCTTTGATCGCTACTTCATAGCCCCAATCACGGAAGCCACCTTCAGTGAACTTCATGATGTTGCCTTTATGAACGATCGTCATGGATGGCTTATCGTTATCAATCGCGTACTGAATCGCTTTACGAACCAAACGCTGCGTACCTTCACGGGAGACTGGCTTAACACCAATACCTGAGCTAGCTGGGAAGCGAATCTTCTTCACACCCATTTCTTTGGTTAGGAATTCAATGACCTTCTTGGCACCTTCAGTGCCCTCTTGCCACTCAATACCCGCATAGATGTCTTCGGAGTTTTCACGGAAGATCACCATATCGGTTTTTTCTGGCTCTTTCACTGGAGATGGCACGCCTTTGAAATAGCGTACAGGGCGCAAGCAAACATAAAGATCAAGCTCTTGACGCAAGGCCACGTTCAAAGAACGAATACCGCCACCCACAGGAGTTGTCAAAGGACCTTTGATTGAAACAACGTAGTCTTTGAGAACTTGCAGAGTCTCTTCTGGCAGCCAAACATCAGGGCCATACACTTTGGTGGACTTTTCACCAGCATAGATTTCCATCCATGAAATCTTTTTCTTACCCTTGTAGGCTTTCTCAACAGCGGCATCCACCACCTTGATCATCACGGGGGTAATGTCAAAACCTGTACCATCTCCCTCAATGTAAGGAATGATTGGATGATCTGGAACGTTTAATGAATAGTCTTTATTGACGGTGATTTTTTCACCAGCTGGGACCTTAATATGCTTATACATGCAAGTGCTCTCCATTGTAAGGAATTGTTATTTTCGCATAGTGTACTACTTTGGACATGGGGTAAATGTGCAAAGACTCTGATCAGACCTGTGACACCTCTGATACAGTCCACCTAGCTAGGCTTATTGTCGCCTGATAACTCAACACCAAACTTACAGAAAAATATAAAAGAAGATGTTTTCGTATCGATACAGAGGGAGTTTTTTAGTCATACTTGGGTTAACCCTAAGCTTATGTGGGTTTCAAGCCGAGGCCCAAAAGACCTCACATACCGAATTAAGCATTGGGCTTTATACAATCCGAGCTGAGATTGCCGCAACGCCCGCAGCTCGTACGCAAGGTCTCATGTATCGCCAATTTTTACCCGATGATGACGGTATGTTGTTTGTGTTTGAAGACAAGGCTTTTCATTGTTTTTGGATGAGAAACACCCGCATCCCTTTATCGATCGCCTTTATTGCCGATGATGGCAAGATTGTGAATATTGAAGATATGCAAGCAATGACAGAGACAAATCATTGCCCCCATCAGGCTATTCGCTATGCTTTAGAAATGAATCGCGGCTGGTTCGCCAAAAAAGGAATTGGGCCGAACCACCGCGTTGTTGGTCTACCGAAGTAGGTTTAACCAAAGTGGCAAACGTAATGAACGGGTGCCTCTGCACGAATAATGAAGTAGCCACCGGCTTCAACAGTCCATGATTGACCAGCAGCATAAGCTTGCTCTGCCGCACCATTGATACTCACATGAGCTGTGCCATCAACGACTTCCATCACTTCACGAGTGCTTAAATCAAAACGCAAGGTGCTTGGCAAAATAACACCTACAGATTTACGCTCACCACTGGCCAACGTAACCGTGTGTGACACACATTTGCCATCAAAAAAAACATTCGCCTTTTTGTTCACTGTGACTTGTTCAAATTGCATTTTTTGTCCTTATTAAATTAGAGGCCACGCTTACGACGTGCATTCGCAGCAATGCGCATACGCAGAGCATTTAACTTGATGAAGCCGCCGGCATCGGCCTGATTGTATGCACCACCATCATCATCAAAGGTAGCGATTGTTTGATCAAAAAGGGTATTTTTTGAATCACGTGCAACGACAGTGACACTGCCCTTATACAACTTCAAACGTACAAAGCCGCTGACTTGCTGCTGGGTATGATCGATCAATGTTTGCAAAGCCACACGCTCTGGTGCCCACCAGTAACCGTTGTAAATCAAACTTGCATAACGAGGCATCAAGTCATCTTTGAGATGGGCGACTTCACGATCAAGAGTAATACTCTCGATACCACGATGCGCCTTCAGCAGAATTGTGCCGCCAGGCGTTTCATAACAACCACGGCTCTTCATACCCACATAGCGGTTCTCAACCAAATCCAAGCGACCGATACCATGTTTGCCACCGATCTTATTTAACTCAGCGAGTAAATCATGGGGCTTGTAAGGCTTACCATTAATAGCGATAGGATCGCCCTTTTCATACTCAATATCCAAGTATTCGGCTTGATCGGGAGCCTGCTCAGGAGATACAGTCCAACGCCACATCGCCTCTTCTGCCTCGGCTTTAGGATCTTCTAAATGGCGCCCCTCATAACTAATATGCAACAAGTTAGCATCCATAGAGTAGGGTGCTCCACCCTGCTTGTGTTTCATTTCTACAGGAATGCCATGCTTTTCTGCATAGGCCAGTAACTTTTCGCGAGAGAGTAAGTCCCACTCGCGCCATGGGGCAATCACTTTAATCGATGGCTCAAGCGAGTAGTAACCCAACTCAAAGCGGACCTGATCATTCCCTTTACCGGTAGCACCATGCGAGACTGCATCAGCACCTGTTGCACGAGCAATTTCAATTTGACGCTTGGCAATCAGCGGGCGAGCAATCGATGTACCTAAGAGATACTCACCTTCATAAATCGTGTTAGCCCTGAACATCGGGAAAACAAAATCACGCACAAACTCTTCGCGCAAGTCATCGATAAAAATATGCTCAGGCTTAATCCCGAATTTCAAAGCCTTGGCACGGGCAGGCTCTAACTCCTCACCTTGGCCTAAATCAGCCGTAAAGGTCACAATCTCACATTGATAGGTGTCTTGTAACCACTTCAAAATCACACTGGTATCTAAGCCACCAGAATAGGCCAGTACTACTTTTTTAATATCAGACATATTTATTTACTCAAAGGGTCATTACAACTTGCCACACAACAAATATTCCATCAAAGCCTTCTGAACGTGAAGGCGATTTTCCGCCTCATCCCAAACAACACTTTGTGGTCCATCAATCACTTCCGCAGAAACCTCCTCACCGCGGTGAGCAGGCAAACAATGCATAAACAAGGCATCAGGCTTGGCCACAGCCATTAAGTCTTGGTTAACCATCCACGCCTTAAATGCAGCTAAACGGGCTTGGTTTTCAGCCTCATAACCCATACTGGTCCACACATCAGTGGTTACCAAATCAGCGCCCTCGCAAGCCGCTTTAGGATCATCAAAGACTTTCAAATATTGCTTGGCATTCGGGCTTAACATTTCAGCCCTTAATTGATAACCCAGCGGCGCTGAGAAATGAACCTGGAAACCTAAAATTTCTGCGGCTTGTATCCAGGTATAAGCCATATTGTTAGCATCCCCAACCCAGGCCACCGTCTTGCCAATAATCGATTGACGATGCTCTACATAGGTAAAGATATCTGCCAAGACCTGACAGGGATGATATTCATTGGTTAAACCATTTATTACAGGCACCCGAGAGTTAGCCGCGAATCGTTCAATAATGTCCTGACCAAAAGTGCGAATCATGATGATGTCAGTCATTCTAGAAATCACCTGGGCCGCATCTTCAACTGGCTCACCACGACCTAATTGAGTATCCTTGGTATTCAGAAAGACAGCATGACCCCCCAACTGATGTATCCCCGCCTCAAAAGATAAGCGTGTACGCGTAGAATTTTTTTCAAAGATCATTGCCAAGGTGCGATCATGAAGCGGATGCCAAGTCTCATAACGCTTGAACTTGGCCTTCAGCAAAGCAGATCTTTCTAGTAGATAGGCGTAGTCCTTCGCATCGAAATCAGCGAACTGCAGATAGTGTCTCACTGGAACAGTGGCTGCCATATTGGTTTACCTATCTTTCCGATTCAAATTAAATATATTGGTTGATCACAATCTCAAACTGCTAAAATCATCGGGTTAACCCGAATTATCCATCCCTTTATTCAAGCTGCCTAGACTGTGTCGAACAAACAATTTTTCATTCAAGGTCTGACCCACGATGGAAAACCATTTCGACCCAGCGATTGGGCAGAGCGCTTATGTGGCGTCATGGCTCAATTTCGACCTGAAGACGACACTGGCGATCCTCGCTTGACCTACTCACCCTATGTCAAACCCGTGATCGTTGCAGGGGTTAAATGTGTCATTGTCGACGAACGACTCAAAGACATAGAACCCAAAGCGCTTGATTTCGTGAAGAATTTCGCAAAAGACAATAATTTACCTTTGGTCGAAGCCTGCGAACTCCCCGTAAAACCAAATACCTAAAAACAAAAAACCCGCTCCTACAACAGGAACGGGCTTATTTGCACAACGTGCTAATTAAGCAGCCATGCCTTTTACAGCAGCAGACAAGCGAGACTTTGTACGTGCAGCCGTGTTCTTGTGCACAATCTTCTTGTCAGCAATTTTGTCGATCGTCGCTTGCGCTGTTTGGAAAACTTTCGCAGCGGCTTCCTTGTCACCAGTTTCTACAGCTTTGCGCACTGATTTAATTGCTGTGCGCAAACGTGAACGCAAACTGGCGTTATGTTCGTTTTGCTTAACGGCCTGGCGGGCACGTTTACGAGCTTGGGCGGTATTTGCCATTTTTAACCTTTATAAAAAACAATCAGAACTGCATTTTTGAGGGTTTTGCTAGCTGAATTCACAGCCTTATTACCGTGCACCAGCAAAATATCCCTGAAAATCAGAAACTAGCATTATATCTTATCCGCCATTAGACTACCACCCCCGCCGAAAATCTGTAAAACTAACGTCGTGAATCTATTATCTGCAGCCGCCAAAGTCAGTAGTCTGACCATGCTATCCCGTATTACGGGGCTTTTGAGGGAAACCTTAATCGCCAGGACCTTTGGGGCCTCAGAATGGACCGACGCCTTCAATGTGGCCTTCCGACTGCCTAATTTACTGCGTCGAATGTTTGCGGAAGGGGCCTTTTCTCAGGCTTTTGTACCAGTTTTGGGTGAAACTAACACCAAAGAGGGCCAGGAAGGCACCCAGCAACTCGTTTCCGCGGTCGCCACCCTCTTATTCTGGGCGGTCATACTCAGCACCCTCTTAGGGATTTTGTGCGCCCCCTTCTTGGTCTATTTAATCGCATCTGGCCTAGCCGAGTCAGGTAGAGACAGCGCGATTGGCCTCACTCGGCTGATGTTTCCCTACATCGCCCTGATCTCCATGGTTTCATTGGCAGCCGGAATCCTAAATACCTATAAGCGTTTTGGCATCCCCGCATTTACGCCCGTTTTATTAAATCTCTCGATGATCGGGGCGGCAATTTTTATTTCACCCTACCTTAAGACACCGATTTATGCCCTAGCCTGCGGCGTGATCTTGGGTGGCATTTTGCAGTTAGCGATACAAATTCCAGCCTTAAAGCGTATTGGCATGCTGCCCAAGATTGGTTTAGGCCCATCTACGATCAAGGCTGCCTGGCTTCATCCAGGGGCTCAAAAAATCGTCAAACTCATGGGGCCGGCCTTATTTGGGGTATCGGTAGCGCAATTATCCTTAATCATTAATACCAACATCGCCTCCCATTTAGTCGCAGGTAGTGTCTCTTGGCTATCGTATGCCGATCGCCTCATGGAGTTTCCGACAGCCTTGCTAGGGGTTGCGATTGGCACAGTATTACTTCCTAGCCTCAGTCGCGCCAATGCTTCAGGTGATCATGAACATATTGGGCAGCTCATGGAATGGGGCATGAAGCTCACCTTTATCTTGGCAGCGCCTAGCGCAGTGGCCCTGTTTATTTTTGGCGAACCGATGGCTGCGGTTCTGTATCACTATGGCGCCTTCAACGCTCACGATGTCCATATGACGCGTTATGCTCTAGCGACTTATGGAGTTGGCCTGATTGGTCTGATCATGATTAAGATTTTGGCGCCCGCCTTTTATTCACGCCAAGATATTAAAACGCCAGTGAAAATAGCTATTCTGGTGCTGGTTGCCACACAACTCATGAACATCATTTTTGTGCCTTACTTTGCTCACGCAGGTTTAGCCCTGTCTATTGGCTTGGGCGCGATCATGAATGCCTTACTACTTTGGTATGGCCTTCATCGCAAAAACGTGTTTCATAAAAATGCTCGTTGGCTGATGTTCTTTGCAAAACTTCTCATTGCCTTGATATTAATTAGCGTGATTTTGTATAGCGGCCTCAAACAACACGATTGGATTGCTCTACAAAGCACCCCGTTTTTACGCATCGGCATTTTTACAGCTTGGATATCTTTTGCCGGTGTAACATACTTAGCATGTCTATGGCTCCTAGGTTTTAGAACCAAAGACTTCTTACTACGAGCTCATTAATTAATATATGCCCACTCAACAGCTAGATTACTTCGCCACACTCGTAGCCGATGATGATCATTTTCCATTGACTGAAGCAGCAATCGCGGTTGCACAACATGCCTATCCTGACCTAGATGTCGAGCATGTCGTTGATGAAATCGATGGTCTTGCACAGAAACTGCATGCCCGAATCAGTAAAGAAATGTCAGGCTTACAGAAACTACAAATTCTGAAGCTCTACTTTTACAAAGAACTGGGCTTTGGCCCTAATCAAAACAACTATTACGACCCAGATAACTCATACATCCATAGCCTACTTAGAACGCGGCGTGGCATACCGATTTCTTTGGCTATCTTGCTGATTGAACTAGGCCAAAGGATCGATCTACCAATTAAGGGGGTGTCTTTTCCAAATCACTTTATGGTGCGTCTGTCTCTACCGCAAGGTGAGGTGATCATCGACCCTCTGACAGGCACTTCCTTATCAAAACAAGAGCTGCAGAACATGCTAGATCCTTATTTGGATGCCCAAGGATATAAAGATGAACTGCAATTACCCTTAGGTATTTTTTTGCGCACCTCGAGCTCAAGAGAAATTCTCTCTCGTTACTTGCGCAACTTAAAAGCGATCTATACGCAGCAAGAACGCTGGGAGCGTCTTTTAGGCATCCAACAACGGCTAGTGATACTTCTACCCGATGCTCTAGAAGAAATCAGGGATCGAGGCTTAGCGTTGGCACAACTAGACTATATCCGTCCAGCGATTGAAGATATGCAGCGTTACATCGAGCATGCCAGTGATGCGAGTGATATCGAAGAAATACAAGCGCAAATTGAGCAGCTGGAACAACAGCACAAGCATCATTAATCATGCGTGCCTCGATTGCTGCATTACCCGATACTCTCATTAGTCAGATTGCTGCTGGCGAAGTCGTTGAAAGACCAGCATCAGTCGTTAAGGAAATTCTAGAAAACGCGATTGATGCACAATCTAGAGCGATCACCATTCGCCTAGAAGAAGGCGGTTGCCAACGCGTTCTGATCCAAGATGATGGCATAGGTATCGTGGCTAATGAATTGCCTTTAGCAGTCGCACGTCATGCAACAAGCAAAATCCGTAGCCTAGATGATTTGGAATCAGTAGCCTCTTTGGGATTTCGGGGGGAAGCCCTCGCCTCCATCGCCTCAGTCTCACGCCTGAACATAACTACTCGTACTAGCGATGCAAGTCATGCCTGGAGCATTCAAGTGAACGGGGGGCAATGCGTGCAAGATGTGGCCGCAGCCTCCGGCCCGCTTGGCACAAGCATTGATGTCGCTGACCTGTATTTTAATACCCCTGCGCGCCGCAAGTTCCTCAAAAGTCCCGCTACCGAATTAGGCCATTGCCTAGATGTGATTCGTCGTATTGCTTTAGCAAGACCTGATATTGCATTTGCCGTTTGGCATAACGGCAAAGTGATTGAACGTTGGCCTAGCCAATCAATCGCAGAGCGTGTAGATGCCATCTTGGGAGAAGAGTTTAAAAACCATCGCATCCCCATTGAAGTGCTTCAAGGGCAACTATCGGTTCGTGGTTTTATCAGCCAGCCGACTGCCAGTCGCGCGCGAGCTGATATGCAGTTTACTTATATCAATGGCCGCTATGTCAGAGATAAAGTCATACAACACGCTATTCGGGCCGCTTACCAGGATGTATTACATGGTGATCGACAACCGATGTTAGTGTTGGCCATAGAAATTCAACCGGAACTAGTTGATGTGAATGTGCACCCCGCCAAGACAGAAGTTCGCTTTCGGGAAAGCGGTGCCGTTCATCAATTCATCTATCAAGCAATTCATCAGGCTCTTGCCAAACCTGCAAGCGCAAGCCCTATGGAAACTATGCAAAGCATTCCCAGCAATCCGCTATGGAATCGATTCATTGAGTCAAAGAATCTCAATCTACCCGTTACTGAGCGTACAGATTTAGAGCGTTTATTTGTCAAACTGACCCCCAGCGTTGCCCAGCCGCAAGCCATACCAGAGCCGAATGATTTACCACTGGGCCATGCGATTGCGCAGATTGGTGGCATCTATATATTGGCCCAAAACAAACATGGCCTAGTTCTAGTTGATATGCATGCGGCACATGAGCGTGTCTTGTATGAAAAATTCAAAACTGAATTAAGTGCAGAAGTTCGTGTACAAGAGTTACTTGTACCGATTGTGGTCCATGTTTCTGAAAAAGAGACTGGGCTTGCTCAAGAGGCTCGCGCCGCACTCAGACAGATGGGTTTTGACCTGTCGGTTTTATCCAAACATGAAATTGCCATTCGTAGTCTGCCCGTCCTATTAGCGAAGGCTGACCCAGCAGAACTATTGCGTCACTTATTAGAAGATTTGCATCAGACTGGTAGCCAAGCTGTTTTAGAGGCCGCGCAACATGAGGAATTAGCCACAAAAGCTTGTCATGCTGCAGTTCGCGCACATCGCTACCTCAATCTTGCCGAGATGGATGCGCTTTTGCGACAAATGGAGACCACCGAACGTGCCGATCAATGTAACCATGGACGCCCCACTTGGATACAACTCAGTATTCAAGACTTAGACAAATTATTCATGCGGGGTCGCTAATGGATCAGGCCGTCTTGGTCATTGCCGGCCCCACAGCCAGTGGTAAATCAGCTTTAAGTATGCGGCTCGCAGATAAACTGCACGCCCATCAACGTGAACTTGAAATCATCAGTATGGACTCGGCTTTGGTCTATCGTGGCATGGATATTGGGACAGCCAAACCGTCCGCCACTGAACTGCAACAGGTGAGACATCATTGCATCGACATTTGCGAGCCCAATGAACCCTATTCAGCGGCAAAATTTGCCCAAGATGCCCAAAAGCTTGTCAAAACAATACGCGACCGCGGCAACATACCCGTGATTGTCGGTGGCACCATGCTCTACTGGAGAGCTCTCGCCCATGGCTTAAGTGAAATGCCAACGGCTGATCCAGTCATTCGCGCAGAATTAGAATCTGAAGCACAGTCCATCGGCTGGCCGGCTTTACACGCCCGTTTAGCCAAGATCGACCCGCTCACAGCAGAACGCCTCAAACCGAATGACTCTCAGAGAATTCAGAGAGCGCTAGAGGTCTATCTCATCAGCGGTAAAACAATGAGCGCATGGCAAGCTGAAAATCCTAAAACAACCGGCCGTTATGAAGATCAAGTCCAAGACTCGATCTGGCACCTGGTCAGCCTGGAACCGGGGGACCGCAAAATACTTCACGAAAGAATTGAACAGCGCTTTGAACAAATGCTAGATGCAGGGTTTTTAGATGAAGTAAAACAATTAAAAGCAAACCCAGCACTCCATCCCAACCTACCAGCCATCAGGGCGGTAGGTTATCGTCAAGCTTGGTCGTATTTAGATAATCAAATTACTTTTGCAGAAATGCGTGAGCAGGCTATTACTGCTACACGCCAATTGGCTAAACGCCAGATCACATGGCTAAGAGGTATCAGCGATAAAACTTGCTTTGACCCCTTATCCGAAGGATCGCTCGATGCAGCTCTCAAATACTGCTTTGATTTTTTGACTAAACCACAATAGTTTGGTGTGCGCCTGCCGGTCTAGCGACAACTTCACCCAACTCATAAACCGTTTCACCTTGCGCCTCAAGAATAGCTTTGGCCTCCTTGATCTGATCAGCAGCAAGAATCACAACCATACCAATGCCGCAGTTAAAGACGCGATGCATCTCGGCATCCTCTACGCCACCTTGTTGCTGTAACCATTGGAATAAAGCAGGCATTTGCCAAGCACTACGGTGTAAAACAGCCTGTACATGCTCAGGTAATACACGTGGCACGTTTTCGACTAAACCACCTCCCGTAATGTGAGCCATTCCTTTAACAGTGCAATGCTGCATCAAATGCAACATGGATTTCACATAAATACGAGTGGGGGCCATCACGACGTCTTCAAGACGCTGACCGTTGAGTGAATCACTAGGGCGCGCTTGAGCACGCTCAATAATCTTGCGAATCAAAGAGTATCCGTTCGAATGGGCTCCGCTAGATGCCAAGCCCAGAATCCGATCACCCGCTGCAATGCTAGAGCCATCAATTATTTTTTTCTTTTCTACTGCACCGACGGCAAAACCGGCTAGGTCGTACTCACCTTCAGGATACATACCCGGCATTTCTGCAGTCTCACCACCAATCAGAGCGCAACCAGCCAACTCACACCCTCGTGCAATACCACCAACCACAGTGGCTGCGGTATCTACAGAGAGCTTGCCGCAGGCAAAATAGTCTAAGAAGAATAAAGGCTCAGCCCCTTGTACCAAGATGTCGTTCACGCTCATGGCCACTAAGTCCTGACCGACGGTGTCATGACGATTCCACTCAAAAGCAAGTTTTAACTTTGTTCCCACACCATCAGTACCAGACACCAAAACAGGCTCTTGATAACGCTTAGGGACCTCAAAAAGTGCTCCAAAACCACCAATACCGCCCAATACACCCTCACGGAGGGTTTTTTTGGCCAAAGGCTTAATGCGCTCGACTAAAGCGTCACCCGCCTCGATATCGACACCTGCGTCACGATAAGACAATCCAGAATTTTGAGTATTTTGTGCTGACATGGTTAAAAATGGTTATGTATCGGTAGAATCATGGAATTTTAGTGGATAAGTCGTCCTTATGGCCTCTTTATTAACAACTTTCCTTGCCGCCTTTATTTTGGCTTATGTCTTAAGGCCGGTTTATCTACGTCTCATCAGTTTACGCAGCCCTAGCGCGCTCGCTGCCATTAGCACCATTATCCTGGCTCTAGCTTCAATACTAGGGCTTTTTGCCCTCATTGTGACGGTTTTGCAAAGTGAAATTCCACTGATTCGCGAGCAACTACCCGCATGGCTGACGCATCTGCAAAATAATCTTCAGCCATACATCGACAAGCTCGCCTTGAAAATTGATCTAGCCCAAACACGCGAACTCATCCAAACCAAAATCAGCCAACAACTCTCTGAGAATGCGAATACCCTGATTAACTCTAGCTTGAGTGCGCTACTGGCCTCAACACAAAGTATTTTGTCTGGCTTAGTGAATTTCCTATTGATTATCTTCGTGATGTTTTATTTACTCACTGAGTGGGATCACTTTCTGGAGAAAATACAGCATATTGTTCCCAGAAAATCCTTAGAGACTACCAATACCATTGCCCGTGAAATTGATGAACTGCTCTCACAATATCTTCGCGGCCAATTGATCGTCATTATTTACTTAGCAATCTACTACTGTGTTGCACTCTCGATACTCGATATTACCGGCGCCTTAGCCCTAGGCCTATTTACTGGCATTGCGGTATTCATCCCCTACATTGGCTTTGCTTTGGGCTTTATATTGGCCCTCTTATCTGCCATCTTGCAAGCCGAAAGTGCAGTGCCGATTATTGGTGTGCTCATTATTTTTGGCCTAGGCCAACTGATTGAAAGTTTATTTTTAACTCCTAAGTTCGTGGGGGAAAGAATTGGACTTCATCCAGTACTTGTTGTTTTTGCTCTGATTCTATTTGGATCATGGTTTGGCTTTTTCGGCATCTTATTAGCCCTACCACTATCAGCAATCTTGCTCGTTCTCACCCGTCATGGCTTTGAGCGATATCAACAGTCATCTTGGTACCGCAATAAATAGTATGGTTGATTTACCCAAGCAAAATGCCCTTAATTTGAGTGAGGTTCCCAAGCCCACGCTACATAACTATTTGCCACAGGGTAATGAAGCCTTACATCAACACCTCTTGGGTTTAGCAGGCAAAGTGCGAAATAGCGCGCTACCAGCTCACGAACGGATGATCCATTTATGGGGAGCATCCGGCTCTGGTAAATCTCATCTTTTATTTGCTTACAGTAAAGAAACTCCCGAGCAAAACGGCATTTTTTTATCTCCGACTAGCTCTGATATGGCTTGGCAACAAGCGATACAAGGGCTAGAAGAGGCCCGTTTATCCTGTGTTGCCTGTGACGACACCCAACTACTCAATACAGATCAACAAGCTTGGTTATTCAGAATCCACAATCTCATCAAAGACCAAAATCAAAGCGTATTACTCACCGCGAGTGATCAAGCACCTACATATTTAGACATTCGAGAAGATTTAAGAACCCGTTTAGGCTGGGCATGCGTCTATCGAGTCAAAGAACTTTCTGATCCAGAAAAAGTTTTAGCCATTGAACAAGCCGCTTTAGCACGCGGCATGAATTTATCTGCAGATGTCGCTCCTTGGCTGTTACACCACTTCCACAGAGATATGCCAAGTCTGATGAGCTTGATTGAAGCCCTAGACATTTACTCTCTTGAAACCAAACGCGCCGTCACGTTACCACTCGTGAAACAACTACTCCAAGAAAAATCAGGATAATGGCGGCTATGAATGGTATTGCTTTATTTGACCTAGACCACACCCTTTTACCGATTGATAGCGACCATGAATGGGGCCGCTATTTAGTTAAACGTGGTGTTGTCGATGGTAATCATTACGCGCAAGAGAATGAGCGCTTTTATCAGGACTATCAAGCAGGTCGCCTAGATATTTATGCTTTTTTAGAGTTCGCGCTGCAACCGCTTGCCAACCACACACGTGAGCAACTTGCCAATTGGCATGCAGACTTTATGCAAGAAGTGATTCAACCTGCTTTGCGTGATAGCGCTCGCCAACTTGTAGAACAACATCAATCCGCCGGTCACATCTGCGCTGTGGTGACAGCCACGAATAGCTTCGTCACCCGCCCCATTGCACACGCTTTTGGTGTAGAACACTTGATTGCCACGGAACCCGCCACTGAAAATAATGATCCCAACGCACGCTTCACTGGTCAAGTCGCCGGTTTACCTAACTTTAGAGAAGGTAAGGTAATCCGCGTTGAAAACTGGCTAGCAAGCCTCAATCTAACTTGGGCCACTGTCGGCGAAACCTGGTTCTACTCCGACTCTATGAACGATTTACCCTTGTTGGAAAAAGTACAAAACCCGATAGCGACAAACCCCGATCAACGCTTACGCGCAGAAAGCATACGACGTGGTTGGAAGATCTTGGATTTATTTGCATGATCAAAAAAATTATTGATCGCATTTTTAAGAAATCACCGGCGCAAAAGAAAATCGCCCACGGTAAAAATTTTCACCCTCAAAAGATCAGCAAGAAGCATCACAAGATCGATCTGTCCTTAGTCTCAAAAAACGCGATTAAGGTGACGCAAGTTCTCCAAGAGGCAGGGCACGATGCCTACATCGTAGGAGGCGCAGTCCGAGATCTGCTATTAGGTATCGCTCCGAAAGACTTTGACGTGGCCACGAGCGCAACACCTGATCAGGTACAAAAACTGTTTCGTCGCTCACGAATTATCGGGCGGCGTTTTCAGATTGTGCACGTCACTTTTTACGGCAAAGAACGTCCTGAAATTATTGAAGTATCAACCTTTCGTTCTCTTAGCCAGCAAGAAGAGGGGCATGTGAGTGCCTCAGGTAGGATTTTGCGCGACAACGTTTGGGGCACCCAAGCAGAAGATGCTCTGCGACGAGATTTCACGATTAATTCTATGTACTACGATCCGCAATCAGAGATCGTGTTGGACTATCACGGCGGCATCCAAGATATTGAAAGAAAAATGATTCGCATGATTGGCGAACCTAGCCAGCGCTATCGAGAAGATCCCGTGCGTATGCTGCGCGCCATTCGATTTTCTGCCAAAACTCGTTTTACGATTGAACAAAAAACCGCTCAACCCATTACCGTATTAGCCAGTCTCATTCAGGATGTCCCAGAGGCACGCCTGTTTGATGAAATCCTAAAACTACTCATGTCTGGCCATGCTTGGCAATCTCTTTTGGGTCTACGTCAATTAGGTCTTAGTCCCTACGTTCTACCTCTCGTCGACAAAATCGCCGCAGACGAAGATCGCCTGGCATTTGTTTCACAGGCTTTAAAAAATACTGATGCACGTGTCCAAGCCGGTAAATCGATTTCTCCAGGCTTTCTCTTTGCCACTCTCTTGTGGCACGAGGTGATTGAGTGTTGGGCTAAATACGAGGCAGAACTACCCACGGTCCCTGCACTACACGCAGCAATCGATGAGGTTTTAAGCAGCCAACGTGCCTTTATGGGCATGCAAAGACGTCATGAAGCAGATATGCGTGAAATCTGGTCTTTACAACTGCGCTTAGACAAACGCGTGGGACGCGGGCCATACAAACTGATTGAAAATCCAAAATTTAGGGCAGCCTACGATTTTCTTCTGCTGCGTAGCCAGCTTGGGGAGAAGCCCACTGAACTAGCCGCCTGGTGGGACAAATTTGCGCACAGTGATGAAATCCAGCGCCAAGAACTACTCAAGCAAGTCAAAGAAGAACAAACTCTGTCTAATGCAAACCCTGAACGTCCCAAGCGTCGTCGCCGCAGAAATACAAAAAAGACCCCCGTCGAGCAAAAACTTTAAAAAAAAGATAAAGTAAGCACAACAGCACGAGGGAGTAGTTGAGATGGCATTGGCCTACATTGGTCTAGGTGGCAATATTGGTGATACAAAACAACTCATCAAAGATGCCATTATGTGTTTCGCGCAAAGACGCGAGCTAAAAGTATTAACGCGCAGTTGTATGTATCAAAGCGCCCCCATCGGTTGCGATGGGCAAGACTTCATCAATGCAGTTATTTCTTTAGAGACCGAACTCACCCCACATCAATTACTGACAGTCTGCCAACAAGTAGAAAATGATTTTGGCCGTGAGCGTCCCTTTCTAAATGCTCCAAGAACACTTGATTTAGACCTACTCGCCTATGATCAAGTCATTCTCGATGATGAACAACTGCAAGTACCCCACCCTAGAATGGTAGAAAGAGCTTTTGTTTTACTGCCCTTATTAGAAATCGAACCTAATTTATCCCTCCCTCGATTTGGCAAATTAGCTGACTACCTGCCGCACCTACAAAATCAACGCATCGAAAAAATTAAAGGTTGCTGCTGCCCCAGCAAGGTTTAGAATAAGCGCCTATGTCTTATTTACAAGAAAACCCATCACGCCCTGTGATGACAATCAGTCATCTACAAGAAATGCGTTCCCGTGGCGAAAAAATTACAACCCTCACGGCCTATGATGCTAGCTTTGCGGCACTCATGGATCGCGCTGGCATTGATGTAATTTTGGTGGGGGATTCCTTAGGTAATGTGATTCAAGGTCACACCAGCACCACACCGGTTACCATCGCAGATATGGTCTATCACGTGAGCGCAGTAGCACGTGGTCGTCACCATGCTTTTTTATTAGCAGATATGCCATTTGCCAGTTACGGCAATCCTGATCAAGCATTAGAAAATGCGGCCGCACTCATGCGTGCCGGTGCACAAATGGTGAAGCTAGAAGGTGGCCGCCACCTAGCCAATACAGTCAAACATCTGGTAGAGCATGGCGTACCGGTTTGCGCACATTTAGGTCTCATGCCACAATCCGTTCACACCATGGGTGGTTTTAAGGTTCAAGGCAAATCACCAGAAGCAGCCCAATTAGCCATCGAGGATGCGCAAATCCTAGAAAAAGCAGGGGCACAACTCTTAGTGCTTGAAGCCATCCCATCGACTTTAGGTCAAAAAATCACTCAAGCAATTTCAATACCAACGATTGGGATTGGTGCTGGCCCAGATTGCTCGGGTCAAGTTCTAGTGATGCATGATTTACTAGGCGCCTTTCCGGGGCGAGCGCCGAAATTTGTCAAAAATTTCCTGGCCACCTCGAACTCGATTGAAGAAGCATTCAAAACATATATCGCAGAAGTCAAAAAGGGCCAGTTTCCTGGCCCCGAGCATTGTTTTAAAGCCGACGCTTAGTTAAAGAAGTCTTTCACTCGATCAAACCAGCCTTTTTGTTGTGGGTTATGTTTGGCCCCACCCGATTGCAAACTTTCTTCAAAGTCACGTAAGATTTTCTTTTGTGCATCCGTTAACTTCACCGGAGTTTCTACCTGTACGTGAATATATAAATCACCCGGCAAGGCTGTTCTTAAACTCTTAATTCCTTTAGAACGCAAACGGAATGTGCGGCCACTTTGAGTACCCTCTGGCACCTCAAAGCTAGCTTTACCCGACAAGGTTGGGACTTCAATCTCCCCACCTAGCGCAGCATCGACAAAAGAAATTGGCATTTGGCAATGCAAATCATCACCTTCACGTTCAAATACAGGATGGGGCTTAATGTGTACTTCAACATATAAGTCGCCATGGGGGCCACCATTGACACCAGGCTCACCATTACCCGCCGAACGTATGCGCATGCCATCATCGATGCCAGCTGGAATTTTGACTTCAAGAGTTTTTTGCGACTTGATCTTCCCAGAACCATGACATTTTCTGCAAGGCTTAGGAATGTACTTACCTGTACCACTGCAACGATGACAGGTTTGCTGCATGGAGAAGAAGCCTTGCGAAACTCGCACCTGCCCCACACCATCGCAGGTGGAGCAAGTCTCTACTTTAGAGCCTGGTTCAGCACCAGTACCTTCACAAGATTCGCAATTCGACCAACTAGGTACTCTAATTTGCGTTTCATGACCGTGAGCAGCTTCCTCTAGAGAAATCTCCATGCTGTAGCGCAAATCTGCACCGCGGTAGACTTGTGGTCCACCTCGGCCACCGCGCGCACCACCACCGAAGATATCGCCAAAAATATCACCAAAGGCATCGGCAAAACCACCAAAGCCTTGTGCCCCACCGCCAAAACCACCCATATTAGGATCGACACCCGCATGACCATATTGGTCATATGCGGCACGTTTTTGAGGATCAGACAGCATCTCGTAGGCTTCTTTAGCCTCTTTGAATTTTTCTTCAGCCTCTTGACTACCCGGATTACGATCAGGGTGATACTTCATCGCTAACTTGCGATAAGCCTTTTTAATATCGTCGTCGCTAGCATTTCGGGCAATGCCCAAAATGTCATAAAAATCACGCTTATTAGCCAAAACAAATTCCTAATCGTGTAGTTGATTGGGTGGAGCCTATGCTTACTTCTTGTCGTTCACTTCCTTGAATTCAGCATCAACCACATTATCATCTTTTGGCTTCGCCTCACCTGCAGGCGCCTCACCAGCTTTAGCTTTTTCAGCCATCGCAGCATAGACCTTTTCGCCTAACTTTTGGCTGACCTTACCCAACTCTTCAGTCTTGGCTGTGATCGCATCCTTATCAGACCCTTTAGCTGCCTCTTCCAAGTCTTTCATAGCGGCTTCAATTTTTTCTTTTTCACCCGCCTCTAAGCTAGCACCATGCTCTTCTAAAGCTTTCTTAGTAGAGTGCACTAAAGCCTCGGCAGTATTGCGAGCGTCAACTAACTCACGCAATTTACGATCTTCTTCAGCATTGGCTTCTGCATCTTTGACCATGCGCTGAATCTCTTCTTCAGACAATCCTGAATTAGCTTTGATCGTGATTTTGTTTTCTTTACCAGTCGCCTTGTCTTTGGCGCCTACATGCAAAATACCATTGGCGTCGATGTCAAAAGAAACCTCAATTTGAGGGGTGCCACGCGCTGCAGGTGCAATTCCTTCGAGATTGAACTCACCTAATAATTTATTCGCAGAGGCCATCTCGCGCTCACCCTGGAATACCTTGATCGTCACAGCCGGTTGATTATCTTCAGCCGTTGAGAAGACCTGAGCATGCTTGGTAGGAATAGTGGTGTTTTTTGTGATCATCTTTGTCATCACACCACCCAAGGTTTCAATACCCAAAGACAAAGGGGTGACATCTAAAAGCAAAACGTCTTTACGGTCACCCGCCAAAACAGCCCCCTGAATTGCAGCACCGACAGCAACGGCCTCATCTGGGTTCACATCTTTACGAGGATCTTGACCGAAAAACTCTTTGACCTTCTCCTGAACCTTCGGCATGCGAGTCATACCACCGACTAAGATCACATCATGAATATCGCCCACAGCAATACCAGCATCCTTAATCGCTGTTTTGCATGGCTCAATCGTGCGCGCAATCAAATCTTCAACTAAAGACTCGAGCTTGGCACGTGTGAGCTTGATATTCAGATGCTTAGGGCCACTTGCATCAGCAGTAATGTAGGGCAGATTAATGTCTGATTGTTGGCTCGATGAGAGCTCAATCTTAGTTTTTTCAGCAGCTTCTTTTAGGCGCTGTAAAGCGAGCACATCTTTTGATAAATCAACACCCTGCTCTTTTTTGAATTCTTCAATAATGAAGTCAATGATGCGCTGGTCAAAGTCTTCACCACCCAAGAAAGTATCACCGTTGGTTGATAAAACCTCAAACTGCTTTTCACCATCCACATCAGCGATTTCGATAATTGAGACGTCAAATGTACCGCCGCCTAGGTCGTACACAGCAATTTTGCGATCGCCTTTTTCTTGCTTATCCAAACCAAACGCCAAAGCAGCAGCCGTAGGCTCATTGATGATGCGCTTAACATCTAAGCCAGCGATACGACCTGCGTCTTTAGTTGCCTGACGCTGACTATCATTAAAGTAAGCGGGTACAGTAATCACCGCTTCGGTCACTTCCTCACCGAGGTAATCCTCAGCTGTTTTCTTCATCTTACGCAAGACTTCTGCAGAGATTTGTGGAGGGGCCATTTTTTTGCCACGCACCTCTACCCAAGCATCACCGTTATCGGCTTTGCTAATGCTATATGGCATCAAGGAAATGTCTTTTTGAACTTCTTTTTCTTCAAATTTACGGCCAATCAAACGCTTAACGGCATATAGCGTATTTTTAGGATTCGTCACTGACTGACGCTTAGCCGGTGCACCCACCAAAATTTCACCATCTTCCATGTAAGCAATGATCGATGGGGTTGTTCTCGCACCTTCTGCGTTCTCAATCACCTTAGGGCTATTACCCTCTAAAACTGCCACACATGAGTTCGTTGTACCCAAATCAATACCGATAATCTTTGCCATGTTCTACTCCTAAATTAATCTATGTTTTGTATATATGTCTGAATTAGCTGATTTCAAGTTAGCGCCTACTTCGGCTGACTAACCGTTACCAAGGCTGGTCTTAAGACTCGCTCAGCAATCATGTAGCCTTTTTGTAAAACGGTGACCACCGTATTCGCCTCTTGCTCAGAAGGCACCATCGAAATCGCTTGATGCTGATGAGGGTCAAACTTTTGGCCCACCGGATTAATTTCAATCACCCGACCTTTTTCTAAGGCTGACATCAACTGCTTCATGGTCAGATCAACACCTTCACGCACCTTGACCAAATCATCTGATTGATCAGCCAGGGCCGCGGTCAAGCTATCAACCACGGGCAATAAATGCTCAGCAAAGCCTTCGATAGCATATTTATGGGCTTTAGCAACTTCCTCGATAGCACGACGTCGGCTGTTTTCAGCCTCTGCCTTGGCGCGCAAAAATTGATCTTGCAAGTCGGCCACTTGCTGTTCTAAAGCCAGGATTTTTTCTTCTGGCGTTAACTCCTTAGCCGCCTCTTTCGCGGCTTCCTCAGCCTGGATAGGTTCTAACTCTTTGTTTTGATTATTATTTTCTGGATTTTGAGGGTCGTTCATAATGGTCTTTGTTTAACTAACAAAGACCTATATAGGGCCAATTAAGAGGATTTCAAGGGTTTAGTTTTTGGCACCCAAGGCTTGAGCACGTTGTAAGCGCATGGCGACCTCTTGACTAGATTCTGGCTGCATAGGCCAGCCCCCCATGTGTTGCAAGGCGATTTCCTCTAGGCTGCTGATCCAATCAGGAGAATCATTCATACAAGGGATGTAGTGATACTCGCCACCCCCTGCAGTCAAGAACTCTTCCCTCACCTCCATCGCAATTTCTTCGAGGGTTTCTAAACAATCAGATGGAAAGCCCGGACAAAATATATCCATTCTTTGTAAACGCTCATGTCCCAACTTATCAACCGTTGGAGCGGTATAAGGTTTTAACCACTCCGCTTTACCAAAACGAGATTGAAAGGTAACCATGGCCTGCTCTGCCGACAAACCCAAGGCCTCTCGCAATAAGCGTCCAGTTTTATGGCATTCACAATGATAAGGATCGCCCTTATCCAAGGTACGCTTAGGTACTCCGTGAAATGAAAACAAGACCTTATGCCCTTGAGAAAAATCAGGGCGCCCATGGGTATCCCAATAGCGCTCAACCTGTAGCTTCAACGCCCGGATATAGGCTGGATGATCATGGTAATGCTTCACAATTCTGATTTCAGGTTGATTTCTCCAAGTTTTTAAAATCCGGAAGATTTCATCAAAACTAGATGCCGAGGTTGTCGCTGAGTACTGTGGATACATGGGTAGAACCAGTAAACGCTCAACACCATCAGACTGTAGCTTCTTCATGGCAGACTCAATACTAGGGTTGCCATAGCGCATCGCCATCTCGACGCGAATGTCTTTCTCATGGGAGAGCAACTGCTGCTCTAAAGCAAGAGCGACGCGTCGCGTATGAATTAAAAGTGGCGAACCCCCATCAGGCCCATTCATCCAAATACTCGCGTATTTCTTGGCTGAAGCTGATGAACGCAGGGGCAAGATAATGAGATTTAAGATGAACCACCAAATCAATTTGGGTATCTCAACCACACGCGTATCGGATAAAAATTGTCGTAAGTATGGGCGAACTGCCGAGGCCGTCGGTGCATCCGGCGTCCCTAAGTTCACCAACAAAATGCCTGTTCTTAAGGGTTTTTGATGTGGCCCCATGGTGTCTCCAATTTTTTATTTATTTCGTGCTTAAAGCACTTGAGAGTAATTTAGCAGTAATGTCGACAATCGGTATGACACGTTCATAAGCCATACGTGTGGGGCCAATCACCCCTAAGGTACCCACCACCTTACCATCAACGTTATATGGGGCTGTAATAATGGCCATATCTTCCATGGGCACCAACTGACTTTCGCCACCAATAAATATTTGTACGCCATCGGCTTTAGAAGAGACGTCTAACAGCTGCAATAGACCGGTTTTTTCTTCGAAAAGATGAAACAAACGTTTTAACTTATCCATATCTGAAGACAAATCGTTCACATTCAGCAAGCGTCGCTCTCCTGATATAACCACGTCTGCTTCAGCTTCATTCGCATCTGTTCCAGCCTGTAAAGCGGCTTCCATCAAACTGGCGATATCCGTTCTCAAACCCTCTAGCTCCTGACGTAAGCGCCCCTGCACGTCATAAAAACTCAGGCCGGCATAGTGAGCATTCAAGTAATTTGCAGCCTCGGTTAACTCAGAAGGACTGTAATCTTTTTGCGTCAAGATAATGCGGTTTTGCACATCCCCATCGGGGGTCACCAAAATCAGCAAGATTCTCTTTTCTGATAAGCGTAAAAACTCGACCTGCCGAAAGAGCTCGGAACGGCGCGGGGTCAATACGACGCCTGCAAAACTCGATAAATTAGACAAAACCTGGGCAGCTGCTGTGACCACTCTTTGAGGTGCATCAATCTGAATCGCATCTTGGACCTCATGGGTGAGGATTTCTTCCAAAGGCTTCACCGTGAGCATGGTATCGACAAACAAACGATAACCTTTAGGTGTTGGAATCCGGCCCGCTGAAGTATGTGGGCTAGACACAAAACCCATTTCCTCCAAGTCAGACATCACATTACGGATGGTGGCAGCAGATAAATCTAAGCCTGAATACTTTGAGAGCGTGCGTGAGCCCACCGGCTGACCATCAGCAATGTAGTGTTCGATCAGAATTTTCAGTAATACTTTGGAGCGCTCATCCATAATTGAGAAATTGTAGAGTCATTACCGCTATGGTTTAATCATTACATGTCCAATGTTAAGTCAAAAACTGCGCAAAAGCATTTCAAAAAGATAGTTCTGGTTGGTAAATACCAGGCCGAAGGCTTTTCGCAGATTTTGAAACATATCTCCGAAATTCTGGCAAAACTAGGCTGCGAAGTCTTCTTGGAGTCAGAAACGGCACGCCACAGCTCAGCACATCAACTTCCAGAATTACCAACAAGTCGTTTTGCACAAAATGTAGACTTGGTTTTGGTAGTCGGTGGTGACGGCACATTATTAGGCATCGCCCGTCAAATAGCGGGCCTTGGTATTCCTATCGTGGGCGTCAATATGGGCACTTTAGGGTATATGACCGATATTCCGATTCAGGAAGCCGAGTCCGTAATCACAGACATGATGGCTGGGCGCTATGAACAAGATATACGCTACCTTCTTGAAGCCAAGGTTTATCGAAATAACGCCCTTATTGGAGAAGGCTCGGCACTGAATGATGTAGTGGTCAATCGTTCAGGTATTGCTGGCATGGTGGAGTTAACGGTCAATGTCAATGGCCAGTTTATGTATAACCAACGCTCTGATGGCTTAATTGTCGCCACCCCAACAGGCTCTACAGCTTATGCAATGTCTGTAGGAGGCCCCATCTTGCATCCCGCCGTAGCTGGCATGGTCTTAGCTCCCATTGCACCGCATGCTCTATCGAATCGCCCTATCGTACTACCGAGTGACTCACAAATCACTATTGAACTGGTCAGCGGTAAAGACGTCTGCGTGAACTTTGATATGCAATCTCTGACCAGTTTAAAAATTGGCGATCAAATTCGTATTGAACGCTCCAATAAAAATGTCACCTTACTTCACCCCGTAGGTCATAGCGATTACCGTGCAATGCGCCAGAAACTGCATTGGAATGAATACCCCTCTTCTTTTTAATCAGTCATGTTGCGCCATATATCTATTCGGGATTTTGTCATCGTCGATCAGCTTGATATCGAGCTGGAGGCAGGCTTTACGGCCCTAACAGGCGAGACTGGCGCTGGTAAATCAATCCTACTCGATGCACTCGCACTCGCCTTGGGCGAACGCGCAGACCCAAGCCAGATTCGAGAAGGTAAAAGTAAAGCTGAAATTACGGTGGTCTTCTCCATAGTTGACAGTCTCCTCAACAGAATGAAAGCCTTTCTCGATAACGAAGGTTTTTCTTTAGAGGACGATGGGCAGACCATTATTCTTCGACGCATTATTGAGTCCAATGGCCGCAGTCGTGCGTTTATCAATGGCAGCTTAGCCACCCTGGCACAACTCAAAAGTCTGGCCGAACAATTAATTGATATTCATGGTCAACATGCTCATCAAGCCCTGATGAAAACAGGTGCACAAAGAGATTTACTGGATGAGTACGGGCAATTACAGGCATTACGCGCTGAGGTGAGCCAAGATTTCCATGCTTGGCATGAAGCCAAACAACAATTGAATAACGCTTTACATGCGGCAGAACACTTACTGAAAGAAAAAGAGCGCTTGGCTTGGCAGGTCAATGAACTCAATGAAATTTCACCTCAGCCTGGTGAATGGGCTGAAGTTGAAGAAAACTATCAACGCCTCTCTAATGCCTCGCGCCTGCTCGATGGGGCACAAACCGCCTTACACCATCTACAGGAAGCCGAACCGCATGTGGAGCAACTACTGAGTCAGGCATATGACGCGATAGAAGATCTAGCCAAAATTGATAGCCACCTCGAAGATGCGCGCTTAGCCATAGAATCTGCCCTCATCCAAAGCCAAGAAGCTGCTCAAAATCTGAATCGCTATCTACAAAAAATTGAATTAGATCCCGACCGATTAGCTGACATCGAAGAGCGCATGAAAACACTCTTTTCGGCGGCAAAGAAGTACCGTGTGAACCCAGAAGATTTGCCACAACTTTGGCAAGACACCCAAATACAACTACAAGCCATTGAAGATGCTCAAGACATCAGCGCTTTAGAAAAGAAATGTGCAGCACAACTGGCCATCTATGAAAAATCAGCCAAGAAACTCACGCAGGCAAGACAAAAAGTAGCAAAAGATCTCAGTAGTAAAGTCACATTGGCCATGCAAGATTTGGCAATGACTGGAGGTCAATTTGCAATACACCTAGAAACATTAGCAGAGCCTAGCGCCTTCGGCCAAGAAAGTATTGAGTATTTAGTCGCCGGGCATCCAGGTGTACAAGCGAAATCTTTAGCAAAAGTCGCATCAGGTGGAGAGTTAGCGCGCATTAGTCTTGCGATTAGCGTGATCACCTCCGAAGCCAGTCAGATTCCGACTTTAATTTTTGATGAAGTCGATTCAGGTGTCGGCGGCGCCGTGGCAGCCATGGTAGGCAAACGTCTTCAAGAACTCGGTCAAAAACATCAAGTCTTATGCGTGACCCATCTGCCACAAGTAGCTGCGTGCGCACACCAACACTGGAAAGTGACAAAACAGATTAAAGATCTCAGCACGGTCTCAGAAATTAACTATCTAGATCGTCAAGGACGTATTCAAGAAATCGCACGCATGTTAGGCGGAGAAAACCTCACAGACACTAGCTTACGCCATGCACGCGAAATGCTAAGTCTCTAAGACATCTTGCCAAAGCAGTTTGACTGCATTGCGTGCTTGCTGCAATACATCAGTCATATCCGCAGGCGCAATACGAGTTTTTTCAGCACCATCTAAACGTGCACGATGCTGATACTCTCTGTAAAGACGATAAGCATTGGCCACTTGATCAGCCAACTCATTGGCAATCAAACCAGCATCGGCGGCGCGTTTAAGTAGAGCAATATTGCCCCAGTTCCCCAACAGCGTAGGATAACGACCACTATGTTGTAGAACTAAATATTGAACAACAAACTCAATATCCACCATGCCGCCACTGTCATGCTTCACATCAAAACTATCAGTGTCATTCGGGTGCCCCTCAGACACTTTCAGGCGCATACTGCGTATCTCTTGCTTGAGGGTTGGAGTATCGCGTTGTTGCGCCAAAACTGCTTCACGTATTTCTTCAAAATGCTGGCCAATACGCTGATCACCGGCGCAATAACGTGCACGCGTGAGAGCCTGATGCTCCCAAACCCAAGCTGCGTTATCTCCCTCTCGCAACTGGTAACGTCTGAATGATTCCAAATTAGTAACCAATAAACCAGATACACCATTGGGTCTTAGACGTGTATCAATTTCAAATAAAACACCCGCCGGTGTCGCGGTAGTTAGCCAGGCAATCAAGCGACGTGCAAAAAAAGAATAAATTTCTGGCGCTGCTTGATCTTCAGGCGGTGCATCATACAAAAACACAATATCCAAATCGGAAGCGTAACCCAGCTCTTTGCCACCTAATTTGCCATAAGCAATGATGGCAAATTGTGGCTCAATACTTTCAAGCTTAAATTTTTTGAGAACAAAAGGCCAAACCCGTTGCAAAGTGATAGACAGAATCAAATCAGCCAATGCCGAGAGTCGATCACTGACCTTTTCAATAGCCAAAGGCTCTGAACGGCCAATCCCTAATTCCGCTAAGAGCGTCAGGAAAGTTTCTGTGTGATGTACTTGACGCAGAATATCCATGGCACGTTCACCCTGATCGCCTTGATCCAAAACATCATCAAGCATCAAGTTCACTTCGGCTCTTAATTGATCCCAGTACACCTCAGGGTGTTCTTCAGGAGAATACTGACCCTGCCCCGTCAATAAGTCATCTAACAAATGGGGATGTTTGATGAGGTAATCCGTACCCCAACTCGAGGATGAAATCAGCGCAATTAATTTGGCAGTAATGTGTGGGTACTCAGACAAAAGTGCCAAATATGAAGAACGTCGCGCAATCGACTCTAGCAAATTGAGCATTCTGACTAAGACGCGATCTTTTTTCTCCAAAGACCAATCGGTATCTGCAATTTGTTTACAAGAGTAGCTAATGAGTTGTATGAAACGACGTCGGGAGCCATCGGTTAAGGAGCGATACCGCGCACCACCCTGCCAGGTAGACCATGCCGCCTTTAACTGCTCATAGCACTCTGGAGGGTTCCATGGTGCATCAGCCACCTCATGATCCACATCACTGTCAATTGGCTTGAGTACAAATGCATTGGCAAATAATGTAGCTACGCGATCCCGATGAGCTGATAAGGTTTGCCTGAACTCATCCACCGTGGCATGGTTCATCGCCCTTGAAAGTCTCTCTTGAGCAAGATCATCATTAGGCAAATGATGTGTCTGAGCATCTTCCCAATATTGCAAACGATGCTCCAAGCGCCGCAAATAGTCATAAGCCTGGGTCAAAGCTTGATAATCTTGAGGCTGAATCAATTGCTTATCCACCACAAGCTGTAACACGTCTAGCGTAGGACGTATGCGTAAACTAGGGTCTTGGCCGCCTCTCACTAGCTGAAACATCTGCGCTAAGAACTCTATCTCGCGGATACCTCCACGACCCAATTTAATATCCGCAGCGCGCTCAGGGTGAGCTAAAGATCGTTTTTCAGCTTCAGCTTGAATTTGCCCATGTAAATCACGAATCGCCGCAATGACACCAAAATCTAAATAGCGCCGATAAACAAAGGGGCGCACAATATCTTGCAATAGCTTGACCCGCTTGGGGTACTGATCTGAACCCTCTGGAGGATAGACCAAGCGCCCCTTGATCCAGGCGTATCGCTCCCACTCCCTTCCTTGGACTGTAAAGTACTCTTCCAACATGCCCAGGCTACATACCAGCGGTCCAGAATCACCATTGGGGCGTAGACGCATATCCACCCGGAATACAAAACCCTCTGCCTGAACCTCCGCAAGGAGTCCCATTAATTTTTTACCTAAGCGTGTAAACCACTCGTGATGGGAGATACTTTTAGAACCCCCTTGGGTATCCCCCTCCTCTTCATAGAGGAATACCAAATCAATATCTGAGGAAACATTAAGCTCTCGACCACCCAATTTGCCCATACCAACAACCATCAAGGGCATTGGCGAACGATCTTCAGCATAGGGTCTTCCCACAGTCAAAGACATATCTTGGCTAATAGCTTGAATGCCTATGGCCAGCACACGCTCGGCAAATTGCGAAATGGCCTGAGTCACTTCGCCAAGGCAAGCCCGATCCAATAAATCTCGGTAAATGAGACGTAACATGAAACGCTGCCTAGCCAAACGCAACTCACGTGCGACAATTTCCAGATCAACCACCGGTTCTTGTGCAAAGTGTTTTGCTTGCTCAAGAATTTCCTCAATCACCCCCGGATCCAGAGCACGCTGCCCCTCCCGCTCCAACTCCTCCTGCCATTGGGGCCGAGCACTTAACCAACGCTTGGCATAGGCGGAATGCTCAAAAACTCTCTCTAAGCTAGATTTATTTAGATTCATAATCAAGATGTTAACGCTAGTCTTGGGCTGCCGGCTATCGCATAATGTGGGGTATGTTTGCAATTAAATCTTTTCTGCAGCTCATCCAAGCGCTTAAGGAAAAAGCTAGTCAACCGCATAAGCAGCGTTGGTTGCGCATCAGTGCTTATTTTGCAGTTGCAGTATTCATTTTGACGATTGCTATTCATCTGACAGTACGCCTTTATTACTGGCCACAAATCAATCAGAAAAAAGAAGATTTCGAAAAACTGCTTGGCCAGCAACTTCAGCTATCGGTCAAGGTTGAGTCCATACAAACATCATGGGATATTTTTTGGCCATCCTTTGCCATTAAAAATATTGAGCTACGTAAACTCAACGAAGCTAGCGCTATAGCGCTCAAGATTCCGGAAGTCGAAGGTACCGTCTCATGGGACTCCCTGTGGTTCAGAAAACCCATGTTTCGCTCTTTATTAATCAAAGATGCAACGATTCAAGTAGAGCGTGACCATCAAGGAAACTGGAATATTGCTGGGATTGATATCAATGCCAACTCTGCAGGACATGATGTAGGTAACTGGATCTTTGAACAAGATCGTATTCAAATATCTAACTCAAAGATCGTCTGGGATGATCAACGCTATGGCAATCATACTCATCAATTCCATATACACAAACTTGATTTAGAAAGTCATCTCTTTAGGCACGCTATTGAACTATCAGCCAGCACACCCTTTTCCAACAATCTAGTGGGCCTGAACGCTCAATTTAGACATAGTATTTTCGGGAACGCCGGCAATTGGCTTGACTGGCATGGCCAATTTAACTGGGATATTCAAGAATTTGAAGTTGCAAAAATTCATCAAATCATAGAGCTCCCTTTCAAAATAAAGGACGGCAAAATTTCATCACAAGGTAGCACTGACTTAAGTGGTGGCGTTGCTGAAAAAACAAAAGCTTTATTAGAGGTACAACAACTACACATTGATTGGCGACGTCTCAAACAAGAACTCAAGATTGCTTATGCACAATCTGAAATCAATCAGTTCCTCAATGGTCAAAAAATGACTGTGGCTACTCCTCTGCTGCAATGGAAAGTCAAAGCACAATCGCCTCTAGAAGAACTAAAAAATATTGCCATCTATTGGAAAAAAGCTAAATCAATCAGCGCCATCGAACATGCCGGTATTCAGGCAGAAAAAATTGAGGTCTCACTCCTTGAGGAACTATTGAATCAGTTTCCGCTACCGCAGGACTTTCATCAGTTCAATCAACGCTTCCAAGCGTCTGGAAAAATCCGTGATCTGGATATCAGTTGGCATAAAGAAAGCAAGAAACTTCCTTTTGATATCCAACTGCCTTGGCAAAAAAATGCTAGCTATCGAGTGGCCATGGCATTTGATGACATCAATATCACTCCCTACCAAAAAAATGATTATTCAATTCGCAGCCTAAGCGGGAAAATACAAGCCTCTGAGCTTGGTGGTGAAATTCATCTAGGGTCTACACATACCCAGTTAAATCTTTTGGACTTGACTGAAAAAAGTGATCTATATTTCCAAGAGATCAAAGGTAAGATCCATTGGCAAAGACAAGAGAAGTATTGGTCAGTCAGTGCTAAAAATTTAGCTCTTCAGAATGAAGATTTAAAACTGAAGGCTAATGGTCAATATACACACCCCCTCAAAGATAAAAAAGATAAAGATCATCTCAAGCTTAGTCTCGAGATTGATGAGGCTAATATTGCTGGCATCACAGCATACTTTCCCAAAGCCATGTCAGCCGACGCGCGCAACTATATCCGCAGCAATCTCAAATCAGGTGTCGTTCGCCAAGGTAAATTAGAAATTGATGGGCACCCTCAATGGTTACCATTTAATGATAAAAATATCGGCGTATTCACCCTTCACTTACCCGTCAGCGAGGTACGCTACAGTCCAGCTCCAGCAGATCCTCAACAAAAAGGGCTGTGGTCTGATTTCTATGGTCTTCGCGGCCTCATCAAAATGAACCGTGGGGAGTTTGAGGTGCTCGCTGAAAAAGCGAGCTTTGAACAAATTCAACTGAGCAATACACGCGCTTACACCAAAGACATCACCGCCAAAGATACTCATCTTGAAATTCAGGGTAAAGCGAGCGGCCCCACTCAAGACCTCCTTAACTATTTTGCAAAGAGTCCAGTAGGGCAACGCTTATATTCTCAATGGCAAGAATTTCAAATCAGCGGTAATGCTGAATTACTCATTAAATTAGATATACCTCTTGCAAAATCTATTGACACTCGCGTGGAGGGTGAGTTGGCTTTAAAAGCTAACGAACTACTCTATAACAAACAACTCGCCGTGAAGAACATCAACGGCACTGTTGTTTTCTCTGAAGAACAAATTTTGGCCAAAAAACTAGGCTTTGATGTCTGGGGAGGCCATATCACTGCGAGTATCCCCACGCAATTACCTTGGCAAAAGGCCCAACGCACGAAGTTAAGCGGCACGATTCAAAGTCAGGAATTGCTTGACTACTTATCATCCTCTAGCCAAACAGAAGAAAAAAATATCATAAAGCAACTCGACGGACCTATTCAAGTAGAGGGCTTCTTCAATGCTGGCTCTAAAGGTTACAAGCTAGATTTAGGGCTCGATTTGAAACAATTTCAAAGTCGCCTACCGCAACCTCTCAATAAAAAACCTGGCCAAGGCCTAACGGGTCAATTTGTACTGCAAGGCAACAAAGATACGGACGTTTTCGAGAATAAAGGGCAGCTCGTTCTTGGTAAGTTAATTGATATGAAGTTGGCTTGGGCAGAACAAAAAGCACTGCGCGGCTCCATCGGCATTAACTCCCCCGTCAATCTCCCCAAGCAAGGCTTTACAACCAACATCATTCTCAACACATTAAATCTTGATGAATGGCAAAACTGGTATGAAAAAACCATCAAAACCAATGCACCCACTAAATCAGCCAATCCTAGCGCCCCAGCCATAGATACTATTTCGGCTTATGTGGATCGCCTGATCGTCGCCGACCGAGAATTTAAGGATGTTGCCGTTTTAGCAACACATGAAAAAGATCAATGGCATGCCAGCATCAACTCAGAGCTAGCTGTTGGCTTAGTGCAATGGAAATCGGCACAAATCGGCCTACCACAGGGAAAGCTCACTGCAAGATTACAAAAACTCAATATTCAAAATGAATCTCAGGGAGATACGCTCACCCGCGGCATCAACCAACGCATGCAGAAAATTCCAGCCTTGGATATTGAAGCGGATGCCCTGATCTTCAATGGCAAGCCTTATGGCAAGATGAGTCTGCTTGCAAGCAATGACAAAAATGATTGGCGCATAGATCGTTTGTATTTAAAAACGCCTGTGGCTGAACTTCAAGCTACTGGCAAATGGGCACTACCGAAGGCGGGCATCAAGGATGATCGAGGCAGCACAATACTGAACTTTGATCTAGATATTGATAATGCCGGTGAGCTTCTCAAAAATCTTGGTTTCCCAAGTACCGTGGATAAGGGTGCCGGTAAATTAGTCGGATCTATTTCTTGGTCTAATGCACCCTACAGTTTTGATCTCAAGTCTTTGAACGGCAATTTGTCGCTCGATTTAATTAAGGGCACTGTCTTGCAAGTAGAGCCTGGGGTTGCCCGCCTTTTAGGTGTGTTAAGTTTCCAAGGACTCAACCGTTTGGCCACACTAGATATTGGTGGGGTACTCAAACCCATCGTGTCTCAAGGAATGCCTTTTGATCGAATCACTTCAAAAGGCATGATCCAAAATGGTATTGCGCAAATTCAAGATCTCAGCCTAAGAAGCCCTCAAGGCAACGTCCGCTTGAGCGGCCGCGCCAACTTACTCAATGAAACTCAAGATATACGTATCACTGTACTACCCGCCCTAAACGCTGGTTCAGCATCTGTTGCGTATACCTTTGTCAATCCCATTATTGGTTTAAGTACTCTTTTAGGCCAATACTTAATTGCTGATCCTGTCAGCAAACTCTTCCAATTGGACTATTTAATTCAGGGTGGCTGGGATAAACCGGAAATCATTGCTTTAGATAGTAAGGGTCAGCCGATTAACGAGGCCCAACTGAAAGACATCAGAGATAAATCCCTCCTCAAACAACAAAACAGCCCAAGTAAAAAATAGCTCTAGAATAGAGCAATGAGTTCAATTCTGCGCGTAGCGGCTATCCAGATGACTTCCGGCACCAGCTGGACTGATAATCTAAAAAGCGCCACAGATCTAGTGGGGCTAGCGCACGAGGCTGGGGCACAAGTTGTATTGCTTCCTGAATATTTTTGCCTCATGGGTCAGCAAGATGACGATAAGGTAAAAATTAGAGAAGCGTTTGCTCAGGGGCCTATCCAAGATGCCATGAGCCAATTAGCCCAAGAACATGGTGTTTATCTGGTTTCAGGCACGATCCCACTTCTAGCAGAACAGGCCAATAAAGTCAGAAACTCTTCTTTGGTTTTTGACCCTTGCGGCAAAATCATCGCCCGCTACGACAAGATTCATTTATTTGGCTTTCATCATGAAAAAGAGCACTACGATGAATCAAGTACCATTGAGGCGGGCAGTGAAGTTTGTCGTTTTGAAATTGAGATTGCAGGGCAAGCCTGGTCCTTTGGTTTGTCGATTTGCTATGACTTACGCTTTCCTGAGCTGTATCGTCAACTAGGCGCTGTGGACTGTCACTTAATCCCCGCCGCCTTCACCTACACCACAGGCAAAGCCCACTGGGAAACCCTCCTAAAGGCCAGAGCCATTGAAAATCAATGCTATGTTTTAGCCAGCGGGCAAAGCGGCAAACATCAAAATGGGCGTAATACATGGGGGCAATCTATCCTAATCGATCCTTGGGGTAATACGGTCGATGAGTTAAAAGATGGCTATGGCATCGTATGTGCCGATTTGGATAAAAACCTGATTTCTGAAATTCGTTCAAAATTACCAGCTTTACAGCATAGAGTTCTATAAAGATGAGTCATCCTCTTGCCTTAATCGATCAACAAGCCCTATCGGCTCAAGATGCCCTAGGGATTGCAAAAGATATTTTGCTAAGTCCTCATGGCATCGATGAATCATTCTTAAGAAAAACTCTTGCGCTCATGCATCACCATCAACTCGATGATGCTGACCTCTATTTCCAAAGAACTCTGAGCGAATCTTGGAGTCTTGAGGAAAGCATCGTTAAATCAGGCTCATTCAGCATTGATCAGGGCGTGGGTGTACGTAGCATCAGTCACGATAAAACAGCATTTGCATATTCCGATGAAATCAGTGCTGCTGCCATTACTCAGGCAGCCAAAGCCACTCGAATCATCGGCGCACAACAACATAGTCAGTACATAGTGCCGCAGAAAAAAACGCATGCCAGACCTGCGCTCTATCCACACAATGACCCTATCACTGCAATGGATGCCAAGGCTAAGGTGGCCCTACTGGAGTCCATTGAAAGAAAAGCGAAAGCCAAAGATCCGCGCATCACTCAAGTGATGGCCGGTCTTGCAGCAGAACATGATGTCGTTTTAGTCGCACGCGCTAATGGCACGATTGCCGCCGATATTCGTCCACTCGTGAGACTGTCCATCACGGTAATTGCGAGCCAAAATGGTCGTCGTGAAGTGGGCTCATCCGGTGGCGGCGGCCGATTTGACTATCAACTACTGACTAGCGACAAAATCGATTACTGGATCAATGAGGCCGTACGTAGCGCCCTCATCAATTTAGAGTCTCGCCCTGCTCCCGCTGGCCCTATGACAGTCGTACTCGGTCCTGGTTGGCCGGGCGTACTTTTACATGAAGCAGTGGGTCATGGTCTAGAAGGCGACTTTAACCGTAAAGGCTCTTCGGCGTTCAGCGGCAGAATTGGCGAGCGCGTAGCAGCCAAAGGAGTCACTGTGGTTGACGATGGCACGATTACAGGGCGTCGTGGTTCATTGAGCGTGGATGATGAGGGCAATCCCACACAGTGCACGACCCTCATCGAAGATGGCATTCTAAAAACGTATATCCAAGATAGCCTGAATGCACGTCTCATGAATATGCCGGTCACTGGCAATGCTCGCCGCGAGAGCTACGCAGCCCTGCCCATGCCACGCATGACAAATACTTATATGCTCTCTGGTTCTCACGACCCCCAAGAAATCATTCAGAGCATCAAAAAGGGTTTGTACGCTGTTAATTTCGGCGGCGGTCAAGTTGATATCACAAGCGGTAAATTCGTATTTTCAGCCTCAGAAGCCTACTGGGTTGAAAACGGCAAGATTCAATATCCGGTTAAAGGCGCCACAATTATTGGCAATGGGCCTGAGTCACTAAAAGATATTTCGATGATCGGCAATGATATGTCCTTAGATAGTGGTGTGGGTGTATGCGGTAAAGAAGGCCAAAGCGTACCCGTGGGTGTGGGACAGCCGACTCTCAGAATCGAAAACATGACCGTTGGCGGGACCGCTTAGGTCCTTTGAGGCATTTTTCTCATTTTCAATATTTTGTGCTACATTAGAGCCATGATGCTGCACAAAGACTATTTCTATTACTTTAGTATCTCTGGCCAAGGCGGTCGAGAGGCGAAGTGTTATAAATAAACTCGCAGCTCCAAATAAACCGCCGATGTCCCGGCGGTTTTTTTTTGACAAAAACAAAGCGGTAAACGAAGGAGTGAAAAATGGCCGATAAAGCCCTCAGTAATCTAGACAGCTGGTACGCCAGTGTAGATAAGACCTCAGAAACGGATGATGAGCGCATTAAGAACATCACGGTATTACCGCCGCCTGAGCATTTGATTCGCTTCTTTCCGATCAAGGGAAGCAGTGTTGAGTCACTCATCCAAAAAACCCGCAAGAAGATTCGTGACATTCTCAACGGCAAAGATGATCGCTTATTAATCATCATTGGTCCATGCTCGATTCATGACCCTAGCGCAGCCATTGAGTACGCTAGCCGCTTATTAGAACAACGCAAAAAGTATGCCGGCGAACTCGAGATCGTGATGCGTGTTTATTTTGAAAAACCACGCACCACTGTAGGCTGGAAAGGTCTCATTAATGACCCATACCTCGATGAAAGCTACAGAATCGATGAAGGTCTTCGTGTGGCCAGACATTTACTCATGGAAATTAATCGCTTAGGCATGCCTGCCGGTAGTGAGTTCTTAGACGTGATTTCCCCACAATACATTGGCGACCTGATTTCCTGGGGCGCTATTGGTGCGCGCACCACAGAAAGCCAAATTCATCGCGAGTTAGCCTCAGGTTTGTCAGCACCAATTGGTTTTAAAAATGGTACGGATGGCAATATCAAAATTGCCACTGATGCTATTCAGTCTGCTAGCAAAGGACATCACTTCCTATCCGTTCACAAGAATGGTCAGGTCGCGATTGTTGAAACTAAAGGTAATGCGGATTGTCACGTGATTCTGCGTGGTGGCAAAGCACCGAATTACGACGAAGAAAGTGTCAATAAGGCTTGCGCTGAACTAGAGGCCGCCAAGCTCAACCCATCTCTGATGGTGGACTGCTCTCACGCCAACTCAAGCAAACAGCATGAACGTCAAATTGAAGTGGCTAAAGATATTGCTGCACAACTAGCCAAGGGATCCAAGAAAATCTTTGGCGTGATGGTCGAAAGCCATCTTCATGCTGGTACACAAAAGTTTACGCCCGGCAAAGATGATCCCAAAAATCTTAAATACGGCATGAGCATTACTGATGCATGTATTAATTGGGATGACTCCTTGGAAGTTCTTGAGGTATTAGCGGATGCGGTCAAGAAGCGTCGCGCAAAAAAGTAATCTGAACTTCGGAAAGTAAAACGCCTCCTTGGGAGGCGTTTTTTATTGGGAGTATTTGATAAGCCAAATAGCTATGACTTATTCAGCTGTTTTTTTGTGATGCCACAAAACATCCGCACCGCCTGCCGCACGATTTAAGACACGTGCCAAGACAAACAAGAGGTCGGATAAGCGATTGACGTATTGCCTAGGCGTGTCATGAATAGGCTCATGGCGCCCCAGCTTAACAATCGAGCGCTCGGCTCTGCGGCAGACCGTGCGGCAAATATGCGCTTGTGCAGCAGCACGACTACCCCCGGGCAATATGAATTCTTCTAATTTTGGCAAAGTATCGTTGTATTGCTTTAACCAAACATCGAGCTGAGCAACTTGCTCCTCTTTCAAGAGGGTGTAATTCGGGATACAAAGCTCACCCCCCAAATCAAATAAATCATGCTGAATTTGAGAAAAAAGCGCTTTGAGTTCACTAGCAACTGAGGCGGGTAAGTCTTCGGTCATCAATAGGCCGATATGCGAATTCAACTCATCCACATCGCCCATGGCACAGATGCGCAAATGGTCTTTATAAACTCTTTGCCCATCCCCAAGACCGGTCTCGCCGGCATCACCGGTGCGAGTGGCTATTTGCGTTAATCTTTTCCCCATATGTCAGATTATATGGAAATGGCTAGAATGTCATATATCTTAGAAAAAGTGAGACGATGAATAAACCTGCCGATATCAATTTTACGGCCCTCAAGGAGCGTCAAATGACCCTAGTAGGCCGTCTTCAGTCCATACTGCCCGAACACGCCTTGCTGTGGGAGCCCGAAGATACTATTCCCTACGAATGTGATGGATTAGCGGCTTACCGTCAAATGCCTTTGGCTGTGGCTCTACCTGAAACTGAAGATCAGGTGATCCAAGTGATGAAGGTTTGCCATGAATTACAAGTGCCGATTGTGCCTCGTGGCTCAGGTACAGGCCTATCCGGTGGCGCAATGCCAATTGCTGATGGCCTCGTATTATCTTTGGCTAAATTCAAAAAAATTCTTGCGATTGATCCGATTGCAAGAACCGCTGTCGTTCAACCTGGTGTTCGTAACCTTGCCATCTCTGAAGCGGTGGCTCAATATGGTTTGTATTACGCACCCGATCCTTCTTCACAAATTGCCTGTTCGATTGGCGGTAATGTGAGCGAAAACTCAGGCGGGGTTCATTGTCTCAAGTATGGTCTCACACTACACAATCTACTTAAGGTTAGAGCGGTGTTGATGACTGGTGAAGTCGTTGAATTTGGTAGCCTAGCACCCGATGCGCCAGGCTTAGACTTACTCGCCATCCTAGTTGGTAGCGAAGGGATGCTAGCGGTGGTGACTGAAATCACCGTGAAATTGGTACCTAAACCTCAACTCGCTCAAGTCATCATGGCAAGCTTTGATGATGTTGAAAAAGGTGGGCATGCAGTAGCGGCAATCATTGCGGCAGGCATCATCCCTGCAGGTTTAGAGATGCTCGATAAAGCAGCCGCATGCGCAGTCGAAGAATTTGTTCATGCTGGCTATGACACGGAAGCAGAAGCCATTCTGCTCTGTGAATCTGATGGCACCCCCGAAGAGGTCGCTGAAGAAATTGAGCGCATGACTCAAGTGCTTAAAAATAGTGGTGCTATCCGCATACAGGTTTCTCAATCAGAAGCTGAACGTCTGAAGTTTTGGAGCGGCCGTAAAAACGCATTCCCAGCGGCCGGCCGTATCTCAGCCGATTACTACTGTATGGATGGCACTATTCCTCGACAACATATTGCCACCCTTCTTAAGCGCATTAAAGAGATGGAAGTCAAATATCAATTGCGTTGCATCAACGTGTTTCATGCCGGTGATGGCAATATGCACCCCCTCATTCTTTTCAACGGCGCAGATCAAGATGAATGGCATCGTGCCGAGGAGTTCGGTAGCGACATTCTTGAGACATGCGTTGAACTTGGCGGAACCATCACGGGTGAACATGGGGTGGGCATTGAAAAAATTAATTCAATGTGCGTGCAATACGGTGAAAATGAGCGAGAAATGTTTTGGGGAGTTAAAGCTGCCTTTGATCCTAAGAAACTGCTTAATCCTGACAAAGCAATACCGACATTAAATCGCTGCGCTGAATATGGTCGTATGCGCGTATCTGGTGGCGTTTTACCTCACCCTGAACTTGAAAGATTCTGATGGCTGACCAATACGAATTATTTAAAGACGCAATTGCCCAAGCAAGAAGTTCAAAAACCCCACTCAGAATCCGCGGTGCCGGCACAAAAGATTGGCTAGGCAATGAACTTCGTGGCACAGTACTCCCCACACAATTTCATCAGGGGATTGTTCAGTATCAGCCAGATGAGCTGGTCATTACTGTCAAAGCAGGTACGCCCGTCAAGGAAGTGCTCGCCGAACTGGCTAGCAAAGATCAGCAATTTGCGTTTGATCCACCTGTCTATGAGAACGCCACCATCGGCGGCATGGTCTGCTCTGGCCTAGCCGGCCCTGGCAGAATCAGTGTTGGTAACCTGCGTGACTTTGTACTCGGGGTCACCGTGATGGATGGACGTGGCGATGTTCTTAAATTTGGTGGCACGGTGATGAAGAATGTGGCCGGCTATGACATCTCTCGTCTTTTGCCAGGCTCTATGGGCACGCTAGCCTTACTCCTCGATGTATCCATCAAAGTCTTGCCAAAACCTGCTGCATCAGCCACGGTTAACGCCAGAATGTCTCAAGAGCAAGCCATACGCTTAAGTAATACATTAGCTAGTCAACCTTGGCCCATCAATGCCTCTAGCTGGCAAGGTCAACAAGAAGGCACTCTACATTTACGTCTGAATGGTGCTAAAGCTGCTGTTCAATCAGCCATCTCTGCATTTAAAGAATATGGCATGCAAACCGTTAATGAATCTGAAGCAGCACTCCACTGGCAAGGGCTGCGCGAGCAAAGTCACCCATGGTTCAATCCTGAGCTTAAGCTATGGCGCTTTGCTTTACCACCCACCACACCTCCATTAGCCATCGCTCAGGATTGCTTGGTTGAATGGCATGGCGGGCAACGTTGGGTACAAGGAGAATTAGATTACGCCTCTTGGAGTCAAAAAGCACGTGAGCTTGGCGGTCACCTCAGCCTATTTAGAGCTTCGGATCGTTCATCTCAACTACGCGCCTCTCTGAAAGACAGCCCCAAGACTCAGGCCTTACATCTGATTGAAAATCGCTTGCGTCAAACTTTTGACCCTGAAGGCGTCTTTGCAACTGGAAGAATAAATTAATTATGCAAACAGAATTAGCTCCCCATTTAAGCCAAACGCCTGAAGGCATTACCGCACAAAAAATATTAAATAAGTGCGTTCATTGTGGCTTTTGTACAGCTACCTGCCCAACCTACCAACTCCTCGGTGATGAACTCGATGGGCCTAGAGGGCGTATCTACCTCATCAAACAAATGGCAGAAGGTAGACCCGCTACTGAAAAAACACGTCTACACCTGGATCGCTGCCTGACCTGTCGCAACTGTGAGAGTACTTGTCCTAGCGGCGTAGACTATGGTCACTTAATTGATATCGGTCGCCATTGGGCAGAACAACAAACCCAACGCCCCATGGGTGAACTTTGGTTACGCAAATTACTAGCGTATGGCCTGACCAACAAGCCTTTATTTGATACCGGGATGTCGATCGGTCGACTTGTCAGACCTTTGTTGCCTAAAGTACTGAAGAAAAAAATTCCGCAGGGGCGTCCTGCAGGCAAAAAACCGATGCCTGGTCAACATGCAGAACGCGTACTGATGCTTGAAGGATGCGTGCAACCTGGCATGCTACCCAATATCAATCATGCGACTGCACGTGTTTTAGATCGTCTTGGTGTTGATGCCCTGCTCGCAACTAAAGCAGGTTGCTGTGGCGCCATCAAGTTTCACTTGAATGAACAAGAAGCTGCACTCGCCGAAATGAAACGCAATATTGATGCTTGGTGGCCTTACATCACGGGCGAGCATCCTGACTGCAAAGGCCAGGCAGTTGATGCTCTGATTATGAATGCGTCAGGCTGCGGCGTTACAGTCAAAGAATATGGTCATATTTTGAAAGATGACCCCATCTATCGCGATAAGGCGGCTAAGGTCTCCTCTATCTGCATGGATCTCGTAGAGTATCTACCGCGTCACACAGACGCACTTAAGAATTTACTCAAGAACAGTCCTGCTGAGCGCCTTGTTTTCCATCCACCCTGCACTCTGCAACATGGACAAAAAATCAAAGGTGGCTTAGAACAATTCTTTTCTAGCCTCAACATCAAAGTCTCTCTTTGCCAGGATAGTCATCTATGCTGCGGCTCTGCAGGCACCTACTCTATTTTGCAAGCTGACTTGTCTGAACAGCTGCGCGAACAAAAACTAAATCATTTACTCAATGCTTGCCATAACAACCAAGCGAGCAAAATTGTTTCAGCCAATATTGGTTGTATTACCCACTTACAAAATGATCAAAAACCAGTCGAGCATTGGATTGAGCACCTCGACATCCTGATAGAGCAAAATAATGGCTATGTCAGCCATTCATGAAAACTTAAATAAGGTTCGTTCAGAAATAACTTTAGCCATCCAGAGGGCCAAACGCCCTCTGGACAGCGTGACCCTGCTTGCGGTGTCCAAAACGTTTGATGATGAAGCGGTCAGAGCCGCATATGCTGCTGGTCAGTTGCAGTTTGGCGAAAATTATGTCCAGGAAGCTGTGGACAAAATTCAAGCACTTCAAGATATCCGCGAGGCCTTAACGTGGCACTTCATTGGGCCCTTACAAAGCAATAAAACAAAGGATGTGGCTGAACACTTTGATTGGGTACACACAATTGATCGACTCAAAATTGCACAACGCTTAAACGATCAAAGACCTCAACATCTCCATAAGCTTCAAGTCTGCGTACAAGTCAATATCAGCCAAGAAGATAGCAAAAGCGGTATTCCTCCTCATGAGGCAAAAGATTTTTGCCTGGCCTTACTTGACTTCCCCCGCCTAGAACTTCGAGGATTAATGTCTATTCCTGCTGCCAAGCTTGATGCGGAAGATAGTAGAGCAGATCATCGCAGCTTAGCGGAGCTTTTTAAGACGATTGCCAAAGATCCCGCCATCCAGAATCAAGCGCCTTTGTTCAATACCCTATCGATGGGCATGTCTAGTGATTTAGCAGTAGCGATTGAAGAAGGTAGTACGATAGTACGTATTGGTACTGCAATCTTTGGCAAGCGAGTAAAAAATGATATTGCGTGATTTAAAAATTGTATTCATTGGCGGCGGCAATATGGCTAGCGCCATTATTGGCGGCCTCATCAAACAAGGCGCTCAAGCAAAACATATCAGTGTTGCTGATCCCAGTATTGATTGCCAAACTCGTCTACGCGAAAACTTTGGTATAGAAACCCACCCCAATATTGACTCTATGACCAATGCACTATCACAAGCCCATGTGGCTGTGTTAGCTGTAAAACCACAACAATTCAAAGAAGTCGCACGAGCATACGCCGCGCTTCAATTGGTAAGCCAACCTCTTCTCTTCAGTGTGGCTGCCGGCATAAAAACGACAGATATCAGCCGCTGGACGAATAACGCTAAAGTAATCCGTGCGATGCCTAATACGCCCGCCTTGATTAATCAAGGCATGACTGGTCTTTTTGCCAGCGCATCAAGCAATCATGAAGAGCGAGCAATCGCAGAGATAATTTGCCAAGCGATGGGTAGTCATGTCTGGGTTGAACATGAAGAACTCATGGATAGTATTACTGCAGTCTCTGGTAGCGGCCCTGCGTACTTCTTTGCCTTTATTGAGGCCATTGAAAAAGCAGGTGTATCACAAGGCCTAGATGCGGCTAGCGCAAGAAAATTATCAATTCAGACGGCCTTGGGCGCTGCTATGCTCGCTCAACAATCCACAGATAGTCCATCGGTATTGCGCGAGAAAGTAACCTCTAAAGGTGGCACGACTTATGCAGCCTTACAAGTTTTTGAAAAAATGGATCTACAAGGTATCGTTTCTGAAGCTCTAGAAGCTGCTCGTGCACGGGGTGCTGAAATGGGTGAAGAATTAGGTCGCGACTAGACTCATAAGCCCAGGGCGATTGCTAGAAAAATACAAGCCCCAAACCAATTGTTTTGACGAAATACCGTAAAGCAATCTTGTGGATGACGCTTGCGTATCCGCCAAACAAAATAAATAGCCAGGATGGCTGCCAAGACTAATCCCAACCAAAAATAAAGTTTGAGCTGCAGCTGGTAACCGACCGAGCCCAGGAGTATGACTGCGATCGCATAACACAAGGCAATCATACAAACGTCCCACCGACCAAAGGTAATGGCTGAAGTTCGAATACCAATCTTCAGATCATCTTCACGATCAACCATGGCATAAGCTGTATCGTAGGCGATGGCCCAGGCAATATTAGCAAGCACTAGTAACCAGAGATAGGCTGGCAAATAGTTTTGTATCGCTGCGTATGCCATGGGTATACCAAATGAAAATGCAATCCCCAAAATCGCTTGAGGTATTGAAAAAAAGCGTTTCGTAAATGGATAAATGATGGCGACTGCCAGAGCAGGTACCGATAATGCCTTCGTTAAGTTATTTAAAGGCCAAATCAAGATAAAGGCGCATAAAGCCAAAATACCTGTCACCATTAAGGCTTCCCACGGCGCAATACGCCCAGCAGTCACGGGCCGCTCTGCGGTACGACGCACATGCTTGTCAAAATCACGGTCAGCATAATCATTGATGGCACAACCTGCGCTGCGCATCAAAAAACAACCCAATGAAAAAATCAAGAAAAGTGGCCATCCTGGCCATCCCTCACTAGCTAACCATAAGGCCCACAGCGTTGGCCATAAAACCAATAGAGTCCCTATCGGCTTATCAAAGCGTATCAGAGCCAAGTAATCTTGAAGTTTGCTAGATTTCACAAGAAATAATGGTTTTAAAGAATGCAATATCTTAATCGGATTGGCCTATGCTTTGACAAAGTCAACCCGATGTCTGAGCCAACGAACTAAATGGGCCTGAATATGCTCGGGATATTGATCCATCATCACCCAAGCCAACTTTTGTACCTGAGCAATCAAACCTTGTTCACGCTGCAAATCCACAAAACGAAGCAATGCGTCGCCCGATTGCCGAGAACCTAATATCTCACCAGGTCCGCGTAACTCAAGATCTTTCTCTGCAATTAAAAACCCATCTTGAGTTTCTCGAATAGTTTGTAGCCGCGTTTTGGCTGCCTCACCGATTTGTTGACCGTATAACAAAATACAAATAGAGGCATCACTACCTCGACCAATGCGCCCTCTTAACTGATGAAGCTGTGCATAACCAAAGCGCTCTGCATTTTCAATCACCATCAAAGATGCTTTAGGAACATCAACACCCACTTCGATGACCGTGGTTGCTACAAGTACCTGAATTTCGCCACGCACAAAACGATCCATCACATCTTGCTTCTCAGAGGGCTTGAGTCGCCCATGAATAAGACCTATTTGTAGATCGGGGGCAGCTTGTTGTAAATATTCATACGTGGCTGTAGCTGTCTGTAATTGCATCGCCTCCGACTCTTCAATCAATGGACACACCCAATAAGCCTGCCGCCCTTCCTTGAGCTCTTTGAGCATACTCGCGACTAACTCATCACGACGGTCTTCTTTCATGAGCTTTGTCACTATGGCCTGCCGACCTGGGGGTAATTCATCAATGACTGACATTTCTAGATCAGCATAAAAAGTCATGGCTAAGGTTCTAGGAATAGGTGTAGCCGACATCATCAACTGATGACAGCTGAGCAATTCGTCAGTTAACTTCTCCTGCAAAGTTAAACGTTGCTTCACCCCAAAACGGTGTTGCTCATCCACAACCACAAAGCCTAATTTTTTAAACTGGACCGCATCCTGAATCAAGGCATGCGTACCAATCACAAGCTGCGCTTGGCCAGAGGCAATCTCCTCATAAGCCTTATTTTTTTCAGAAGCCTTCAATGAGCCCGTTAACCAAACGATCTTGACTCCCAAAGGATTTAACCAAACACTCAATTTACGATAGTGTTGCTCAGCCAAAATCTCAGTAGGAGCCATGATGGCCGTTTGCCAACCTGCATCGATCACATGCAAACAGGCCAGTGCTGCAATGATGGTTTTGCCACTACCCACATCCCCTTGCAATAGTCTATTCATCGGGTAACCCAAAGATAGATCCTCTTGAATTTCTTGCCAGACGCGTTGTTGAGCCCCCGTTAATACAAAGGGTAAGGTCTTTTCAAATTGACTCAATAGGCCATTGGCTAGGGTTTTGACGGGAATTTTTGGAGCAAGGCGCGCTTGCCGATCTTTTTTGGCACGAATCAATGAAACCTGTTGCGCCAATAACTCTTCAATTTGAACTCTACGCCAAGCTGGATGAGTCTTATTAGCAATGGCCTCTAAATCATCATCTGCAGCAGGCTGATGCAAGACATTCAGAGCCGCCAATAAAGAAGGTAGCTCTAGGTGTGGGAAATAGCTTTGTATCAGTGAAGGGGGTAAGGTATCAGCTAATTCTTTTTGCAAATCGGGAGATTTAAGAAATTGCAAAATCGCCTTACGAATACTCAGCTGAGAGACCCCTGCAATCGTCGAGTAAACCGGAGTCAGGGTATTGGGTAAAGGAGCATCTTCATCTAACACCTTGACGACTGGGTGAACTATCTCGGGGCCCATGAAGCCTGTACGGATCAAGCCTCTAAATCTAATGTGGCGCCCCACCGCCATTTGCTTCATCTGTGAAGGGTAAAAATTGAACCACCGTAAAGCCACTAGGCTATCCCCCGCCTTCACCGTGACAATTAACTGGCGCCGAGGACGATAAACCAGATCCTGCTTAATGATCCAACCCTGAGTCTGCACTTCACGATCATGTATATGAAGGGCCTCCTCTAGGGGATATAAATGGGTTTCATCCTCATAACGGATCGGCAAATGAAATAAGACTTCAAGGGCTTCTTTAAAACCTAATTTCAGTAAGGGTGCAGGCAAATGAGGGCTAACCATGGTTAGAATCTTACTTCTTAACAAAACATCATGAAACTTTCTGACTTTAACTACCACTTGCCTGAAGAGCTGATTGCGCAATTTCCACTCGAAGAGCGCTCAGCAAGCCGTCTGTTGGTCTTGGACCCACACAGAGAGCCTCATCTGAGAGATAGTTTTTTTAAACAATTAAAAAACGAACTCAGGCCTCAAGATTTACTGGTTTTTAACAATACCAAAGTGATTCCGGCGCGTTTATTTGGACGCAAACAGACCGGCGGTCAGGTAGAAGTGATGCTTGAACGAATTATTGGTGAGCGTGAAGCAATTGCTCAAATTAGAGCGTCTAAATCACCCACCGTGGGCAGCCGCATCCTAATTGAGAATGATGCTCATCAGCTCGTGATCGAAGTTTTAGAACGTCAAGACCACTCCCCTTTTTACCGCCTTGGCTTTAGTCAAAACTGTTTAGATTCATTAGAGCTTTTTGGGCAACTTCCTTTACCCCCCTATATTGATCATCAAGCGGGTGCAAATGATCAACAGCGCTATCAAACGGTGTATGCAGAAAAACCGGGGGCTGTGGCCGCACCCACTGCAGGTTTACATTTTGATGATTCCATATTGTCAGAAATTGATGCCATGGGTGTACAACGAACCACCATTACTTTGCATGTAGGGGCGGGCACATTTAGCCCAGTACGCCACGAGAATCTAGCAGAACATCAAATGCATAGTGAGTGGTATGAAATCTCAGACAAGGCTTTGGAACAAATTAGGCAGACGCAAGCTGCTGGGGGCCGGGTGATTGCCGTAGGAACGACGAGCTTGAGAACTTTAGAGTCATACGCGAACTCAGGCATCACTCAGGGTGACACCAATCTCTTTATCACCCCGGGCTACACATTCAAAATGGTAGACTGTCTTATTACTAACTTTCACCTACCGCAATCTACGCTTCTCATGTTAGTAAGCGCTTTCTCAGGGTACGAAGCCATCATGAAAGCCTACCAACATGCCATACAAGAGAAATATCGATTTTTTAGCTATGGCGATGCGATGTTTTTAAACAAACAATGACCCAAGCCATTTTTAAACTAATCAAAAAAGATTCACGCTCATTGGCCCGTCGCGGTGAATTACAACTGACTCACGGCCAGGTGCAGACGCCGATTTTTATGCCTGTTGGCACCTATGGAACCGTCAAAGGTATGACACCCCGCGATTTAGCGGAAGCAGAAGCGCAAATTGTTCTGGGTAATACCTTCCATCTCTGGCTAAGACCAGGCCTAGACGTGATTGGCAAACATCAGGGTTTACATCGCTTTATGGCTTGGAATAAACCTATCCTGACCGATTCTGGTGGGTTTCAGGTATTTAGCCTCGGGGCACTACGAAAAATTTCTGAAGAAGGGGTTACTTTTGCCTCTCCTGTGAATGGCGACAAGCTTTTCATGTCTCCCGAAGTATCTATGGATATTCAGGCGGTTCTCAATAGTGATATCGCTATGCAGTTTGATGAATGCACCCCCTACGAAACTCACGGCATCCCCACAGATCATGCGAGCGCTAAGCGCTCACTCGAACTCTCTTTGCGCTGGGGAGAACGCTCTTTAAAACGGTTTCGTGAACTTAATACCCCCAACGCCCTATTTGGCATCGTGCAAGGAGGCATGTTCGAGGATCTGCGAGCCCACTCCTTAGAGCAAGTATCCCAACAAGGTTTTGATGGCATTGCGATTGGCGGCCTATCCGTGGGTGAACCCAAAGAGGATTTCGAGAGAATCCTGAAGTTTCTAGGTCCACAACTGCCCGAACAAAAAGCTCATTATTTGATGGGGGTGGGCACCCCAGAAGATTTAGTTTTGGGCGTCAGTCAAGGTATCGATATGTTTGACTGTGTGATGCCGACCCGTAATGCCCGTAATGGTTGGCTCTTTACCCGTTTTGGAGACCTCAAACTCAGAAACTCTGCCTACAAGGATGATCTCAGACCACTAGACCCCAGTTGTAGCTGCTATACCTGTAGAAACTTTACCCGCAGTTATTTACATCATCTACAAAAAACCAATGAAATCTTGGGAGCACAACTGAATACCATTCATAACATTCATTACTACTTGAATCTCATGAATGAGATCAGAGCGGCTCTAGATCAGGATCAATTCCCGGAATTCATGGCTCAATTCGCCCAAGACCGTGCTCTGGGTGTGGCCCATGCATCAGGTTAAAATCAGCTTTTCTTAAGGAGAAATACTATGTTGATCAGTAATGCTTATGCCCAAGCTGCAGGTGGCGCCGAGGGCGGTGGTTTAATGAGCTTTATCCCTCTCATTTTGATGTTTGTGGTCTTGTATTTTGTCATGATCCGTCCACAAATGAAGCGTCAAAAAGAGTTACGCAATATGCTCGATGCATTGGCTGTGGGTGATGAAGTGGTGACTGTAGGCGGCTTAATGGGTCGTATTACCACCCTCAAAGATCACTACATTACCGTTGAATTACTGCCTGGTACTGAAGTAAAAATGCAGAAATCATCTGTTACAGCTGTTTTGCCAAAAGGCACGCTCAAAGAGATTTAAAACTAAAGGTCTAGAATGAATCGCTACCCTCTGTGGAAATACCTGGTGATTGTGGTGGCACTGCTGATCGGTGCCATTTACACTTTACCGAACTTTTTTGGTGAAGCACCGGCTGTACAAATCTCAGCGGGTAAAGCGACCGTCAAGATTGAGCCTAGTCTGCAAGATCGGGCTCAAGATATTCTCCAAAGTGCCCAAATTGCCCATAAAGGCGTTATTTATGAGCGCATGGGGAATAACGGCACCATCAAGATTCGCTTCTCCTCGCCAGATGATCAAATCCGCGGCAAGGATGCCTTACAAAAATCGTTAAATCCAAATGCGGATGATCCGAGTTATATCGTTGCACTTAATCTCATCTCAAATACTCCCGCTTGGCTTTCGAGTATGGGTGCCATGCCGATGTACCTCGGTCTTGACTTAAGAGGTGGCGTCCACTTTCTCCTACAAGTGGATATGCGTGGTGCCTTACAGAAGAAGATCGAATCTCTAGCAACCGACGCTCGCAGCCAACTTCGCGAGAAAAATATTCGTCACAATGGGATCGAGCGTCAAAATGACCAAATCCTGATTCGTTTTGGCACTCAGGAAGAAGCGGGTAACGCCAGAAATCTTCTCAATAAACAATTAGCTGACCTTGAGTTCAATATTGAAAAGTCCGCAGATGGCTTTCGTTTGGTTGGTAAATTTAGAGATGCCGCGATAAAAGAAGTTCAAGAAAATGCTGTTAAGCAAAATATCACGACCTTACATAATCGTGTCAATGAGCTCGGCGTTGCAGAACCTGTGATTCAACAGCAAGGTGCTGACCGAATTATTGTGCAATTACCTGGAGTTCAAGACACAGCGCGCGCTAAAGATATTATTGGTCGTACTGCAACACTGGAATCACGCTTAGCGGACCCCGTCAAAACTTATTTGCTGTCTGGCGAAGCACCACCACCCGGTACTGACGTTTTCAGAATGGGTGATGGACGTCAAGTCGTATTCAAAAAATCAGTTATTTTTAGTGGTGATCGCATCACCAGTGCCTCAGCAGGCTTTGACTCTAACCAAAGACCAGCGGTCAGTATTACCCTAGACTCTGCGGGCGGCCGTGTCATGCAAGAAATTACCCGTGACAATATTGGCAAGCCGATGGGCATGATCCTCTTTGAAAAAGGTCGTGGTGAAGTGCTAACTGTTGCCACTATTCAGAGTGAGTTTGGTGCCAAGTTCCAAATTACCGGCCAACCCAGCACAGAAAGTGCTAATGATTTAGCCTTGCTCCTGCGTGCCGGCTCTCTAGCCGCACCAATGGAAATCATCGAGGAGCGCACCATCGGCCCTAGCTTAGGTGCAGATAACATTAGCAAAGGCTTTAATTCTGTAATTTATGGCTTTATCGCGATTGCGATTTTCATGATTGCCTATTACATGCTTTTTGGCGTGTTCTCAGTCATTGCCTTAGCGGTGAACTTATTCTTATTAGTCGCGATTCTATCTTTACTGCAAGCGACATTGACCTTGCCAGGTATTGCGGCGATGGCATTGGCTTTGGGTATGGCGATTGACTCGAACGTTCTGATCAATGAACGTATCCGTGAGGAGTTGCGCGCCGGCGCATCACCTCAAGCAGCCATTGCCACAGGTTTTGAAAAAGCTTGGGCTACTATCTTAGACTCCAACATCACAACTCTGATTGCTGGTATTGCCCTATTGGCTTTTGGCTCTGGTCCTGTGCGGGGCTTTGCTGTTGTTCATAGCCTCGGTATTTTGACCTCTATGTTCTCTGCAGTATTCTTCGCTCGCGGCATCGTCAACCTCTGGTACGGCCGCCAAAAGAAATTGCAAAGCGTATCCATCGGCCAAATTTGGCGCCCTACGGAATAAGGAATCATCATGGAATTTTTCAAGATTCAAAAAAATATTCCGTTCATGCGCCATGCTTTGGTGCTGAACATTATTTCGGCAGCAACTTTTATTGCTGCAGTCTTTTTCATTGCTTTTAAAGGTCTGCACTTGTCCGTTGAATTTACCGGCGGCACTGTGATGGAAATCAACTACCAACAGACAGCCCCCTTAGATTCGATCCGTCAAGACTTAGGCAAGATGGGTTATCAAGATATCCAAGTGCAAAACTTTGGTAGCTCAAAAGATGTTTTAATACGCCTCCCTTTACAAAAGGATGCCGAAGGTAAAACTATCTCTTCAGCAAAACAAAGTGAACTCGTCTTAGAGCAACTCAAGTCATCACACGCGGATGTCAAACTACAACGGGTTGAGTTTGTCGGCCCACAAGTGGGTAAAGAATTAGCAACAGATGGTCTCTTAGCCCTACTCTTCGTTGTTTTCGGCATCATGATTTACCTATCCGTGCGCTTTGAATGGAAGTACGCGGTCGCTGGTATTGTGGCGAACTTACACGACGTTGTGATTATTTTGGGTTTCTTTGCAGCTTTTGGTTGGGAGTTTTCGCTCTCCGTACTCGCAGCGGTGTTAGCGGTCTTGGGTTACTCCGTCAACGAATCCGTGGTGATCTTTGACCGTATCCGTGAAACCTTCAAAAAACATCGCAAGATGGATACCAAAACAGTCATCGATAGCGCCATCACAGGCACCATTAGCCGTACCATCATTACCCACGGCAGTACGCAAATGATGGTCTTGGCCATGCTCTTATTTGGCGGCCCTACGCTGTATTACTTTGCGCTAGCGCTCACCATTGGTATTTTGTTTGGTATTTACTCATCCGTCTTCGTAGCCGCCGCTTTAGCCATGTGGCTTGGTATACGTCGTGAGGACCTGATCAAGGCCGAGGGCAAAACACCAGCTAGCAAGTCAGACGACCCCAACTACGGGGCACAAGTCTAATTTTGCTTTAGATAAGAGCTTAGGGCATCGAGAGTTTTTTGCGATGCCCCAATATGCTGATTAGCAAACTCAAAAGCATTCGAACCCAGCTTCTCTAGACGTTGTGGGTTTTGTAATAACTCATATAAAGCCATACCCAAATCTTCTGGGTTTTCCAAAGATACAGCGCCTTCAGCCGCAATCAAATCACGACTAGCCTCTTGGAAGTTAAAGCAATGAGGGCCAAGGATCACAGGCTTAGCAAGAGCGGCAGCCTCAATAAAATTCTGCCCACCATGGGGTTTCAATGTGCCGCCCATGATGACTAAATCGGCGATACCGTAATACAGGGCCATCTCTCCCATGGTGTTACCCAATACCAGGCGGTGCGATTCTAAGACTTGGGCAAGCGCGTAGTTATCTTTTGCATCAGCACGTCTGCCAACAGAATCTCCTAGGGCTTGCATTTGCTCATAGACCAGATCAAAACGTTGTGGATGACGTGGCACGATCAAAAGACGATAGCTAGCTGCCTGAGATCCCATTTGCTGACAGCACTGCTGCCAAGCCCTAAGAATCATGGCCTCTTCTTCATCCCGAGTACTAGCAGCACAGATAATCAATAATGGCTCACCCAAAGCCTGACGGACCTGTATCGCGCTCTCAATCATGTCTTTATTGGGTTTCACATCAAACTTCATATTGCCCATGACCTTGATACGATCTAGGCCTAGGCTCCTCAAGTTACGTAAGTCATGTTGTGTTTGCGCGAAGATCGTGTCAAAGCTTTTGAGGATCTCTGAGGCAATATTGCCAAAAAAGCGAAAGCGCTTGGCACTTTTATCCGACAAACGAGCATTCGATAAGAACATCGGGATTCCAAAACGTTTCGCCTGAACCAACATTTCTGGCCAAACTTCGGTTTCCATAATTAAACCTATCTTGGGCCGGATGAACTTAAAAAATCTTGGCAAGGTGAATAAAGAGTCATAGGCTAAATAGACTTGCTGAACACGACCCGCAGCAATCTCTGCAGCAAAGATTTCGGCACCCGTGGCTCGACCTGTAGGTGTCATGTGCGTTAAGAGAACCTTTTGATCTAGGGCCAATAAACCTCGAACCAATGGCTCAGCAGCCCGAGTTTCTCCGACGGATACCGCGTGCACCCATACCGGGCGACTTGTGATTGGAGCAGCATAGCAACCCAGCCGCTCTCCTATATGGCTACGATAAGCCGGTAGCTTTCTACCCTTTAGCCATAAACGCAGTAATGCAACTGGCAAGGCCAGCAGCCACAACACTCGATAGAGCGTTAAAAATAAATGGGTTTTAAAGCTAAATTGCACTCGTTTATTTAGCAGCCAAACGTTCAGTTAACTCAATCGCTTTACCAATGTAGCTTGCGGGCGTCATTTGCAAAAGATCTTGCTTAGCAGCGTCTGGAATGGCCAATTTTTGAATGAACTCACGCAAGGCTTCAGGCGTAATACCTTTACCACGGGTTAATTCTTTAAGCTGCTCATATGGATTGGGCACACCGTAGCGACGCATGACTGTTTGCACTGGCTCAGCGAGCACCTCCCAACAATTATCTAAATCTTCGGCTAAGCGTGTTGGATTGGTTTCTAGCTTACCCAAACCCTTCAAAGCACTTTCATAAGCCAATAAGCTGTGACCTAATGCAGTGCCAAGATTTCTTAAAACGGTTGAATCAGTTAAATCTCTTTGCCAACGCGACACCGGTAGCTTCTCTGAAAGGTGCTTGAGCAATGCGTTAGCGATACCCAAATTACCCTCTGAATTTTCAAAATCAATCGGATTAACCTTGTGCGGCATAGTCGAGGAACCAATTTCTCCTGCCTTAGTTTTTTGCTTGAAATAACCCCAAGCGATGTATCCCCAAATATCACGATTCATATCTAGAAGAATCGTATTCGCGCGCGCCACAGCATCAAACAACTCCGCCATGTAATCATGCGGTTCAATCTGAATGGTGTAGGGATTAAAGACAAGCCCTAAGCGCTTTTCAATGACTTCTTTAGAAAACTTTTCCCAATCTAACTGAGGATAAGCAGACAAATGAGCGTTGTAATTACCAACTGCACCATTCATTTTGCCCAATAGTTCGACTTGCTTGATTTTCAAAATGGCTCGCTCTAGTCGCATAGCAATATTGGCCATCTCTTTACCTAAAGTGGTCGGTGATGCTGGTTGGCCATGGGTTCTAGATAACATGGGAACGCGGGCATTCAGTAAAGCCAGGGCTTTTAAACTAGCCAATACTTGCTCGAGCTTAGGCAAGATCACCTCATCTCTGGCTCCTTTGAGCATCAAACCATGCGAAGTGTTATTGATATCTTCAGACGTACATGCAAAATGAATAAATTCACTCGCTTTTTCTAGCTCTGCATGGCCTTTTACTTTTTCTTTAAGCCAATATTCCACGGCTTTGACATCATGATTAGTAACAGCTTCAATTTCTTTAATACGGGTAGCATCTGCATCTGAAAAGTGCTGCGCTAATTGGAGCAAGGTTTTCTCTGCTGCCTCACCAAAGCTAGGAAAATCTGGCAACTTGGCTTGCGAGAGGGCAATCAACCAGTGAACCTCTACCGTGACACGCTGCTTCATAAAAGCAGCCTCAGATAACCAGGGTCTTAGACCGTCGACTTTAGGGGCATATCGACCATCTAAGGGTGATAAGGCGTTCAGAGTGCTTAAATTGGTGCTCACGATGTCATTCCTATACAAACTAACAATTAAATGGTGATTTTAGTCCTTCTGCTAAGGTCACACGAAATAGCTATACTCAGCATCATGAAACTCATTGGATCACACACTAGCCCATACGTACGTAAGGTACGCATTGTTTTTTCTGAAAAGAAAATCGAGGTTCCTCTCATCTTAGAAAATGTTTGGGATCAACAAACCACGATTGCTCAAGCAAACCCTCTAGGCAAGATTCCTTGTCTCATCCTAGATGATGGCGGTGCCATGTTTGATTCTAGGGTCATCGTTGAATATGCCGACACCCTGAGCCCCGTGAATAAGTTAATCCCGATGAATGGCAAAGAGAGAGCTGCCGTGAAAACCTGGGAAGCACTCGCCGATGGAGTACTAGATGCATCTATTTTGGCGCGTCTAGAAGCCACTTGGCGCCCTGATCATGAAAAAAGCCAGGCCTGGATTGATCGACAGATGGAAAAAGTCAATCAATCGCTAGAGACAATGTCAAAAAGTCTGGATCACAATGAGTGGTGTTTTGGTAAACAGCTTTCCTTGGCTGATATTGCTGTCGGTTGTGCGTTGGGCTATCTCAACTTCCGCTTTCCAGAGCTGAAATGGGCGCATCAATATCCGAACCTGAGTGAGCTTTACAAGAAATTGATGCAACGCCCCTCATTTGCACAAACAGTACCACCCCTCTAAGCCATTTTAGGTATCAATAATGCCACCGCCTAGGCAGCGCGTACCCTGGTACAAGACTGCCGACTGGCCTGGGGTGACTGCCCACTGCTCTTGAGCAAAATTTAATTCAATACGCTCAGACTCGAGATAGTTGAGATGACACGCTGCATCGGCCTGCCGATAACGCGTCTTGGCAGTGAATGCTCCAGCTTCAGGGGCTTGTAAAGAAGTCCAAGATAGTTGGCTGGCCTGCAATTGCTTCTTTTGTAGCCATGGATGATCATGGCCTTGCACCACATATAAGGTGTTAGTCGCCATATCTTTTTTAGCAACAAACCAAGGATCCCCAGAGCTTTCCTTTTGACCGCCGATGCCAATACCTTTTCTTTGACCGAGGGTATAAAAAGCCAAACCGACATGCTCTCCAACAATCTGACCACGATCATTTTTGATAGGGCCTTTGGCAGTAGGCAAATATCGATTTAAAAACTCCCTGAAAGGTCGCTCTCCAATAAAACAAATACCGGTAGAGTCTTTTTTGGCTGCATTGGGTAATCCGATATCTTGTGCAATCGCTCGGACCTGCGTTTTATGAATACCCCCTAATGGGAAAATCACCTTTTGCAACTGAGCTTGACTCAAACGATATAAGAAATAACTCTGATCCTTAGTCAGATCACTCGCTTTATGTAACTCAACTTCATCATGCACTTCGGTGCGCGCATAATGCCCTGTGGCAATCATGTCGGCGCCCAATCTCATTGCATGATCCAAAAAGGCTTTGAATTTAATTTCGGCGTTACATAAAACATCGGGATTGGGTGTGCGCCCCGCTGAGTACTCTCTCAAAAACTCTGCAAATACTCGATCCTTATATTCGGCGGCAAAGTTCACTGCTTCAACGTCAACCCCAATCAAATCAGCTACAGAAACAACGTCAATCCAGTCCTGACGAGAAGAGCAATATTCACTATTGTCATCATCTTCCCAGTTCTTCATAAACAGGCCAATCACCTGAAAGCCCAGTTGTTTAAGTAACCAAGCTGTGACCGATGAGTCAACACCACCAGACATCCCCACTACGACGGTTTTAGTCTTAGGACTGTCAATTTGCTGAGTAAAGGTGGTATCTAGCTGACTTAAGTTCATAAAAATTCAAGTGTTTCAAACAGTTAGCAAAAATTGCTAGTAAGAAATTAGTATAAATGCGTGTTAAAGTGACAACAAAAGTGAGGTAAATTAAACCTCAGGAAATTACTTTCATAAACCTATACAACTTATAACAATGGAGGGGAACCCTCATGCGTATTGGTATTCCTTTGGAAACCAGATTTGGCGAAACCCGTGTAGCTGCCACACCTGAAACTGTAAAAAAGTATATCAGTCAAGGTCACACTGTCATCATTCAACAAGGTGCTGGCGTAGCCAGTAGCCAACCTGATAGCGCCTATGAAAGCGTTGGTGCAACAATAGGTAACGCCGACGAGGCACTTGGTGCAGAGCTAGTTCTTAAAGTCCGTGCGCCAAGCGATGCTGAACTTAGCAAAATGTCAGCCAATGCAGTGCTCTTAGGCATGCTTGATCCATTTGATGATGCCAATAATGCCGCTATGGCCCAAAAGGGGATTACTGCTTTTGCTCTTGAAGCAGCCCCCCGTACAACGCGAGCGCAAAGTATGGATGTCCTGTCTTCACAAGCCAACATCGCTGGTTACAAAGCGGTGATGGTTGCAGCACATCATTACCAACGTTTCATGCCGATGCTAATGACAGCAGCCGGTACAGTGAAAGCCGCACGCGTTTTGATCTTGGGTGCAGGTGTGGCAGGTCTTCAAGCAATTGCGACTGCTAAACGCTTAGGCGCCGTGATTGAGGCTTCCGATGTGAGACCGGCAGCTAAGGAACAAATTGAATCACTCGGTGCAAAATTTGTCGATGTGCCATATGAAACTGAGGAAGAAAGAGAAATTGCTCAAGGTGTTGGTGGTTATGCGCGCCCCATGCCTGCAGCTTGGATGCAAAGGCAAGCTGCTTTAGTTGCAGAACGTGCCAAACAAGCCGATATCGTTATTACGACAGCATTAATTCCCGGACGTAAGGCTCCCACCCTACTACACACAGAAACCGTTCAACAAATGAAACCAGGCTCTGTGGTGGTTGATCTTGCAGCAGGTAAAGGAGAAAACGGAGCGGGTAACTGTCCTCTCACAGAAGCCGATCAAGTGGTGAACAAAAATGGTGTGATATTGATTGGTTACACCAATTTAGCGGGCATGGTTGCCGCAGATGCTTCAGCCCTGTATGCCAGAAACTTAATGGACTTTATGAAACTCATTATTGATAAGGAAGCTAAATTAGCTATCCCCACCGATGATGACATTGTGACTGCCTGTTTGATGTGCCAAAACGGTCAGGTCTTACGACAAAATAACCGCTAATAGGGAAGATCATGGACGTTATCAGCCCCACTATTTATAACTTGATTATTTTTGTACTAGCCATCTATGTTGGCTACCATGTAGTTTGGAATGTCACCCCCGCTCTACATACCCCACTGATGGCGGTCACCAATGCCATCTCTGCCATCATTATCGTAGGGGCCATGCTAGCAGCCGCTCTCACTGAGGGCGCACTCGGCAAGAGCATGGGTACCCTGGCTGTAGCTTTAGCTGCAGTCAACGTCTTTGGCGGCTTCCTAGTCACACGTCGCATGTTAGAGATGTTCAAGAAAAAAGATAAAAAAGCCAAAGGAGATGCGCAATGAGCATGAATTTAGTCACCCTGCTCTACCTCGTGGCATCGATATGCTTTATTCAAGCATTGAAAGGCTTGTCTCACCCCACGACCTCAATCAAAGGTAATGTCTTTGGCATGATCGGCATGGCTATTGCGGTGGCCACGACCGTGGGCCTCATCATGATGCTAGCTAAAGAATCACTCGCTACCGGCTTAAGCTATGTATTAGCTGGCCTAGTCATTGGTGGTGGCGCCGGTGCCGTGATGGCTAAGCGTGTTGAAATGACCAAAATGCCTGAGCTAGTCGCTTTTATGCACAGCATGATTGGTTTGGCTGCAGTTTGTATCGCCATTGCAGCAGTCGCCGAGCCACAGGCATTTAATATTGCCGGCCCCGGTGAACCCATTCCTTTTGGTAACCGTCTTGAGTTGTTTATTGGTACTTTTGTGGGCGCAATTACTTTCTCAGGCTCAGTGATTGCCTTTGGCAAACTGTCTGGTAAATATAAATTCCGCTTATTTCAAGGCGCACCTGTCACCTTTACTGGTCAACATTTACTCAATCTAGTATTAGCCATTGTCATGATCGGTGGCGGCATTATGTTTGCCACATCACCCGGTGTAGATCCTGCATGGACCCCATTCATCGTCATGACAGTCATTGCCTTCGTATTAGGGGTTTTAATCATCATTCCTATTGGTGGTGCAGACATGCCCGTGGTGGTATCGATGCTGAACTCATACTCCGGCTGGGCTGCTGCCGGAATTGGCTTCTCCCTAAACAACTCTATGTTGATCGTTGCTGGCTCATTGGTGGGGTCATCAGGCGCCATTTTGTCTTACATCATGTGTAAGGCCATGAATCGCTCTTTCTTTAATGTGATTCTTGGTGGTTTTGGTGGCGATGCAACCAGCGCTACGGCAGGTGGCGCACAACAGCAACGTAATGTGAAATCGGGTTCGGCTGATGATGCTGCTTTCTTAATGACCAATGCAGAAACTGTCATTATTGTTCCTGGTTATGGTTTAGCCGTAGCTCGCGCACAACATGCCCTCAAAGAGCTCACCGAAAAATTGACCCATAACGGTGTCACAGTGAAGTATGCGATTCATCCAGTGGCAGGTCGTATGCCAGGCCATATGAACGTCTTACTCGCCGAAGCTGAAGTGCCTTACGATCAAGTCTTTGAGATGGAAGATATCAATAGTGAATTTGGTCAGGCAGACGTCGTCCTCGTTCTTGGAGCCAATGACGTTGTCAACCCTGCAGCCAGAACACCTGGCAGCCCAATCTTCGGCATGCCGATTCTAGAAGCGTTTAAGGCAAAAACTATCATTGTTAATAAACGTTCTATGGCAGCAGGTTATGCTGGCTTAGACAATGAATTGTTCTATATGGACAAGACTATGATGGTCTTCGGTGATGCGAAGAAGGTGATTGAGGATATGGTCAAAGCTGTGGAGTAAATCCTTTATCCTAAAAAATAAACCACCGCATGTCGGTGGTTTTTTTATATCTAAATTTCACCTATGATGAGTGCATGAACATATCCAAGCGTCTCACGCAAGCTCAAATAAAACGACAAGCCCTTCTTGAGGCTGGTATTCAACCTAAGTCTTATGGCAAGAAAAAAGCATCACAAGTAATGCGTAGCAAGAAAAAACAACTCGCTAGCAGAAAACAAAAACATAAAAATTTAGAGCAATAAAAAAGGCGCCCGAAGGCGCCTTTTGACCTGGGTTACAGGCAATTACATCATACCGCCCATACCACCCATGCCACCCATATCGCCCATACCACCGCCTGGCATTGCAGGAGCATCATCTTTTGGTGCTTCCACAACAGAACAGTCAGTCGTCAACAATAGGCCAGCAACAGATGCGGCATTCACCAAGGCAGTCTTAGTGACTTTAGCTGGGTCAATCACACCCATTTCAACGAGATCACCGTACTCACCACTCGCTGCGTTGTAACCATAGTTACCCTTACCAGCGGCAACATTGTTCACAATCACGCTAGCTTCTTCGCCAGCATTAGAAACGATCACACGCAATGGCTCTTCCATCGCACGCAATACGATACCAATACCTGCGTTTTGATCATCGTTATCACCCTTGAGATTCAAGATAGCTTGTTTAGCACGTACCAAAGCAACACCACCGCCAGGAACGATACCTTCTTCTACCGCTGCGCGAGTTGCGTGCAATGCATCATCAACACGTGCTTTCTTTTCTTTCATCTCAACTTCAGTTGCAGCACCGACACGAATCACTGCCACACCGCCGGCTAACTTAGCGACGCGCTCTTGGAGTTTTTCACGATCGTAATCGCTTGTAGCTTCTTCGATCTGCGCACGAATTTGCTTAACACGAGCTTCGATGTTCTTAGCATCACCTGCACCATCAATAATGGTTGTGTTTTCTTTAGCAATTTCAACACGCTTAGCTTGACCTAGGTCTTGCAATGTTGCTTTCTCGAGTGTCAAACCGACTTCTTCAGCAATCACTTGACCGCCAGTGAGGATCGCAATGTCTTCCAACATCGCTTTACGACGATCACCAAAACCAGGAGCCTTCACAGCACAGGTCTTCAAAATGCCACGAATGTTATTCACAACCAAAGTTGCCAAGGCTTCGCCTTCAACATCTTCAGCAATGATCAGCAATGGGCGACCTGATTTAGCGACTTGCTCAAGCACTGGCAAGAGATCACGAATGTTGCTGATTTTCTTATCAAACAACAAGATGAATGGGTTCTCTAAAACAGCCACTTGTTTTTCTGGATTGCTGATGAAGTAAGGTGACAAATAGCCACGGTCAAACTGCATACCTTCTACAACATCCAATTCATCAGCCAATGATTTACCGTCTTCAACAGTAATCACACCTTCTTTACCTACTTTTTCCATGGCTTCAGCAATGCGCTCACCAATGCTGTAGTCGCTGTTTGCAGAAATCGAACCTACTTGAGCGATTTCTTTAGTGGTAGTACAAGGCTTACTTAATTTCTTGATCTCTTCAATCGCAGCTGTAACAGCTTTATCGATACCGCGCTTCAAATCCATTGGGTTATGACCTGAAACAACGAACTTCATACCTTCACGAACAATTGATTGAGCCAAAACTGTCGCGGTTGTAGTACCGTCACCAGCGTTATCAGCTGTCTTAGAGGCCACTTCCTTGACCATCTGTGCGCCCATGTTCTGGAGCTTATCTTTGAGCTCGATTTCTTTAGCGACTGATACACCGTCTTTAGTCACCAATGGGCCACCAAATGAACGCTCTAGGACTACGTTACGACCCTTAGGACCCAAAGTCACTTTTACTGCGTTAGCCAATACGTTCACGCCTTCAACCATGCGTGTACGGGCGCTATCACCAAAATATACGTCTTTTGCTGCCATTTGAATTCCTTTCTATCTTCTCTAATTACTTCTGAACAACAGCCATGATGTCTTCTTCACGCATCACGAGTAATTCGTTGCCGTCGACCTTCACAGTTTGACCGGCGTATTTGCCAAAGAGCACGCGGTCACCCACTTTGACTTCCATCGGAATGGTCTTGCCAGCTTCATCTCTTTTACCAGCGCCAACAGCCAAAACTTCACCTTGATCAGGTTTTTCAGCAGCGTTGTCTGGGATGACGATGCCAGATGCAGTTTTTGTCTCGTTATCAAGACGCTTAATGATTACGCGATCATGTAGAGGGCGTAGGTTCATATTCACTCCTTCAAAAGGTTAGTAAGTATTAACTTAATAGTTAGTAAAAAAACTTAAATATAATTCCAATAACAGTTCTAAACATTTGTTAGCACTCTTACTGGTTGAGTGCTAATTATATGGATGCTATGAGCTGTTTTCAAGTTGGGGGGTGATTTTTATCAATAACCCCACGTCATGTAGCCAATCGCTAATCATTTAGCGTACTAGCCAATCACTATTCCATTGATTTATAAGGTTTTTTATGACGCCTAAGGCGAAGCTATCCGCATTGCTCAGAAATTGGTCCCTTAGACCTAAACGTCAAGTGAGGGATATACAAAGCCCCTTTCAGTGGACGCAAGACAAACAAGCCCTAGATATTGCTCAATGGGCGCAAAGCCGTCAAAGAGATTTTTTACCGATCGCCAACCTTCAAACCCTGGAATTACTCAAGGTCTTGTATCTACCGACCCTAGATTGTGCTGATGAAGATGCGCTGCGCTTAATTCAAGACGGTCTAGATGCGGCCAGTTATTGGTCTAGTCTGGCAAAACCACGCCAAATGATTATTCCGATTCGAGCTTCATGGCTAGAGGCCGAACGCTTTTTACTAGCCCTACAAAATAAGTTCGCCAATTACCACTTAGCACTTGGCCTCATACATATGAGTATCTTTAATGTACCAGCCGATGGGGACAAATCATTAGCTCACGCCTTACTGAAAATCAAGCGCTTGGGTATCACGCTTGGCATTCATTACCAAGGCAGACAAGAAAAAGTGGCAGAACTTGCCCACAAAAAACTCTTGCAGTTTATTGATGTGGATATATCTAAGCTGATTGATGGGCTCACTCACAGCGAGGCCCTCCAACAACTTCTCACTCTGAAAAGTATTTGTGAAACTAGCCATGTCGATTGCATTGTCTCTGGCATCGAATTTATCAGCCAAAGACAGCTATGTCTGCAAGCCGGTCTCACTTGGGGGTACGGCAATCTCATTGCAAGTCCATTGGATGTGGGAAAGATTGCCCAGATGCACAAAATGAGCACAACATGGAAGGATGTTCACCGATGGTCATAAATCGTGGGCAAAAAAGTCGCATCTTATTAGTGGATGATCATCCAGCAATGAGTTGGGCAATCAAATCCATGATTTTGAAACACTCATTACTCGAAATTGTGGGTGAGGCCTATGATGGCATGGCCTGCCTACAAAAGATTAAAGACTGTGAACCAGACATGTTGGTTCTGGATATCAATCTACCCAAGGTAGATGGTCTACAAGTCATTCGTAAAGTTAAAAAAACGCATCCTAATATTCGTTTCTTAGTCATGTCTGCTCTTGACGAAAGGGTCTACAGCTATCGCGTCAAAAGTATTGGCGCGCATGGCTTTATCAGCAAAACTGCGTGCTCAGAACTCTTAGTCTCAGCGATTACGGCTGTTGCCTGTGGCTATAGTTTCTTTAGCCTTAATCAATATGGCAAACCCATCTCAGATCAAGAACGCGCCATTAGCGAACTGTCTAGTCGAGAATTTCAAATCATGGAGCACATGGCTGCTGGCAAAAGCAATATTGATATTGCAAGCCTTCTCAAAATCAGTAATAAAACAGTAGCCACATACAAGGTACGCATCTATAAGAAACTGCAGGTCAATAGCATCAAACAGTTGATTGACTTCATCAATTCAGCAAAGCTCACAGATGACTATCCCAATTAATCAAAGCATCTGGCATGCAGCCTACTTGGCCACTATCGCATGTACTCTATTGGCGATGGGGTTGATGAAAACGACTATCCAGAATTTGTTCCTAAAAAATAAAGAACTAATTACACAAGGTGATCATCAAGAAGAGGTTCTCAGAATTTTGTTGCATGACATTAGAACACCGCTGGCCAACCTAGAATCTCTTTACCAAAAAATCGCTCTGGGTCTAGAGCCAAACTCTCCTATACACGATAGCTTAGAAGAAATAGCTGAGCTACAGAGCTTTTTAGATAATCAACTGAGCATCTATAAATCTCAAGACGGTCTCATCAATCTGAATTTACAACCCTATTGTCTTAAAACAATTGTTCTAGATCGCGCCAAAAAACTTCATCATCTTGCCAAGAAAAATGATTGTACGTTCCAGGTATACATAGATCGCAGCTTGGCGCCTAGCCTACTGCTAGACCCCCATCGCATTCAACAGATTCTGAATAATATTCTGCGTAATGCTTTGCAATACCAATACCACGGCCAAGTAGAACTTCATGTTCGCGTGAGCGCTGAGGACTACTCAGGTCAAATCATTCAGTTCTATTGCGCAAATGGCCCCGACAAAATCCAACTCAATGTAAGCCCTATCAGAAATGATTATCAACGCTTTGGCTTAGATATATGTCAGCGCATGATTCGCTTAATGGGTGGTGATCTAGAAGTTAATTGCCATCCTAGCTATGGATTCAATGCATCCTTTTTTATTCCCGCTCTAAGAAGCATTCATGAACCTATCCAAAAGAGATCTATGCCATCAAGCAAAAAAGAAGCTAGTACCCAGCAAAAAGTCTGCATTATTGATGACCATAAATTGGCCTGCGCAATCATGAGTCATACACTTGAAGAATTAGGTTTTCAGACTTATGCCTATCAGGCAATCACTGAAGAAGTTCTTGAACTGATTCAACGTGAGTCTATTCAGACCATGATTATGGATTTACACCCAGAACAAGATCTGTTTTCAGATATTCAGCACCTGAAGAAGAAAATAGGGCTTACTCTTTTTGCAACAAGTGCCCAAAGGCCTGTATCTTGGCTCAAGCTTTACGATGATTTTGATGGTTTTCTTCAAAAACCCTTTAATGGTGCATCGTTTTGTGAAGATTTAAACCTGAAAACCAGCTATCAAGAGGCGCTTAATCGCTTAAAGAATAGTGGCATTACCATGGCCGTGATGTACGACGAATTGATTAGACATCACAAAAATTGGGCTTGCGAACTCATCAGGCACTTAGATGATATCGGCGAAAATAGTGAGCCTATTCTTCATTTAGCTCATAAGGCAAAAACAAGCGCACTGTTGCTCAACGATCCTCTACTGGAGCGAGCTAGCCATTTTTCTAATCGCTATGAAATCAGTTCCGAGGGTAGCCATCAATTAGTGAATCGCCTCCTCAGGTCAGCACGAGTCATACAAAGCCTGCAATGAGTACTTGCGCAATTGTTGAAGGGACTTACAATCATGACTCATGATGAAAAAGAGCATATTCCAAGGGGCATTTTTGTGTTTAATGGCCTGTGCTCATTTCGCTTTTGCACAGAGTCCTCTACCTAAACCAGTCCAAAACGCACTGCAACGTAGCAGTATTCCAGGGCAGGCGATTAGCATCAGCGTCCAAAAAATAGAAGCAAAAAAACTTCATCAATCCATCCATCAAAGTAACTCGGTTCTGCAAATGAATGCAACCGAGCCGATGAATCCTGCCTCTACCATGAAATTGCTGACAAGTCTGTCAGCCATGGAAATTTTGGGCCCTGAATATCGTTGGAAAACTGATTTATTTACGAATGGGCAAATTGAAAAAGATTTACTCAAAGGCGACATACTCATTAAGGGGTATGGTGACCCGAAACTGATTCCTGAAGAAATCGCCAAGCTCATGCAAAACCTCAGAGCTCTAGGAATCAAAAGAATTCAGGGAGATCTTATTTTTGATCGCAGTAGCTATGATCAATCTGTCCGCCAATCTTCCTTTTCTGATGGCGAGCCACTCAGGGCCTATAACGTTCAGCCGGATGCATTGCTGTTTGCATTTCATAGTTTGAGCTTCCAAATTAGTGCAGCGTCGAATGGCAATATCATCATCCGTCAAACACCACGCCTGGCCAACTTAAGAATTGAAAATAATCTCAAACTGACGGACCGCCCCTGCCAAGACTGGAAGCAAAATATTGATATCCAAGTTGAACATACAAAAGCTGGGGCAATCACCGCTATCTTTAATGGCGATCTTCCACAAACTTGTAATAATTTAAGCTGGAATGTGGTCGTGAGAGACGTTGATTCTTTTCTTAAAAACGGCATCATCGCCGCTTGGGAAGATGCAGGCGGTGTATGGCTTAGACCCCCTAAATTTAAAGAAGGTCAGCTAACAAACTCCTTTAAACCACTCCACACACACTATGGCATCCCGCTGTATGAATCGGTTCGTGACGTGAACAAACTATCTAATAACGTCATGGCTAAGCAATTAATGCTCACTCTCGCCCTGGAAAGAAATGGCAGGGCTCAGAATAATGAAAATGCTGCTGCCATCATGAAGGAATGGCTTAAAAAGAAAAATTTAGAATTCAGCGAACTGGTGATTGAAAATGGTTCAGGGCTATCCAGAATAGAGCGTATCTCATCGCAACATCTCAATGAAATACTGATGTTAGGCATCAACTCTTTTTATCGAGACTATTTTGTGGAATCTCTACCAATTGCCGGTGTCGATGGCACCATGAAACATCGTCTGACCGACAAGCTCAGACAATATTTCCCCAGCAAAAAAGAGTTAGCACTTCTTGAAAAAAATACTGAGACTTTTCCTGTAGGTTTAAGACGCTACGGCGCCTATATAAAAACAGGTTCACTGGTTGATGTGCGCAGTATTTCTGGCTACGTAGTCAGTCGCACAGGCCAAGTCTATGCGGTCAGCTCAATGATCAATCACTCTTTAGCCAACACTGGCAGGCCTATACATGATGCCCTATTGAGCTGGTTACTTGACGATGGCCCCAGCCATCAATGACCAGAGCCCCGCGCAGCTCTCTTTAAACGATCTAGTATTGCTAGCCATTCCTGAGCATGAGGTGGCTCATCAAAAATAATATAGTCGTAGTTTTCTTTATCAAAATCTCTTAGTACACGATAGAGCTGCTGTGCATACTTTGCAGGATTTAAACCCCACTCCAAAAGTGTCAACTCACCCGCCAGAGCAAAAGGTTGAGGATCTAAACCCAAACTCACATATGCTACTTTTTTATGATTTAAATCAGGCAAAACAGTATTGCGATCTCTCAGGATCAACGGGGTTTTAGGGGCGTAATGTGCCGACAAACTCCCCGACACCCTAGGCACAGGAGAACTATCGTCACTCTCTTTTGCCACTAGAGATAGGGCCTGCAAAATAGTATCTTCCGTTAACATGCCAGGCCTCAAAAGACGAGGCCCCAACTGTTCTACTCTAGTCAAATCAATAATCGTAGATTCAATACCGACCTGACAAGCCCCGCCATCAATCACAAATAAATCTTGACGAGGAAACTCATCCAAGACATCTTGAGCACAAGTTGGCGACACCTTGCCAAAACGATTGGCTGAAGGAGCCACCAAACCTTTACCCCATTGCTTGAGCAAATCAATAGCTACTGGGTGATTTGGGCAACGTATGGCGACTGTGTCTTGCCCACCGGTCACTAGAGGGCTGACCTGTTTTGCTTTAGTTAAGACCATTGTTAGAGGGCCTGGCCAAAATGTTTTAGCCAAGACCAAGGCTTCTTCAGGAATATCTCTCGCCCAGGGTTGCAAGGCAAGACTCCAAGCCTCTTCAGAATCTTTATCTTTGAGACTAGGCGGAGCAATATGCACTATGAGTGGATGATCAGCAGGCCTTCCTTTGAGCTCATAGATTTTCTTAATGGCTGCTTCATCGCTAGCGTCTGCTGCCAAACCATAAACAGTTTCAGTTGGTAAACCAATGACTTGTCCAGCCCTGAGCAAGGCCAGTGCATGATCAATCTCAGGCGACTGACTCATACTTATCTTTATTCTTGACGATTGATTTTTAAGATAGCACTGACTTGAGCACAAAGCGAGTTAAGGCCTTCGCTATCTTTCGCTATCAAATTAATATGGCCCATCTTTCTGCCCTGACGTGGTTCTGCTTTACCGTACAGGTGTAATTTGGCCTCTGGGAAGCGAAGCACTTCAGCCCACGCTGGCTCTGCCTGAGCATCACCAGATAACCACTCATCCCCCAACAAATTAAGCATCATCGCTGGCGTGTGCTGCGCGGTCGATCCCAGTGGTAATCGTGCCATCGCACGCACCTGCTGTTCAAATTGACTACAAACACAAGCATCTTGAGTGTAATGACCAGAGTTGTGAGGTCTAGGAGCCATCTCGTTAGCGACTAATTCACCATTTTTCAATACAAAAAATTCAATACAAAGAACACCCACGTAATCTAAGCGACGAATCATTTCCTTAGCAGCATCACTAATTTTTTGTGCTTGCTGAGCGTTAATTGCTGGAGCCGGTACGGTACTGGTATGCAAAATGCCCTGACGATGTATGTTCTGAGCAATTGGATAAATCACGACTTCATCATCATGACCTCTAGCCACTAATGCCGAGACCTCAAAATCCAAATCCATGCGCTTTTCTAAAACACAGGGGACTCTGTCAAACTGTTGCCATGCCTCGCGCAACTCTTCTGCTGTTTTTACAGTCTTTTGACCTTTACCGTCATAACCCATGCGCGCCGTCTTTAAAATACCTGGCAGCAGATCAGCAGCGACATGAGCTAAATCTTCTTCTCTTTCAATAACTGCGTGTGGAGCAGGACCGATACCTGCCTCGCGCTGCCATGTAGCTAGGAATTTCTTTTCGACAATTCGATTTTGCGCAATAGAGACACCTTGGCTATTAGGCGCAACATAAACGCCTAACTTTTCAAGTTCATCTAGTGTCAAAGCAGGAACATTTTCAAATTCGGTACTGACCGCTTGGCAATACTTTGCCATCTGGGCTAAAGCTTGATGATCTGTATATTCAGCTTGAATATGCATTTCAGCAACAAGCCCTGCAGGGCTATGGGCGTCGGGGTCCAAGACACAAACTTTATAACCCATAGCTTGAGCGGCCTGAGTAAACATTCGTCCTAATTGGCCGCCCCCCAGAATCCCTAAATAAGAGCCGGGCAAAATTGGATCTAATCTCGACATATTATTTTTTAGCTAATTCCATTTGACGAGCCATCTCAGTTTGAGATTGACGAAACGCCTCTAATTTCTTCGCCAAGCTTGGGTCATTGACAGCTAAATTAGCGATGGCATGTAATGCTGCATTGGCCGCACCTGCCTCACCAATCGCAAATGTGGCAACAGGAATACCTTTAGGCATTTGCACAATTGAGAGTAAAGAATCTTCACCACGCAAATACTTAGATGCTACCGGCACGCCGAACACAGGGACGATAGTCTTGGCAGCCAACATACCAGGTAAGTGAGCAGCACCACCTGCACCCGCAATAATCGCTTTAATACCACGCCCTTGAGCTTGTTCGGCATAAGCGAACATATCATCAGGCATACGATGCGCAGAGACGACTTTAGCCTCATAGCTCACTCCAAATTGATCTAACACCTGTGCAGCATGCTGCATCGTGTCCCAATCAGAATTGGATCCCATCAAGATACCGATCGTTACCGTTGTCATATCTACCTCTCGCTTTACTATGAAGTAAGAACTGCTAGAGCTTCCCGATATTTCTGGGCTGTTTTTTCAATTACATCCTGGGGCAAGGCAGGCGCTGGAGGTTTTTTATTCCAAGGCTGCCCATCAATACGCACCTGTTCTAGCCAGTCACGTACGAATTGTTTGTCAAAAGAAGGCGGGTTAGATCCAACCACATAGGACTGAGCAGGCCAAAAACGAGAAGAGTCAGCAGTTAACACTTCATCCATCAAGACCAATTGATCATTGTCGTCCAGACCAAACTCAAATTTAGTGTCGGCTATGATGATGCCCTTAGTCGCCGCATAATCTGAGGCCTCTTGGTACAAGCGAATGCTGACGTCTTTGATTTTTTTTGCTAGATCAGCACCAATCCGCTGCTCCACTTCAGCATACGATATATTTTCATCATGCTCACCCACCTCAGCTTTGGCTGCTGGGGTAAAAATAGGCTCAGGCAACTTTTGTGCATTTTGCAATCCAGTCGGTAACTGAATACCGCAGACTGAACCTGTTTCTTGATAATCTTTCCAACCACTACCAGAGAGATAACCTCGAACGACCGCCTCCACCAAAATAGGTTTTAGACGTTGGGTAACGATAGCTCGGCCCTGGACTTGATTCTTTTCAGAGTCAGCAACGACTGTTACTGGATCAATGCCTGTCAAATGATTAGGGATGATATGGCGCAATTTATCAAACCAAAAATTAGCCATAGTATTGAGGACAACGCCCTTACCAGGAATCGGCTGCCCCATCACCACGTCAAAAGCTGATAGTCGATCTGTGGTGACCATCAGTAATTGCTTATTACCCAGCGCATAAATATCTCTCACCTTACCCTTAGAAATCAGTGGTAGGGATTGAATGGAAGATTCGTATAAGGCTTGCATATTATTTAACTAATTGGGTGAGCTCGCCTGATTTATAGCGCTCTGCCATTTTTTCTAGAGGTACTGGCTTGATTTTTCCAGCCTGTCCTTCGCAACCAAAAGCTGTAAAGCGTGCTTTACAAATTTCTTTTGCCGCTTCACGAGCAGGCTTTAAATAATCACGCGGATCAAACTTACTTGGGTTTTCAAATAAATAACGGCGAATAGCAGCGGTCATGGCCAAACGAATATCAGTGTCAATATTGATTTTTCGTACGCCGTGCTTAATGCCTTCTTGAATCTCTTCGACAGGTACACCATATGTTTCTTTCATATCACCGCCAAACTCACGAATAATCGCGAGCAGATCTTGGGGCACACTTGATGAACCGTGCATCACTAAATGCGTATTCGGAATACGCGCATGAATTTCTTTAATGCGATCAATCGCCAAAATGTCACCGGTGGGCTTCTTAGTAAATTTATATGCACCGTGACTGGTTCCAATAGCGATAGCTAAAGCATCACACTGTGTCTTTTTTACAAAATCAGCTGCTTGCTCCACATCTGTCAAAAGCTGCTCGCGTGTCATCGTACCTTCGGCACCATGACCATCTTCTTTATCACCCTTCATGGTCTCTAGCGAACCTAACACACCTAATTCAGCTTCAACAGTCACACCAATAGAGTGAGCAAACTTGACGACCTCTTGCGAGACTGCAACGTTATAGTCGTAGCTCGCCACTGTTTTACCATCGGCTTCTAAAGATCCATCCATCATGACGGATGTAAAACCTGAACGAATCGCAGCCATACATACTGCTGGGCTTTGACCATGATCTTGGTGCATCACAACCGGAATATGTGGGTATGCTTCGACAGCTGCATCAATTAAATGACGCAAGAAAGCTTCACCGGCATATTTTCTGGCGCCCGCTGATGCTTGCATAATGACAGGTGAACCCACCTCATCGGCAGCTGCCATGATGGCCTGCACCTGCTCTAAGTTATTCACATTAAATGCTGGTAAACCATAACCATGCTCTGCAGCATGATCAAGAAGTTGTCGCATAGAAACTAATGCCATATTTTTCCCCAAATACTATTTAACTTTGACAATTTTTAAGGTGTTCGTACCACCAACCGCTCCCATAGGCTCACCAACTGTGAGCACGATCGTATCGTTTGCAGCCACCACCTTAAGATTCTTTAAGTGGGCTTCGGCTTGGGCCAAAGCGGTATCACGATCATTACTCGTATCCATACGTAATGGGTGCACATTACGATACAAAGCCATCTTTCTTTCAGTCTTCTTTTTTGGCGTCATCGCAAAGATAGGTACACGAATCTTATGACGACTCATCCACAAGGCTGTAGAGCCAGAGTCAGTCAGAGCAGCAATGGCTTTGACACCTAAATGGTAAGCAGTAAACAAGGCCCCAAAGGCAATCGACTGGTCGATTCTTGAAAACTGTTGATCAAAAAAGTCACTGTCCAAATGATGTACTTCTGTTTTCTCAGCCTCTAAACAGATATTCGCCATTTGCTTAACAGTCTCTACGGGATACTGACCTGACGCTGTTTCAGCAGACAACATCACGGCATCTGTGCCATCTAGAACAGCATTAGCCACATCGCTAACTTCAGCACGTGTTGGCACTGGATTTTGAATCATTGATTCCATCATTTGTGTAGCAGTGATGACTAACTTATTAGAGTCTCGCGCCATGCGAATCATTTTCTTCTGTAATGCAGGCACAGCTGCATTACCTACCTCAACAGCCAAATCACCACGGGCCACCATGATGCCATCACTGACATCCAAAATTTCTTGCAAGGTTTGATCAATCACGGCCTCAGCACGCTCAATTTTTGCAATCAGTTTTGCCTGATGTTGATTCTTCTTGGCAGCCTCTTCTACTAAAGCTTTAGCGACCAACATATCTTGAGCATTTTTTGGAAAGCTAATCGCTATGTAATCGGCCTCTAACTCAACCGCACTCACCAAATCTTGCTTATCTTTTTCAGTGAGAGCTGGCGCAGACAAGCCACCACCGGCTCGATTAATACCCTTGTTATTGGACAGCTCACCACCCAATTCGACAAGCACATGAATACATGAGCCCTCGACACGCTGAACCTCAAATACTAATAAACCATCATTCAGTAGCAACTTATCTTTGGCTTTGACATCTTTAGGTAAATCTTTGTAATCAAGCCCGACGCGCTCTTGATTACCGAGAGTGCAAGCGGCATCCAAAATAAAGGTATCGCCTGCCTTCAGAAAAATCTTGCCTGATTCAAATTTACCCACACGAATTTTAGGTCCCTGCAAATCCGCCATGATGGCGACTTCACGACCCAAATCTGCACTGACCTGACGTACCAACTGTGCACGAGCACGATGGTCATCTGCAGTACCATGCGAGAAATTTAATCGCACTACGTCCACGCCAGCTGCAATTAACTGTCGCAAAACCGCTGCATCACTAGAGGCAGGTCCAAGTGTTGCAACAATTTTGGTAGCTCGGATCATGTGCTCGCTCGCTCAGTCAGGATGGCAAAGGCCGGCAAGGTTTTGCCTTCTAAAAACTCCAAGAAAGCACCACCCCCCGTAGAAATATAGTCCACTTGTTTTTCAATACCGTACTTGGCAATAGCAGCTAATGTATCGCCACCACCAGCGATAGAAAACGCTGGGGAATGCGCAATGGCGGCTGCCAGCATCTTGGTACCACCACCAAACTGATCGATCTCAAAAACGCCAATCGGTCCATTCCAAACAATCGTGCCGGCATGGGCAATGATGTTAGCTAGCTCCGCAGACGTTTTAGGACCCACATCCAAAATCATGTCATCCGCTTGAACATCGACCGCGGCTACCCGGTTCGCGCGGGCCAGTGGTGATAACTCATTAGCCACCACAACATCCGTAGGGATAGGTACAGATGCGCCACGCTTGGCCATCATATCCATAATCACTTTAGCTTCACCAATCAAATCAGGTTCAGCCAATGATCGACCAATTGGCAAACCTGCTGCCAACATAAAGGTATTTGCAATACCACCGCCGACAATGAGTTGATCTACTTTTTCAGCGAGCGATTTGAGAATCGTTAATTTCGTAGATACCTTAGAACCAGCCACAATCGCAACTAAAGGTCGCTTGGGATGATGTAAGGCTTTACCCAAAGCATCTAACTCTGCAGCCATCAAAGGGCCAGCACAGGCTATAGGCGCGTATTTGGCCATGCCATGAGTCGTCGCTTCCGCACGATGCGCCGTACCAAAGGCATCATTCACATAGACATCGCATAATTTGGCAAGCTTTTTTGCCAAGTCATCGTTATTCTTTTTCTCACCGACGTTCAAGCGGCAGTTTTCCAATAAAACTAAATCACCGGGTTCTAAAGAGAATGCACCATCTGCCCAGTCACTGATCAAAGGGACTTTTCTTTCTAAAAGCTCCGCGATGCGATCAGCCACCGGCGCTAAGGTGTCTTCAGGTTTGAACTCACCTTCCGTGGGACGCCCCAAATGGGATGTCACCATCACAGCAGCGCCCGCTTCTAAAGCAATTTTTATCGCAGGAATAGAAGCACGTATACGAGTATCTTCAGTAATACGCCCCGCCTCATCTTGCGGCACATTTAAGTCAGCGCGGATAAAGACTCTTTTGCCCTTTAATTGCCCTGCTTGGGCGAGCTCAGAAAGACGGAAGAAGTTCAATTTAGACGTGCCAGGCATATGTTTTTAATGAATTACTGGAAAAAGGTGATTTTACCCTTTTCCAGACATGATCCGCCTATTTTTAGAGGGCTCAAATAGCCCTTAGAAGCATAAAAACTGCGACGCCAATACCGATAGTTAAGGCCATATTCTTGATATACAGGTGAGCCAAAATTGCAATAACCCCCGCTAGAAATTGAGGCTGGGAAAAATCAACGCGACCTAACCAATTCAAACTCTGCTCAGAGGCATCTTTATTGATCAGCAACTCTGGAACGATGATGGCAATCAAGGCGGCCATGGGCGCATAACGAATGGCGTTTTGGACCGATTCTGGTAACTCAAAACGGTTACCCCACAGCAGAAAAAATCCTCGGGTCAAGATCGTGACAAGAGTTAAGCCAATCAAGGCCAGCCAAATTTGCAGGGTAGTCATGCCACACCCTCAGATTTAGGAGTTCGACGACCTAGCCACAAGCCTACCAGAATGGCGGCAATCACGGCGAGTAGCAAATTGAGCTTGTACGGCAAGCCATAGGCCAATACCGAAATAAAGGCAGCAACGAGTGCCGCAAAAATGGCAGCCCTACCTTGAATCATCGGCACTGTAATGGCAATCAAGGCCAAAACGCCAGCAAAGCCTAAACCCCAGGAATCAGGGATAAAAGCAGCGAAAACGATACCGCACACAGAGCCTAACTGCCACATACTCCAGTTAGTCAAGGACATTCCCAAAAAGTAATGTAACTCTTCAGGCTTTCTCTCCGCCCTTGGATAACGGCTTAGAAACATCGCAAAAGTCAGGTCACCGTTGAGATAGCCCAAGACAGTTCTTTGCCAAAAGCGCCTATCTTTAAAATGCGGATGAATACCTGCACTAAAAATAACGAAACGTAAATTCACGATAAATGCCGTTACCAAGATGGTCCACAGTGGGAACCCGCCTGCAATCAGGGGTAAGGCGGCCAACTGGGCTGATCCAGCATAGACCATCAATGACATGCCAATAGATTGGCCTATGGTTAGCCCTGACTTCGCCATAGCAATTCCGGTCACCAACCCCCAAGTCGCCACAGCCGGGGCAGATCGACGCATGGTCGCTGACCCCTCCCAGAAATGTTTTTGCCAAGCGTGATGGCTCTTCACAGTGTCTCCATTCTTTTGTCCACAATTATAGGTAGGATTGGGAGTGAATGAAGGGCAGCCTGTTTTACAATAGTGTTTTCAATTGAGTTCTGAGGATCAGCTTATGTCAATGGCAAATCGTGATGGTTTCATCTGGATGGACGGTCAACTTGTTCCATGGAGAGATGCCAAGATTCATGTGCTCACACATACATTGCATTACGGCATGGGTGTCTTTGAGGGTGTGCGTGCATACAAGACTGAAAAAGGCACTGCTATCTTCAGGCTTCAAGAACATACCAAACGCCTGTTTAATTCAGCAAAAATTTTTCAGATGAAAATTCCATTCACCCCTGAAGAAATTGCAAAGGCGCAATGTGAAGTAGTCCGCCAAAATAAATTAACTTCTTGCTACCTCAGACCTATTGCTTGGATTGGCTCAGAAAAATTGGGTATTTCAGCCAAGACCAACACAATTCATACTGCAATTGCTGCCTGGGAATGGGGTGCCTACCTAGGCGAAGATGGCCTCAACAAAGGTATCCGTGTCAAAACCTCATCATTCACACGTCACCATGTCAATGTGTCTCTAGTGCGTGCAAAAGCTTCAGGGTATTACATCAATTCCATTTTGGCCAACCAAGAGGTTAGCGCTCACGGCTACGATGAAGCATTACTTTTAGATACTGATGGCTACGTCTCTGAGGGATCTGGCGAAAACGTATTTATTGTCAAAAACGGGGTGATCTATACACCCGATTTAGCCTCTTGTTTGGATGGTATTACACGCGATGCCATTTTCACCATTGCTAAAGACTTAGGTATCGAAGTGAAAGAAAAGCGTATTACGCGTGATGAAATGTATTGCGCTGATGAAGCATTCTTTACTGGCACTGCTGCCGAGGTGACACCGATTCGTGAACTTGACGATCGTCCAATTGGTAACGGAGGTCGCGGCCCTATTACCGAAAAGGTACAAAAGGTATTCTTTGACGCAGTCGCCGGAAAAAATGCCAAGTATGAACACTGGTTAACTTTAGTTTGATAGATAGCGATTATGGATCAGGCAAAACTTATTGAAATTGACGGTCATCGCGACTTGCCACTTCAGTGTCCTAATAAAAAATCTCCAGCATGGAGCTCTCACCCACGTGTTTTTTTAGACATCCTCAGTACAGGACACGTCAAATGTCCTTACTGTGGCACTGAATATCGCCTAAAACCAGGCACAGCCCCTAGCGGTCACTAAATATATGAAAAGAATACTCATCATCGCACCTAATTGGATTGGAGATGCGGTGATGATTGAGCCTCTCATCAGAGCGCTACATCTCAAGTCTCCTGAATCAAGTATTGATGTCTTGGCAACCCCTTGGGTTGCCTCTGTGATGCGCTTCATACCGCTAGTCAATGACATCATTCAAGCTCCTCTACTGCATGGCAAATTGCAATGGAAAGAGCGCCGTCAATTAGCCACTCAATTAGAAACTAACAATTATCATGAAGCTTATGTGCTACCTAATAGCTTCAAATCCGC
>ERZ650311.8-NODE-8-length-133200-cov-11.528627_pt1 | contig 133200 bp, 138 predicted proteins | sample MGYA00376247_ERZ650311 | MGnify/ENA primary metagenome ERZ650311 (study PRJEB26733, sample SAMN07839324) | wastewater metagenome | biome: small river; feature: stream; material: water | place: USA: North Carolina | collected 2016-07-28 ... | reverse complement strand
CGTGTGCTCTTCCGATCTTTCAAACTTTATCGCATTAAAGCAAGATCCAAATGACCATCACGAGTACCTCTTCACCGGCATCAAAGCCCGCCTCTATGGTTTAGAAGCCGATGGTCGTTTTCCTATTGCTCGTGGTGTGATGCAGCAAGCTAGTCAAATTGATTTGGCTTGGAAGGCAGACTATGTTCGAGGCGAAGATCGTACTAACGGTACTCCTTTGCCACGCATTTCACCATTACGCTTGAGTGCTGCTTTCATCTACACACAGGGACGTTATTCAAGTCAGTTTGATGTACGTCATGCGGCCAGCCAAAATCGTTATGCAGATGGTTTAGGTTCCACACCTAGCTATACCTTGTTAGGTATGGGCGCCTCATATCGTACTAAGATGCCAGGCTTAAATTCTGCATACTGGTTTGTAAGAGTCGATAACTTGACCAATGAGGTGGCGCGTAATGCTTCATCTGTGATGCGTGACGTCACGATGGCAGGTTCTAGAGCTGTGCGCGTTGGTTTGAGAGCTAATTTCTAAGCTTTCTTGCCTAGATAAGGGGGCGCTAAGCGCCCCTTTGTCGTTTTATGGATCAGAAAACAAGTTTTTTTTGGTTTTTCCCTGAAAACATATAGCCAAGATGGGGTTGAGGTCTTAGAATCACGCGCATGAACGCCCCACTCAAAGAACTAAAAGACGTATCTCCTGCAATCAAGGCCGAGGTTTTGGCTCAGGCTTTGCCATACATTAAGAAATACCATGGCAAAACGATTGTGATCAAGTACGGCGGTAACGCCATGACTGAAGAGCGCCTCAAAGAAGGTTTTGCTCGAGATGTGATTTTGTTAAAGCTCGTTGGTATGAATCCCGTTGTGGTTCATGGTGGTGGCCCGCAAATTGACGATGCCTTGAAAAAGGTGGGTAAGGCTGGAACTTTTGTACAGGGTATGCGTGTCACCGATGAAGAAACCATGGAAGTTGTCGAGTGGGTTCTTGGTGGCGAGGTACAGCAAGATATCGTGATGCTCATCAATCACTTCGGTGGCCAGGCCGTTGGTTTGACGGGCAAAGATGGTGGCTTGATTCATGCGCGCAAGATGATGGTTCCCAATAAAGAAAAAGCAGGCGAGATGTTAGACATTGGCTTTGTGGGTGAAATTGAGTCTATCAATCCAGCGGTTGTGAAAGCCTTGCAAGATGATGCATTTATTCCGGTGATCTCCCCGATTGGTTTTGGTGAAGATGGCCAGGCATACAACATCAACGCTGATTTGGTGGCTGGTAAGATGGCCGAGATCTTAAAGGCTGAGAAACTGGTCATGATGACCAATATCCCGGGCGTGATGGATAAGAGCGGAAACTTGCTCACCGATTTAACTGCTCGCGAGATCGATGCCCTTTTTGCTGATGGCACTATCTCTGGTGGCATGCTGCCTAAGATTGCTTCTGCATTAGATGCTGCAAAAAGTGGCGTTAATTCAGTGCACATCATTGATGGTCGTATCGAGCACTCATTACTCCTCGAAATTTTGACCGAGCAGGCCTTTGGCACGATGATTCGTTCACATTGAGGATGGCATGCGCCATCCTTGGTGGTTATTCGACTTAGATAACACCCTGCACGACGCATCGAGCGCCGTATTTCCCTACATCAATCAAGCGATGACGCACTATGTGGCGCGTCGTCTTGATTTATCGGTTGAGGATGCCAGTGCCGTTCGCCATCATTATTGGCAACGTTATGGCGCCACATTGCTGGGCTTAATTAAACATCATCAAATTAACCCCCATGACTTCCTTTATGAAACTCATCGTTTTGATGATGTTAGCGGTAAGCCGCTAGGAGATCTGGCTAATCTGGTGAGGGGTGAGCGAGGATTACGTCATTTATTGAATCGTTTGCCAGGCAAAAAAGTACTTCTGACTAATGCACCCAAGGCCTATGCCAAAGAGGTGATGCATAAGCTTGGTATCGAGAAGTGTTTTGTAGCCATTCATGCGGTTGAGGACATGCGCGTACATACGCGTTGGCGTCCAAAGCCTGATCAATTGATGATTCGGAGATTATTGCGGCGCTATAGTAAGTCGCCCCGACAGGCAGTCTTGGTCGACGATACCTTGGGACACCTCCTGGCATACGAGCGCTTAGGCCTAAAAACCGTATGGTTTAAAAGGCATGTTAGGGCTTACACTCATCAGAGGGGGCGACTCAGTCTCGAAGTACAATCAATACATCAATTGTTCAATCACTGGCGAAAACTACTATGAACTCTGCTTTTAACCAAATGCTTCCTAAAGAGTCAGAAGAACAAACTACGGTTAGAAAGAGGCCGCGACCCGGTGAGCGCCGCAATCAAATTTTGCAGGTCTTGGCGCAGATGCTTGAAAACCCCATGGGCGAGCGTGTTACGACCGCTGCTTTAGCTGCTCGCTTGGAGGTGTCTGAGGCGGCTTTATATCGCCACTTTGCCAGCAAAGCACAAATGTTCGAGGGTTTGATTGTTTTTATAGAGCAGACTATTTTTGGTTTGATTAATCAAATCACAGAGCGCGAGGAGGCTGGCGATCGTCAAGCTCGTGAAATTCTCATGGTGCTATTAGGTTTTGCGGAAAAGAATCCCGGTATGACGAGAGTCTTATTGGGGGACGCATTATTAATGGAAGATGATCGCTTGCAAGAGCGAGTGCTACAAATTTTTGAGAGGATTGAATCTTCTCTTAAGCAATCTTTAAGAATCGCCCAGTCTCAAGGCCGTTTGGCTCAATCTGCTGATGGTCAGGAGGTGGGTGCTAGAGCCGCCATGATGATGAGTTATGTCGTCGGTCGCTGGCATAGATATGCGCGTAGTGGCTTTAAGAAAATGCCTATGGACGCGAATGAGCTACCGATGAGGATTATGTTCTCAGCATGAGTATTGGGCTGGTATCTCCACAAAAATTAAGTTTTGCCGAACCTTTGGTTCTGCAAAGTGGCGCTCGCATTGCTAATTATGACTTGATGGTTGAAACCTATGGGCGTCTTAATGCCGATAAAAGTAATGCGGTCTTAATTTGTCACGCCTTAAATGCTTCACATCATGTGGCCGGTCACAGCGTTGATAAGCCGGGTGATGTGGGGTGGTGGGACAATATGGTGGGCCCCGGCAAGCCTGTAGATACCAACCGTTTTTTTGTAATCGGGATTAATAACTTAGGCTCTTGCTTTGGCTCTACGGGCCCTATGAGTATTAATCCTGAAACAGGTAAGCCTTATGGGGCCAGTTTCCCGGTCGTTACAGTGGAAGATTGGGTCAATGCTCAGGCGCGTGTGATTGATCATTTCGGTATTAAGACTTTGGCTGCTGTGATGGGCGGAAGTCTAGGGGGCATGCAGGCAACGGCCTGGGGTATGTTGTATCCAGAGCGTGTGCGCAACTGTGTCGTGATTGCATCGACCCCAAAACTCTCGGCACAGAACATTGCATTTAATGAAGTGGCTCGCAGCGCGATATTAAGTGACCCAGACTTTCATGGTGGGGACTACTATGCCCACCAAGTGGTGCCGCGCCGTGGTTTAAGGGTTGCTCGAATGATTGGGCATATTACTTATTTATCAGATGACGATATGGCTGAAAAATTTGGCCGTGAGTTACGTCGCGCTGAAGGCGATTCAAAAGAGTACAACTTTAATTTTGATGTTGAATTTGAAGTAGAAAGTTATTTGCGTTATCAGGGTGAAAAGTTTGCGGATTATTTTGATGCAAACACCTATCTCTTAATTACGCGAGCGCTAGACTACTTTGACCCTGCCAAAGCTTATGATGATGATCTGTCCGCCGCATTTAAAAACGTTCATGCTAAGTTTTTGGTGGTGAGTTTCACAACGGACTGGAGATTTTCTCCGCAACGTAGTCGCGAAATTGTTAAAGCATTGTTAGATAACAAGCTAGATGTGAGCTATGCAGAAATAGATGCGCCACACGGGCATGATGCTTTTTTATTAGAAGATCCTCGCTACCATGGCGTGGTGCGCGCCTACTTTGATCAGATTTTTCAGAAGGTGGGCTCATGATGCGCGCTGATTTTTCTGCTATTGCACAATGGATCAAGCCAGGCACTGAAGTTTTAGATGTCGGCTGTGGTGATGGTGCATTGTTAGCGCACTTAAGAGATGTGCGCTTGGCCCACACCTACGGTGTTGAGTTGGCTGATGATAAGGTCTTGGCTTGTGCTCAAAAGGGCATTAACGTCATACAGCAAGATCTAGAAGGCGGCTTAGCATTGTTTGAGGACAAGACTTTTGATACGGTCATTCTTTCTCAGACCCTACAAACGATTCATGAGACTGCCAAAATCTTGAGTGAGATTGCGCGCGTGGGTAAAGAGTGTGTTGTTTCTTTCCCCAATTTTGGTCATTGGTCTCATCGTCTTGCTGTGCTGACGGGTCGTATGCCGGTTTCTAAATCATTGCCTTATCAGTGGTACAACACACCTAATGTGCGTGTTTTGACGATTGCCGATTTTGAGGCTTTAGCGCCTGAAGTCGGGCTAGAGCTATTGGATCGAGTCGTTTTACACGAGGGGCAAGAAATTTCATTAATGCCTAATCTAAGGGGTAGTCTTGCAATCTATAGAGCACGCAGGGCCAAGTAAAACTAGCGCCGTATTGGTATGTGTGGCTTTTGGTTTTGCCAGCGGATTACCGCTATTTATTCTTTATAACCTTTTATCTGCTTGGTTAAAGAGTGAAGGTGTTGACCTTAAAGCAATCGGGTTATTTGCTTTAGTAGGTATGCCTTATACATGGAAGTTTCTATGGTCTCCTGCCATGGATCGTTTCCAGCTACCGTTTTTAGGACGTAGACGAGGCTGGATTATTTTTACGCAAATTGCTGTCATGTTGGCTGTGATGCTCATGGGGCAATTTAATCCTAAGTCAGACATCTGGATCGTGGTGGCCTTAGCAGCAACGGTTGCTTTTTTCTCTGCCAGCCAAGATATTGTGATTGATGCGCATCGTCGCGAATGGCTGACCGAAGAGCAGATGGGTTCTGGTACCGCGCTGTTTGTGAATGCTTATAAATTATCTACCCTAGTCCCAGGGTCTTTATCGCTAATTCTGTCAGACATTATCAGTTGGGACTGGGTGTTTTTTATCACGGCACTCTTTATGTTGCCTGGCATGATTACTACCCTTTTTGTTTCAGAGCCCAAGCTCTATGGCCCGCCACCGCAAACCATGCGCGAAGCGATCATTGAACCATTTAATGAGTTTGTCCAACGTAAGGGCTGGCGTTACGCCCTTCTAGTTTTATCTTTCATTTTTTTATATAAGCTGGGTGATTCCATGGCTACGGCCTTAGCCACCCCTTTTTATATAGAAATGGGATTTACGCGCACTGAAATTGGTGTTGTAGCCAAAAATGCTGGTTTATGGGCAAGCATATTGGGTGGCATATTGGGCGCCTATTGGATGCTAAAGACCGGTGTGAATAAAGCCTTATGGATTTTTGGTGCACTACAGGCGCTCGCCACTTTGGGTTTTGTGGTTTTAGCGGAATCAGGCCCAAGCTTATGGGTGTTAACTTGGGTCATTGGATTTGAGGCAATCACTGTGGGCTTGGGTACGGCGGCATTTACCTCCTATATTGCGCTTGAGACTAATCCGCGTTTTACGGCAACACAGTTTGCGCTATTTACGAGTTTGTCGGCTGTACCAAGAACGTTCATTAATGCTTTAACAGGGTTTATTGTTGAGTACACCGGCTGGACCCATTTCTTTATCCTTTGTTTTATCCTGGCTTTGCCGGGATTGATGTTGTTGCCTAAAATTGCTCCATGGAACGGTCAGAAAACTTCAACTAATTAATGATGAAGCAAACGATAGTTAAATTAAAGAGAGTCTTCGCGCTCACCATGGGTGCCCTTTTGATGGCATGTGCACCGGTGAATCCATCGCCTAAAGATGGGGTAAAAGTTGGGGATTCATCTAGCTTAAAAAGTATGGTGCCAGCTTCTTCCTTGGAGCAGGCGGCTGCACGTCAATATGCAGATATCAAGAAAAAAGCGGGCGCTAAGAATGCCTTGATGCCAGACACACATCCACAAGTGATTCGCTTAAGAACCATCGCGAAGAAAATTTTGCCGCATGCTGAAATCTGGAACCCTGAATCTAAAAAATGGCAGTGGGAAATCAATTTGATTGCCTCCGATGAGGTCAATGCCTTTTGTATGCCGGGTGGCAAGATTGCTTTTTATACTGGCATCCTAGAGAAGTTAAAGCTCAATGATGATGAGGTCGCGACGATCATGGGGCACGAAGTAGCTCATGCTCTGCGTGAACATGCGCGCGAGCGCATTGCCAAAGCACAGTTGACTAATATCGGTGCTAATGTGGTTTCGCAAGCTCTAGGCTTGGGTAGTCTTGGCAACCAAGCTTTAGGGCAAGGTTTGCAGCTTCTAGGTTTGAGCTTTTCTCGTTCAGATGAAAAAGATGCGGACTTAGTCGGTATGGATTTGGCTGCGCGTGCAGGTTACGACCCACGCGCAGGGATTTCTTTGTGGCAAAAAATGGGACAACTTAATAAAGAGAAGCCACCAGAATGGTTATCTACTCACCCTTCAGGCGAATCACGTATTTATGAGATTCAGCGTAACTTAGCTGATGTGATGCCTTTATATGCCAAAGCTAAAGGCACAACCATCGATCGCCTACCTGAATATCGCTATTAATCCGATTAAAGACTGTAGTCGTAATCTATGATCAGTGGCGCATGATCTGAAAAGCGCTCTTCCTTGTAAATGCGCGCAGTTTTAGCTAGTTGACTGAGTTTGGGGGTGGCAATTTGATAGTCGATACGCCATCCAACATTCTTGGCATAGGCTTGGCCGCGCTGGCTCCACCAGGTGTAACAATCATCACTACTTTCTGGATGAAGGATGCGATAAACATCTTGATAGTTTTCTTGGTAGAACAATTGATCAAGCCACGCACGTTCTTCAGGTAAGAAGCCCGAATTTTTAAGATTGCCTTTCCAGTTTTTTAGATCTTGTTCTTTATGTGCGATATTCACATCACCACACAAGATGATCTCTTTCTTTTTCTTCTTGAGCTCAACCAGGTGTGGCATAAACAAATCTAGAAACCTAAATTTAGCTTCTTGACGTTCTGGCGCGCTTGATCCTGAGGGGAAATACGCCGAAATCACGATTAAGTCATTAAAGTGCGTTTCGACATAGCGCCCTTCAGCATCGAATTCACCATCATCAAAACCAATCACAACCTCAGTCGGCTCGTGCTTGGTGTAAAGGCCTACGCCGCTATACCCTTTTTTTTCTGCATATTGGAAAAATCCTTGGAAGCCTGCTGGAGAAAGCATAAAATCAGCCATATCGTCTGCTTGAGCTTTGAGTTCTTGTACACAAATGATGTCTGGTGACTCTTTTTGAATCCAATCAAAGAAGCCTTTTTTGGAAGCGGAACGGATACCGTTTAAGTTGGCAGTAATGACACGTAGCATGGGATATATGACTAATCAAAAAAACTTTAAAAAGGAATTCATCCAGTTTGCACTAGAAGCCAAGGTGCTGGCATTTGGAGAGTTTAAAACGAAGGCAGGTCGTCTGTCCCCTTACTTTTTTAATGCCGGCGGCTTTAATGACGGATTACGTCTGAAGCGACTTGGTGAGTACTATGCACAAGCATTGATTAGCTCGGGTCTTAAGTTCGATATGCTTTTTGGGCCTGCATATAAGGGCATCACCTTGGCGGCTGCCACAGCAATCGCGCTGGCTGAACATGGTCAAGCGGTGCCCTATTGTTACAACCGTAAAGAAGCGAAAGATCATGGCGAGGGCGGTGTATTGGTGGGGGCGCCCTTGAGGGGCCGGGTTGTCATTATTGATGATGTCATTTCTGCGGGGACTTCTGTTCGAGAATCGGTAGATATGATTCGCTCAGCTGGGGCCGAGCCTGCTGCAGTATTGATTGCCTTAGATCGAATGGAGCGCTCTGGTAATGCAGAGGAAATCGGTACCAGTTCAGCCGTTCAAAATGTGCAAAGCGAATTTGGTATGCCAGTTATTTCGATCGCTGATTTGGCGAGCTTGATGACGTTTTTAGAGCAGTCAGAAAGTGCCGAATTACAAAACTATTTGCCCGCAGTAAAAGCCTATCGAGAGCGCTACGGTATTTAATGGGCTTTAGCGCCCAATCTAGATACTAACTTCGCCCTCAAAAACAGTGACTGCGGGACCTGTCATCATGACGGGGTGCTCAGGATTGCCATCCCACTCAATGATTAAATCCCCGCCACGTGTATGAACCGTCACGGGGCTACTTAGTTTATTTTGCATGATCCCTGAAACGACCGCCGCACAGGCCCCAGTGCCGCAAGCCAAAGTTTCTCCAGAGCCTCGCTCAAAGACGCGTAACTTAATTTCGTGAGCGGAAATGATTTGCATAAACCCTGCATTCATTTTTTTAGGAAATGCTGGATGTGATTCAAGAACAGGTCCTTGGGTAGCGACAGGATGATGATCGACATCATTCACAATTTGCACACCATGAGGATTACCCATAGAAACAGGATGAATCCAAAATGAACCTTCACTCGTTTGAAGTTGATAAAGCGTGGCTTGTGCTTCTTGCTTGGATGAGAGATTCATTGGGGTAAATGGAATTTTCTCTGTCCCGAGTATGGGTGGCCCCATATTAACTGTGACTTGGCCATCAGGATTTTCAGTCAAGCTCAAAATGGTATGAGCCACTTCAACTTGCACAGTGGTGTTTTGGGTCAACCCTTTAGCGCGGACGAAACGTACAAAGCAACGCGAACCGTTGCCACATTGTTCGACTTCATTACCATCCGCATTAATAATGCGGTATTTGAATTCTGCCCCCTCGCGGCTTGGGCGTTCGACAATCAAAATTTGATCGGCTCCTATGCCAAATTGTCGATGCGCTAATTTCACCCATTGGGCTTTGGAGATCCCGGTGAGGTCTTGATGAATGCCGTCAAGCACAATGAAATCATTGCCCGCGCCATGCATTTTGGTAAATCGTAAATTTCTAGAGCTCATAAGGGTTAAATATACAGGCTAGTTGTACTTTTATGAGAATGTTATAGAATTCACACATATTCGCTGAGTTATGACAACTTGCGGGGCGAATCCAAAATATCCGCTAAAGCGTCGCCGCTGTTAGAACCGGCACGTGTTGTCGGAATACTTTTTTAAGGAGCTAACAGTGTCAAACGAATATTTCTTTACCTCTGAGTCAGTTTCCGAAGGCCATCCTGATAAGGTTGCTGACCAAATTTCTGATTCCATTCTCGATGCCATTTTGGCTCAAGATCCTACTGCACGGGTTGCTGCAGAAACTTTATGTAATACCGGTTTGGTTGTTTTGGCTGGTGAAATTACGACTACGGCCAACGTCGACTACATTGGTGTAGCGCGCGAGACTATTCGTCAAATCGGTTACGACAATACTGAATATGGTATTGACTACAAAGGCTGTGCGGTATTAGTCGCCTATGACAAACAAAGTCCAGATATCGCCCAAGGTGTTGATAAAGCCCATGATGATGGTTTAGATCAGGGTGCGGGTGACCAAGGTTTGATGTTTGGTTATGCAGTGGATGAAACCCCTGAGTTAATGCCTTTGCCAATCTACTTGTCACATCGTTTGGTTGAGCGTCAAGCCGATTTACGTCGTGATGGTCGTCTCAATTGGTTGCGTCCTGATGCTAAGTCTCAGGTGACATTAAAGTATGTCGACGGCAAGCCAGTTGCGATTGATACCGTCGTTTTATCTACGCAGCATTCACCAGACATTTCTTTAGAAAAGTTACGTGAGGCGGTCATTGAAGAAATTATTAAGCCTGTATTACCTAAAGAATTAATCAAAGGCGAAATCAAGTACTTGGTAAATCCTACTGGCCGTTTTGTGATTGGTGGCCCACAGGGCGATTGTGGTTTGACCGGCCGTAAGATTATCGTGGATACCTATGGTGGTGCAGCTCCTCACGGTGGTGGTGCGTTCTCCGGCAAGGATCCATCTAAGGTTGACCGCTCTGCTGCTTATGCAGGCCGCTATGTTGCTAAAAACGTGGTTGCTGCAGGTTTGGCAAGTAAGTGCTTGGTACAGATTTCATACGCCATTGGTGTTGCAAAACCTACTTCTGTCATGGTCAGCACTTTTGGTACAGGTAAGATTTCTGATGAAAAGATTGCCCAGTTAGTTCAAGAACACTTTGATTTGAGACCGAAGGGTATCGTGAAGATGTTGAACTTGCTCAGACCGATTTATCGCAAAACGGCTGCTTATGGCCACTTTGGCCGTGAAGAGCCAGAGTTCACATGGGAGGCCCGTGATAAGGCCGCAGCACTAAAAGCCGCAGCTGGGCTATAATACGTTTATCGCCTCTAAGGAGCGTTGCAAGGTATTTTTTCAAATACCCCAGGCTTAGAGGAATTAGTTAATTGCAACGGCGCTCGCTAACCTTTTAAAGAACCGGTTGGCGGGCGTTTTTTATTGCCCCCGATTGGCCTTTCAATGAGTGGGGTGCATATGAACAAACCTGTAGATTTAAGCTTAAAAGACTTTGCTATTGCCGACATTGGCTTAGCTGATTGGGGTCGTAAAGAGATCGCCATTGCCGAAACTGAAATGCCTGGCTTGATGGCGATTCGCGACGAGTTCGCTGCGAGTCAACCTTTGCGTGGCGCCAGAATTACTGGCTCTTTGCATATGACGATTCAGACAGCGGTATTAATTGAAACCTTAGAAGCATTGGGTGCTGACGTACGTTGGGCCTCATGCAATATTTTCTCAACCCAAGATCATGCTGCTGCCGCAATTGCTGCGAATGGCACGCCTGTATTTGCTATCAAGGGCGAGACTTTAGAGCAGTATTGGGATTTCACACACAAGATTTTTGAGTGGCCAGATGGTGGCTATACCAATATGATTTTGGATGATGGTGGCGACGCCACGCTTCTGCTCCATTTGGGTGCCAAAGCTGAAAAAGACCAATCTGTTTTACATCATCCAACCAGTGAAGAAGAGCGTGTGTTGTTTGCCTCTATTCAGGCAAAGCTCAAACAAGATCCAACTTGGTACTCAGTGCGCTTAGAGAAAGTCAAAGGCGTGACTGAAGAAACCACTACAGGTGTTCATCGCTTGTATCAAATGTTTGCTAAGGGTGAACTCAAGTTCCCGGCTATTAACGTCAATGATTCTGTGACCAAGAGCAAGTTTGATAACTTGTATGGCTGTCGTGAGTCATTGGTAGACGGTATTAAGCGTGCTACTGATGTGATGATTGCGGGCAAGATTGCTGTGGTGGCTGGTTACGGTGACGTAGGTAAAGGTTCAGCCCAGGCATTACGTGCTTTGTCTGCACAAGTGTGGGTCACTGAAATTGATCCTATTTGCGCATTGCAAGCCGCTATGGAAGGCTACCGTGTAGTGACCATGGATTACGCTTGTGACAAGGCTGACATTTTCGTGACTGCTACGGGTAACTATCATGTCATTACGCATGACCACATGGCCAAGATGAAAGATCAGGCTATCGTTTGTAACATTGGCCACTTTGATAATGAGATTGATATCGCAGGTATTGAAAAATATCGTTGGGAAGAAATCAAGCCACAAGTAGACCATGTGATTTTCCCTGCCATGAATGGTCAGCCAGAAAAGCGTTTGATTATTTTGGCTAAGGGTCGCTTGGTGAACCTAGGTTGCGGTACGGGCCATCCTTCTTATGTGATGAGCTCATCTTTTGCGAACCAAACATTGGCGCAGATTGAGCTTTGGACAGCTGCTGGTACGAATAAGTACCCTGTGGGCGTTTACACATTGCCTAAGCATTTGGATGAAAAAGTAGCTCGTTTGCAGTTGAAGACGCTCAATGCTCAATTGACGCAGTTGTCTGATCAGCAAGCCGCTTACATCAATGTGAAAAAAGAAGGCCCTTATAAGCCTGAGCATTACCGTTACTAAGAAAGTCTGGAATTGATATGGAATTGAGCGTAGAGTTTTTCCCGCCAAAGACGCCTGAGGGTGCAGATAAATTGCGCCTGGTGCGTCAGCAATTGGCAGCTACGCTCAAACCGACATTTTTTTCTGTGACTTTTGGTGCAGGTGGTTCTACGCAAGACGGTACTTGGACCACGGTTAAAGAAATGCATGAGGCCGGCCTACAGGCTGCGCCTCATCTTTCATGTGTGGGTAGTACACGTGAAAAAATTGCAACTCTCATTCAGCAATACCAAGCCATTGGCATTCGTCGCATCGTTGCTTTACGAGGTGATTTGCCATCGGGTATGGGTCAGTATGGCGAGTTTCAGCATGCTGATCAACTCGTTAGTTTTATTCGTGAAACAACAGGCGATCACTTTCATATTGAGGTGGCTGCCTATCCTGAGACACATCCTCAAGCGAAATCGCCCGCAGATGACGTTGTACGTTTTGTCAATAAAGTGAAGGCGGGTGCAAATTCCGCGATCACGCAGTACTTTTTTAATACGGATGCTTATTTCCGTTTTGTTGATGAGGCGGCTAAGCAAGGTGCTGATGTACCAGTGATTCCCGGCATTATGCCCATTACCAACTCATCACAACTATTAAGATTTTCTGATGCCTGTGGCGCAGAAGTGCCCCGTTGGATTCGTTTAAGACTCCAATCCTATGGTGATGATGTGGCTTCGATTAAAGCCTTTGGTCTGGAAGTCATCACAGATCTTTGCGATCAACTCATGGTGGCAGGCGCTCCAGGATTACATTTTTATAGCCTTAATCAAGCCGAGACCACCTTGGCCATAGCTAAAAATCTGCAATTAGTCGACTAAGTCAAAAATCAGTCTGTGAGGAGTTCGTCTAGGGCCTCATCATGCCCGGCAGGTTGCCAGGTTTCATGGATCTCAAGCGCTTGGTAGCTAATCCCAATAAAGGGGATAGCCATTAATTCTGGATTTGATCGGTAGCTAGCCATGGTGCGGTCATAAAAGCCACCGCCATACCCTAAGCGATAGGTTTTACCATCGCGCTTTAGCCAACCTAAGGTGGGTACTAAGACTGCTTGAGGTGTTTCAAAACCATGCTCTGGCCCTACTTCAGGGATTTGATAAAGGCCTAGGTATTGAGGGGTTTCGTGATGGTTCCAGTGTTGAAACATCAAGGCTTGATTGTTTTGAGTATGGGGCAGTAGTAAGTGACGATCTGCCTGGTTATTGGCCCATACTTTCATGGTTTCGAGTAAGTTAAATTCGTCACGAATTGGCCAATAAATGGCAATAGTGTTGTAGTTTTGTCTTGCTAGCCATGCTTGCAAGTTATTTTGTAGGCGTAGCTGTGTGCCGGCATCCTTGGCAATTAAGGCACGCTTTTGACTTAGATTTTGTCTTAAATTATTCATGCAAAACAGGTCTTCACAATTATCAAAAATCAGGCATGATTTAGCCTATGCTACAACGAAACCAAATTAAATCAATCAAAGCCATACTACTTGCTTCAGTAGTATGTGTCAGCGTGGCCAGCATTGGCTCGGTATATGCGCAGGCTAAAAATAAGCCAAAGTCAAATCCTCCTAGTACGGAGGGTCTATCTGCACAAGATAAATTATTTGTTGAGTTAAGAGAGGCTGCTCGCGCTAATGACGCATCTAAAGCAAATCAGCTTGCAGCAAAGCTTGAGCAATATGATTTACACGACTATGTGTCTTACTTTCAGATTAAGCCCCGATTATTTGATAAAGGCGGACAGGCCAAAGCGGATAGTGGCGCAGATTATCTAGTCGAAGCTTTCTTAAAAGTTAATGCAGGAAGCGCAATCGCAGATCGTATGAGAAATGATTGGCTTTTAGTGCTTGGCAAAAGAAAAGATTGGGCTTTATTTGATCGCGAATACGCTCAATTTGTTTTAGATGATGACACTCAAGTGAAGTGCTACGCACTGCAATCACGCTTGGTCAAGGGCGAGTCCGCCAAACAACTGGGCAAAGAATTACAGAGGGTCATGCTCGATGCACAATATTTTGGTGAGGCGTGCCCAGAAACAGCTCAGGCCATCTATCAAGACAGTGGCCTGAGTCGGGCTGAGCTCAGGGCCTTGGGCCGCATTGCTTTAGAAGCCAATTATGAAGGCTTGGCTAAGCGTATCGGTGGCGATGATCCGATTGCGGATCTTGTTAAAAAAGCACGTACAGAGCCCGTGGTCATGTACCGCGAATTCGATAAAAAGAGCTGGGTATATGCCAAAGAAAATGCAGCCGCTGCATGGGGGGTTATTGGCCAGTATTTAGCTAAGAGACTCGACCGTAACGCGATTGATGCATTTAGAAAACAACATGAATTAGGTTTTCATCATCTTCTTTCGCCTGAAACGCAAGAGTGGAAAGTGCGAGCTGCCTTACGTGAGGGTGATTGGAAGCTGGTTAAAGAATCAATAGATCAGATGAATACCGCAGTACGTCGTCGTGATCCTGCATGGAGCTATTGGTATGCAAGAGCGGTGCGTGAATTAGGTGATGAAGGTTTGGCCAAAGAAACATTTTCAATTTTGGCTGAACAATTTCATTTTTACGGGCAATTGGCTCGTGAAGAATTAGGTTTGCCGATTATGGCCCCCAAGCGTGTCGCCCCAGAAGAAGATTTGGTTAAAAAAGCCTCGGCAAAAAAAGGTTTTGCCAGAGCCGTGCGCTTTTATGACATGAATTTACGCTTTGAAGGCAATCGTGAATGGAATTGGGAGTTACGCAATCTCTCTGATCGTGAGTTGATTGCAAGCGCTGAGTATGCCAAGCGCATCTCTTTGTATGACCGGGCGGTGAACACTGCCGACAGAACCAAGTTAGAACATGACTTCACATTGCGTTACCCCACGCCATTTAAAGAGGCATTAGCACCGATTGCGCAGCAAGTGGGTCTCGATATGAATTGGGCCTATGGCTTAATTCGTCAAGAGTCACGCTTCATTATGAATGCGCGCTCACATGTCGGTGCATCAGGTTTGATGCAGGTCATGCCAAAAACAGCACAGTATGTCGCTAAGAAAATCGGTATGAATGATTTTAAGATTAGCCAATTAAATGACATGAGAACCAATCTGACATTAGGAAGTCATTATTTAAATATGGTGATGATCGATTTGGATGGCTCATGGGCCTTGGCATCTGCTGCTTATAACGCCGGGCCGGGCCGGCCAAAATCTTGGCGTGAAAAATTAAGTCGTCCTGTTGAGGGTGCCATATTTGCTGAAACGATTCCTTTTAATGAGACGCGTGGTTACGTAAAACATGTTTTAGCGAATGCTAATTACTATGCTGCTTTAGCCACTGCTAAACCACAATCAATCAAAGCAAAGTTGGGCACGATTAGTCCTAAAGCGGCAGTACTGACGGAGTTACCATGAGTTTTAAATATGATGTGCTGATGATCGGTGGTTCCGGATTTATTGGCAAAAAAATTGCTGCTAAGTTGGAAGCCAGGGGCTATCGCGTGTGTATTCCGACGCGACGTTTAAAAGATGCAAAAGAGTTGAGTGTTTTGCCCAAGGTCTATTTGGTCGAGGCGGACATTCATCAAGACATGGATCTAGACCGTCTTTTCGGGGGCTTAAATCAATCGGGCATCGTTATCAATTTGGTAGGCATCTTGCATGACAAGATGGGTAGTCCTTATGGTCCTGGCTTTAAAAAGAATCACGTTGAGCTCACGAATAGATTGATTCAGAAGATGAAGAGCCTAGGGATTCGAAGATACCTTCATATGAGCGCTTTGGGTGCCGATGAAAATGGCCCGTCTATGTATCAGAGAAGTAAGGGTGCAGCAGAAAGACTGGTGCAACAAAGTAGTTTAGATTGGACCATTTTTAGGCCTTCAGTTGTCTTTGGGCAAGATGATAATTTCATCAATATGTTTGCAAAGCTGCAAAAAATCGCCCCTGTTTTACCTTTGGGAGGTGCTAGCGCCAAGTTTCAACCTGTTTATGTTGAAGATGTAGCGCGTGCATTTGTCGATTCCTTGGCGCTGTCACAAACGGTCAGGCAAATTTATGATTTAGTGGGACCTAAGGTCTATACATTAAAAGAGTTAGTTAATCTGGCTGGTTTAAAAGCTCAGCGCCAGGCAGTCATTATTCCTCTGCCATCTCCATTGGCGTATTTACAAGCATGGGCTTTAGAAATCATGCCTGGACCTACGCTTATGTCGCGAGATAACGTCGCGTCCATGTTGGTTGATAACGTTTCTGACAAAAATTCACTGACTGAGGTGTTTCAGATTAAGCCAACGCCACTTGAAAGTATTTTGTCGTGAAGACCTATATTGTTGGGGGTTACCTGCGCGATCAGGCGATGGGTATTCAAACCCATGATGTAGATTATGTGGTGGTAGGAACGACTCCCGAAGAGATGTTGGCATTAGGCTATACCGCAGTTGGCCAACATTTCCCGGTTTTTTTACATCCCCAAACGAAAGCGGAGTATGCGCTAGCAAGAACCGAGCGTAAGGTTGGACCTGGCTACAAGGGCTTTACTTTTCATGCAAGCCCTGAAGTGAGCCTTGAAGAAGATTTATCGCGACGTGATTTAACCATTAATGCGCTTGCTCAAGAGTTAGATAGTAATAACAATCCGATCGGCCCCATCATCGATTTACATGGAGGTTTGGCGGATATTAAAAATCGTGTGTTTCGCCATGTGGGCCCTGCTTTTGTTGAGGATCCGGTACGTCTTTTGCGTGTTGCGCGTTTTGCTGCACGATTTCCAGATTTCACACTAGCGCCCGAGACTAAAAAATTACTGCAGTCCATCAGTGCCAGCGGTGAATTAAAAGCGCTGGTTCCTGAGCGGGTATTTCAAGAATTGGCAAAGGGGATTGTTGAGCAAAGCCCTGTACGCATGTTTGAGGTTTTAGCTGAAGCCCAGGCTTTAAGTTATTTTTTCCCCGAAGCAGAATCTGCTAACTTAAATGGCGCCATAGAACAGCTTAGTCGTTGTAAAGATTCATCGCTACTAGATCGCATGGGTCTTTTTTTGGGAAGCTTTTCTTCTGAATTCATAAAAATCTGGTGTGAGTCATACCGTGTGCCAGCAGAGATACGAGATTTTGCGCTTGTTATTCAGTACGTCAGAAAATTTGAGAGTAGCTCTCAAAAAACGTCCAGTGATATTTTGGATCTACTAGATCGTGCTGATTATTGGCGCAAGCCAGAACGTTTTGAAAACGCCTTACGTGTACTTCAATCGAATCAAGCGGCGCTTCTCAGCGGTGTTGCAAACAAACTGAGTTCTTTGGATTTAGGAGTCTTGGCCAATGAGGCTCATCATCAAAAAGTGGATATCAAAACTTATATTCGGGCCAAGCGTATCGAGCTATTGAATAATTTATAAAGATCGAGGCCTTCCTCTAAAACCAGGTAGCTCTCCTTCGCTGAAATCTAGCCCCTTGCCCAGCAGCATGACTTTAAATAACTCCCCCATCTCCGCTTCTGAGAGAAGTTTTTGTGCCTGATTAGAGAGCTGCATAAACTCAACGGTATTTTGAGGATTGCTTAATGTAAGCATCAAGTCCATTAAGCCTGCATCCATTAAATATGCAGCCTGGTTGGTATAGCCCCATAAATTAAAGCCACTTTCGATGGCGTGTTTGGCAATATCAGTCCAGTTGACGTGTGTTGTTAAGTCACAGATGCCTGGATAAAAAAATGGATCTTGGATCGTGTGATGTCGATAGTGTCCTATCAAAGTTCCTTGAGAGCGTTGCGGGTGGTAGTACTCGTGAGCAGGAAAGCCATAATCAATTAATAAGACAGCGCCTGCTTCAATAATGTCGTACAAACTTTTAATCCAATGTTGCGCATTAGAGTTGATTTCTGTTGTGTAGCCCTCAGTCTTTGGTGTGGCATTGAGCGATTCAGGTAGAAAACCTATGGTGCTTAATGATTTTCTTTGTAGAAAAAAATTCTTTTCATCAGCAAATACATGTAGGTCGTACCACGAGCCATCGTGATACTGCACCAAGTCAACAGGCATAGCATCGATGACCTCATTAGCGATGATGACACCATGAAATTTTTTAGGTAAGCCATCTAACCAATGAACTGGATAAGGACTCTCTTGAAGGCATTCCTTTTGCTGACTCACTAAGTCGCCCGATAAATCTAAGATTTGATAACTATCGACTTGGGCTTCAAGCTCTTGAAGCTCTTCAAGAACGCTTTTTGCTAAGGCGCCAGTGCCTGCCCCAAACTCTAGAATGCTAGGACGGACTCCAGTCGTTTTTTGAATTTCTTGGAGGCAAGGCAGTATCGCCTTGGCTATCGTTTTACCAAAAAGAGGTGATATTTCCGGGGCGGTGGTGAAGTCCCCCTTGGGCCCAATTTTGTACTCACGTGTGGTGTAGTAACCATGCTGCGGATGGTAGAGGGCCATTTCCATATAGCTTGAAAATGGAATAGAACCACCATTCGAGCCAATTTTTTCTCTAATTTCCTTAGATAATTGCTCGCTTTGAGACTTTTCCTGCGTAGAAGGGGTAATATCCATATCCTGCGAGTCTACAACGCTTAAGAAAACAAGCCAAGAATGCAAAACAATACAAAAATCGCCTTGATTACAGGGGCCGCGAAACGTCTGGGTCGTGCCATGGCTATTGCTATGGCAAAAGAAGGCTGGGACGTAGCTATTCACTATGGCAGCTCAAAAGATGCGGCATTGCAAACTGTTGCCGATATACAGGCTACGGGACGCCGGGGTATTGCATTTCAGGCAGACTTATCTGAAGAGTCCGAGGCCTCTACTTTAATTGCGCGTTGTACCGAAGAATTTGGTCTGCCTACATGTTTAGTTAATAACGCCTCTTTATTTCAATACGACGTTGCCTCAAGCTTTAGTTATGCAGCATTAGATCGTCACATGCGCACTAATGTGGCAGCCCCACTGATTTTGGCGCGTGATTTATATCGGCAACATAAAAAAATTGCTCAGGCAGGAGCTGGACCTAGTGGTGTAATCATCAACTTATTAGATCAAAAGTTAGCCAATTTAAATCCTGACTTTTTGTCTTACACCTTATCAAAAGCATCTTTGCACTCCGCTACTACTTTATTGGCGCAGTCATTTGCTCCAATTTTGCGTGTCGTGGGTCTTGCCCCAGGAATTACATTGGTCTCCGGGGATCAAACAGAAGATGGTTTTACTAAGGCGCACGCTATGACACCTTTAGGTAAGTCTTCAACACCCGATGATATTGCTGCGGCAGTGCTTTATCTAGCGCAGGCTCAAGCTGTAACGGGTACAACTTTGTATGTCGATGGGGGTCAGCATTTGTTACCGACCGATCGTGATGTGATGTTTTTAACGGAGTAAGGTATGCAAGCCCTTTTATCGCACCCAAAATTAATGAACTGTCGTCGCTTATTTTTAAGTAACTACGAAATTTATATCAATATCGGAGTTCATGATTTTGAAAAACGTGGCGAGCAGCGTGTCTTGGTGAATGTTGATTTATATGTACCACTCAATCAAAATACGCCGACCCATGATCGCTTAGAGGAAGTTGTGGACTATGACTTTATGCGTCAGAGTATTGTTGAGCGTGTTTCAAAAGGTCATATCCATTTACAAGAGACACTCTGTGACGATATTGCAAGAATCATGCTCGCCCACCCATTAGTGCAGGCCGTTCGAGTTTCGACCGCTAAGCCGGATGTTTATCCAGACTGTGAATCTGTTGGTGTTGAAGTATTTCATATTAAAGAATGAAAGACCCACGAAAAATTGCTCTTGAAGAGAACAAGCTAGAAAAGAAACTCTGTCGGCTTGTAGGCGAGGCCATTATCGACTTCAATATGATTGAAGCCGGCGATAAGGTCATGGTCTGCCTATCGGGTGGTAAAGACAGTTACGCGATGCTAGATATTTTGATGAGGCTCAAAGAGCGTGCACCGGTTGACTTTGACCTTGTTGCAGTTAATTTGGATCAAAAGCAGCCGGGCTTTCCTGAAGATGTTTTACCTAACTACTTAAAAAAATTAGGGGTTGCTTTTCATATTGAGGAGCAGGATACCTACGGCATTGTGAAGCGCGTTATACCTGAGGGTAAGACGACTTGTGGCTTGTGTTCTAGATTGCGACGTGGCATTTTGTATCGTGTTGCCAAAGAACTGGGCGCCACCAAAATCGCGTTAGGTCATCATAGAGACGACATCTTGCAAACCTTGCTCATGAATATGTTTTATGGTGGCAAATTAAAAGCGATGCCACCGAAGTTGAGGTCTGATGACGGCCAGCATATTGTGATTCGGCCCTTGGCATATGTGCCGGAGCACTATTTAGAGCGCTATGCGCAACAGATGGAATTCCCGATCATTCCATGTAATTTATGTGGCAGCCAAGAAAATCTTCAGCGCCAGGCGATGAAAGAGCTGTTGCACGAGTGGGAGAAAAAATATCCAGGGCGGGTACAAAGTCTTTTTAGATCTCTACAAAATTGCGTACCCTCGCATTTGATGGATCATCGCCAGTTTGATTTTAAAAATCTAACTGATAGTGCTGATGATGATATTGATGAGCAGATTACTTGGCAGCCGTTACAGATGCCTGGGATCTTAAATCCTCAAGATCCTTAATCCAAGAATCTAGCTTTTCAATAGCATGTTGCCGTTGAGAAGTCTCCATGATTTGCACAATATTTAAGCTCATATCAATGTTCGCTTTTAGGCGGGCCTGCTGTATTGCCCGGCTTTGTGAGTGACGCCCTAATTCAAAATGGGTATAAAAGTCATTCAGTCGATTGAGTATGTCTGCTTGCTTAGACGAGTTATTACGTGCGAACTGCACAATGTCTAAGAATTCTTTCTGACGCCTCAAGCGGTCTTCATAAAGTTGCTCTTGCGGTAAATAAGTTGCTTTGACAATCTCGGCAATTTTTCTTTCTTGCTCACTACTGAGTTTGCCAAATAGAGATTTAGAACGATCAATCACACGTTCGGTCTTCAGCTTGAGCTGCTTGTCTTTGGTTTCACCAATAAATTCTTTACGAAACTTAGCATTACTCTTGGCTATATTCTTTTCCAGGTTTTTATGTTGTTCGTCAGAGATTTGGCTTAGCAATTTCGCTGTATCTGCATTGCTGTATTCCGCAACACTCAATAAGTGTATGCGGATACGCTGCGTCAGGAATTCAAAATCAGAGCGTAAAAATTGATGACGTAATTTGTCTTTAGCAAACTCTAGGGTGGTTATGATTTCACTGAGTTGTTCGGTGCGATGCCAATGGAGTTGGCGTTGTAGCGCTATTTTGACGAGTTGATTTTGCTCTTGGTTCAGACTTAAATAGTCATCAAGCCACCAGCGAGCTAAAAAGTCGCTTTGGTTATAGGCAATTTTGAAGGTGCTACAACCCGCCAACCCGACAATCAGCAAAGTCAGGAATAAGCGTTTAAATCGGGCTATTAGGCTCAATATGCACATATAATTATTATTAATGAATATCGTGATCTTAGCTGCCGGCCAAGGAAAGCGAATGCGCTCTACCTTGCCAAAAGTCTTGCATCCTATTGCAGGTAAGCCTATGCTGGGATGGGTACTTGATACTGCTAGCGCCTTAGACCCTAAGGCTAACGTGGTCGTCGTGGTCGGTCACGGATCTAGTCAGGTCGAATCCTATTTAAATAGCATCTCTTCTGCGGCGCAAATTGTTGTACAGAAAGAGCAAAAAGGCACCGGGCATGCTGTGCTTCAAGCGGTACCCGCCTTACGCTCAGATGATCAGACTTTGATCTTATATGGCGATGTGCCACTGATTTCTGCAAGCACATTACAAAAACTGGCGTTATTGGCCCAACAGGGTTCTTTAGGCCTGTTAACTGAATTCATGGACGACCCGACTGGATATGGTCGGATTGTGCGTAACGCAGATACCACTGTAGCGGCAATTGTTGAAGAAAAAGATGCAAGCCCCGAGCTTCGTGCAATTCGTGAGGTGAATACGGGTTTGATGATAGCCCCCACAGCGACATTAAAGACTTGGCTATCAGGTTTAAGTGCCAATAACGCTCAACAAGAATATTACCTAACGGACATCATTGAAATGGCCGTGCGCGATGGTGTGCCAGTGATCACCACGCAGGCTCAGTATTCATGGGAAACAGCGGGCGTCAACAGCAAAAAGCAGTTGGCCGACTTGGAGTGTGCTTGGCAAAATCATTTAGCCCAAGCTCTCTTGGAGCAAGGGGTGACTGTGATGGATCCCCACCGAATTGATATTCGTGGGGAGCTTAGTTGTGAAGAAGATGTCACCATTGATGTGGGCTGTATTTTTATTGGGCGCGTGCAACTGGCTCGAGGGGTTCATATTGGCCCATACTGTGTGATTCAAGATGCGGTGATTGGTGAGAGCGTGACTGTTGAGGCATTTAGTCATATTCAGGAAGCGACTATTGGTGCACGATCTAAGATTGGCCCTTATGCGCGTCTTAGACCGGGTGCGCAGCTCGGTGAAGATGTTCATATCGGCAACTTCGTGGAAGTCAAGAAGACCACTATTGATGATGGTAGTAAGGCGAACCACTTAGCGTATTTGGGTGATGCCCAGATTGGTAAGGGAGTGAATGTCGGTGCAGGTACGATTACCTGCAACTACGATGGCGCTAATAAGCATTTAACTATTATTGAAGACGGTGCTTTTATTGGTTCGGATACACAGCTAGTTGCACCCGTTCGCGTAGGTAAAAATGCCACTCTTGGAGCAGGTACGACCCTAACAAAGGACGCGCCAGAGAATCAATTAACGGTTACACGTGTTAAACAAACATCTCTTCATTGGCAAAGGCCAGTCAAGACTAAAAAATAAGCTCATTATTTAGAGAAATCCATGTGCGGAATTGTTGGAGCGGTTGCTCAAAGAAATATTATCGATGTCCTGGTAGAGGGCTTACGACGCCTAGAATATCGAGGCTATGACTCTTGTGGTTTTGCGGTGGTACAAAATAATGCCCTAGTGCGCGCACGAACCACAGAGCGGGTTGCTGATTTGGCTGAACAAGGGAAATTGCTTCAAGGCTCATTAGGCATTGCCCATACGCGCTGGGCCACACATGGCAAACCCGATACGCACAATGCGCATCCTCACTTTTCACATGACTTAATTGGCCTAGTGCATAACGGCATCATTGAAAATTATGAAGAACTGCGTGAAGAGCTCAAGTCTGCCGGTTATCAATTTGTATCGCAAACAGATACAGAAGTTATTGCGCATTTAATACATCATTTGTATACCCATCAAGCGCAACAGAATTTAGAGTTAGCGGTTCGCATGGCCTTACCCCGTTTACATGGCGCCTATGCAATTGCTGTGATCTGTAAAGATAGCCCAGATTTATTGGTAGGTGCTCGCGTAGGGTCTCCCTTGGTATTGGCCTTTGGTGAAAACGAAAACTTTTTGGCCTCTGATGCTTTGGCAGTGGCCGAGCATGCTAAACAGATGGTTTATCTGGAAGAAGGTGATGTTGCAGTGCTCAGCCATAGTAATGTCAAGATTACTAACGCAGCTGGAGAAATTCTGACGCGTGAAAAAAAGTCAGTTCCAGAGCAAGCAGTTGCAGTTGATTTGGGGCCTTATCAGCATTTCATGCAGAAAGAGATTTTTGAGCAGCCCAGAGCTATTGCCGATACCATTTCTAATGTGGAGTCGGTGGGAGCCCATTTATTTGGTGCTACAGAAGAGCAATTTAATCAGCTAGAGGGTGTGTTGATGTTGGCCTGCGGTACAAGTTACTACGCCGCATCTACTGCAAAATATTGGATTGAATCGATTGCCAAGGTTCCTGTTCAAGTAGAAATTGCTAGTGAGTATCGCTATCGAGATACAGTGCCTAATGCTAAAAATCTAGTAGTGGTCGTATCTCAATCAGGTGAAACCGCAGATACATTAGCAGCCTTAAGACATGCCAAAGCATTGGGACATACTCAATCACTCGCGGTGTGTAATGTGGCTACAAGTGCGATGGTTAGAGAAACCAATTTTGCATTTTTAACGCATGCGGGTACTGAAATCGGTGTTGCCTCTACGAAAGCGTTTACAACTCAGCTAGCAGGACTTTATCTGCTGGCATTGAGCTTGGCGAAGGTGAAGAAACGTTTAGGTCTTGCTGATGAGCAGTTGGCTTTACATCAACTTAGACATTTGCCGGCAGCAATTCATGCGGTGCTAGCACTCGAGCCGCAAATTATGGCTTGGAGTCAGAGCTTTGCGAAGTGCGAAAACGCACTATTTTTAGGTAGAGGTTTGCACTACCCGATCGCTTTAGAAGGCGCATTGAAGTTAAAAGAGATTTCATATATTCATGCAGAAGCCTACCCTGCGGGTGAGCTCAAGCATGGCCCATTAGCTTTGGTGACTGAGCAGATGCCAGTTGTTACTGTTGCGCCCAATGATGCACTCTTGGAGAAGTTGAAGTCCAATATGCAGGAAGTGAAGGCGAGGGGTGGTAAGTTATATGTGTTTGCTGATGCAGATACGCAAATTGCGAGCTCTGATGGTATACAGGTGATACGTATGCCAGAGCACTATGGTCATTTATCACCGATTTTGCATGTCTTGCCATTGCAATTATTGGCTTACCATACCGCTTGTGCGCGAGGTACTGATGTGGATAAGCCGCGCAACTTAGCCAAGTCAGTGACGGTTGAATAATTGAAGTCTAAGCTGGTTATTGATACCAATATTCTTTTAGATTTATTGGTCTTTGATGATCAAAGAGCGCATCCATTGCGTACCGCTCTGAATGAATCTCAAGTCATTGCGTTAGGTTCTTCCTATACCGTGGCAGAATTTTTGGATGTCATTGCTCGACCACAATTTAATTTGGATCGAGAAGCGCAAACGAAGGCTCATCAGCAATTGTTAGCATGGCTCACCTTAGAGCATGATGAGGCTGTAGAAACTGCACCATGGAAATGTAAAGATAAAGATGACCAAATTTATCTCAATTTGGCATTCAGTCACCGACCATGCACTTTACTGTCCAAAGACAAGCAAGTATTAAAGTTGGCTAAAAGAGCTCGTCAGTGTGGGGTTGTGATCACGAATGATCACAATAAATTTCTTCTGGCGCTTTGATATTCATCTTCCAGGCGTTGCACAATCTCGGCAATACTGGGAGCGTCATTAATCAGGCCTACGCCTTGCCCTGCACCCCAAATATCCTTCCAGGCTTTTGCATTGGCTTCATCTTGATTGGCTTTTTGAAAATCCATTTTTGATTTGTCAACGCTCGGCAGATTTTTAGGGTCTAGACCGGCGCTAATAATGCTTTGCTGAATATAGTTGCCATGAATACCCGTAAAGAAATCGGTGTACACAATATCGGCAGCGTGAGCATCAATGATGGCCTGTTTATAGGCTTGAGATGCATGGGCCTCTTGGCTGGCAATAAACCGAGTGCCCATATAAGCAAAGTCTGCACCCATAGCTTGGGCAGCCAGTATCGATTGGCCGTTAGAAATAGAGCCTGAGAGCGCTATGGGACCCTTGAAGAACTGACGGACTTCGCCTACTAATGAAAAGGGAGATAGAGTGCCCGCATGACCTCCTGCGCCAGCAGCAACTAAAATTAAACCATCGACCCCTGCCTCAAGTGCCTTTTCAGCATGACGAATATTCACGACATCATGTAAAACAATACCGCCATAGCTGTGAACCGCATCTAAAATTTCTTTGATGGGTGCGCGCAAACTAGTAATAAAGATAGGCACTTGGTGTTTGACACAAGTTCTCACGTCTTGCTCAAGTCTTTGATTAGACATATGAACAATCTGATTCACTGCTATCGGACCGATTTTTTTGGCTGGGTTTTTAGCCTGTTCTTCTGCAAGTTCTTCTTTGAGTTGGCTTAACCAATCATCTAGGAGTTCTGCAGGACGAGCATTGAGCGCCGGAAACGAGCCCACAATCCCAGACATACACTGTGCTTTGACAAGTTCAGGGTAGCTCACGATGAACATGGGCGCCGCAATCACAGGTAGGCGTAAGCCTTGTAAAACCTGAGGTAAATGGGAGTTCTTGGCTAATTTAGGGTTATTCATAGGTATGAGTAGGGCTTTTTAGGTCGACTTTTCTTAATATTTCCTTACAATATAACCGCTATATAGTTTTTTATCTATGGCATAAAAACTTAGGAGAATTTTTATATGAACAAAAATATTCGTCGCACAGCTTTGGCATTGAGCTTAGCTGCTGGCGTATTCGCTTCTGCTGCACAAGCGGCTTTCCCAAGTGACAAGCCTGTCACTCTCGTGGTTCCTTTTGCTGCTGGCGGCCCAACTGATAAGGTAGCTCGTGAATTAGCTCAAGTGATGACTAAGTCACTTAAGCAACAAGTGATTGTTGATAACTCCCCAGGTGCTGGTGGTACTGTTGCCGCTAAGAAGGTATTGGCTGCTCCAAAAGATGGTTATACGATTTTGATTCACCACATTGGCATGTCAACAGCCCCATCTTTGTATAAGAATCTTGGCTTTGACCCCAATACAGATTTCGAACACTTAGGCCAAGTGGCTGACGTGCCAATGGTTATGATTGCTAACAAAGCTGTGCCAGCAAAGAATTTGACTGAGCTCTTGGCATACATCAAAGCAAACAGCACAAAAGTGTCATATGCCAATGCTGGTATTGGATCAGCTAGCCACCTGTGTGGTCTGTTGTTCATGAGCACTATTCAAGTAGACATGACGACTGTTCCATACAAAGGTACAGCTCCTGCTTTGACAGATTTGATTGGTGGTCAAGTACAGTTGATGTGTGACCAAACTACAAACATTGCTGGTCAGTTGAACTCAGGTGCTGTTAAAGCCTACGGTGCTACAACTATGCAACGTATCCCAGCATTCAAAGACATCCCAACTCTCCATGAACAGGGTTTGAAGAACTTCCAAGTGAACGTTTGGCATGGCGTTTATGCTCCGAAAGGCACTCCTGCTGCTGCGGTAGAAAAATTAGCTGCTGCTGTTAAGGAAGGCATTAACGACGCTGGCTATAAAGCTAAGATGGCTGAATTAGGTGCTGCTGTACCTAATGAGAAAAATGCTAGCCCAGCAGGTCACAAGGCTCACTTGAAGGCTCAGATTGATTTGTGGGGCCCAATCATCAAGAAAGCTGGCGTATACGCTGATTAATTCTGATTAATCAATAGATCGCCTGACAATCGGGCGCCACCTGTTTCAATAAGAGCACGTGGCGCCCATTTTTTTATCTCATCCAAAGACATCCCCAAAATCTTCGCTATTGAGCTAAATAGGGGTGTTTTGACTATCCAATCTTGTGCATCATCAAGCCGAATAGATTGCCAATCTAATAATCGAAACTTAAGTAAAACTTTAGCGGCGTGCTTGGCATTTCTTTTTGGGTCTTGGGCTAAATAATCGAGCCTTGACCTTGCCGTATGAAGCGAGCTAGCAAGGTCACTAAAAGCTGGGCCATGGCCGGGCAAGACTAACTGCACATCTAGAGATTCAATAAGATCCAGAGTTTGACTCACCTCGTCAAAGCCACTTTCACCAATAAGCTCTGGGAAAATAGTGCCAAAACCATTTTGCCAAAGAGCATCGGCAGAAATTAATAAGCCATCTTGCGCGTTGTACAAAATGACTGAGTCTGGGTCATGACCTGGAGCGCCGAGAATATCCCAGGTACGCTGGGCCAGAGTCAGTTGATGGCCCACTTGAAGAGCTTGATCAAACTGAAAGCGTGAGCATTCTTGTCCCGTCGGAATAAAGCTTAATTGTGTTTCATCCCAGTTTTTTACAGCCTCACAGCTGGCTTGAGGGATATACGTTTTGATTTGTGGAAAAGCAGACTGCAGAGTTGCGTTGCCGCCACAATGATCAGAATGAAGATGAGTATTAATTATCGATACACACTGACTTTGAGGGTGCTGATTTAAATGTTGTTGTACTAATGAGAGAGTTTGTGCGCGATGACTATCGTATGAAGTATCAACAATATGTAACTCATCTTGGTTAAAGATAAAGATGTTGTTGGCTGATAGCCAACCTCTTTCAATAAAACGAATACCTGCTAGTGATTTCAAGATGCTTGGCGTCTTAGGTCTAGCACTTGCCATAAGGCATCTTTTTCTAGGTCTGATAGTTCAGACCAGACCGCAATTTCATCAAGAGTGCGGCGACAGCCAAGGCAGTAGCGATCCTCATCATCCATCTTGCACAAATTGATGCAGGGGGAGTGTGTTCTCAATGGCTCCATCTTATGAATAAGCGTAGTTTTTTTGTATTGTCGCCTGATAACGACTTTCTAGCTCGTCAGTATTACGAACACTCATCCCTAAATCTTTGAGGCGTCCGTCCTTGAGATCATAAATCCAGCCATGCACAGTCACATCTTGTTCTCTGGCCCAGGCATCTTGAATAGTGCTTGTATTGCAGACGTTCATCACTTGCTCAATAACATTCAGCTCACAAAGATAGTTGAGTTGCGTATCTTTTTGCAAGATGCTCCCTAGATATCTGCCATGCTTATCTTTGACGTCTTGTATATGGCGTATCCAGTTATCTGCCAAGCCAATTCTGAGGCCTAATTGAGACGCGCGTACGCCAGAACAGCCGTAGTGACCCACCACAATAATATGCTTGACCTTTATCTGATCAACAGCAAATTGAATAACAGATAAGGCATTTAAATCCGTGTGAACCACCACATTGGCAATATTGCGATGAACAAATACCTCTCCAGGTGCTAAGCCGGTAATTTGATTAGCGGGTACTCGGGAATCCGAACAACCAATCCATAAATACTCAGGGGCTTGCTGTGTAGCTAAGCGTGAGAAATATTCAGGATCTGTTTCTGTGACCTGCTTAACCCATGTTTGATTATTCTCAAGTAGGCTGGCTAACAGATAGGGGTTGTTCGACGGATTCATATTATTGATAGCGATTAATAAATCTTAGTTTTTTGTCATAAGGGAAAAAATCATGGACTTGATTGGCCAAAATTCTGTCTTTATGAACTTGCCACATACTGGCTTCAAAGAAGTCAGCGTGATGTTTTAAAAAGTATTTGCGCACCCTCTCATCCCCTAACAAGAAGGTGTTATATGTCTCAGGGAAGATATCGTGAGGCCCCACGTTGTACCAAACCTCACCAGATAGTTCATCTTCTTCGTTTCTGGCAACTGGCACCTTGCGAATATTGCAGTCGGTAAGGTATTCAATCTCGTCGTAGTCATAAAAGACAACTCGGCCGTGACGCGTAACGCCAAAGTTCTTGTAAAGCATGTCGCCAGGGAAAATATTGGCGGCAATCAGTTCTTTGATCGCATTACCGTACTCAATAATGCCATGCTCAACTTGTTCCTCGGTGCCGTTTTGGAGATAAATATTCAGCGGCGTCATGCGACGTTCTATGTATAAGTGTTTAATCACTAATTCATCTTGCCCATCAATATCCTTGCCAAATTCAAGTTGTGAGGCAGCATGTTTTTTTAGCTCTTCAATGAGCTCAGGCTCAAAGCGCTCTAAGGGAAAAGCGACAGACGTAAATTCCAAAGTATCAGCCATGCGCCCAACACGATCATGCTGCTTAACTAATTGGTATTTCGATTGAATCAATTCCCTAGTCGTTTCTTTGGGTGGCGGAAAGTAGTCTTTAATTAATTTGAATACATAGGGGTAGCTTGGTAAATCAAATACCAACATTACTAAGCCCTTGATACCAGGTGCGATCCTAAATTGATCAGTCGAGTGTAGTAAGTGATGTTGAAAGTCTCTATAGAAGAGATTTTTCCCGTGCTTTTGTAGGCCTAGAGAGTTATAGATTTCAGCTCTTGGCTTATGCGGCATGATTGTTCTTAAAAAGGTGACATAAGCCGATGGGATTTCCATTTCTACCAAAAAGTAACTGTGCGTAAAGCTAAAGATGACCACCAAGTCTTCTTCTTTAAGTAGGGCTGTATCTATATAAAGCTGATGATTCTTATTGTGCAAAATAGGCAAGGCCAAGGGGATCGTGCGATCACCATTGATCAGGCGACCAATAATGTAGGCCGTTTTATTTCTGAAGAATAAAGAAGTCAGTACATGAACCTGAAAATTAGTTCTGATTTCTGCTAAGCCAACTTCTTCTTCGATAGCTTTGACTACAAAGCTGATATCACGATTGAGGTTTTCAAATGGATTGCTGAGTTCATAACTAGAAATAATTTTTTCAAAAGTACTTTTTAAGCCAGCTAAATTCCCAGGATAGTAGGCGCGATAGGTCGGTCTTGTCGGTGGTTCATCATTTTCAATATATTCGGTTGAGATGGTGGGCCGAATGAAAATGAAGTCGTTATGAAAATAGGAGCGATTCAGTATGCGAGTGCAAACGGAATTGAAAAAAGTCTCAGCCAGTTCTGGCTGATGATGTTCCGTAAGTAAACCAATATAGTGCAGCTTAACCTGTTGCCATACCTCATCATTGAGGCTCACGGCATCATATTCATCTTCAAGAGTGACCACTGTTTCTGCGACACGTTTATCGTAATACGCAATGCGGTCACGCAGTAACTGTCTAACACCTAACCAATTTTCTTGTTCAAACTGTGTTTTTGCTTCACGGCTTGCTTCCCGAAAGATTCGATAATGTCGATTAAAACCATCGACTAAGGTCTGAGCCATATCGAAAGCAACCTGGGAAGAGAGTAATTTGGGAAAATGTGCCATAGTGAGTTATCGTAGCTGATGTTTCATAACGCAAACTGACATGCAGACATTGATCTATCCCTGGGCGGATACTGTCCCAGATACCGGAAAAACCATTGCTATTACTCCCTTTTTGCGATGGGTCAGAATGCCCCTGCCTTTTGCTTTAGACCATATTAACCTATGGCTTGTCCAAGATGGTGAAAATTCAGAGGGGGCATGGTCGATCATCGACACAGGGATTAGCCATGAGACTACGCAAAATGCTTGGCAGGCTATTTTTCGTGATGAGCTGTCCAATAGTCCATTAAAAAGACTTTTTGTCACTCATATGCACCCTGATCATGTGGGTTTGGCGGCATGGTTGTGCGAACAATATCATTTGCCCTTATGGATGAGTATGACAGATTACCTTTTGGCTAAATGGCTTATTAGCACTGAGGGGAGCCAACAAGGTTCAGTCGCGGGAGGTGGTGGTGCAGCCGAACATTTTCAGCGGCATGGCTTAGCCGAACCTGATGATCTAGTAAAGATTAGACAAAGAGCAAACTATTATCAAAATATGGTGCCAAGCATGCCTTTGCGTTACACCCGTTTGATGCATGATGATCAGGTTCAGATAGGCAATCATCGCTGGCGTGTCATTGCTGGCTATGGCCATGCCCCTGAACACTTAAGTTTTTATTGTGAGGCCCAAGGTATTTTAATTTCTGGGGATATGGTTTTGCCCCGGATTTCCACTAATGTGAGTGTCTTTGATAGTGAGCCTGATGCCAATCCACTGAAGCTTTATCTGGACTCATTGTCTCGCTATGCAGACTTGCCAGCGGACACCTTAGTCTTACCCTCGCATGGCAAACCATTTCGGGGCCTACATTTAAGGGTTGAGCAATTAAGGCAGCACCATGAGGCTCGTCTAGAAGAGACGCTCACTGCATGTGGGCAAGCCCCTCAGTCTGCTCGAGATCTAGTGCCTGTTTTATTTAAAAGAGCGCTAGATCTGCACCAGTTAACTTTTGCTATGGGTGAGGCGATTGCCCACCTTAACTACCTCTGGCACGCCGGGTCTTTGTCGCGGGAGCTTTGCGCGGACGGGATTTTGCGCTTTTCGAAGGGCTAAAGCTAGCGCTTGTCATCTCTTTGGCCATATCTGTAGCTGCTTGAGTCGCCTGGTTGGCAGCTTTTTGAGCTGCCTTGGTGGCTTCGGCCATGGCTTCAGGGGTCATGGCTTCGCTAAATGATTTCAGGGCGGCCAGGGTGGCTCGTTGGACTTCAAGGCCCTGAATCGTACTTCTGAGGACATTCATATTCATTTGCAGCCAGTTTTCAACACTCTTTAGATCTTGAATGCGCTTATCGAGTTCTTCAATGTTTAGGGTGGGCATAGCTGCACCGCCACCAATGCCGGCTCCAAAGCCGCTGGCATCGCCGGGAGTTGGGGAGTTGCCCCACATGGTTTTGAACATTTCTAGGCTTTGATTGAAGTCAGGCATAGCACCAAACATAGAAACTCCCCCGAAAAAGTTAAGTAAATCAGAAATATATCGTTATTAACGATAAAATATAGGTTTAATCGATTTGCCGCAAGTTAGGCAAACACTAAGACTTATGCTTTATACCCGCGCTAAGAATATTCCTGAATTACTAAAGCAACGCATCCTTATTTTGGATGGGGCGATGGGTACTATGATTCAACAGAGAAAACTTTCTGAAGAACAGTATCGTGGCTTGCCTGCCATCACCCGTTTCAAAGATCATCCGATTGATCTTAAAGGGAATAATGAGTTACTAAGCATCACCCAAGCAGAAGTGATCTTAGATATTCATCGTCAATATTTAGATGCGGGTGCCGATATTATTGAAACCAATACTTTTGGTGCGACCCGAATTGCTCAAGATGATTACAAAATGCCTGAGTTAGCCAAAGAAATGAATTTGGCTTCCGCGCGTTTAGCAAAACAAGCTTGTGAAGAATTTTCCACGCCGGGTAAGCCCCGTTTTGTAGCTGGAGCTATTGGCCCTACTCCAAAAACTGCCAGTATTTCACCGGACGTGAATGATCCTGGTGCGCGTAATGTGACCTTCGAAGAGTTGAGAGCTGCTTACTATGAACAAGCGGAAGCCTTATTTGAGGGTGGCGCAGATTTATTTTTAGTTGAAACTATCTTTGATACCTTGAATGCCAAAGCGGCATTGTTTGCGATCGATGAGTTTTTTGAAAATACGGGCGAATGTTTACCAGTGATGATTTCAGGAACAGTCACTGATGCATCAGGACGTATTTTGTCCGGCCAAACGGTTGAAGCTTTTTGGAATAGCTTAAGACATGCCAAGCCAATTACCTTTGGTTTGAATTGCGCTTTAGGGGCAACACTCATGCGCCCATATATTGCAGAGTTGGCTAAAGTTTGCGATACCGCCATCTCTTGCTATCCCAATGCAGGTTTACCAAATCCCATGAGTGACACCGGTTTTGATGAGACCCCCGAGGTCACCTCACGACTCTTAGATGAGTTTTCTAAAGACGGTCTAGTCAATTTGGTGGGCGGATGTTGCGGTACTACTCCAGACCATATACGGGCGATAGCGCAAGCGGTAAGTCAACGTCAGCCTCGTTCATGGGCAGCCTATAAGGAGGCTGTGTAATGAGTGAGGCAAGAATGGCAGCCATGCGTTTATCTGGTTTAGAGCCTTGTAACATTACGCCCGTAGTCGGTTTTGTGAATGTCGGTGAGCGAACCAACGTGACGGGTTCTAAGGCATTTGCTCGCATGATTTTGAATGGCCAGTATGACGAGGCGCTCACCGTTGCTCGTCAACAGGTGGAAAACGGTGCGCAGATTATCGATATCAATATGGATGAAGCCATGTTGGATTCGAAGGCGGCGATGGTCCGTTTTTTAAACTTGATTGCTTCAGAGCCAGATATCTCTCGTGTGCCGGTCATGATCGACTCTTCTAAATGGAGCGTTATTGAGGCTGGTCTGCAGTGTGTGCAAGGTAAAGCGATTGTTAACTCTATTTCCTTAAAAGAAGGGGAAGCCGAGTTCATTCGTCAGGCCAAGCTCATCAGACGTTATGGGGCTGCCACTGTAGTGATGGCTTTTGATGAGAAAGGCCAGGCAGATACTTATCAGAGAAAAATTGAGATTTGTGAGCGTAGTTACAAAATCTTAGTCAAGCAAATTGGTTTTGACCCACAAGATATTATCTTTGATCCTAATATTTTTGCCATAGCCACGGGTATCGAAGAGCACGATAACTATGCCAATGACTTTATTTCGGCAACGGCATGGATTAAAAAGAATTTACCGGGTGCCAAAGTCAGTGGTGGTGTATCTAATGTGAGCTTCTCGTTCCGTGGTAACGATGTGGTGCGCGAAGCAATCCATACGGTTTTTTTATACCATGCGATTAAAGCAGGCATGGATATGGGCATTGTGAATGCCGGGCAGTTGGGTGTCTACGAAGATCTGGATTCAGTACTGCGTGAGCGTGTCGAAGATGTGGTGCTCAATCGCTTTAAAGAAAAAGAGGGTCAAACACCTACGGAGCGTCTGTTAGCGATAGCTGATCAGTTCAAGGGTGGTGGCGCTAAAGTTCAAGAAAATTTAGCTTGGCGTGAGGCCTCAGTCAGAGAGCGCTTAACGCATGCTTTAGTTCACGGTATTACTTCACATATTGTTGAAGACACGGAAGAGATGCGCCAAGAAATTGCCGCCGCGGGTGGGCGACCCATTGAGGTTATTGAGGGCCCCCTCATGGATGGCATGAATGTGGTTGGAGATCTCTTTGGTGCAGGGAAGATGTTTTTGCCTCAAGTGGTGAAAAGTGCGCGCGTCATGAAACAGGCGGTAGCGCATTTGGTGCCCTTTATTGAAGAAGAGAAAAAAGCTATTGCTGCAAGTGGTGGTGACGTTAAATCACGAGGCAAGATTGTGATTGCTACCGTTAAGGGTGATGTGCACGATATTGGTAAAAACATTGTGACTGTTGTCTTGCAATGTAATAACTTTGATGTCGTCAATATGGGTGTGATGGTCCCCTGTGCTGAAATTCTGAAGGTGGCAAAAGAAGAAAACGCAGACATGATTGGTTTATCGGGTCTGATTACACCGTCTCTTGAAGAGATGGCCTATGTTGCTCAAGAAATGCAGCGTGATGAATACTTCAGAAGTAGAAAAATGCCTTTAATGATTGGTGGAGCAACGACCTCTCGAGTGCATACTGCTGTAAAAATTGCCCCATTTTATGAAGGCCCTGTTGTGTATGTGCCAGATGCCTCGCGCGCTGTTTCGGTCGCATCTGGTTTACTCTCGGATGAAGGTGCTAGAAAATTCATTGAGGATCTAAAGGCGGAGTACGAGCGTGTGCGTGAGCAGCATGCTAATAAAAAGCAGACGCCTTTAATTAGTCTTGAAGAGGCTCGCGCGAATAAAGAAAAAATTGAGTGGGCTAAAGAAACCATTGCGAAGCCCAAGTTTATTGGGCGCCGTGTTTTTAAGAACTACGACTTGGCAACTATTGCGCAATATATTGACTGGACACCGTTCTTCCAAACTTGGGATTTAGCCGGTAAGTTCCCGGCGATCTTAGAGGATGAGATTGTGGGAGACTCTGCGAAGAAGGTCTATCAAGATGCGCAGGCTATGTTGCAGAAACTCATTCAGGGGCGTTGGTTGCAAGCGAACGCCATTATCGGTATCTATCCGGCCCATGGTGTTGGTGATGATATACATCTGTATGAGACTGAAGAGCGTCAACAGGCCTTACTTGTGTGGAAGAACTATCGTCAACAAAGCGATCGACCCGTCGTTGATGGTGTTAAAAAGCCCAATCGCTGCTTAGCAGATTATGTGGCCAGCAAAGAGAGTGGCGTTGCAGATTATGTTGGCATGTTTGCTGTCACCGCGGGTTTAGGTATCGAGAAAAAATTAGCTGAGTTTGAAGCTAAACACGATGATTACAGTTCTATTATGTTAAAGGCCTTAGCAGATCGTTTGGCCGAAGCGTTTGCTGAGTGCATGCATCAACGTGTGAGAACGGAGCTCTGGGGCTATGCGGCCCAAGAAAATTTAAGTAACGAAGATCTGATTGGTGAAAAATATCAAGGTATTCGCCCGGCGCCCGGTTATCCAGCGTGTCCTGATCATGCAGTCAAGGAAAACATGTTCAAGGTTTTACAGGCTGATGAAATTGGGATGAGTTTGACTGAAAGTATGGCGATGGTTCCAGCGTCTAGTGTGAGCGGCTTTTACATTGCCTCGCCTCATGCGCAATATTTTGATGTGGGTCGCTTAGGAGACGATCAGGTTAGTGATTTTGCTAAACGCCCCAAATAACTATTTTTTGAGTCGCTAAAGCTTTTTTGAGAAGTTCTAAAAATGGGTGAGCGCGTTGGCCTAAGCGATCATTTTTTTTGAGGGCTGCTTGTTCGTCTTCAGATAAGGATTCGACAGACTTCTGGCGTAGTTGTGCATCTATCTCGATAGCAGCTTCTAACTTTGAAATTGCATCGGGTAATTGCTCAAGAAGAAAGACCCCCTGCTTTTCTAGCGGTTTTTCAATGATGTTGAAAAGCCGCTCGGTTAAATCAGAGAGCATCAATACGTCGGGTGCTTCTTTAGATTGAAAGCGATACAACATAGTTATGTAAATGAATAGATTAAGCAAACTGATAAACTTGATGCCTGTATGCTACCAGTAATTAAAAATCAAATAGCAAAGCTTTTTCATAAAGCCTTAGAACAAATAGCCAGTCAACAACAGATTGACGGTGAAATACCTGCCATACAGCTCGAGCGCCCTAAGGTTGCTGAGCATGGTGATTTAGCCTGTAATGTGGCCATGCAATTGGCGCGTTCATGGAAAATGAATCCCCGTGACTTAGCCACACAGCTCATTGCCAATATTTCTAGTGACCCGAGTTTCTCGGAATTTCTGTCTGATATACAAATTGCAGGCCCTGGATTTATTAATCTCAGAGTAGCTGCGCGCGCTAAGCAAGCAGTGATTACCCAAGTATTGAGTGAGGGGCCGTGTTATGGTTTTCAGGCGGCTAATCATCAAAAAGTCTTGCTTGAGTTTGTGTCTGCCAACCCTACTGGTCCGCTGCATGTGGGCCACGGTAGACAAGCAGCGCTTGGCGATGCTTTATCTAATTTAATGATGACTCAAGGTTGGCAAGTTCACCGTGAGTTTTATTACAACGATGCAGGGGTTCAGATACAAAACTTAGCTATTTCTGTTCAGGCTCGTGCTAAAGGTCATCAACCGGGTGATGCTGCTTGGCCTACTGATGCTTATAACGGTGAGTATATTGCTGATATTGCACAAGATTTTCTAGCCAAGAAGAGTGTTAAAGCAGCCGATGGTGAGGCAGTGACAGCCTCAGGCAATGCTGACGACTTGGAGTCAATCCGTCGTTTTGCTGTTGCTTATTTACGCCACGAACAAGATATTGATTTACAAGCGTTTGGGGTGAAGTTTGATTGTTACTATTTAGAGTCTTCTTTGTATGCTGATGGTAGTGTCGAGCAAGCGGTAGAAGATCTACAGGCGGCAGGCCGTTGCTATGAGTCTGAAGGTGCCTTATGGTTAAGAACCACAGACGATGGTGATGATAAAGATCGTGTGATGCGTAAGTCTGACGGTAGCTATACCTATTTTGTACCTGATGTGGCATACCATGGACGTAAATGGTCTCGTGGCTTTACGCATGTGATTAATATTCAAGGTAGCGATCACCACGGCACCATTGCTCGAGTACGCTCTGGCATACAAGGTTTAGCTTTAAAGAGATCTTGGGATATACCTAAAGACTATCCTAATTACGTATTACACAAGATGGTGACTGTGATGCGTAACGGTGAAGAGGTCAAGATTTCTAAGCGTGCTGGATCTTATGTCACGGTGCGTGACTTGATCGAATGGTCAGGCGGTTATCAGGACTCTATGACTGAGAGTGAAAAACAAGATGCGATTCGTCGGGGTAGAGATGCCGTACGTTTTTTCTTGATTTCACGTAAAGCAGATACTGAATTTGTGTTTGATGTTGATTTGGCTCTTAAGCAAAACGACGAAAATCCTGTTTTCTATGTGCAGTATGCGCATGCCCGAATCTGCTCTATTTTGCGCCAGTGGGGCGGTGATGAAAAATCTCTGAATAAAGCTGATTTATCTTTGTTAACAGGCACTGCTAGTGATCAACTCTTGCAGCGTTTAGCAGAATATCCAGATATGTTGGCTAATGCCGCTAAAGATCTGGCACCCCATGCGGTCGCTTTCTATTTGAGAGATTTAGCCAGTGACTTCCATGCCTTTTACAACGCCGAGCGTGTATTGGTCGACGACGAGGCGCTGAAGCAGGCGCGCCTAGCCTTATTACTGGCTGCTCGTCAGGTCATTGCAAATGGATTAGCTGTATTAGGGGTTTTCGCACCCGAAAAGATGTAAGAGTAATATATGCCTATGAACTCACAAGCTCAATTTAGACAACACTCTCAATCTGGCGGAACTCTGATGGGTTTCGTTTTGGGATTACTCTTAGGTCTTGCGATAGCAGTAGGCGTGGCTATTACTTTGACGCGTGGTGCACCTGAGCCTAAGCTAAATTTGCGTGCCCCTGAGCTCTCAAATAATAAAGCGCCGGTGGCACAAGCGATTGATGAGGGTGAGATTCAGGTAGAAGAGCGAGTTGATTTAAATAAACCCTTGCAAAGTAAGTCGGCGACTGCAAAAAAGAGCAAAGATCCTATTGCCGCCATTGCTGATTCGGCTCAAGGTGCGGAATATTGGTTACAAACAGGGGCATTCAGAAATCAAGATGAAGCTCAACGACAGAAGGCATCTTTAGCGATGCAAGGTCTTGAGGCAGTGATTTCAGAGCGTGAAGTGGATGGCTCTATTTTATGGCGTGTTCGTGTGGGTCCCTTTATCGGCCAAGATGAAGTGGTTCAAAAAAGAGCCCAGCTGCAATCAGCCAGCATTCCCTCTACTGTTATCAGAATCAATAAAGCAAATTAATTAAGGGCATCTCTATGCGTTGGTTAAGAAGAAGTTTGCTAGCTGTCTTTTGGTCCATCGGCTTACTCAGCCTCACTGCACACGCTCAAACAAGGCCGATTGAAGAGGGTTTCGATTTTAGAGTTTTGCCGGTTGCTCAAACTACCGAAGCTAAAGGCAAGATTGAGGTTTTAGAATTCTTTTGGTACGGCTGCCCACACTGTCATGATTTTGAGCCTGAGTTAGCAGCATGGATCAAGCGCCAGGATAAAGATGTTGTCGTTAAAAAAGTACCCGTGGCCTTTAGAGATGATTTATTGATTCATAGTCAATTGTTTTACGCCATTGAGGCTTTAGGTCGATCTGACTTACACGCTAAAGTCATGGAAGCCATGCATGTTGCCAAGCGCCGTTTGATGACTGAGGCTGAGGTGACAGATTGGATAGCGTCTCAAGGCGTTGATCGAAATGCGTTTTCTAATGCATTTAAATCATTTTCAGTGATTTCAAAAGCCCGTGCAGCCAATCAAATTGCTCAGGCATACCGTATCGAAGGTGTACCTACTGTAGCTGTGCAGGGGAAATATATTACTTCCCCATCTATTGCTGGCGGATCAAAAGCCAGAGCGATCCAGACAATGGATCATTTAATCGCCAGAGCTAAAAAAGAGAAACGTTAATTAGTTGCGTGCTTGTTGCTTTAAAAAGCGCATGAAACTACCGATCGCGGGAAGTTTCTCGTAAAGTTCTTCGGCTGCGTCCCAGTAATCTCGATGGTTTTTGATCAAGCCCTCGCTATTGAACTCAATATAGGTGCACCCGCGAATTATCTGTTCTGCACTAGACCATCGCTTAAAGCGTAAATGAAAATTCCAGCTCAAGTAGGCGCTCTTGGCATCATGGAGATGGTGAGTCACTTTAAAGCGTGGCTCATTCACCTGAGAAAACATATGCGTAAAAATAGCTCGAATCGCTTCTTGCCCTTGGACTTCATTAAAGGGGTCTTTGAATAAAGCGTCTTTGGCATAGAGCTCTATAAGATGATCTATAGTCTCTGGCCTTAGATTTTCATAAGCCTGAATGAGTCGCTCAAGCATCATCAAATCTTCACAAATTTACGTACAAGATAAAAATAAAGTGGGTAAGGCAAGATTCTCAAAAACTTTAAAAAACGTGTAAAGCCTTTCGGGAAATGAATATCGAACTCGCCTCTTTTGATGCCTTGCAAAATCTCTTGGGCAGCGTGGGCACTACTAATTAGCCCGGGCATATAAAAATCATTTTTGGCCGTCGCTGGAGTTTCTACAAACCCAGGATTGATCATGTAAACATTAATATTCTTAGGCTGTAAGTCATAGAATAAAGTCTCACAAAAATTAATCATGGCAGCTTTGCTAGGACCATAGGCTAGTGCTTTAGGTAGGCCACTATAACCTGCCACGCTGCTGACAATGCCGATACCACCGTGACCACGTTCTAGCATTTTGGGAAGCACTGTTGCGACAGTCGCCATGGGTCCCATAACGTTCACATCCATAATGGGTTTGGCTTTCACTAATGTGAATTGCTCGGCACGTAGTGGTGTATATATACCTGAGACAAATAAGACTAAATCAATTTCGCCCCAACGTTGAATGAGCGTGTCATAACATGTTTGAATAGAAGCTGGATCGCTGACATCACAAGCCTGAACTTCAATACTGCTATTGGGATATTTGCTCTTAATGTCATTCAGTAATTCAGTGCGTCGCGCACTAATTGCAATCTGAGCGCCCTCTTCGATAAAAGCTTCTGCACAAGCAGCCCCTATGCCACTAGATGCGCCAATAATCCAAACACGCTGACCTGCAAAGCTAGAAATGGGTTTATTCAGAGGCATGATCAGGCTTCATGAGAGTCAGTTGAGCCACATTAATACTGTTTTCGGCAAAGCCCGCCGCACAGTACATCAGATACATACTCCACAGGCGTATAAAAGACTCATCAAAGCCTTGGTCTTTGACCGTATCTAAATTGGCCATAAACTTCTTATGCCAAAGGCATAGAGTTTTGAAGTAGTCTTGCCCGAAGCTATAAGTGTTGGTAACCATCAGCCCTGCTTTTTGCGCAGCCTTGCTAAAGGCCTGTACAGAAGGCAGCATGCCCCCTGGGAAAACATATTGTTGAATAAAGTCTGTGCCTTCACGATAGCGCTCAAATAAATCATCGGCAATCACAATGGTTTGAATGCAAGCTTTTTTGCCTGGTTTGAGGCACTGATATACGGTCTTGAAGTAAGTATCCCAGTATTGTTCACCGACAGCTTCAAACATTTCAATAGAAGCAATGCCATCATATTGATCCGTATGATCTCGGTAGTCGCGAATCAAAATTTGCGCACGCTCAGTTTGATGAATGCGTTGCGCACGTTCTTTGGCAAATTTAGCTTGTTCTTGAGAAATGGTTAAACAGTCAATGGCAATACCTTGTTGAGTAGCCACTTCCATCATGCCACCCCAGCCACAACCAATCTCTAGTAAACGATGCTCTTTAGAGATGCCCAGCTCATCGATGATGCGTTGGTATTTATTAATTTGCGCCTGAATCAGACTTTCATCTTCTTTTTTGAACAAGGCGCTGGAGTAAGTCATAGTGGGATCAAGCCACAGGGAGTAAAAAGCATTGCCAATGTCATAGTGAGCATGGATGTTCTTTTTGCTTCCAGATTTTGAGTTGCGGTTGAGCCAGTGTTTGATTTGGTAAGTCAATCGACCCCACCAACTACCGTAGATGACGCGCTCTATCGTACGGCGATTCTGCAAGAGTAGTCTAAGTAATGCTAGAAGATCTTTGGAGTCCCATAATTGATCGATATAGGCTTCACAAAAACCAATATCACCGGACTTGAGAGCTCTTTCACAGACCGCCCAATCATGGATTTTGATATGAGCATGATGACCATCTTGTTTGCCATAAAAAAACAAGATCTCATTGCTAGGAGTTTCGATTTCTAGCTGTCCATATTCGAGTCTATTTAACAGATTCAGAACAACTTTGGCATGCCAAGGCATGCTATTTAACGATAGATTTAATTCATTAATACTGCTACTCATTCGCTAACTCGCATGGTTGGGGGATTGGGTTTGCTATAAAACTTGACGCCTTTAATCCAGAGCTTCAACGCCTGCCAATGAATACGCAGAATAACACCGATACTCATCGCTGGGTAACGTAGTGCGGACCAGAATAATTGACCTAGGGCGATACTTTTTTCTGAGCCACTGATACTAGTAATTAATAGAGGGCCGTCATGATGGTATTCAATACGTGCGATGTGTTGGCCATTGAATGAGCCAAAGCGGAATAAGTATTTGCCTGCTACATCGCAAAATGGCGATACATGAAAAATCTTCTGGGCTTGCAAGGTTTCACCCCAGGCTATGGGGGCTAAATCAGGTTTTTTTAGAAAGTAACAGTGGCGCTCGCCAAAAGTATTATTGACCTCAGCCAAGATAGCTATTGTTTGCTTGTCTTTATTGGTATAAAACCAAAAACTCACAGGATTAAATACATATCCGAGTACACGCGGAAATGTATGTAGCCAGATTTCATCTAGCTCTGCATCGATGCCAAATTCTCGCGCTAGGTCTTGCGCCCACTTCAGCGAGTTTTGATCACCATTACCGTGGTCTTTGTCATAAAAGCTGAGCCAAGAAAATGAGTTATCGCCTAGGCCTAATTGAGCAATACCTGTTTTAGATTGAGCGCGAGCCATCATGGGGATGCGTAAATGAAAAACCCCATAGCGAAATTCATTTTGCACAGGCTTAAGCCTGGCGTGCCTGACAACACCAAAACAGATTGATGCTAGTTTCATGCAGCCTCAAATACTTCGGAGCTCGTATCAGTTTCTGTTGAATGAAGTTTTGTAAGCGCTTGTGCGACTAATTCACCGGAGCGCAGACCATCTTCATGAAAACCATAACCCGTCCAAGCACCACAGAACCAAGTATTTCTAACACCTTGGATGAGGCTTAATTGTTGCTGAGCTTCAATCGCTTTGGCATCGAATATAGGGTGCTCGTACTCAATTTCCATACGCTTTAGTCGTGCTTGTGGTTCTTTAACTGGATTTAAGCTCACCACCACGGCTTGATCTTTCCATGCCGCAGGTAGGGGTTGTAATTTGTTGATGAGATAGTTCACGCAGACTCTGCGATCTGCTAGTGTCGCTCGATTATTGGTGGTGTAGTTCCAAGCCGACCAGCAATTTTCATTTTGCGGCAAAAGACTTCTATCTGTATGAACTACAGCGCGATTTTTTTGATAGCGAACGGCCCCTAATATTTTTGCTTCATCGGGATGAGCATCTCCTAGCATATTCAGGGTTTGGTCACTATGAGAGGCAAAGATCACATGGTCATAGTGTTTGATTGAGTTATTCTCAGTCAATACCTCAATCGATTTGCCACGACGCACTGTCGTTACCTGATCTTTGATAATCTGAACACCTGATGCATTGAGTTTTGCCACGATACGTTTGACGTATTCTCGTGAGCCTCCGTTGACAGTCATCCATTGCGGACGGTCATTCACTTGAATCAAGCCATGGTTATGACAAAAACGAATCATGGTTGACATTGGAAATTCCAGCATTTGCTCAACTGGGCATGACCAAATGGCACCAATCATAGGCAAGAAGTACCAGTCCTTGAAGTATTGGCTGTAACGATTTTTGCTTAAAAAGTCAGCAACTGAATCATTCAGTTGATTCAGGGCGCCACTTTCTGCCAATTGCGTACATTGCTTATTAAAGCGCAGTATGTCAAAGACCATTTTGAGAAACTTTGGGTTATACAAGTTCTCTCTTTGGGCAAAGAGTGTGTTGAGATTAGTACCCGACCATTCCAATGGAGCTTCATTCTTTCTCGGAATCGATACTGAGAAAGTCATCTCGGAATTAGAGACAGGGACTTCGAGCTCATTAAAGAGTTTGACGAGACGCGGATAGGTGCGATGGTTGAATACTAAAAACCCCGTATCAATGCCATGTGTGACATCTTCTAGAGTTAAGTCAATGGTGTAGCTATGTCCGCCAATATGACGCTGACCTTCATAAAGATCAATCTCAAAATTCGATTCTTTACTGAGCGCATAGGCACATCCTAGGCCAGAGATACCTGCTCCAATGATGGCTATTTTCATATTGACTTTCGTTTAAATAGAAGAAAGCCACAAGACACCCCTGAGTCTAAAAAGGGAGGGAGAGAAATTGCTTGACTCAGTAGGCTTCATGTCTTGTGGCTAAAAGGGTTCACTGTTGCGGACCACACAGCCAGGCATAGGCTGAATGATTGTGAATAGATTCAAAGTTTTCAGAAGAAACTTCGTAATAGCTCACTTCTGGCATCTTTTGTAATTGGACTGCAATGTCTCTAACTAGATCTTCGACAAATTTTGGATTGTCATAGGCATACTCTGTGACATATTTTTCGTCAGGGCGCTTTAATAAGCCCCAGAGTTGGCAGGACGCAGCATTTTCTGCAATATCAATCAGGCGCTCAATCGGCATGGCTTGATTGATCTTTGTTTTCATGCTGATTAATGAGCGTTGATTATGCGCACCGTAGTCAGAAATCTTTTTGGAGCAAGGGCATAGGCTCGTGACAGGTACACGCACTTCTTGCTCGAGAGAGAAAACACCATCGACAGAACTGAGCGTATAAACCACGTCATAGTCTAGAAGGCTTTCTACCTTAGATATAGGAGCCACTTTATTAATAAAAATTGGAGCCGCAATCGTGATGTGTCCAGCATCTGCCTCTAAGCGATTGAGCATGCTTTCCATCATAGATTTCAGGCTTTCGTAATCGAGCGCAGCATGGTGACTTTGCAAGATTTCTAAAAAGCGTGACATATGCGTGCCTTTTAGATGTGCGGCTAAACGTACAGTCATATCAATCTGCGCAATTGTTGCCTGCGGCCCGTTGCTTAACTGAATTTGAATGGGGTGGCGAATGCTTTTCACCCCCACTTTTTGAATCACAATTTGACGTTCATCAGGGCTTGACTGAACATCGGGCAAGAAAAGTTTTTCTGGGGCGTTCATATCAGATTCCTATAGGATTTTTTCAATGTCTTTAATAAGAGACTTGCTGCTAGGTGAGGTCATGCTGCTGTAGGCATTGACCACATTACCCTGACGATCGATCAGGTACTTATAAAAATTCCAACGGGGTTTAGTACCTGATTTTTCAATCAGTAATTTGAATAGAGGGTTTGCATCTGCCCCAGATACTGAGCTTTTTGCAAACATAGGAAATTTGACGCCATAAGTGTTGTGGCAAAAATCAGCGATCTCTTTATTGTTACCGGGCTCTTGCTTACCAAAGTCATTGGATGGAAAGCCCAGAATTACAAGTCCACGGTCTTTATATTGTGCATAGAGCTTTTCTAAGCCCTCGTATTGACTTGTAAAACCACAGTAGCTTGCTGTGTTGACCACCAAAATAACCTTGCCCTGGTACTGGCAAAGATTTTGTGGCGCTTCATCTTGTAGGCGTGGGAAAGTAAACGAAAGTGAGCTTGGACAGGTCATGGCACTTGCTTCCTTAGGCCAGCTAAGTATCAATAGAGAAGAAATAATGAAGGTGTAGGCAGCCATGCGCACAAAAAATCCCCGGCCAGTCTTACGCTGGCTCTGTGGGGATCGGTCATCTATATTTGCGACCAACATGGGTTTTGTCTCCTCGACCCTTATAATTTCGCTAAATCCCATTAGACAAATAGGGTTTTTGTCTAGGGCAAATTTAGTACTTGTTCAGATATTAGCTAAAAAATAAAAAATATGCAAATTTTGTCTATGACAGTGTAGAATTTGTTCATCGACACCAAGTATTAACTTGGCGATACCCCATGAGTCATCACTTATGAATGTTAGGTTTACGAATTTGCCAGATATGCTCAGCATTGCAGCCGTTGAGCGAGATACAGGCATTGCTAAAGATACTTTAAGGGTTTGGGAGCGTCGTTACGGCTTCCCAAAGCCACTGCGCGATGCTAATGATGACCGTGTTTACCCCGCAGATCAGATAGAAAAGTTGCGCTTACTCAAGCGTTTACTTGATATTGGTCATCGCCCCGGCCGTATTGTTCCTTTGCCCATTGAGACTTTAAGAGAATTAGCCACACAGGGAATACAGACGCACGAACACAGCTCTGCGATGCCAGTCATTACCCAAGACGATATGAATCGTTACTTGGACTTATTGCGTTCACATCAAACCGAGGCCTTGCGCTTAGCGCTTTCAACCACATTAATGAAGATTGGTTTAGACCGCTTTGTAATAGATATTGTGGCCCCATTGATTAAGAACATAGGCGACTACTGGGCTAACGGCAAGATCGAGATTCATGAAGAACATTTGTTCACAGAACAAATCAAGCATCTTTTAAGAACGGCCATTAATTCTGTACCGAGGGGACATACGGGCCAGAATGAAGAGTTGGCACGCCCAAGAATTTTGTTAACAACCTTCCCACAAGAACAACACAGTTTAGGTTTGTTAATGGCTGAGGCGCTCATGGCTTTAGAGGGATGTGTCTGCGTATCTTTAGGTACACAAACACCTATTCTCGAAATAGCACAAGCTGCACGAGCACAAAAAGCAGATATCGTGGCTTTGTCATTTTCAACACAAATTAATCAAAACCAGGTGGTGGATGGTTTGAATGAGTTGAAGTCTAAGTTGGCTCCTGGCGTTGAGATATGGGCAGGTGGTGAGAACCAAGCGCTCAAGCGTCGTGCCCCGGACGGTATTCGTGTGATTGAGCAACTCCCAGATATATCTAACTACGTCAAAGAGTGGCGTCTCGTTCGCAATCAGTAAGCGGGGCTAGACGACTGATCGGGTTGATACTGGGGGATCAACTGGATCATCAATCGCCATTATTTACAAAAATAAATCAGCAAACTGACTCACTCGTGATGATTGAGTCATCTCATGAGGCTCAAACGGTTTGGTCTCATAAAGCCAGAATCGCCCTATTTTTTTCTGCGATGCGCCACTTTGCAGATGACATCAAAAGCAAAGCATATCCGCTCGAATACATTAAAACCAATGACGCACTAGTAGAGACATTAAGAGTCTATCTAAGAACACAAGGTGCTACAGAATTAATGGCCGTTGAACCTGGCGATTATCGAGTACAGCAAGAGATCGAACAAATGTGTCAGGCCGAGAAAATAGTATGCACATGGCTTGAAGATACGCATTTTTATTGCACAAAAAAGGAATTTGCTACTTGGGCTGACCAGAAGAAAGAGTTACGTCTTGAGTTTTTCTACCGCATGATGCGTAAGAAACATAATGTACTCATGGAGGGTGATGAACCCTTAGGTGGGCGTTGGAATTTTGATGACGAAAACCGTAAGCCGTACTCTAAGAAGGGGCCTGGCCTAATACCACCCCCTCTGTTTATTGAACCTGATGAGATTACGCAAAAAGTCATACAAGAGGTTCAAGAAAAGTTTGCAGATCATCCCGGCGAGCTCGATGATTTTACTTGGCCAGTGACGCGCAAAGATGCGCTGTTAGCTTTAGATGATTTTTTACAAAATCGTCTGATTCATTTCGGAGAGTATCAAGATGCGATGTGGACCCAAACCCCATTTGGTTGGCACTCGTTAATTTCAGCGGCTTTGAATCTCAAGTTGATCTCACCGCAAGAGCTTGTGGACAAGGTGGTTGCAGTAGGGCTTTTACAAAAAATTGACTTATCAACAATAGAGGGCTACGTCAGGCAGGTCATTGGTTGGCGTGAATTTATTAGAGGGATGTACTTCTTAGACATGCCTCATATGGCCCAAGCCAATTACTTTAAAAATACACGCACACTACCCAAATGGTATTGGACAGGACAAACAAAAATGGCCTGTATGCAAGACACAGTAGGTCAGACCTTGAGGTATGGTTATGCCCATCATATTCAAAGGCTGATGGTCTTGGGTAACTTTGCTTTATTGGCAGAGGTGATGCCGCAAGCAGTCGCTGATTGGTTTTTGGCCATCTATGTTGATGCGGTAGAGTGGGTTGAATTACCTAATGTGGCAGGGATGGCCTTATTTGCAAACGGGGGGCGTTTTACCAGTAAGCCTTATATTGCCAGCGGTGCCTACATTAAGCGGATGAGTAACTATTGTGGTGCTTGTCGATATAAATCAGAGCAAAGGTATGGTGACAATGCATGCCCATTTACCAATCTTTATTGGCATTTCTTGATCAAGAACCAACAAGACTTTAATAAAAATCCACGCATGAAATTGATGATGGCTAATCTCAATAAAATCAGCGAAGATGAGCAAAAAGAAATAGTGCTACATGCACAATCTATACTCTCTCATATCGATCAAATTTAAGGCCACTTAGCATAGACAGTCGTATGGACATTCATCAATTACCTGATCCCGACTTTGAGAAAAAAATCATTGCGCGTGAGAATTTGCAGGCAGTGTTAGCGAGCATACCAAGACCACTTGTTTTTACGAATGGGGTTTTTGATATTTTGCACAGGGGCCATGTCAGTTATTTGGCGCAAGCCAAAACCTTTGGTAAGAGCATGATGATTGGAGTCAATGCTGATGCTTCGGTCAAAATGTTGGGTAAAGGCGATGATCGACCATTAAATCGTGAAGATGATCGTATGGCCTTATTGGCCGCCTTACAGTCTGTTGATTACGTCACATTATTTACAGAAAAAACACCTGTAGAGCTCATCAAAATCATTCGTCCAGATATCTATATCAAGGGCGGGGATTATGACATTGCCACTCTAGAAGAAACGAAGTGTGTGGAGTCGTGGGGTGGTAAAGCTTATGCAATTCCATTTATTCATGATCGTTCTACAACTCAGTTAGTCAAGAAGATCAGACAATCTTAATCGGCCTTATTTTGTGGGCTAGCCCCAGGGGACTCAAACCAATGATTAATCCATTGTTGAGCGCCACTGGGATTAAAAAGCATAGTCAGGCTCAAGAAAGTCACTGCAATAATTAATAAGACTAGGACGATGCTTTTCTTCATGGATTTAGTTTTTTATGAAGACAGAGTAATCCTCTGAGAACGAGATCAGGAATTTGAATAACGGGCTGATTTAAGTGAGGGGCAATCCAAGAGGCATAGCCACCCGTTAGCACGATTTGACTGACGGTCTCATCTAGTTTGCTGATGAGCAACTCAACAGCTCCAATATGAGCTGCCAGAGTACCTTGTTGAATCGCTTCTTCGGTGCTGTTAGCCAAGCCAATTTGATTGGCAAAGGAATTTATTTTAGGTAGCTGACCGGTGGCATTGGCCAAGGCATTTTGCATGAGGCCAAGACCGGGAAGGATCAAGCCACCTCGATGTTCACCAGAAGAATCTAGTAGATCGATAGTGGTAGCTGTCCCAGCGCTGATAATCAGAAGATTTTGTGCAGGCATCAGAGCCTGGCTAGCCAGCAGATTGGCAAAGCGGTCGCTTCCGAGCTGCGCAATATTTTTATAGCTAGAGTGAAGTAAGTTTTTGTGTTGAGCTATGTATTGAATAGAGATGCCTGCGTATTCTTGAGAGAGGCGCTGGCTTAAGTTTTGCTGTAATGCATCACTGAGTACGCTAGATACATAAATATGTCGGATATCTTGACCTAAATTTAAATTTAGCCAAGTATGATTTTTAGGATCAATAGAGGCTGAATCAACACTCTTGACATCTGTGATCGGGGTCTCTATCGAAGCGTTCTCCTGACATATAGCCCACTTGAATTGACTATTGCCTGCGTCGATTAGTAAAAGACTCATGCCTGTTTCCTTAATGAGACATCTCCTGCCATGATTTTACGTATGCCCGTAGATGTCTTCAGTTCTAGTTGACCTTGTGTGTCAACACCCAAGGCAATGCCTGTGTCGATGACTTGGCCCTCTTGCACAATTTGACATTCGAGATTTTGAAATAAATGCCAACGATTCCATTCTGCCTGAAATTGGCTAAAGTCACCCTGTGCAAAATCTTGAAATAAATCAGCGAGCTCATCCAAGATGGCTCTAAAGAGATTTTCACGGACCAAATACCTTGGGTCGAGTATGTCAGATAAAGATCCAGCCTGATTAATAGAGCTATGTTGTGGTGTGCCTAGTAGGTTTAGACCAATACCTATAACGAGCCAATGTTGATTGGCCTGAGGACTGACCGCTTCAATCAGAATGCCCCCTACTTTTTGATTGTGTATATAAAGATCGTTAGGCCATTTGAGTCGGCAACCGCGAGCGTAGAGTTCCTCTTTGCTGATTGAGCACGCTTTAGCAATGCCTTGCCAGATTTTGAGGCCACAAGCTAGGCTCAATCCTGAGAGTTCTGCAAAGCTACGATAGATCGGGTGTGCCACAGAAAAAGTGAGTGATGTATGAGGATCGCTTAACCATGAGCGCCCCATTCTGCCTTTACCTGCAGTCTGTTCATCCACTAATAAAGCAGTGGCCTGATTTATGCTCTGGTTTCTAAGACCGTGAGCCAGTGCGTCATTGCTTGATGGGCTTGTTGCTAGGTGCTGAATCTGCCAATTTGTCCTCATAGGCATATTGTAGGTAGTATGTCAGTATGACGAGCAATTTTCGTAAACCGCAATTTATTCAATGGCCCGATTTGCCCATGCCCACGGCTAGGATGGCGTGCGTGGGTTATGTGTTGTTGATTATTTACGCGAGTCTTTATCCGTTTAACTTTAATTTACAAGTGGGGGTCGAGCAATTTGAATGGTTTTGGGCGCCGATTCCTCGCTACATCACTTCCTTTGACATATTTACCAATATCCTAGGTTACGTACCCTTAGGCTTTCTCTTGGTGTTTGCTTTGTATCCTCGTTCTCGTGGTTACCAAGCTTTGTGGATTGCACTATTAGTCGGCGGTTTGCTCTCTGGTGTGCTGGAGTCTTTGCAAACATGGTTAATGTCTAGAATTCCAAGTAATGTCGATTGGTGGGCTAATTTAGGGGGAGTGGCGATTGGCGCGCTCTTGGCCATGCCGATGGATCCTCGCTGGTTGTCGGGAACGGCCTTTCAAAGAAAAAGACATGAATGGTTTGGGCAGCGCTCCAGTGTTCTGATATTGATATTGGCATTTCCGTTTGCCCAAATTTATCCTCAAACTGCATGGCTTGCTATGGGAGATTTGCCTGATTGGCTCTGGAGTCCTAAGCTGTGGCGTGTGGATGTTAACTTTGCCAGTTTAGAAATTGCCACCACGATGATGGCTTGGCTTGCAGCATCATTGATTATTGCTTTGGCGATGCGTGATAGTGCCCCACGCTATCGTTTGCTCAGTGTGTTGCTCATCATGACTGTTTTGATGAAGGCTCTATTTGCCGGCATGCAATTTGGTATTGGGCGTTCTTTTGTCTGGTTAACCCCAGCAGCTCTATGGGGCATGATTTTTTCGAGCATTGTCCTGATGGCAATTTTGCAACTGAAAAGACGCTATATCTATCTACTGGCTATCCTCGCATTTATTTGTGTTCTGATTTTGGTCAATTTATTCCCCAAGAACCCATATTTCTTGGTGGCTTTGCAAGAGTGGCGCCAAGGGCGTTTGATACATTTCAACTCATTATTGTCATGGCTGGCCTGGCTGTGGCCTTTATTGGCAGCATTGTCTTTATTAAAAGGCTTAAAAACTAAGCCCTCGATATAATTTAAATATGAGCTACTACAAATACCATATGTTTTTCTGCCTCAATCAACGCCCTAACGGTGATGATTGTTGCGCCCTTCATCAAGCCCAAGAGCTTTTTGATTATGCAAAGAAGACTTGTAAAGCCTTAGGTTTGGATGGTGAGGGCAAGGTGCGTGTCAATAAGGCAGGTTGCTTAAACCGCTGTGCGCATGGTCCAGTGATGGTGGTTTATCCCGAGGGTGTTTGGTACACCGCTGTTGATCAGACCGATATTGATGAAATCATTCAAAGCCATTTCAAAGAAGGTCGTGTGGTCGAGCGTTTAGTCATTCAAGAATAAAAATATGTCACGCACAATCGCAGTTCATATTCAAGGTCCAGCCGGTAATATTGAGGCGTCATTAGATTTGCCAGATGGAGTGCGTCATGAGCCGCTTTCATTTAGACCCCGCGGTTTAGCTTTGGTGGCTCACCCTCACCCTCTTTTGGGTGGCACGATGGACAACAAGGTGGCGCAAACCTTAGCTCGCACTTTTACGCAATTGGGTTACATTAGTTTGCGACCTAATTTTCGTGGTGTGGGCGCCAGCGCAGGAACGCATGATGATGGCAAAGGCGAGACAGATGATTTGGTCTTTTTAATTCAATGGATGCGCGATAGTTTTAATTGGCAAGGCATTGATGAGATTAAAGAGCATGCCTGGACGCATCTCGTTGATGAATTACCCTTGGCTTTAGCGGGCTTCTCATTTGGTAGTTATGTCAGCAGTCACGTCGTGACGCGTCTGAACGAATTACAAATACCTCTAGAGCGTTTAATTATGGTGGGTTCTGCTACTTCGAAGTGGGAGGTGGCGCCAGTGCCTAAAGATACGATAGTGATCCATGGCGAAGTGGATGATGTCATTCCTTTGGCGAGTGTGCTTGATTGGGCTAGACCACAAGAATTGACTGTGCAGGTGATTCCTGGTGCTGATCACTTTTTCCACCGCAAACTACATTGCATTCGGGATTTGATTATTAGAGCTTGGCAGGGTCAGCCAGAGCCTAAGGCTTAAGATGGCAGAAATCTCAAAAGAAGAATCTCTCATTACCTATCCTTGTGCTTTTCCTATCAAGGTGATGGGTAAACATCAAGCTGGTTATTTAGAAGCGATCGTTTCTGTGGTCAAGCAGTTCGATCCTCAGTTTGATGAAAAGACTGTTGAACAAAGACCTTCTAAGCAGGGCAATTATCTCGGTTTAACGGTCACCGTATGGGTGACAAGTCGTGAGCAGTTGGATGAGTTGTATCGCACGCTATCGACACATCCCTTGGTGAGTGTGGTTCTTTGATGGATTGCAAGATTCAGTATTTGGGTCGGCAAGACTATCAGCCTATCTATGAGGCCATGCAGAACTTCACAAAAAATAGAGATAAACATACAGTCGATGAAATTTGGGTTTTAGAACATCCCCCTGTATTTACGCTAGGCCAAGCTGGAGATGAAAGTCATTTACTCCAGCGTGATACGCAGATTCCTTTAGTGCATATCAATCGTGGGGGTCAAATTACCTACCATGGCCCAGGGCAAGTGGTCGTTTATTTACTCCTGGATTTGAAGCGTCGCGGTATTTATGTCAAAGAGTTGGTGCATCGGATTGAGGCATCGATTATTCATACCCTAGCTGACTATGCAATCCTCTCAGAGCGCAAGTCGGGGGCTCCTGGGATCTATTTATCAGAATCGGCGCAGTTAAACCCAAGCTTTTGGGGGGCAAAAATAGCGGCTTTAGGTCTTAAAGTGAGTCAACACTGTTGCTATCACGGCTTAGCGCTCAACGTTAATATGGATTTAAGTCCTTTTGAGCAAATTAATCCCTGTGGTTATGCTGGTTTACGCACAGTTGATATGGCTACTATCGGAATTGTGGAAAAGGTTGATAATGTAGCTATTAAGCTTGTTTCTCATCTAGAAGCACAACTCAATCAGTAGTTAACTCATATGACTAAGTACGATCCAACTCAAAAACAGAAATCTGCCGATAAAACATCGCGGATACCCATCAAGATTGTTCCTCTGGAAGAAACCTTGAAGAAGCCGGATTGGATTCGAGTCAAGGCAGCATCTGGTAATTCCCGTTTTCATGAAATCAAGAAAATTCTCCGTGAGAACCAGTTAGTTACTGTTTGTGAAGAAGCGAGTTGCCCGAATATTGGCGAGTGTTTCGGTAAAGGTACAGCGACATTCATGATCATGGGTGATAAGTGCACCCGCCGTTGCCCATTTTGTGACGTAGGTCATGGCCGACCTGACCCGCTCGATGTGAATGAGCCCTCGAATTTGGCAAAAACAATTGCCGCTTTGAAGCTCTCTTATGTTGTCATTACCAGTGTGGATCGCGATGATTTGCGAGATGGTGGGGCGCAACACTTCGTCGATTGCATAACGCAAACCCGTGATTTATCACCTAATACGCGTATTGAGGTGCTCGTCCCTGACTTTAGGGGCCGCCTTGAAAAAGCTTTGGATATTTTTGCCAAGGGCTTGCCTGATGTGATGAACCATAATTTAGAGACTGTACCTCGCTTATACAAAGAAGCGCGTCCAGGCTCTGACTATATGCACTCTTTAAAGCTTCTGAAAGACTTTAAAGCGCTATATCCAACTATTGCAACCAAGAGTGGTCTGATGGTCGGCTTAGGTGAGACTGATGAAGAAATCTTGCAGGTCATGCAAGATATGCGTGAGCACAATATTGATATGCTCACTATTGGTCAATATTTAGCGCCATCGAACCATCATCTGCCAGTACGTCGTTATGTGCACCCAGACACATTTGCCATGTTTGAGAAAAAAGCTTATGAAATGGGCTTTACCCATGCGGCGGTCGGTGCGATGGTGCGTTCAAGCTACCACGCTGATGAGCAAGCTCATCAAGCGGGTGTCGTTTAATTAGATTTTTTCAGCCAGAGACTTTTCTAATAGTTGGTGAAAGCCTGACCAGTCAGGCTCACCAACATAGCGCTTGATAATCTTGCCTTTTTTATCGATTACCAATGTTGTAGGAGTCAGCTGAATTTTGCCAAAGGCTTTTGCAGCAGAGCCATCAGAGTCCATCGCTACCCGAAACGGTAGTTTGCGTGTTTCAGTAAAGTTCACCACATACATCGGTGGGTCATATGACATGGCAATAGCAACCATCTCTAAGCCAGCTGCTTGATACTTTTCATAAGTCTTTACTAAGTCGGGCATTTCTTTAACGCAGGTGGTGCAACTCGTGGCCCAAAAGTTAATCACAGTCACTTTACCCTTGAGTGTGTCTTGTGTGAGTGTTTGGCCATTCACTTCGGCAACTTTAAAAGTGGGCATACTTTGTTGAGTATTGGACTGGCAGCCCCAGAGGGTACTTACACAGATAAGACTAAAAATGATTTGATAGATTTTTTTCATGACAAGTCTTCTTCGCTCAAATGACCCAGAATAGGCATAATCATAGTTTATGCAAACACAAAGATCATTTTTGGCTAATTTCTACAAAGGTAGTGTGGCATTGTTGATGGCCATCGCATTGTCAGCTTGTACGCCTACCTATGATTGGCGCACAGTTAAATCTGATGATTTGCTGTTTGAGGCTTTGTATCCAGGTAAGCCTACTCGGGCAGAAAAAACCTTACTCATTGCCGACCAAAAAATTAAGATGACCATGGAAGCTGCTCGTGCCGGAGATGCACTTTATGCGGTTGGTGCGATACAGCTGACTAAAGAGCAGGCAAAGCTAGCCAATGAAGTGAGCACTTATTTGCAAAAGGGCATCTTAGCTAATCTTGGTAATCAAGATGAGCCGCTAGTGAGCCATAAAACAGTTCGTACTTTAGGTTCGCCCAGTTATGAGTTGCCCGCCAAGGAGTGGCAATTGAGCGGCCTTGGGCCTGATCAGAAAAAGAGAGTCATGATCGTGCGCCAAATACAAAGGCAATTTCCTGATGGCACCACCATGATTTATCAATTGAGTGTTTTGCAAAGCAATCTCAATGAGAAGAATACTCAAGAACATACAGAACAGCATCAGATGTTCCTCAACCAATTTAGGCCTTTTTAATCATTGAGGACTCATTTTGATTCAAGATAAAAGTCAAATTCGTGGGTTGGTAGCACTCAAGATTTTTCTTTTATTTGCCTTTGCTTATTTTTTGTCTTACGCCTTTCGCTCAATCAATGCAGTAATTGCCCCAGAGTTGGTCAATGACTTAGCCATTAGCAATACACAATTAGGTCTTTTATCTTCCGCCTACTTTATTGGTTTTGCATGTATGCAAATTCCTTTAGGGCTGGCAATGGATCGTTATGGCTCGCGCCGTACGGAAAGCATCTTATTGATCTTTGCCCTACTAGGGGCTATTACCTTTGCTTTCGCAGAAGACTTATATGGCTTGATGTTGGGCCGCTTATTTATTGGTGTGGGAGTCTCGGCTTGTTTGATGGCGGCTTTTACTGCCTATCGTCGTTGGTTTAAGTTAGAGCAACAAGGCCAGCTAGCCTCGGGTATGTTGGTCTTTGGTACCTTGGGCGCCCTACTGACGACAGTGCCAGTACAAATATCTTTGCCAGTGATTGGTTGGCGTGGCGTTTTTGTGGTGATGGCGGTTCTCGTCTTTATTGCCATGCTGGGTATTCGTTTTGGCTTGCCGCGATTTGATGATCATCCAAAGCATAATCAGGGTGAGCATGCCGAAGCATCCATGAGTCTTTGGCAAATTGTCAGACATCCTTTTTTCATCAGAATGTTGCCATTGGGTGTCATAAATCATGGTGGTTTCATGGCCTTACAGACTCTATGGATCGGGCCCTGGTTCATTTATGTGTCAGGCTTTGATCCTAAGCAGTCTGCGCAGATACTCTTTTTATTCAATGCTGCGATGTTGTGTGCTTATGCCTTTAATGCTTGGCTGATACCTAAAATTAATCTTAAAGGTGTACACACGATCTTGTACGTCAAATGGGCGTTGATGTTAAGTCTGGTACTGCAGTTTTTTGCTATTACCTCTACGAGCACACACGCTTGGATATTTTGGGTTGCGATGGCTGCGGCTTCAACAACTCATATCTTGGGACAAAGTACGGTGAGTACTGCTTTCCCGAAACAAAATGCTGGTGTAGCTAGCACAAGCTATAACCTGATTATTTTTATAGGAGCTTTCTTTGTCCAGTGGTTAATTGGTGTTGGATTGGATATTGCAACCAATTTAGAGCAAACAAAAGCAGATGCATTCAGACAAGTCTTTTTTGTTTTCTTTGTGATGCAGTTAGCGGCTTACCTATGGTTTTATTTTTATCCTAAGCCGCTAAAAAAGAACTTCCAAATACACGAATCACTTTGAGTTTTTTTCAAGCGCCGCGACTTTAGCTTCGAGCTCTTCTAACTTCGCACGTGTTTTTGCTAATACTTGCGTCTGAATATCAAATTCTTCGCGAGTCACTAAATCCATTTTTTGAAAACCTTGGGTCATTAGGCTGCGAACATTTTTTTCTAAATCTTTTGCAGGTGTTTGCTTGATCGCATCACTCACTTTGGATTGCATTTCATTAGCAATACTCTGCATTTTTTGTAAAACGTCTTGGGGATTCACGATCACTCCTTAGGAAAGCTACTTTTTACCAAATTAAAGCATAGCCGTCATGCACCAAAAAGATGCACCATTATGGTGAACGAAATATGCCCAACAAAAGTGCGGTTATTCATCGAAAAAGGATGACAATGAAACCATTCAATAAAAATAAATTTAACAAGTTATTGATATTTAATAAGAAAATTAAACTGGCACGCAGATTGCTTTAGTTCATTGCAAGGAATTTCCCTTGGATTGTTTATTAGGAGTGCAACAAATGAAAACTTACTTAACTCTCTCTGCAATCGCATTGGCTGCTGCAGCAACATTATCTTCAGGCGCTATGGCTCAAACAGCACCAGCCCCTGATTTCACAGTAACAGGTAACTTTGGTGTGACCAGTGACTACCGTTTCCGTGGTATTTCACAGAACAACCTAGATCCAGCGTTTCAAGGTGGCTTTGATGTAGCTCATAAGTCTGGTTTATATGTGGGTACATGGGGTTCGAATGTTTCTCAGTGGGCCGCAAGCACAACAGGTTCATTAGAAATGGATTTATATGGTGGTTATAAGACTGAAGTGGCTGGTGTGGGTGTTGATGTTGGCGCAATTGCATACAAATATCCAGGCACAACGAAGAGTTATAGATCTAATACAGAGGAAGCTTATGTGGGGTTGTCTTATGGACCAATCGTATTTAAGACTTCTTATGTGCTGAGTAAGAACTATTTTGCTAGTAATACTTCTTTTCCCAATCACAGCGCCCGCGGAACAATGTATTACGATCTGACAATAGCTCAAGAAATTGCCCCCAAGTTAACAGCATCCGCTCATGCTGGCAGAACAGAATATAAAGATCAAACTGGTACTGTAGGAAAAGTCTCTTACTCAGACTATAACGTTGGCTTGGCTTATGACCTTAATGGTTTTGTTTTAGGTGTGAAATATTTTTGGAATGATGTTAACGCTGGTACAAAATCATATGCGGGAGCTACATCAACAAATCCGAATCTCTACAAAGACGGCGTAGCCGTATCTCTAACCAAAGCTTTCTAATCTGGCGACCTCACGGAGAACCTCATGAAACTTATTACTGCAATCATCAAGCCTTTCAAGCTTGACGAGGTACGTGAGGCGCTATCAGAAGTTGGCGTCTCAGGTATTACCGTCACAGAAGTTAAAGGCTTTGGCCGACAAAAAGGTCACACCGAGTTATATCGTGGTGCTGAGTATGTTGTGGATTTTTTACCTAAGGTCAAAATCGAAGCTGCCGTTGATGACGGCATCGTCGAGCAAGCGATCGAAGCAATTGAGAAGTCTGCAAAAACCGGCAAGATTGGTGATGGCAAAATTTTCGTCTCGCCAATTGAACAAGTCATCCGCATTCGTACCGGTGAAACCGGTCAGTCTGCTCTATAAAGCGAGGTAAAAAATGACACATTGGATTAAACGTCTACTCGCAGCTGGTGCAGCAGCATTGGCTCTGGGTTCATTTAGTTTGGCGGTAAGTACACCTGCTTATGCACAAGATGCTAAAGCGACTGCAACAGCTCCCGCAGCTGCTACAGCCGCTACAGCTCCTGCTGCGCCAGCAGCCCCTGCCGCTGTTCCTAACAAAGGCGACACTGCTTGGATCATGATCTGTACAGCATTGGTCATTTTGATGACATTGCCTGGCCTAGGTTTGTTCTACGGTGGTTTGGTGCGTAGTAAGAATATGCTCTCCGTGCTCATGCAATGTATGGTGATCTTCTCTCTAATCGCTGTGCTGTGGGCTGTTTATGGCTACAGTATTGCGTTTACAGAAGGTGGCGCATTCTTTGGTGGTTTTGATCGTCTCTTCTTGGCTGGTTTGACCCCTGAATCTGTAGCTGCAACATTCAGCAAAGGCGTCGTGATTCCTGAGTACACATTCTTCTCATTCCAAGGCGCATTTGCCACTATCACTTGCTGTTTGATCATTGGTGCTTTTGCTGAACGTGCGAAGTTTGCTGCTGTATTGGCATTCATTGTTTTGTGGTTCACATTCAGCTATTTGCCAATCGCTCATATGGTTTGGTTCTGGCCAGGTCCTGATGCATTTACTGATGCAGCCGCCGCCGAAGCAGCCACAGCCGCTTCTGGTTTCTTGTTCCAAATGGGTGCTCTAGACTTTGCTGGCGGTACAGTCGTTCACATCAACGCTGCTGTTGCTGGTTTGGTAGGTGCTTATGTGATTGGCAAGCGTATTGGTTTCGGTAAAGAAGCCATGAAGCCTCATAGCCTCACATTAACCATGGTCGGTGCTTCATTGCTCTGGTTTGGTTGGTTTGGTTTCAATGCCGGTTCTGCGCTTGAAGCAACGGGTGGTGCTGCTCTAGCATTTGCCAACACATTCTTGGCTACTTCAGGCGCTGTACTCACTTGGACTTTGGGTGAGTGGCTGTCAAAAGGTAAGCCATCTATGTTGGGTGCTGCTTCTGGTGCCGTCGCTGGTTTGGTTGCTGTAACGCCTGCTGCAGGTTTTGTAGGCCCTATGGGTGCAATCATCATCGGTCTAGTTGCTGGCTTACTCTGCTTATGGGGTGTCAGTGGTCTCAAGCGCATGTTAGGTGCTGATGACAGCTTGGACGTGTTTGGTGTTCACGGCGTAGGCGGTATCTTAGGTGCCCTCTTAACAGGTGTATTTGCTTCTCCTGATCTAGGCGGTACTGGTATTTATGACTATGTTGCCAATGCTGTGTCTGCTGATTACTCAATTGCTGGCCAAGTATGGACTCAATTGAAAGCGGTACTCATCACGATTGTTTGGTCAGGCGTTGTTTCATTCATTGCCTACAAACTAGTTGATTTAGTGATTGGTTTGCGTGTTCCAGAAGAAGAGGAGCGCGAAGGTTTGGACATTACATCTCACGGCGAAACTGCCTACGAAGTGTAAGGTCGAGTATTTCTCTAGTTAGTGTGAAATAGCCCAGTTATTGCAGCGATTTCTGGGCAACTTTAAAGAGCGGATTCATAACGAACCCGCTCTTTTTTTATCTGACTTAGAATGACAGTATGGTTCCACATTTAATTACCGCACAGAATGGCCCTTTGCTTGAATTAGAAAGCAAGGTATTAGACGCAACCCCAGCGATTGAGCGTTGGTTTAGATTGGAGTGGCAAGAACATACGCCGCCCTTTTATTGCTCGGTAGATTTGCGTAATGCAGGCTTTAAGTTGGCCCCTGTAGATACCAATTTATTCCCAGGCGGGTTTAATAATCTTTCAGCAGACATGTTGCCATTGGCTGTGCAAGCCACCATGGCCTCGATTGAAAAGATCTGCCCAGACGCCAAGAACTTACTTTTGATTCCGGAAAAACACACACGTAATGTGTTTTATTTGCAAAACGTCGCACGCTTAGCGTCTATCTTGCGCCAAACAGGTCTGAATGTCCGTTTGGGCTCTTTAAGTGATGACATCAAAAAGCCTACCCCAGTCGATTTACCTGATGGTCAGAGATTGGTATTAGAGCCCTTGGTTCGGATAGGCATGAAGGGCCGTCGTCTTGGACTTAAAGATTTTGATCCCTGCACTATTCTTCTGAATAACGATTTGTCTGGCGGGGTGCCGCCCATTTTGGAGAATATTTACGAACAGTATTTATTGCCTCCATTACATGCGGGTTGGTCAACGCGTCGTAAATCGAATCACTTCAATGCCTATGACGATGTCGCTAAGAAGTTTGCTAAGGTCATAGACATTGATCCATGGATGGTCAATCCTTTTCATACGAAATGCGCTGGTATTAATTTCCATGAGCGTAAAGGCGAAGAGTGTTTGCAAGAAAGTGTCGATGCAATACTCAAAAAGATTGCCCGTAAATATCGCGAGTACGGTATTAAAGAAAAGCCCTATGTAATCGTCAAAGCTGATGCAGGCACTTACGGCATGGGCATCATGACTGTGAAAGATGCGTCAGAGGTCAAAGATCTGAATCGCAAGGACCGCAATAAGATGAGTGTGGTCAAGGACGGTCTTGAAGTCAGTGACATCTTGGTTCAAGAGGGTGTCTATACCTTTGAAAAGATTAATGAAGCAGTTGCTGAGCCTGTTGTATACATGATGGATCGTTATGTGGTCGGAGGTTTTTACCGTGTTCATACCGATCGTGGTGTTGATGAAAACCTCAACTCACCGGGTATGCATTTTGTGCCTTTGGCATTTGCGCACAATGCGATTCCAGATACTGCAGCTAAGCCAGGTGTGGCTGTGCCTAATCGCTTTTATCTATATGGTGTAGTTGCCCGATTAGCTTTACTGGCCGCATCGATTGAGTTAGAGAGAACGGACCCAGAGGCTGAATAAGATGCGCCTCCTATTTGTTGCAGACCCATTAGATGCCTTCAAGGTAGCCAAAGACAGTACTTTGGCTATGATGCGTGCTGCTAGCGCAAAGGGTCATGAAGTCTGGCATTGTGAGATTGATCAGATGAGCTATCTTGAGGGGGCTGTGAGATGCGCTGCGCAGCACTTAAATATCCTCACTGATACAACATTAGTCCCTTGGTATAAGGTGCAAAAGCAAAGCGTAGAGGCAGCCACATTTTTTGATGTGATTGTGATGCGTAAGGACCCTCCCTTTGATGTGGCCTATCTGACTGCTACATGGATGCTGGCTCAAGCTGAAAAAGAAGGCGCTATTGTTCTTAACAAGCCTCAAGCATTACGTGATCACTCTGAGAAGCTAGCTCTTTTAGAGTTCATGCAGTGGGCTCCGCCAACGATTGTGACGCATCGTGTCTCTGAGATACGTGAGTTTCATCAAAAACATCAAGACATCATCATTAAGCCCCTGGATGGTATGGGTGGCATGGGAGTGTTTCGGATTGGTGCAGATGGACTAAATTTGGCGAGCGTGGTGGAAACCTTGGGTCAGCATGGGCAAAAGGCTCTGATGGCTCAGCGCTTTATTCCTGAAATTAGTGAGGGAGATAAGCGTGTTCTTCTGATTGATGGCAAGGCAGTCCCGTATGCGCTAGCACGTATACCTCAGGCAGGCGAGGTGCGTGGTAACTTGGCTGCAGGTGGTGAGGCTCGGGCCCAAGCTTTAACAAACCGTGAAAAAGAAGTGGTTCAAGCCATTGGTCCACTCCTAGCAGCTAGAGGTTTACATCTGGTAGGTTTGGATTTTATTGGCGGTTATCTCACCGAGATTAATGTCACCAGTCCTACATGTTTTGTTGAAATTACTCAACAAACAGGTCATGATGTGGCTATCGAGTGGTTATCAAGTATTGAATCTAAATTTGCTTAAGTTTTAATCTTTATGGCTGGAATCCTACTTATTGCTCATGCTCCTTTAGCTTCGGCTTTAAAAGACTTTGCACGCCATGTCTATGGCGAGGTGCCTGATCGTATAGAGTCATTGGATGTCATGGCGCATGAGGATGCTAAGGTCACCTTAGAAAAAGCAAAAACGATAGCTTCAGCGATTCATACGGGTAATGGCTTGATTATTTTGACTGACATCATGGGCGCAACACCGGCCAATGTGGCCACGAAATTAGCGCACTTACCAGAATATGAGGGTCGTGTCAGAGTGTTAGCGGGAGTCAATTTGCCTATGCTCATGCGTGCCATTGCCTATCGCGCAGAGCCACTAGATACAGCGATACAAAAAGCGATGCATGGTGGCCAACAGGGAATAATCCCAATAGGACATCTTAATCAAACGGTTGATAATTCCAATACATAAAGTTTTAGGTTTCATATGCCCAGTGCCGATATCACCATCATTAATAAATTAGGTTTACATGCGAGAGCTTCTGCAAAGTTAACGCAAATGGCAGCTTTATATCCTTGCGAGGTATTTCTTAGTAAGGGGGGTCGTCGTGTCAACGCCAAAAGTATTATGGGCGTCATGATGCTCGCTGCAGGCTTAGGTAGTGTGGTGACTTTAGAGACTAGTGGCGAAAAAGAGCAGGAAGCTTTTGATGCTATCAAAGCCTTGATTGATGATCGTTTTGGAGAAGGGGAATAATTGGCTTTTAGTCTGCATGGCATTTCAGTGACCAATGGTATTGCCATTGGTCGTGCCCTGCGTATTGCCCCTTCGACACTGGATGTCTCACATCACCTCATTCCTGAAACAGGAGTTGCGGCTGAGCAACAACGTTTGCTGGACGCCTTTGAAATCGTTCGCCAAGAACTCAAGAATCTAAAAGTCAGTTTGCCATCCGGATCGCCTGAAGAAATGGGTGCTTTCTTGGATGTGCACGCCATGATCTTGTCAGATCCGATATTGACAGAGACACCTCTTGAGCTCATTCGTGACCAACGTTATAACGCCGAGTGGGCCTTGGCTCATCAGTTAGATAACTTGCTCAATCAATTTGCAGAGATACAAGACGATTATCTGCGTGAGAGAGCAGTAGATATTAAGCAAGTGGTTGAGCGTGTGATGAAGGTTTTACATCACGGTGAGGATCATCAAACCTTTGCCTCATTCTGCGCCACGGTATCAGACTCGCGCAAGCTCTCGGAGTTGATTGTGGTTGCCCACGATATTGCGCCACCTGACATGATGCGCTTTAAAGAGTTACAGTTCGGTGGCTTTGTGACAGATTTAGGGGGTAAGACCTCTCATACGGCGATTGTTGCCAGAAGTTTGGATATTCCTGCGGCGGTCGGTGTACGTAAAGCCAGTGATTTGATCAAGCAAGATGATTGGATCATTATTGATGCTGATCGTGGGGTTGTGATTGTCGACCCTAGCGATCTCGTTTTAGATGAATATCGTCATTTACAAAACCAAAGAAAGCTAGAAAAGAAGAAGCTTTTCAGACTTAAGCACACTCCTACATTGACATTGGATGGTGTAGCTATTGATTTAATGGCTAACGTGGAAATGCCTGATGATGCACCAGCAGCATTGGACTCTGGGGCGGTGGGTATTGGATTATTCCGTTCTGAATTTTTGTTCATGAACCGTCAAGGTCGTTTGCCCGATGAAGAAGAACAATATTGGGCATATAGAAAAACGGTCGAGGCTATGAAGGGCCTACCAGTCACAATCAGAACGATTGATATTGGTGCTGATAAGCCCCTCGATGGCGGTCAAAGTGCCAGCGATGCAGTTTCTCCAATGGGTTTAAGGGCAATACGTTGGTCTTTGTCGGAGCCCGATATGTTCTTGACTCAATTGAGAGCTATTTTGCGGGCTTCTGCTTATGGCCAAATGCGGATCTTAATTCCAATGCTGGCTCATGCCCAAGAGGTTGATCAAACACTGGAGTTGATTGCTGAGGCTAAGAAACAATTGGAAGACCGCTGCCAAGCATTTGATCCCAATATCCGAGTGGGCGCCATGATTGAGGTTCCTGCTGCCGCATTGGCACTATCGATCTTTATCAAGCGTTTGGATTTCATTTCGATTGGTACCAATGATTTGATTCAGTACACCTTGGCAATTGATCGTGCTGATAATGCGGTGGCTCACTTATATGATCCTTACCATCCTGCCGTTTTGCGTTTGATTGCTAGCGTGATTGCTCAAGCAAAGCGTGCGGGTGTACCAGTCTCGATTTGTGGGGAGATGGCTGGCGAGCTAGATATGACAAAAATTCTGCTGGGTATGGGTTTAACAGACTTTTCTATGCACTTTAATCAAATCCTATCCATCAAGAAAGAAATTCTGCGCTCTGATATTTCTAAGCTAAGAAGTGCTGTGCAAGAGCTATTAGAGCTCGATGAGGCTCATGAACAACTAGAGCTGATTGAAAAAATTAAGACGCTTTAGAGCACACAGGGCAGTCTAGACGCTTCTTAAGATGTATCTGATTCATCTCGTTACGCAAAGCATCCCACATCAGTAGGCGACTGCCTTTGGCGTGGCTTAGAGGTTCACCAAAACCACCTAGTATTTGTAATGCCTGAGCCGCTTGGAGTGTGCCAATAGTGCCGACCAAGGGAGAAAACACGCCCATCGTAGAGCATTTTGTTTCGACAAAATTTTCTTCTGGGGAAAACATACAGGCATAACAGGCAGATTGATCGATACGCGGATCAATCACCGTGATCTGGCCGTCAAAACGTATCGCCGCACCACTGACTAAAGGTTTTTTAAAGGCTACACAAGAGCGATTAATGAGTTGTCGTGTGGCGTAGTTATCCGTGCAATCGAGAACTACATCTACTGTGGGCAAAAGAGTATTCAGCAAATCACTATCTGCTTTTTGCTGATAAGTATGAACTTGGCAATTGGGATTAAGAGCCTCTAGCATTTGTTTGCCAGATACTACTTTTGCCATACCTACACTGGTATGACGATGCATGATTTGGCGTTGTAGATTCGTTAAATCGACCGCGTCATGATCAACGAGGCTGATCTGCCCTACTCCTGCTGCCGCTAAATAAGGGGCTGCAGCAGAACCTAATCCCCCAGCGCCAATGATGAGCACATGCGCATTGAGGATCCGCTCTTGTCCCTCAACGCCAATATCATCTAAAAGAATATGGCGTGAATAGCGGAGCAAATCCTCATCGTTCATCGTTTATTCGAGTTTGGATTTAGAGCGAACTACTTTTTGGCCTTTGAGGTGCGCTAAAGCTTGCTGCAACATAAAGTCCTCTGTCGTGCCAAATTCGGGTGGGCGACGTTTACGTTCTTTCTCTTTTTCTTCAGCGGACTTTTTGGCGTTCGCTTCTTCAATGCGTTGCAATTCTTCTAAGCGACGCTTTTCTCTCTCTTTGAGTAGCTTGTCTTCAGACGCCTGCTTGTTGCGTAAGTGTTTTTCGCTATCGATCTCACGAGTGATGAGTACATCATCAGGGTCGCCCTCTGGATTTTGATCCACCGCGATATCTGGTTTGATACCAAAAGCCTGAATCGATTTACCAGACGGAGTGAAGTAATAAGCCGTTGTGAGTTTTAAAGCGGTATCTGCGCTTAAAGGCCTGACGGTTTGTACAGAACCCTTACCAAAGGTGGTCTTACCCATGATGGTGGCGCGCTTGTGATCTTGTAGTGCACCTGCTACGATTTCTGAGGCAGAGGCAGAGAAGGCGTTTACGAGAACGACCATAGGAATATTTTTATAAGCAGCAGGCAGCCCGGCTAATGGATCGCTAGACTCAGATAGGCGATAGTTATTTTGATTCGCTTTAAATGTTTGTCTTGCATCGCTTGATTGACCGCGTGTAGAAACAATCGTGACATCGTTAGGCAAGAACGCTGCTGATACACCAACAGCACCCTGCAGAAGACCGCCACCGTTATTACGAAGATCAAGTACTAGACCTTTGATGGGGCCATTTTTCTCAGACAGCTCTTGCAATTTCTTTGCTAAATCTGGAACCGTTCTTTCTTGGAAGCTCGTAATACGAACCCATGCTAAGCCAGGTTCCATCATTTTTGCTTTGATGGATTGCACTTTAATTTCAGCGCGTGTAATGGTGACTGGGAAAGTGCGATCTTCACTCTTTCTGAAGATGGTGAGAGTAATTTTGGTGCCTGGCTCACCGCGCATGCGACGTACAGCCTGATCTAAAGTCATGCCGCGGACCGGTTTGTCATCGAGCCTTGTAATTAAATCGCCCGGCTGCAATCCGGCACGCGCAGCGGGAGTATCTTCAATCGGATTTAAGACTTTGACCAGCCCATCTTCAGAGGTAATTTCAATACCCAAGCCTGCGAAGCGACCTTGGGTATGTTCTTGCATTTCAGCAAAATCTTTCTTATCCAAAAATGAAGAGTGAGGATCAAGGCCGCTGACCATGCCTTTGATGGCATCTGTTAGGAGGCGCTTATCTTCTACAGGCTCAACGTAATCTCGTTTGATTTGTCCAAATACATTAGAGAGCGTGCGTAACTCATCGAGTGGCAAGTTAGAACTACCTTGCTGTGCAGTCGCTGAAAGTTGTAAGGTCAATGCAACACCGGCAATTAAGCCAGTGGTGACCAGGGCAGCGCTCTTAATGTATTTATACATATTATTTTTCTAGGTAAAAATGTCTTATAGGGTTTAAATCATCATCCAGCTCATATACCAATGGCGTACCGTTTGGAATATTGATATCCATGATATCGCTGTCAGAGACTTTGTCTAAATACTTTACTAGGGAACGAATACTATTGCCATGGGCTGCCACCAGAATCCTTTTGCCAGACTTGAGGGCGGGGGCAATAGACTCGTCCCACAGGGGAATGACGCGTGCCACGTTGTCTTTCAGACATTCGCCCAAGGGGATTTCTTCTTTTTTGAGCTTGGCGTAACGAGGGTCATTAAATGAGGTGCGTGGGTCACTGGGCTCTAAGAGCGGTGGGCGTACATCATAGGATCTGCGCCAAATATGCACTTGTTCATCACCATATTTAGCTGCAGTTTCGGCTTTATTGAGGCCAGCCAGTGCGCCATAGTGACGCTCATTTAAACGCCAGCTGTGTACGGTTGGGATCCAGAGTAGATCCATGGCATCTTTAACATGCCAAAGCGTGCGAATCGCTCTTTTGAGAACGGATGTGTAAGCGATATCAAAATCATACCCGTTCGCTTTAAGGCTTTTTCCAGCATTTATAGCTTGTTCAATGCCAGTCGGGGTAAGATCGACATCTACCCAGCCCGTAAAGCGGTTTTCAAGATTCCATTGAGATTCGCCGTGGCGGATTAAAACGAGTTGTTTCATAGTTACATTCTATAATTTGATGATGGATTTCTTTACAAATACAAATAATCTTCTACTGATAGCCACTCTAGTGACGTCTGGCCTAGCCCTGGCTCTGCCCAATATTTTAGGACGCATGAACCGTCAAATTTTGAGCGTTCATGAATCCGTTAAATTGGTCAATGAGCGTGGCGCACAGATTGTTGATGTACGAACTGTTGATGAGTTCAAAGCGGGCCATGTGGCCAAATCTAAGAACTTACCTGCTAAAGAGTTTGACAGTGACCTCAAAAACCTGAAGCTAGACGCGTCTAAGCCCGTTATTTTAGTGTGTTTGAGCGGGTCTCGGGCAAACAATTTGCTCGGTAAGTTCAAAAAAGCAGGCTTTGCTGAGGTAGCCTGTATGGATGGTGGTATTGCAGCATGGAAAGATGCTGGTTTGCCGCTCGTTAAATAGGATCGATATGCCTAGAATTACCATGTACAGCACACGTGTGTGCCCTTATTGCCAAATGGCGGAGCGTTTATTGGCTAACAAGGGGTTTGCGATAGACGAAAAGATCTTAGTCGACACAGAGCCGGGCAAAAGAGAAGAAATGATGGAGCGCACAGGTCGTCGAACCGTGCCACAAATTTTCATTGATGACACTCATGTGGGTGGTTTTGATGACTTATCTGCTCTTGATCGAGCAGGCAAACTAGACCCTTTACTCGGGAAATAACATAGGACTGATATGAGTGACACACAAAACGCAGCCAACGCTGCTGAGCAAGCCCCCAGTTTTCAGATTCAACGAATTTATTTAAAGGATCTATCACTAGAGCAGCCTAATGCACCACAAATCTTGCTCGAGCAAGAGGAACCACAATTAGAGGTACAGGTTGATATTGGTGCTTTGCGTTTGGATGACAATAATTTTCAGGTGACATTGATTGGTACTGTCACCACCAGAATCAAGGACAAGGTATTGTTTTTGGTTGAAGCACAACAGTCCGGCATCTTTGAAATCAGAAATATGCCAGAAGAACAAGTAGATCCTTTGTTAGGGATTGCTTGCCCAACTATTTTGTTTCCTTATTTGCGCTCCAATATTGCTGACATGATTAGCCGTGCTGGTTTCCAGCCTGTCCATTTGTCTGAGATTAACTTCCATGCTTTATACGAGCAGCGCTTGCAGCAAGCGGCATCTGGCCAAGCGGCTGCCAACCAAGAGAGTGGCATTATTTTGCCTAACTAATGATGCGAGTCATTGTTCTTGGGGCGGGTGCATGGGGTACGGCTTTAGCAATACATATTGCTAAGCACCAAGGTGTAGCTACCCTATGGATGCGCTCTGAGAATTTGGCTCAAGCATTAACTGGTTCTTCAGAAAACCAACAATATTTACCGGGAGTGAAGTTTCCTCCGGGTCTAAAAATCACATCAGATTTGGCAGCTTGTCAGATAAGTGCAGATGATCTGATTGTATTTGCCACGCCCTTAGCTGGGCTCAGTGAAACCGTTACTCGAGTACTCAATCTCAAAACAGCATGTCGCAATTGGATATGGGTATGTAAAGGTTTGGAGGCAAATACATCACGCCTACCCCATCAATTGATGGCTGATCTTTTGGGTGCTGCAGCATCGGAGTATCGCTTGGGTGTTCTCTCAGGCCCAAGTTTTGCTAAAGAGGTTGCGCAAGGTTTGCCATGCGCATTAACAGTGGCTTCCTCTTCGCAAACATTAATTCAAATGACGCAACAGGCTTTTCATCATGCTAATTTGCGGATCTACAGCACTCATGATGTGACGGGTGTTGAGCTAGGTGGTGCGATTAAAAACGTACTCGCGATTGCTACGGGTATTGCAGATGGAATAGGTTTGGGGCTCAATGCTCGCGCAGCTTTATTAACTCGTGGCTTAGCAGAGATGCGCCGCTTGATCGTTGCATGTGGTGGTGATGCTGAAACTGCTGTCGGTCTAACAGGTTTGGGTGATTTGATTTTGACGGCCACAGGAGACCTATCGCGTAATCGCCAAGTGGGTTTGGCCTTGGCCCAAGGCCAATCTTTAGAGAAAGTTTTGAATGATCTAGGGCATGTTGCCGAAGGTGTGCGCTGTGCTAGAGCCGTGCGTGAGTTAGCAACGCAAAAAGGCGTTGAGATGCCTATTACAAGTATGGTTTGTGAAGTTTTATTTAACCAACTCGAGCCACGCCTTGCGGTCAGTCATCTCATGGGGCGTGATGCCAAATCTGAAGGTCTTTAAATATGACCTTCATAGCCTAACTGTCGCCAGGCTTCATAAACCACAATCGCTACGGCATTCGATAGATTTAAGCTGCGACTCTCAGGTCGCATAGGTAGGCGCAAGAGTCGATCAGGCAAAAATTGATCACGAATCTCTTGGCTTAGGCCACGGGTTTCGGGGCCAAAAACCAAATAGTCTTTATCTTTAAATTGCGCTGTTGAATGTGTGGTACGTCCTTTGGTGCTTAAGCCATAGAGCGATACTTTTTCAGGTTGTTCACGATCTAAAAAATCCTGCCATGACTCATGCACTTTCATTTGAGCATACTCGTGATAATCCAAGCCTGCGCGTTTCATGCGGGCATCATCTAGAGGAAAGCCTAAAGGCTTAATGAGGTGCAAGGTGGCGCCTGTGTTGGCGCATAGACGAATAATGTTGCCAGTATTTGGGGGTATTTCAGGTTCTACGAGTACGACTTGAATCATGAGTGGTGGTCCTTAATAAAACCCAATTAATTACGCGTTGTGCACCATGAGATTTTAGTAGCTTTGCAATCTGATGGAGTGTGGCTCCTGTAGTCATCACATCATCAAAGACTATGACGGTTCGCTGATTGAGTTGATTGGCGAATTGGGGTTCAATGTGAAATAGATCGGATTGCTGTAAGCGTTCGATGCGACTTGCTTGTGCTTGATTCAGTGAGCTGTGCTTTCTATGCAGAATATGGGCATCACATGGGACGTCAGTTAAGCGACCGATTTTTTTTAGTATTTCCCAAGATTGATTAAAGCCCCGCTGCGCCAGTTTTTGCTGACTTAGTGGCACAGGTACTGCGATTGAATTCAAGCCTTGAAGAGTATTAATACTGTTTTGGTGACGCATGAACCAGGCTTTTGCTAGGCCCGTGTCATAAGCAATTTGTTTGGTGTACTTCAGAGATTGAACGGCCTTAGACCAAGCTGAGTCATAGTTATCTAAACACCAAGTTTCATCGAAAGCGAAAGCCATTCTTTTGCAAGCGATGCAAGTCATGTCCGCTTCGAGCGGGTGCGCACATTGTTTGCAGCGAGATAAGGATTGGCTCACTAGTTCTTTAGCGCATACCTTACAAATCGATTGGGATTGGTAACGTTGGCAAATAAGACATGCTGTAGGTAGGAGATAAAACATTAAGAAAAGTATACTGAGCGTGTGTCAGATACTTTGCTCACCCATCACTCTATGCCACCCTGGTTGGCTCAAGAAATAAGTCGGCGTCTAGCTGAAAAGCTTGAGTTCATTAAGCTCGCGCCCCATCAAATTTTGGTGAACCCTGATCTGGATTTAAAAAAAATTAAACCCTATTACCCAAAGAGTATTTTTTCTTCATTGGGTAGTTGTCATGCCAATGATTACCTGACACGCATGAAGCGCCGTTTGATGGGCTTGCCACTGGTGCACAGCCTAGATTCAAAAAGCAGATCTTGTGATCTTGTCCTATCTAATTTGGAATTACAGCATGCTTCATCCCCCACTGAATTAATTCAGGCCTGGCATACAGTTTTAAAGCCTGAAGCACTGCTGATGTTCACCTATCTAGGTCCTGATACTGCGCAGGAGCTCAAAAAAAGGGGCTTAGCACTTCATCCAAAATTTCAGACAACAGATATGCATAATGTGGGCGATGAATTGCTGCAAGCTGGATTTGCAGAGCCCGTGATGGATATGGAGTATCTCTACTTGGAGTATGAGAGCTCTGATCGTCTCATGAAGGACCTCTTATCGATGAGTCTTATTGAGGCACACGCAGCGCATTTAGATTTTTGGGCGGAACTGAGATTCCCGCTCAAAGTGACCTTGGAAGTCGTCTATGGCCATGCTTGGATGCCCAAGCAACTTTTGTCCAAAGCTAAAGATGGCGTGGCTAGCATTCGGCCGGAACAAATAATTAAGAAAATAAATTAAGTTAGCAAGCGCACACTTTTATTAAATAATAGGTGTATAGGTATATACCTCTAAAAAACCGATGAAATAATTGCGCTAGATCAAATTCAGCAAATATAATTCAGGGACTTAATTAAGAGTGAAATTCTGAAATATTTGTTTCAGAACGCGGATTTACATAATAGGAATAGAGAATGAAATCATTCAAATCATTGGCTTACGCAGCGATGGGTTTATTTGTTGCGATGCAAAGTAGCCTCGCTTTAGCGATCAATGACATGCCAGGTGGTCCTGCCCGTTATCAGTTAAACCTCACGCCAGCTGTGACTAAAGTGGCTGAAGAGGTGGCCTGGTTACATTGGATGATGTTGATTCTATGTACAGTCATTTTCGTGGCCGTATTTGGTGTGATGTTCTATTCGATTTATAAGCATCGCCGTTCATTGGGTCACAAAGCAGCTAACTTTCACGAGAGTACAACTGTAGAAATCATTTGGACAGTGGTACCTCTGTTAATTGTGATTGGTATGGCATTGCCAGCTACAAAGACTGTTGTGGCTATGAAAGACACAACGAATGCTGATATCACCATCAAGGTGACTGGTTATCAGTGGAAGTGGGGTTATGACTACATCAAGGGTGAAGGTGAAGGCATTTCTTTCTTGCAAACACTAACCACCCCACGTGATCAAATTAATAATCAAGCTCCCAAGAGCGATACCTATTTGATGGAAGTCGATAACGAGATGGTTGTTCCAGTCGGTAAAAAGATTCGTATGGTGACGACCGCCAATGACGTTATTCACTCATGGACAATCCCAGCCTTCGGTATTAAACAAGATGCTATCCCTGGATTTGTGCGCGATGCATGGTTCCGTGCTGAGAAAGTCGGTACATATCGTGGTCAATGTTCTGAGCTCTGCGGTAAAGAGCACGCATTCATGCCGATCGTAGTACGCGTTGTCAATGATGCCGAGTACACAGCGTGGGTGGATGAGACGAAGAAGAAATTAGCAGCTGCCGCTGATGATCCGACAAAGACATACACCATGGACGAGTTAAAGCAACGTGGTGAAAAAGTATATGCCGCCAACTGTGCAGCCTGTCACATGCCCAACGGTAAGGGTGCGGGCGCATTCCCTGGCTTAGATGGTTCTAAAGTTGTGTTGGGACCTAAAGATGCGCAGTACAAGATTCTTTTGCAAGGCAAGGGCGCTATGCCTAAGTGGACACAATTGAATGATGTTGAGCTGGCAGCTGTCATGACGTACACCCGTAATGCATGGGGTAATAAGACAGGCGAGCTCATTCAGCCAAAAGATTTCACAAGCGCACGCGCAGCTAAGTAAACAAATTAAATAAGGTAACTGGAGTATTTATGAGCACAGTCAGTCACGCACACGATCACGCACATGATCACGATCACGCCCATGACCATCCCCATGGATGGCGCAGATGGTTGTTTGCGACCAACCATAAGGATATCGGTACCTTATATTTGATCTTCTCATTCGTCAGCCTCTTGGCTGGTGGTGTGATGGCTCTATTGATTCGCTTGGAGTTATTCCAACCAGGCTTGCAATACATTCGTCCTGAGTTATTTAATCAGTTGACCACAATGCACGGCTTGGTGATGGTGTTTGGCGCCATCATGCCGGCTTTCGTGGGCTTTGCTAACTGGATGATTCCTCTGCAAGTCGGGGCCTCTGATATGGCCTTTGCGCGTATGAACAACTTCAGCTTCTGGATCATGCCAGTTGCTGCTACTTTGTTGCTCTCTTCATTCTTTGTACCTGGCGGTGCGACTGCTGCTGGTTGGACGCTGTATGCACCGTTATCTGTGCAAATGGGTCCTGGTATGGATATGGCGATTTTCGCGATTCACTTGATGGGTGCTTCCTCCATCATGGGATCGATTAACATCATCGTCACCATCTTGAACATGCGTGCCCCTGGCATGACATTGATGAAGATGCCTATGTTCTGCTGGACATGGTTAATTACTGCTTACTTGCTGATCGCTGTTATGCCTGTGTTGGCTGGCGCTATCACCATGGTGTTGACAGACCGCCATTTCGGTACAAGCTTCTTCTCAGCTGCAGGTGGTGGTGATCCTGTGATGTATCAGCATATCTTCTGGTTCTTCGGACACCCAGAGGTATACATCATGATCCTCCCAGCTTTCGGTATCGTTAGCCAAGTGATTCCAGCGTTCTCACGCAAGACATTGTTTGGTTACAGCTCAATGGTTTATGCAACAGCTTCGATTGCTATCTTGTCATTCATCGTCTGGGCGCACCATATGTTTGCAACAGGTATGCCAGTGACGGGCCAGTTGTTCTTCATGTATGCAACGATGTTGATTGCGGTTCCAACAGGCGTGAAGATCTTTAACTGGATCGCTACGATGTGGAAAGGTTCAATGACTTTTGAAACCCCAATGTTGTGGTCTATCGGTTTTATCTTCGTGTTTACGATGGGTGGTTTTACAGGTTTGATTTGTGCGATGGCTCCCATTGATATCATGATTCAAGATACATACTACGTTGTGGCTCACTTCCACTATGTATTGGTTGCTGGATCATTATTTGCGCTGTTTGCTGGTTTCTACTACTGGGCGCCTAAGTGGACTGGTTATATGGTCAACGAGTTCCGTGGCAAGGTCCACTTCTGGGGTTCAATGATTTTCTTTAACCTCACATTCTTCCCCATGCACTTCTTGGGCTTAGCTGGTATGCCACGTCGCTATGCTGACTATCCAGTTCAGTTTGCTGATTTCAACGCGATTGCCTCGATTGGTGGTTTGGGCTTTGGTTTGATGCAGGTTTACTTCTTGCTCTTCGTAGTTCTGCCAACTTATCGTGGTGGTGAGAAGGCGGCTGATAAGCCATGGGATGGCGCAGAAGGTTTGGAGTGGACTGTTCCATCACCAGCACCATTCCATACATTTGAAACTCCTCCAACAGTGAAGTAATTACTGTTCATGGCAGTGAATCAATCGACAAAAAATTCAGGCGCTAATAAGCGCCTGGGTTTTATTTTATTGACCGTAGTTCTTGCTTTCTTTATTGGTATCTTTGCCAAGAAAATCATATTAGGTTGATATGCAGAAGTTAGCCAACTACAACCGACAAATGCTCATTAAGCTAGCTGTCATTAGTACAGCGATGTTTGGTTTTGGCTATGCCTTGATTCCTATGTACCGTGTACTGTGTGAAGTGACAGGCATCAATGTGGTTACTAGCAAAAATGACTACGGTACACGTGCAGTCAAAGCAGTATCAAAGAATACGCAAGTCGATGAGTCACGTTTAATCACTGTAGAGTTTGATTCCAATACGCAAGGCCCATTTCGCTTTAGATCGGTCAAAAACTCAATGCAAGTTCACCCCGGTGAAATGGTGCAGGTTGTTTATGAGGTCGTGAATGTGCAAGGCAGACCTGTGTCAGCTCAAGCGATACCAAGTTATGCACCCAAGCAAGCTACACAGCACTTTACTAAGTTAGAGTGTTTTTGCTTTGAGCAGCAAACGCTCAAACCTAATGAGTCACGAGAAATGCCCGTTGTATTTATTATTGATCCAGCTTTGCCCAAGGATGTGAAGAACATTACTTTGTCTTACACCTTCTTTGAGGTGGGTCAAGGGCAAAAGCCTCTGACAGGTGAGCATCGTAATAAGCCATCAAGAATATGAACGCAGTGAAAAAACAGCAGGGCCCACTGCTCACATTTTTGATATCCATGAGAGCCATTTTGTGGGCTTTTTTGGGAGTAAGAAAAAAATCAGGTCAAGATGCTGATATGGCATCTTTGAGTTTTGTGCATATCATTTTGGCTGCTATTTTTGGCGCCATCGTGTTTATGACGATTTTGATTTTGATTGTTAATGCAGTAGTTAAGAGTTAATTTTTAGGAGAGAGAGTATGTCTTCGAGCAAAGCCCCATATTATTATGTACCGGGCCCAACACGTCACCCCATCGTGACCAGTATTGGTTTGGCTGGATTTGGCTTTGGTGCCTCATCATGGGTCAATGGTAGTACCTTTGGCATGATTCTCTGTCTAGCCGGTATTGTTTGGACTATTGCCTCCTTGTATTCATGGTTTGGTGATGCGATCAGTGAAGCTGAAGGTGGTCTCAATAGTGTGAACGTAGACGTTTCATATCGCTGGTCTATGAGCTGGTTCATCTTCTCTGAGATCATGTTCTTCGGTGCATTCTTCTCAGCTCTTTTCTATGCCCGTAGCATTGCGATGCCATGGTTGGCCGATATTGATAACAAATTATTGTGGCCTGATTTTGCTGCAGTATGGCCTAATGCTGGTCCTGCTGGTTTGGTTGATTCATTTACCACAATGGGTCCTTGGCCTATTCCAACAATCAATACTGCCTTATTGTTGCTTTCTGGTGTGACAGTCACTTGGGCTCACCATGCATTACGCGAAGGTAAGAGACAACAAGTTATTCAAGGTCTTGCAGCCACAGTAGCCTTGGGTGCGATTTTTATGGGCTTTCAGGTATACGAGTACATCCATGCCTACAATGACCTTAACTTGAAGTTGACTTCTGGTATTTACGGTTCAACATTCTTTATGTTGACTGGCTTCCATGGTTTCCACGTAACGATGGGTGCCATTATGTTGTTCGTCGTATTGATTCGTGTGATGAAGGGTCACTTCACGCCAGAGAATCACTTTGCTTTTGAGGGTGCCGCATGGTACTGGCACTTCGTAGACGTGGTTTGGTTGGGCTTGTATGTTGTTGTCTACTGGATGTAAATTCTAGTGAGCTCATTAAAAACGCCGCAGTAGCGGCGTTTTTTATAGATGCAATCAAGATAGCTAATGCTTATCGACTAATTTGAATACCTGTACTTTGAATGAGACCCATGGAGTGGGCGATCCATATACAGATAAATAAGGTGACCGATAAACCAATACGTAGCATCAAGGAATATACTGTTTTTGAGCTTTTACCTTTATCACGCATCATGAAAAATAGGGCTGAACCCAAGCTCGCGAGTATGCAGATAAAAGCAATTAAGATAATCCATTTCATAGGCCGTAATCGTAACACTCAATGATTCTCAAGCGTTTAATTTTCGATCGCTGGATAGCCACATTTGCCATGTTATTTGTGGTGATTGTGGCCTCTAGTCTAGGTCTGTGGCAAGTCGATCGTATGGGGCAAAAGATTCGTTTGGCTGAAGAGTTGGCACAAAAAGAGTCCGCTGCTCCATTATTGGCCCATGCGCGAGCCTGGACGCTTGAAGAAGCGCTTCATCGCAATATGGTCGTGAAGGGTGAGTTTTTAAAAGATGAGACGATATGGCTTGATAACCGACCTCATCCTCAAGGCCGGGATCCTAAAACAGGTGCAACCGTTGGTTTTTATGTACTGACGCCAGTACGTTTACTCCATAGTGGACAAATTCTCTGGGTTAACCGCGGCTGGGCGCCACGTAATATGATGCAGCGTGAAGCTTTACCCGAATTGGATACCCCTAGCGGCATCATAGAACTAGAAGGGGTGGTGTTTGCCCATGCGGCTAGGGTCATGAATTTAGGGTCTTCTGCAGTTTTGGCAGAAAAGACCAAAATTAAGCAAAATCTAGATTTGCTCGAAGAAGAAAAGCGTTTAGGTGTAACTCACCTGCCCTTTATTGTGCGCCAGAACTCTCACACACCGGATGGTTTAGTAAGAGATTGGGCGCCAGCGGATACAGGTGCAGACAAGCATCGGGGTTATGCTTTTCAATGGTTTTCTTTAGCAGCCTTGGCTGTTGTGTTTTGGGCGATGAGTGGTCTTTTAAGGAAAAAAAGTGACTAATAATGATTTAGATCCGTTGATCCCAGCGGCACCCAGTGAAAAGATCAGTGCGGGCACACGACGTGGTCGCATACAGATGATTCTGCTTTTATTGGTGTGCGCTTCTCCCGTGATTGCATCGTATTTCACTTTTTATGTGATCAAGCCAGAGGGCGGAAAACCCAAAGTAGGTCAATTGGTCGTTCCTGTACAGTCTTTCCCACTGCAGGCTGTTGAAAATCCACTGGTGGGTAAATGGACTGTACTGATTGCACGACCCGCCAAAGAATGTGTCACGGGTCAAGATGAATGTGTAACCGATTTACACACAGCGCGTCAGCTACGTTTGTCGATGGGGCGTGAGATGGCCCGTGTGCAAATCGTTTGGTTAGTCACTGATGATGCTGCGATTGATCCGGAGATTCAGAAGGCCTACGACAAAGAGGTGGCGGGATTTCATTATTTACGCTTGCCTAAGGATACGGAAAAAAGACAGGCCGTATTGGAATGGTTAGCCCGTGATGGAGCTGCTAAACAGTTACATTTACTCGATCCACGCGGCGATCGTATGATGCGTTTTGATTTAAATCCACAGACCCTAGATTTCAAGAGTATGTCTAAAGATTTAGAAAAGCTCTTGAAGTGGAATCCAATTGGCAAGGCGAGCTAAATGACTTGGGTTGCGTGGATACAGTTAGCCTTGATTGGTTTGGCCATAGCGGCGACCGTCATTTTTTTATTCTTACTAAAGAATAAAAATATCAATTTTTCAAGATTGGTATGGCTCACCGCTTTCTTTACATTTGATTTAATTCTGTTTGGCGCATTCACACGCCTCACAGATTCAGGCTTGGGATGTCCGGATTGGCCTGGTTGTTATGGCACCTCTAATCCTTTAGCAGCATTAACAGATATTCGCGCTGCCGAAGCGGCTATGCCAACTGGGCCGGTGACTCTGAGTAAAGCCTGGATTGAGATGCTGCATCGCTACTTTGCGATGGGTGTGGGTGTTCTCATTATTGCAATTTCTATTTGGGCATGGGTAAAGCGCCATGTTCTTGGCCCAAGGATCATGTGGACGAGTTTAGGTATTTTGATTTTGGTGTGTGTTCAAGGCGCCTTTGGTGCATGGACGGTGACCATGAAGCTTCAGCCCATTATCGTCACCATTCATCTGATGTTGGGTTTGTCTTTGCTAGCGAGTCTGGTTTATCTCTACACCCTATCTCAGTTAGATCAGGGTAGCTCTTGGCAAATGCGTGGAACCAAGGTGACTTATCCTAGTGTTTGGCTGGTATTGGCTTTTATTGCATTGATCATGCAAATCTTTTTGGGTGGTTGGGTGAGCACGAATTATGCAGTTCTTGCCTGTGAAGATTTTCCACTGTGTCATGGGCAATGGGTGCCGGTCATGGATATGAAGTCCGGCTTTCAGTTATGGCGTGAGCTGGGATTAACCAAGACTGGCGAGGTACTTGCTTTACCTGCTTTGGTGGCGATTCATTGGGTACATCGAGTCATGGCAATCTTTGTTTTAAGTATTTTGTTTGCGCTAGCCTATAAAGTGCATGGCTATGGTAAGAACACCCAGAGTGTGCGACATCAACATCTTGGCCTCATTTTGGCTTTCTTGGCTTTATTACAACTATTAACAGGCATGAGTAACATTATTTTGGATTGGCCTTTAATTGCCGCTCTGATGCATACGGGAGGTGCAGCTGCAATCTTGGTCGTCTTGGTGCGTTTGTTGCCACTCTCTAGGAGATTCTCGTGAGTTCACTATCGACACCACGTTGGCGACAATATTGGGCTTTGACTAAACCGCGAGTGACACAATTAGCGGTCTTTTGTGCAGTCATTGGTATGTTTTTGGCTTCACCAGGTATGGTGCCGTGGTCTATTTTGATTGGCGCTTCTGCGGGTATTTGGCTATTGGCCGGCGCAGCCTTTGCAATTAATTGTTTGGTTGAGCAACGTGTGGACGCTAAAATGCGCCGCACTTCCTGGCGACCCTCTGCCACTGGTGAAATCAGCGACCTCAAAATTTTGGCGTTTTCATTTGTGATTGGTGCCATGGGAATGTTGCTATTGTGGCATTTTGCGAACCCGCTGACGATGTGGGCTACATTTGCAACGTTCATTGGTTACGCGATTATCTATACGCTCTTATTGAAACCTGCTACACCTCAAAACATTGTGATTGGGGGCTTGTCAGGAGCGATGCCGCCTGCATTGGGTTGGTGTGCAGTAGCTAATGAAATGCCTGCTGAGGCTTGGTTATTGGTGCTGATTATTTTTACTTGGACACCCCCGCATTTTTGGGCGCTCGCTTTATATCGTCGTGATGATTATGAGAAATCTGGCCTACCCATGCTGCCTGTTACGCATGGAGAAAAATTTACGCTTCTGCATATTTTGCTCTACACCCTCATATTAATAGCAGCCACTTTATTGCCATTCATCTATCGTATGAGCGGATATTTTTATTTAATCAGTGCGCTAGTTTTGGGACTTATGTTTATCTATTATGCAGTTGCTTTATTAAAAAACTATAGTGACGAGTTGGCGAAAAAGACTTTTAAATTTTCTATTTTGTATCTTGCGCTATTATTTGCTGCGCTACTCATCGATCACTATTTATGACTATGAATCAATCTCGACTACTGAAATATATACTTGCCAGCCTAACTGCTTTGGCTCTTATCGCTTGCGGTGAGAAGGCCTTGAAATTTAGTAATGTGGATATCACAGGCAGCAAGGCCTTTGGCACTGACTTCTCGCTGATGGATCATCATGGTCAAAAGAAAAGCCTTGCTGATTTTCGTGGCAAGGTTGTCGTGATGTTTTTTGGTTATACCCAGTGCCCTGATGTTTGTCCAACAACCATGAGCGAAATGCAGGCTGTGATTGAGTTGATGGGTAAAAAGGGTCAGCAGGTCCAAGTTTTGTTTGTGACAGTCGACCCCCAAAGAGATACTCAAGAATTATTGGCGCAGTATGTACCAGCATTTAATCCGACTTTCCTAGGTTTAAGACCTTCATCCAAGGAAGATTTAGAGAAAGTGACTAAGGACTTTAAAGTGTTTTACAACATAGTGCCTGGTAAGACTCCCAATAACTACACCATTGATCACACAGCGGGTAGTTATGTTTTTGATCCATCGGGACGCTTGCGTTTATTCCTCAAGCATCAGCAGAATCCGAAGTTGATTGCAGATGATTTATTGCAGCTATTGAAGTAAGGGTGCCAAGTCATTGCATATAAAAATAGCGCTGAGAAGCGCTATTTTTATTGATACGTTTGTAAGGCTGATTTCATTTTCTTTAATGCAAGAGACTCAAGCTGTCTGACCCGTTCAGCTGAAATATTGAATTCAGCAGCTAAATCATGAAGGGTTGCAGATGCTTTACCTTCGTCGTTCACATCGAGCCAGCGAGAGCGAATAATCCTTTGACTTCTAGGATCTAGCTGTGTCAGAGCCTCTTCAACACCTGCTGTTTGTAAATGATGGTACTCTTGTTTGGCAATCACCTCAGTAGGCTCATAGCGATGATCTTCAAGCCACTGAATAGGCGCAAAAGAGTGGTCATCATCAGAGTCGCTGCCTTCAATAGCTACATCGTTGGCAGTTAAGCGACTTTCCATCTCTTTGACGTCATCTACTTTGACATCCAGTGACTTCGCAAGATTTTGAATCTCATCTTGCGATAAAGGATTGAGTGTGGGCCGATTGCTGCGGAGATTGAAAAAAAGTTTGCGTTGCGCTTTAGTCGTTGCTACTTTAACTAAGCGCCAATTTCTTAAAATATATTCATGGATCTCAGCTTTGATCCAATGAATCGCATAAGTCACTAAGCGAACCCCTTGATTGGGATCATATTTTTTGACCGCTTTCATGAGCCCAATATTGCCTTCTTGAATCAGATCGGCATGTGGTAGGCCATAACCTAAGTACTGTCTAGCAATTGAAACCACCACTCTGAGGTGAGACATCACCAAGGCGCGAGCCGCGTCTAAGTCTTCTAGGTCCCGATATGATTTGGCTAAACGCAACTCTTCCTCTGCTGTGAGCATAGGCAGACGATTGACGCTAGCGATGTAGGACTCTAGGCTGCCAGCCTTGAGTTCAACGGGAAGTAATGGAGCAATTGCTGTCATACCGTTATATTAGCACTCCTACAATTAGAGTGCTAATTTTTTAAAACATTGATTTTATTGAGTATTTATTGTTTTGGCAGTAATAATTCTGCAAATTGAGGGGCATAAAAGGGTTTTAAATCTGCCATTTGCTCGCCAAGGCCTAAAGCCAAAACATGGATGGGTTTGCTATGAAATTCTTGGGCAATCGCGCACAGTACGCCACCTTTAGCGGTACCGTCTAATTTGGTAATCACGAGAGAATTGAGCTCTAAAGCCTGATCAAAGGCTTTGACTTGCATGAGCGCATTTTGTCCCGTATTGCCATCAATCACTAGGATAGTTTCATGGGGTGCACCATCTAGCGCCTTACCAATCACTTTTTTGACCTTCTTGAGCTCGTCCATGAGATGGTTTTGTGTCGAAAGGCGACCGGCAGTATCAATAATGACCACATCACTGCCTCTAGCAATGCCTGCCTTCACTGCGTCGTGTGCTACTGCTGCCGCATCACCGCCATCTTGGGTAATCACGGTGACTTGGTTACGTTCACCCCAAACTTTGAGTTGATCCTTAGCGGCCGCTCTAAATGTGTCCCCAGCGCCTAAAAGCACACTCAGGCCACGTTTTTGAAAGTGATGGCAAAGCTTGCCGATGCTGGTCGTTTTCCCGGCTCCATTAACCCCTACAACTAATAAAACAATCGGTTTGTGGTTAATATCACTAAGGAGTGGGTTATGTGGATGTTCTAATGGCTTGAGTAATGACTCAATATGAAGCTTTAAGAGTTGTCGCAACTCATCGACACTGTCTACACCCTGCTCTTTCGCTGATTTTTTAAGTTGTTCAAGTAATACTTGGGTGGCAGGAATGCCTACATCGCCTAATAAAAGGCTTTCCTCTAGATCCTCGAACCACTGATCGTCGCATTTTTGTCTGGTGAATAATTTAGAGAGGGTTTTACCGAGTCCGAACATGATGGCTACAATTAAAAGACTATGAGCATATTATCAAGCATCAGCACCTCTTTGGCCCTTTTTTGTTTGGGTTTATCTCTTACGCTGACAGCCCAAGCCAATACATTTGAGACTGTAATGGCTAATGGCATGAAGGTGATTGTGAAAGAAGATAAGCGAGCCCCTACAGTGGTTCACATGGTTTGGTATCGCGCCGGCTCGATCGATGAGGTCAATGGTAAGACTGGTGTGGCTCATGTCTTAGAGCACATGATGTTCAAGGGCACAAAGAATTTAAAGCCTGGTGATTTTTCAAAGAAAGTCGCGGAGGTGGGTGGTCGAGATAACGCCTTCACAAGCAAAGATTACACAGCCTATTTTCAGCAAATTGAAAAAAGTCACTTGCCCAAAATGATGGCTCTTGAAGCTGAGCGCCTACAGCATTTACGTATTTCAGAAGAAGAGTTCAAAAAAGAAATCCAAGTGGTGATGGAAGAGCGTCGCTTGAGGACTGATGATCAGGCACAAGCTATTTTGTATGAACAATTATTAGCAAATGCTTTTGTCAACTCGCCCTATCGTCGCCCCATCATTGGATGGATGGATGATTTGAAGAATATGACTTACCGAGATGCATGGCAGTGGTATCAGGATTGGTATGCCCCTAATAACGCTATTTTGGTGGTCGCTGGCGATGTGGATGCTAAAGAAGTATTTCGTCTAGCTGAGCAATATTATGGGGTGGTCCCCTCTAAGAAATTACCTGACAGAAAGCCTCAAGAAGAAATTCGTCAAATAGGTAAAAAACACATTACTGTTAAGGCGCCTGCAGAAAATCAACAACTCATGATGGCGTGGAAAGTACCTAAATTAGAGGCCAATGATTTAGAAAATATTGAGCCTTACGCATTAGCTGTTTTATCAGGAATTCTGGATGGTTACACCAATGCGCGCCTGAATAAATCCATGGTGAAGGAGCAGCGCTTAGCCAATAGTGTTGATGCCTATTATGAGATGTCTGCCCGTGGCCCCCAGTTATTCATCATTGGAGCTAGCTTATCGAAGCAACAACAGATCAGCGTGGCGGATCAGGCAATTCGTAAAGCTTTGTCTGAGATAGCGCAAAAAGGCGTGAGGGATTCTGAATTAAAGCGTGTGCAAGCTCAAATCATTTCCTCACAAATTTACAAGCGTGATTCTGTGTTTGCTCAAGCTATGGAAATTGGTATGACAGAGATCGTTGGTATTTCATGGCGTGAAAAAGATCAAATTCTGGAGCGCTTACAAAGAGTTAAGTCCTTAGACATTCAGCGCGTGATTCAAAAATATTTTATTGATGATGCCTTAACTGTAGCCGTACTTGATCCGCAGCCATTGGCACAGTCAAGTCAGCCACGGGCGACTATTCCTGGAGGGAGACATTAATGTTGCGTCAATGGCTAGTTGCTGGCGTCACTTTTTTATTGAGTACTGCTGTTACGGCAGGTATACCGATTCAGAATTGGAAAACCCCATTAGGTATTGATGTTTATTTGGTTGAAGCCAAATCCATACCGATGATTGATATTCAGATTGATTTTATGGCGGGTAGTCTTTATGACCCACCAGGTCAGGCGGGCTTAGCGAGCATGACAGCCAGTATGCTGGATAAAGGTAGCCGCTTAAGCCAGAGTGTATTGTCAGAAGATCAGATTGCAGATGTTTGGGCTGATGAAGGAGCTGTGTTTGGCGCTAGTGCCTCAGCAGAGCGCGCCAGTATTCGTATTCGGACATTAAGTCAGGCTGATCGCCGACAAAGAGTTTTAAAAATTGCGCAGCAAATGCTGAAAGAACCTCTTTTCGATGAAAAGATTTTTCAGCGTGAACGTGAGCGTGTTATCGCCTCTTTAAGAGAATCCAACACTAAGCCAGAATCCATCCTATCCAAAGAATTTTCTAAAGCCCTCTATCCTAATCATCCTCGGGGTATAGATGTTACTGAACAAGATTTAAAAAATATTCAGGTAAAACATTTAAAGAGCTTTTATAGAAATTATTTTGTCCAAGACCAAGTGAAGGTCACGATTGTGGGTGATATTTCGCGTCAAGATGCACAACAGTTAGTTGATGATCTGCTAAGTCAGTTTCCACGTAATACGACTGTGAATCGTGATTTGCCACCGGTCAAAAAATTACCTGTAGATACGATGGCGAATCGAGAAAAGCGCATTGCTCATCCCTCGCAGCAAGCTCATATCACTATGGGGACTATCGCAATTACTAGAAACGATCCTGATTATTTCCCTTTGCTCGTTGGTAATTATGTTCTCGGCGGTGGGGGTTTCGTATCTAGACTCGTTAAAGAGGTTAGAGAAAAGCGTGGCTTAGCCTATAGCGTATATAGCTATATTGCACCTGGTAAAGAGCCTGGCCCATTTGCTGCGGGTATGCAGACTCAGGTCGGCCAAATCCAAACAGCCTTAGATGTAATGCGTACTACGATTGGTGACTATGTGAACCAGGGGCCCACAGATGAGGAGTTAGCTGCTGCCAAAGCTAATTTGATCAATGGTTTTCCTTTACGCATTGATAGTAATCGAAAGCTTCTAGATAACGTAGCGAGTATTGCTTGGCTAGGCTTACCTTTAGATACCCTTGATCGTTGGACGCAAGAGGTGGCTAATGTCAATGCAGATCAAATTCGACAAGCGTTGAAGAAGCATATTCAAATGAACACGATGGTGACTGTCGTCGTTGGTGGGCCTTAATGAATGGGTAAGGTCAGAATTATTGGCGGTAGTTGGCGTGGGCGAGTTTTATTGGTCGAGGATGCACCTGGTCTAAGACCTTCTGCGGATCGTGTGCGTGAAACACTTTTTAATTTATTAGGTCAAGTTCTTGATGATCTAATTTGTGTTGATTGTTTTGCAGGAACAGGGGCTTTGGGTTTGGAGGCGCTCTCGCGAGGAGCTCGACAAGTCCATATTTTAGAAAAGGCCTCTAATGCTTTTAAAGCGCTGCAAAAAAATATCAGTTCATTCAAGCTAGAAGAGGTGGCTGGTGAGTTGATTTTGCAAAAAACAGATGCCCTAACTTACCTAGCAAAATTACCTTCTCAAGCTATTGATATCGTCTTTATAGACCCACCTTTTGCACAGCCTGAGCTATTGCAACAAGCTTTATTACAGGCCAAACGGATTTTAAGAGTAGGACCTAGTGCTGCTATTTACTTGGAGCACCCGAGTACATTGAAAATCGAGACGCTATTGACTGAATTAAAGCTTGATCAAGAACTTATAATCAAGCGTAGTATTCGATCTGGGCAAGCCATAGGCACCCTTTTAGTGCCAAAAACCATATAAACTAAGAAAAAAATCGAGGGAGTAAGTATGACAATAGCCGTATACCCAGGTACTTTTGACCCATTCACTCGTGGGCATGAGGATTTGGTACGTCGCGCCTCTTCAATTTTTGAAGAACTGGTGGTTGGAGTGGCTGATAGTCGTAATAAAAAACCCATTTTTACTTTAGATGAGCGTATTGATATAGCTAAAGAGGTTTTGAGTCACTACCCTAACGTTCGCGTTGAAGGTTTTAGTGGTTTATTGAAAGATTTCGTCAGAAAGAATAATGCCCGCGTGATTGTGCGTGGTTTGCGCGCAGTCTCTGATTTTGAGTATGAGTTTCAGATGGCCGGTATGAACCGCTATCTTTTACCCGATGTAGAAACATTGTTTTTAACCCCTTCCGATCAGTACCAATTTATTTCTGGTACATTTGTTCGTGAGATTGCTCTGCTGGGTGGTGACGTTAGTAAATTTGTTTTCCCATCAGTAGAGAAGTGGTTGGCAAAGAAGGTATAGGGAAGGTATAGGAATCGTAGATGGCTTTAATGATTACCGACGAATGTATTAATTGCGACGTTTGTGAGCCAGAGTGCCCCAACGATGCGATTTCTATGGGGCCGGAAATCTACATCATTGATCCTAATAAATGTACTGAGTGTGTGGGGCATTACGACACCCCTCAATGCCGCCAAGTATGCCCAGTAGACTGTATCCCATTGCATCCTGATCATGTCGAAACCCAAGATCAGTTGATGAGTAAATACTATCGTCTAACTGGCAAGCAGCCCAAAGTTATTTCTTAAGTATTCGAGTGCAGCTCTTGTGTGGCTAGCTGTATGTGGCCTGCAAAAATCTTGGGTAATACATGCACAAAAACCCCAATCGCGCGTTCTATTTCAATTTGCTGATCTTGATTGGGTGCGCTTAAAACAAAGTCGGCCACTTCCATGTGTTTACTTGCATCGGTCGCTCGTCGTGGATGCCCAATGCCTAAACGTAGGCGCCAGTAATCCTGTGTTCCAAGTTGCGCTGTAATGTCTTTTAAGCCGTTGTGGCCTCCAAGACCACCTGCCCATTTGAGTCTTGCGTTACCAGGTTCTAGATCTAGCTCATCATGCACAACCAGAATTTCGTTTGGATTGATTTTATGAAAACGCATTAGAGCGCTCACTGCCTGACCGCTGCGATTCATGAAGGTGTTAGGTTTTAGTAAATAGCATTCACCGGTAGGAGATTTAATTTTGCTAATCAAGCCATAGAACTTACTCTCTTCTTGCCAGCTACAGTGATGTGATTTAGCAATTTCATCCACTAACCAAAACCCAGCATTGTGCCGATCTTTAAGATGTTTATTGCCTGGATTACCTAAGCCGATGATGAGTTTGAACATAGCGATACTCTAGCGTATTTTTGCTGCACCAAGAAAAAACCCGCATGAAAAACATGCGGGTTTTGATCAAGCAAGAAAAAATTATTTCTTTTCTTCTTTAGCGGGTTCAGCGGCTGCTTCAGCTGGTGCTGCGCTAGCAGTTGGCTCCACGTTACCTGCAGGTACGCGTGCGTTAGCAATCACTGGGTTTTCATGATCGAGATGAGAAACCAAGGTTACACCCTTAGGTAAGGCAACATCTTTAACGTGAATGGATTGACCCACTTCTAATTTCGCCAAATCAACTTGGATGAACTCAGGCAAATCTGCTGGTAAACAGCTGATCTCAAGCTCAGTAGCTACGTGGCTGATAATGGCGCCACCTAATTTCACGGCTGGAGAAACTTCAGCGTTCGTGAAGTGTAAAGGCACCTTCATGTGAATCTTTTGTTTGGCGTCAACACGTTGGAAATCGATATGCAGAACCAATGGCTTAAATGGGTGCATTTGATAGTCACGCAACAAAGCTTTTTCGGTTTTGCCGGCAACTTCGATATCCAAAATAGATGAGTGAAACGCTTCTTTGCGCAAGGCGTGATAGAGCGCATTGTGGTCAAGCTCAATCGCTTTAGGGGCTTCTGTACCACCGTAAATAATGCCAGGCGTTTTGCCAGCATTGCGCAGGCGGCGGCTCGCACCCGTTCCCTGTACGCTTCTTTCAAAGGCTACAACTTTCATAGAAATACTCCAGTAAAAAATTAAAAAGGCCTTTCTCGTTCGCGACCAAGCGAGAAAAGCCCTCTATTCTAACTTAAAAGTATCTTAGAACTGTTTAAGTAATTGAAATTATTTATGAATCTGCAAAAAGAGACATCACTGAATCACCAGTATTGATGCGTGATAAGGTCTCGCCAAGCAGGGGTGCTATTGATAAGACTCTGATTTTATTGATCTTTTTGGCCTCATCACGCAATGGGATGGTGTCAGTAACGACTACTTCATCCAAGGCTGACTCGGCAATACGGTTGACGGCACCACCGGATAAGACTGGGTGGGTACAGTAGGCTACAACGCTTTTGGCACCACGCTCCTTCAGGACTTGCGCTGCCTTACAAAGCGTACCACCGGTATCAATCATGTCATCCATAATCACGCAGTGACGACCTTCTACTTCACCAATCACATGCATCACTTCTGACACATTTGCTTTAGGGCGGCGCTTATCAATGATGGCTAAGTCACAACCTAATTGTTTAGCAAGGGCGCGAGCACGAACTACGCCACCCACATCCGGAGAGACCACCAGTAGATCGGGACTCTTCTTGGCTTGCAAATCAGCGAGCAAGACCGGTGAGGCATAAATATTATCTACAGGGATATCAAAAAAACCTTGAATTTGATCGGCATGCAAATCCATAGTGAGTACACGCTCTACGCCAGCGACTTGCTGCAGCATATTGGCGACTAAGCGGGCAGAGATTGCAACACGCGCTGAGCGCGGACGACGATCCTGACGAGCATAACCAAAATAAGGAATCACAGCAGTAATGCGTCCGGCAGATGCACGTTTGAGAGCATCAACCATGATCATGAGCTCCATCAGGTTGTCATTTGCGGGTGCGCAGGTGGACTGGAGGACTACCACGTGCTTACTACGCACGTTTTCTTGAATTTCTACTTGTATTTCACCGTCTGAGAAGCGGCCAACTTCGGCTTTGCCCAAAGGTAATTTGAGGTAGTCTGCGACTGATTTGGCAAGCGCTGGATTGGCATTGCCAGTAAAAACCATCATGGATTCATGTTGCATGGGGCCTCGTGTCATTTCTCAAGATAGGTGCATAGTGGATATGAGTGTATTGTAAGAGGTGGCAGGGGAGGAAGGACTCGAACCCTCGCATGCCGGAATCAAAATCCGGTGCCTTAACCAACTTGGCGACTCCCCTGTAGTCTTAACTCCTATAGAACGGTATTGTATGCCGGATGTTGCTCAACACTCCAACAAACAAAACCTATCCACTGATCAGGTAGTTGCGCTAGTAATTGATTAGCTAATTCGGGCGCCATTTGGGCAAACACCGTACTTCCGGATCCAGACATCTTTGGGTAAGTGTTTGGAGCCTTTGTTTTTAGCCATTCAATTGCACGAGCAACTTCTGGGTGTCTCTGAACAGCCACTTTTTCACAGTCATTGTTGCCAAACTCTGGGAGGTGAGCCCGTTCAGATAAGTCTGAGATTGTAACCTTAGGGTGATTCCTAGTCAAATTCCTGTCTGAGAATATCTCAGAGGTAGCAATGTGTACTTGAGGGTAAATCAAGAGAAAACATGACTTTTCAAGCTTGATTTCTTGAAGTTTTTCACCAATTCCTTGTGCAAACGCATTTTTCCCAAAAATAAAAAATGGCACATCTGCGCCTAGTTGGAGGCCAAGATCTGCCAGTTTTTCTCGATTTAAGTTCGTCCTCCAAAGTTGATTTAAGGCGATTAACACGGTCGCGGCATCAGAGGATCCGCCACCTAGGCCTGCACCCATAGGAATCATTTTTTTGATGGATAGATTGCAACCTAGTGCAGTCTGCGTGTGTGACTGTAAGAGTTTTGCAGCACGAATCATCAAGTCCTGATCTTCGGGAACGGTATCTAAACCTGCTTGACGAGTAATTACACCATCATCTCTTAGCTCAATTGAAATCTCATCACATAAATCGATCATCTGAAACACGGTTTCAAGGAGATGATAGCCATCAGGTCTTTGACCGACGATATGCAAAAAGCGATTGATCTTGGCTGGAGCCAGAAAGACTGTCGATTTATTCATCAATGGGGTCAAAAATTAAGCGAACATCAATTTGCGTAGGCCCATTGATTCTTTTGAGATCCATGCGAAGTAATTGGTGCTTGTCATTCCACTGGTAAGTCATTTCCCAGTTGTCTTGTATCAAGCGTTGTGTGCGGTTCATTGCATCGCGCGTTAGCGTTGAGCTGGCGCCGACTCTAGGTAGGCCGCTGAGCCAGTTAGCCAGCCCTCTTGCAGGTAGCGGTAGGCCCAAGTAGTTCTGTACAAGCGTATCCGCGTCATGGGCTTCATAAACACCCTTACCATCGTCAAGCTTAGCGCTCGATGGACCAATAGTAATTTTGGCTAGGGCTCCACCCACCGGGTTTCTTAAATCCAAAATATCAAACTGACCATCATGGCTGAGTGTAAAACTACCTGTGCCCCCCTGTTGGCTCTGATTATTTGCAGTCACTTTGACGGCAAAGCGACCATCCCATAATTTATTTTGTTTGACTGGGACGCGATCGGGTTGAAGTCTTTGAATAGTCTCGAGCAAGGTTTTATTGCTAGCATCCAGTTCTTCTGAGGCCCGCCAAATACGCTCTGCGGCATCTCGTTCACCAAGCACAAAGTGAACTTCTCCAAGGTGTGCCCCAATTTCAGCCTCGGGTTTCATCGAAAAAGCTTTTTTAAGCTGTGATAAAGCCAATTGATTTTTACCTAGGCGATAGTTCACCCAAGCCAGGCTATCTAAGATGTAGGGATCATCGGGTTTGAGTTGATGCGCCTTGTTAATGAGGTTATAGGCATCATTAAGAAGGATGCCGCGATCTGCATAAGAGTACCCCAGGGCATTGAGCGCGCTGACATTATTGGGTTCTTTTTTCAGAATCTGCTTAAGCGCATTTTCCATGACACCAATACGATTGGCTTTTTCGGCTGATAGAGCAAATGTATAGAGGAGGTCGTTATCTTTAATTTTTTGATAAGACGGCAGAACAATTTCAAAGAAGCTAACCCATGCCGCATCACTACTGCTAAAGCGATTGAGTATTTCTCGCCAGCCGGCAATTAACTTTTCTTGTTCGGCCACTGTTTTGCTAGCTAGTAAGCGAGCACGTGCCGGCCCAATGCTCTCTGACCAGCGCTGGTTAAGCATCAATAGCGTGACAAAAATGTCTTTACCTTCTTTGGGGTTAAGCTCATCAAATGTTCGGGCTGCTTCCAGTGCGAGATCGGCAGCATTTCCGGCGATGGCAATTTCCATCGCTCGTTGCGCCATGCGAAAGTCTTTTGTACTCTTAGCCAAACTCATGTAGGTTTGGTAAGCCGCTGATGCCTCACCCCGTTGGAGCGCGATCTCAGAGGCCAGTATTTGGAAAACCTCTTCTGGTTTGGCGGCAAACCCTGAAGCCGGGCTGACGCTGATCAATCCTGCGATGAGAAGGGATAAAGGTTTTAAGTAATAGCGCATCTGCACATTCTAATCGCTCAGCCTACAATTGGAATATGCCAGAATTACCAGAAGTCGAAGTGACACGCCAAGGAGTGGAGCCCCATTTAGTGGGAGAGCGTGTCAATGCCGTCCATATATATGATGGTCGCTTGCGTTGGCCAGTACCTAAAAATCTCTCAAAATATATTGTTGGTGAAGTGCTAGAGAGTATTACGCGTCGTGGTAAATACCTTTTACTGCGCTTTTCAAATGGCTATCTCATTATTCATTTAGGTATGACGGGTGTCTTGCGCGTGTTACATGCCAAAGAGGAGCTTAAAAAGCACGACCGAATTGAAATCGTTTTTGGTAAAAAACATTTACGTTTTCACGACCCTAGGAAATTTGGTGCGGTGTTGTGGCACGACGATGAGAAAGGAGAGATCGAGAATCATCCTTTGCTTAAGAAGTTAGGCGTTGAACCCTTTTCTAGTGAGTTTTCTGGACAGGCTGCTGCAGATTTACTTTACAACCACAGCCGCGGTCGTTCGATTGCCATCAAGCAATGGCTGCTCTCTGGGGCAGCGGTGGTGGGTGTGGGCAATATATATTGTTCAGAAACTTTGTTTGAGGCTCGTATTCATCCGCAAATGCCAGCAGGTCGTCTGACTCGTCCTAAAGCACAGCTTTTGGCAGAGGCCGTTCGTAAAGTTCTGTCGAAAGCCATCAAGGCAGGGGGTAGTACTCTCAAAGATTTTGTTAATGCAGACGGCGAGAGAGGTTACTTCATGATGCAAACAAAAGTTTACGATCGTGCTGGCTTAGCATGCCATGTCTGTAAAACCCCCATCCGTCAAATTGTTCAGGGTCAGCGCTCGACTTATTTTTGTCCTACATGCCAAAAGAGATAAATCGCTTTCCAAAACACTTTGCATTACGCCTGATTGATTGGCAAAAGAAAAGTGGGCGCCATGATTTGCCTTGGCAAAAAAGTACAGACCCCTATCGGGTCTGGTTATCAGAAATCATGCTGCAGCAGACTCAAGTGGCGACAGTGCTTGAGCGATATCCGCGGTTTCTTGAGCGTTTCCCAACGCTAAAAAGTTTGGCCCTAGCAAGTCAAGATGAGGTATTGGCGGAGTGGAGTGGCATGGGTTACTACAGCCGCGCTAGAAACTTGCATCGCTGTGCTCAAATCGTTTGGCATGAGTGGGGCGGGCAGTTTCCCGAGCATGTCGATGATTTAATAACTTTACCCGGCATCGGTCGATCGACTGCCGCTGCTATCGCAGTTTTTTCTTTTGGTAAAAAAGAGGCTATCTTAGATGGCAATGTGAAGCGGGTATTGAGTCGTTTGTCTGGGTTTGAGGGTGACTTATCAAAGAGTGGTGATACTCAGCTATTGTGGGATGCTGCAGAACAGTTGTTGCCTGAAACAGCGCAGCAATTGCGTAGTTATACCCAAGGGCTAATGGACTTTGGTGCCACGCTTTGTGTTCCCAAGGCTAAATGTCTGAGTGATTCTCAACAATGCCCTTTTGCACTTGAGTGCAAGGCTAAGCAAGAAAAACGCGTCTTAGAATTACCGCGCAAGATGAAGAGGGTCAAGGTTCAAGATCTGACCCTAGAGTGGTATATCCCTGTATTGGCTCGGAAAGTGTATTTGCAAAAAAGAGATGAGTCAGGGATTTGGGCAGGTATGTGGACCTTTCCTGAACAATTAAATAAGAAGTCAAATTCATCTTTAGAGTTAGAGCCTCTCGTGCATGTGTTGACGCATCGTCGCCTACAAATTTTGCGTACGGTCGTGCTAGGCGCAAAGCTCAAAGATGATGCAGTAGGACGTTGGTTTACCTATGAAGAAGCATTGGAACAGGCGATTCCTAAACCTGTCAAAGACACCTTAAAGAGTTTAATGAAGCTCGCGGTGACGCTTTAGGAGATAAAGCGTTTTTTGGCCTTGGTGTTTCTTCTTAAAATAGTCAAATAAGCAATTGACTAGATAGACTGAGCGATGTTGACCACCGGTGCATCCAATTGCGATAGTGAGATAACTACGGCGATCTGCCTGATAGTTGGGTAGCCACTTTTCTATAAAGCCTCGAATGTCATCGCCCATGGCTGATACATCGGCTTGTTCTTTCAAGAAGTTAGCCACCTCGATATCGTTACCGGTTAATGGTTTTAATTTTGGATCGTAATGAGGGTTCGGTAAGCACCGTACATCAAAGACTAAATCAGCATCCCGCGGTACCCCATGCTTAAAGCCAAAAGATTCGAATAAGAGGGTGAGCCCAGGATGGTCATCTTTGATTAGTTCAGAAATCCATGAACGCAGTGTATGAGATTTAATATGACTGGTATCAATGTTGTGCGCTGTCTCAGCTAAAGGAGCGAGTAATGAACGCTCTTTTTCAATTGCTTCTTCAAGGGCAACTTGAGGTGTGCGATGGTCGTCTGACTGAGAGAGGGGATGTCTGCGACGTGTTTCTGAGAAGCGTTGCACCAGTGTTTCAGTATTCGCATTCAGGAATAAGACTCGCACATCATGATCTTTGCTTAAGGCATCAATAATAGCTGGCAGACCAGTAATACTTTGGCCACGTCTAGCATCAATTGCAACGGCGATACGTTCACGTCCTTGTTGCTTTAGTGAATCAACAATACTTTGAATGAAGTCCACTGGTAAGTTATCGACACAATCATATCCAGCATCTTCTAAGGCATTGAGTGCGACTGATTTGCCAGAGCCAGAAATACCTGTGATAACAAAGACACGCATACTAGATGAGTTTTCCTTGCTGTTTGGGTTCCTCTGCAGCCATTAATTTACGCTGACGTTCCATGAAGTCTTTCAGGGTATCAATCCCGCGTAATTGCAAAATAGTATTACGTACTGCTGCTTCGACCAATACCGCTAAGTTGCGACCCGCGGCCACCTGAATTTTGACACTACGAATAGGAAGACCAAGCACGTCAATGGATTGCCCATCTATGGGTAAGCGTTCAAACTCACCATCATTACGTCTGACAAGTTGCACAATCAGGCGTAACTTCATGCGACGACGTACCGCAGTCTCACCAAAGATAGTCCGAATATCTAATAGACCTAGACCTCGAACCTCTAATAAATCTCTAAGAATTTGTGGGCAGCGTCCTTCGATATAGTCAGGACCTAAGCGGGCAAAATCAACTGCATCATCAGCTACCAAACCATGGCCGCGAGAGATAAGCTCTAGCCCTAATTCGCTTTTCCCTAGACCAGAATCACCTGTAATCAAAACGCCCATCCCTAAAATATCCATAAAAACACCGTGCATAGTGATTCTAGGAGCGCCAATTTTGGTGAGATAGCTGCGTAAGTGGTCGATGACTGTTGCAGCTGAAGTCGGCGTTTTAAAAAGGGGTGTTGATGATCGTTGGCAGTAAAGAATCAAATCTTCAGGTGTTTCGCAACCATCGGCTACGATCAGGCACGGAGGTTTGAGAGCAATTAAGCCGGCCAATTGACGTTTGCGGTTATCAACATCAAGCTTGTGATAGTAGTCCACCTCTGGGGTGCCAAATACTTGGAGGCGGTCTGGGTGGATTAGGTTTAAGTGACCAACTAAATCAGAAGAGGAGGACGCATTTTTGACTGCATCAGAATCAAATTTCTTATCAGCACCTTCGTGACCACTGATCCAGCTGAGTTTTAGCTCAGAAGAGTTGTCGTCAAACAGTGATTGAGCGGTGACCGCTTCAAGATTCAATGGTTGAGTCATGATTTCTGTTCAGTCAGGATGCTATAGATAGTTTCAGGATTGGTTTCGGTAAATAGTAGAGTTCTGCTTGTCTGGTCGGATAAGGTTTGCACGATTTGTGACAGGATATCTAAGTGAGCCTGCGAGGCTTGCTCGGGAACGAGCATCACCACAAACACTTGAACAGCTTGTTGATCGGGGGCCTTAAAGTCAATGCCGCGTTTTAGCCTAATAAAGCCAATATGCGCGTTTGCCAGATTTTGAATACGACCGTGAGGTATAGCGATTTGATGACCAAGTCCTGTAGAGCCCATACGCTCTCTGGACTCTAAAGATTCAATCACTTGTTTAGCAGGAACCTTGGTTTTTTGCTCAAAAAGTGTCCCTAGATATTGAAACAACTCTTTTGAGTTAGTTATTTCAATATCAAGAGAAATGTTACTAATATTTATAAGAGTTGCCAAAGCATTCATATATGTAATGCATTATATGATTGCCTTGGGGAAAATACTTAATTAATGGTTTTTCGGGCTTGCGTGGTGGTGGTTTTGGACCTTTTCCTTATGCTTGAGCACCTGGCGGTCTAGTTTATCGACCGCTAAATCCATGGCGTGATACATGTCGCCATGGTGAGCCTCGGCAAATAGGTCTTTGCCTTTGAGGTGAAGACTAATTTCTGCGTGATTGTGTAGATCTTTTTCTTTTTCGTTATTAATAGAGAGATTCACAGTGACGCTAATCACTTGGTCGAAGTGGTGAACAATCTTGGTCAGCTTGTTCTCTAGGTGAGAGCGCATCGCTGGTGTGATTTCAACATGATGACTATTGAGCTTCAAATTCATGTTTATTCCCTCTATATGTTTATTTTCTGCGCAAGTGAACAGCCGGGATGCGCAGTGACTCCCTGTATTTAGCAATGGTGCGACGTGCTACCACATAGCCTTTATCAGCCAGAAGATCAGCAATTTTTGAATCAGATAGCGGACTATCCGTGTCTTCCGCGCTCACCATATGTGCAATCAAGGCACGGATAGCGGTAGAAGATACTGACCCACCAGAGTCCGTGCTAATTTGGCTACCGAAGAAATATTTAAATTCAAAAGTACCTAGATGGGAGGCTAAGTATTTCTGGGTTGTGACACGCGAAATGGTTGATTCATGCATGCCTACGGTATCCGCAATTTCTTTAAGCACCATGGGGCGCATGGCAACTTCGCCGTGATTGAAGAAATTTTGTTGTCGATCCACGATTGCGTTAGCAACTTTTAGAATGGTTTCACTTCTTTGTAGCACATTTTTTACCAACCATCTAGCCTCTTGTAGTTTTTGTTGGATACCCTCACTGTTATCCCTATTTTTTGATGTGCCCAATATTTGGGCGTACTCATCATGAATCTTGATCTTAGGCATTGCTGCTGGATTAGGTATGGCACGCCAAGCCCCCTTGATTTTTTTGACAATCACTTCAGGAACAATGTAATTTTCTTGAGGCGCTTCAAAACTTATGCCAGGATTGGGGTTCAGTGTCTTGATGAATGCCACGGCGGCGTCTAATTCAGATTGATTGGCCTTCAGCTGACGTTTGAGTTTTGCCCAATCTTTTTGTGCCAAACTGGCAATGTGATGTTGGCAAATTTGTAGGGCCAATTGATGTACCCTGCTAGCTGGCAAAGACGCATTGCGAATTTGTAGACAAAGACATTCACTGAGGTCTCGAGCTCCGACACCGATGGGGTCAAGATGTTGTAAATGGGAGAGTGCGCGCTCTAATTGCTCCAAAGGAGTGCCGTCATCAAGATCGAGAAAGGTCAAGATTTCGGGAATAAAACTGTCGAGGCTTTCGTTGAGAAAACCTTTTTCATCTAGATTGCCTGCTAATAAACCCACTAAAGCTTTTTCCTGGGTATTGAGTCGTAATAATTGAATTTGTTCAAGCAGGTGGTCTAAAAGGGATCTATGGCTAGCGATTCTGGCAAAGCGATCTTCGTCTACCTCACTATCAACTGGGCCTTTGCTAGGTGCTACGCTGCGATGAGAGAGTTGAGCGATGGGTTCATATACCTCATCATCGAGTGAGCTATCAAATTCTAATAAAGGGTTTTCTTGCGCAGCCTGTAAGATTTCTTGCTCGAGCTCAACGGCCGATAACTGCAACAGTCGTATCGATTGTTGCAGCTGAGGTGTGAGAGCGAGATTTTGTGACTGTTTAAGTCCGAAGGACTGCTTCATTAGGCCATTTTAGACCTATGATTACTGCATTGGTATGAATTTTGCTTATGTAAATCTTACATGCGGAAGTTTTCGCCTAGATAGACTTTGCGAACTGCCTCATTACCAATAATTGATTGTGGTTCACCTGTGGCTAGAACGGTTCCTTCGCTGATGATGTAGGCGTAATCACAAATACCTAATGTTTCACGCACATTGTGGTCTGTAATCAAAACACCAATATTCCGATCTTTTAAGAAACTCACAATTTTTTGGATTTCTCCCACAGCAATCGGGTCAACGCCTGCGAAAGGTTCGTCTAGAAGAATAAATTTGGGTTTAGAAGCCAGTGCGCGAGCGATTTCTACACGACGACGCTCTCCGCCTGACAAAGACATGGCGGGGTTATCACGTAAATGGCTGATTTGTAGATCATTGAGCAGCTGATTTAATTCTTGCGTAATGACAGATTTATTCGCCTTATCTTCTGTGTGCTGTAGTTCTAAGACGGCTAAGATATTTTCGGCAACAGTCAGTTTTCGAAATACTGAAGCTTCTTGAGGCAGATAAGAAATGCCTAATTTGGCACGTTCATGAATCGGTTGATGAGTAATAGCCTGCCCATCAAGAATAATTTCACCGTGATCGAGTGGTACTAGGCCAACGATCATGTAAAACGATGTTGTTTTGCCTGCGCCATTGGGGCCAAGCAATCCCACCACCTGACCACTTTGAACTTCTAAGCCAACATTTTTGACCACACTGCGTGAGCCATATTTTTTTTGCAGTCCTTCAGCTTTTAAAACGGAGGTGGTTGGGCTCATGATGAATTAGTTGTCTCTTCTCTTGGGTGACAGTATGGTCTTGGTACTTGACTGTGATTGGGCGAAATATTTCTCTGTATAAGAATTGTAAATAATTCGTTCACCATGGATCTTATCAGTCACTTTGGTTCCGGTAATTTGATACATTCTAGCGTCGTCAATCAAGACCACAGTTTCTTTTTTTGCGTCATATTCAATAATCTTTGATTGGCCTTCGATAAACAAATCTTGACCGGTATCGCGTTTTTGACGCAGGCTTGCTAAACCATTTTTTGCATGAACAATCGCGAATTGATAGCCTTCGGGATCAATTTTGACCTCCGCATAATCTCCCTTGATGACTATCGTTCCTTTGATGAGTAGGACATTTTTCTCAAGAATGTAGATTTGTTTGACATCATCAAAAGCAGCTTTTTCAGAGCTAAGAGAAATTGGCTTGTCACGATCAGCTTTTTCAGCCAATAAAGGCCCTGAAAATAAGATGCTAAGAGCAATAATGAAAAACTTATTCATTACTTATTTTCAGACTCTAGACGGCCACGCACTTGACCAATCATGGTCAATTTTTGTGTCACGTTGTCAAAAACAGCACCTTCTTGAGAGGTCATAACAGATTGACCTTGTTCTAAAACCACAGGCAAACTTGTTTTGATGACGTCATCATTGAGGAAAATTTTAAATTTTTCAGAGTTCATGAGTAGGCGAGCGCTACCTGCTTGTGAGGGTGTTGCTGGCTGTGCAGGGCGGGTTAGCAAAGCATTACCAACCAAATCCAGAATACTCATATCGCCATTGAGGTAGCCCATCTTTGCAGTGACTGTAATAGGAGGCTTGCCTTCTTTAAAGGCGCGCGCAATCGGGCTAAAAATCTCCGATGAGGCGTCATCTTCATAATGAATCAGTTTTTTTCCGATGATGCGGTACTTCGCCTCACCCTGAGGGCCTATCGTAGTCACAACCATGCCGTCAATGATGTAGTCTGGGATATGACGCTTTATTTTTTCTTCGCTAGACTCTGGAGAATTCAGTTGCACTAACCAATAGGTTCCTAAGGTCATGAAAGCCATCACCAGGAGTGGTAAGAAGCGCAGTAAGAGATGAATGAAGTTCATCGAAGCGCTTCTTGTAATAGGCGGTCGTAGTTGTTTTGAGCGCTTAGAATCAAATCACATAACTCACGAACTGCACCTTGCCCGCCACGCTTTTGGGTTTGGAAATGAACACGCTTCTTGACTTCAGTGTGCGCTTGCGCGGGGCATGCTGCAAATCCTACTTTAGGTAGGATGGATAAATCTGGCCAATCATCACCCATTGCAGCGCAGTCAGACAATTTCAGACCTGTTTTTTGCAGTAGTTCATTAAGGGCGTCAGCTTTGTGTTTGACGGCCATCCAAATTAATTCAATACCTAACTCTTTGGCTCGACCTTGTACCATCGCTGAGCTTCTGCCCGTAATGATCGCTACTTGCACGCCGGTGCTTTGTAGCATCTTGATACCATGACCATCTAGGCTATCAAATATCTTTAGTTCTTCTTTACCTTCTTGGCCAATCAACAAGCTGCCGTCAGTGAGTACGCCGTCCACATCAAGAACGAGTAATTTGACATGAGCAGCCTTTTCTAATGCAAGAGGGTAATCGCTGTACGGATTGGTTTTCATGGAATGGAAAGCTTGACTCATATTAGATAACCTGGGCTGCGAAGAGATCATGTAGGTTTAAAGCGCCCATCAGACGACCATCTGGATGTGTAACGATGAGTTGATTAATTCTCAACCTTTCCATGATTTCAACTGCTTCTGCAGCGAGTAGATCTGGAGCAATCGTGGTTGGATTTTTAGTCATGGCATCAGCGAGTTGAGTTTTGCCAAGATCTGATGTTTTTTCGATGAGGCGTCTTAAATCGCCATCGGTAAAGATGCCTACTACTTTTTGTGCATCATCAAGCACTGCGGTCATGCCCATACGTTTGGCTGTGATCTCAAAGAGCGCTTCAGTCACAGACGCTTTGATAGACACTTGAGGGCAATCCTGCCCTTGTCGCATCACATCTTTGACGTGTGTCAGTAAACGTCGACCCAAACTGCCGCCAGGATGAGATCTAGCAAAGTCCTCAGGCTTAAAACCTCTGGCATCTAATAAAGCCACAGCTAGGGCATCACCCATCGCTAGGGCGGCTGTTGTACTTGCTGTAGGCGCTAGATTGAGAGGGCAAGCTTCTTTTTCGACACCAACATCAATGTGAGCATCAGCGAGTTGCGCTAGAGAAGATGTTGTATTGCCTGTTAAAGCGATTAACTTCGCGCCTGTGCGTTTAATGATGGGCACTATGGCTGTGAGCTCACTGGTTTCCCCAGAATTAGAAAAAGCTACAAATACATCGGACTTTGTCACCATACCTAAATCACCATGACTGGCTTCAGCAGGGTGAACAAAAAAAGCGGGTGAGCCTGTAGAGGCGAAAGTAGCCGCGACTTTGCGTGCGATATGCCCTGATTTACCGATGCCGGAGACCACGATACGACCATGGCAGGCTAGCAATAATTCGATAGCTTTAACGAAAGTGGCAGCATTGTTAGCGGCCAACTTATTTTTAAGGTTTTGTATGGCGTCAGCCTCGATTTGCAGAGTTTCCTGTGCAAGTTCGGTAATTCGGGCTGCGGCAGAAGCTTTTTCTTGACTCATAGACCTAAGTATATGCCTTTAAGCCTTATTTAATAAAGGCTTTAAGTATTTACCGGTATGACTCTTGCTAACAGCGCATATTTCTTCCGGTGTACCCGCAGCAATGATTTGGCCACCGCCGCCACCACCTTCAGGACCTAGATCAATAATCCAGTCAGCAGTCTTAATCACATCCAGATTGTGCTCAATGATGACAATCGTATTGCCATGTTTTTTGAGGGTATGGATGACTTTAAGTAGTAGCTGGATATCTTGAAAATGCAGCCCGGTGGTGGGCTCATCCAAAATGTAAAGAGTTCTACCCGTATCTCTTTTGGAAAGTTCAAGGGATAACTTGACGCGTTGTGCTTCACCTCCGGAGAGGGTGGTCGCACTCTGACCTAACTTAACGTAGCCTAAACCGACGTCGAGGAGTGTTTTGAGTTTGCGTTTGACTGTAGGCACTGCTTCAAAGAATGAATGCGCCTGCTCAATCGTCATTTCGAGGACTTCATGGATATTCTTACCTTTGTAACGAATATCTAAGGTTTCGCGGTTGTAGCGTTTGCCATGACAGACATCACAAGGTACATAGACATCCGGTAAGAAATGCATTTCTACTTTGAGTACACCATCCCCTTCGCAAGTTTCGCAACGCCCGCCTTTGACGTTAAATGAGAAACGTCCCGCTTCGTAGCCGCGCTCGCGCGCTGCAGGTACGCCAGCAAAGAGTTCTCTGATAGGGGTGAAAAGACCTGTATAGGTGGCAGGATTAGAGCGAGGTGTACGTCCAATGGGTGATTGATCAACGCTAATGATCTTGTCAAAATGTTCAAGACCATCAATCTCTTCATAAGGTGCCGGCTCCGCATTAGATCCATACAAGTGCTGAGCAACCGCATGATGCAGCGTATCGTTGATTAAAGTCGATTTACCAGAGCCTGATACGCCTGTGACGCAAGTTAAGAGACCCACTGGGATTTCCGCAGTTACTTTTTTCAGATTATTACCACTAGCACCTATTATTTTTATCCAGCGATCTGTGGCAGGAGTTCTTTGCTTTGGAACTTCGATTTTTTCTTTGCCACTGAGATAGAGACCAGTGAGTGATTTTGGGTTGTGCTCAATTTCTTGTGGAGTGCCTTGCGCCACAATTTGACCACCATGTTCTCCGGCTCCAGGGCCAATATCAATGACGTGGTCGGAAGCTCTAATCATGTCTTCATCATGCTCTACGACTAAAACGGAATTGCCTAAATTCTTAAGGTGCTTCAAGGTATTGATCAGGCGATCGTTATCACGTTGATGCAAACCAATGGAGGGTTCATCAAGTACATACATCACACCTGTGAGACCCGAGCCAATCTGCGAAGCTAAGCGAATACGCTGAGCTTCACCACCTGAGAGCGTATCTGCGCTACGTTCGAGTGAGAGGTAATTCAGTCCAACATCATTTAAGAATTTCAGGCGTGAAGAAATCTCAGCAATAATCTTCGAGGCAATTTCTTTTTTAGCGCCTTTGAGTTCTAGGTTCATGAAGTAATCTAGTGCTGAACCTAAGGGTAAGCTGCTGATTTCATAGATGGCACGCGCTTGTTGACCATCACCTACTTTGACATTACGCGCCTCAGTTCTTAAGCGTGTGCCATGACAGCTAGAGCAAGGCATATTGTTTTGATATTTCGCGAGCTCTTCACGAACTGCAGGAGAGTCAGTTTCTCGATAGCGACGTTCAAAGTTGGCCACGATACCTTCAAATGGATGCTGTCGAATGACGGTACGGCCCTTTTCATTGAGGTATTCAAAAGGAATATCTTGGTCTTTTGAGCCATACAAGATGAGGTCTTGATGTTTGGTGCTCAGCTTCTCAAAGGGAATCTCCAAATCAAACTTGGCGTGTTTAGCTAAACATTGCAAGAGGCGGAAATAAAATTGATTACGACGATCCCAACCCTTGATCGCCCCAGAGGCAAGAGATAGCTCTGGATGTAATACGACACGTTTAGGATCGAAGAATGTCATTTGCCCTAAACCATCGCAACTGGGGCAAGCGCCAACAGGATTATTAAATGAGAACAGTCGTGGTTCTAGTTCTTGTAATGAATATGAACAAATCGGACATGCAAATTTGCTAGAGAATAAGGTTTCCTTTTCCGTATCCATATCCAGAGCGATGGCACGTCCATCAGCGAGGCGCAAAGCAGTCTCGAATGACTCAGCTAGACGTTGCCCGATATCCGCTTTTACTTTGATTCGATCAACCACTACATCAATCGAATGTTTTTCATTCTTTTTAAGTTTAGGTAACTGATCGACCTCATAAATTTTGGCTGGATTATGTGAAGAGGTGCCGCCTCCAGAGCGAATCCGAAAGCGCACAAAGCCTTGGGCTTGGAGGTCTTCAAATAAATCGAGATGTTCACCTTTGCGTTCGCTAACAATCGGGGCAAGGATCATTAGCTTTGTATCCTCCGGCATTTTGAGGACTTCGTCGACCATTTGCGAAACGCTTTGAGCTTCTAAGGCAAGTTGGTGTTCCGGGCAGTGCGGTGTGCCTGCTCGAGCAAAGAGTAGGCGTAGGTAATCATGAATCTCTGTCACCGTACCCACGGTTGAGCGCGGGTTGTGGCTAGTTGCTTTTTGCTCAATCGAGATGGCAGGAGAAAGACCTTCGATAGCGTCAACATCTGGCTTTTCCATCAGTTGTAAAAATTGACGCGCATAGGCAGATAAGGATTCAACATAGCGTCTTTGACCTTCTGCATAGAGGGTGTCGAAAGCTAGTGAGCTCTTGCCTGACCCCGATAGACCAGTAATGACCACCAATTGGTTTCTAGGAATATCGAGATTGATATTCTTGAGGTTGTGGGTTCTAGCCCCTTGTATTTTGATAGAGTCCATAATTTTCTCGCCGAACCAGTTAATATAGCGCTTCTTTATGGAAAAAGCAGAACTTCAGGCATCCCTCTCCTTGGCAAGCATTTTTGCTTTGCGGATGCTAGGGCTTTTTTTGATACTGCCAGTATTTAGTGTTCACGCTAAAACTATTTCCACTGCTGATCAGTTAGCCCTTGTGGGCTTGGCTTTAGGGGTTTATGGTCTGGTTCAGGCATGTTTACATATTCCTCTGGGGATGTTGTCTGATCGTTGGGGTCGTCGCCCAATAGTCTTGTTAGGTCTGGTTTTGTTTGTTTTGGGAGCCCTGATCGCGGCGCACCGAGATGATTTAGTCTGGATTACTGTGGGCCGCGCCATTCAGGGTGCAGGGGCGGTATCGGCAGTAGTGACCGCATGGTTAGCCGATTTAACACGCGATGAAGTGCGCTCTAGAGCAATGGCGATGATCGGGGGCAGTATTGGGCTGACCTTTGCTTTGTCTTTGGTCTTTGCTGCACCGCTTTATGCTTGGTTAGGCCTCGATGGACTTTTCTACCTCATGGCTTTCTTAGGTCTGATTGCAATTGGTGTTGCAGCATTCGTGGTGCCCACAACACCGCAGATCAATAAATCACAATCATCTATGAGTTTTTTGGCAGTGCTTGTGCATCCTGCCTTATTAAGACTTAATCTGGGTGTCTTGATTTTGCATATGACTCAGATGGCGCTTTTCTTGACTCTGCCCCGTAAGTTATCTGAGATGGGATGGTCATTAGCGGACCATTGGCAGATTTATTTACCCGCCCTATTGATTTCATTTTTACTGATGATGCCGCTCATTATTTGGAGCGAGAGACGTAAGCGTTTTAAACCAGCCTTCATCTTGGCAATTCTTTGTATGCTGGTCGCTCAATCTGCCATGGCAATCATTGCTAGTACGGTAGGAGTATGGGTAGCCGTCGTTGTTTATTTTGTTGGCTTTAATGTCATGGAGGCGATGCAACCGTCTTTGGTATCTCGTTATGTGCCATCAGCTCGTGGCACTGCGCTTGGTATTTACAACACAACCCAGTCGATCGGTCTTTTCTTAGGCGGTGTATTAGGCGGCGTCATCATGCAAAAAGCCGGCGAGTCATGGGTCTTTTTGACATGTGCTGTTTTCATGGTGGTGTGGCTTATAATTAATGCGTCTATGCGTGAACTATCGGCTCAACATCAGACAGTTAATTAATTTTTTTGAATACTTCGGGAGATCAATATGGCATCAGTAAATAAAGTCATCTTAGTGGGTAACGTTGGCCGAGATCCAGAAACACGTCGCTTGCCAAGCGGTGACGCTGTTACAAACATTTCTATTGCAACTACCGATCGTTACAAAGATAAGCAGTCTGGCGAGATGCGTGAAAACACAGAGTGGCATCGCGTAGCTTTTTTTGGCAAGATTGCGGAAATTGCTGAGAAATATCTCAGAAAAGGTTCTCAGGTCTATGTTGAAGGTCGCTTGAGAACTCGTAAGTGGACTGATCAATCAGGTCAGGAAAAATACTCTACCGAAATCGTTGCTGAAACGATGCAGATGTTAGGCTCTCGTCCAGCCGGTGCTGGTGAATCTGGTTCATATTCACCGCCCGCTAGCCAAGGCGCTGCACCTCGTATTCAGGACATGCCAGACGACGATATACCGTTCTAATTCTTTTATTGACGTGCGTGGCGCAGATTATCTGGCCACGCCGTATTGAAATTAGTTCTAAACGGATTAATGTCTAAGCCCCCGCGGCGGGTATAGCGCGCATAAACGGATAATTTATGTGGGCGACATTGTCTGTGAATATCTAAAAATATTTTCTCAACACAATGTTCGTGAAACTCTTGAACATGTCTAAAAGCAATCAGATAGCGTAAGAGTTGTTCTTGATTGATGGCTTGACCCACATAGCTGATGGCAATACTTGCCCAGTCCGGTTGGCCAGTAACGGGACAATTGGATTTAAGTAAATGTGAAACCAACACTTCTTCACAGGGTGAAGATTTTTCGTCGGCACTGAGTGATACATCATCAGGTTTCGTTTGCGTATCTACTTCAATATCTAATCGATCCAGCAGAGTTCCTGAAAAATCCTGAAAGCGAAAACTCTTGGTTTCTTGAGGGTCTAATAATTTGACGCCCACTCTAGCGCCAGCGACCTCAGAAAGATCTTTTTCTAAAGTTTTCTTCACTTCATCTGAGTTGGCAAAAGTATGGAAGTTGAGGCTATTTAAATATAGCTTCCATGATTTAGATTCAATCATGAAGGGGCTATCAGCCGGCACAATAAATTCTGCAATACCAATTTGCGGCTTACCTTTTAAGTTCAGCCAAGATAGCTCGTAGGCATTCCATATATCTACCCCCAGGAATGGCAATCTATCTTGAATACCTAAGTCTTGGCGATTGACTTCGCGTGCAATCGGAAATAGCAAGCTTGGGTCATACTGCTCGGGGTTATCAGAGGCTTTACCCAAAGGGGCGTTATGCAAATGTTTCATCTTATTGATTGGTAATACCTGATAGTACTTGACCCGTAGGGGCTACGTCTGCCGCGGATTCGCAATGACCTGTTTGATCATCGAAGAAAAAATCAGGCTCAAATTCTTTGAGGAAATCTTTCTTCGGTAGGCCACCTAAAAACATCGCTTCATCTACAGTGATACCCCAGGCCATTAAGGTACGAATGGCGCGCTCATGCGCTGGGGCCGAGCGGGCCGTTACAAGAGCGGTCCTAATTTGCATGCTGTGCTTGTCTGCTGCATGACTTTGCAAGCGGTGAAGTGCTTCTAAAAGGGGCTTGAAGGGGCCTGGTGGCAGTGGTGTATCGACCTTTTGGCTTTCATGGTCAACAAATGCTTTTAAGCCATGATTTTGAAAAACTTGCTCAGCTTCATCAGAGAACAAGACGGCATCCCCATCAAATGCGATTCTAATTTCCTCAGGATGTAATTCTGCACGCGCCTTGCTCTCAGGGAAAACTTTGGCAGCGGGAAATCCTGCTGCAATCGTGGCTCGAACATCTGCTTCATTGGCAGACAGGAATAAGTTAGCCTTGAGTGAGTGAAGATAGTGATAAGGGGGTCTGCCTCGCGTAAAAACACCTCGTTCAATAGCTAGACCTGCATTTTTAGCGGAGCGAAACACTCTTAAACCACTGACTGGATCGTTCCTTGACAAAATCACGACCTCTACATTTTGCTCGCTTTGAGAATTAAAGCTTAGTAGTTTTTTGACTAAGGGGTAAGCCACACCAGTTGTTGCAGGTATATCTAAACGTTGCATTTGCAATTTCATATAGGCAGAGTCATCGCTGGCTTCGAAGAATTGATTTTCTTCTTCAAAGTCAAATAAGGCGCGCGACGAAATCGCGACCACGAGTTTGTCTGCTAATGAAAAAGCCATGTTCAGGCCAAAAATAATTGATACGCCGGGTGCTGGCTTTCGTCCCAGTGAGGGTATCCCAAATTAGCCAAGAAACTTCTGAAAGCTTTCTTATCATTATCTGGAACTTGTATGCCAACCAGGATGCGACCATAGTCGGCTCCGTGATTGCGATAGTGGAATAAGCTGATGTTCCAGTTGGGGGACATGCTCGTCAGAAAACGCATCAAGGCACCGGGACGCTCCGGAAATTCAAAACGATACAGCAGTTCATTGTGAGCTAGCGTTGAGCGTCCACCCACCATGTGACGCAGATGAGATTTGGATAACTCATCGTGTGTCAGATCAATGGTTTTAAATCCAGCTTTGGTAAAAGATTTGGCAATTTGGCTACTGTCGCTGGATTTTTGTGTAGCGATCCCTACAAAAATATGGGCTTCTTTGGCGTCTGCAATACGGTAGTTAAACTCAGTCACATTTCGTTGGCCAAGCATTTCACAAAAGCGTTTGAACGAGCCCCGTTCTTCAGGAATCGTGACAGCGAAAACAGCTTCTTTTGCTTCACCGACTTCGGCACGTTCAGCAACAAATCGCAGACGATTGAAATTCATATTGGCACCACATGCGATCGCGACAAAAGTTTTGTCTTTAACTTTTTCGCGATCCACATAAGCCTTCAAGCCCGCAATGGCTAGGGCACCGGCGGGCTCTAGGATACTGCGTGTATCCATGAAGACATCGTTGATAGCAGCGCATATAGCATCTGTATCAACGGTAATGATTTCATCAACAACGTCTTGGCATAGTCGGAAGGTTTCTTTGCCCACCAATTTCACCGCAGTGCCATCAGAAAATAAGCCAACATCCTTGAGCTCAACGCGACGTTTAGCTTCTAAAGATCGTTTCATGGCATCTGAGTCAATGGTCTGTACGCCGATGACTTTGATTTCTGGGCGGATCGCTTTGATATAAGCGCCTACACCGGCGATTAAGCCGCCGCCCCCGATCGCTACAAATACAGCATCTAAAGGTCCTTGGTGCTGCTGCAGAATTTCCATGGCGATGGTGCCTTGTCCTGCAATCACGTCAGGGTCATCAAATGGATGAACAAAGCTCAGGCGATGTTTTTTCTCTAAAGCAAGAGCATGTTCATAAGCATCACTGTAGGATTCACCGTGCAGTACGACTTGTACCGACTCTCCACCACGTGCTTTGACAGCGTCAATCTTGACTTGTGGTGTTGTAGTGGGCATCACAATGATGGCTTTGCAGCCTAACTTGGCAGCACCTAGGGCAACACCTTGAGCGTGATTGCCAGCAGACGCCGCAATAACCCCTCTTTTCAACTCATCTTTGCTTAAGTGAGCCATCTTGTTGTAGGCTCCTCTTAATTTAAATGAAAAGACCGGTTGGTTATCCTCGCGCTTTAAGAGGATTTGATTGTTGAGTCTTTGCGTTAAATGAGGGGCGCGTTGCAGTTCTGATTCGATTGCAACGTCGTAAACCTTAGCGGTCAGTATTTTTTTTAGATAATCTTTAGGCATGACTCAAGCGTAACACGGGTCTGTACATAAAATAGCGCTTCATGGATAGCAATATACATAATTTCTTGGTGTGGCTAGCATTGCCGGCAGTGGGTTTGCCTGCAGTTTTCCTAGTGTGCTTAGTCTCGGCCACCTTGCTACCGATGGGTTCTGAGCCCGCTTTATTTGCCTATATCAAGCTCAATCCAGAGATGTTTTGGATAGCCATATTTGTTGCCACCTTGGGTAATACAGTCGGTGGAATGATTAACTGGATCATGGGATATGGTGCGATTCACGCGCATGACAAAATTAGGGGGCCGCGTGAGCATCGCTTGATGGGCTGGTTTGAGCGTTTAGGCCCTCCAGCATTACTCTTATCTTGGCTACCTATTGTGGGAGACCCTCTTTGTGCGGTTGCCGGTTGGCTAAAACTGCCCTGGTTGCCCTGCATGATCTATATGGCTATCGGTAAGTTTTTACGATACCTGACGATGACCTATTTTTTGATGATGGTTCCAGACGACTTCTGGATTTATCTTAAAAACCTCTTCATGACCATATTTGGTGCGTGGTTTAACTGATATTCCTAGAATATTCAACGAAATATCGTCAAGTCCTTTAAAATGGCGTTTTAGCTACAAACGGTACTATGAACGCCCCATTACCTCTTAATGCCTTGCCTGAGCATGTTGAGCATGCTCCCCGTTTGCGAGAAATCCCATATAACTACACCTCTTTTTCGGATCGAGAGATCGTTATTCGCCTATTGGGTGATGATGCATGGCAAATTTTGGATGGCTTAAGGTCAGGTCGTAAAACCGGGCGTTCTGCGCGCATGCTCTATGAGGTCTTGGGAGATATTTGGGTTGTTCAGCGTAATCCGTTTTTGCAGGATGATTTACTAGACAACCCTGGGCGCCGTAAACAACTCATTGAAGCCTTGCATCATCGTCTGCGCGAAGTAAAAAAGCGCATGACATTGGATTTGGCTGATAAGGTTGAAAAGCTCATTGCTAAAGCTACAGAAGCTGTAGAGCACTTTGACGCAGAATTCGAGCGTATCAGTATCCTCAGAAAGCAGGCTAAGCGCCTGCTGGGCAAACATACCGCTGTAGACAATATTGGTTTTGATGGTTTAGCGCGCGTCTCTCATGTGACTGATGCCACAGATTGGCGAGTGGAGTATCCCTTTGTCGTTCTGACGCCAGACACAGAGGCTGAGATACCCGGTTTGGTCAAAGCTTGTATCAGTTTAGGTTTGACGATTATTCCGCGTGGAGGTGGTACTGGATATACAGGGGGTGCGGTACCTCTATCTCCTATGTCTGCGGTCATTAATACCGAAAAATTAGAAGACTTGGGCGCCGTTGAACTCTTACGTTTAGAAGGTTTAGACCGTGAAGTGGCTACAGTGTATTCAGGTGCAGGTGTGGTCACTAAGCGTGTTTCTGATGCGGCCGATCGTGCAGGCTTTGTTTTTGCGGTAGACCCTACCTCTGCCGAAGCCAGTTGTATTGGCGGCAATATTGCCATGAACGCGGGCGGCAAGAAAGCAGTTCTTTGGGGAACCGCTCTAGATAACTTAGCCTCTTGGCGTATGGTCGATCCTCAGGGGAACTGGCTCGACGTTGAACGTATTGGCCACAATATGGGCAAGATCCATGATGTTGATTTCGCGACCTTTCGTTTGACATGGTCAGATGGCGAGCATGCTCCAGGTAAAAAAGTACTCCGTACCGAAGAACTCAAAATCGAGGGCAAAAAGTTCCGTAAAGAAGGACTTGGTAAAGACGTTACCGATAAATTCTTAGCGGGTCTGCCGGGTGTACAAAAGGAAGGTTGTGATGGTTTGATTACCAGCGCTCGCTGGGTCTTGCATCGCATGCCTAAGCAAATTAGAACGGTTTGTCTTGAGTTTTTTGGTCAAGCTCGCGAAGCTATACCGAGTATTGTTGAAATCAAAGACTATTTAGACGCCCAGACGAAGCAAGGTGGCGCTATCTTGGCAGGCTTAGAACATTTGGATGAGCGCTATTTGCGAGCTGTAGGTTACGCCACCAAGTCCAAGCGCAATGTGATGCCTAAGATGGTATTGATTGGCGACATCGTTGGTGATGATGAGAATGCTGTTGCTACTGCCGCTAGCGAAGTGATTCGTATTGCTAACACTCGAGTGGGTGAGGGTTTTGTGGCTGTTAGCGCTGAGGCGCGTAAAAAATTCTGGTTAGATCGCTCACGCACTGCAGCTATTGCTAAACATACGAATGCATTCAAGATCAATGAGGATGTGGTTATTCCACTGAATCGTATGGGTGAGTACACCGATGGTATTGAGTACATTAATATTGAGTTGTCACTCAAAAATAAGTTACAACTACTCGATGAGTTGGAGCTATTTCTTAAGAGTGGACATTTGCCTTTAGCCAAGGTCGATGATGCAGGCGAAATCGCTGCAGCTGATTTACTAGCCGGCCGCGTTGCACAAGCACTTGAGTTGCTTGCTCAAGTCAGACAGCAGTGGGCCACTTGGGCGGAGCAGTTAGACCAATACTTTCCGGGCTTACAAGATAGAAGTTTGCGTGCCTCATGGAAGTTGCAGGTTCGTGAGCCCTTAAAGCAGATCTTTATTGGTGCCGCCTTTGAGCCCATCCTTAAAGAATGTGTGGCCATTCATAAACGTGTTTTGCGTAGTCGAGTTTTTGTGGCTCTACATATGCACGCAGGTGACGGTAACGTGCACACCAACATTCCTGTGAACTCTGATAACTATGAGATGTTGCAGGACGCACACAATGCTGTAGCCAAAATTATGAAATTGGCACGTTCTTTGAATGGCGTTATTTCTGGTGAGCACGGCATTGGTATAACCAAGTTAGAGTACTTGACGGAAGATGAAATCAAGGACTTCCGAGCCTATAAGAATCAAGTAGATCCTGAGGGCCGCTTTAATAAAGGTAAGTTAATGCCAGGGGCTGATTTGCGTAACGCCTATACGCCCAGTTTTGGTTTGATGGGGCATGAGTCCCTCATCATGCAGCAAAGCGATATTGGCGCGATTGCTGATAGCGTCAAGGATTGTTTGCGTTGTGGCAAATGTAAGCCTGTTTGTGCAACACATGTGCCACGTGCCAATTTGTTGTATAGCCCACGCAATAAAATCTTGGCCACTTCATTATTGGTTGAGGCGTTTTTATACGAAGAACAGACACGTCGAGGCGTATCCATTAAACATTGGGAAGCCTTTGATGACGTTGCTGCGCACTGTACCGTTTGCCATAAGTGTGTGACCCCATGCCCAGTCAAAATTGACTTTGGCGATGTCACGATGAACATGCGTAATTTATTACGCAAGATGGGTAAGAAAAAATTTAACCCAGGTGCATCTGCGGCCATGTTCTTCTTAAATGCAACTAATCCTGAGACGATTCAGTTAACGCGTAAGGTCATGATGGAGTGGGGTTACAAAGCCCAACGTCTAGCGCACCAGGTTCTCAAGAAGTTTGCTAAAGCTCAAACTGCTAAACCTCCAGCGACTGTGGGCAAGCCACCTGTGCGTGAGCAAGTCATACATTTCATCAATAAGAAGATGCCAGGGAATCTGCCTAAGAAAACTGCACGTGCTCTTTTGGATATTGAAGATTCTGACATCGTGCCGATTATTCGTGATCCGAAAAAAACTTCTGTAGATAGTGAGGCGGTTTTTTATTTCCCAGGATGTGGCTCTGAGCGTCTCTTCTCTCAAGTGGGCTTAGCTACTCAGGCGATGCTCTGGCATGCTGGTGTCCAAACGATATTGCCACCAGGGTATTTGTGTTGTGGCTATCCACAGCGCGGATCGGGTGACTTTGATAAAGCAGAAAAAATCATCACAGATAATCGGGTGCTCTTCCATCGTGTAGCAAATACCCTCAACTATTTGGATATCAAGACCGTGGTTGTCTCTTGCGGTACTTGCTATGACCAGCTAGCTGGCTATGAGTTTGAGAAAATCTTCCCAGGCTGCCGCATTATTGATATTCATGAATTCCTCTTAGAAAAAGGAATCAAACTTGAAGGTGCAAAAGGTGTGCGTTACATGTACCACGATCCATGCCACAGCCCTATGAAGTTGCAGGATCCATTAAAGACTGTGAATTCATTAGTGACCACTTCTGATGGCACAACCATTGCTAAAAATGATCGTTGTTGTGGTGAGTCTGGCACTTTAGCCGTAACTCGCCCTGACATCTCTTCACAAGTGCGCTTCAGAAAAGAGCAAGAGATGCGTAAAGGGGCTGATGCATTACGAGATGGTTTTGATGGTGAGGTCAAAATATTGACGAGCTGCCCATCTTGTTTGCAAGGTTTATCCCGTTATAACGATGATGCCGGTACTGAGGCAGATTACATCGTCGTTGAAATGGCCAAACATATTTTGGGTGATGACTGGATGGTCCAATATGTTCAAGCAGCTAATCAGGGTGGTATCGAGAGAGTCTTGGTTTAAGGAGATGGTATGAGTCAGGCACCGTTACCAGAAAATATTACTGTGGATCAAAAAGCCCGCGTCATGGAATTAACCTATGCGGGAGACCGTAGTTATCAGCTTGGATTTGAATTTATGAGAGTTTGGTCACCCTCTGCTGAAGTCAGGGGGCATGGGCCAGGACAAGAAACCTTGCAAACAGGTAAACGTGACGTCACGATTGTGAGTGTTGAACCTGTTGGTCACTATGCAATTAAGCCCGTTTTTTCTGATGGTCATGATTCAGGTATTTACACCTGGGAATATCTTTATGAGATGTGTATCAACCAAGAGCAGATGTGGCAAGACTACCTAGATTGTTTAGAAGATGCCGGTGTAGATCGCGATGCGCCAATGGCCAGTGGTGGCCATGCATGTGGAAGCCACTGATATGGCAAAAACCCATTTTGGTTTTCAGACCGTAGACGAAGCTGAAAAGGCGAGCAAAGTCGCAGAGGTCTTTCATTCAGTCGCTAGTAAATATGACTTGATGAATGACCTGATGTCTGGAGGCCTTCATCGCATTTGGAAACACTTCACCATTTCAAAAGCAGCAGTTAGACCTGGTCAAAAAGTGCTGGATATCGCCGGTGGTACCGGTGACCTCACGATGAGTTTTGCACGCCAGGTAGGGCCTGAAGAAAAAACTGGGGGTCAGGTTTGGTTGACAGATATCAATGCATCCATGCTTTCTCATGGGCGAGATCGTCTGTTGGATAAGGGTTTCAAGGTGCCATGCGTGCAGGTTGATGCTGAGCAAATTCCTTTCCCCGGCTCTTATTTTGATTTGGTCACTGTGGCATTTGGTCTGCGCAATATGACACATAAAGATGTTGCTTTGACTGAAATGTTGCGCGTGATCAAGCCGGGTGGCAAGGTCATGGTTCTAGAGTTTTCTAAACCGCATGCATCCATCAAGTCGCTTTACGATACTTATTCATTTAAGGTGTTGCCGTGGTTAGGTGAAAAAGTGGCTGGCGACGCAGAGAGTTATCGTTACCTCGCGGAGTCGATTCGCATGCACCCTGACCAAGAAACCTTAAAGGACATGATGTTGGGCGTTGGATTTGATAAGGTTGAATACCACTCTTTAACTGGGGGTATTGTGGCCTTGCATATAGGGTATAAATACTAAGTGTTGTAACACTGAAGAGGGAAATATGTTGAAAAAAAGTATGGTTTATTTGACCTTAGCGATGTTCTTAACTGCAGGCTCTATGTCTAATGTGGATGCTAAGCGTTTGGGTGGATCAAAAAATGTGGGTAAGCAAGCGCCGACAGCTACACAAAAACAAGCAGCTCCGACGCAGCCTGCGGCACCTGCTGCGGCACCTAATCAAGCCGCAAAGCCTGCTACACCTGCGACACCTGCAACGGCAGCGCCCGCGAAAAAAGGTTTTGGCTGGGGCGGTATGTTGGGTGGTCTAGCCGCTGGCTTGGGTCTTGCATGGCTCTTGTCACATTTTGGTATGGGTGAAGCAGTTGCTTCATTCTTGATGGGTTTCTTGTTGGTTCTAGCAGTGGCAATGGTAGGTTTCTGGTTGCTAAGAAAGTTTGCTGGTTCAAAACAAGCCACTTTAAAAACAAGCACACCCAATGGGTTTGATGCTGGTAGAGCTTATGAGCCGCAACAACATCGTCCAGAGCCAACCATGGGTGGTTACGCCGCTCCTGCCGCACAGGCTCGCGATGATTTCCAAGGCTTTGATCAACAGCTATTTATTGACAACGCTAAAAAGCATTTTGTGGCATTACAAGATGCTTGGGATCGTGGCGATGTTCAAAGATTGCGTGAGTTCACTACGCCCCAAATGTTCCTGGAGCTAGAGCGTGATCTCTTGGCGCGTGCTAACCAGCTCAATCGTACTGAAGTTTTGACTCTGGATGCCGAAGTGATGGGTCAAGAGAAGACTGAGGATGTATATCAGGTGAGTGTGCGTTTCTCCGGTATGATTCGTGAAGAAATTGACGGTACCGCTGAGTCATTTGTCGAAGTATGGAATCTCACTAAACCAGCCAATGGTTCTGGTGGTTGGGTTTTAGCGGGAATCTCTCAGTTGGTATAAGTTCTGAAAACGATTACTGCTTCTTTAAATCATGTACTGGCCCAAGAATCTTGGGCCAGTAGTCTTTTAAAAAAACACTCTGGAAAAGTACTCCGACTCGATTTGCCGATCAAGACCTTGGTGTTGAAGATTGGGCAAGAGGGATACTTTGAGGAAGCCGATTTACAAGCTCCCGCAAATGTGACACTCACTGCTGGGCAGGAAGTTTTTTTTGCATTTATTGAAGGTGGCTCTGAGAAAGCCAGTCAACACGTCAAGGTTTCAGGAGATGTTGACTTGGCTCAAGCAGTAGGTCAATTAGCAACACATTTGCGCTGGGATGTAGAAGAAGATCTATCTAAATTGATTGGTGACTCGCTAGCTCACCGGGTAGTGCAGGTGATCTTACAAGGTCAACACCGCTCACAGGCTGCCATCTCTGATCTGTCCGGCAGTGTTTTAGAGTTTTTGACTCACGAAAAACAAATTCTTGTTACAAAAGATCAGTTGGAGGCATTCAAGGGTAAGATAAGAATCTTGCGCGATGATTTGGATCGCCTAGAAAAAAGAATTCAGCGCTTGAATTAACAATAACAGGATCAAGTTGTGACCCGTTCCTTACGGCTATTAAAAATACTTTTCACGATTTGGCGTTACGGCTTAGTGGGCATCGTAGCTAAGAGCTTGCGCCCGGGGCTATTGCGTTTCCTTTTACAGCTATATGCCTTTTTGGGTCCTCGCTCAGCGTCGCGCGGTCAGAGTTTGCGTTTGGCCCTTGAAGCTCTCGGGCCCATATTTGTTAAGTTTGGCCAAGTCCTCTCGACCCGACGTGATCTCTTGCCGCTTGATATTGCCGATGAGTTAGCGAAGTTGCAGGATCAAGTCCCCCCTTTTTCTGAAGACCAGTCGGTTCGTTTAATTGAAGCCTCTCTTGGTCAGAGTATTGATGAAGTCTTTAGTCATTTTGAGCGTAAACCCGTCGCTAGTGCTTCTGTAGCCCAAGTACATTTTGGAGTTTTGAAAGCCCATCCTAAGTATCCCGAGTGGGAGGGTCGTGCTGTCGCAATTAAAGTGTTAAGGCCTGGCATTTTGCCCATCATTGAAAGCGACTTAGCCTTACTGAAGACGATTGCCGGTTTGGTAGAGAAATTCTGGAAAGATGGTAAACGACTCAAACCCAAAGAGAATGTGGAGGAGTTTGATACCTACTTGCATGATGAGTTGGATTTAATGCGTGAGGCAGCTAACGCTAGTCAGCTCAGAAGAAATTTCGCAGACTCTGACAAATTGATGATCCCTGAAATCTATTGGGATTTATCGGGCATGAACGTGATGGTCATGGAACGCATGTACGGTATTCCGATTTCTCGTTTAGATGATTTAGTCAAAGCAGGTATCGACCTCAAGAAATTAGCTTCGGATGGTGTTGAGATTTTCTTTACTCAAGTTTTTGAGCATGGCTTCTTTCATGCGGACATGCACCCCGGCAATATTTTTGTCAGCGTACAACCTGAATCTTTTGGACGTTATATCTCTTTAGATTTCGGTATTGTTGGGGCCTTATCTGATTTTGATAAAAATTATTTAGCCCAAAATTTCCTCGCTTTCTTTAACAGAGACTATCGTCGAGTCGCTGAGCTACATATTGAGTCTGGATGGGTTCCGAAGGAAACACGAGTTGAAGAACTTGAAGGGGCTGTCCGAGCGGTTTGTGAACCCTATTTTGACCGCCCCTTAAAAGAAATCTCTTTGGGCATTGTCCTGATGAGACTCTTCCAAGCCTCACGACGTTTTAATGTTGAAATTCAGCCGCAACTGACTTTATTGCAAAAAACCTTGCTCAACGTGGAAGGTTTGGGGCGTCAGTTGGATCCAGATATGGATTTATGGAAGACGGCTAAACCCGTGCTGGAACGTTGGGTTGATCAACAAATCGGCATCCGTGGCTTTTTACAGCGTATCAAAGATGAGGCTCCGCACTGGGCTAAGTTAGTGCCCACTATTCCTAGGTTGCTTGCCCAGTGGTTAGAAAACCATAAGGAGTCGACTGATGAGGGTCAGAATAAGCTCTTGGAGCAATTGCTCAAAGAGCAAACTAAACTGAAAAAACGTTTCACTTACCTGGGGATATTGACCTCTGTCTCGATTTTGGGCTTGATTCTGTCACTAAGCTACCCCCGCTAAGCCCTATAATTGCGGGTTCTATGAAAAAATATTTCATCGCTGGTATTTTGGTTTGGGCGCCATTGGCGATCACCATTTGGGTGATCACATGGGGCGTTTCTGTATTGGACGGCGTTTTTGGTTCAATCATGTCTGCCATCATGGCAGTCACTCCTGGTGATACTCAACCAACACTGAAGAGTTTCCGCGCTATACCGGGTTTGGGCGTCATCATTGTCCTAGCTATTATTTTTGTATCTGGGTTACTCGCTGCTAACTATGCAGGTCAATGGTGGATCAAATTATGGGATCGATTCATCAATCGTATTCCGATTGTTAAATCGATTTACTCGAGTGTGAAGCAGGTCTCAGATACCTTGTTCTCAAGTAAAGGAAATGCGTTTAGGCAAGCTGTTTTAATTCCCTATCCTAGAAACGGCTCATGGACTATTGCCTTTGTCACAGGTAATCCTGCACAAGAGGTCGCTAATAAGTTAAAAGAAGAGCACTTGAATGTGTTTGTTCCAACAACACCTAACCCGACCTCGGGCTTTTTCATGATTGTGCCTAAAGCAGACATGATTGAGCTAGATATGACAGTAGAAGAGGCGCTGAAGCATATCGTTTCCATGGGTTCGGTGCCACCAACTCAATCTAATAGTAATAAATAATAATCAGGACGTTTTTATGGCAATGCGCAGTCACCTTTGTGGGCAAGTCAATGAGACTTTAATCGGGCAAGAAGTTCAACTTACAGGTTGGGTTAATCGTCGTCGTGATCATGGCGGTGTGATTTTTATTGATCTACGTGATCGTGAAGGCTTTGTGCAGGTGGTTTGTGATCCAGATCGCCCTGAAATGTTTGCAACGGCTGAGCAAATTCGTAATGAGTTCTGTGTACAAATTAAAGGTTTAGTTAGAGCTCGTCCAGCGGGTACAGAGAATAATGATCTTGCATCAGGCAAGATTGAGTTGCTCTGCAAAGAACTCATTATTCTGAATGCCTCGGTCACGCCACCGTTTCAGTTAGACGATGAGAATCTCTCAGAGACCACCCGTTTGACGCACCGCGTATTAGATTTGCGTAGACCGCAAATGCAAAAGAACCTGATGCTCCGTTATCGTGTCGCCATGGAAACAAGACGCTACTTAGACGCAGCAGGTTTTGTCGATATTGAAACGCCGATGCTGACTAAGAGTACGCCTGAAGGTGCGCGAGATTATTTGGTGCCATCTCGGGTGCATGATGGTCAATTTTTTGCCTTACCGCAATCGCCTCAGTTATTTAAACAGTTATTGATGGTCGCTGGTTTTGAGCGTTACTACCAAATTACAAAATGTTTCCGTGATGAGGACTTGCGCGCTGACCGTCAGCCAGAATTTACTCAAATCGACTGTGAAACTGCATTTTTAGATGAGTTTGAAATTCGTGATTTATTTGAAAATATGGTTCGTCATATTTTCAAGACCGTCATGAATGTTGAGTTGGCTAACCCATTTCCAGTTATGCCCTATTCAGAAGCTATGGCGCGCTTTGGCTCTGACAAGCCTGATTTGAGAGTGAAGCTTGAGTTCACTGAATTAACAGATGTGATGGCTGATGTAGATTTCAAAGTTTTCTCAGCACCCGCACAACAAGAAAATGGGCGCGTGGTTGGTTTGCGCGTGCCAGGCGGTGCAGAGATTAGCCGTAGTGAAATTGATGATTACACACAATTTGTTTCAATTTATGGCGCTAAAGGTTTGGCATGGATCAAGGTCAATGATTTAGCTGCGGGCCGTGATGGTTTGCAATCTCCGATTGTCAAAAACCTGCACGACAAAGCTATACAAGAAATTTTGACTCGTTCCGGTGCGCAAAATGGCGACATCATTTTCTTTGGTGCTGACAAGGCTAAAGTAGTCAATGATGCTATCGGAGCTTTACGTTTGAAGATAGGTCATTCTGCATGGGCAAAATCCAAAGGTCTTATGGAAGATGCTTGGAAGCCTATGTGGGTTGTTGATTTCCCAATGTTTGAATACGACGAGGACAACGCACGTTGGGTGGCCTGCCATCATCCATTCACAAGCCCTAAAGATGAACACCTCAATTATTTAGAAACTGATCCAGGTAAATGTCTTGCTAAGGCTTACGATATGGTGCTCAATGGTTGGGAAATCGGTGGTGGCTCAGTTCGTATTTATAAAGAATCTGTTCAGAGCCAAGTATTCAGAGCTCTGAAGATTGGACCCGAGGAAGCGCAAGCTAAATTTGGATTCTTGCTAGATGCTTTGCAATACGGCGCTCCTCCGCACGGCGGTATTGCATTCGGTCTAGATCGTATTGTCACTATGATGACAGGCGCTGAATCTATTCGTGATGTGATTGCTTTCCCTAAAACCCAGCGTGCCCAATGTCTCTTGACTCAGGCTCCAAGTGCTGTGGATGAAAAGCAATTACGTGAGTTACATATTCGTTTGCGTAATACTCAAAACATTGCATGAAAATTCCAATCTCAGTCTTAGTTGTCATCTACACAGCTAAGAAAGAGGTGTTGTTGCTTGAGCGTGCTGATCATCCCGGTTATTGGCAATCAGTGACCGGGAGCTTGGATGCTGTAGACGAGCCTTTAGCAGCCGCTGCCGCGCGTGAGGTCTTTGAAGAAACAGGTATTCAGCTTCATAAGCAAGCTAATGCCAAGTTGATTGATCTTCAGCACCATATTCATTACGAAATTTATCCAGAGTGGCGTCATCGTTATGCGCCTGGTGTTACCCAAAATTTAGAGCATTGGTTTGCACTTGAGCTCGATGATCGTATCCCTATCACCCTATCCCCTCGAGAACACTTGAGCTATCAATGGCTGCCATTAGTAAAAGCGGCCGATCTATGTTTTTCCCCAAGTAATCAAGCTGCTATCAAAAAACTGAATTCTGACTAGAATTCAGATATGTCCCTTTTAAGAAAAGATCGCTGGCAAGAAATCAATACTCTCCATCTTTTGGAGGGGGGCGTTAATTATTTTTCTTCCTTGATTGGGTTAATTCAAGCAGCAAAAAAAGAAATCTTTCTAGAGGTTTATATTTTCTCGGCTGATGCTCAAGCAGAGCAAATAGCCAAGGAGTTGGCAGATGCTGCCCGGCGAGGTGTGGAAGTTCGTTTGATTGTGGATTGGATTGGTTCTGCACCTCTGCCGTTTGAGAAGATGTTGAGGGATGCAGGAGTCCATTTTTCTTACTACAACAAAGCTTGGTTTGGTAAGTTAGGTTTTTCAAGGACGCATCGCAAAATAGCAGTCATCGATGAGGCTTATGCTGTGGTGGGGGGTATCAATATTTGTGATGATCGTCTAACGTCACAAGGTCAAGCTTTGGGTGCGCCACGTTGGGATCTAGCGATTGTTGCTACAGGACATATTGTTGAGAAGGTACACGCAACCTTTTTGCGACAGTGGCATCGACTAGCGGATGATGCCATGCATCTTAAAAATGTGATTAAGCGTCTTTTGGAGCATGAAGCACCATGGAGCTCAAAACATTATTTAGGTATAAGACACGGTAATAAACCCAGTATTGCCTTTATTGCGCGTGACAATCTGCATCATCGTCGTGATATCGAGAGAGCCTACTTAAAAGCGATTGGTCAAGCTCAGGAAGAGATATGGCTGGTAACCCCATATTTCATTCCGGGTAGAAAATTACGTAAAGCATTGATTCGGGCAGCAGATCGTGGCGTGCAAGTTAATTTACTGATTGGTAAAAATGAATTTGCCATTGTGGATTGGGCGGTACCTAGTTTGTATGGTCAATTTTTATCTTCTGGTATCAGTATTTATGAACATCAAAAAGATCAGCTTCATGCCAAAGTGATGGTCGTTGATCGTCGTTGGGTCACTCTCGGGTCATCTAATTGTGATCCTCTCTCGTTTTTGGTCAATCATGAGGCCAATTGGGTAATTCGCAATCACGCCATCATCAAAGATATCCGCTGCAAAATCGCAGACAGAGCTCAAGAAAGTGGATCCTTGGTCCTTATGGAAAACTTTCAGAGACGGTCGAGTTTCCTTAAACTGTTGCATTGGTCAATCTATAACCTCATTCGCTTGGTGATGAGAATCGCAGCCGTGGGCACCCGGGATAAGCCTTTACCCTGGGATATCAATTAAATCAACAACTTAGAAGTTTTTCGAAAAAGACTACTCTTATATAGGGGGTTGTTGCAATTCTGATTAAACCAAGGCATTATGCAAAAATAGAACGACCGTTCTTTTTTAATGCCATGACTGTTAAAGATATCGAAACCACTGTCGCTAAAAAAGGTGACCAAACAAAAGCAGCGATTTTGTCGCAGGCTCTAGATTTGGCTGGGCGTGATGGTTTAGAAGGACTAACGATCGGTTTACTGGCGGAGCGGATGCAAATGAGCAAAAGTGGTGTCTTTGCCCACTTTGGTTCGCGCGAAGATTTACAGGTGGCTGTGGTGAAGGAATATCACCGTCGTTTTCAGGAAAGTGTCTTTGAGCCTGCCCTGAAAAAACCTAGAGGTTTGCCTCGTTTACAAGAGATGCTCAATCGTTGGATTGCCCAGCGTGTTCATGAGTTAACGACCGGCTGTATTTATATATCGGGCGCCGTTGAATTTGATGATCGTCCCGGTTTGGTCAGAGATCAACTAGTTGAATCGGTTCAAACTTGGCGTCAAGCTATTTTGAGAGCGATTCGCCTTTCTGTAGAAGAGGGGCACTTAAAGAAATCCACGAAGCCTGAGGCAGTTCTGTTCTTGATTTACAGCATTGTTTTAGGTTTGCACCATGACGCAAAATTTTTACATATCGATGGTAGTGTTGATATGGCAAAAAGAGCAATTAAGCAGATTATTGAAGACAACAAAAACGGTATTTGAGGAGATAAAAAATGCCAAGCTATAAAGCCCCCTTGCGTGAAATGCAATTTGTTATGCATGAGTTACTGGATGTGCAATCGACATACAAGGCATTGCCAGACTATGCAGAAGTAGATCGCGACACCGTTGATCAGATCCTTGAGGAAGCTGCTAAGTTTTGCGAAAACGTTTTGATGCCCATTAATCAGAGTGGGGATGAAGAGGGTTGTCGACGTGATGAACAGGGCCAAGTTCATACTCCAAAAGGATTTAAGGAGGCCTATCAGCAATATATTGAGGCAGGTTGGCCAGCTCTCGCCTGTGACCCAGAGTATGGTGGTCAAGGGCTACCCCAGTTAGTCAATAGTGCTCTGTATGAAATGATGAACTCCACAAACCAAGCTTGGACTATGTACCCTGGCTTGTCTCATGGAGCCTATGAGTGTTTGCATGCACATGGTACAGAGCAGCAAAAGAAAACATATCTTGAGAAATTAGTTAGTGGTGAGTGGACGGGCACCATGTGTTTAACTGAGCCTCACTGCGGTACTGACTTGGGTATTCTGAAGACTAAAGCAGAGCCTGTGGCAGACGGCACGTACAAAATTACTGGAACTAAGATCTTCATCTCGAGTGGTGAGCATGATCTTAGTAAAAATATCGTGCACTTAGTGCTGGCACGCTTACCTGATGCACCTAAAGGTAGTAAAGGCATTTCTTTATTTGTGGTGCCTAAATTTTTACCAGATGCAAATGGTGAGCCTGGCGCTAAAAACCAGCTGTCTTGCGGGTCGATCGAGCATAAGATGGGTATTCATGGCAATGCCACATGTGTGATGAACTTTGATGGTGCCATAGGTACCTTGGTAGGTGAGCCGCACAAAGGTTTAAATGCCATGTTTGTGATGATGAATGCGGCTCGTTTAGGTGTGGGCATGCAGAGCTTGGGATTGACTGAAGTGGCGATGCAAAACTCTGTGGCCTATGCCAAGGACAGATTACAAATGCGTAGTCTGAAGGGGCCTAAAGAGCCCGAGAAAGCAGCTGACCCCATCATCGTTCATCCCGACGTAAGACGTATGTTGTTAACCCAAAAAGCATATGCTGAAGGTGCGCGCGCGTTTACCTATTGGGTGGCCTTAATGATTGATATTGAGCAAAAGCACCCTGATGAAAAAGTAAGAAAAGAAACGGGTGAAATGGTCGCCTTGTTAACGCCTATCGTGAAAGCATTCATCACTGACAATGCTTTTATTGCAACCAATGAAGGTCTACAAGTCTTTGGCGGTCATGGATACATCAAAGAGTGGGGTATGGAGCAGTATGTGCGTGATGCTCGTATCAATATGATTTATGAGGGTACCAATACGATTCAATCTCTTGATTTATTGGGTCGCAAGGTGCTTTCAGATATGGGTGCCAAACTCAAAAAATTTGGCAAACTCGTAGAAACTTTTATTGATCAAGAAGGCTCTCGTAAAGAGATGTCGGAATTTATTGATCCTCTGGCTGATATGGGGGACAAGGTCAAAAAGCTCACCATGGAATTAGGCATGAAGGCGATGACTAATCAAGAGGAGGTGGGTGCCGCAGCAGTACCTTATTTAAGAGTTGTGGGTCATCTCGTCTACGCTTATTTATTTGCGCGCATGGCCAAGATTGCCTTGGATAATAAAAATAGCACCGATCCAATCTATAAACAAAAGTTGGCAGTGGCTAGATTTTATTTTGCCAAGCTATTGCCTGAAACAGCCTATCAAATTCGTGCAGCTAGAGCGGGTGCGAGCACATTAATGGCATTGGAAGCCGACTTATTCTGAGGATCCTATGAATCAAGCTAAACGTTTTAACAAAGTAGCAGTTTTGGGCGCGGGTGTTATGGGTGCTCAAATTGCTGCGCACTGTATTAATTCAAAAGTACCCGTCATTTTGTTTGATTTACCTGCCAAAGCTAAAGAGGGTGAAGCGGTTGATCCCTATCGCATTGTGAGTCAAGCGTTAGGTCAGTTAAAGAAATTAAAGCCTGCTCCGATGGGTTTGACGGAAGAGGCTGATTTGATTGAGATGGGTCACTATGAGGCAGATTTAGAAAAGCTCAAAGAGTGTGACTTAGTCATTGAGGCCATTGCAGAGCGCTTGGATTGGAAGCATGATCTCTATAAGAGAGTATCGCCATATATTCATCCACAAGCAGTTTTTGCGACCAACACTTCAGGTTTATCGATCCAGAGCTTAGCCGCAGGTTTTGATGCAGATCTTAGAAAGCGTTTCTGTGGCGTGCACTTTTTTAACCCGCCGCGCTATATGCACTTGTTGGAATTAATACCAACGGCTGACACTGATCCGCAGTTAATCGATCGATTAGATGCCTTCATGACTTCAGTGCTGGGTAAAGGCGTTGTGCGTGCTAAAGACACACCTAATTTTGTCGCTAATCGTGTAGGTGTTTTTTCAATTTTGGCAGTGATGCATGAAGCGCAAAAATATCAATTAAGTTTTGATACGGTTGATGCATTGACGGGCTCAAAACTCGGGCGCGCAAAGTCCGCTACATTTAGAACTAGTGATGTGGTCGGTATTGACACCATGGCTCATGTGATTAAGACCATGGAAGATAATTTGGCGAACGATCCATTTAGTGCCATCTATAAGACGCCAGAGGTTGTGAAAACCTTGATCGCTCATGGTGCGCTCGGTCAAAAAACGAAAGCCGGCTTTTATAAAAAAGTAGGCAAAGATATCTTAGTGTTTGACCCTAGTAAAAATGATTACATTGCATCTACGGGGGCAATGGAGCCTTTAGTCGAAAGAATTCTGAAAAAACCAATCGCAGAACGCTTGGCATTATTAAGAGAGTCTGATGATTCTCAAGCACAGTTTTTGTGGGCGATCTTTAGAGATATCTTCCATTATGTGGCGATTCATTTAGAGTCAATTGCAGACTCTGCTCGAGAAATCGACTTTGCTATGAAGTGGGGATTTGGTTGGGATAAAGGTCCATTTGAGGATTGGCAAGATGCTGGCTGGTTAACTGTCGCTCAATGGATTCAAGAAGATATTGATCAAGGCCGTGCCCTAGCTAAGGTCAATTTACCGGCTTGGGTATTTGATGGTCCTGTAGCTCAAACTCAAAAAATTCATACTGAGCAAGGCTCTTGGTCGGCATCACGTAAAACTTATGTCAAGCCATCAGCTTTACCTGTCTATGAGCGCCAACTATTTAGAGCTTCATTGTCGGGTGATGGTGCGCCTAGCGCAAAAAGCAGTGGCCAAACAATTTTTGAAAACGATGGCGCGAGAGCTTGGGTGCATCCGCACAAGGCCGATGTTTTGGTGTTGTCATTTAAATCCAAAATGAACACGATTGGCCCTGATGTACTGAGCTCGATTGTTGAGGCGATTGAACGTGCCGAACAAGATTTCGCTGGCTTAGTTATTTGGCAACCAACATCATTAAAGTTGGGTGCTCCAGGTGGCCCATTCTCGGCTGGGGCAAATCTTGAAGCTGCAATGCCGTTATTTATGAAGAATGGCGCAGCTGGTATTGAGCCTTTTGTTAAGCAGTTCCAAGATACCATGATGCGAATTAAGTATGCCAAGGTGCCAGTGGTGGCTGCTGTTTCGGGGATTGCTCTCGGTGGTGGCTGTGAGTTGCTCATGCACGCTGCCAAACGCGTAGTCGCCTTTGAAAGCTATATTGGTTTGGTTGAAATTGGCGTTGGCCTCCTCCCGGCGGGTGGTGGTCTGAAAGAAGCAGCAATTCGTGCTCATCGTGCGATGCAGGCTGCCGGTAGTCCTAATTACGTAGATGCTGTCAAAGCTTCTTTTGAGAATGCGGCTATGGCTAAGGTTTCAGGTTCAGCCTTGGAAGCTATGAAGATGGGGTATCTCTTACCATCAGATCAAATTGTCATGAACGTGCACGAATTGCTTAGCCAAGCTTGTGAGCAAGTACGTAGTATGAGTGCTGCAGGTTATACAGCACCGTTAATGAAGAAAATACCTGTTGGTGGTAGCTCTTTGATAGCGACCATTACTGGACAGTTGGTTAATCTCAAAGATGGTCGCTTCATTTCTGAGCACGATTATTTTATTGCTCACAAAATCATTTCTGTGATTGCTGGTGGTGAAGTCGATGCCGGAACATTAGTGACCGAAGACTGGTTATTAAAGTTGGAGCGTCAAGCATTCGTAGAACTATTGGGTACCCAGAAAACGCAAGAGCGAATTATGGGTTTGTTACAAACTGGCAAACCTTTGCGCAACTAATAAGGAGATAAATGTGAGCATGATTCAAGAAGCCTATATTGTGGCGGCTACCAGAACTCCGATTGGCAAAGCGCCAAAAGGGATTTTAAGAAATACACGCCCAGATGATTTGTTGGCGGATATTCTGAAAGCAGCGCTAGCTCAAGTGCCAACGCTGGACCCTCAATCAGTCGAGGATGTGATTGTGGGTTGTGCCATGCCAGAAGGTCCACAGGGCCTCAATGTAGCCCGAATTGGTTTATTGATGGCTGGTTTACCGAATACTGTCGGTGGCATCACTATTAATCGTTTTTGTGCTTCAGGATTAAGTGCGATAGCGATGGCTGCTGACCGTATTAAGGTCGGTGAAGCTGATGTGATGATTGCAGCAGGTGTAGAGTCGATGAGTATGGTGCCGATGATGGGTAATAGTCCATCCTTGAGCCCCCAAGTATTTGCGCATGATGAAAACGTTGCCATCGCCTACGGGATGGGTTTGACTGCCGAGAATGTTGCTAATCAATGGCAAATTTCAAGGGATGCGCAAGATGAGTTCGCTATGCAATCTCATAAAAAGGCCTTAGCTGCTCAGGCGGCTGGTGAATTCTCAAAAGAAATTACGCCCTTGAATGTTTTGCTAAAGCGCCCCAATTTAGCGACTGGACAGGTGGATGTAAAGACGCAGTCGATGACATCTGATGAGGGTCCACGTGCTGATACCTCGATTGAAGCTCTGGCTAAGTTGAAAGCAGTCTTCGCTAATAAAGGTTCTGTGACGGCAGGTAACAGCTCACAAATGTCAGATGGTGCAGGTGCTTTGATTTTGGTCAGTGAAAAAGCCCTCAAGACCTATGGTTTGACCCCGTTGGCTAAATTCAAAAGCTTTGCGGTTAAAGGCGTGCCACCTGAAATTATGGGGATTGGTCCTAAGGAAGCTATTCCGGCTGCATTAAAGCATGCTGGCTTAACTATGAATGATCTAGATTGGATCGAGTTGAACGAAGCTTTTGCTGCACAAGCACTCGCAGTGATGAAAGATTTAGATTTGGATCCTAGCAAAGTCAATCCTTTGGGGGGTGCGATTGCTCTTGGACATCCTTTGGGTGCAACAGGTGCTATCAGAAGTGCAACGGTTGTGCACGCTCTACAAAGAAGAAACTTAAAACATGGTATGGTTACTATGTGCGTTGGTACTGGTATGGGTGCCGCGGGAGTCTTTGAAAGAGTGTAGATATGCGTTCAAGCCATCATATTGATGGAATGCAGGGAAGCGGTAAGGCAAGTGATTGGGCGGTCATCAAGAATCTCTTGCCTTACTTGTGGAAATTCAAGGCTAGGGTCTTCCTAGCCTTGTTTTGTTTGGTTGCGGCAAAAGTAGCCAACTTGGGTGTGCCCATTCTTTTAAAAGAATTGATCGATGCGATGAATTTATCGCTCAATCAAGCTCTAGCTGTCATACCTATCTCTTTGATCTTGGCTTATGGATTATTGCGTTTGTCTGCTTCACTCTTTACGGAACTAAGAGAGCTGTTATTTTCGAGGGTCACTGAAAGCGCAGTACGAACAGTCGCTTTACAAGTCTTTGAACATTTGCATGCACTCTCGTTGCGCTTTCATTTATCTCGCCAAACTGGAGGTATGACACGCGATATCGAACGAGGTACACGAGGTATTCAATCGCTCATCTCTTATTCGCTGTACAGCATCATTCCTACTCTTGTAGAGCTGGGTTTGGTATTAGCTTATTTTTCAATTTCATATCACTTCGGATTTGCCGCCATTACTTTGGGAGCCTTGTTTTTTTATGTTGTCTTTACGATTAAGGTGACCGAGTGGCGTACTCAGTACCGTCGCAAAATGAATGATCTAGATTCCAAGGCGAATCAAAAAGCAATCGATTCATTGATTAACTTTGAAACTGTGAAGTATTTTGGTAATGAGGCTTATGAGGCTCAACGTTATGATGAAAATCTGCGTCGCTATCGCGAGGCTGCTATCCAGTCACAACGTTCGCTTGCCTTCTTGAATGCCGGGCAACAAACCATTATTTCTCTTGGCTTGATTGGCATTCTTTTCCTCGCCAGCCAAGGTGTCACTCAAGGGAAGATGAGCTTGGGCGACTTGGTCTTGGTGAATGTACTCATGATTCAGCTGTACATCCCCCTTAATTTTTTGGGCGTCATCTATCGTGAGATCAAACAAGCGCTGACTGATATGGATCGTATGTTTTCTCTTTTGGGAACGGATAGAGAAATCAAAGACCGTCCTAACGCCCCTGAACTGATTATTCATGATAAGACCTTGGGCCCCTGCGTTCGTTTTGAAAACGTCTCTTTTTCATATGAAAAGAATAGAGCGATCTTAGATGGCATTTCGTTTGTTATCCAGCCAGGTAAAACGGTGGCTGTGGTAGGGCACAGTGGGGCAGGTAAAAGTACGCTCGCACGTTTACTTTTCAGATTTTATGAGCCGACTAGCGGGGCTATTTTGATTGATGGTCAAGATATTGCGCAGGTCAAGCAAGCTAGCTTGCGTCAGCAGATTGGGATTGTTCCACAAGACACAGTTTTGTTTAACGATACGATTGCCTACAACATTGCATATGGTCGTCCGGGTGCTAGTCAAGCAGAAATTGAGCAAGCTGCCAAAGCAGCTCAGATTCATGCATTCGTCGCTTCTTTACCCGATGGCTACCAAACACAGGTGGGTGAACGTGGTTTGAAGTTATCGGGTGGTGAAAAGCAAAGGGTCGCCATTGCGAGAACCTTACTTAAAAACCCATCACTATTAATATTTGATGAGGCAACATCTGCCTTAGACTCAAAAACAGAGCGTGCGATTCAAGATGAGTTAATGTCGCTGGCTAAAAACCATACGACTTTAGTGATTGCACATCGTTTATCAACCGTGATACATGCTGATGAAATTCTGGTGCTGGATCAAGGTCGTTTGCTTGAGTCAGGTAAGCATCATGACTTAATTGCAAAAAATGGTAGCTATGCCGCGATGTGGCGTACTCAACTGCAACAAGCGAACTCAGATTAAGATATTGGGATGAAACCTGCATCAGAAATTTTATTGGGGGCTTATCAGGCTGCGCTGCAGGCTGCACAACCTGCGCATATTTTGCCGGCTTATCTTGAAAAGATCCTAGCTCATAGCGCTAACTCTAGAGTTTTAGTGTTGGGTGCAGGTAAGGCTGCCGCTTCTATGGCTCAAGCTTTTGAGGAATATGTTTCTCAGTCATACCCCCAGCTGAACTTTGATGGTTTAGTGATTACCCGTTATGGGCATCAGCTACCCACAAAGAAAATTAAAGTGATAGAGGCTGCTCACCCAGTGCCTGATCAAGCAGGGTATCAGGCGGCACAAAAAACATATGAGCTTTTAAATTCCTTGAAACCGGGTGATCATCTGATTGCCCTCATTTCTGGAGGTGGGTCTAGCTTATTGACTTTGCCTGTGCCGACAATCTCTGTAGATGATCTTAGATGGGTGACTAAAGCACTCTTGCACTGTGGGGCGCCAATTGAGGAAATCAATGTGGTCCGTAAACACCTGTCTGTATTGCAAGGTGGACATATGGCACGCATTGCAGTGTCTAAAGGCGCTAAGGTAGATGCTCTCTTAATTTCTGATGTTACGGGGGATGATCCGGCAAGTATTGCAAGTGGTCCGTGTGCCGCAGATCCATCTACTTATGAAGACGCATTACTTATTTTGCGTTCTTATGGTTTATTGCAAGCCGACTTTCCAGAGTCTGTCATTCGTCATTTGGAAGAGGGTATGCGTGGCATCCATCCTGAAACTTCTAAGCCAGATGATGAGATTTTCCAAACAACGCATAACCATGTGATTGCTTCGGCACGACAAAGCTTAGATGCTGCGGCCCACTATTGTCAGGCTCAGGGGCTAAATACGATTGTCTTGGGTGATACGGTGATGGGAGAGGCCAAAGATGTTGCTTATGTTCATGCTGCCATTGCTCGAGAATTCACTTTGCACCAAAGCCCTGCCCAGAAACCTTTAGTCCTGCTCTCTGGTGGGGAGTGCACAGTCACATTGCCTAAGAATGCACAAGGTCGAGGTGGTCGCTGCTCAGAATTCTTATTACATTTCTTTGATAAAACAGCTGATTTAAAACATTTAGCTGCTTTGGCTGCGGATACAGATGGTATTGATGGTAGTGAGAACAATGCGGGTGCATGGTTTGATGCTGATATACGTGAGCTAGCCTCTTGTCAAAATATTCGCGTGCGAGACTATCGTGAACAACATGATGCCTTTGGGTTTTTTGAGCAATTGAAGGGCCTAGTGCAGACAGGGCCAACTTTAACCAATGTAAATGACTTTAGAATCATTCTGATTCCTGATTAATGAGTGCAAACGAGTATGACAAAAGCTACCGATACTATAGAAATTAGACGTCCTGATGATTGGCATTTGCACGTCAGAGATGGCCGTGCGATGCAAGATGTGATTGTGCATACCGCTGCGCAATTTGCTCGTGCCATCATCATGCCTAATTTAAAGCCACCGGTAGTCAGCGCTCAAGATGCAATTGCTTATCGCCAAAGAATCTTGGCAGCCTTGCCTAAAGAAGGTGTTGCTAGTCAATTTCAACCTCTCATGACACTGTACCTGACTGACAATACCCCGGCTGATGAAGTTGCGCGGGCGAAAGAGGCTGGTGTGATTGGTTTTAAGCTCTACCCTGCAGGCGCTACAACGAATAGTGATGCGGGTGTGACCGATATTCGTCGTTGTGATGCGGTTTTGGCACAAATGGAAAAATTAGATGTTCCTTTGTTAGTCCATGGCGAGGTAACGCATTCAGAGATTGATGTATTTGATCGTGAAGCCATTTTTATTGAAAAAATCCTAGAGCCTTTACGTCAACGTCACCCTGGTTTAAGAATTGTGTTTGAGCACATTACGACTAAACAAGCGGTTGAGTATGTGCGTGATGCTGATACCCAACGCTTTGCCAAAATTGCTGCTACGGTGACACCACAACATTTGTTGTATAACCGCAATTCTATTTTTAGTGGTGGTCTGCGCACTCATTACTATTGCCTACCTGTTTTAAAACGAGAAGAACACCGTCAAGCGATCGTTAATATTGTCGCCTCAGGTAATTCTCGTTTTTTCTTAGGAACTGATAGCGCACCACACCCGAAGGGTGCTAAAGAATCAGCGTGTGGTTGTGCTGGTTGTTACACCGCCTGGCATGCCATGTCTTTGTATGCGGAAGTTTTTGAGCAAGCTGGGGCTCTAGATAAATTAGAGGGCTTTGCTAGTATTTATGGCCCAGAGTTCTATGGCTTACCGCTTAATCAAGGTACTTTGAAGTTGCGTCGTCAAACCATTCAAATTCCAGCCGAGTTTCCATTTGGCGATGAGGTGGTGGTCCCTCTGCGCGCCGGAGAAACCACTCAGTGGGCTTTAGTAGAGTAGACTACGTCTGCAGAGTTGGTTGGGCAATCGCTGCCTGAAAGGGGAGAGGAAAGTCCGGACTCCATAGGACAAGGTGTTGGCTAATGACCATCCACGGTGACGTGAGGAATAGGGCCACAGAGACGAGCGTATTAAGTTACGGTGAAACGCGGTAACCTCCACCTGGAGCAATCTCAAATAGGCAGGCGTTGATGCGGTCCGCTGAGCCTGCGGGTAGAGAGCTCGAGCCTAACGGTAACGTTAGGCCTAGATGAATGATTGCCCCTGAGGAAACTCAGGTGACAGAATCCGGCTTATAGACCAACTCTGCTTTTTTACGCCTCGATGATTTCAAAAGAATGAGTGATTTCTGCCGTTTTACTCAGCATGATCGTGGCTGAGCAATACTTATCGTGAGATAGCTCAATAGCACGTTCAACTTTATTCTTATCTAAGTTTTTACCGATCACGGTAAAGCTCATGTGAATCTTAGTGAAGACTTTAGGATCTTCGTTAGCGCGTTCGGCGCTGAGCTTGACTGAGCAGTCATGGATCTCCTGACGCGCTCTTTTAAGAATCATGACGACGTCAAAACAGGTGCAGCCACCCGCACCCACCAGCATCATTTCCATGGGGCGAGGCGCAAGGTTGCGACCCCCTGCATCAGGGGCGCCGTCCATATTGACGAGGTGACCACTGCCCGTTTCTGCGCTAAAGGCCATTCCATCCCGGCCTAACCATTTCACGATTGCTTCCATTTTTTCCTCATTTTGGGGCGATTTACGCCGTTTTGCCTAGGACAAATATAAGAAATTTATCAATAAAAACAACAATTTCTTGCATATTTGAGGTGGCTAATTATAATTTTTCACATCATTTGACCTTTATTGTAGGTCAAATAACCAGTGTCTCCTCCACCCTCTATGGTGGATTTATGCCCGGGATAGGAATCCCGGGCTTTTTTTGCTACAATGGTGGACTTTTCGGGAATAGCCCCTCGAAAATGGTAGTACCAAGTTCTTGCTTGAAACGGCGAGCCTGCAAACATAAGCGGTGCCAAAGTGACAACAGTAACTTGTTTATTAGGGCATCACAATTTAAGGTAATCATGAAAACTTTCTCAGCAAAACCGCATGAGGTGAAGCGT
>ERZ650311.7-NODE-7-length-143595-cov-9.203365_pt1 | contig 143595 bp, 132 predicted proteins | sample MGYA00376247_ERZ650311 | MGnify/ENA primary metagenome ERZ650311 (study PRJEB26733, sample SAMN07839324) | wastewater metagenome | biome: small river; feature: stream; material: water | place: USA: North Carolina | collected 2016-07-28 ... | reverse complement strand
GGGGGGGGGGGCAAAGGTGTCGCAGGATATGTATTGGAACTGTGAACGGCCTCGCTCCCATATGTCCGGTGATGAGGCACATGAATTTGGCAGGGAAGTGCAAGTAAAAACAGGGTTGGGCACGGTGTACGCATCAGAACCGTTTATCTAAAGGGAAAAGCAGATCTCTATTGAGTCGTATAAGATATATTGTCAGACACATGATATCCAGGAAAGAGCCCTTTCCTATCGGCCTTGGGCGGGTATGAAACATGCACCCAGGCATCTGGGTGCGTGTTCGCGGAGGTGCCTAGCGCTGCAGGTAATTCAACGGGTCGACCGGGATACCGCCTTGGCGGATTTCGAAGTGGAGATGCGGCGCGGTGGTGAGAGGTCCGGCGCCAGGCGTGCCCGGAGCGCCTCCGGAGAGCGCGATCGTGTCCCCTTGCTCCACATAGGTATCTTCCTTCGCCAGGATCTTGGAGACATGGCCGTAGACGGTCGAAAGTCCGTCGTCATGCACGAGCATCACGTAGCTATAGCCCATGCCGGCGTCCTTGGCACGGGCGACGTATCCGCCGCGAGCGGCTCGGACCGGCGTCCCCTGCGCCGCGCGGATGTCGATGGCGGGGTGCTCGAAGACGTACCGGAACGGGTAGTCGGGGTCGTGGAAATACGTCGTGACGATCATGGATGGCACCGGCCACATCCAACCGGTCGAGCTGCCTGAAATCTTCCGGAGCTTGCTCTCGTCAAGCGCCTTACGCAACCGTCGTTCCGTCGCGGCCACATCGTCATTGGCGTTATTGACCTCCTTTTGGAGCCTGGCCAGGTCATACTGGTAGCGTGCCTGGGTGGCTTGCAGTTGATTCGCCAGGGCCGCTTTGGCGCTTCTCTGCTCGGTAAGCGTCGCCTGGGCGTCGGCAAGCTGTTTTTCGATCACGGCCAGGTGGGCCTTCTTCGCGGATTGATCGGCTTGCTGGTCCTCAAGCCCGACCTTCAGTTTCTCGATGCCGTCGAGCGCGCGTTTCAACTCGCGCTGGGATTCCACCAAGAACTGGGCGTCATTGAAAAAATCCGAAAGCGTCGTCTTGGTCAGCAGCAGGTCGATGGACGAATGCCTGTCGTTCTTTCCGATCGATCTCAAGTAGCGGCTCAGGATGGCCCGCTGCCGCATGATCTTCAAGGTCTCGTCCTGGATCTGGGAATCGATCCTGCGGAGTTCCAGGTCCGTCGCGTTCATTTCGAGCTTGTTGGCCTTGATGTCCAGTTCCGTGCTGGCGATCTTGTTGTCGGCGATGGCGAGCTCGTTCTGTACGGATGCGGCTTCAGTCCGCTTCTGTTCGAGCGCTGCGCGATAGGAAGCCATCTGGCTTTTGAGCTGCTCGATCTCCGCCTTGCGCTTGCTGACTTGCTGATTCAGCTGGTCGATGGCGGATGTCAGGTCATCTCCCGGCGCAGCCGCCTCTTTCGTGGTTGTCGCGGCCGCACGTGCGAAACCGGTCCGATCGGCGAAGATGGCAGCCAAAAACAGCAGTGCCGGGAGCGCCGTTTCCCATCCCCTCCTTTTCGTCCTGTCGTCAGGCATTTTCGAGGCGTGCTTTGGCTGCTTCCAAGCGGCGGATCGCCTTCATTTTACCTAACACGGCCATGATCTCAAAGGGTCCGGGTGATTTTTCCCGGCCGGACAGGGCCACGCGCAACGGCCAAAGCGTATCTCCGTTCCCCCATCCGTTCATCGAAATCAGCGATTTTACGGCGTCCTCGAGGCTTTTTGCGTCGAAGGCGGTTTCATCTACCGAGCCGATCGCTTCAAGCAAGGCCGTCAGGCGGGTATGGGCCTCGGCAGCGGGTTGGGTCTTCCAACAGAGGCGTTCCGCGGGATAGGCGGGCATATCTTCGAACAGGAACTCGACCGCCTCCGGAAGCTCGGAGAGCGTCTTCACGCGTTCGCGTTCGAGCGAAATCAGCCGGCCCAGATCTTCGTGGCTGAGGCGCTCCCCTCCCCGGATGATCTTCCAGCCGTCGTCTTCGGCTTCGATCAGCCCCGCTCGGACCAGGAACGGAGCGGCGCGCTCCGCCAAGCGGTCAAGCGGCATCATGCGCAGGTATTTCCCGTTCAGCCAATCGAGCTTCTCATGGTTGAAGACCGCGCCTGCCGGATTGATGTCCTTCAGTTCGAAAGCCCTCACGAGCTCATCGACCGAATGGATCTCTTTCTCATCGGAGGGGCTCCAGCCGAGCAAGGCCACGAAGTTGATGAGCGCCTCCGGCAGGTAGCCCTTGTCGAGATAGTCCTCGACCGCCACGTCGCCCTGGCGCTTGGAAAGCTTGGAACGGTCGGGGTTCAGGAGGAGCGGCATGTGCGCGAACTGCGGAGGCGTCCAGCCGAAAGCCTTATAGAGCAGCAAATGCTTCGGCGTCGAAGAAAGCCACTCCTCCCCGCGGATGACATGCGAGGTGCCCATCAGGTGGTCATCGATCACGCTCGCCAGGTGGTAGGTGGGATAGCCATCGCTCTTGAGCAGGACGTAGTCGTCGAGCAAGCCATTCCGGAACGAGACGGTCCCGCGCACGCCATCCTGAAAGACGGTCTCGCCGTCATCGGGCATCCTCGCGCGGAAGACGTGCGGCTCCCCCGCCGCGATGCGTCGCGCCGTTTCATCGCTCTTCAGCGTCCGGCAACGGCGGTCGTAACCGGTCGGGAGCTTGGCTGCCTCCTGTTCCTTACGGAGCGCATCCAGCCTTTCCGACGTGCAGAAACAGGGGTAGCTGTCGCCTTGTTCGATGAGCTGTTCAAGCTGTTGCCGATAGATCTGAAGCCGTTCGGACTGCACGTACGGCCCCATGCCGCCGCGCTGCTCGACCCGGCCGTCATGCGTCAGGAACGGGCCCTCGTCATACGTAAGCCCCATGGAGGCGAGGGTCCGCAGGATGTTCTCGACGCCGCCTTCGACGTAGCGGGCGCGGTCGGTGTCTTCGATGCGCAGATAAAAGACGCCGCCATGCTTGCGGGCGAACAGGTAATTATAGAGCGCCGAACGGAAGTTGCCGATGTGCATCCTGCCGGTCGGACTGGGCGCGTAGCGGACGCGGACGTTTTCCATAGTGCTCCTATCTTACGCGCTTCAGCCGTTTTTTCAAGACCATCCAGAGGAACACGAAGGTCGCTTCGAAAATACGGGGCGCGCGCCAGGGCTGGATGACGAGCCGCCAGAGCCATTCAAGATGCAGGGCCCGGACCATGTGCGGCGCTCTCCAGACCTCCCCCGCCAGGAAATCGAAGGTCCCGCCGACTCCCACCGCGATCCTGATGGAGGGAAGGGACGCGAGATGGTCGCGGATCCAGCGTTCCTGCTTGCCGTGCCCAAGCGCCACGAACAGGATGTCTGGCTTGCTGGCGGCGATGCGCTGCGCGAGCCGGCCGTCTTCCTCCCAACCCCCCGCGATCCAGCGTATCCTTCCGCCATGCTCCGCACCGGCGATCTTCAATTCTGGGTAGTTCCTTTTGAGACCTGCTGCGGCGCGCTCGGCGATTTCAGGAGCTCCACCAAGCAGATAGACCGAATACTTTTTTTGTTCGGATAAAGACGCGAGGATCAGCGTAAAAATGACGCCCGTGATCGTCTCCGGGATATGCTTGCCTTCAAGCCAAGCGGCTATGCGCAAGCCGAATCCGTCCGCCAGCGCCAAATCGGAAGACTCCAGGATCTTCTCGAAGGAGGGGTCTCGGTCCGCTAGGACGGCCATTTCTGGGTTCGGAGTGACGATCAGATGCTGGCCGCCATCGGCCGCCAATTCGGCGGCGCACAAGACGGCTTCTTCCGATGTCAGCGGGTCGACCGGTACGCCGGCCACGATGATGCGATTGCGCATGACGGCATCATACCACGACGCCATGCACCGGATCACCCGCCTCATCCGTATTTGCTCCAGCAGCTTAAGGGCGGTAGCCTGATAACGTGCCTGAACTTACGGATTCCCACCTCGTGCAGGCTTCTCTTTCCGGCGACGGACGTTCGCTCGAGCTTTTGTTTAAAAGATATTTCCGGCCGATTTACGGGTACGTCTCCCTGCTTGTCGGTCAAAGGGACGCGGACGACGTGGCTCAGGAGGCTTTCGTACGGGCATGGCGTCACCTTGCCTCGTTCGACGCTTCCCGCCCTTTCAAGACGTGGCTGTATAGGATCGCGCACAACGCCGCCGTGGATTTTCTCAGGAAGAAGCGCCCTGCGTCGTTCTCGGACCTGCAGTCCGAGGACAGCCCCGCTTTCGAGGAGACGGTCGCTGACGATGCGCTGCCGATGCCGGAAATCATTGACCGAAAAATGGCGATGGAGGTTCTCCATAAGGCATTGGATGGCCTCCCGAAAAAACAGCGGGAAGCGCTGACGCTCCATTACCTGGATGAATTGAGCTTCACGGAAATCGCGGAACTGTCGGGCGAGCCGGTCGATACCGTGAAAAGCCGCTCACGGAGGGCGCTCATGGCGCTCAAGAAAGCGTTGGCATCATGAGAAACGGCATGCACCCGAACCTCTCGCCCAGTCGTATCAAGCATACGCGTATGAATCACCCTTTCCTGGAACTTCTGGAGGAAATCGAACGTCCCGCCCCGCCGGCGGGAGCGTTCGAGGCCGTCATGAGACGCCTGGCATGGGAGCGCAGGGCCTCCTCGCTCCGTCGGCGCATCGCCATTACCGGCATCGCGACCGTGACGCTTGCCGCGCTCACGGCTTGGACGCTGTCGGTCGTCAGGGATGCCATGCGCATCTCCGGCAGCTTCGAATACCTCTCGCTCATTTTCTATGACGCCGGGGCCGTCTTGTCGCACTCCGGCTCCTTCGCCTACAGCGTGCTCGAATCCTTGCCGTCCGGTCTCCTGGCGGGCCTCCTTCTCGCTTCGCTTTGCTTCGCGGTCGCCGTCCGCCTCCTCGTCCGCGATACGCGCCTGGCGCTTCATCGTCCGCATGCTTTCAATGCCTGATTTATGGATATCAAACCGTTCATCAAGAAGTACGCCTTCGCGCTCATTGCCGTGTCCGTCATTTGGCTGGCCACGCTCCTGCTCGCTCTCCGGCTTGGCGTCGAGGTCGGAAGCCGAAGATCCGAGTTCGCCTGTCGGTGGAGCGAGAACTATCGCCGCAATTTCGGCGGTCCTTTCCCCGAAGGTTCCGGGAGAGCGACGGGGCGGGAGCAGGCGCCCTCACCCCATGGGGTGTTCGGACGGGTGATCGGAGCCGCGACCGGGACCTTGGTCATCAAGCGCGACGGCGGAGTCGAGACGACCGTCCTTTCGGACAACGATACCATGATCGAGCTCTTTCATCGGCGCGTGCCGTTCGAAGAGATCCGCGTCGGCGGAACGGTCGTGGTCATCGGACAGCCTGATGCCCAGGGTCGCATCCGGGCCGCTTTCATCCGCCTGCTGCCGCCCCCTCCGGCCACGAACCCTTGAAACACCTATGCGGAACAAGATCCTGGGATTCTTTTCCGCGCATAAGGCGAGCGGCATCCTCGCCGTCCTCGCCTTCGGTGCGGCAGGGTATCTCCTCATCGCGAAAGCGTCCGTCAAGAAGACTGAAACACGTTACATCCTCGCGGCGGCCACGAAAGAGACGATCGTCACGACCGTGAGCGGCAGCGGTCAGGTTTCGGCCGCCACGCAAGTGGACCTCAAATCAAAAAGCTCCGGCACGCTCGTGACGTATCGTGCGGCGGTCGGTCAGGAGGTCAAGGCTGGACAGGTCATCGCTCAACTTGACGCCACCTCAGCGGTCAAGGCCGTCCGTGATGCCAGGAACAGCCTCCAGGCGGCCCAGATCGCGCTCCAGAAGCTCCAACAGCCGAACGATGCGCTGTCCCTCCTCCAGGCCGAGAATGCCTTGACGTCGGCGCAGGACGCGAAGACGAGCGACCAGAACGACCTGGCCAGGGCCTATGATGACGGTTCGAGCGCCGTGGTCTCCGCCTTCCTGGAGCTGCCCGGCATCATGGCGGATCTGGACAGCCTACTGTACGGCTCGGCATTCAACGGGAGCCAGTCGAACATCGATGGCTATGCCGGCGCGGCGGACCGTTACGATCACCGAGCCGCTTCCTACCACGATGATGCCGTCTCCAAGTACGCAAACGCCCGTGCGGCCTATGACGCCAGCCTGAACGCCTACAAGGGTTTCAATCGCACGACGGCGGCGCCTGCGGACGTCGAAGCGCTGGTATCCGGCACGCATGACACGGCACGGCACATCGCTGACGCGATCAAGGCCGCCGATGACCTGGTGCAGTTTTACCGCGACCAGTCCACGCTGCATGGCGCCGTTCCCCTGCCGATCTCCGCGACGCACGTCTCGACGCTGAACGCCGATACCGTCAAGATCAACGCGCAGATGAACACGCTCCTGACCGTCGTCCGGACGATCCAGAACGGCAAGAGCGCCTTGATCGTCGACGATCGGTCGATCGCGGAACGCCAGGCCAGCCTTGAGAAGCTGAAAGCCGGCACCGATCCGCTGGACGTGAAGTCGTCCGAATTATCCCTACGGATGCGCCAAGACGCCCTTTACGATGCGCAGTCCGCTCTCGACGACTACTCCGTACGCGCGCCGTTCGACGGGGTGATCGCCGCGGCGCCTGCCAAGAAGGGCGACCAGGTGTCCAACGGGACGACGCTCGCCACGCTCATCACGGCGAACCGGATCGCCCAGCTTTCGCTGAACGAGGTCGACGTCGCCAAGATCGCCGTCGGGCAGAAAGCGACCCTGACGTTCGACGTCCTGTCGGACCTGTCCATCACGGGGAACGTCATCGAGATCGATGCGCTCGGCACGACGTCTCAGGGCGTCGTGAGCTACGGAGTGAAGATCGCTTTCGATACCGATGACGACCGCATCAAGCCGGGCATGACCGTTTCCGCCTCGATCGTCACGGCCGTCAAGACCGATGCCCTGTCGGTGCCGAACGCGGCCGTCAAATCGTCGGGCGACGGTTCTTACGTGGAGACGGTCATCGGCGCGACGGCCGCTGATGCGCAGGACGCTTCCGGAATCTTGGCTCCCTCCGGAACTTCCCGCATCACGGTCCAGACCGGCCTGGCGAGCGACACGAGGACAGAAATCCTTTCGGGCCTGAAGGAAGGAGACTTGGTCGTCTCGCGCGCCGTCACTTCGTCGGTCTCCGCGACGTCTGCCGGATCCGCGAACCGAAGCATCCTCCAGGCGACCGGCGCAGGGGGGACCCGGACGCCCGGAGGAGGATTTCCGGGCCGGTAACCGATAGGTTATGATCGAATGCCAGGACATCTCCAAGACCTACGTGAACGGCCCGAATTCGACCACCGTCCTGAAAGGCGTTTCCTTCAGCATCGCGGACGGCGAATTCGTCGCCATCATGGGGCCGTCGGGTTCCGGCAAGTCGACGCTCATGAACATCATCGGCGCGCTTGACTCCCCTACCGACGGCTCCTACCGGCTCGACGACGATGACGTCTCGAAACTCTCGGATGACGAGCTTGCGGACATCCGCATGAGGAAGATCGGTTTCGTCTTCCAGTCCTTCAATCTCCTGCGCCGAGCGACGGTGTTGCGGAACGTCATGCTGCCGCTGGTCTATGCGGAGGTCGATCATGAGGAACGCGTCAGGCGCGCGCGGCAGTCGCTCATCGACGCCGGGCTTCCTGAAAAATGGCACCTCAACAAGTCGAACGAGATCTCGGGCGGCCAGATGCAGCGCGTCGCCATCGCGCGTGCGCTGGTCAACGATCCTTCGCTCATCCTGGCCGACGAACCGACCGGCAACCTCGACTCCCGCACCGGCGAGATCGTGCTCAGCACCTTCCAGCGGCTGAACCGCGAACAGGGGCGCACGGTGGTGCTCATCACCCACGAGCTCTACGTCGCCGAGCATGCCGACCGCATCATCCACATCAAGGACGGCGGCATCCTGAGCGACTCGAAGAACCCTAACAAGCGGGTGGTACACGAAAGCCATGAAGACGTCTGACATCCTTCAGGAGACCTACTGGGCGCTCCTCTCCAACAAGGCGCGTTCGGGACTCACGGTCTTGGGCATCGTCATCGGCATCGGGTCGGTCATCGCGATGATCGCGATCGGCCAGGGGGCGCAAGGCTCGATCCAGTCCAGCATCCAGTCGCTCGGCGCCAACCTGATCATCGTCTTCCCGGGAGCGCAGCGCGGGCCCGGCGTCCAAGCCAGCGCCGGACGCGGTTCCGCCCAGAGCCTGAAACTTTCCGACGCGGAAGCCATCTCCCGATTGCCGGAGGCCAAGGCCGTCTCGCCGGAGGTCTCAAGCCGCAGCCAGGTCGCGGCGCGCGGCACCAATACGAACACCTCGATCGTGGGCGTGACGCCGAGCTATCCGGGCGTCCGCAACGTCGAGGTCGACCAAGGATCGTTCTTCACGGACGCCCAGCAGCGAAGCTCCGAAAAAGTCGCGATCATCGGGCCGAGCGTACGCGACGATCTTTTCGGCGCCGGAAACGAGCCTGTCGGGCAGGTCATCCGCATCAAGGGTTCCCAGTTCAAGGTCATCGGCATGACAAAGGCCAAAGGCGGTTCAGGCTTCAATAACCAGGACGATCAGATCTTCATCCCGATCACGACCGCCCAGCGTTATCTGACAGGCAATGAATACGTGAGCCAGATCGCCGTCCAGGCGAACGACGAAGCGTCCATGGCATCGCTCCAATCCGGCGTCACGTCGCTCCTCCTGCAAAGGCATAACATCGGGGACGCGGCTTCCGCCGACTTCAGCACCATGAACCAGGCCGACATCGTGGCGGCCGCCTCCAGCGTGACCGGCACCTTCACGCTCCTGCTCGGTTCGGTCGCCGGGATCTCGCTCATCGTCGGCGGCATCGGCATCATGAACATGATGCTCACGACCGTCACCGAACGCACGCGCGAGATCGGCCTGCGCAAGGCCATCGGCGCGAAAAAACGCGACATCTCGCTCCAGTTCCTGGCGGAGTCGGTGGCGCTCACCTTCCTGGGCGGCTTCCTTGGCATCCTGCTCGGCGGGCTCATCTCTTGGGCCGTCGCCAGGTTCGGGAACATCGCTTCGAGCGTCTCCGCGAGTTCCGTGCTCCTGGCGTTCGGCGTCTCGGCCGGCATCGGCGTCATCTTCGGCTACTGGCCGGCACGCCGCGCCGCCGGACTCAATCCGATCGAAGCCCTTCGATACGAATAATCCCTTGAGTACTCATCACGCATCGTTATGAAAAAGTCGCTCCCTATCGTCATCGGCGTGGCGCTCCTCGTCGGCATCGGTTCCTTCTACGGCGGCATGAGATACGCGCAGGCCAAAGCTCCTGCCCGCGGCGCTCGCATGGGCCAGGCGACCGGCGGCAACGGCCAGTTCCAGGGCGCGGCCGGAAGGAACGGCGCCGCGCGATCCGGCATGGGCGGGTTCGTGAACGGCGACATCCTCGCGAACGACGGCAAGACGCTGACCGTCAAGCTGCGCGACGGCGGTTCGAAGATCGTCTTCTTGGGCGATACGACCGAAATCCTGAAATCGGTGGCCGGCGCCGCTTCCGACCTCGAAGTCGGCAAGGCGGTGATGGTGATCGGCAAGACCAACGATGACGGCAGCATGACGGCACAGAACATCCAGCTGCGCCCCGCCATGATGGCGCCGCCCGCGCAGGCGAAGCCGTAAGCTCGATAAAAAGACGCCCTGAGAACTCTTCCGTTCTCGGGGCGTTTCACTTCTTGATGCCCTTCAGGACATTTGCCCAGAAAGCACGGCATCTCTCGAGCTTCTCCAGGTCGGAGCTGATTCGATTAATCTCCTGACGGATCGTCGGTCGGTTCTTGCGCACGATGCCTCCGACTGACGTTGCTTGAGAAACGAGCTGATCAAGCAATGTCGAGGCTTTGGTCGAGGTACTAAGCGCCATGGTCCTGTCATGGCGCTTCCAGTAGTCGACTGCAGATGCGTAAAGTTCCACCAGCTTTACGAGATCCTCCATGGCTCACTCCTTTCGAAGGTTCGCGTGATAGGTAGGTAGGAAGGAAGGAACGAACGAACGATGCTGATTTCACCGTAGTACGAAAAACGGCTCCCGTCAATGCGCGTACTCTCTTGACAACCTGGATTAGCACTCATACAATGAGAGTGCTAACACTCTTCCCCTACCCCTATGCCCGCCAATAACAAGTTCACCACCAAGGCCCTGGAAGCCCTCCAGGAAGCCCAGAATCTGGCTTTTGAGACGGGTTCCCAGGTGTTGGAGGCCGTGTACCTCCTGGCCACGCTTTTGCGCCAGGAAGATGGCGTGGTGGTTTCGGTCTTCAAGAAACTCGGGGTCGACCCCTCGGCCGTCCGCTCCCGGGCCGAGGCCGCCCTGCCGCGCACCGCCATGGAAGGAGGCGGTTCGGCCCAGGTGGCCATCTCGCAGGACCTCGATCGGGCCATCCGCCAAGCCCACAAGATCGCCGAACGCTTCAAGGATGATTACGTCTCGACCGAACACCTTCTCCTCGGTCTCATGGAGACCAAGAATCCTGCCGGCGGGCTCTTGCTCGAGATGGGCGTGAACGTCGACGCCGTCTTGAAGGTGCTCATGGACATCCGCGGCTCCCAGCGCGTCACCTCGACCGAACCGGAAGCCACCTACCAGGCGTTGGAAAAATATTCGCGCAACCTCACGCGCCTCGCCAAGGCCGACAAGCTCGATCCGGTCATCGGCCGCGACGAGGAGATCCGCCGCGTCATGCAGGTGCTTTCGCGCCGCACCAAGAACAATCCGGCCCTGATCGGAGAGCCCGGCACCGGCAAGACCGCCATCGTCGAAGGCTTGGCCCAGCGCATCGTCTCGGGCGACGTGCCGGAGTCGCTCAAGAACAAGGACGTCGTCGCCCTCGACCTGGGCGCGCTCATCGCCGGCACCAAGTTCCGCGGCGAGTTCGAGGAGCGCCTCAAGGCCGTCATGAAGGAAATCGAGAAGTCGGCCGGCGGCGTCATCCTGTTCATCGACGAGTTGCATACCCTCGTGGGCGCGGGCGGCTCCGACGGCGCCATGGATGCCTCGAACCTCCTCAAGCCCGCGCTCGCCCGCGGCGAACTGCGCTGCATCGGCGCCACCACCTTGAAGGAATACCAGCGCCACATCGAGAAGGACGGCGCGCTCGCCCGCCGCTTCCAGCCGGTCATGGTGGAGGAACCTTCCGTCGACGACGCCACCGCCATCCTGCGCGGCATCAAGGATAAATACGAACTCCACCACGGCGTACGCATCACCGACGGCGCCATCGTCGAGGCGGTCAATCTCTCGCACCGCTACATCACCGACCGTTTCCTGCCGGACAAGGCCGTCGACCTGATCGACGAAGCCGCCTCGTCGCTGCGCATGCAGATCGATTCCCAGCCGCAGGAGCTCGACACGCTCAAGCGCGATCTGACCAAGCTGGAGATCGAGAAGCGCGCGCTCGAACGCGAGACCGACAAGCACGCCAAGGAACGCCTCAAGGACGTCGAGAAGGAACTGGGCGAGATCAAGGAAAAGGCCGCGGGTCTGGAACTGCGCTGGAAGAACGAGAAGGACGCCATCACCACCATCCGCGAAAGCAAGAAGAAGATCGACAAGCTGAAGAGCGAAGCCGAGATCGCCGAACGCAAAGGCGACCTGGATTTGACGTCCAAGATCCGCTATGGCCAGGTCCCCGAAGCCCAGGCGGCGCTCAGGAACGCCGAAGAGAAGCTCAAGGCGCTCCAGAAAGGCCACCGCTTCCTGAAGGAAGAAGTCGACGAGGAAGACGTCGCCGGTGTCGTCTCCCGCTGGACCGGCATCCCCGTCTCCAAGATGCTCGAGTCGGAACTCAAGAAGCTGGTGCACCTGGAAGACGGGTTGGCGAAGCGCGTCGTCGGCCAAGAGGAAGCCATCAAGGCCGTCGCCGACGCCGTCCGGCGCAGCCGCGCCGGCGTGGCCGAAGAGACCCGCCCGATGGGCTCGTTCATCTTCCTGGGTCCCACCGGCGTCGGCAAGACGGAACTGGCCAAAGCCCTGGCCTCCTCGCTCTTCAACGACGAGAACGCCATGGTCCGCTTGGACATGTCGGAGTACGGCGAACGCCACTCGGTCGCCCGGATGATCGGCTCCCCTCCCGGCTACGTCGGCCACGAGGAAGGCGGCCAGCTAGCCGAACAGATCCGTCGACGCCCCTACTCGGTGGTGCTCTTCGACGAGATCGAGAAGGCCCACCCCGAAGTCTTCAACACCCTCCTCCAGATCCTCGACGATGGCCGCCTGACCGACGGCAAGGGCCGGGTGGTCAACTTCAAGAACTGCATCATCATCATGACGAGCAACGTCGGCTCCGAGGAGATCCTCGAGCTCGGCAAGCGCAGCGGCGTCATGGGCTTCGCCGACATGGAAGAGGAAAAATCCGCCGACGAGACCCTCCACGACCGCGTCATGAAGCTCCTGAAGCAGTCCTTCAAGCCCGAATTCCTCAACCGCGTCGACGAGACGGTCGTCTTCCACGCCCTCAAGCCCGCGCACCTCGTCCGTATCGTCGACGTCCAGCTCGCCCGCGTCCAGGACCGCCTGAAGGACAAGCACATCACGCTCGAAGTCTCGGCGGCGGCGAAGAAGCTGCTGGCGGAAAAAGGATATGATCCGTCATTCGGGGCCAGGCCGTTGAAGAGGTTGATTCAGGATATCATCTTGAATCCGTTGGCGATGAAGTTGCTGGAGGGGGAAATTAAGGAGGATTCGACGGTTAAAATCGGAGTGAAAGACGGAGAGGTCACAGTGGCGTAAGGAATACGAAAGAAGGCCGTGAGGCCTTCTTTTGTTCCATCTATCTATTTCTCTTCCCAGAATCTTTTGTAATTCTGCCACTAGAAGCTCTATGAGTCGTTCGTCCACTTGCACTGGGAGCGTACGAATCTCTGCGTCCTGGCAATACAAAACCTTTCTCAACAAAACTAATCAAATCTTGGTCGGGGCCTTTTGGCAAATCTTCCTTTATTTTAGGCATAAATGTAGTAACAAATTACCTATGTATATTAGATCATTTTTTACAACAAAAGTAAAGATGAAAAGCAGTGCAATAAAAGTAAGTACAAGTGAGAGATTGAACACATTGTTTTGACCCGCGATCTTTTGAGTATTCTGGCTATAAGAATCAATGAAGCTTTGGATCAAGGCAGCTTTTGTATAGCGCTGAGTTTTATATTGGTATTTACTATAAAGCATGTCGGGATCCGGGTCTCTTCGATATTTGAAAATCACTAAACAAATGAGATTTAAAAAGCTTGAAAAGATGAAAAGGAAGATGGAAATCTTCAACAGGTGACCAATTTCGTTTAATTTGCCAGAAAAGGTCTGAAAAAGAGCAGCAATTATGATGCTGTTAAAACCAAGAAGAAAATTAATTTTCGTCCCAGTAGAATCAATGCTTTCGATCTGGATACGTAGCTTCTCCCTCACCTCCTGGTAGATGAGTTCTAGGTTCTCGGAATAGACTCTTGGCATAGTCGATCGCGTATGTGTAGATATTATACATTGGTCTAACAAAAACAGAAACAAAATAAGCGGCCGATGCCGCTTATTTTGTCCTCTCCCTTACTTTTTCAGTCGGTTGTAAGGCGACTGGTTCGTGGGCTTCAGCGAGATATTCTTCTCGCTAGCCTTGTTCTGCACGGCGCCCTTGCTTCGCCCAACGGCATTAGCAATCAATCCGGTAGGCGTGTTGTGCCTTGCCAGATCACGCACTTGTTGAACCTGCTGTGGGGTCCATTGCTTGCCCTCATTGCGAGGGCTGGGACCTTTTTTGTGAGACACAGTGGTGTGTCTTATGGTTAATTAAATCCCCCTTGGCGAAAGTCGACCTGATTCTTCCGTTAAGAATATTATAGATAAATAAAAGGCGAACAGTGCAAGTTGCTCTCGTGGAAAACCTTTTACTCCGTGAGCAGCTGAAAGGTTCTAAAATTACTTTGGCCAATACTGATAGCTTTTGCTGCCTTCTTGAGGCCAGTTCTTATAACCCTGTGGCACCTTGGCGATTAGCCCGATTTCCATGTGCTTGCCCAAATAGGCTTTCTGCCAAGAAGCCTCCGGCAATTCTGCGTTTATTGCAATAATTTTCTCGGGGAGTTTTTTTACCTCCAGACTTCTACGATACGAATATTCTTCAATCTGACCCACGGCCAATCTGAGTCTTTGGGAAATATTTCTTGCGTTCACGGTTTTTACTTCAATTACGCTTTCTAGCCCTGTGGGCCAGGTCACCAGCAGATCTACTGAGTTTGGGTCATCAAAAACCTTAGCGCCCTGATTTTTAAAACAGGTTGCCAAATCCCTTACCATCTCCTCGTGAAGACTGTGTTTTGCCTTTCTTCGAATGATGCCTTGTTGCAAGGACCTCAGGGCAGATGCTGGATCATGACGCCACTCTGAGTCCTGCGCAGATCCGATTTTTTTAGAAAAGGAAAAGCTTTGAAGATTAATGATTGCCGTGGAGATCGCCGGACCGGGCTCATCTTCAAGATTCTCTACGCCGCCAATGAATTCCTTGGGGTCAGGCGCATATACTTGCCCGCTACCCAAGCACAACGATCCTGCTAATACCTCTAAGTTAAATGGGATTACGCCAAAGTAATCAAACCAGCTAAGCTTAGATGCCTCGTTAGATTTGGTGGGCAGCCAGAAAGATTTTGGATCCTCACAATCAGTACAAATCTTTTTTAACGAAGCGCGGTCCAATCCTCTAGCAATGGAAATACGCTGGTTTTGAACCTCAAAAATGCATGTTCTATTCAAGAATTTAAACCAGTCCTGCAAGTTTCTGCGCGCATGTGGGTTTACAGGTTTTTTCTTTTCAATAGCTCGGCGTGAAGCAAGGATTTCGGTCAGTGCTTCTTGCCAGTCCGAATTCTTTTGAATCGGCAATAAATATTCGAGACAGTCGTCTAGGCCAAGCGCGCCGTCGGACGCAGCATCTTCAAGAGATAACAGCACCCTGAGGATCAAGATTGCAGGTTTAATGAGCAATCCTTTTTCCATTTGCAAGGAAAAAAGATGTTCGGGAAATTGGGTGCCACTTTCACTTAAAGAGCTTTTTAACTTCGCTTGCACGTCCGATTTAAACCCGTTCGGATATTGATAACGTAGCGCCTGTGCGGTAATGACCTCGCTAAAACCCAAGTCCCCAGCCAAAAGCATTTGGCCCGCCGGGGTAAGTGTTAGCTCCTTCTTAATTTTGACCGAATAAATTAATCCTAGCTCTGAAAGCACTTGTTGGTAATCGCGCCAGGCATCCGATTTTCCGTTTCTAATATTTTCAGTAAGCACCCCGGTCTCGGCAAGAAGTTTGTTGATTGAGGGTCCTGGGCGTTCTTGACCTTCGGCCAAACTCGCTGCAGCCAAGAGCCCATAGAGGTGCTTGGGATTTAATGCAATCGCGTGTTGGTTAAAATTCCAACTGTATCCTGAGTACGGGAGGGGCTTCATTTTTTCTTGCTTACCAGGCTTTTCGAGACCGCTTTCGCAATAGCGTAAGCCATAAGCGGCGGCACAGCGTTACCGACTTGCCGATAGGCGGAAGTAGAGCCGCCGTGGAAATGCCACCAATCAGGGAAAGACTGGAGTCTCGCGCCTTCACGAACAGTAATGTGTCTATCTTCAAACGGATGAATGAACGGGCGTCCACCCCCGGCACCTGAGCCCACCAAGACCGTTCCTGAGGGTTTCTCGGGATGGATACGATCAGTGTGATCGATTCGATCTCGATCACCTGGCGCTATTTTACTATACCGCGAAGCAACTTTCGATGTGTGAATTCTCAATACATGATTAGACTTTCCGTCAACGCCCGCCAATGCAAGTTTAGAAGTCCTCCAAGGTCGAAGATTTCCGTTATTCGATGCAGGATTCCCGTAAAGCGGCTCGGGCCAAGCAAAATCATTTTTTCGCTTGAAGCCAAGAAGAACCACCCTCTCTCTAAGCTGGGGAGCGCCAAACCATGCTGAATTTAATTTTTTCCATGCCAGCTGGTAGCCCGTTCTTTTTTTGAAGAACTCAAGAATATTATTCCAATCCTTGCCGCCATTGACGGTTAGCAAGCCCGGCACGTTCTCGAGCAAAAAACCCTGAGGCTGGAGCTCCGATATGAACCTGGCATATTCAAAGACAAGCTGTCCGCGTGAATCGTCCGTCGATTCTCGATCGCCCAGTATGCTGAATGACTGGCACGGGGGGCCTCCAATGATGAAGTCAATTTTTTTATTTGCTTTGTTCTTAACGTACTTTCCAGATAACTTAAACATGTCATGGACCTCGACCGGATGACCAGGAAGATTCTTTTTAATGGTCTCGCAGAAAGACGGGATGATATCCGTGGAAAATGCCGGCTCGAAACCAGCCAACGCAAATCCCAAATCTAGTCCGCCGCCGCCACAAAATAAAGACACATAGTTTAGCCCGAGCTTCTTCTTTGGCAGCCTCAGAGCATTCAGTTGCTCAAGGTATTCGTTTGAGACTTGCTGGGTCGATTTTTCGAGCAGTTTTTCCTTTGTCATATATATTCAACGAATCAATGATATATCTCGATGCGCATATCGCCTAGAGCCTAGCTCTTCGCATGGCAAACATGTCAATTGTTGGCTTTTTTACTATTTTCCCTACATTGTCCACAGGCAAAATAACCCCTCTATGTAGGCTTCGTATGTAGATCAGACCAGTGCCAGCAAGACGGCAATACCTACCGCACACGGCGCAAATCCTCCCCAAGCCGCTGCAATCCCCTTCCCTAAAGACACTCTCGTCCCTGTAGACCCTCTCATCTTGTTTAGTCCCATGCGCCTGAAACCGCTCGATTTGACACCCGATCTCCTCTGCGACCCGATCCGCGATTTCCTGCCTCTTCTCCGGATCCTTCACCTTCAGCACCCCCCTTCACATCCCACAGCCCTAAAAACTTCTTCATACAAAGAAGAACTCTCCCGCACGGAAGAGTCCATTCAAGAATTATCTTCCCCTTTGCCACGTGGATGCGAAGCATCTTTACGTGGTTCCGGGTCGGAGGCACCTTGCCACGTGAGACGCGGAGCGTCTTTTGCGTGGTGGTTGCCGGCGGGTCGTAGGGCCGTTTCCCTCGCCGCACTCTGGATAACGATTCGGTTGTACCGGCATGCTACCACAGATCCATCGGCTGCACTCGGGATGACAAGAGGCGTGGGCAGCCGCTCTCCTACTCCGTCACTCTAGAACGCCGGAGGGCGAACAGGGCAAGGGCTTCCGGTTGTTGACATACGAAAAGAGGCTTGGTATCTTTTCACCGTAAGCCTCCAGGCTTTTCCCATTTTGATCAAACGCCCACCCGTGAGGGTGGGCGTTTGATTATCGTCCGTATCGATCGTTCAGGCGATATTCGAAGTCTTCCGCGAAGCAGACTGTTCGAATTATGCCGGCCGACTTGGCGTCGAACACTTCCCGACCGATATGGTCGCGCGCCGAAGACATGGCAGGATTTCCCGAATTCCTCGCAGAGGTATTTCATCGCGTACATCAGGTCGCCGTCGCCCGTTCGCTGGGGCCGTAATCGGATCCATAATAAAAACGCCTGAGGGAGCGGGCGTTCGGGCCGCCGCCAGAAAGATGCTTCACGAGCTGGCCCAGCTCTTTGACGCCGACCTTCCACTTCAAACCGTGCTTCCACTTCTCGAGGTTGCCGTAATCGATCACGACCATCGTGCGGCCGCGCTTCATCTCGAAAGATTCAAGAAATACCTTGATTTCTGCCTTCGTCATAGTGGGGGCTCGACCCTAACATGACGTAAAGCAAACATGTCAACCACACTACCTTCAAAGTCCCCTCCGATCTCGATCTCCCTTCCACGACCTGCGTCCAGCACCCCCGTAACCAATGGATGAAATTCACCTCCTTGCGACGACATCATACGCCACCAAGGCCAGCGCGCCCCACCAGCCGAGGTCGGAGACGATCAGGCTGACGATGATCTTGCGCTGCCAAGCGGCGGGCAGGAGTTCACCGGAGCGGCCTGCGTGTTCGCGCTCGAGCAGGAAGGGGCTGACGCGGAAACTGAGGAACAGGCCGTTCAGGATCAGGGCGGCGGCGATCATGAGCAGGGTCGCGGGAATCGCGGAGAGGCCTTCGTGGCGGTAGCGGATGACGCCGCCGAGCGTGGCGAGGGCGATGCCGGCCCAGATCATCGGCTTGGTGACCTTATGCGTGCGCGTGGTGGCTTCGGTCCAGTACGAGGACTTCCTGCCGAGGAAGCCGTGGAGGTCGATGACGGTCACGGCGCCGAGGCCGATGACGAAGCCGGCCATGAGCAGGAACAGTCCGAGCGTGTCGAGGAAGATGGGGTTCATGGTTTACAGGATGAATACCAGGGCCTCGGCAGAGGCCATAGCTTCGATGTCGAGGCTGCGCATGAACCCAGCTCCGTCGCTGGCGGAGAGTTTCTGGTCCTCGATGTGCAGGTCGCCTGAGACGATCTGCATCCAGCACCCCTTGCCCTCCGAAACCTCGATCTTGACCGTCTCCCCGGCTTCGAGGCGGTAGAGGCGGACTTCGGCGTCTTGGTGGATCTTCAGGCTTCCGTCGCGGGCGTCGGGTGACACGATCAGGACCTTACCCTCTTTCTCCAGGCGGTCGGCGAATGATTTCTGCGCGTAGCCTGGTTCGAGGTTCCGCTGGTCGGGCAGGATCCAGATCTGATAGAGGTGACAGTCTTCGGTCTGGGAGGCGTTGAGTTCCATGTGTTGGACGCCGGTGCCGGCGGTCATGAGCTGGAACTCGCCGGCGTTGAGGGTCTCGGTGTTGCCCATCGTGTCGACGTGGCGGAGCGAGCCTTGCATCACGTAGGTCAGTATCTCCATGTCGCGGTGGCCGTGGAGGTCGAAGCCTTTGCCGGGCTTCACGATGTCTTCGTTGATGACGCGGAGGGTCCGGAAGCCCATCCAAGCTTCGTCGTAGTAATCGGAAAACGAAAAGGCGTAGCGGGTGTCCAGCCACTCGTTCTTGAAATGCCCACGCTCGGCGGCGCGACGGATGAGGGGTTTCATGGGGGGGCTCAGCGATTGAGCTTCCAGACCGTGTAGGTCAGGTACGTGGCGAAGGCGCCCCAGGCGGCGTAGGGCATGAGCAGGGCCGAGGCCAGGCGCGAGAGCGGCCAGGCGATGACGACGAGCGCGATGACCGTGGCGTCCAGGGCGGCGGCCTCCCAGACGGCGAGGCCGATCAGATGGCGCGAGAAGAAGAGGTAGCTCCAAAGGACGTTCAAGGCGGCATTCAGCAGGAAGAGGCCGGTCAGGAGCGGCAGGCGGGCTTTGGAGTCCGATCCGTTCCAGAGCAGCAAGGCTGATGCGGTCGAAAGGATGAAGATGGTCGTCCAGACGAGACCGATGATGCTGCCGGGCGGCGTCCAGGTCGGCAGGTGGATGGAGCGGTACCAGCTTCCAAGGCCCGAGCTCGTGAAGCTCGATCCGACGACGGCCACGGCGACCGTGACGAGCGGGATGACGATGTGATTGGCTTTCATGGAGGCTCGGGTCAGATCTTGCGTGAATCGTAGGCCCAATGCAGGAGCGCTTGACGCTGTCGTGGGCGGCAGTGCGGGTCACCGGTGCGGCAGGCCTTGCGGAGCTGGGCGACATGGCGGGCGATGGCTTTCCAACGCTTGATCTGCCGAGCATCCTCCTCCGGCAGCCTACGGCCTAGGTAGTAGCGGCAGTACCATTGGAACCAGCCGCGCGGATCCTCGGGGCGGATCCAGCCTTTACGCCGCCATTCCGCGAGCGACTGGCTGGCATCGACGCCGAAATGGTTCAGCTTCTTGTCGTGGACGAGCGAGACCTTCGCCTTGGCGAACCAGCTCTTCGGGAACTCCTTCCGGCAATCGTTCATGTACCTGCCGCCGAAGATCCCGAGCGCCAGCATCTCCGCGGGCGACAGGTCCGGCTTGAAATCCGGATCGAACCTCCGCCCGACCGGAGCGGTCAGTCGGTAGCGGTATCCTCGCTGCATCTTGTCGTTCACCAGGACGATTTTGGAGCGCATCGCTTTGGCGTTCGGGTCTTTCACCTTCTATCATAGCAAAGTTCCGCTCAAAAGACGTCGACTCCATCAAAAACGGGACCTTGCGGCCCCGTTTCGGCTTCATTCCTTGGACGTCTGCGTGCACTTCGGGTAGTTCGAGCAGCCATAGAAAGGCCCGAACTTGCTCTTGCGGCTGACCATCGCGCCCTGGCACTTCGGACAGACCCGTTCCTTCGCCGCCGTCGCCGTACCCTCGCCCGTCGCCTGCTGTTTCTGCATAGCTTCGCGTTATGAATGATGCCGCGAGGCTAAGGAAGGTCCAGGCGGGGTGTCAAGAGCCGGACGCCGGGTGACGGAAACAGCGCGTCAGATGGTCGTTCACCATGCCGATGCCCTGCATGTAGGCGTAACAGACGGTCGAACCGAGGAACTTGAAACCGCGGCGCTTCAGGTCCTTGCTCAAGGCGTCCGATTCCCCGGAAGTCGCGCCGACATCGCTGCCGTTCTTGTGCCTGTTGCGGATAGGCTTGCCGTCCACGAAACCCCAGACGTAACGGTCAAAGCTGCCGAACTCCTTGCGGATCTCCAGGAACTTCCGGGCGTTCACGACGGCTGCCTCGATCTTCAGGCGGTTGCGGATGATGCCGGCGTCCTTCATGAGCCGCGCACGTTCCTTCGCGCCGAACCTCGCCACCTTGCGGAAGTCGAAACCGGCGTACGCCCGCCGGAAATTTTCGCGCTTGTGCAGGATGGTGCGCCAGGAAAGCCCGGCCTGGTTGGCATCCAGGAGCAGCGCTTCGAAATGTTTCCGGTCGTCATGGACCGGAGTCCCCCATTCCGTATCGTGATAGCGCACCATGAGCGGATCGTTTCCGGGCCAGTCGCAGCGGCGTTTTCCCTTCATACGGCTTTAAAGCGAGCTCGCGAAATCGTTCAGGATAGCGGCAAGCCCATGGGGTTCCGCGAACATCGGCATGTGACCGGCCTGGAGCGTCTCGACCCGCTTCGGCTTGGCGCGCGCGATCATCAAGTCTTGGATGGGCGGCAGGACGGTGCGGTCCTGGAGCGTCTTCACGTAGAGGCAGGGCGGCAGCTCGTCGGGAGCCCAGACGAGAGGGTCAAGGAAGATCCGCGGGCTTTCCGGAGAGTAGCGCTCGATCAGGGTCCGGCAGGACGCTTCGTCCAAATCGTTGCAGCCCGCTGCTCGGATGACTTTTTCCGGAGGCACGGGCGGACCGAATTTCAGGACAAGGCGCATGAACAGGCGGCGTAGCCAGGGTTGGAGAGAAAGCATCGACTTCCCCGGCGGCGGAACGACAGCGCTCACGAGAACGACGCCGGCCACGCGCGACCCCAGCCGTCGCGCCACGCCAAGGGCGATTTCGCCCCCGATCGAATGACCCACCAATACGAGCTTTTCCTCCTGTGGACCGTCAGCCTGCTCAGCTACCGATGCGATGTAATCTTCAAGGCTGAGGGAGGTCAGCGCTCGGGTGGCGTCACCGCGTCGGGGTAGGTCGACGGCCAGCGCCGGAAGGGCGAGTTCTGGCAGGACGCGGTCCCAGGCCCAGGCCCCGAGACCCGCGCCGTGGATCAGGATGAATTTCATCAGCTTTGACGTTTATCGTGCATGAGCAGTTCGACGGCGTGCTCCATAGAACCCGCGCGGGTGATGGATCCGCCGTTGACGAAGAAGATCTCGTCGGCATTCTCGATCGTGCTGAGGCGATGCGCGATGATCACGCGGGTCGTGGTCGCCGGCAGTTTCTTCAGGATCCCGTCGAGCAGCTTCTCGGTGACGGTGTCGACGTTGGCGGTCGCCTCGTCGAGGATCAATAACTCCGGCTCCCTGATGACCGCTCGCATGAACGCGATCAGTTGGCGCTGGCCGAGGCTCAGTCCCTGGTTCCCGGACACGGACGTATCGAGCCCGTTATCGAAACGCTTCAGCAGCTCCCGAAGGTCGTGCCTGGCGATCAGACCCTCGACGCCTGCCTTGTCCAAGCCCTCCTGGCGGCCGTTTCCGTAGGCCAGGTTCTCCCAGACCGTGCCGGAGAACAGGAACGGCTCCTGCAGGATGAATCCGATCCTGGCGGCGCGTTCGGACTCCGCGTAGCCGCGTATGTCCCTGCCGTCCAGCCGTACCGCCCCCTCGTCCGGATCGTACAGGCGCGCCATGAGCGAAGCGGTGGTCGTCTTGCCGCCGCCGGTCGGCCCGACGAACGCATACGTCTTGCCGCGCTCCAGCGAAAAACTCACCTGGTGGAGGACGTCTCTCCCGCCCGCGTAGCTGAAGCGCACGTGATCGAACTCCAGGAGCGGCCCCGTCTTGGCGGCCGAAACCTCCGGCATGCGTACAAGGTCCGTTTCAAGCGACAGGATGGCGGCGATGCGGTCCCATCCGGCCAGCGCCACCTGGAAGTTGGCCCACAGCGCCGCCAACTGGCGCATCGGATTGTAGAAGCTGTTGACGTAGGCCAGGAAACTGATCAGCAATCCGAGCGTGGAACGTCCGACCAGGATCAGGTAGACGCCGAAGCTCAGTACCAGCAGTTGCGCCAGCTGCGAGGAAAAGGTGTAGACCGGCACGAAGAGGCTATTGGCGACACCGGCGCCGACGGCGGCCCGGAAGTTGTCGTCATTGGCCGTCTCGAAACGTCGGCGGAAGAAATCCCGGCGGTTGAAGGCGACGATGACCTTGAAGTTCTCAAGGCTTTCCTGGATTTCGGCGCTCAATCCCCCGGTGCTCTTGAGGCTCAAGGCGTTGCGACGCTTGACCCACGGCGAGACCGCGCGCGTAAAGATCACGACGAGAGCGGCCGGCGCCAAGGCAGCCGCACCGAGCATCGGGTTCAGGCTGATGAGGAAGATGCCGGCGCCGATCATGATGAACAGGCTGCCGACGAACTGCACCAAAGCCTGCGAAAAGAACTGGTTGAGCTTGTCGGTGTCGTTATTGATGCGGGAGATGAGGTCGCCGGACTTGTTCTGGTTGAAGAAGCCGATCGGCAAGGCCTGCAACTTGGCGAAGATGGCGTCGCGCAGCTTGTAGAGCACGCGCTGGCCGACGCCGCCCATGAGGCGCGTCTGGAGATACTGGGTGATGAGCGCCGTCAGATAGACGCCCAGGAGGATCGCGGAGTACATGAGCACGCCGTGATACTGCTTCGTCATGACGTAGCGGTCCACCGCGCGGCCGACCAGGACCGGCGCCGTCAGGTTGAGCGCGGCATTGGCGATGACCGAAGCGAGCGCCAGGATGAGCGTCCGTTTCTCGTCACGCATCAGAAGCCAGAGCCGCTTCACGGCCGTCAGCGCTCCGGACGTCTCCTTGGGCCGGGCATCAAGCGCGTAGTTCATATTGCTCGGTACTGCGTTGCGATTCGTGGATCTGGACGTATTCGGGGGAGGACGCCATCAGCTGCTCGTGCGAGCCCTTGGCCAGCAGCTCGCCTTCCATGAGCAGGAGGATCTGGTCGTAATGTTCGACCGAAGCGATCTTCTGGGTGACGGAAATGAGGGTCAGGTCCGGGTAGAGGCGTTCCAGGTTGGAGAGGATCTTCCGTTCCGTCCGGCCGTCGACGCGAGCGGTGAAGTCGTCGAGAAGCAGCACTTTCGGGTCGAGCGCCAGGGCGCGCGCCAGCATGATGCGCTGCTTCTGCCCGCCGGAAAGGCTGGTGCCGCGTTCGGAGACCACCGTTTCCAGGCCTTCCGGCAGCGTACCGATGAAATCAAGAAGCTCGGACGCCTCGATGGCCTTGGCGAGCGAAGCGTCCGTCGTCGTTTCGCTGAAGGCGATGTTCTGGCGGAGCGTCATGTTGAAGAGCACGCTGTCCTGGAAGACGAACCCGATCTGCCGATGCAGGTCTTCGCTGTCGTAAGCGTCGATGGGCCGGCCGTCGTATTCGATGCTGCCCGCATCCGGACGCCCCAGGCCCGTCAGCAGGTACATGAGCGAAGTCTTCCCTGCCGCCGTGGGGCCGATGATGGCGGTCTTGGTGCCGGCTCGAGCGGAAAACGAGACGCCTTTCAGGGCCGGCCTCTCCCCATGGGCCAGGCTCACGTCCCTGACTTCGATGTCGCCGCGCAGCGCGGCCTTCAGCTCCCCTCCCTGCGGGTCTTCAGGCGCTTCCAGCACGCCGATGATGCGGCCATAAGAAGCGGTCGCCTGGGCGATCAGGTTGCTCACGAAACCGATGATCAGGATCGGGAAGATCAGGATCATCACGTAGCTGTTGAAGGCCGTGAACTGTCCGAGGCTGAGGTCGCCCTGGATCACGAAGTGCCCTCCCAGGACCAGGATGATCAGGACGGCGAAGTTCGAGACGAAGACGATGACCGGGATCATGGCCGAAAACAGCCCGAGGATGCGCAGGCTCAGCTCGCGCGCTTCCGCATTAGTGACGGCGAATTTGGCCTGCTCGCGCTTCTGGGCGTGCAGGATACGGATGAGGGCGGCGCCCAGGATGCTCTCGTTGATGACCTTGTTGAGGCGGTCGATGACCTCGCGGCTCTTGAGGAATAGCTCGCGCACGCGCTTCAGGACCGTGAAGAACGTCACGGCGATGATCGGCAGCACCGCGAGGACCGCGAGCGCCAGCTTCCAGTCGGTCAGGAGCAAGAGCACGCTGACTCCCATGATGACGACGGCCGATGAGATCAGCGAGGCGATCGCTTGGGCGACGTACGTCTTGATGGCGTCGACGTCCGCGGTCAGGTTGGTCAGCAATTTCGATGGATCCGCGCGTTCCACGAAAATCGCGCTTTGCCGCGAGAGCTTGGCGATGAGGCGCGTGCGCAGGTCACGTCCGACTTTCTCGGAGACGCGCGTCTGGACCATGTTCTGGAAATAGCTGAAGACCAGCACTCCGATCGCCACGGATAGGAGACCGAGCGCGCTCGCCCAGGGCCGGAAAGTCCCGGCGGAATAGCTGTCGATGCCGCGCGCGATGAGCTGCGGCACGGCCAAGCCGATGAGGTTGCCGGCGATCGCCAAGAACGCCAGGAGCGACAAGGACGCCCGGTAGGGCCTGAGCAGCGATCCGAGACCGGCAGGTTTCTGGGGCGTAGGACGATGCTTCATGCGTAGGCTCAAGGTACTTAGGATACCTAACTACTCATCGGGCGGTCAAGGCGCGGCGATAGGCCAGATACGAATAGAAGGTCAGCCAGGCGAGTCCCACGAGGGTCGGGATGACCAGCAGCGCCAAGGCGCTTCGCGGGAAAAGGGCGCCGAAGCATGCCGCGACCCCGATCAGGCGGAAGACGGCACCGGCCTGAACGTGCGTCTTCGTCCAGACCTCTTCAGAGGACAAGGTCCACGGGGTGCGGATCCCCGCGAACCAGTTGCGCCTGATGCCTGGCAAGAACGTGCCGATGGAGAAGAAGAGGGCACCGAGCGCGGGCATGAGGAATCGGCTGAAGTCGAAACGGACGCCGAGGTTCCAGGAGAGGATCATCATCTGCAGCAGGAAAAAGAAGACGGCCAGCGCCATGACCATCCGATCGTAAGCTTTCCTGGAAACGGAAAAGCCCTCTCGCATGGGATCGATGGACGGCAGCACGAAGAGAAGCAGGGAGAGCGCCGCAGAAATCGCCGGCAGCAGGAAGGCGCCTAAAGCCTTGCCGGACGTCCCGTCGGCCTGGCCGGAAGCGTTCCAGTGCGTCGCGAGCCGTTCCGGCAAGGCCCGGTAAAAGAAGGCCGTCACGGCCGTCGAGGCCGCGATGGATGCGTACGTGACGAGTCCGGACGGGCCAGGTTTCCACTTCATACGTAAATCATGTATGGGCGATCCGCATCTCGTGCGCCTTCCCATCCCGGTTCCAATATTCCAGGCTCCAGATACCCTCCCCCGTCTTGACCAAGCGCTCTTCGAGATCGCCCGACGCCAGCAGCGCCCGTCGGCGTTCCGCAAGCCTCTGGCGCTCCTCCGCCGTGAGGCGCGTCATCAGGGAGAACAGGGTCGGTTTGTCGCCGTGTTCCGACGTCATTCTTCTTGGATCAGCGCCGCACGCACGGGAGAACCGTCCAGTCCGCGCAGGCGTTGCGGCATGGCGACCAGCGTGTAACGGCCCGGCGTGACGAAACTGAGGTCGATGCCGACGAGGATGACGACCCCTGCCTTGAGCAGCGTCGTATGCACCGGATGATCAAGCGAACCGCGCCTTTCGATGCCGTAATAATCCAGGCCGACCAGCTTCACCCCGTTGGCGACCAGGGTTTCGGCCGCTTCGAGCGAGAGCGCCACGTAGTCATCGAAGAAGCGGTCCTGGCGGATCATTTCCGAATTCGTCGTCTTGAAGAGCACGCGCTCGGCTCTCACGTCGCGGACGTCGGTGAATTGGATGAAGCCGTCTTTCGCCGCGACCTCGCGCACCTCGCACGGCCCGTAACACTTATGGAGATCGATCTGGTCGACGCAAGCCGCATCCTTGACCGTATGGCACGGCGCTTCGATGTGGGTGCCGGTCACGGTCGTCATCCGCATCGTCCAAAGGCTCTTTCCGTCACGTTCGAGCGACTTCGACTGGACGAATTCCGGCGGTTCCGTCCCGGGGAACGTCGCCATCCCTTCGTGGTACGGGACGGTGATGTCGATGATCTTCATGTCACTTGCGCTTGCGCATCGCGCCGAAACCTCCGCTCAGATCCACCACCACGGCGATGGCCATCACGACCTTCTCGACCAAGCCCCAGGAGCCGCCGAACCAGCCGTGCACGGCAGAGTACCAGAGCAGGGAGAACGGCGCGAAGAAGAACCCGAGCAGGAGCCAAAGCAGGGACAGCCTGGCGGCATCGAACCAGTGCGTGAAGATGGCGAGGTACGCGAGCAGGAGGCGCGGGAAGTAGAGCACGAGCAGCGCAAGGATGATGGGCATAGTGTCCGTTAGTTTTTTCTCCGTCCCATGAGTCGGTACATCGCCTGCTTGCCGGCCTCGACGCCCGGCTGATCGAAGGCGTCGATGTCCATGAGTTCTCCGGCGACGGAGGCCGCGCACATCAGGTCCTGGAGCAGGCCGCCGATCGAACGTCCCGTCAGATCAGGGATGAAGAGCGTGCCGTTCGGTCGACGATTTCCGGTCAAGGCTTCCGCCGATGCCTGCCGTTCGATGTGGACGATCTCCTCCAAAGTGTGGCCTGCGAAATACGCCACCCCCTCGATGTCGGGCCATGGCTCCGGCAGCCTCCAGTCGACTCCGAATCCGTCGACTTCCAGGAAACTGACCGTCTTGTCGTTCGGCCCTTCATTATAGAGCTGCATTTGCGAATGCTGGTCCGCGGGACCGACGGCGGCGATCGGAGTGGGTCCGAGGTCCGCAGGCCGGCCCCTGCGATCGGTCTTCTTGCCGAGGCTTTCCGCCCATAGCTGGCGATACCATTGACCGACGAGCGTCAGCCGTTTGGCATAAGGCATGAGGACGGAGAGCGGCTTTCCCTTCCGCATCAGCAGGTAGTGCAGCCCCGCATAAAGCATCGGGACGTTCCGAAGCGGGACCGTCCTCCAGAACGAAGCGTCCGCCTCCGCGGCCCCTTTCCAGAGGCGGTCGACGTCGATGCCGGCCGCCAAAAGCGGGAACGCTCCGACCTCCGTGAAGACGGAAAAACGCCCGCCGACGTTTTCCGGGATCGGCAGCGCGGCGTACCCTTCGCGCTCCACGATGCATCGCAGCGTCCCCTTCTTGCCGTCGGTCGTGGCGATAATCCTTGCGGCGGCCTTCCGCGCTCCGACGGCCCTGACGAGTTCGGCTCTCAGCAACGTGAAGACGGCCATCGGTTCGATGGTGTCGCCGCTTTTCGAGATGACGTTGATGGCCGACCGTTTCCAATCGACCGAACCGATGGTGTCGGCGATGGCGCGCGGGTCGGTCGCGTCTCCGGCGAAGACCAGGCGCAGGATCCGCGCACCCCGACGCGGCGCATCCAAGCCTTCAAGCGCCTGATGGATGGCCTGGGCCCCGAGCAAGGAGCCGCCGATGCCGATCACGACCAGCGTGTCGATCTCTTTGTCGAGCTTTCGGAGCAGCGTGCGCATGGCTTCGCGGCTCGGTTGGCGTTTCGGCACGTCGAAGAAACCGAGCTTGCCCGCCGCCTTCGCCTCTTTCAACGCTCGGCGGGCGATTTCCAACCGGCCGGAGAGCGCCTGCAGTTCCTCGGGCGCGACGCCTTCGGATCCGACCCGCCCGCGCATCATGTTGAGGAAATCGTAACGCATGGTCATACCGACGTAAGTATAGCACGAAACCCGCCGAATGACGGGTTTCAGGCGTACATCGGTCCGCAGGAGGCGCATCGCGCACGAAGCAAATCATGCTCCCGGCTCATGCCCCCGGTGTCGTTCATGAGCATGGTGACAGGAGCGACGAGAAGCTGGCGCCCACAGCGCGGGCATTGCGGTGACACGCAACGGCACGACACGCTGACGATGCGCTCTTGGCCGAAAAGATGCAGGTGACCTTTTACGGACCCGCACGCCCCGCAATCCCTCAAGGATCTCTGGATGTCGATTTTTGCGTCGGAGGCGTATCCCATATATGCCGCTAGGGTACCGGCGTTCCGCCTTCCACGCAAGCGTCAGTCCGCGACCCCTTGCACGGAAGGCGCGCGAGCGAGAATGGAAGCGACGACGAAACCGGCCAGGAGCGAGAGGGCGAGGAACAGCGCGAAGGGGCCGGCGACCCCTTTCTTGCCGCGCGCGGAACGGAAAGCCAGGTACGCCGGAGGCAGGAAGAACAGGGCGATGAGCAGGTTCTGCAGGAGGATGATCGGCCAATCGCGTCCGCCCACCGAAGCTTCGACGGTCATGAGCGGAATGCCGAGCGCATACCATGCGAGCGTCGCGCGGAGCGGAGGGAGCTTCGGTCCGCCTTTCCGTTCGAGCCAAAGCATGGCGGGGAAAGCCAGCGCGTGCAGGATGATCCTGATCATATCAACGGCTGAGTTCGTAAGCGTCTCCCTGCGCGAGCCAAAGCGCCGCTTCTTTCGCGGCGGCGTCATAGGCCCATGCGCCCGGTACGAGGTCCGGAAGCTCTTTTTTCGGCAAAAGTCTCCCGTCCGAAATCACCTGCGCAGAGAGGCTTGCCGGGATGCGTATCTTCAGAGGGGCGCTCAAGCCGTCGTACTCCACGCGTACCGTGTTCACGTTCGGGACCTCCACGCGATAAGACCCTCCCTCGGCGACGGTGGCATAGGCGTAGCGTCCGTCGAAAGCCGGGCCGGGAACGAGCGTCACCGAAGCCTTCGTCGAGAGGTTGGTGAAGGTGATGTTCTTGTCGCCCGGGGAATCCCGGAGCGCCACCGATACCTGCGCATAGGCGTCTGCGCAACGTACGCCGCCGCTGTCCTTGTCCGGCACGCAGTGGGGCCCGAGGAAATCGGATCTTCCGGCGATCACGTCCCCGTTGTCGAGGTCACGCACCATGGCCATGGCATCTCCCGGCGTCACCGGGTCCTGGAAACGCCAAGCCCGCGCATCCGTGAACGACACGCCGCGCAGACTGTTCCGAGGGTCAGGCAACGCAGGATCCTTCTCTTCGAAACCGAGCGCCGCCGAAGGCGCGACAAAACGGGAGAAGCGCACGTCCTGCACGCTGACCGGACCGTCAAGATATGTGAAACCGTATCGGGCGGGACCTGGCGCCTCGGACCCCTTTAGCCGCCCAAGGACGTCGGAATCCTTGAGCGCCGCCCCGAACGCCGCGAACGTCCCGCCGATCGGATTTTCGGCCAGATAGGCCCCGGAAACCTCGATGTTCGATCCGCGGATCCAGAAACCGCGCTCGCCGTTCATGACGGATGAGAACTTGGAAAAGACTGCTTTCCGTTCCGGCGCGTAATTCAGGCGCCCCTTCGCCTCATCGTCGAGATAGAGGCCGGCTTTCCTGTTTCCCCGCGCGTAATTCCCCATGAACGCGCCGAGCGCCGTCTCGCGCGGCTTGAGCGCGGCACCGCCGTCCTTCATGGCGTTTTCCGGCAGGTCATACCAGTAACCGTGCCCTTCGGAGCCGACCGCGACATTTTCCGAAAGGACGTTATCCGGATTCTTCATGAAAAATGCGGCCGGAATCGCGTCTTCCGCCATCGCGCCCGGATGTATGTACGCAGCCAGGTCATGCCTGAAGACGTTCCCCGTTTCCGTTCCTTCGGCAGTCGCGAAGCAATGGCCGTAGGCGTCGATGCCTACGACCCCTTCGACCGTGACGCCGCTCGTACGGCGGAGCGTCAGGCAGCGGTTGCCGGAAGATCGGATGACGCTGTCCTTGATCGAACCGGCCTCCAGCCCTTCCAACCCGAGCGGATACTGGCCTTCCGTCCCCTTCCGTCCGAGATCCCGGAACGCGACGCTGGATACGTCGACGCTCGCACGATCGAAAGCGCGGACATAACTTCCGTTGCCTGCCCCTACCCCTCTTATGGTCACGTTGCGGGACAAGAGGACGATTTCCGTGCGCAGCCCTTCTTCGGACCGATGTGTTGCCGCGAGGGGCGCGTCCAGGACGATCTTCGCGCCTTCGATGGCGGCGATCTTGCGGATTTCCGGTGCCGATCCCGCCTTCGCTCCAAGCACCGCGACTTCGCCGCCGACCGGCCATCGGACCGGCGGATCGACTTCCAGCGAGCGAGCGCCGTTCGCGCTTGGCGCTGAGAGCCGGGTCCAAGACGGACCGCTCACCGCTCCATGCAAGGAAAGACGCCCGCCGTCGATGACGAATCCATCGTCTCCCGGCGCATCGGCGGTCAAGAAGATCTCCGCTTGCACGTCGGAAGGAAGAGGCGCTTCGCTCGTGCCGATCGTCAGCGCGCCCCGTACGGCGATCTTCCGGACGGAAAGCCTGGTCGACATGCCCGGATAAAATTCAAGAGCACCATCGACATCAAGCGATTTCACGCTGGGAGCATCCGCCAGGTCATAAAGGACCTTGATGCCCGAGGGGATCGTCACGTGCGCGCCGGACGAAGGGCGTTTTCCTCCCCACGTGGAATTCTCGCTCCAGGCCCCGGACCTGACCGCCGTGAAATCCTGCGGCGCCGGAGCGCCTGTACGTGCCGCCAGATCGTCGGAAATGGAAGAGACCGCCTTTGCGGCGTTCATGTCGAAATCGGGCGCGCCCGCGACCGACGACCCTTGGCGATAGTCCGGAAACTGCCCGTCCGGGATGTCGTCCACGCGCTTCGGCCATCCGTCGCCGTAGAGGGCGCGCGCCGCGTCTTCCGACGCTATCCATCGCAAGGCCCCTCCGGGACCAACCGCGTAGACTTTCGGGTCGCTCTGGATCTTGACCAGCCGCGAACCGGGCTTATACGTCACGTTCCCTCCGATCAGGTATGAAGCCAGTTCGCGGTCGTCGACGGTCTCGACCCCGGAGAAATCCTGATACCAAGAACGGTAGACGCTTTCGTTCGGGAAGACATACCGCCTGCCTTCCTCGACGTAATAGACGGCAGAAGAAGAACCCTTGATGAGGCCGGACGCATGAACGGAAAAAGGCAACAACCCTGCCAGGAGCGCACTGGCGGCGTACAGACGATGTCTCGGCATATTTCCACAGTGTATCACACGGGCCTATCACGTCCGGCGCGCGTCAGGTCATGGGAAGTTCCGGCGGTCTCAGCATCTTGAGCGCCTGGCGCATCTTCCGCACGTAGCCGATGGTCTCCGCACGCAAGGTCGCGTTCTTCATCGCCTTCACGGCCGCGCTGCGCGTCCCTTTCTTCTTGGCGAGCGTGGCGATCTCCTCTTCATGCGTCTCGGACCAGGCGTCGCCCCACAAGGCGATGGCGCGTTTGACCCGCGTATCGCCGGCATTGTAACCGGCCGCGAGATACTCCTTCACCCGGTCGTTATCCACGTAGTACAGGTCTTTGACGGAGAGCGGCATCGAGGCCAGTTCCGCATCGAGGTAGGCGATCTCCGCCTTGATGGCGTTCACCGGATCGGACATGCCGGCCGTGAAGTCCTTGATGAGGCCGAGCTCCGCGCGTTTGGCCATGAGTGCATAGGTGCTCGGGATGAACTGGACCATCCCGAGCGCTCCGGCGGGAGAACGCGAATAATCGAACGCGTCTTCCTGGTTGGCCGCCACGGTGACGTACACGGACTCCAGGGCCGCCTGGGCGTTCTGTCCGTCCAGCGCTCCCACGTTCAAGTGCTCGATGAGGGCGATCGATTCGACGAGCTGTGGGTCGACCACGTCGGCCATCAGCTTGTCGGGGAACGCACGCGAACGGATGCCTGCGGCCCGATATGCGTCGAACGCCTGGGTGATGTAGCTTTTCAAGGTGCCCCTTCCATAGGAAACGACTTCCGGCTGCCGCAATGCGGGAGAATACGGCGCGTACACGACATCCTGCAGCTCATACCGAGGATGCTTCTTTTTTACGGTGACGTCCTTGAAGATCGGGTAACGGATGGCTACGACGACCTTGTCGCCGTCGTCGACCGCGAACTGCGTATTGACGCCGTTATTGAAACGCACCCTGATGCCGGGGTCTTCCAGGCCTTCGAACTTCAGTTTCGTGCCGTTCTTGCGCGCTTCGATCAAGGAAATCCCGTCAGTGCGGGCATCCCATACGGCCAGGGTCACGTTCACCCAGACGTCGTACCCGCTCACCACCTCAGGCTTCGTCCGCCGCTCGACATCGGTGTCGATCCGTTCCCGCAAAAGGGTGCGGGCCCTTTGGATCGCGGAAATCAACGGCGGCTCCGAAGGCAGCGCCGCCCTGTTACCGGCATCCGAGGTCGCGGGCTGGTCCGATGCGGAGGTTTCCGCGGCAGGTGCCGCAAGAGGGACGGAAAGGCCGAGAGAATCGGAATACGGCTCTTCCGCGTGCGCGACCCCGGCAGCGCCGGAGATGGAAATGAGGAAGAAGAAGGCGATGGAGAAACGCGAGAGGTTCCGCATAGGTGTCATGCCTTGTTGAGACGGATGAGTCAGGCGTTTCTTACCGGGTCTGCGCGGGCGCGTACGGCGGAAAGGCATCGAGCTGCGCCGAAAGCGCCAGGAGCTCGCCGCCGCGCGCGATCTTCAGCGTCACCGCGTCACCGACTTCTTTCGATTGGATGACCTTGGCGAGCGTGCGCTTCCCTTCCAGCCTCTTGCCGTCGACTTCCAGGATGATGTCGCCTTGGCGTACCCCCGCCGCATACGCGGGGCTGCCGGGCAGGACGGAAGCGTCGTTCGGGTCATCCGCGTCGACCAGTGCGCCGTATGTATACGGGAGCGCGCGCTCCCGGACCAGTTCGGGCGTGATCGCCACGTACCGCACTCCGAAACGAGGCCGGGCGATGGCTCCGTACCGGGCGTACGAGCCGAGCACCTTCCGGACTTCGGAAACGGGAATCGCGAATCCGAGGCCATGCGCTCCGTTCTCCACCGCCGTATCGACGCCGATGACTTCACCGCGACTGTTCAGGAGCGGCCCACCGGAATTTCCGGCGTTGATAGCGGCGTCGGTCTGCAGGAGCTCTTCAAGCCGTTCGGACGTCCCGGTGAGGCCGTCGGTGGCGTCGAGGTCCCTGCCGAGGCCGGAAAGGATGCCGCGCGTGACGGTGTTCGCGTATTTTCCCAAGGCGTTCCCGATCGCGACGGTCGTCTGCCCGATCCGTACGTCGTCCGCCGCCGCGAGCGGCACGGTCGGCAGGCCGTTCGCATCGATCTTGAGCAGGGCCAGGTCATTGACGGGGTCGATGTCGACGACATCCGCCTTGAAGGAGCGCCCATCCGTCAAGAAGACCGTGTACGCCGCCGCCCGGTCTCCTGCCACGTGGCGATTCGTCACGATCATGCCGCCCGGATCGACCAGGAAACCGGTCCCGCGACCGACCTCGGCGAGGCCGTCCGTCGATGATCCCGAACCGCCTTCCTCTCCGGGGGCGGTCTGCTGCCGCTTTTCTATCAGGATGGAAACGACGGCCGGCGATGCTTTCGCGACCATGCGAATCAACTGTTCCTCGCTGTCGAGGACGGCTGTCGAGGACGGCTTTTGGGCAGCGTCAGCTGCGGGCAGCCATGCCGTCCAAGCGGAGTGTACGGCAACAGCGACGATCAAGTTCAGCCCCACGAGGCCGATCGTGCGGAAATGAGCGCGGGAAATCAGCATATGAGAGATTGTATCCGGGATGGACGGGAAGGGCAACGCGGTCGTCGGCATGATGACCGCGCACGATTGTCAGGAGACCTGACGTCATGCTATCCTATCGGCAGATATGAAGAAATTCCCGCTGATCTTGCTCCAAATCTGCCTGCTGGCCGGAGCGTTGCCGGCCCGCGCCGCCGATACGGATCCAGGCTATGTCCTCTCCGACCAGGACTTGACCGACACGGACGTGCCGGCCGGTTTTTCGCAGAAGTTCCTGGAAGCGCATGGAGGCGCATTGGCGAAGATGACCTTCCCCGACCTGGACGGTTCCCAGAGATCGCCCGGGTACATCATCGACTATTATGGCAAGGCATCGGGGGTGAACCCGCGTTTCCTGCTGGCCCTCATCCAGAAGGAACAAAGCCTCGTGGAAGACCGCGATCCAAGCCGTTGCCAGATCGACTGGGCGGCCGGATATGGCCGACCGGACGGTTCGACATGCGACGACCCGAGCTGGCAACGATATCGCGGGTTCACCTCGCAGATCGTGAATGCGGCCGCCTTCGTCCGTTTCATTTACGACCAGGAGCGGATGAACGCGAAACGCACCTTCGGCTTTTTCCCGGGCGTGCAGGCCACGATCGACGGGCGCGATGTCACGCCGGCGAACACGGCCACGGCCATCCTCTATACGTATACGCCGCATCTCCATGGCAACCAGAACCTGAAGTCCATCTGGTCCGATTGGTTCGCGCTCGACTATCCGGACGGCTCGGCGCTTTCCGGCCCCGACGGCAAGGTGTACCTGATTCAAGGCGGCTTGAAGAGGCGCTTTGAAAACAAAAGCGCCCTGCACACCCGTGTCGATGCCGGGAAGATCATCCAGGTCTCGGATGCGGTCCTGGCCGCTTACCAGGAAGGTGCGCCTATCAGGTTCGCGGAGTACTCTTTGGTGCGTGTTCCCGCCGGAACGGTCTACCTCCTCGTCGGCGACCGGAAGAGGCCGATCCAGTCAATGACGGTCTTCCGTTCGATCGGCTTCAATCCGGAGGAGATCGATGATGTCGACCCGGCCGACCTGGACGGCTACGAGGATGGCGACATGATCACCCTGAAAAGCGCTTATCCGACCGGCGCCTTCCTGAAGGACTCGAAGACTGGAGCCGTCTATTTCGTGGAGAACGGCCGGAAATCCCCTGTCGTCGACGATGCCATCATGAAAGCGGACTATCCCGGAAAGAAGCCTACGAAGGTCTCGCCTTCGACGCTCGCAAAATACGAATCGACTGACCCGATCCGCTTCAAGGACGGCGATCTCGTCACCGCCTCCGGAGCCGATCGGACGGTCTACGTGATTTCGAACGGACAACGCCGCCCGATCGTCTCGGGCCAGGCCTTCGAGCAGCTCGGGTACTCGTGGAAGCGCGTCGTATGGACCACGGCTGATGCGCTGCTCTTGCATCCGCTCGGCCCGGCCGTCACGGCCCCTTCGGCGCCCAGCGATGCATCGATCCAGGCGACGCTCGCCTCCAACTGATCGCCATGCCGATCGTCTTCGCCGCCGTCACGCCGCATTCCCCCGTCCTCCTGCCGTCGATCGGCAAGGAGCACTTGAAGAAGCTCCGCAAGACCGTGACGGCCATGCGCCGTCTCGAGCAGGAACTGTACGCCGCGCACCCGGACACGATCCTCCTGATTTCCCCGCATGGCGCGGCTGCTGACGGGCATTTCACGATCGACCTGAACGAACGGTACATCTGCGACCTCAAGGAGTTCGGGATCATGGATTCCGACATGACCTTCCGCGCGGACATGCGGCTGGCCAGCGCCTTGCAGGAGCACCTGGAAGACCGCGGTATCCCGCTCATGCTCCGGTCCGAACCGGGACTCGATTATGGCGTCGCGGTACCGCTCAGCTACCTGACGGCGCACTTGCCATCCATGCAGATCGTCCCGATCACTCCAGCTTCCCTGCCGCCCAAAGCGCAGTTCGAGTTCGGACAAGCCGTGCAGGAAGTCCTTCTGCACACCGACCGGCGCGTCGCGGTCATCGCTTCGGCGGACCTCTCGCATCGACTGACCCGTTCCGCTCCGGCCGGGTACTCGCCCTTCGGGAAGAAGTTCGACCAGAAGATCCTGGACATCTTCAGCGAAAGGAAGTTCTCGGCGCTGCTTTCCTTCGAGACCGAGCTGGCCGAAAAGGCCGCGCAGTGCGGATTGCCCGTCCTGACCATCCTCTCCGGCATCCTCGACAAGATCGACGCCGTGCCGGAACTTCTCAGCTACGAAAGCCCGTTCGGCATCGGCTGCGCGGCGATCCATTATCGCTTCGCATGACCGCCATGGAAGGCATCGGCGGCGTCATCAAACGGCGCCCGGCGCGGCAAGCGGGAGATCCGCCGCCTGGAAAGAAAGGCCAGTTGCCAGGACTCGAGTCGCCGGACGCCAGGAAAGAGCGGCGCATCCATAGCGGCGAGCACGCGCTCGCGGCGGAAATCAGCGCCTATTTCGCCGAACGGGCGAAGTTCGGGCTCTATCTCGGGATCGTCAGGCGGCTGGGAATCGCCCAGGCGCGCGCCTTGTTCTCATCGGTGAAGTCCGATCACGCCGACGTCCGGAGCCCCCGCAAGTTCTTCATGTGGCTCTCGAAGTCGGGAAAAGAGGAAGCCGCTTCCCCGAAGCCGGAAAAAAAGAGAGGCCCGAAGAAAAAACGTCCGGGCAAGCAGCTTGACATGAACGTTTTTTTAGGCTAATCTGAGCGCATGCTTCTCCCTATCATCACGCTGCCGAACCCAGAGTTGCGCAAGCGCTCCGTGGAAGTCGATCACCCGACGATCCTGACTAAGGAGTTCCAGGGCTGGATTGATGATCTCGTGGAGACGATGTGGAAGGCCGACGGCGTGGGGATCGCCGCGCCCCAGGTCGGCCGTCCGGCGCGAGTCTTCGTGGCGGTCGACGGCACGACGCCGCATGTCGTCATCAACCCCGTGGTCGTCAGGAAGTCCTGGCGCATGGAGGATGGCGAAGAGGGTTGCCTGTCCGTTCCGGGCACCTACGGGATCGTGCGGCGTTATCGGGATTTCAAGATCAGGGGGCTCGACCGCAATGGCGCCCAAGTGACCCATGACGCGCACGGGTTCTTCGCGCGCGTGCTGCAGCACGAACTCGACCATCTTGACGGCGTGCTCTTCGTCGATCGGGCGAAAAAGATCATCGATCCGCAGCCATGAGCCGTCCACCGGAGAAACCCTACAGGATCGTCTTCTTCGGCACGTCGGATTTCGCCGTCCCTATCCTCGAACGCCTCCATCATGACGGCGGTTTTTCTGTCTTGGAGGCCGTGACGCAGCCGGACCGCCCGGCCGGGCGCAAGCGGCTGCTGACCGCCCCGGACGTCAAGCGCGCCGCGCTCTCGCTGGGCATCAAGGTCCATCAGCCGGAGTCGCTCCGCGACGAAGCGGCGATCTCCCACTTCAAGGCGCTGCAGGCCGACGCGTACGTCGTGGTGTCGTACGGGAAGATCTTGCCTGGAAAGCTGTTGGACATCCCGCGCTTCGGCGGAGTGAACGTGCATGCCTCGCTCCTGCCCCGTTATCGCGGCGCTTCCCCCATCAATGCCGCCATCGCCGCCGGCGAAAAGGAAACGGGCAACAGCATCATGCGGATGGATGCCAAGATGGACGAAGGCCCGATCCTGGCCGTGCAGCGCCTTCCGATCGACGATGAAGATACGACCGCCTCGCTCGCCGCCAAGCTCTCGCGGGCGGCATCCATGCTCATCGGACCGACGCTCAAAGGCTACTTCGAGGGCACGCTCGTCCCGGAACCGCAGGATCCGTCCAAGGCCACCGTCTGCGGCATCCTCACGCGGGAAGACGGCCGCATCGACTGGTCAAGAAGCGCCGTAGAGATCGAGCGTCTGGTACGGGCCATGCAACCGTGGCCCGAGGCGTTCACCCGCTGGGCGCGCGGCGGCAAGACGCCGCTCAAGCTGACGATCAAGAAAGCAACCGTGCTGCATCCCGTCAGCCGCTGCGGAAACCCGGAAAGGCCGGGAACCGTCTGCAAGCTTTCGGACGGCACCGTCGGAGTGAACTGCGGTGAAGGTTCGCTCATCCTCAAGACGGTCCAGCTCGAAGGGAAGAACGCCTCAGATCTCAAGAGTTTCCTGAACGGCTATCCTGACTTCGCCAACGCGGAATTGGACTAGCCGGAAATTCGCGCTCCGGAGCCTCGTGACCGCCGTAGGCATGCGCCCCGACGACGACGAGTGCCAGATACATCCATCCGAGCGGATGATTGATGTAAGGGGTGAAGACGTTGGCGATCACGAAAGCGAGGAACGACAGCATCGCTCCTGACGCCATGAGCCGGCCCGTTTCCCGTGATGCCCCCCCGATCGATTTCCAGAGGAATATCGCGATGCGCCACCAGAGCCACAGGACGGCGAAGAGGCCGAAGAGTCCCGTCTTCAGCCAGATTTCCAAGTACTGCCATTCGATCGCTCCGGTCGTGACGCGCCCGCCCGGGTAGAGGTCATGCATGCGCGGATCGTCCGACTGATAGCTGATGACCGATCCAAAACCGGATCCGAAGACCGGTGAAACGGAGATCGCCTGGCGGAGCGGCGCGATCATGTTCCAACGGCTGGAAACGGCTGCGTCGGAGGCGTTCAGGAAGCGCCCGCCGTATGCACCCCATGCCCCGGCATCCTGAAGACGCTTCGGTGAGGGGAGGAACAGCAGCCCGGCAAGCAGCGCCGTTCCGATCGCCAGGGCGACAAAAGCGCTCCCGGACAGCCGCCCGATCTCCCGGAGCGGCCTGGTTTCATGTTTCACGAGCGCGGGCAGCATGATCGCCGCGGAAAACGCGATGCCGAGCCAGAAACTTCTGGAAAGGCTGAGAAGGAAGGCGGCCGTGACGAGGATGGTCCAGGCAAAGGTCCAACGGCGCCGGAATTTCCAGGAGAGAAGGATTCCGAGGGCCACGGCCGGGATCAGGAAGAGGTCGGAAGCGGCGAAGACACGGACGGCACCCCCCGCAAGGCGCGTCATCTCGCTCAGGCCGTACGTTCTCTGCCATCTGAACAGGTCTTTCAGGAACGGGCCGAAGTCGTGCGAAAAAAGATAGAGCAGGATCAGGCTCTTGGCCGCCAGCCAGGCCGCGGCACCGGCCATGACGCCGAGCAGCTTCGCGAAAGGTTCGCGCCCAGCGAACAGGTCGAGGCCTATCGGCAGCATGAGAAGGAAGGCGTACCCGTTCGCGTCGGAAAAGGCCGCGCCCACCCCGCGCTCCAACCCGCGTGCGGCGGCAAGCGCCAGCGCCGAAAGCAGCAGCGTCAGCGGGGCGCCTATCCCGACATGCCGGAAATGCAGGATGCGCGAACGCCCATGAACCGTATGAAGCGCCCATCCGATGACTAGGACGGCGAAGAGGACCATGCGGACGGAGACCGAAAAACCTGCGACTTCGGCGGAGAAGAGCCGCCCATGACTGCCGATGATCGCCTCCACCACGACGACCGAAAAGAGTTTCCTTAGGTCCGTGAACGCCAATGCGATCGCTCCGAGACCCAGCGCGTACAGGAACGGGGCCGCGAGCCAGGGACGGTAGAACGTGAGGAAAGAAAGCAGCTCAGCCGCCACGCAGAGCAGGAAAACGGCCCTTGAGGCGTTCAGGCCTTCGTTTTTTTTTGCAGGTTGTTCCATAGCGAAAGCATGGCAGCCGCCGCAAGACCGAGCAGGACCGGCAAGGCCAGCACCGCGCCGGTCCATGCGCCGCGGTGCTTCTTGAAGTACGTTCGCATGCTGCCGGAAAAATACCGCTGCTTCCTGAGCGTCATCGCCTTGGCGAAACTGGCCCCCCCATGATGAACGACGGCGGCGGAAGGCACGTATGACACCCGCCAACCGGCATCACGAGCCCGCTTGCAGAAGTCGACCTCCTCGAACCAGATGAAGAACGACTCGTCGAGCAGACCGATGCCGGTGAAGACCTCCCGACGGATGAAGAGCGCCGCGCCCATCAGCTGCTCGACGTCCTGTTCCTTGCCGTAATCGAAACCGTCGGCCAAGTAGCGTCGGAACGGCGGAGCGGCCGGCCAAAGATGATGCGTCTTGAGCAGGATGAGGATCTGGTCGGACAACCACGGGTCCCGGCGGACGGAGCGTTGGGTCGATCCGTCGGTCTCGAGGAGCCGCGGACCAGCGATGCCGACGCGGGGGTGCGCGTCCATCCATTCGACCATCCGCTTCAAGGCGCCTTTCATGACGCGCGCGTCCGGATTCAAGAGCGCGACTACCCGCCCGGAAGAGCGACGGATCGCCTGATTGTTGGCGGCGGCGAAACCGAGGTTCCGTCCGTTACGGATGAACGTGACGGGGATGTCGGAACGGGAGCGGAACCCGGCGACGACGTCCTCGATGCGGTCGCCGGAATCGTTGTCGACGACGAAAATCTCGATCGACAAGCCTTCACGGTTCGCTTGGATCGATCCCAAAAGCTCGCCGACCAGATCGGCGACCTTCCAATTGACCGTGATGATGCTGAGATCGGCGGGACGGCTCATGGCGAAAGATGATGCTTCTTCCTGATGACGGCGGCCGCTTCCTCGTACGCGCGCACGCGGGCGGGCTTCCAGCCCAGGCGCGCCCATGGGATGCGGTAGGCGACCTTCGGCAACCAGCTCGAGATGCCGCCGCGCCTCGTCATCACCCGGCAGAGTTCGCGCGGGATCCAGACGCCGGCGTCTCCCCTCTCGGACATCGTAAGCCATAGGTCCCAATCCTGGAAGCGGCGCAGCGATTCGTCGAAACCCGGGAACTTCTCCCTGCGGATGAGCGAACCGGTATGGATGTAGTTATGACGCTTCAAGCGCTCCGAGTCGAACGACCCCCCCCGGAAGCTCTTCCAACCGAACCTGAAGGAGGCATAGGCATAGGCGGCCTCCGGATGCGCATCGAGCGCCGCGATCATGCTGGAAAGCGCATCCTTGGTCCAGATGATGTCCGCGTCGCAGAAGATGACGAATGCGCCCGAGCTCTCTCTGAATCCGCGATTGCGCGCCGCGGGCCCGCCGCGGTTCTCTTGCCGGATGAATCGGAAACGGCCTTGGAACGGTTTGAGGGCGGTTTCGAGATCGTCCGTCGACCCGTCATCCACCACGATGACCTCGATCTCCGGATACGTCTGCGCAAAAACGCTCCCAAGGCACTTCCCGATGGAAGACGCGTGGTTGTAGCACGGGATGATGACGGAAATGCGTCTCATGAAAGCCTTTCGATCAACCGAGCTGCCCGCTCCGGCCACCGGAAATCTTCAAGGGCGCGGGCGCGGGCGGCCGCACCAAGGCGCGTGGCGCCGTCCGCATCGTTCAGCAAGCGCCGGAGTTTCTCATGGAGATCGCTTTCGGAATCCGGATCCGTCAGGAGGCCGGTGCGCCCATCCACGATCGCTTCCGGCACGCCTCCGACCCGCGAACCGACGGACGGTACGCCGAAGAGCGCCGCTTCCAGGAAGACGATCCCGAACCCTTCGACGTCACCCTTCGACGCGCGCACCGCGAGCGCGAAGACGTCGGCGGCGCGATACAAAGCCGCGAGCGTCTCCTGGTCGGGACCGATGACGAAGCGCACGTAGGGTTCCATGCCGGACAAGGCGGCTTCGCTGCGGAGCCTCCCCTCCTCCGGCCCCGCCCCCGCGATGACGAGCACCACATCCTCGCATGCCTTGCGGAGTTCCGGAAGCAGGCGGACGAGCCGATCGAAGCCTTTGCGCCCGACGAGACGTCCGACCGAGAGCAGTACTTTCTTTCCGCTGAGATCGAATATCTCTCGTGCATCGATGCCCAGCCCTTTCCGTTCCAGTTCCGGGTCCGGACAGGGCGTCACGACGAGCGCGGATGCGGGATCCACTCCGAAACCCGCCAGCTCATCGGCGGTCGCGCGGCTGTTGGCGACGATCAATTTTGCGGCCTTCAGCACGCGGGCGGCCGTCGGTCTTTTCCGCGGCTGCGCGGCGGCCGCACGCAAATCAAGCCCGTGCACGATGACGGCGTACGGTTTTCCGATCAAGGCCGCGGCGGTGCCGAGCGGCAGCACATGCGAGACGACCACGGCGTCCGCCCATCTCGAAGCGATCCAAAGCTTCGGCAGCTGCAGGAGCCAGCCGAGCCGCCTGGCCGGTATTCTCAATTTCAGGACCCTGACATCATGCTCGGGCATGGCACCGAACAGACCGCCCAGGTAACTGGCGATGCCGCCTTTGTCCGGCGGATATTCGTAGGTGGCGAGAAGCAGTCTCATGCGCTTGGCTTCAGCACCCCCGCGGCCAGCATCTTGAGATCCTTCACGCCGATCGCGCCGAACGCGAAGGCAGCGGCCGGGTAACTGAGCGCACCGAGGAACACCACGGCCGGAAGAGGCAGGAGCGACTTCGTGAACGTCACGACGAGCGCCATCGCGCCGGCCGCCAGACCCGTGCGGACGGCAGCCCCGGCGAACCGGGCCGCCGGCCATTCCAGGAACTTCCCGATGACGATGAGGCCGCCGACGATCAGGACCATGTGGCTGACGATCGATGCGACGACGACCCCGACCAAGCCGTAATCCCGGATGAGGGCGAGGTTGAGCGCGAGCGAGACGGCGGTCGCAGCCGCCATCAGTTTCGTCTGCGTCATCTGGCGGTCGGAGGCGTTCAGGAGCGAGCCGATCGGGAAATCCAGGAAGATCGGGACGAGTACGAAAATAAGCGTCTCGACCGCAAGGACGGACGGCAGGTACTCCTTGCCGAAAACGGATTGCACCAATTGCGGCGCCAGGGCGGCGATGCCGGAGACGATCGGGGCGACGATCAGCGTCAGCGACCGCAGCGCCTGGTACAGGAGATCGCCGAGCGCCTTCTTGTCCGTCGCGAAGGCGCGGCTCATGGCCGGGTAGAACGCCGCCGTGAACGTCATTGGCACGAACTGGAAGGCGAAGGTCAGCTTATACGGGACGCTGTAAAGGCCGGCCGCCGCCTCTCCATGGAAGTGCGTGAGCAGCACGGCGTCGGCGCTGGTGTAGATCTTCACGAAAAAGCCCGCGAGCGCGAACGGGAAGGCGGTACGCAGGATCGTCAGGGCGAAGTTCCGGTCCCAGCTCGGACGGACGCGGATACGGAGCTTGCGGGTCACGACCCACCAGGACGCCAGCGCGTTCCAGGAACTGCCGGCGATGAGCGCGACGACCAGCACCCAGAGCGGCATGTGGAGCTTCAAGGATGCGAGGCCGATGAGCATGGTGACGGACTGGCCGATGACCAGCCCGAGGCCTTCGTGCTTCAGGACATGGTGCCCGCGCAGGACGCCGTAGAATGTAAGGGAGACGGCATCCAGCGAAATGACGATGGTGGAGAGCATGACGAGCGTACGCGTGACCGGTTCGATATGGAACAGCCAGGCGCCGACGATGGCGGAGAGTACCGCCACGGCCGTGAGCGGAAGCTTGAGCGAAAGCGTCTGGTTCAGGAACTTCTCGGTATTGGCGTGGTCTTTGGCCGATTCGCGGATCAGGACGGGCGTGAGGCCCATGTCGGTGATCGTCGTGAACATCAACGTCCAGGAGAGGGCGAAGAAATACGCCCCCGTATGCGCGACGCCGGCCCAACGGGCGATGAGCGCGAAGTACACGAAAGCGATGCCCTTTTGGAGGACCGAGGAGGTCAGCAGGTGAAAGATGTTCTTGGCCACGCCGTTCGACATGGCCCTATTTTGCCCGAAAGAGGCCGAAATATCAAACGTTCGGTGCCATGCCGTGTGGCGGGAACGTTCGCAAGCTATTTCGCTGGTTTAAAACGTCTTTTCCTGGCTGCGAGCATCGCGCAAGCTTCGGCGATTCGGCCCACCCTCGCCCCCGGTTTCCCGGATATCCCGATCCAACCGACAAGATCCCGGCGCTCATCCGGCGTGAGGCCGCTCCACTGCGTCCTGGCCTTCGGCGCCGTGGCAAGCGCCTTATAAAGATCCATCGGCACGACCGCGTAGCAGCAAGGACGACGCTGCCCGGCGGCAAGCTTCGAACACGCCACCTCGATCCGACGCGCATGCGTCTTCTCTTGCTTGGCCGATGCGATCCAACTGATGAAATCCCTCCGCGCGATCGCCGTCAACGATTCCCATTGCTCCCTGGCTTTGGGCGCAGCCGCAAGTGCTTTACGAAAATCGGCAGGTATATTTTTGAGGGGGCTTTTGGTCATGTGAATATACGGCACCGTTTCATAAGGTTGACCATGAACCTTCACCTAGGACTTGGAAAAAATGCGTCTTGGCTGATGTCGACTAATTTTAGCAGACGACACCCCCAAAGGGAAATCGACTTATGGAAAGCAAAACACACCACTTGCGTGATGTGTCTTGCTGGCTTCCACGTCGTGGAGGACGTTGAAACCTCGATACGGAGACAGGCCGAGTACGTCCATCTCCCCCGCCTCACAGGGGCGGATTCGGTTTATTGATTCCGGCGAATCAGCAATCGACGATCGTACCCACGTCGTCACATCTTAGCATACAGCTTCCTCTGCAGATCCAGGAAGAGCGTGCGGATTGTGCCGACATTCCCGAGCGCCTGCTCGGCGTCAGCGATGGCCTGGTATTTCAGGTTCAGCAGGATCGGCAGTTGGTGCTCGCCGAGCTCGTCGACCCCGCTCTCCTCGTACTTCCCGAGGACGAACCCGAGGAAATCCTGCTGGAGTTCGCCGAGGCCTTGGTAGATGCGATCCTTCGCGTGGCTGACGCGCTCCTCGCGCGTGATCGGCGGCGTCAGGAACGAGACATACGAAAGCACGTCGAACAGGTCACTGTCCTCAGCGTCGATCATCTTCTGGAGCGTCTCCAGCGCATCCTTGCCGTAGCCGAGTTCTGCGATCTTATCGAGGAAGGCCTGGCGCGTGCGCGGGTCGGACCAGATCTTGCGGAGCTCCTCCTCGTCTCTGAAGAACTCAGGCATCGCCCCGAACAGGTTGTCCATGAACTCCTGGATCGAAAGCGGTTTGCCGTCGGCGCTCCAGAACGAGGTCGAGATCATGTGCTGGATCTCGCGTTCCTTGCCGTCACGCAACTTGATCCGAAGCTTTTTCGCCGGCTGGTCTTCCGGCTGTTCGGACACCTGGCGCGGTTTCTTGGGATCTCCTTGGGACTCCTTGGAGTGGCGGGGTTTCTCTTCCGTTTCCTCGATCGGTTCGCCGTCCCACTCCGGGTCCGAAAAGTGGTGATAGGCGTCGACGAAGTCGTAGATGGTGAAATACTCCTTGCCGTCGAAAAGCCGCGTGCCGCGCCCGATGATCTGCTTGAACTCGATCATGGAGTTGACCGGCCGCATCAGCACGATGTTGCGGACGTTGCGGGCGTCCACGCCCGTCGAGAGCTTCTGCGAAGTGGTCAGGACGGTCGGGATGGTCTTCTCGTTGTCCTGGAACTCCCGCAGGAACTGCTCGCCGCGCGCGCCGTCGTTGGCGGTCACGCGGACGCAGTAATTCGGGTCTCGGCTGTCCTTGTATTGGTTGATCAGGTCGCGGACGGCCAAGGCGTGGTCCTGGGTCGCGCAGAAGACGATCGTCTTCTCGTCCTGGTCGATCTCGTCCAGCACGATGCGCACGCGCTTGGCTTCGCGTTCCTTGATGAAGATGATCCTGTTGAAGTCAACTTCCTCGTAGATCTTGCCCTCCTCGACTTCGCCCTCGATGACCTGGTCGTCCGAGGTGTAGACGTACTCGTCCAGCGTCGTCTGAATGCGCTTGACCTTGAACGGCGTCAGGAAGCCGTCATTGATGCCTTGTTTGAGGGAATACGTGTAGACCGGCTCGCCGAAATATCTATAAGTATCCACGTTGTCCTTGCGCTTCGGCGTCGCCGTCAGACCGAGCTGCACGGCCGGGGCGAAGTATTCCAAGATGCCGCGCCAGTTGCCCTCGTCGTTGGCGCCGCCGCGATGGCACTCGTCGATGATGACGAGGTCGAAGAAATCCGGCGGGTACTCGCCGAAGTACGGCGTATCGCCCGGCCCGCTCATGAACGTCTGGAAGATGGTGAAGAAGACGCTGCCGCCGGTCGGCACGCCGCCCTTCTTGCGGATGTCGAGCGGGTTGATGCGCACCCGGGCGTCGCGCTCGAAGATCGCGAAGTCGTTCGTGAAGGCCTGGTCCGCGAGGATGTTGCGGTCGGCCAGGAACAGGATCCTCGGCCGGCGCGCGCCGTCGCCCCGGAGGTTCCAACGCGACTGGAACAGCTTCCAGGAGAACTGCGCCGCCACGGCCGTCTTGCCGGTACCGGTGGCCATGGTCACCAGGATCCGCTTCTTGCCCTCGGCCACGGCCTCGAGCGCGTTGTCAATGGCCAGCTCCTGATAATACCGGCGGCCCTTTTCGCCCTCCGTCGGGACGGCGGCGAACTTCTCGCGCCAGGCGTTCTGCTCGGCGAAGGTGCGGGCCCAGAGTTCGTCAGGCGTCGGGAAGCTGCCCACGGCACCTTCGTGCCCGGTCTTCATCGACACCTCGTAGATGTCCCGACCATTGGTGGCGTAGGTGTATTCCAAACCGAGCTTCGCCGCATAGGCCTTGGCCTGGACTGCGCCCTCCGTCGCCTCCATCCCTTCCGGTTTAGCTTCGACGACGGCGAGCTTGCGGTTCTTGTAGACCAGCACATAATCGGCGATCTCCGGCTTCCCGCGCGTGCCGCCCGTCTGGATCTTGCCCTCGGTGATCCGAAACTCGCGCAGGACCTTCGATCCTTCGATTTCGCCCCACCCGCTCGCCTTAAGCTTGGGGTCGACGTATTCCGCGCGCGTTTCGGCTTCGTTCATATGCGCCTACAGCTCACCACGAAAAGCCTTGTTGAGCAAGGATTTCTTTAGCGCTTCCAATGCGTGGAGCTTTTTCTGATAGGTGGACTTGAGGCGGGCTGCTTCTTTGTCCAAGCCGGCCAGCTCCATAACGATACGTGATTGTTCTCCCGTCTTTTGTGGCAGCAAAATTGTTAAAGCCTCCCACTTAGACTTGTTTATTATCGGCAACGTGGCCTGAGCAGAACTCAAAAGCATGCGTCTTTGAAAGTCTCTGGTACGCATCTGATAATAAACAAGCTTGTAGAAAGTACCTTTGAATGGGGTGAGTGAGTTAACTTGCTGATTTGTGGTTACATCACGATCACAATAACCACATTTCCCGATAGTCGCACCGATGCACACCATTAGGACTGATCCAGCTCGCACTTTGCGCGCTTTCAATAATCCCTTTTCGGTAAGACCAGCATTGCCATAGTTCAATGAGCCATCTTCATTAAAGTCTGCCGGCTTTATAAAAGGAATGAAGTTGCCGTAGTTTTCTTTATCGGAAGTCGACGGAGTCGAACCGGTTTGTGTTGTTCCAATCTGATCGAGCCGTTTTTCCACCCACCCCAGTCCCCGCTTGGTAAAAATCTCATTGAGACGGCTCTCAAAAAGATCGCGCGCATTTTGCAAGTTCCTTTCGGCATTCGCCTTGGCGATGGCGATATCCAAAAAAGCTTGGTCGAGTAACTTAATGAGCCGCCGTTGCTCCGGTAGCGGCGGAATTGGAAATTCGATGTCGAGGATTTGTTTTGAAGACAGGTGCTTTACTGTGGTATATCCAGTCTCATTCTCAATGTCCTTAAGGTAACTGTTAACTCCGTAAAATAAGAAGCGCGGCGCTAGCGATGTTGCAAACGACTGTAACTTGCATACTCGCTGATTTAATAAGCCGGGTTCACCACCCCATTCGTAGCAACCAAACTCACCATCCATTCCAATGAGCAAATCTCCTGCTTTAACTATATATTTTTTGTCGTATGCCCCTGCAAATCGCGTTTCCGTGTGAGTACCAGATTTTAAATCACGGATCCTAATCAGCGGCATTCCATTTGTGGCATCAAAATGTTTGGAATCAAACGCGTAACCATTGATTATCTGCAAAACAGCGCCCAATTTTCTCGTGGGCCACTCACCACTCATAGCAACCCCTTGATACCAGCCAACGCTTTCGCGCTCTCTGCATCCAATTTCACCATCTCCTTGAGAATGTCCTTGGGGCTGCGGTGCGCGACAGTCTCGGTGCCCTTAGGGTTCTTCACCGACAAATCAAGCGTTTCCTGATCGAGATCCGAAACCTTGACCGACCAGGCGTTGGAGGAATCGGCCTTGGTCTTCTGGAGCTTCACGAAGTCCGCCAGATCCTTCTCGTTGATCGGGTTGGTCTTGCCGAGATTGCGGTCGAGCTTGAGCTGGTAGTACCAGACCTTCTTGGTGGGCGCGCCTTTCTCGAAGAACAGCACCACAGTTTTCACCCCAGCGCCTGAAAAGACGCCGCCCGGCAAGTCCAGCACGGTGTGGAGATTGCAGCTCTCAAGCAAGTGCCTGCGCAGGCGCACGGAGGCGTCATCGGTGTTGGAAAGGAAGGTGTTCTTGATGACGATGCCCGCCCGGCCGCCGGCCTTGAGGCTCTTGATGAAGTGCTGGAGGAACAGGTAGGCCGTCTCGCCGGTCTTGATCGGGAAGTTCTGCTGGACTTCCTTGCCGATACCGGCGCCGAACGGCGGGTTGGCCAGGATGACCTCGAAGCGGTCCTTCTCCTGGATGTCGTTGACGTTCTGGGACAGCGTGTCCATGTGCCGGATGTGCGGCGCCTCGACCCCGTGCAGGATCATGTTCATCACGCCGATGATGTAGGCCAAGGACTTGATCTCCTTGCCGTAGAAGGTCTTGGTCTGGAGCGTGCGCATTTCGGCCGTGGAGAGCTTGGCGCTGTTTTCCGTCAGGTACTTGAAGGCCTCGACCAGGAAGCCGGCTGAGCCGCAGGCGCCGTCGTAGATCTTGTCGCCGATTTCAGGCCTGACCACTTGCACGATGGTGCGGATGAGGGGGCGAGGCGTGTAGTACTCGCCGCCGTTCCGTCCCGCGTTGCCCATCTTGGCGATTCGGGCCTCGTACAGATGCGAGAGCTCATGCTTCTCCTCGCTACGCTGGAAGTGCAAATCGCAGACGATGTTCAAAATCTCGCGGAGCTTGTAGCCGCTCGTGATTTTATTCTTGAGTTCGCTGAAGATCTCACCGACTTTGTATTCGACGGTGTCCGGATCTGCGCTCTTGAACTTCTTGAGGTACGGGAAAAGCTTTTCGTCGACGAACTCCTTGAGGTCCTTACCGTCGAGCGCTTTATGGTGGTCGATCTTGCCGTCGGGTGTCCGTGGGCAGGCCCAGGTATCCCAGCGGAACTTCGGTTCAAAGGTATGCTCGTGCTTCTTGCCGGAGAGCTCCGCCTTCTTCGCGTTCTCGAGCTCCAGGTCATGCAGGTACTTCAGGAAAATGATCCAGGAAGTCTGCTCCACGTAGTCCAGCTCCGTAGCCGAACCGGAATCCGTGCGGAGGATGTCGTCGATGTTCTTGAAGGCTTGCTCGAACATAGCGGTATGTCGCTGATTTCAGCAAAAAAGAGGCGGCCTTGGCTGATGTTGACCAATTTTAGCAGACGACACCCCCAAAGGGAAATCGACTTACGGAAAGCAAAGACCCGCCACTTGCGTGATGGGTCTTGCTGGCTCCGCTGGTGGGTCTGGTGCCCAATTCCTGTGGGCACCTTAGGGCTTTTGAAGGGGTCAATTTGTGGGCCACTGCCGTACTTGGGTCTCAACGGGCATCCCGCTTGATAATGTGGCTGGAAACCCACTCCAGTTGCTCCTGCGATAATCGAAAAAGAGTTGAGTATAGGCCTGCAGCTGAAAATGGGTCATCTGTGTCCACGCCCATTTCTTGGGAAATTGAATGCGCAATTGCAGTGCTGATGTGCACAGCCAAGGGTTCAAGATTTCCACCGCTTGAAAACACTTTTTCAAATGATTCAACCAGTGAACTCTTGCCGCCGCGACCTACATCAGACGAAACTTTTTGATGGAACTTCGATGCTATTAGGAAAAAGTTTTGGGATCGACTTGGCCACAGGGAGAGCGCTGATGCAATTTTTTTGCCACCTCCCAATAATTGAATATAAGCATCAGGCAGTGAATTGATGTAGATGGCGTGCGCGGCCGTAAAATAATCAATTAGAGTATCTCCAAGTGCATTTTGTTCCTTGAGAAGATTGGCCCAACTCTTCTCATACTCGTTTCGTGATTCCTTAAGTTCCGAAATCAATTTGGCCGAGTGCTTAATCGCCCAAGAAGGAAATTCGTCAATAAAAACTTTTGACATTTTATCTATTTGGTTTTCCTCCTTGTGGAACCACATAGACTCGTGTTGCTATCAGTCAACAGCCCACCAATGATTTGATGATCTATTGACCAAGCACGTGGGTCGCCCCACACGCCTGCTCATGGCTCCCAGGTAGCGATTCCCACTGGAGTCCCTAGGCACGGTTGACGCCAACGCCAACCGCGTGCTAGTCTCCTCCCGCATCGACATAGTGTCGATGGCATTGCATGAAAGGAAGAGGACAGATGCGACTAGGAACAGCTCTTTTGGTCTTCGCGCTCATTGGATCGGTATCGATGTCGTGCGTTGCCGACATGGACGCCTCGACGTCCGGAGACAGCGACGGCAGCGACACGGGGTCCGTGGTGCAGTCGGTCACGACCGGCACCTATTCCGCGAGTTCCGCAGTCACGTACGCGCTGCACTACTGCGGAATAACCAACACGTCACTCACCACTGGGTACAACAAGGCTTACGAGGCATACTCAAGCGACTGCACCAACTTCGTGTCTCAAGCACTCGCATTCGGCGGTTGGCAGCCGGTCGGCGGAACGTGTTGGTGGTGTAGCGATGCCTGGTACTACCTCAGCGCCGGTGATCACAACCGAAGCAACTCCTGGGCCGGTGTCAGCGAGTTCCGCACCTTCATGCTTAACTCCGGAAGGACATATGGCGCCGTGTCCATTCCACAGAGCCTCTCGACCATTCCGCGCTTCTATGCCGGGGATGTGATCCTAGCGGACTGGACCGGAGACGGCAGCTGGGATCACGCCTACTTCGTGACGGGACAAAACGGGGACGACGTCTGGCTCGCCGCGCACACGACGAATCGTTGTGGCGACATGTCACTCAGGCAGGTACGGCAGAACTATTTCCCCAACGTCATCTTCCAGGGATTCAGGCTCAAGGCCACGTACACGTACTAGGATCGAGATCATCAGAGGCATCCACTGTCAGAATGCCTCTTTTTTGTTCGGTAAGCTATTCTATAGCCCCCACACCCCTCTTGAACATGTCGACCGGCGCCGATTCATACGTCCTTGCATCTTCCCCGACGGGCGTGACAGCCGCGAGCCGGTACGACGTATCATCGCGGCGGAAGAAAAAAACGTTAGCTCTCGACTCAACGTATCCTACGCCCGGTACGAATGCCGAGGCGCCCGTGACCACAGCCACGACGCCGTCCAAGTCCTTATAAGTACGAGGCGCGCTAAAGGACGTATCCACGTCAATCCACTTTTTCAGGGACGCAAGGGCGTCTGCGTACTTTTGCTTTTCCTGAGGAGTATCGGCAGAGGTCAATTCCGCTTCGAACTTCTTAGGTAGCGTCTTGCGATAGTCTGCAGTGTAATACTCGCGGATACGTTCAATCATTGCCTCCTCTTCGCCCCGACGCAGATGAGCATAAACGATGCCGTCCTCCGCCATGTATTCCGCGGGCCTGCAAAAAATCGCGGAGTCGAAGCAGGAAGATCCGGTTTGATTATTCCGATTTTGCCGCAACCAAAACCAGGATGTCACCCCGATCAGTCCAAGGCTATACGTAACGACAAGCAGCAAAATATATGCTCGCTTCATAACATTATCATTTGCAAAATAGGTGCTATATCGAATTACGTTGGAAATCCTCCTTTAAGAGTAGCTTTTCTGATGCATTGGGTCAACCAATGCGCCCGAGGTCATGCAGTGACGGCGCGTGAAAACACGTGGGATTCGAACCAGGAAATAAGGTTAAAGTTCTTGATTCCCACGTGGGTGCGTTTCCAATGCGAAATCACACTGGTTCAGGTCGCTAATCCGAACGACCTAAAAAACACAAAAGCCAGCCAATTTTTTGGCTGGCTTTTGACCAAGCACGTGGGTCGCCCCACACGCCTGCTCATGGCTCCGAGGCTGGGATTCGAACCCAGGACCAATGGATTAACAGTCCACTGCTCTACCGCTGAGCTACCTCGGAATGGCTCACGCCCCGGATGGGCGGTCGGTACCAGGCACACTATACACGAGGGGCCCGAGCGCATCAAGGCCCCTGTGCACCTCATATTTAAAGGTCGGGACAGCGTTTCAAACGTGGATGTGCCATGTCTCGGAAAAACTGCTAAGATATGGGCATATGCGCAACAAACTTCTTTTGGGCTCTTTCGCCGCCTTGCTTGCGGTGACCGCCCTGCCGGCCCTTGCCGCCCCGGCGGCGGGGAACGTCACGTCCATCGCCCTCCGGGACCTCAATCACGACGGACGGATCGACCATGCCGTCATCGCCTTCGCCAACCCCGCTAAGACGGATTGGCGCGTTCGCGGCACGAAAGGGATCGGCGTGAGCTATCAAGGGCAGGCGTTGGCCGTCCGCTCCGCCTTCGTGGCCGTTTCGGGCGACCCGGCGTCGCTGGAAATCGCGTTGGATGAGTCCGACGCGCGCTTGCCGGTCACGACTTCTGCCCAGGGTTTTGAAGTCACCTATGCGCCACAGGGCGCGAACGCGGGCGTGAGCGACGGCACGACCGAACTTTCGGCGATCGCCATCGGAGACACCGGCGCTTCCGACACGGAAATCGACCAGGCTCCGCCGGTGCTGCTTTCCTCCAACCCAGCCGCCGGGACGATCGACGCTTCGCGTGACGCTGACCTCGTCCTCACCTTCAGCGAGCCGGTCTTGTCAGGCAGCGTCGTCCCCTTCTCCGAAAAGAATCCTGATGGGTGGGGCTACGCCTTCTCCGGAAACGTACTGACGATCTCGCATGCGCCGTACGCGCGCGGAGCGGCCGAAACTTTCGGGATCGACGCGAAGGACGCGGCCGGGAACTCCGTCGCGCTCGGCAGCTATCCGAATCCTTTCAGTTTCCGGACCGGCACTTCGAACGACCCCACGCCTTCCAAGGATACCGTCTTCGCCTTGACGTCGCCCCATGGCCTTCCGTCCTTCCAAGCCGGGGCGCCGAGCCCGCTGGCTTGGTACGCCAACGAAGCGGGCGTCGTGAAGGTACGGCTCAGTTACTCGACGGACGGCAGCGGCAGCTATCGCCCCATCGTCGAACGGCCGGTGACCGACGGCGCCTACGTCTGGTATCCGCCCGCCGTGAACGGCGCGCTCACGCTCAAGGCCGAAGCGCTGAACGCCGCCGGCGCAGTGATGAACGTTTCGGTCGTCAGCCCGGTGATGATCTCGACGCCGGCTACCGCGGCCCCGAGGGTCGTCTCTGGACCCGACGTCGCCCGCCTCACGGACTCCGCCGCGCAGGTTTCCGTTGAACTCGACCGGGCGCCGACCTCCGTCACCGCCTCTTGCGGAGGCAGGCCCTCCACCGTCACGGTGGTCGGCGACCGACCGGCGCGCCTGGCGACGCTGGCAGAAGGCCTGACCGCGACTCCCGTCACCTGCCGCTTCGCCGTTTCCGACGGAGTCAAGGATGCCCTCTCAATCGAGTCGGCTCCTATCACCGCCCAGGCTTCGGCGCCGCAGGGCGTCGGTTTCCTTCCTTTGAAGGACGGAGACCTCATCAAGGCCTCTGCCTCCCCAGCCGTCTACTGGTACAAGAACGGGAAACGCTACGTCTTCCCGAACGAGACCAGCTATCGGTCCTGGTTCGGGCAGGACTTCTCCAAGGTCGTCACCGTGCCCGCCGACCAGCTGAGCGGCCTCGTGATCGGTGGCAACGTCCGGTTGCGCGAAGGCGCCTACCTGATCAAGATCCAGAGCGATCCGAAGACCTACGCGGTCGAGCCCGATGGCCTGCTCCGCTGGGTCCAGACCGAAGCGCAAGCCAAGGCGCTCTACGGCACCGCCTGGAACACGCGCGTACGTGACGTCGACGTCAGCCTCTTCGCCGATTATCGGATCGGCTCGCCGCTCCAGGACGGCGAACGCCCCGCCGGCTATCAGGATTGAACGGCGAAAGAAAAAGGCCTCGGCTTCCGCCGGGGCCTTTTCCGTATCCGTTCTAATAGTCGCGCAGGCGGGCGATGCCCGAGTGCGCCTGGATCTTTTCCAATGCCTTGGCTTCGATCTGGCGGATGCGTTCGCGGGTGACGTCGAACTCCTTGCCGACCTCTTCCAGCGTATGGGCGACGCCGTCGGTCAGGCCGAAGCGCATCTCCAGGATCTTCTGCTCGCGGGGCGAGAGGTCCTTGGTGATCTCTCCGACGTAATCGCGCAGCAGCTGCAGCGCGGCGGCGCGGTCGGGAGAGACGTTCTTCACGTCCTCGATGAAGTCCTCGAGCGTGGAGTCCTCGTCGTCTTCACCGACGGAGGCTTCGAGCGAGACCGTGTCCTGCGAGATCTGGATGATGTGGCGGACCTTCTCGACCGACTCGCCCATCTCGGCGGCGATCTCTTCCGGCAGCGGCTCGCGGCCGAGGTCCTGGATGAGCTGGCGCTCGATCTGCTGGAAGCGGTTGATGGTCTCGACCATGTGCACCGGGATGCGGATGGTGCGCGACTGGTCGGCCAAGGCGCGCGTGATGGCCTGGCGGATCCACCAGGTGGCGTAGGTCGAGAACTTGTAGCCCTTGCGGTATTCGAACTTCTTGACCGCGCGGAAGAGGCCGATGTTGCCTTCCTGGATCAGGTCGAGCAGCGAAAGCGACTTGCCCACGAACTTCTTGGCGATCGAGACGACCAGGCGCAGGTTGGCTTCGATCAGGCGGCGTTCGGCCTCGCGGTCGTTGCGCTCCTTGCGCTTGGCGAGCTCGACTTCCTCGGCGCCGGTGAGGAGCGGGATCTTGCCGATCTCGCGCAGGTACATCTGGATGGAGTCGGTCGAGATCTCCATGTCGAGCGGCGACTTCTTGGCGTCCCTCTTGAGATCCTTCTCCTTGTTGACGACGCGGATCATCGCCATGGCGCCTTCGCGCTCGGAGCTCTTCCCGAGCAGGCCTTCCTTCATCTCGATGATCTGGATGCCGCCTTTGTCGAGGCGGTTCAGGAACTCGTCATAGACGGGCAGGTATTCCTCCACCTCGTTGAAGACCGACAGGATTTCCATCTCGGTGACGAACCCGCGCGCCAACCCTTTCTTGAAGAGGTTGTCGACGGCCTCGATGGCCGGCGGTTCGACTTTCAAGCGCTTCGTCTTCGGTTCCGGACCTTTCTTGGGAGCTTTTTCCTTCGGAGCGGGCTTTTTCTTGGCCACGGGGGCCTTTTTCTTGACGACGGGTTTTTTGGACGTCTTCTTTTTCGGTGATGCTTTCGCCATACGTAACGTAAAAAATAACGCTCCTCGTCTCAATTGTGCAGGCGTTTGGCGAGTGCCTCGAGGCGTTTGGCGATTTGGGTTGCCGCTGCGCGATCACCGCGCTGTTCCGCCTCGGCGAGGGCGCCCACGAGCTCCTTTTCCGTCTTCTTGACCGCGGTTTTTTCGAGTTCCCGCGCGCAGACGTCCGCTTCTTCGGCCAGTTGTTCCGGGGTCCATCCGGCCATGTCGCGATCCTTGAGAAGCAGGATCGGTTCGAGGGCCGGCAGTGCCGGATCGGCCAGCCTGGCATCGAAGTACCAGGCGATGAAAGCGTCTTGAAGGATGGGGGCTTTGCCGAAATCAGTATAATACGCCCTCATTTTTTCCGCTAGAGTCCGCAGAGGGCCTTCCGGAAAACGGCCATCCAGGGCACCGATGTGCTTGGCGAAGAACCCCTCCTCCTGCAACATCAGGCATAAGAGGCGTTCGGCCAGCCGCCCCTCGCGCGTTTCGATCCTCGGCACGGCGGCATTCTGCGGGATGGCGAGCGAACGCCCTTCGAGGACCGAGGCCTGGCCGATTTCCCTCCGGAGCGCCTCATCCGTCACGCCAAGGGCCTGTCCCAACCGGTGCGTCCAGAAATCGAAGATGACCGGATCCTGTTCGCGCAAGATCGCGAGCACCGGCTTGAACTTCGCGATGACGCGACCGGCCGAGTACGGGTCGCGCGGGACGTAGTCCTTCATCGCCAAGGAAAACGAGATCTCGGCCCAATCCTTGGCTTCCCGCAGCAAAGCCTTCCAAAGCTCAGGGTCCTTCTGGATGAGATCGTCCGGATCCTTATAGCCGTCCGGCAGGAGGTAGCCATAGACCTGGACGTGATTGCCCCAGGCGGCACGAAGCGCCTCGTGCACGGCAGGAAGATTGCTCTTCATGGTCTTGCGTCCCGCCTCGTCGTTGTCGAAAGCCAAGCCGATCTTGAAATGCCCGCCATCCTCGCCGCGGCTCCCGAAGAGCTGCTTGAGCTGGCCGCCGGTGAGCGCGGTGCCGGAGATCGCCACCACGTTCTTGACTCCCGCCTGGTGCGAGGAAATCACGTCCAGGTTGCCTTCCACCAGGACGGCGAAGTTCGCGGCGCGGATATGCGGCTTGGCCTGCGGAAACCCGAAGACCAATTCGCGCTTCCGATAGACGGCGGTTTCTGGCGTGTTGATGTATTTGCCCGCCTTGTCCGCTTCGGGACTGTCGGGCAGGATGCGGCCGGTGAAACCGACGACCGTCCCCTTGTGATCCATGAGCGGCACCATGACGCGGTCGCGGAAGCGGTCGTAGTGGCTGCGTTGGCGGTCGCTCGGGATGGCAAGACCGGCCGCGACGATCTTCTCGATCATGTGCCCTTTGCCGAGCAGGCCCTTGACGAGGGCGTCCCATGCCGCCGGCGCGTAGCCGAGCCGGAACTCGGCGATGGTCGCCGCGTTCAGTTTCCGTTTGGACAGATACGACCGCCCGCGCGCGCCGACCGTCTCGTGCTTCAACGCGGCCTCATAATACTTCGCCGCGTCTTCCAAGACGGCCAGCACGGCCGACCGCTCGGAGTCGGCCTTCGGGTCGTATTCCGGCAGCGCCACGCCTGCACGGGCGGCCAGTTCCTTGAGGGCGTCGCGGAAATCCACGCCTTCGATCTTCTGATAGAAGGTATAGACGTCGCCGCCCTCGCCGCAGCCGAAACAATGCCAGAACTGCTTGTCGCGATGCGCGTAGAAACTCGGCGTCTTCTCGCCATGGAATGGGCAAAGGCCCCGGAGCGATTGGCCGCCGGCCGGCTGCAGCCGGACGTACTCACCGATCACCTCCGTCAGGTCCAGCTTCTGTTTTACTTCTTCGGCAGGCGTCATAAGGCTTCCCGTCCATACTAGCGCAAATCCCCGTCCGCGCAATGCCCGGACCCACCTTGCCCAAACGAAGGCTATCCGGTAGACTGCCTCCGTACCGCCACGCCCGCGGAGGGGTCGCATAGTGGTCGAGTGCGCTCGCTTGGAAAGCGAGTATACCGCAAGGTATCAGGAGTTCGAATCTCCTCCCCTCCGCCACAAGAATCCCATGATTTCATGGGATTTTTGTTTTCCCGAGATGACCTGATTCATGGAAATGGCGATTCCAGGATGGAAATTCGATGGGAAGCTCATGTTTCACGAGACGACCGCCCCGCTCCAGTCCGGGACTTGACAGGGAATGCCATATATGCTACTCTCACATCCGAACCGGGAACACCCCGGGGATCAACGAGCGGTCGGCGCGAGCGGACATACCGCTCTCTCCTCGCGCATGGCCAAACCGATCGACGAAAGTCGGTCACCACCAACCCGCCGGGGAATCCGTGCAAAAGAAAAGATCGGTCGTATTTCAGTTCTTCTAGCGTCACGTCATGCGGCTCCGCTCGCCCGGTCTGGCAAGGGGCGGGGCGGCATGACGAAAACATCTCAAACGCTCTGGAAAGGAGTTGGGAATGAAGAGCATCCAAGCGCACTTTCTGTAGCTTCTCAAGCCGTCCCGCAAGGACGGCTATTGAATTTCATCAGGAAAGTTTCTTCGTCCCCGCTTTGGGCCGGCTTCCCGTGAACGGCAGCGTGAACCAGAACGTCGACCCTTTCCCCTCGTCGGAAAGGAAACCGATCGTGCCGCCGGAAAGCTCGACCGCCTGCTTGCAGATATAGAGCCCCAGACCCGTCCCCTCGACATTCAAGTCTGAAGCGTTCGAGGCGCGGAAGAATTTCTTGAACAATTGCGCCTGTTGGATCTTCGGGATACCGATGCCCGTGTCGCTGACGGAAACGCGGATGCCCGAAGCTTCCGCCACGGCCGTGACGGCGATGGACCCCCCTTCCGGCGTATACTTGATGGCATTGGAGACCAAGTTCGTGACGACCTCCCGGATGAGTCTCGGATCAAGTTCGATTTCCGGAAGGTTCCCGCGATCGTAAGAAAGCTTCTGACGCTTCTTCCCTGCCAGCCCGGCGAAGTCCTGGACCGTCTGGGCCAGCAGCTCCGAAACGTCCGTCTTGACCGGCGCCACGCCGACCGTCCCGGTTTCCAGCCGCGAGACATCAAGCAGTTCGTTGACCAATTTGACGAGACGTCCGTTGATTTCCTTGATATGCGAAGCGTAGGCACGCTGATCCCGATTCAAGGCGCCTTCGGTCTTATCCAGGAGAAGGTCGGTATTCCAACGGATGGCGGTGAGAGGCGCCCGCAGCTCATGGGAAGCGATGGAGATGAACTCGGACTTCTGACGGTCGATCTCATACTCCTTGGCCATATCCTCCAGCACCACAAGGACCGCCGCGACCCTTTCCGCCTCGTCCCTGATGGGCATGCTGGCCATCCGGATCGCGAGCGGTCGTTCGACGCCTCCCCTTTTCACGAACAGGCCCGCCTTTGCGGCTTGACGGCCGTTCGCCATCGTCTCGGCGAGCGGAAGGTCGGATTCAGGATACGGGCTTCCGTCCTCGCGCACGATACCGTATGTCGCCGCGAAATTTCCCGAAGCGGCGGTCGAATCGATCTCTTTCCCGAGCAGCCTGACGGCAGCCTCATTCGACATGGTCGCGAAGCCCTTGCGGCCTTCCAGGATCAAGATGCCGACCGGCATCTGATCGATCAGGATCTCCAGCCGTTTGGTATACCTCCTGATGAGCGCGACCTCCTGACGGCGCTTGCTCGCGAGCAGGAAGAACGTGACGCAGACGGCGAGCGCGAACAGCGTCACCCCGATCGCCGGCAAGCGCTCGCCCCACAACGTGGCGTCATAGGCTGAGACTTCGATATCCGCCCCCATCACGGCCGCGACCCTGCCTGAAGGATCAAAAATCGGCACGAAGGAGGAGTAATACCGTCCATACTCGTCGGTATACGGACCGGCAAAAACGAGCTTTCCGCCTGTGGACGCTTCGGCGACAGCCGCGGGCGGCTCGCGGTAGATCACTCCGGGCTCGCTGTGCCATGGGTCGTCGGCGGGAGCTGAGTCCACGTAAAAGCGCGTTTCATCCATGCCTACTTTCATCACGTAAAAACCGCGGACGCCTTCGCTCTTGAAGACTTTAGCCATGCTGGCCAGCCGCCCGCGCAGCTTCGCGTATTCCCCGGTCGACGCATCTTCAGGACGTGCCTGCAGGACACCGAACGCGTCAGGATCGACTCCGATAGCGGCCGCCTCCACGGAAGCGCCCAGGCGTGCCACGACGGTACCCCTGAAGATCCGGTCTTGCGACCAAATCCAAAGCGATCCCAACAGGACGATGGCGGGCATCCCTATCGCGAGCCAGAACGCTTGGCGTCCATCCGATTTCATGCGCGTGGCATAACCCTTTCAGCATACCGCAAGCGCAGCAAGGATGCGAGGCCGAAAATCAGCATGGCGACGGCCCCATACTGCCCGGGCGTCAACCCGAAGTACCGGATGTCGATTTCACGAAGGAAGTCGAGGAAAAAACGGGCTGGAGCGTAGGCGACGACGAAGGAGATCGCGAAAAAACCGTCCTTGCGCGGCCGTCGCGACAGCGCGAGGAACGCCGAGAACGCCAAAAAGTCAAAGAGTCCCAATAGCAGGCCGAGGTCGTAACGGGCACCGCCGGGATAGCTTACGGCCAGCCAGCGCCAAAAGCCATGCGCCAAGGTACCCGGATGATCGTGGATGAGGAAGCAGCCGATGCGTCCGCAACCCAAACCGAGCGGCAGCGCGGTCATGAAGACATCCGCCGTCTTAAGGATCGGCAGCTTGGAAGCGCGTACTCGCCAAAAAAAGACGATGGCCGCCCCGACGAAGCCGCCGAAAGAGGACAGCCCTCCTTTCCAGACTTCCAAGACCTCGAGCGGATGGCTCAGATAATGGCCGGGCTCATAAAACAGCACGTGGAAAAGCCGCGCGCCAAGGAATGCGGCCACGATCATCCGGAACGCCAGAGCCTCGACCTTATCGCCGTCAAGACCGGTGCGCCTTGCCGTCCGCACCGCGAACCAGGTGCCGGAGATGACCCCGATGGCCGCCCAAAGCCCCCAGACCTGGATGGCGAAAGGTCCTGCAGGAATGACCCTCCATTCGAAGAACGGGATCACAGGACGCTCATCAACCGGAGCGCGTCCTTGAAGTCCCTGATGGCGGATTTGGCCATGGAGGGGTCCAGGTAAAATGAAGCCTCGTGCGCCAACTGGTTACGCAAGCGGTGCGCGTTCCAGACGCGGCTGATTTTCGGGTACTTGTAAGCGGCGAACTTCAGGCGTTCACCCATGGTCGCCCCGGGCATGGCCAGGGACTTGAGGGCGTGATCGAGCAGCGCATCGGCCTCCATGACAGCGACCTTCAAATTGATGCCGCCGCCGTCGGCCATCCGTTCGATCTCGTTCCAACGGGCACGGATGACGCCGCGATCCGATCCTTGAAGCTTGGGAGCGAAGAGGCCTCCGATGAGACGACGCGCTCCGCGGATAAGAAGAAAGACGATCGCAAGACCGACAAGGACGGCCGCGAATTTCCCGAGACCGACGACGTCGAAAGTGACGGTCAACATCTCGGAGCCTATTTGTGGACCCAGAAGACGCGGGCCGGCATATCGTCCTTCGACCAGACGATGCGCAATTTGCCTCCCTTGAAGGCCGCATCGACGGCCTTGCCCATGCCGACGGCCATCTGGTTTTCGGTGGTGGTGATCACGACCCGCTTGCCTCGATCGTCGATGCTGATGATGCGGTCTTCCGGGTCGCGCTTGCTGGCCCTCGCCGAAAAATTACGGCAGGTGGACAGGATCTTGGCCTTTTCTGCCGGATCGGTCAGGCCGTCGAGGGTCAACGCCCCTTCAAGTGCCTGCTTGGTCGGGTCGGCCGGGCCGTTGGCCGCCAAGTGGCACTCATGGCACAGGACCTGCTTGCCCGCCTTGCCGGACTTCCCGGCGAGTTTCTTCTTGGCTCTCAAGGCAGCGGCCATGGCCGGTGCGGTGTGCCAATGACCGTCGAACCAGACGGCGTTGCAACGTTCGCACAACTGGGCGGCAGAGAGCTTGCGCGTCTCCTTTTGCCACCAATGGGTCTCCTGACGATTGACGGATGACCTGGTCTGCTTCTTTTTGGCGCTCCGGACGGCGACGTAGGGTTTCTTGGATGGCATAATGGGTCTATTATAGCAGAAAACGCCAAGACAAGCGTCCTGCTCAAAGCATCGGCATCTTGAGGTGGAAGTCCGTTGTGTCCTGGAAGCGCTTCGCCGTCTCGAGGACAAGCCCATCTTCGAACGGCCGCCCGATGAGCTGGAAGCCCACGGGCAGGTCACGCACGAATCCGCACGGGGCGGAAATGGCCGGCGCGCCGACCACGTTGGCGGTCACGGTGTAGATGTCGGTCAGGTACATGGCGATCGGATCGTCGAACTTCTCGCCGATATCCCACGCCACCGATGGCGATGTCGGGGAAAGCAGGAGATCGACGTCCTGCATCAGCGCGTCGAACTCCCTCCGCATCTTCGCGCGCACCTTCTGCGCTTGGAGATAATATGCCTCGTAATAGCCGGACGACAGCGCATGGGCGCCGAGCATGATGCGACGCCGCACTTCCCGTCCGAACCCTTCGGCGCGCGTGACGGAGTACGTCTCCTTCAACGTCGGTGCCGGGACGGACATCCCGAACCGTACGCCGTCATAACGAGAAAGGTTGGCGCTGACTTCACAAGGGACGATGACGTAATAGACCGGCAAGCCGTACGCCGCGGACGGGAACCTCACCGGCACGATTTCGGCGCCCAGCGCCTCCAATTTCGCCGCCGCTTCCATGGTCCTGTCCTTGACGTCAGCATCCATGCCGGGCGTGAAAAACTCGTCCGGCAGTCCGATACGAAGGCCTTGAAGCCCTTCCGAGGGCAGGCGCGGCTCGACATACCTGAAACGACCGGCGCTGGTCGCGTCGAGCGGGTCTTCGCCCTCAATCGCCGAAAGCGCCAGACGGGCGTCTTCCGCGGAGCGCGCGAGCGGCCCGATCTGGTCGAACGACGACGCCATCGCCATGAGCCCGTGGCGCGAGACCCGTCCATAGGTCGGCTTGAAACCCGTCACGCCGCACATCGCGGCCGGTTGACGGATCGAACCTCCCGTGTCGGATCCGAGCGCGAACAGGCATTCAGCTGCCGCCACGGCCGCCGCGGAACCGCCGGAAGATCCGCCCGGTATCTTGGCCAGGTTCCAGGGGTTGCGCGTCGGGCCGTACGCCGATGACTCGGTGGAAGAACCCATCGCGAACTCGTCCATGTTGGACTTCCCCAAGATCACCGCTCCGGCGGCCTTCAACAGAGCGACGGACGTGGCGTCGTATGGCGACTCATAGGTTTCGAGAATCCTCGAACCGGAGGTGGTCCGACTGCCGCGCAGGAGCAAGTTATCCTTCACGACGGCAGGGATGCCGTCGAGCGGTCCCAATGCCTTGCCGGAGGACAATCGGGCATCCGCCTCCTTGGCCGCCTCCATCGCCGGCGTTTCGAGCACCTGCAGCATGGAGTGCACTTGCCCTTCGACGGCTCGCATGCGCCCCAAGCAAGCCTCGGTCAATTCCTGGCTGGAAAACGCCTTGGAGCGGAGGCCGTCCGCCGCTTCCTTGAGAGTCATTCGGTTCAGGGAAGCCATATCATTGGAAGACCGTTTTCACCTTGACGAGATCCCCTTCCCGCTCCGGCGCCGCATCCAAGAGCGCCGCCCGGACGATCCGGTCGGTCGGGCGCACTTCGTCGTTCCTGAGGACCCCGCTCACGTCCGTGATGTGCGCGACCGGCTCGAGACCGGCGACATCCACCTTTGAAAGCTGGCCGACGTACTCCAAGATGGAGGAGAGCTGTCCTCCGGACGTTCCGATTTCCTCTTCCGTCAGCCGCAGGTTGGCCAACTCGGCGATGCGCAAGACGTCGTCTTTCGTGAGATGCATAGTCAGGATTCGAGCATAGCAAGGAACTCCGCTTCGCTCAAGACGGGGCGCCCGAGCTTCCTGGCGCGCTCGGCTTTCGATCCCGGGTCGCCGCCGACGACCACGTACGAGGTCTCTTGACCGACGGAGGAAGAGACGCGCCCCCCGCGTTCCATGATTTTATCTTTCGCTTCGTCCCGGGAAAGGGTGTCGAGCGTCCCCGTCAGGACGAAGGTCAGTCCCTTGAACGGCTCCCGTACGCCCCGCTTTTGCCGTTCGATACGGACGCCCTCGGCCAACAGACGGTCGATCTCCTCCCGCCTCCGCGGGTCCCTGAAGTAGCCGTAAACGCTTTCAGCCACGGTCGCCCCCACGTCCGGAACGGCCATGAGATCTTCCATGGAAGCGCCACGGATCTTTTCGAGCGTGCCGAAGGAGCGCGCCAACTCAAGGGCGGTCTCCTCGCCGACATGGCGGATGCCGAGCCCGAGGATGAAACGGGGCAGGCTGACCTGCTTGGACGCCTGGATCGCCTCGACCAGGTTCTTGGCCGAACGCTCGGCGAACCCCTCAAGAGGTTCCAGATCGCCCGCGGCAAGGCCGAAGAGGTCGGCCGGCTGCGAGACCAATCCGGACGCCATGAGCTGTTCCATGACCTTCTCCCCCAGCCCTTCGATGTCATATGCGCGCTTGGAGGCGAACAACAGCAAGCGTCCGAGGTCCTTGGCCGGGCAATCGCGGTTCACGCAGACCAGCGCGACTTCCCCCTCGCGCCTGACCGTCGGTACGCCGCACGAAGGGCACTCCTTCGGCGCCGTGATCGGTCTTTCCTTGCCGGTCCGCAGCTGCGGCAAGACTTCAACGACCTTAGGGATGACGTCCCCCGCCTTCTGGAGGACGATAGTGTCTCCGATCATCAGCCCGAGGCGGCCGATCTCGTCAAGATTATGGAGCGTGGAGTGGCGCACGGTCGTCCCGGCCACGAAAACGGGATCCATGACGGCCACCGGGGTGACGGCCCCGGTGCGCCCGACCTGCCAACGCACGTCGCGCACGACGGTCGTGACCGTCTCTGCCGGGAACTTGTAAGCGATCATCCCGCGAGGCGTCTTTCCGACCGTTCCGAGCCGTTCGAACGAAGCCAGGTCCATGATGCCGACCACGAGACCGTCGATCCAATACGGCAACCCTTCGCGCTTACGGCGGATCTTCTCATATAAGGCGAAGACGGCTTCGGTGTCCTCGCAGGCCCGATTCCAAGGATTGGTCGCGAATCCGAGAAGCCGCGAGAGCTCATGGCACTGCTCATGCGTCGACAGGCCGTCGTTCGTCACGAGATCGTAGGCGAAAAACGCGAGCCTGCGGGACGCCGTGACGGCCGGGTCCAGCTGGCGCAAGGAACCGGCGGCGGCGTTGCGCGGGTTGGCGAAGAGCGGCTCGCCGCGTCTCTTGGCATCCGCGTTCAGGGCCTCGAAGCTTTTTTTTGGCATATAGGCTTCGCCCCGGATTTCGGCATGGCCGCCGAGCAGCCGTCCGATGATGCCGTCGAGCCTTTTGCGATCGAGCCCGTGCCCGAAGCGCCGGAGGAAATCCGCACGTTCTTCTTCGCTCGGATGACGCAAGACCAACGGGATCGCCTCGACGGTCTTGAGGTTGGCGGTGATGTCTTCGCCTACGCGCCCATCCCCTCTCGTCGAACCGCGGAGGAACTTCCCGCCCTCGTACTCCAAGGAGACGGCCAGGCCGTCCATCTTCATCTCGGCATACATCGCCGTCGTCATGCCGGGGATGCGCCGCACGAGACGTCCAAGCCAGTCATGGAACTCCTGCGGCTCGAAGACGTCCTCGAGCGAAAGCATCGGCCTGGAATGCGGGACCTTGCCGAACTGCGGCGATGCCGCGCCGGCGACCCGCTGCGTCGGCGATTCTGGCGTCACCAGTTCCGGATGCTCCTGCTCGATCTTCCACAGCTCGTGCTTGAGCGAATCGAGCGCGCCTTCAGGGAGGCGATCCGCGTCCAGCACATGGGCGGCGTACCGTGCCTCATCGATCAACGAACGCAGTTTCCGGACGCGCTCTTCGGCTTCCTTCTTCTTCATATGAGGTTGCGCTTCATGGGCAAGGGGTTCCTGTCACGCCTTTCAACAAAGAGCACTGGCTGAAGATGACGAAATCGAACGCTCCCGAGAGCGGTTGGAGCCGCGGCAGCCTGAGTTCCAAGGCCTGGCGGGAGGCATGATACGTGCCGGTAGCGCCGATGGAGATTCTCGAAGGGATCGGGACCTGCCCGCCGGTCGCGTTATCGGCACGATACGCGCTGATGGCCAGATCCGTGATATCGCAGGTCTTGGCGCGCAGCCGTACACGATATGCCTTTCCGGAAGCGAAATCGTTGTCGATGACCCTCGTCGCCGCATGAAGGAAGGTCAAGGCCGGGGAATCGCCGTGGAACGCCACGATCGGAGCGAAGCTGCCCGAGGCCGCTGGGTCCCACCCTGCCGTCAACACTTCAAGCCCTGAGGTGCCGCCGCAGGCATCGTTCCAGGAAAACGCGAGAGATTCGACCCCTGCGGGGGAGCTCGGCGCGTCGGGGTCCCATAAGACGACTTCATAGGTCTTCTCCTTCGGGATGGAAGCGAAGACGGTCGTCTCGTTCGCCGCCAGCGAACGGCTCCAGCTGGAACCGTTGCCCATCGGCACTCCGGACAGGGCCGGAGAAGAGTCGTCGCGAGGATTGGCCGCGAGCGTCGCGCTCGGAGTCCCCGCCCGGCGGATCTGATAGAGCGTCTGTTCGGCGCCGGACTCCGCCGCTCCGAACGCCACGACCGAATCGTCGATGGCGCGTGCCTGCCGGAGACTCAGGAGCGAGATGGTGCCGAGAGAAGCGCCAACGATCAAGACGCCGCTCATCACGAGCAGCGCCATGAGCAGCACGTTGCCTCGCGATCGCGCGTCAACGGACATAGGCTCTCGAGGCTACGGTCGTCTGGGCGGACAGGACGGCTGCGTCTTCCGTCTTCGATCCCGCCACCTTGACTTTCATGGAGACGGTCACGAGCGGTTGGCTGTCGGCCTTGTAGAGGCCGCTCGCTTCGTCGACGGAGAAGGGGTCGGCCTGAGGACTGATGAAAAACGTCAGGGACTGGAGGTTGACGCCGGAAGAAGTGACGCTCTGGGTCTGGCCATCGACGTCGACCGCCAAGCATCCGGCCACGTTCCCGGGACAGACCGTGGGGTCGGTCGAGGCGTGGAATTTCAAGTGGCGTCCATCGGCGCTCTTGATCAGCAGCGCAGCCGCGGGAATAGGCACGCCGCCGGAACGTTCATAGGTCGCATAATCGACCTGCCCGCCGCGGACCTCGCGGACGATCGCCTCCAGCGCGAACCGGACATCGGCCTGCGCCGTCGTCAACGCCAAGACCCGCCGCTGCGCGCGGTTCGATTGGATGAAGATGGCGGAAGCGATCGTGACCGTCAGGCTGAAGACGCCCATGACGACCAGGAGTTCCATCAGAGTGAGACCGCGCCTAGCGCCAATCATAGAGGCGTTCTTCGACCGTCAACGTCTGAAACCGGCCTCCGACACCGCGCCACCGGACGTCGGAATCGACCAGCAGGCCGACCAACGTCTCGGACCCAGAGCACGTCCCGGACCCTCCGACCGCACGCTCCGTCCCCGATGCGTCGTCCCGGCAGAGATGCAGCAGCGTGACCGTGCGCGCGTACGGGCTGACCGCGCTGCCGCTCGGTTGAGCGTCCGCCTGCAGATAGAGGCCTTCATCCGTGACGTAAACGTCGGCGTTCGAAGATGAAAGCGACGTGGGGAGGAACGAGAGCGTCCACGTGCCGGCGGCCCTGTCGAGGATCGGACGGACGGTCTTGTCGCCGCCGGGGTCGATCAAGCCGACTTGGAATCCCCGGCCCTTGAGCCAATTCGTGTCGCGCGCCGCGCGGACCACTTCCACACCCTCGCGCGCCAGATTGGCGGCGACGACCTGCGCGCCGCCTTTCGTCGTGGCCGTGATCGAGGACTGCACCAGCGCCAGCGAGCTGGAAACCGAAGAGATGATGACGCCGATCGCCACCATCGCCTCGATGAAGGATTGTCCGCGCGGGACGTTTCTAGTCATGATCGATTTTCCCTGAAAGCCGGTGGATATTGACGTGCCGGATGAGCCCTCCATACCGATGACCGAGCGTGAGCGTCACCGTGACGGTTCCCGATGCGGAACCGTTGACGTACAACTGGCCGTAGGGCGGGACGTAGACCAGATCGAGCGGCAACCCGGCGCTCGAATCGGTCAGTCGGACGGTACCGCTCGAGACGAACGGGACGCCGTACGCCCGCTCCCCCGCCTCATAACGCTTGTCGCCGTCGGTGTCGTAGAACAGCGTATACTCAGAGGCCGATCCCGCATTGAAATGGACCCCGTAGCCGCTCGGCACGCGCTTTTGACAGATGCCGCCAGGACAGCCCAGGGCCGATCCGCTGCCCGGTTCGCAGACGGCGAGGTCGTTCGAACCTCCGCTGCAGACGGCCACGAGGCGGCCGGAGTAACTGGAAGTCTGGATCGACCTCAGTTGCGAGACGAGCAGGTCGGCCGATAATCGGATTTCGGAACTCTGCTGCCCGCCATGGAAGTTCGCCATCATCATCCCGGTCATGACGCCGATGATGGCGATCGAGACCAGGAACTCGACGAGCGTGAAGCCGCTCCGGGCTCCCTCACGCACCCAAGAGGCCCGCATACCATGACAGCACGAACCGGCCGAAAAACAAAGTGAAAACCGTCCCAAGGCTCAAGAAGGTCCCAAACGCCATCTGGCTCGTCCACTTCGCCTTTCCGGCGGAAAGCAGGGAGACCGCGACGATGGCGCCGCTCACGTACGAAAAGAAAAGCGCCAGCAGGATGCCGGGAAACCCCAACATGAACCCCATCATCGCACCGATGCGGATGTCCCCGCCGCCGATCCATCTGCCCCGCGAAACCAGGTATTGCGCCAGGAAGAAACCTCCCCCGACCGCCGCCGCCAGGACCAAGCCGAGCGGACGGCTTCCGGCGGCCCAGTTGAGGAAGAACGCGATCGCGGCCATCGGGATCGTGACGGAATCGAAGACGACCATGTCCAGAAGATCGATGACGAAGACCACGGTCAGGCCGGCGATGAATAACCAGTCCCTCAGGATCGGAAGCCACGCGCCAAGCCCCGTGATGCCGGCACCGCCATGGGACAGGTATGCAGACACGAAAAGTACCGCTGTCGAAAGCTCGACGGCGGGGTACTGCCAGGAAATCGTCTTGCGGCAGGAACGGCATCGCCCGCGCAGCATCAGGAAACTGACGACAGGGACGAGTTCCGAAGGTCGGAGCGTCGTGCGGCACTCCGGGCATCGCGAACGGCTTCTCCAGCCCGACTCCCCTGAACGCAAGCGACAGATGACAACGTTCAGGAAACTGCCGATCACGAGGCCCAGCAGCGCGCTGATGATCAGGGCTGCCATCATGGGCATGTGCCGTTCTTGAGGGCGGTCTGGTTGCCGATGATCCCGCCGGCCGCCAGTCCGCCTTGAGGCAAGCCCGTTTCCAGGTTGGCCTGCAGACAATAGCCGTTGCAGGGAGCCGTCGTGCAGGCGGCGCCGTTGGCATCGGTGCTCCTGTAGGTATAGGCCGTTCCGCCCGGAACGGCGTTGCCAGGGACCAGTCCCATGAAGACCTTTCCGGCGTCGCAGTTGGCGGCCGTCGTATCGGCGACGAATCCCGTGCTCGCCCCCTTGGCGCAAAGCACGTCGGTCGACGGCGTCCCGATCGTGACCGGAGCGCTTACGACCGGATAGCCGGAGCCTGGCTCATAGGAGAGCTCCAACGCCTTCTGTATCTGCTTCATGTCGGACACGCGTTTGGAATCACGTGACTTGGCGCGCGCCGCATTGACGGAGACGGCCGTCACGGTCGCGAGCAGGCCGATGATGGCGATGACGACCAAGAGCTCGATGAGGGTGAAAGCTTCGGTTTTTTCGTGATAAGGCATAAGCGGGACAAGGCTCATGAACGACGCCACCAGTATAACACGAAACCCCCGCACGCGAGGTGCGGGGGTCCGTTTTCCGCCGCCGTTCAAGCCTCAGCAGCTGGAACCGGCCTGGATGCCGTTCTGGTTGGCGCAGTTGGTGCCTGCCGCGAGCTGTCCGGTCGCGCCTTCAAGGGTGAAGGTGATCGAGTACGCGCCGGAGGCGGAAGCGCTGGTATAGACGTAGTCGGCACCGTTCGGCGTCGGGTTGGTCGGGACAAGACCCATGTAGATCGTGCCGCAGCCGGCGGACGTAGCCTGGAACGTGGCCGCGTTCGCGACGTTGCACAGGACTTTGGTCGACGCGCCGCCCAGGGCGACCGCAGAACCGACCGGGTAGTTATTCGTCTCGGAGAAGCCGAGCTCGAGCGCGGTCTGGACCTGGCGGATGTCGGACACGCGCTTGGCGTCACGGGAGCGCTGACGGGCGCTGTTGAGAGCGACCACGGCCAGGGTGGAGAGCAAGCCGATGATGGCGATGACGACCAAGAGCTCGATGAGGGTGAAACCCGATTGGGAACGCTTCATAGATGAAGATGCGTCTTCCTAAGACTTAGTAAACGTGGTCAGCAGCTGGAACCGGCCTGGATGCCGTTCTGGTTGGCGCAGTTGGCGCCTGCCGCGAGCTGTCCGGTCGCGCCTTCCAAGGTGAAGGTCAGCGAGTAAAGCCCTGATGCCGTCGCGCTGGTATAGACGTAGTCGGCACCGTTCGGCGAGGGATTGCTCGGAACGAGCCCCATGTAGACCGTGCTGCAACCTGATGCCGTCGCCTGGAACGTCGGGGCATTGCCGACATTGCAGAACACCTTGGAGGAAGTCCCTCCCAACACGAGGCCTGATGCCGTGGGATAGTTCCCGACTTCGGAGAACGCCAGCTCGAAGGCCGTCTGGATCTGGCTGATGTCGGACACGCGCTTGGCGTCGCGGGAACGCTGACGGGCGCTGTTGAGGGCGACCACGGCCAGGGTGGAGAGCAGGCCGATGATGGCGATGACGACCAGCAGCTCGATGAGGGTGAAGCCGGCTTTTCGTCGCCGCGGCTCAATCATATGATGAGGAAGTTTACGGGAATATTCAAAGGAGATTATCCACAGTCTAGCACGCTTTCAGCGGGAGCACGAGAGCTCCAGGGGTTTTGCGACGCAATTTTTCCCGGCGAGCGTACCGACGTCGCCTTCCAAGCGGAACCGCAAGAGGTAGCTTCGGCAAGATTCGAGACGGTCGACGCCGCACCCCGACGGCTCGGCTTGATACCCGAAGCCGTCCGCTCCTGCGGTACCGAGTTCGGAGACCGCGGACGGATACGAGGCGGTCCTGGCGCGATATCTCTCGATTTCCGCTTGCATCTGGCGGACGCGCGACACCGTCTGCGCGTCCCGCGAACGACGCTGCTGGTCGCGCACGCCCAAGAACATCAAGGCTGAGACCAGGATGATGACCGCCACGGAAGATACGGCGCCAAGCGCGCTCATGCCCTTGTTCACATCTGTTGGGCTAACGTGTACATCGGCAAGATGATGGCCGAGACCAGGCCCCCGACGGCGACGCCCATGACGACCATGATGATCGGCTCGATGGCGGTCGAGAGGTTCGCGACGGAAGCGTTGACTTCGCGGGTATAAAAATCCGTCAGCCGCTCGAGGACCTGCTGCAGCTTTCCGCTCTCCTCCCCGACCGCCACCATCTGGGTGACCATGTCCGGGATCGCCTTGTTGCCTTTCCAGACGGTCGTCATGGAGTTCCCGGCCGCGACTTCCTGCACCGTCCTCACGAGCGTCTCGCGATAGACCTCGTTGCCGACGATGCCGGAGACGATCTTCAGGCTCGTGACCATATCGACGCCGCCTTCGATCAAGGTCGAAAGGCTATGCGTGATGCGGGTCATGTAGATCCGGCGCAGCAGGGAGCCGAACACCGGCAGGCGCAGGACGAAACCGTCGAAAATGCGCCGTCCGACCGGCGTGCGATACGCCGCGCGCACGCCGAGGACGGCGCCGAGGACGCCGCCCACGATCAGGTACCAGAAGTTGACGAAGACATCGCTCACGGCGATCAGGATGCGCGTGGAGACCGGCAGTCCGACGCCGGACTCGGACAGCACGGCGGTCAGTTTCGGGACGACGAAGATCATCATGACCGTGCCGACCGCGAAAAGCATCGCGAGGACGAAGATAGGGTACGTCATCGCGCCGCGCACCCGCTGCCGCAGGTCGTAATCCTTTTCCTGCTGCTCGGCAAGGTACAGGAGGACATCATCCAGCTTGCCGGTCGTCTCGCCGGAGCGGATCATGTTGACGTAAAAGCTGCCGAAGACGCGCGGGTGCTTGTTGAACGCCTCCGACAGGCGCACGCCCCCTTCGACTTCGTTGGCGATGTCCAGCACAATGGCCCGAAGCTTGGAGTTGCTCGTCTGCCGCGCGCTCGTGCGAAGCGCGCGGACGATGGCGACGGAGGCGCCGACCATGACCGAAAGCTGGCGCGAAAAGACGACGACGTCCTTGGGCGTCACGCGCTGAAGGAACGTGAAGCGCATGTTGCCGACCGAAGGTTCCTCGCGCGCGATGACGGAGATGACCTGATACCCGCGCTCGCGCAGGACTTCCGATGCCTGGGTCTCGTCGACCGCTTCGACCGCCCCATCGAGCTGGGCGCCGCGCGCGTCCTTGACCTTATAACTGAAAATCGGCATGCGTCACTTCAGATTCAATATCCGCTTGACCTTCTTGACCGCTTCGCCCGGCACGAAATGGGCCTTGATGAGGTAGTCGGCCGCGCCGTCCTTCAGGCAACGCTCGACATCCTCCTTCTGCCCGAGATTGGTCAGCATCACGACGGGAATATGCTCAAGCTTAGGGTCGAGCTTGATGCGATGCAGCATCTCGAATCCGTCCATCTTCGGCATGAGGATATCCAGCAGGACGAGGTCCGGCACGTGCTTCTCGGCCATCTTCAGCCCCTGCTCGCCATCCGAAGCCAGGAGGACGGAAAAACCCTCGAGTTCGAACTTGGTCGCGTAGACTCCCGCCAGGAACGCGTCATCTTCCACCAGCAGGATCTTCACGTTTTTTCGATCGTCGGCCATAGTGGTTCTATTCTCGCGCGAGGCGGAGGACCTCGTCAATCGTAGTGACGCCTTCGACGACCTTCAACATGGCGTCCTGTCTCATGGTGATCCAGCCCTGCCGTTCGACTTCGGCTTTGACTTGATCGGTCGGGAACCCGGCGTTCATCAATCGTTGGATTTCCGGCGTGACGTCGATCAGCTCGGCGATGACGGTGCGCCCCAGGTATCCGGTGTCGCTGCAACGCGGGCATCCCCTGCCCCTGAAGAACGGCAGGACGCCGTCCGGATCAAGGCCGGCCGGATGATACTCCGCGGGGATCCGTTTGAGGGTTTCGCGTACCGTTTCCACCAGATTGGCCGGCGTTTCGGCCGGCTCCTTGCAGTGCTCGCAGATCTTGCGGGCGAGCCGCTGCGCGATGATCAGGTTGAGCGTGGCGGACAGCAGGAACGCCTCGACGCCGAGGTCGTTCAGGCGCGGGATCACGCCGATGGCGTCGTTGGTATGGATCGTGCTCAAGATCAGGTGACCCGTCAGCGCGGCATGGACGGCCAGTTCACCCGTCTCACGATCGCGGATCTCGCCGACCATGATGACGTTGGGATCCTGGCGGAGCAGCGCGCGCAGCCCGTTCGCGAAGGTGAAATTGATCTCGGGACGCACCTGGGACTGGTTGACGCCGGGCAGGAAATACTCGACCGGGTCCTCCAAGGTCGAGATGTTCATGCCTTCGTCGTTGATCATGCTGAGCATGGTCAGGAGCGTCGTCGACTTGCCCGATCCGGTCGGGCCGGTGATCAGGATCATGCCGTGCGGGCGGCGGATCTCCTGCTCCATGGCTTCGCGGTACTTCCCGCGGAAACCGAGCTGCTCGAGGCTCGGCACGCCCGTGGAAGTGTCGAGCACGCGCATGACGACTTTCTCGTTGTCGACCACCGGCAGGGTGGAGATGCGGAAATCGATGTTCTTGCCGCCGATGACCTGGGTGATGCGCCCGTCCTGGGGGATGCGCGTCTCGTCGAGCTTGAGGTTCGCGAGCACCTTCACGCGCGAGATGATCGATCCATGGAGATAGCCTGGCAGCGTGAGCAGCGTCCGGAGCAGCCCGTCGACGCGGTACCGCACCCTCGTTTCCTTGCCTTTCGGCTCGATGTGGATGTCGGACGCCTTCGATTCGACCGCATACCGCATGATGACGGAAACGATGCGGGATACCGGAGCGCCCTTGATGACCTCCTCGATCCTGGCTTCCTCGCCCGCCAACCGGTCTTCCTTTTCCGGTTCCCGTTCTTCCTTGGCCGTCTCGAGCGCCGTCGCGACCTCCCTCTTGAGGGTGCCGTACTGCTTGAGGACCGCCATGAAGGCCGTCGGGGTGATGATGCCGGGGATCGGCTGCAGGTTGCGCTCGGCCGTCAGGAACCCGATCGCTTCGACGGCGCCGGCATCCAAGGGATCGACGTAGGCGATCTTGATCGAAGGGCCGGAAAGCTCATAGGCCAGCACTTGATACGTTTCCGCCACGGATTTCGGGATGATGTTGAGCGTTTCGGCATCCACCTGGCGGCCGATGAGATCGACGAACTCCACTCCCAACCCCTCGGCCTTCGCCCGTGCGAGATCCTCTTCCTGCACCAGCTTGCGTTCGACCAGCGCGCGCTCGAGGTTGAGCGCGTCTTGTCCTGAAAACTCCGTGGACAACGCCACGAACGATTCCTTGCCGAGTTTTCCCTGGCCGGCAAGCAGTTCAAGCAGGCCGGCGGCGGTCTTGAGGGCGACAGGCATGGAGGATTCTTAACGGTACGGTTCGAAAGGATTGCTCCTGCCCGTGCGCCCCGGCACCAACGGAAGCTCGACCGGCAGATTGAGCTTCCGGTATTCGGGCTGCCGCAGGAGATCATCCGGGATGCGGGTATCGACGACCTTCGGCACGTACGGAGAGCGGACCGCGACCGTCGGTTTGAAGACGAAGATCGCCAAGACGACCACGATCGCGACGAGGAGCGCGGCGAGGACCATCATCTGCTTTTGGCTCTTGGTGAATTTCCGCATAGTCATGTGAGCTTACCCCAAATATAGGTGCGGATGGTCAGGGAGTAGGTGGCGGAACCCGGGTTGATGCTGGCGCTGCGCACGTCGAAGATGCGCAGGTTGGATTCAAGCGCGTCGAGGAACAGCTTGAAACGCCCGTAGTCGCCATGCTGGATGGAAACGGAAACGTTGACGGCCGAAAGCCCTTGGATGCCGGGCAACCCGGTCGTGTCGCTGGCGGCGAAGTTGATGGCGGTCAGTTGGACGTCGCTCGCGACGGCGGAAGCCTCGAGCATCGCCAGGAGCCCCGGAACGTCTTCATCGGCGGGGATCATCTTCCGGACGCGATCGACGTCTTCATGGTCGAACGCGTCGTAGCGCTTCCCGAGCTCGTCGAGCTTCGCCAGGTATGCCTGTTTCGAACGGCGCTCCTCATCCAGGAGCGCGGTGCGGTCCGCAGCCACGACGGCGGCGATCCGGGGACGGAAGAGAAATGCGTACCCCAATGCGAGCAGCACCAAGAAAAGGACCAGGCAGGAAACCAGGAGATGCCGGGCGATCCAGACCGCGCTTTTGCTTCTCGTCAGGGTAATCACGGGAGAGTCATCAGGATGTCGTGGCCGTGGCGGATCCGGTGATCTCGCGTTCCGGCGCGTATTTGAAGACGTCGGGGTCGACGGTCAAGGTCATCTCCGCACGGACGCCTTTCAGCAGGTCGTTTTCCCCGAAATCCGCGGAGGCCGTCCCCGAGACGACCTTCCTCACCCTGGAATCCTGGCGGAACGCCACGATCTGTTTCGCCAGCGTCGTGTAGTCGCGGGCGAAGACCTCGAAGTTAAGGGTACCCGATTCCGCTCCGGACAGCCCGCCGAACTGCACCTGCGGCAAGGCCGTTTCCTCAAGGAGCCTGAGGACCCCGCTCCAATGCGCGTGGTTCTCCAGCACCGACTGTTCGGCGCGGATCAACTGTTGGAAATCCCGCGCCGGGAAAAGCGCCTTTTCGCGCGCGGCGATCTGCGCATCGACGTCCTTCACCTGACGATCGATATCGGCGTTCCGTGCTTCCACCTGGATCTGTCGGAAGGTCAGGCCGCCGAAAATCAGCGCATCGACGAGAAGTCCCGCCACGCCGACCAAGGCAAAAGACCTGAGACGCCGATTGAGCGCGATTTCCGAGAAACCGGCTTCGGATCCGGTCGTGATCAGGCTTACCCGCAGCGTCCCTCCGCCGGCTTCTTCGATGGGCGGTACGGAGGCAGCCACGGCCGGTTCGGACATCTTCACGGACGGTCGCGCCAGAGCGGGTTCGCGCACGGTCGCCGCGGGGGCATCAGGCTCCTTTTTTTTTCCGGATATGGCGGATTCGGGCTTCAGGAAATCGGCGGGTGGAGGTTCGGGCGCGCCAGGATCAGGTTCCGGCACATGCAGGGCCATTTCATCCTCGCTCGGAGTCGGAGAAGGACGGACGCCGGATTTGGTTTCTTTCGGCGCATGAGCGCCCGTGAGCAGGTTGATGTCGTCCATATCAATCGATGTCGCGCATCGCCAAACCGACCGCAGCCGCGAACCGCGGCCCGATCTGGTTGAGCACGGGACGCAAGGCCTCCGGGTAGACGACCCGGGCCCAAGGATCGCCGATATAGACGCGCAGATTCATCGCCTTGGAAAGATGATCCGCCAATTGCGGCAGCAGGGCGCCGCCGCCGGTCAGGATGATCTTGTCCAGACGCTTGTTCTCGTTGGCCTTCTGCCCGAGGAACAGGTTGGTCGAATACGTGAGTTCCGAAAGGATCGGAGCCAACGCGTTTTCGAACAGCTTGGGGAAACCGTTTTCGTACATCGCCGCCATCGCGGAGGCGTCGATCTTCATGCTCTCCGCCTGGTCTTCGGGCACGCCCAACGCCGAAGACATTTCCCTGGTGACGGTCGCCCCCCCTTGCGCGACGCTCCGGCTGACGAGCGGGATGCCATTCTCGACGATCAGGATGTTCGTCCGGACGGTCCCGATATCGAGCACCAGCGTCGGCGAACGGTCGCGCCCGATCAGGGAACGGATCATCGCCAGCGCCTCCGTCTCGAGACTGAGCAGTTCGAGTCCGGCCGCCGCGAAAATGCCGGTATACTTCCCGATCAGCGTCTTGGCCGCTCCCGTCAGCAGCACCTGGAGATATTTCTCCTCGGGATCCTGCGAGGGCGCCGCGAGCGGTTTCCAGTCGACCGACATCTCTTCAAGCGGCAGCGGAATCAGCTTCTTGGCCTGGTATTGGACGGATTGTTCCAGTTCTTCCCGTTTCGAGGACTTCTGGACGCTGATGATGGAACTGAAGACCGAGGCGATCGGCAGGGCCGACACGGCCTTTCTCGTCGTCGTCTTCGCCTTCTTGAGCATCTTCTTCAGCAACTCCGCCGTCGCGGTCGGATCGTCGACGTAACCGTGCGGCATTTCGGCCACCGGGCGCTCGATGAACGCGTAGGTGACGAGGCGCGCCCGTCCTTTCTCGTTCATCAACTCGACGAGCTTGATGCCGCCCGCGCCGAAGTCGATGCCGAGATAGCTGGGTTTTGATCGGGCAAGAAACGCCATAGCCTCCGTATGTGGATTCCCAAAGAGTATAGCACACTCGCGCGCAAGACCGTCACGGATGGGACGGACCCGATCATTCCCCCGACACGGAACGGAAGCCGGGCAGGGAACGTCCGGCATCCGAAAGGCCCGGCGGTGGATTGAGGATGAGGCGCGCGTCGAACGTCACGCGCTCCGAACCCGACGTCCGCGACGCATACTGCCGCTTGAAGCTGAAGTTCCTGGCGACGAAGGCGCCCGCTGCCTCAAGCTGGGTCGTCCCTTCACCGGTATCGATGCCGTTTTCGGCATAGAACGCACCGACCAGCTTGCGGACCGTGCCGGACACGTAGACGTTGCCGCCGGACCCGCCCGCATCCTTGAGCACGATCCACCCGACCGAGGCCAGGTTCTTGAGGTCGCTTTCGTTGCGGTCCTGGTATTCAAGGTCAGCGTCGATGTGCAAGTCCCCTTTGACGACCACAAGCCCGTTGGCGCGAGCGACGCCCGCGGAGTTCTTGAAGACGATCGGCGCGCTCACGGTCAGGCCTGAGGGATAATAGTAGATGCCGCCGCCGAGCTGGTCAGGTGGCTGTGCCGGCGTCTTCAGCGCTCCATATTTCCCGTTCAGGATACCGTCGACGTCGATCGATCCGAAGGAGCCTGAATACCCCGTCTCCTTGGAAGGTATCCGGTACTCAGGGATACCGGAGAGCGAGCAGCCGCCCGCGCTCGTGAAATTGGTGATCGAGCCGTTGGACTGCAGGCAGAACGTCGCGTTATAGACGGGCGGCGTCTCGCCGGCCTGCAGTTCGCCCCCGCTGTAGATCTGGCCGGAAACCGTCTCGATGAACGGCTTGACGAGCGCCTTGCAGGTTCCGGAAACGCAATCGGAGTTCGAGAAGCAGCAATCCCCCGCCCCCGCGCCGGTTCCGTCGCAGACGCCCCAATCGAGCTTGCACACGCCGGAAAGCGCGAGGTTCGGCGGCTGGCAATCGGCGTCCGCGGCGCAGTTGACGGTGCACATCGGCTGATCGACGACGATGCAGAGGTCCGGCGCCGCGCAATCGGCATCGGTCGAGCAAGCCGCGCCAGGCGTCGCGTCGTTCGGGGCGGAACCGCAGTATTTGTACTGACAGCGACCGACCGCGCCGGCTTCGCAGGCGTCGCCGATGCCATTGGCGTTCCGGTCGGTCTGGTTCGGATTGTAAAGGTTGACGCAATCATCGCATGCATGAGGCTGTGCGCCTGGGTACGTCGGCGTCGGAGGCGAAGCGTACGCGCCGGGGGTATAACGGCCTTCCGGAACCCCGTCATGATCGAAGTCGGCATCCTTGCAATCGCCGGTACCGACATCCGAAGGCTCGCATTTCAGGAACGTTTGGACGTTGGAACGCACGATGTCCCCGCTCGAATCCGTCGCCTCGACGAAAATCCAATAACGGCCCGCCGCCAGGCCAGCCGGGACGGTATAGACGCCCTGGCAACCGAGCATATCGCCTACCGGCACCGGCGTCATCGAGACGCTGGCCGCCTGGCCGCCGGTCCAGGATTTGTCGTAGACATAGACGCGGCAGTTCGAGGCGGCCGGGAAGGTGCTGAGCGTGTCGGTCCGGTAGTTCGCCGAGAGGCTGATGTCATCGCCTCCGCGATAGGTGGTGACAGCCGCGCCGTTCCCGTCGACGCCGAGCGTGAGATCTTCCGCGACCGACGGGATGACGTTCACGTTAATCGTCTGGATCGTGCTGGTCGCGCTTTTATTGGAAGCCCCGTCGACGGCAGCCGCCGAAATCGCATAGGAGGGGGCGTCGTTCGCGAACGGACCGATCGTCACCAGGCAATTGCCGTCTGGCGAGCTGGTCGACATCCCGTTCAGGTTGAAGTCGCAGCGGCAGATTCCGGAAGGGTCGGATGACGGCGTCGCCTGGAAACGGACGGTACCGCCGACCGGCACGTCCACCTTGCCGGAGACGATCGCCTCCGCCTCGACGGCCGGATCCGTGAGCGTCGGCGGCATGTGCTCGAACACTTGGACGACGGGAGACGCCTCTCCGAACTCGACGTTGCCGGCATGCGTATCCACGACCGAAAGCTTGTAGCTGCGCGGGCCCAGGGGCATGGCCGAAGAGGAAGCGCATGTCAACGTCACGTCGAAATCCGAAGGAGCCTGCCCTGGAATCTCGGTGATGACGCCCACTCCGGCGGAAGGGCTTCCGTACCGCAGCTTGGCTGAACCCGTTCCCGCCAGCGTGCAGTTGCCGGTTCCGGCATCGAACGGAAACGCATTGGCCGGCACCGCCGCATCCCCGATGACGATCGTCAGCGAACTGAAGCTGCCGTATCCGACGAAGCGGACGCGGTATGGGCTTCCGGCGTAGATGCGGTCATCATGGGCGTACTGCAGGACCAAGCTCCCCGGCGCGATCGGCGCCAGGGCAGTCGTTTCCGGAATGACGGGGCAGCTGGCCGCAAGCGCCCAACCTCCGGCTCCGGGACGCTTGGCGCATTGCGCGCCGTCCTGGCAGGCCGCGTCGAAACAGTCCGCGCCGCCGTCCGAATCGTTGTCGGCGCCGTCATGGCAGGTCAGCGGCCCGGACTCCGCACCGCATACGTAAGGCGCGCCGACCGAACCGACGGTCGGGCCATGCCGCAGCCCGGCGCAGCTGGCGTCCGAACAATCCGCCTTGCCGTTGCCGTCGTTATCGATGCCGTCACCGCAGACGCTGGCGGCGTTTTCGGAAGCGGCGCACGCGGCCGCGTCCGTTTGCGTCGTCGCATATTTGGCAGGGAGGCCGCACGTCCCGTTCAAGCAGCCGGCGCGTCCGATCTTCCCGCCCGCGCGGCAAGCGGCATCGCCGCAGTCGATCCGCCCGTTCAGGTCATTGTCCTTGCCGTCCGAACAGGAGAGGGAGGTGAAGTCTTCGATGGCCGGAGATGGACCGCATTCGCCGAAAACGTTCTTGCAAGCCGGGTCAAGGGCATCAGTCAGTCCGTTACCGTCGTTGTCGATGCCGTCGTTGCAGTAGTTGAAATAGAAAGCCGGCGCCGAAGCGCCTGTCGGGTCGAGAGGACGCGGAGGCAGGTAGGCCTCATACGTAGTGCAACGTTGGGCGCCGCTCGTCGCTCCGAGACAATCAGGATCGGCACAGTCCTTCATGCCGTCAAGATCGTTATCGATGCCGTCGAAGCACTGGGCCGGGTCCTCGACGAACGTGCCGGAACCGGCATCCCAGCGCTTGCGTTCGTCGGTCGTGCAGTTACCCCGCCCCTTGCAATCGTAATCGCGGCAATCGACGCCTGTTCCGGGATTCGCATCGACGGCCGACGAGTAATCCTGGTCGCGATCGTTGTCGATGTTGTCGGTGCAGGACGTCTCGGTCGCGGCGCAATCCTGGAAGCCGGACTTCCAGCAGCCGGTCCCGGGCGCGTCGTCGGAACAATCGATCTTGCCGTTGCCGTCGTTATCGAAGCCGTCGGCACAGTTGGCATGAGCGGCGCCACCGTTCTCCACCCCGCAGGATTTGGTGCCGGCGGCGTTGCCGGGCCTGCCGTTGCAGAGCGGGTCGGCGCAATCCGTCTTGCCGTTGCCGTCGTTGTCCAATCCGTCGTTGCAGGTCGTTTCCGAGGCTTCGCAGACGCTGGTCGCCCCGATAGGCTTTCCGGAACAATCCGCGTCGGCGCAATCCTGCCGATAATCGAGATCGTTATCCACTGCGTCGTAGCATTGACGATACCCTCCCCCATAAATGGGGGCGAGCGATCCGCCCTCATCGCGGTTCGACGGCGAAGCGGAGTCGAAGTAGACGTCGAACGGCCCGACGAATTTGGCGGTGCCGTACGCGTCGAACTCAAGCGTGACGGAAACGGTTCCCGGAGATGCCGAGCCGTACTGAAGTTCCTGGACGAAATCGTAACTGGTACCGGCACTCACGGACGCGGAAGACCGCTCGACGATCGTCCTCGGGCCGTTGACGACCTGGTTCGGAGGCAAAGCCGTGCTCGGGCTCGGATTCTTCAGGCTGGAGTTCGAAGTGAACGGCGCGCTGACGGTGACGATGAAACGCACCGGATCCGCGCTGGCCACGTATGGACCGCTCCGAAAACGGAATTTGAGGCTCGCGCCCGCAGCGCCCTGGTTTTCCGTCCAAGAGTATCCGACATCCTGTCCGCCGACCTTCACCGTGCCGTTACAGATGTTGCCTGGGCAGGAAGACCCGGTCAGCGCTTCGGCTGCGGGCGGCCAAAAAACGCGCCAGGCCGAAGCGGCGGCGATGAGAGCGGCGGCGATAAGGACGCGTTTCTTCATGGACGGGGCGGTTGCGGTGACGAAGCGGCAGGATGAGGGATGCACAGGTACGTGATGCCGCGGCAGTTCCGGTCCGGAGCCGTGGAGGGCGTCCCGCCTGCGCAATCCTTCTGGAGGTTGGCGTCGTTGTCGATATTGTCGTAGCACTTCACCTCCACCGGTACGCCGCGCGCGCGCAGCAACGTAAGGGCCAGATCGCCTTCCGTATCGCATTGCACGACCGTGCCATCTGGCGCCGTGTTCAGGAAGTAGGCGCGCGATGGGTCCGCGACGACATTGCCGTCAAGGCAGTATTTCGCCCGCAGCGCGTCGAGCGTCCCCGCTCCGCCCGGACCGGCGAACGTCCAGGTCTGCGGATGGACGGCGATCGGGTTCGAGACGGCTTTGCGGACGGATGGCGACCCGCTGATTTCGCAGCCGTACGGCGGGGACGGCGGTTGGGAACTGAACGTCCATAGGACGGGATTGCCGGCGCCATCGACGACCGCGTCGCCCGCAAGGATCGAGTACGTTTCCACATGATCGACGCGCGAGATGCGCGACGGGAAAACGCTCTCGATTTGCCGGTACGATCCGTCCGACATGCGGAAGACGCAATCGAGGATCGACCCCGCAGGCGCCGAAAACTGCTTGAAGACGATCGGGATGTCGGACAGCGTGGAGGTCGGCTCCCCTCCCGGAGGCGAGTAGACGCCTTCGATCGGGAGGATCTGCGACCAGCCGGTATTGACCCAACCGCTCGTAACGCCCCAACGCCCGGGCCCGCCGGCGCCGCAAGAACTGAAAGGCTGTCCGCAACTGAAACCGATCCAGCCGTTCCCGGTATTGTCGCCGTTGCCGTTCCAGGCGAAGCCGTAGAATTCTCCCGCCGCCTGCGTGGCGGACTCGTCGAACGATACCGCGTAGTCGGAAGAAGGGCATGCATGCGGGGAAGCGGTATTGGTTCCGACATCCTCGCAGTTCAACGAAATCCAGCCGCGATAGTCCGTGCCGTCGGTCTGGCTGATGACGTACGCCCATCCGTGCAGCTTGCCGGTCGCCGAGTCGTACCGGGCGCACGGCACGAAGCCCGGACAATAGTGATCGGCCGCGGACGCGGGGCTCGATGGCGTGCCTCCGGGAGGAGCGCCCGGCGCGCCGTTGCAGGTGGAGCCGAAGCAGATCCAACCCGCCTGGCTCGACCATGCCCAGCCGGAAAGGTTTCCGGTCGCATCGATATCCAACCCATAATCCCCCGCCGCCCCTCCGCAACCGCTCGGGTCGGTGTTGCAGTTCGTCGAGATCCAGCCGGTGGTTCCCGACCACGCCCAGCCGTTGACGTTATGTGCGGCGGCGAAAGCGGTTTTCGGCATCGAAAACAGCCAAAACGCTCCCACTGCGAAAAGAAGGGCGGTGAATCTCGCGATACGTCCGAGCATCCCCATATGCGAGCCATTTTACCTGAATTGACACGTCCGCGCACGCACCGCAAACTGGGGACATCGCACCTTAACTGGAAGGACCGATATGACTACGTCAGTCGCCACGACCGGAGCCGAAAAGACCCGCTGGGACCTGTCCATACTCTACAAGAGCATCGATGATCCCGGCCTCGACAAGGACCTCAAGGACATCATCGTCCGCGCCAAGCGCCTCCATGCCACGTATCGCGGCAAGCTCTCCTCCGGGCTCGGGAAGGCCCTCCGCGCCTATGCCGACATCAACGCTCGCATGGGCAGGATCGGCGCCTTTCTGCACATGACCAAGAGCACCGACGTGAACGATCGCCGGATCATCGCCAAGAGCGCCGAAGCAGACCTGGCGCTTTCGTCCGCCAGCGGCGCGTACCTGACCTTCTTCGAACTGGAGTTGCTCGCCCTGCCCGAAGCGTCGATCGCCCGCCAGGCCGCCAAGGATCCGTTCGTGCGCAAGCATCTGCCATGGATCCGCCAGGCGCGCAAGTTCAAGCCGCACGTCCTTGCCGAGGGCGTGGAGGGCGCACTCGCCAAACGCAGCCCTTTCGGCCCCGGCAGCTGGAGCGAGTTCTACGACGAGGTCGAGGCCGACCTGCGCTTCCCGTTCGAAGGCCAGGAACTCACGCTGACCGATGCCCTGCACGTCATGAGCGACGACCTCGACGCTGGACGTCGGGCTCGCGCTCTCAAGGTCGTCAATGACGGCCTGGGCGGCGGCTTCGGCAAGTTCTCGGCGCAGGTGCTTTGGCAGGTGGCCGGTTCGAGCGCGCTCGAACGCAAGGAACGCAAGTACCGCCATCCGATGCAGTCCCGCAACATGGATAACATGCTGCCGGACAAGGCCGTTGACGCCCTGCATGAAGCCGTCCTGGCGACCGGCGGCCCCCTTGCGCGCCGCTGGTACAAGCTCAAGGCCGGACTTTTGGGCTTGCCCAAGCTGCGCTGGAGCGATCGCAACGCACCGTTGCCGTTCGAGGACCACTCGGTCATCCCGTTCCACGTCGCCCAAGAGGAAATCGTGCTCCCGGCCTACGAGAGCTTCAGCCCGACGCTCGCCAACCTCATCCGCGACATGTTAAAGGACCGGCGCATCGACGCCCCAGCCGGACCCGGACGCGAAAGCGGCGCTTACTGCATGTCGATCGTCCTGCCGGACGGACGGCCCGTGTCGTTCAACTTCCTGAACTACAAAGGTTCAGGCCGCGACGTCATGACCATCGCGCATGAGGAAGGGCACGCGGTCCACGGCCTCCTGGCCGGCGAGGCGCAAGGCACGCTCATGGCGCACGCGCCGATGGCCTATGCCGAGACCGCCTCGGTCTTCGGCGAAATGACCGCGTTCCATCACCTGCGTCAGAAACTGGCCCTGTCCGGCGACATCGATGCCCAGCTCGCGCTCGTATCCGGAAAGATCGGCGACATGCTCAACACCGTCGTCCGCCAGATCAGCTTCTCGAACTTCGAACGGCGGCTGCACGGCACCGGCAAGAAGCTCTCGGCGGAAGAGCTCTCCGGCATCTGGCTGGACGTGACCCGCGAGCTTTACGGCAAGGACGGCGATGTCTTCACCTATGCCGACATGTCCAACCTCTGGGCCTACATCGGCCACTTCCACCGACCGTTCTACGTCTACAGCTATGCCGTGGGCGAACTGCTGACGCAGAGCCTCTATGCTCGGAAGGACGAGTACGGCAAGCGCTTCGAGCCGCTCTACCTGAACCTGCTCCGCAAGGGCGGAACCCAGGACGCCAAGGGCCTCATGAAGCCGTTCGGTCTCGACCCTGGCACGCCGGCGTTCTGGGGGAGCGGCCTTGATGTCGGCCTGGGCGCCCTTATCGCCGACGCCGAGCGCCTGGTGAAGCTGCGCGACGCCAAGGCCAAACGGAACGGCAAGTCCGCATCCGATGGAGTCCGCTGAAAACCGAAACCCTCCGTCACCGGAGGGTTTCTCATTTCTTCATCTGCCGATCCAGCGCCTGATTGACCAGCGCGTCGGCTTCCTTGTTGAACTCGCGCCGGACGTGCTTGAAGGCGACTTTCTTGAAGGCCACGCGTTCGTTGTGGATCAGCATGTAGAGCGTGGCGATGCCGGGATCCTTCACCTTGTATTCCCCCGTCAGCTGCTTCATCGCCAGTTCCGAATCCATCCGCATCTCCAGCGTCTCGGCGCCCAGCTCGCGCGCCTTGCGGATGGCCGCCAGGATGGCCTTGTACTCCGCCTGGTTGTTGGTGGTGATGCCGATGTATTCCCCGTGCCCTGCGATCGTCTCGCCATCAGGCGTCTTCACGACGTAACCGAACGCCGACGGACCCGGGTTACCGCGCGAACCGCCGTCGGTGTAGGTAATGAGATGCTTCGGCATATCATGAAAGAGTATAACATGCGGCGTCACGAGCCGTCTGCCATGCGGAAATCGATGAGCCGTCCTTGCGGTTCGACCCGGCCGTTCCATCCGTTGATTTCAAGCTCCACGACCGCTTCGATCGGTTGGCCCGGCGAGACTTCCCCGAAGCGTCCGCCGAAGCCGAAACCGACCAGCTTCAGGCGGCCGCCCTTTCCGCCAGCGACCGTCAGGCGCAGGTGCTTCCCTTCTTGGCCCATCAGCTGCGCGGCCGCGACGCGGGCGTCGCGCAGGAGGAACTTCGGGCGCGGATTGCCGACGCCGGACGGCTCCAAGCGGCGCAGTTCCTCGATGAGCTCGACATCGATCTCATGGATCGCCGCCATCTCATCGATCTCTACGTATGGCTCAAGTTCGGCCTCCGTCAGGGTCGCGGAGGCGTGCGCCAAGAAGGCCCGCTTGAAGGCGGAAAAATTCTCGTCTCCCAGGATGGTGAGGCCGCAGGCGGCCGGGTGCCCGCCGAACTTCGCGATGTGTTCCGCGCACGCGCGCAAGGCGCCGGTGACGTCGAAACCGGGGATGCTCCGCCCGCTCCCGACGTACTTCCCCCGCCCGTCGCGTCCAAGCGCGATGACCGGACGATAACGATCGTCGACCAATTTGGAGGCGACGAGCCCGCAAAGGGCGGCGGGCCAGTCTTGGCCAGCCACCACAAGCGCCGCGCCCTCCGGTTCGGCGGCAGCGAGTTCGCGCGCCTCCGCCACGATGGTTTCAGTGGCGGACTGGCGGTCGCGGTTGTGGCCGTGCAGGACTTCCGCCTTCAGGTGCGCGTCTTCGGGCGTCTCGGAGGTCAGCAGCGCGAAAGCGGCATCAGCATGCTCCATCCTTCCTGCCGCGTTGATGCGCGGCGCGATACGGAAGCCGATCGATTGCGCGTCGAGCGTCTCGCCTTCCCGCTGGAAACCCTCGATCAACGTTTTGAGACCTATGCGTTTGGTCTTGTTCAGCACCATGAGTCCGTAGTGGACTAGCGCGCGGTTCTCGCCCGTGAGCACGCCCATGTCGGCGACGGTGGAGACGGAGACCATGTCCAGCAGCCACTTCTCGTGACCTTCCGGCAGTTTTCCCTCGCGCCACAGCGCCTGGCAGAGCTTGAAGGCCACCCCGCCGCCCGTCAGGTACCGGAACGGATAGGTCTCCCCTTCGCGCAGCGGGTGCAGGATGGCGTACGCCGCCGGGAGCTCGGGGGGCAGCGTATGATGGTCGGTGACGATGGTATCGATGCCGAACGTGTTGCCGAGCGCGATTTCCGCGCCGCTCGAAATGCCGCAATCGCAGGTCACGATCACGCTGACGCCCTCCTCGCCCATCTTCCGGACGGCCTGAGCGTTCATGCCGTAGCCGTCCTTTTCGCGATGCGGAAGATAGACCGCCACGTCGCCTCCAAGCGCTTTCAGCGTCGAAAACAGGATGACCGCCCCCGAGACGCCGTCGGCGTCATAGTCGCCGTGGACCACGATCTTCCGCTTCTCGCGGATCGCCCGCATCAGGCGGTCGACCGCCTTGTGCATGTCCGCGAACAGGAAAGGGTCATGCACGTCCCGTTCCCATGACGGCGCAAGGAACCGTTCGGCCTCCTCGACCGTGCGGACGCCCCGGCGCCAAAGAAGCGACGCCAAAAGCCGCGGCAGCCCCGGAAGGGACTCCAGCGCCACGGCCGGGACCTCTTCGGCCATTTTCCAGCGTTTCGTTCCCATCAGAACCCGCGCAAGCTCCAGCCGACCACCATCGTCACGATCATGAGGAGATACAGGCCGATCGTGACGAGCTTGATGACGTGTTTCCTTCGGAATTTCTTGGCCATAGTCTTATTCTTGGTCGCGCCGCTTCAAGACCGCGATGAACGCTTCCGGCGGGATGTCGACGCCGCCGGCGGCGAGGCCCATCATCTTCTTCTTGCCGCGCTTCTGCTTCTCAAGCAGCTTCTTCTTTCGGGTCACGTCGCCGCCGTAGAGGTAGCCGGTGACGTCCTTGCGGAACGGCTTGATGCGCTCGGAGGCCACGATCTTGCCGCCGATGGCGGCCTGGATCTTGATCTCGAACTGGGTCTGCTCGATCTCTTCCTTCAGGATCTCGCAGACGCGCCGTCCGATGCGCTCGGCCTCGTCCTCGTAGACCATCATCGAGAGGGCCTCGACCGGCTGTTCCGCCACCAGGATGGACATCTTCACCACGTCGGCCCGGCGATAATCGGTGAATTCGTAGTTCAGCGAGGCGTAGCCCGAGGAGACGCTCTTCAGCTTGTCATAGAAGTCGACCAGGATGGCCGAAAGCGGGGCCTCGAAGTGCATGATGACGCGCGCGCCGACGACGTCATCGACGGCCGTCGTCTCGGTACCGGTCAGGTATTCCATGGTGGTGTAGATGCCGCGCTTGTCCACGACCATGCCCATCACGCCGCCTATGTACTGCTTGGGCGTGACGATGTCGAGCTTGACCCACGGCTCATGCAGGCCCTCCACCTTGCTCATGTCAGGAAGCTCCGTCGGCGACTTGATGACGATCTGCTCTCCGCCCTTCAGGTCCACCTTGTAGGCGACGCTCGGCACGGTCACGATCAGGTCCAGATTGTATTCTCGCGAAAGGCGTTCCTGCAGGATTTCCAGATGGAGCAGGCCAAGCAGGCCGCAGCGGAAGCCGAAGCCGAGCGCGGAGGATTGTTCCGGCTCGAAAGCGAGCGAAGCGTCGGAAAGTTTCAGCTTCAGAAGCCCCTCGCGCAGGCGCTGGAACTCGTCGCCTTCCTTAGGGAAGATGCCGGCGAAGACCATCGGCTTGATCTCCTTGTAACCGGGCAGCGGCTGCACGCCGCGCGCCTTCCAGTCCGCGACCGTGACGGTGTCGCCGACACGGCAAGCCGAGATGTCCTTGTGTCCCGTGACGATATAGCCGATTTCGCCGGCCGAGAGCGACGGCGCCGGTTCGAACTTGGGCCGGAACCAGCCGACTTCCAACACCTCGTTGCGCGCCAGGGTCGCCATGAGTTCCGCCTGCACGCCGCGTTTCACCGATCCCTCGACGATGCGCACGAACGCGACCACACCCTTGAACTCGTCATAGACCGAATCGAAGATGAGCGCCTTGAGCGGCTTCTCGGCCTCGATCTTCGGCTCCGGAATGCGCGCGATGACGGCATCGACCAGTTCCTGGATGCCTTGCCCGGTCTTGCCGGAGGCCAGGATGATCTCCTCGCGCCTGCAACCGAGCAGCTGGATGAGTTCCGCCGATGTCTTCTCGATGTCGGCCGCCGGCATATCGATCTTGTTGACGACCGGGATGATCTCGAGCCCTTGCTCGATGGCCAGGTAGAGGTTGCCGATCGTCTGCGCCTGCACGCCCTGGGTGGCATCCACGAGCAGGATGGCGCCTTCGACGGCGGCCAAGGAGCGCGAGACTTCATAGGTGAAGTCGACGTGTCCGGGCGTATCGATCAGGTTCAGGATGTACTCCTGGCCGCCCTTGGCGTAGTTCATGCGCACCGGCTGGAGCTTGATCGTGATGCCGCGCTCGCGCTCCAGATCCATGGTATCGAGCAGCTGCGACTTCATCTCGCGTTTGGAGACGGTGCCGGTGAATTCCAAGAACCGGTCGGCCAGGGTCGATTTGCCGTGGTCGATATGCGCGATGATGCAGAAATTGCGGATGGAGGCGGGCATGGGTTGAAGGGTAACAACAATCCCCTTCCGAATCAATGGTCCGGGATAAAAAAGACCGCCCCTGCGAGGAAGGGCGGGCCGAGAAAAAGGTGGTTGGTGTTCGTTTAGCCTAGGATGCGATGGACCTCACGGTCTGCGCACCCGACTGTTGGTGCCGTCAAGCGCCTGTCGCAGCGATCTTGACGGTCCAATAACCCCGACGATGCGGCACGCGACAACCTTATCATGCACCGCCGGTTTCGGCTGTTCCCTAACCCTTCGGACATCGCGAAGGATTTTTACAGTTCTCCAGGCAACCCTGGACGTATCCGACGCGTTACATCACCGCGCCGGGCCTGTTCACCGTTGTCCTCTACATGCAGGACCGAAGGGAATCTCTTTTTGATTTCTTCGAACACCAACCGAAGACAACTTATAACACCCGCGAAAAACTGTCAAATCACATCTCCTGTGCATCGCTCATGGCAAGCGGGCGGTCGACCCTGAGGAAGCGCCGGCGAAGGGTCCCAAGGGCGACGAAAAGTTCATCGGACCTGAGGATCCAGAGCACGAGGAAGTAGGCGGCGAAACCGGCCAGGCTGGCCAGCGCGGCATCGCCGAACACGGCCAGGAAATCGCGGGTATCGAGCGTCGGCAGGAACGGCATCACGACCCGAGCAGCCACCCAGGCGGCGGCGAGGGAGCCGAGCAGGAACTTCCCGAACGCCTTGAAGAGCCCGGTACCTCCGATCGGACCGAACTTCCTTCGGAGGATGAGGATGAGCAGGGCGACTTGGAAAAACGAAGCGAGCGAAAACGCCGCGGGCAAGGAGAGCACGCGCACGTCGTCGATGCCGTACAGCCCAAGCCAAAGCCAAGCGGCGGAGGCGCCTGCCGAGGACGACGTCCACGCCTTGAAGGAGAAGATGAGGAGGATTTCGGCCGTCACCGCGGCAGCGGAGACCGCGACGGGGATGAGCGTGTTCTTGAGCGCGTAGAAAGCGCGCGCCAAGAGCGGCGTGAGGCCTTGCAGCGCCAGCGATGCCGCGAACAGGGCGAAGCAGGCGGCGGCCAGGCGCGTTTCGCCCCAAGAAAGCCCTTTGGCTCCTATCACGATGCGGACGACGTGCAGCCGCAGCACGACGGCCAGCGCCGAGAGCGGAAAGAGGAAGAACAGCATCTGGCGGAAGGTCGACGCGAACGTCCGGACGAACCCTTCCCGGTCGTCCCTGGCGATCGCTTCGGAGAGGTTCGGGAAGCTGGCGATGGCGAACGGGATGGCGATCGATCCGACCGGGACGAACGCGATGTTGGTGGCCAGGTTGAAGATGGCCGGCGCGCCGACGCCGAAGGTCGTGCCGATCGAGGTACCGACGAACAGGCTGATCTGCGAGATGTCGATGCCGAAGACGCGCGGCAGGAACAGCCGGCCGACCTCCCGGACGCCCGCATGCCCGGCATCGAACCGGAGACGCGCCCGCCAGCCCAGAGCCGCGACGGCCGGTATCTGCACGCCCAGGTGGAGGATGGCGCCGAGGACGGCGCCGTACGCCACGCCCATGATGCCGAACGGCTTGGACAGCACGACGATGCCGAAGATGATCGACGCGTTATAGAAGAGCGGCGCCAGCGAGACCACCAGGAAGCGCCGCATCGAGTTCAGCACGCTTGAAAAGACCGCCGAGAGCGCGAAGAAGAAGGGCGAGAGCATCATCACGCGCGTCAGCGCGATCGTCATCGCCAGTTTCTCTCCGGCATATCCCGGCGCGATGAACGGCACGATCCAGTGAGCCCCGAAGGAGAGGGCCAGGCACAAGGCGCCCATCGTCGAAATCACGATCGCCAGGATCCCGTCGGTCATCCGCCATGCTTCCTCGCGCTGGCCCCTGGCCAGATAGCCCGTGAAGACCGGGATGAACGCGACCGAAAGCGTGCCGAGCACGAGCAGGGCAAAGATGAAGTTCGGCACCTGGAACGAGGCATAGTACGCGTCGAGAGAATCGCCCAAGGCGAAGCGCGAGACGAGCAGTCGGTCGCGGATCAGGCCGAGCGCACGCGATAAGACAGCGCTTGCCCCGATGATGAAGGCCGCCCCGGCGATGGTCTTGGATTCCTGATTGAAAAGTTTCGGGATCATGCGCGGACACTATACCTATTTTGGCCTATTTATTCGAGGCGCGCTGCTGAATACCTATACAAGACAAAAAATGGCCGTATTAAAGCAATTTTTGTACATTATCAGTTAACATTTATAGTATTTATGATTAATTTAAAGATATTTTAAAGAATAATTTTGTCATACATACTTGACAAAACATCTAAAGCATGCTAGGATAACACTATCAAGATTGTTCTGTCCCACAAAGGAGATATAAAGTGAAGAACAGCGTTTTTTTCATCCTCGTCGTCATCATGGGCTGCAGCGCTACGGAGCCGCCCACGCCCGTCGATGACGCCCCGGCGAGCGACCCGGTCGCGACGACGACCTGCAGCTGGTACGCCGTCCACATGACGGACTACACCCGCGGCAACGGTACCCGGACGGGCCGTGTCCGCGCCTACCCGGTCGTCACGGCGTCCCGCCACCAGAATCACGGCACCGTCGAGTCCTCGCTCAATGTCGCTGCCATCGGTTGCGGCGCCGTCCTGGTCCACGAGATCGAGGCGTCGCTCACCTACGCGACCGTCGCTGACCGCGACGCTGCCACCACGCACCCCGTCTTCCTGACCACCCCCACGGTGGACGGGCTGGTGAAGTTCGCCAGTGCCGTCGATGCCCTGATCAGCCGAGACAGTCCCGAAGCGCCCGTGGTCTGGACCGACGGCCTGCAGGACACCGATGACGTGACCTTCGGTCGCATCGAGACGCTGCCGGTCGACGCGAGCACCTCCACGAACCTGGTCATCAGCGCGACCATGCCGGCCAACGTCGACCCATCGACCGTCAAGGTCGCCGTCTCCAGCATCGTCTGGACGGATGCGGAGACCGGTCAGGTCTTCCGCACCAACCTCTAGCGCGTACCGATTCCATCGGTATGCGACTCCCGCCTCCACAAGAGGCGGATTTGATATTTTACAAGGTTTTTACCTTGACATGACGCGAAAATAAAGGTACCTTGCACGCACAAGAAAATTACGCATCCCACCCATATGCCGCATCTCAGGAAGTCGTTCGTCGGCGTGACCCTTCTCGTCCTCCTCGGCGTCGGCTGTTCTTCGACAACCCCCATGAGCGTTCCTGCACCACAATCCCTCGCGCCACAAGCAGCCGCTCCGGCCCCTCAAGACGCTGGCGCGTTCAATCCGACTGATGTCAGGATCGGCGATCAGGTAGCAGGCATGGCCGTGACGAAGGTCAGCCAAGCCACCGACCTGAAATCCCCGGCCACGAGCGACGACTACGACGTCCAGTTCCAGGGGACCGCGGTCATCTCCGGCAGCTATGACTACGCCTTCAGCGACTTTGACGGCTCGATGGTATTAGCCTTCACGCCGGACGACGCCAGTGCAGCCAAGCTGCCGCACGCGCACGGCAAGAGGGCTTCGACCTTCCTCCTGACAGGCAGGACGGACCCTGCCGCGCTCGGGCTTTCCGGCAAGGGGGAAAAGAAGGGTACCGCCACGATCGAGATCAAGGCATACCACATCGCCTATGCCCCGGCGGAAGTCAACGATTCCGCAGAAATCGCCCGCGCCATCGCGAAATGAGCCTCACCGAAAAACCCGGCCTGCCTCCAGGCCGGGTTTCGTTTCCCTCATGAATACTTCAAGTCCAGGAGCTTCAAGGCCTGCCTTGCGATCATCCCCTCTTCATCCGTCGGGACCACGAGGTGCTTGAGCCCGAACGGCTTGAAGGACCGCATGATCATCGAACGGATCTTTCCGGAACGTTCGCCTGCGCCGGCCGTGAAGACGACCGCGTCGCAGCCGCCCATGATCGCCATGAATTGGCCGACGTAGCGCGCGACGTCATAGACGAACATCTCCAGGGCGAGCTTGGAGCGCTTCTCCCCTTTCCTGGCGGCTTCGAGGACTTCCCGCATGTCGGCATGACCGCTGATGCCGAGCGTACCGGAACGCCTGTTCAGGAGGTCATCGACCTCGTCCGGCGACATCTTGCGTTCGCGGATGAGCCAGATGGGGATCTCCGCATCGATGTCGCCGCAGCGGGTCGACATGGTCAGGCCTTCGAGCGGCGTGAAACCCATGCTCGTGTCGATGGCGGCGCCATTTCTCACGGCCGTGACGGAAGCGCCTGAACCCAGATGGCACGTCACGAGCCTCAGCTTCGATAACGGCTTCTTCAGGAGCTTGGCGGCTTCCTGCGCGACATATTCATGCGAAATGCCGTGAAAGCCGTACTTGCGTATGCCATGCTTCTCGTAGAGGTCGTACGGCAGCGCGTACATGTAGGCGTAGTCCGGCATCTTCCGGTAGAAAGCCGTATCGAAGACCGCGACGTTCGGGACGCCGGGCGCGAGGCGCATGGCCGCTTCGATCCCCAAGACGTTCGGCGGATTGTGCAGCGGGGCCAATCGATAGAGCTCCTTGAGCTTGGCGATGACCTTGGCGTCGATGCGCGTCGGCGCGACGAACGCAGCGCCCCCATGGACGACGCGGTGGCCGAAGGCCGCGATCTCCCGCACCCGGAAACCGCGCCGTTCAAGATCGGCGAAGGCCTCGGAGAGCGCCGCCGCGTAATCGCCTTCGACGCGCTCGATCAGTCCGGAGGCCAGGATCCTGCCGCGCCGGTCGAACAGCTTGTACTTCAATGAGGAGGACCCGCAGTTGATGACGAAGATCATGCGCGGGGGCTTACTTCGACGATCGAACCGAGCGTGCCTTGTCCGGAAAGCGCGGCCGCGTTCGCCTCATCGGTGTCGAGATGCACGTTCATCCGGAAACTCGGGTGCACGCGGACCGCCACCTCGTGGACGGTGACGGGCGCGCCGCCGGGGATGCGGACGGAAATGACGTCGCCTTGCCGCAACCCCAAGGCTTCGGCTTCCTTGTCGGAAACATGCAGGTGCCGGCGGTCGTTGATGACCCCCTCCGTCAGCTCGACCGAACCATGCGGACCGACCAGCTCGCACCGGCCGGAACCGGCAAGGTCGCCGGAAATCCGAAGCGGCGTCTCGATGCCCAGCGAGAGCCCGTCCGAGACCGCCAGTTCGACCTGGGTCCGCTTCCGGCATGGGCCAAGCACCCGGGCTTCCTTCTGGCCTTTCGGACCTTTGATCACGACCTTTTCTTCATAGGCGTACTGGCCGGTCTGCGACAGCTCCTTCAGGACCTTCATCTGATAGCCGGGGCCGAAAAGGACGTCCTGATGCTCCTGGGAGAGATGGACATGCCGTGCGGAAAACTCGATGCGGACGCCGTGGCCGACGGCCTGATGCTCATTCTGTCTCGTCATAGCGTTTCATGATCGGAGTCTCATCATAACCGAGGATGAACCGGGCGATGCGCGCGACCAGCGTCTTCTCCTTGCTCTTGCCGAACCTCTTGAGCCGCGACTTCGGCGCATGGAAGGTGGTGACGGCCCGCTCGATCCAGCGGGCGTTCCATCTCACGACGGCGCCGAGGAACCCCTTCCTCCAACGGGCGCCCGTCAGGCGCTTGTTGACGATCTTGATGGCCGAGTCCGGACAGACGCGTTCGCAGGTCTCGCAGCCGATGCATTTATCGAGGTCGATGCAGATGCCCGGCTCTCCGAGCATGCCAAGGTCCTTGCCGTGCCAGCTGATGGCGTTGACCGGGCACTTGATGATGCACTCGCCGCAGGATTTGCAGAGCCCGTTGAACCGCGTGACGCGGACCTTGGCGTTCTCCTCCGTCTTGGGCCGGAAGCGCCGGAGCGCTTCGGGCGTGTCGCGGTCCATGTCAGGCGAGGCCATAGCCTTTTTCGAACGCGTTACGATTCAGCTCCTTGAGCGACGGATCCTTGGCGTACTTGGAGGCGAATACATGATCGAGCGCCGCCTCGAACCGGTCCTTGTCGAGCCCGGGGATCCGTTTCACCATCGCGCCCATCATGACCATGTTGAAGACGCGCGGTTTCCTGAACTCCTCCTTGGCGATGCGCCCCGCATCGATCTCGATCGGCTTCCAGCGGGCGATCAGCGAAAGGTCCTTCACCAGATAGCTGTTGACGACGACTTCGGTACCCTCCTTCAAGTAGCCATGGATGCGTTCGACGGCCCGCTGGGAAAGCGCGACCCACAGATCCGCTTTCGCGAACTTCGGATACGCGGGCACGGCCTCGCCGATCTGGGCGAAGGCTTCCGTCACGCCGCCGCGCTTCTCGGTCGAGAAATACGGCACGTAAACGGCCTTCTTGCCCTGATCGAACGCCGCCTGGGCGATGATCTTGGCGATCGACTGCACGCCTTGCCCGCCTTCCCCGCAGATGACGATCTTGAACGTTTCCTGCATATCAGAACTTGCCGAGCCGATACGCCTTGGCCATCCTGTTCTCGAGGATGTCGAAGGTGGCATGCGGGTCATCGATCGTGCCCCAGCTGAGCGTGCAGGGCGAAAGCACTTCCAAGAAAGCGAAGCCCTTGCCCTCTTTGACGAACGCCAGCGCCTCCGTCATGAGACGGCGCAGTTCGAGCTGCCGCGTCGTGATGCCGCGGCCGATCCAAGCCCCCGGATTCAGATGACGGACGAGGTCAGGCCCCTTCACGAAATGACTGTCGGCGCCGTATGGCGTGGTGGCCGTCCTGGTGCCCGGCAGGGTGGTCGGCGCTTCCTGTCCGCCGGTCATCGCGTAGACCGCGTTGTTGACCACGATCACGAGGATGTTCTCGTCGCGGATGGCGGCGTTCAGCAAGGAACCCAGCCCGATGGCATAGGCGCCGCCATCGCCGACGTACGCGACGGAGACGGCCTGCGGATTGCCGCGCTTCACGCCGACCATGACCGGCACCGTGCGCCCATGATGCGTCTCGATCGTATCGATATTGAAGAAGTCGAAGGCCAAGAGCGAACAGCCGATGTCGACGCCGAAGGCCACCTGCTTCTGGATGCCGAGATCGTCGACGGCGAAACCGAAAGCCTTCAGGACCTCCGGATGCCCGCAGCCAGGACAGAAGAGATGCGGTTTCGATTCGATACGCACGCACCGCGGGAACGCGAGCGGGCTCGTCATGTCGCTCATACGTGATGCTTCCTGACCAGATCGACGATCTCATCGACGTTGATGCCGATCGAAGGCCTATGATGCTCGATCATCGGCGCGTCGGTCACGCCGTAGAGGGTCTCTTTCACCAATCGCGAGAGCTGCGCGATCGCCGATTCCGGCACGATGATGCGCTTCGCTCCCTTGACCGCTTTCTTCAGGGCAGCGCTCGGGAACGGGCGCAGGGTGATCGGGCGGAACAGGCGTGCCTTGCCGCCGAGCTGATCGACGGCTTGCTTGGACGCCGCCCCGACGATGCCGAAAGCGACGATGAGCGTTTCGGCCCTATCATCGCCGTAGGTCTCGTGTTCCTCGATTTCCGGCGCTGCCTTGTCCCAAGCGTCCTTGATCTCCATGTTGACCTGCAAGGTCTCCTCCTCCAGGTTCAGGCAGTTGCGGTAGCAGGAATACTCCACGCCGTCCTGGACGCGGATGTGCACTTCCGGCTTCGGCACGACCTGATCGATGGGCCGGTCGCGCTTTTCCTCCAGGAGGTAGCGCTCCGTCGACGCCATCACGATGCCGCGGTCATGGGGATCATAGATCTCGACCTCGCCCATCATCTTGGCCTGGTAGCCGTCGGCCAGGACGAACGTGGGGAAGCGATATTTCCAGGCGGTGTTGAAGGCCTTGATGCCGTAGTCGTAGAGCTCCTGGAGGTCGGAGGGCGCGTAGACGACACGATACCCGTTGCCGTTGCCGCCGAAGGCCGTGAGCGTCACTTCCGATTGCGAATAGATGACGGTGGACGTGGAGGGTCCGCCGCGCTGGTTGATGTAAGCGACGATCGGGATGCGCATCGCTTCGCACATCGAGAAGGCGTCCTGCATCAGCACGTTGCCCGGGCCTGCCGTGACGGTGAAGGCCTTGGTGCCGGCGAGCGCCGCTCCGGAGAGCATGAAGGAAGCCCCGATCTCGTCCTCGGCCTGCAGGAACACGAGTCCGTCCTTCTTCCCCTGCTCCGATCCCGCTTCCTTGGCCCACCAAAGCAAAACCTCCGAACCCGGGGTGATCGGATACCCGTACATGCCCGTCGCCCCGGCCGCGCGCGCAGCACGTGCCAGGACTTCGTTGCCCATCAGGAATTGCTTTTCTCGCATGAAAGGAGTATATCAGGAAAGGCACGGATGGCCCTGTGGGGAAACCTCGGGGTCATGGTAGAATCAAGGTACCTATTAAATCCGCTCACGAACACGTGTTTATGGAAAGCACCGCGAACGCCCCGATGTCAGAGCAGGGAAAGAACGTCCCGGATCAGAACCCCAAGAAAAAGGCGTCATTCCGTTTCAAGCTGACTGACGAGGAGATCAAGGCGCAGGTGGAAGGCTATTCGACCTTGAAATTCCAGAAGACCTCCAGGGGACAAGCCTCGATCATGATCGGCATCGTCTTCGTGCTTACGCTCCTTGCGCTGTTCATCATGCGGGGCGCAAGCGGGATTCCCACGCTCAACGTGCTGGTCATCCTTGAGATCGCGGTCTATGCGGCCCTTGGCATCGGTGTCATCAAGGGCGTCCGTTGGGCCAGCATGGCCGTCCTCGTCGTCTGGACGCTGGACAAGGCGTTGCAGCTTGCTACGGCCCCGGCGCAGGCAGTGACCATCCTGATCTGGTGGTTCATCGTCGCCAAGTTCCTGTACAACTCCCATCAGGTCGAAACGGCCCGCGCCGCGATGCCGGAAAAGAAGTGAACGGAAAAAACGCCCCGCCTGATGCGGGGCGTTTTTCGTTTCCGAAGCAAGCGATTCAGTCCAGCGCCCACGGGGACTTCTTCGGCGCGTACAGCCAGAGGATGTCGTCGCCGTCGATCTCGATCTCGATCTTCTCGAGCGCGGAACCTTCCGGAGCGCCGCCGACGTCCGGGACGGCCATGCCGGTCCTGCAATCGAACTGGGCGCCGTGCCAGTCGCATTCGAAGCGTTCGCCGACGCAACGGAGCTTGCCGCCCATGTGGGTGCAGAAGTTGACGTAGCCGCGCAACCGATCGCCGGTATTGACCACGATCAGGTCCTTGCCCATGGCGCGATAGGATCTGGAACGTCCGGGAGGGATTTCGGCGACGCTGCCGATCTTGACCTTTTCCATGTTCAGCGGAGCACGCCGCCCCATTCGACGACCGTGAAGCCTTCGCGCTCGGGCGTATGGATGCGGAAACCACGGACATCGATCGGCGCAGCGAGCGGCTTGAAATCCATCAGGATACGGATGATGCGGTCCGGTTTCGGCACGACCTCCATCGGCGCGAGCGCATCCATCGCCTGATTGCCGAGGAACGTCACGAAATAATACGGCGAGTCCTGCATGCGCGGCTCCCAGAATCCCATGAAGTCGGCGCTCTCCTTGGCGTTGAGCCCGAGCTGGGAGAGCTTTTCCTTCAGGAAACCATGAACGTCCTTTTGCGCGACGCTCCAGCCGCGCGTCGGCGTCTCGTACAAGCCGCCCCGCCCTTCCCAGAAAAGATACGGGTAGGACTTGCCGTCGCTCAGGTCCGTGAGTTCTCCGCTCGGCGTCGCCCGTGCGTTCCAACCTTCGCGATACGCGGGCTCGGTCTTGGTGAAGCCGCCCTGCGGAGCGAGCTTCACGCTGACGTCCTCCGTCTTCGGAGGATAGAGGTAGATGACGGGCTTGCCGCATTCGGCGGCCGGCATGAACTCCGTGCCTTGGAATCCGATCAAACGCCCGAATGCGTCATACCAGAAGAAGACCGGCTTCGAGTCGATGAAATCGGCATACGACACATCTTTGGAAGCGTCGCGACCTTCCCATCTCGGCGCATATGAGGCATAAATATCCTTCAGGATCTGATGGTCGGTGTCCTTGAGGAGATAGATTGTCTCGCCCTGAGGAGTGGTGCCGGAAGGCTTCAGATCTGCCCTCACGACACCCTTGACGACGTTGGCAAAATTCTGCGCGCCGCAGCCGCCCATCCGGCTCATCCAGTACTCCTTAGTGTTCCTGGTGCCATCCGACCAGGTAAGTGCAGGCACGTGCAGCTTCTCATCGTAAAACTTCGGGCGCAATGCATACGAACGGATGGTCCCATCCGGAGCGGCGACGTAGAAACCGTATTGAGGAAAGACGTTCTTCGTACCATCGTCGGAATCCATGAAAACATTGCCCACCCCAGGATCAGTGAAAGCGATTTTCTTGTGATCAAGATCGAGCGGCGGTGTGCCGACCTGCAAGGCCGGAGAGCCCCAAAATCCGCTCTGCACCATGGAAAAAACTTCAGTGCCGCGTACGAGCCTTTCAGGCAAGTGCAATTCAGGCGCCTCAGCCGTCCTATCGATGACAAGCTTTGATGCGTCAAAATCCTGACAGTCGGGTTCGGACTGATCGAAGTCAGGTTCCGGAGAATGCCTTGCAAGCAGCACAGGTTTTCCGTTTTTCGGCAGGATAAAATGGAACGGGGAGGCCGAACCGCCCATCGAACAGCGGATCGATACGTCGATGATGGCCAGCTTTCCGCCAGTGTACGTGCCATCCTTGATGACGCCGACCTGTCGATAGTTTCTCGGATTCAGGTACAGTGGTGCAGAGTCGGTTGCTGAAGCGTCATAGCCCCGAAAAGCCTCATACGATTCAGTGAAGACGTCGACGGGATCGATCGGCACCGGCACTGACCATGCTACATGCAGCTCTCCAGTGCTGATCTCATCAGGAGCGGTGGCACTCCGTGTCGCTGGAATCGGATGTTCGATCGCATCAGGTCCCGCTTGCGGCGTCGGCGCAAGTGCGGATGCCGTACAGCCCGCACCCAAAAAGACGAGCGCGGCGGCGGCGAGGGCGACGGAAAGGCTCTTGTTCATGGGGAATGCGTGAGAGTAAAGATGCCGGACGCGATGGCGGATTTCTCTTCGTCCGAAGCGACCGAATCGTCGGCCAGCTTCTGTAACAACGTACTCCGCCGATCATAGGGCATCAAGGACGCCTGCGCCCGCTTGATGTCGATCGGCAACAGGTAGAAGGTCGTGCCGGATGCGGAATCGGCGATGCCGACGGCAAGGCCCCGGCTCGTCTCCGGGCTGAAGGACTGGTCGAAGATGAAGTTGCCGAGCGAGTAGAAAATGGCCTTCCCCTTATACGTCTCGACCGGCTGGATGACATGCGGATGCGCGCCAAGCACCACGTCGGCCCCGGCATCGATGAACCGATGCGCGAGCGCGACCTGCATCCGTGTCGGTTGCGGCTGGTATTCGACGCCCCAATGCGGGTAGACGGCCACGAAATCCCCTGCCCGTTTCGCCTCCGCGATGGCGGCAAGCACGTTATCCGGCCCGTGGCCGCTGAACTGGTGGTACCCGATCTGGGCGACGCGGCGCTCGCGCACGACCGTCGTGGAGGAGACGGCACCCGCATCGGACGGGTCGCCGAACGGCTCGATGCCGGCTCCACGCAATAATCCGCGCGAGGCCGCGAGCGCAGACGCCCCGAAGTTCATGGCATGGTTGTTGGCGAGCCCGAAGTGCGTGAAACCGATGCGCTGCAGGAGCGGCAAGAGACTCGGCATGAGAGGGAAACGGAGATCATCCGGCTTCACGGGACGTTTCGCGATCGGCGCGTCGAAGAATACGCCCTCCGCGTTGGCGGTCACGATATCGCTGCCCTTGAACAGGCGCGGCAGCCGTTCGAAAGGATAGCCCGGACCGTGCCTGCGCATCTCGGCTTCGACGCCGCGCGCCAGCATCATGTCGCCCAGCGCCAGAAGCGTCACGTCGTCATCGGACGTCCTCTCCCCCGCCATGAACGTACCGACCAGATAACTCGTGACGTCCGGCTGGTCCGGCCGCCCTGAAAGGACAGACGAGTCCGAACGGGCGAGCAGCGAGAACCTCTCGGCACCCGCATCTTTAAGGAGGCGCATCGAAAGCCGCAGGCCCGGCATCGAGTCGACATCGAGCGCCGAGACGCCCGCGTCATCGAACGACGAGACCACGGCCAAGCTCTTGCGATCATGGAATCCGGCCGCAACGGCCGTCATCTCATGCGAAAAATCGAACGACGCCACGAAAATCGCGTCGCGGCCGAAAATCCCCTTCGCGGCTTCCGCGAACTTCGCCACGTCAGGCTCCCCCGCCGTATCACGGACGATGACCGGCACCACGCGCGCGTTCGGGAGCGATTTCCGTATGAACGGCACGATGCCGGAGACGCCGTGCTCGTTCGTGAACGGATCCTCCTCGACCGTCACCGCGCCCGCCGCTTCCAGCGACCGGACCGCTTCGGCATCGCCTGGCAGCGGGCCGTAGGGCGTCCGCCAATCGGACGCGGTCGTGATGACCTTCCCTTTACCGGCAGAAAAATGATTGGGGCTGATGAGGACCACCGTCACGGCACGGTCAGTGGAGATCGTCTCGAATGCCTCGGCGATCAGACGCGCCGCCAACAGGTGATGCGGCACCAGGATGCCTCTCACGGCCCCGTCGCTGGACTGGGGAGCGGCGGCCGCGTAGCCCGCATCGAAGACGGGCGACGTGCTGAAATACGAGTACTGCCGTTCCGCCCGCGCCGGCGCAGGAGGAGCCGCTGGCCGCTTCCGGAAAAAGAAAAACGCGCTTCCGAGCGCGAGCATGACCGCCATGGAGACGGCGATCCTATGCGTGATCTTTCGCACGGACATCCTTGTCGTAACCGAACGTGTAATTGAAGCGGCCATTCCTGATCTGCCCGCGCGTCAAGAGGTGCAGCTCCGCCAGCAAATACTTGGCGAAGATCGGTAAACGTCCGTCCCGGTCGAACCGGCGGACGGAGACGCGGATCCTTGAGCCGGTCATCACGCGGAACTTCCCGACCCTGCTGGCCCGGTCGACGTAATCATGATCCTCCGCCAATTGGATCGTCTCATCGAATCCGCCGATCCGCTGATGCAGGCGCTTGGAAGCGAAGATGCAGAAACCCGGCGCATGCGCTTTCGTGAACTGCGTCGCCATCATGTGGGCGTTGAAGACGTTGTGCGCGAACAGGTCGATCGCCCTGCCGCCCAGCGGCTTGATGAGGCACGTGCCGGCATCGAGCCCGCGCCGGGCGAACTGCTCGACCTTTCCGGCGAGCCAATCGGTATCGGGCAGGATCACGTCCGCGTCCAGGAACAGGAGCAAATCGCCTTTTGCGGCAACCGCCCCGAGATTCCTTCCGGGACCCGGCATGCCGCCCTCCACCACCCGGGCGCCGAACCGCTCGGCGATCTGCCGCGTCCGATCGGTCGATCGCGCGTCAGCCACGACAATCTCATACCCCTCAAAACGCTGGCTTCGGATGGAAGCCAGCAGGCGAGGCAGATATTCCTCTTCGTTATACGTCGGGATGACGATGCTGAGCATATTGCGATTTTCCGCTTAAATCAGCAGGAAAATCTCATCAAGAGGCAGTATAGCATGCTTAGGAGATCCTGACCAGATGCTATCTCACTGGAACCTTGCCGCCTCGATACGGATCAGTCGGTCATCGTCAGGTCTCGGCAGCCCGCGTCCATCCGTATTGGAAGTCGTGAAATACAGCTTGCCGTCGGGACCGGCCGCGACGGCGCGGATGCGCCCGAATTCCCCTTCGAAATTGGCCAAGACGGGTATCGGAGTTGCGCCGATCTTGGCCTGATAGAGCGCTTCGCCCCGTAACCCTCCGAAAAAGAGGTTCCCCCCCGCAACCGCGGAACCTGCCGGTGCCCAGGGTTCGGACGATCCGGAGTGCACGGCCGCCGTCCGCAGGCCATCCGCCGTCTCATCGCCTTCAATGACGGGCCAACCGTAATTGGCTCCGGCTTCGATGAGGTTCAACTCATCGAGTCCTGTCCGCAACAATCCGGAGCGGCCATGCTCGGTGGCCCACAGACGGTTGAGGGAGTCCCGGGCCAATCCTTGGACGTTCCTGTGCCCATAGGACCAGACCGGCGTCCCGAACGGGTTTCCTGAAGGGACCGAGCCGTCGTCATTGACGCGCAAGATCTTGCCGGCGAGCGACCCGAGATCCTGGGCCGAAGGCGCATTCCCTGCATCGCCCGTACCTATGTACAAACGTCCATCGGGACCGAAAGCCAGGGCGCCGCCGTCATGTTCGGAGGAAGCCGGGATGCCCTGCACGACCGTCGTAGCCTCGGAAAGCGCGTCGTCCTTCAAGCGATAGCGCATGACCCGGTTCTGTAATCCATCCGGCGCTTGCGCTGTCTGATAAAGATAGATCCAGCGGTTTTCGGAGAAGCGCGGATGGATGGCCAGCCCAAGCAAACCGCCTTCACCGACGGCTTTCGTACCTTCAAGACCCGTGACATCATGGACCACGCCGTCCTGACCGATCCGCTTGAGCGCCCCTCGCCGCTCCGTCACCAGGACGGAGTCGTCCGGCAGGAACCCGATCGCCCACGGCGCGTCCAATCCGGACGCCAGCACGCGGACCCCTCCGCCGAGATCGCTTGCGAGAAGACCTTGCCTCGCGACGGCCTTTCCCGGAAAGCGGACCTGGAAAAACGCCCAGACAAGAAGATTGCGGTGGAGATATCCGATGGCGCACGCCGCCGCCAGGAGCGCGATCACGATGAAGGCCGGAAGGCGACGCAGGAACGTATTCTGGAATGTCATGGCAGAAGAAGTATAGCACGCATTTTCCTTCGCGGTCTGGTATGATGAAGCCGCTATGCGACGCATCGTCTTCATCTTCCTGCTCTCCTGCACGCTCTTGGCGAACCCGGCCTTGGCCTCCGGAACGAGGCCGCCCATCTATCGGGACATCGGACGCAATTTCCGGACCGGCGCCACCTTCTACCTTCAGACGCTCGATGGATGGTTCATGGCGATCCTCTCCAGGCTCGGATGGAAGACTGGCGCTTCGACGCTCGGCGAAGGCACTTCCTGCCTGACGTCGACGCCATGCGCGCCAGGTCTCACCTGCCTCAACACCTGCGACGATCAGGACTGCCGAAGCTTCACGAAACGCTGCGCCAAAGGCATCGATCGTCTCGCTGTCCTCGGGGAGTTCTCGCCCTGCAGCAACAAGGACCTGTGCGCGGACGGGACCGAATGCACGCGCGTCTGCCCGACTGGAGCGACGTGTTCCGGCCCTTCGAACGTCTGCCTGAAACCGCCGGTACCGGCCGGAAGCTGCACGTCCGACGCCGACTGCGTCGCCGTCTGCGGCCAATCCCCGTTCCCGCCGATCGGGCCGGCCGCCTTGGCCGCCCGCTGCGTCCAGGGCGCGTGCACCTGCACGCCATTCAAGATCGAACCATCGGCGGAGCGCGTCGCATGTCCGGAAGGATCGCCCGGTCCGATCGATTGCCCCGTCGACACCCACGCGGCCTGTGCCCGCCTCGCCTGTACGGATGGGAACTGCCCGATCGCCGGCACGTGCTTGACGGCCCCGGCGTACGGCGGCGCCTGCCTGGACGACGCGGAATGCGCCTCCGCTGAATGCCCGCAGGGCGCCGAGGCGTTCTGCGCGAACGATGACCGTCGATGCAAGTGCCGTACCCAGGACATACGGGCGATCCCCTGCCAGTCAGCAGCCGATTGCGGCGACCCCTCCCTTTGCTCGAAAGACGAGATCCGTGCCTGCGTGAACGGCGCGTGCGCCTGCGCGCCGAACGCTCCCGCCCCTTCCGCCTGCAGGACGGTTTCGGATTGCAGCGAGGACTGCCCTCCCGGATACGCGCCCGGCTGCGACCGGAACGCCTGCGTCTGCCAGAAGACGCGCGTCGCCCCCGTCGCCTGCCGGACCTCGCAGGACTGCGGGTCCGTGTCATGCCCGGACGGCTACGACAAGGCCTGCAATGAAAGCGTCTGCGCATGCACGAGACAGGTCCAGCCCTGACGGATTGACGAGAACGCCGAAAAAGGCTAGCCTATGCGCACATGAAGTTCGGGCAAGGACTCACCATGCGCGTCGAGGCTTTCGACGAACGCGGCCGCGGCATCGGCAGGACCGATGCCAAGAAGACGGCAGCGTATTTCGTCGTGCCCGGCGAATCGATCGAGGGCGTTTTAGCCGGTCGCAAGCAAGGGGTGGCGCGGATGGATGACGTGCGGATCGTCGAAGCCTCGCCCGACCGGGTGAAGGCCGAGTGCCCGCATGCGGGTTCCTGCGGCGGCTGCGCCTGGCAGCACGTGGCCTACGAACGCCAACTGAGAGAGAAGCGCGGAGCGGTCGAGAAGACGCTCTCGGCGGTCGGGGTCACGGCCACCTCCATCTCCCCCGCCACCGAGCGATTCCACCATCGCAACCGCATGGACTACGTCTTCGGACCTGGGGGCGAATTGGGCCTCAAGCAGCCAGGAAGATGGGATGCGCACCTCGACCTCTCGACCTGCCTGCTGCTTTCTCCCGATGGTTTCGAGGTCGTGAAGCGCGTCCGCGACTGGGCGCACGCCCACGCCATCCAGCCATGGGACAACAAGGCGCACCTCGGCTTCCTGCGCTATCTCGTGATCCGCGAGGGCAAGGAGACCGGCGAGCGCCTCGCCATGCTGGTCACCGCCGACGGCCCGCTCGAAAAGGAGCGCGAGCTCGTGGAGGCGCTCTCCCCCCTTTGCACCTCCATCGTCCATGGCATCAACCCGACCGTCACCGACCTCTCGATCGCCCAGACCTTGCGCCCGCTGAAAGGAGAAGCGCTGCTGCGTGAAAAAGTCGGCGGCGTGACGTACCGCATCCATCCGAACGCGTTCTTCCAGACCAACACCCGCATGGCCGGCGTGCTGCTCGAGCACGTGCGCGCCCTGGTGAAGAGCGGAACGCACGCGCGCCTGCTCGACCTCTACTGCGGCGGCGGATTCTTTTCCCTGGCGCTCGCCAAGGACGTCGAGTCCGCGCTCGGCGTCGAGCTCGACGCGCAGGCCATCAACCAAGCCGAGGCCACGGCCGAAGAGAACGGCATCGGCAACGTCCGATACCGCGCCGAAGCGGCCGAAGCGCTCTCCTGGGAGACCGAGAACCCGGACGTCGTCATCGTCGATCCTCCTCGCAGCGGGCTGCATCCGAAGGTGCGCAAGACGCTGCTCGAAAAGCTGCCGCCGCGCATCATCTACGTCTCTTGCGGTTACAAAGCCCTGGCGACCGACCTGGCGGAACTGCTCAAGGCCTACAAGGCCGAACCGGCCGCCTGTATCGACCTCTTCCCCCATACCCCGCATATCGAAACTGTCGTAGAATTGAAGAGACTATGAAAGTCGGATTCGTCGCCCTGGTCGGGCGCTCCAACACCGGAAAATCGACCCTGCTGAACGCGCTGGTCGGCTCCAAGATCGCCATCACCACGCCCAAGCCGCAGACCACCCGCCAAGCGATCCAGGGCGTCTACCACTCGAACGAGGGGCAGATCATTTTCGTCGATACGCCCGGCGTCTTCCGCAAGCGCCGCGATGCGCTGACCAACCGCATGAACCAGGCCGCCCGCGGCGCGCTCGAAGGCGTGGACCTCGTGCTGTACGTGGTCGACCCGACGCGCGCCATCGGCGAAGAGGAAGAGGACATCATGGACCTGGTCCGGGACGTGAAGTCCCAGAAGATCCTGGTCATCAACAAGATCGACGAGCCCCGTCCCAAGTACATCGAGGATTACCGGGCGCTCTCCTCCGATTTCGCCGTCACGGTCGAGATCTCCGCCCTCAAGGGCACGCACCTGAAGACGCTGACCAAGGAAGTCTTCAGCCGCTTGCCCGAAGGCGAGGCGGTCTATCCGGAACACCAGATCACGAACCTCGACAACAAGACCTGGTACTCGGAACTGATCCGCGAGAAGCTCTTCATGGCGCTCCACCAGGAGGTGCCGTACACGGTCGCCGTCGAGATCGACGAGATCGAGAAGCGTCCGACGAAGCGCGGCGGCAAGGAGATGCTGTACATCAAGGCGCGCATCCTGACCGACAGCGACCAGCACAAGCGCATGATCATCGGCGCCGGCGGCCAGAAGATCCGCGACGTCGGCACGGCCACCCGCAAGGAACTCGAGCACATCCAAGGCGAACCCGTCTTCCTGGACCTCGAAGTCGTCACCGACCCGCATTGGCCGGAACGGATGCAATAAAATCTCCGGACGCAAATGCCAGCCATTTCCGTGGCTGGTTTTTGATCGGGCACATGGCACGCCCCACACGTCCGCTTCATGACTTCGCGTCGTGGAGGATGTTGAACCCCCCCCTTCTCCTGGATAAGACCGAAGGCGCATTGAATCGGGATCAGCGCGCCTACGCTTCGCATCCGGGCGGGCGGACACCGGAGACCACGCCAAGGCTTCCGCCTAATTCGTGACGATATCCGAGAGCTTCCTCCGATTGCCCTGCCATTCCGTCTCCGCATGCAGCCGCGCGGACAGTTCTTCGTCGTAGAGCACGCCATAGCCGTAGTTCAGCGCCGCGTCGACCCGATCGGTCCCGGCCTGGTCACGTCCGGCCTTCTGCACCGTGCAGCGATGGCGTGCAATCGGCCAGCTCGGCGAGCCGTGAGGCTTCTTCCATCACGAGCACGAATCCAGGATCGCGCCCGACATCCGCGACCAAGACGATCCGGAACCGAATCTTTCCCGCGACGAACCGTTTCGCATAATGAAGCGCCTCGCCAGATCCGGCGGTGCGTAGCTGGGTGTGACGGAGACGCGTGAAGCCCACCAGCGAACCCGGCACGATGCGTGCCTCAGGCTTCCCGAACCGCTCAAGCATGCCCTCCTCACGGGGAACCCCCCGCAACAATCTGCTCTCTCCGCCTTCGGATACGCGTGCCGAACGTAGTGATCAGGATGTCCATATGTGACCATACCAACCACCAAACGGCTTAGTCACGCAGGGGGCGCGGAATCCAATAACATCGCACTTTCCCCTAAAATACTGGCTGTCGTACAATGTGTCTTTGTGAGACACCTGCTGCAACTCCTGGACACGCGGTCGGAATGGCGTCGTTGGCGATCTTGCCCCCCATGCGCACATGACCGGAAACCCGAAGCGCGAGCCGATCGGCTCGCGCTTGATGTCGTGGGGCACTTGATTCCCACAGGAGACCTGAATTCTTGTCATCGCCTTCAGCGTCGTCTCCGTCAGGCCACGGATGGCACCACATCGGGAAATCGCCAACAACGAAGAAATCGACAGCGCCCCAGACGCCGGTCGTTAGTGACCTACGGTACCTTTGTCCATATGCATGATGCCCCCCTTCCAGGGTGATTCGTTAGCATGGTCGACACCTAGGACTCCGCGCCCGACTCGAGTGTCCAACGTGCTGGAAAGCGTAGCGCTTCGGAAATCTTCTCTCCAGCTATTCTGAGCTATTCCGCGCCGTTAGAAAACTTACACTTCCATCATACGACGCGTTGCGCAAAGGTGCAAGGTGTCTCCTATACACACATGTAGGTCAAGGTAGTCATTACGGGCGTTCACGGCGGCGCGCAGTTAGCTCTTCGGCCACCACGACAATGCGTTCGGCGCGCGAGGGTATCGGAGCGGACCCGGCGGTTGACAGGGTCGCACAGCGCGTCCTTGTGAGACACCTGCTGCTACATTGCTTATGTCGAGAACGATAAACTTTGCGTCGCCCAGATAGGGCTCAACACCGACGATCGGATGTTCCGCATCTGCAACATACGACAGGCTGGACCCCAGCTTCGCCAAACTCATTGATGCCTTTGAAGTGGTGCGCGATGGTGTCGCAGTCGGGTTCGATCGGCAAGCCGGAGCCGTCGCATTCGATCCGATGCACGCGAGTACGTTCCACCCGCTCAGGACAACATTGCCCATGCTGCACTTCGCAAGAGCGGATGCAGGCATCCTGCGAACATGACAATAATCACGGCCCTTTGTTGATTTCTTGAGGCAGCAAGAAACTGACGCACCTGTTGAACTTCTCGAACGAGCCTGGCCCAACCGTCATCGGAAACGACTTTTGTATTTTATACGGCTCGGAAAGCATGGCGTACGGCTTATGCGACATGCCTAGCCGTCTTCAAGCTTTCTCCTTTTTGCCTTATACTTACCCCATATGGCCAATCCTCCCATCCCGAACATGCCCGGAACCACGCAGGACCTCGGAGACCAGTTCGGCTGGCGCATCTTCCGCATCATGGCCGAGTTCGTCGACGGTTTCCAGCTGATCCAAGGACTCAAGAACACGGTATCGTTCTTCGGTTCGGCCCGTTTCGGCGAGGACGACTACCACTATAAGGAGGCGCTCGATCTCGGAAAGAAGCTCGGAGCGGCCGGCTATACGATCGTGACCGGCGGAGGCCCCGGCATCATGGAGGCCGGCAACCGCGGCGCGATGGAAGCGGGCGCGCCGTCCATCGGACTGAACATCCAGCTGCCCAAGGAGCAGAGCCTGAACGCCTACACGACCCAGTCGCAAGGCTTCCACTATTTCTTCACCCGCAAGGTGATGCTGTCCTTCGCCGCGCAAGCCTACGTCTTCTTCCCCGGCGGCTTCGGCACGCTCAACGAGCTGACCGAACTGCTGATGCTCGTCCAGACGAAGAAGATCGAACCCCTCCCGATCGTCCTGGTCGGCAAGGACTTCTGGCGCCCGTTCATGAAGTGGATCGACGAACACGTCTTCCAGCAGCACGCCGCGATCGACAGGAAGGACATGGAGATCTACCACCTCGCGCACGATACCGACGAAGCGTTCCGGATCATCCAGAACACCAAGACCTGCCCGCCGAACGCGGCGAAGTGCTGGTACGGTTACGAGGCGCGCCACGTCAGGGACGTGCCGCTGAAGTGATCTCGTATCCGAGCCCGTCCCACGGGATGCGGGCGGATTCCAGCGCTTTCAGCGCGGGTTCGGCCACCGGATGCACGGCGACTTTCAGGATCAGGGGGTTTTCCGGATCGTCGAGGATGACGAGGTCCGCGAACCAGCCGGAGGCCTGGACGACCTTCAAGAGGACGATCTTGCCGTCGACGGTAAGCGGGTAGGCATCGGACCTGCCCGTTTTTTTTACGGTGAAGGGCGAGAGTTCAGGCACGGCCGTTGCGGAACCGAAGATCCTGAAGGACAGCGCGTTGAAGGTCTTGACGGCCGTCGAAGCCGACGAGAGGGCGTTGTCGGCCAATCCGACCTTCCACTCGATGTCCCTGCCGGCCGCCAGGTCGTCATACGCGGCGCGGGAAAGCCAGAGACCGCCGTTGCGTGATGCCTTCACGTCCCCTTCCTGCCAGAAGACAGGCAAAAGCATGGCATCCGCGGTGGCATAGGAATCGATCGCGATCGTGCCGCTGGCCGAAGCGCCTGTCCAAACGATGACGCGCCGGTCAGCATCCGTAGCCGTCACCCTCACCTGCAGGGCGGTCGCGTCAAGACCCAGAAGCTGATCGACAGAACCGCTGACGCCCAGGATCGAGGGCCTGACGGTGAACGCGAGTCCTGGCCGGAGCGCGAGGCTTCCTGAAACCGCATCGGTCTTGCCGCCGCTCCTGCAACCGACCCCAAGAAGAAGCGACGCCACGATGGACAGGAAGACTCGGATCGAGAGCTTCAAAGGGCGTTTCATGGGAGGCGCTGGCTCGTGCGCAAGCGCCGGCCGATCCATCCGTAAAAGGACTGTTTGACGATCTGGACCGTGACCAGGTAACCGAGCACGATCGCTCCGATGGCCGCGAAGACGGGCGCGGGCGGCGCCATGAAGCCGAGATGCTTCCCGAGCGGCGTGACGACCACCGACCAGCCGATGATGACGGCCGCAAGCGTGCTGAAAAGCAAGGCGCCGCTCGGACGACTCTCGAAAAACGGCAGCTTGCGCGTGCGGATCACGTGGATCACCAGCGTCTGCGTCGCGAGCGATTCCAGGAACCAGCCCGTCTGGAAGACGGCGCCCGACGAACGGAACAAGGTGAAGAGCACCCAGAAGGTGAGGAAATCGAAAGCGGAACTCACCGGTCCGAAGATCCACATGAATTTCCTGACGAATGCGGCATCGAACTTGCGCGGCCGGGCGATCTCTTCCGCATCGATGCGGTCGAGCGGGATGGAGAACTGCGCCACGTCGTACAGCAGGTTGTTGAAGAGGATCTGCACCGGAAGCATCGGCAGGAACGGCAGGAACAGGGCCGCGCCCGCCATCGAGAACATGTTGCCGAAGTTCGAGCCCAGGCTCATCATCAGGTACTTCAGCGTGTTGGCGAAGGTCTTGCGTCCCTCGACCACGCCCTGTGCGAGGTCCCGCAGGCTCTTCTTCAGCAAGACGAGGTCCGCCGAAGCCTTGGCGACGTCCACGGCATTATCGACCGAGATGCCCACGTCAGCCTCCCGCAAGGAAGGCGCATCGTTGATGCCGTCGCCGACGTAGCCGACGACCCGACCGTTTTTCCGCAAAGTCGAGATGATGCGGAGCTTCTGGATCGGATTGACGCGCGCGAAAATCGTGGCTTCTTCGACGAGGACCCGCAACGCCTCGTCGCTCATCTCCTGGAGCTCCTCGCCGAGCAGGACGCCCTTGACCGGCAGCCCGATGTCAGCGGCGATCTTCCTCGTCACCAGATCGTTGTCGCCGGTGACGATCTTGATCTCGATGCCGCTCGCCTCAAGCATCCGCAGCGTTTCGGAGGCCGTATTCTTCGGCGGATCGAAGAAGGCCGCGAAGCCGAGCAGCGTCATCTCCCGCTCGTCGTCTTTTCCATAGACTTCCCGCCGGTCCGCGAGGTCGCGGACGGCCAAAGCCAGCACGCGGAAACCTTCCCGACTGAGCTTCAGGTAGGTCGCGGCGGTTTCCGATCTCGTCCGTCCGTCGAACGGGATCCTCTCGGGCCCGTACGAGCGGCAGAGGGAGAAGACTTCTTCCGGCGCTCCCTTGACGATCAGCCGCCGCCTGCCATCCTTCTCGACGACCACGGACTCGCACTTGCGCACGAAGTCGAATGGGATCTCGTCGATCTTCGCGTATGAAGAGACATCGATGGACCGGTACTCCTTGACCGCCGTATCGAAAGGATTGACGAAACCGGAATGGTACCAGCTGCTCAGGTACGCATGTTCGAGCACGTCCTCGGACTCGCGCCCGTAGCCGTCGACATGCTTGAGCAGGACGATCTTGCCTTCGGTCAGCGTGCCGGTCTTGTCGGTGCAGAGCACGTCCATGCTGCCGAAGTTCTGGATGGCCGAAAGCTTCTTGACGATCACCCCGTGGCGCGACATCGCGAGCGAACCCTTGGAGAGGTTCAGCGCGACGATCATCGGCAGCAGCTCCGGCGTCAGCCCGACGGCCAGCGCCGTGGAGAAAAGCAGCGATTCCAGCAGGTCATGCTTGACCAGCGCGTTCACGAAAAACACGAAAACGACGAGCGCGGAGGTCATCTTCAGGACCAGCAGGCTGAAGTCCTTCATCCCGCGGTCGAAATCCGTCGGCGCCTCCTTCTTGCTGAGAGACGCGGCGATGGCGCTGAACTTGGTGGCCACGCCCGTCGAGACCGTCTCCATCCAGCCCTCGCCCGTCTCGACGCTGCTGCCCATGAATACGTCCTCTCCGGACGCCCTTTCGACCGGGAACGACTCGCCTGTCAACGAAGATTCGTTGAGGAAAAAATCGTCAGCGCGCACGAGACGCCCGTCGGCCGGCACCAGATCTCCGGGCTTGAGCGAAACAAGATCGCCCGGCACGAGAGCCGCTACGGGAATCTCCCGCGCGCGGCCGTCGCGGATGACCGTGGAGGTGACCATGACCCTGCGCTGAAGCGCCTGGACGGCCTTCTCCGCCTTGAACGTGTTCAGGAAATCAAGGAAGGCGCTCATGAGCACGATGAACACGATGATCAAGGCGCTCGCACGCTCCCCGGTACTCACCGAGATGGCGGCGGCCGCCAGCAGGATGAGCACCAGCGGGTTCTTGAAACGCGTCAAAAAAGCCGCTAAAGCCGAAGCCCTCTTCCTGCCGATGATTTCATTCGGTCCGGAACTGGCAAGCCGCCGTTCCGCCTCGGCTTCGGTCAATCCTTGCGCAGGGGGCGTCCTTGGGATCATAACGGGATTTCCAGCTCATTCTAACACACTTAGGCCAGCTTCCATCCCCTCTTTCCCCTGGTGACGAGACCGTCTTTTTCAAGTCCGCCCAGCACGTTTTCGAGCCATGCCCGATCCGACGCGCCATAGGTCTGCCTGACTTTCCGTCCGAGGGCGTCCAGTTCGGCATCGGCCACCGGCCCTGTCCTGAGAGCCTCGACGACGCGTCCGCGATAGATGCGGTTCGGCACCCCGAACGCGTCGACGCGTTCCTTCCGCGCGTTTTTCTGGCGGGGCAACGAGGCTTTCATCGTAAGGATGCGGGGGTACGAACGGCACAGCCGCCTTAACGGGCACCTCTCGCAGTCCGGATGCGCGGCCTTGCAGGCGCTCGAACCGATATCCATCAATCCCTGATTGACGTCATACGAGAGCGCAGCAGGCAATGAGGCCTCCCAGCGTCCCCAAACGACCTCATCGAAAATTTTCGGGTCGGCAAGCGGGCCCATGAAGACCCTGTTCAACACGCGGCGGATGTTGGTATCCGGCGCCAGGACCCGCTGACGGAACGCGAAGACGCCGATGGCGCGGGCAGTATACGGACCGATGCCCTTCAACCCCAAAAGCGCCTCCCGATCCGCCGGCAAGCGTCCGCCGTGCTTCGCCATGATCTCTTCCGCCATCTTCTTGAGACGTACGGCCCGCAGGTTGTAACCCAACCCCTTCCAAGCACGGACGACATCGGCTTGCCGCGCGCCAGCCAATGTCTTCCAGTCCGGAAAGGCCTTCATGAACCCGCCGTACAGCGGCACGACGCGGTCGACCTGGGTCTGTTGGAGCATGAATTCCGAAACGACGATCCTGTAAGGATCTTGCGTGCGGCGCCAAGGCAGATCGCGGCCGTGCGCGCGATACCATTCCGCGACGCTTCGCCAGAGGACTGCGCTTCCCATCATCGCAAGCTTTCAAGTTCATCTTTCGTGAGCGGGCGCCATTCCCCTTCCGGAAGGTTCCCGAGATTAACGCCTCCGACCCGCTCGCGCACAAGGCGCCGTACTTCGTATCCGAGCGCTTCGCACATCCTCCGGATCTGGCGGTTCTTGCCTTCGGTGATGATGATGGAAAAACGCGACGCTCCGGTCTGCATGACCCTGGCCGGGCGCGTCATGACGATCCGCTGCGGCGGCGGCATGTTCTCGAGTCGCACGCCACGCGCCATCCGGTCGAGGAACTCGTCGGTGAGATCCTTATGGACGACGACGTCATACTCCTTCTGGGTGCCCGAATCCGGGCGCATCAGCCGATCGGCGAGCGCGGTATCGTCCGTGAACAGGATGAGGCCGGAAGATGCCACGTCCAACCGACCGATGGGAATCAGCCGCGCGGAGGGGGGCGCCTTGGAGGCGGAGGCGAGCGCATCCATGATGTTGTCGGGGGCGGAGGGGTCGGTCGTCGTGATCACCCCGACCGGCTTATGGAAGGCGATGACGGTCTTCCTCGCGACCGGTCGCACGACCCTGCCGTCGACCGCGACCTCATCCCCCTCCCCGACCTGATCCCCCGGTACCGGCTTCCGACCGTTGATCGTGACTCTTCCGGCCTCCACGAGGCGATCGGCCTCCCGACGGGACGCCACCCCCGCATCGGCCAGGTATTTGTTGATACGCATGAGCCTATGCTACCCTAGACGTTGACAATCTGGGAAATGCCGGGTACGATGTCACCGCATTCGGGGATCGTCTAATGGTAGGACAACAGACTCTGAATCTGTTTATCTTGGTTCGAATCCAGGTCCCCGAGCCAAAACAATAAAGTTCAGGTAGACCGGAACCTCCGCCCAAAAAAGGCGCGTTCCCATAGACAGGGATGCCTGAAATCGAATGTGAAAACACTGGGGTAACCCGGTGTTTTCGATATTTCGACGACCATCTCAACGGGTTGCTGGCTAAGGCTTTTTTGGTGTAAGGTGCTGCAGTTATGGCTGATGCAATTGATCGAGCGCTACTCGCTTATCTTAAAAAGCACGTAGACGCCGACGAAGAAAAAATCCAACAGGCGGTCGACAGCCACAAGGTGTTGCGCGATCGCCTTCAAGCCAAATGTGAGGAAGATGCCTCCTTGCCCGTTCCATACACGGATGGCCTTCTTTTCGGATCGCTAGTCCGCAAGACGAAACGGCACCCCATGGACGACGCCGACTTCCTTTTCCTGATGGATGGCGCGGGCCTAATCACGATCAATAACGGATTCCGAACTGGCGGCGTAGAAGGAGTGCATGCGGGTGATAATCCGCTGTTAGACCCGAAGTACAGGGGTGGCGACGGACATATCAGTTCCGCAAAGGTCATGGCCACGCTCCGTGCGGTCATCGCGAACTCCTACCCGCGCTCGGACGTCACCAAGGACGGGCAGGCCATCAACGTCTGGCTCGATGCCTATGGGTTTGGCATCGACGTCGTGCCGTCCGTCTATGTCGTTCCGGACAACGGTGCCGCGCCCCACTTCTACATCCCTCTCGGCAACGGACAGGATGGATGGCGCTCAACTGATCCGCGTACCGATCTCACCGCTTACGAAAACGGCAATGCCAGGCTCGGCGGCCTCCTATCGCCAACGGCAAGACTCGCCAAGACATGGAACGACGTGTTGAACGCCGGGCGTTTGGGAAACTTCCATATGGACGTGCTCGTCCTCAAGGCTTTTCCTACGGGAACCTTGTTCAATCCTTCACTTAGCAAAATGCTCGCGGATTTTTTCGCCGTGCTTCCGACCTTGTTAGGGCAACGCTGCCCGCAGCTTACGGGTTTTTCACCTGACGTGGATGAATCCCTTTCGCAGGAGAATCGTCGACTCAGCATCGAGAGCGCCCGTCGGGCGGCCATGCTCGCTGCGGCTGCGGTCGGCTATGAGAATGCGGGTCAGACACAAAAGGCGCTCGAATGCTGGAGCAGCGTCCTCGGCGAGCAGATTGTCGTGAACGCGCCCGCCTGAACCGCATGGCCATGACGATTCCGGAAGCCTTCGATGCTTTCCATACTCGGCTGACGCCGACTATAACGGAAACGCAGAACGCCAAGAGCCATCGCGCCTCAATCGAGGCCTGCATCAAGAGTAATTTCGGATTGAATCGTTTTTTCAGGACTGGGTCGTTTGGCAATGGCACAAGCATTTCGGGCTACAGTGACGTAGATTACTTTGCGAGTATCCCCAGAGAAAATCTGAAGAAGGACTCGGGCATCACGTTGCACCAAGCGGAAAAAATTCTCGACACCCGCTTTCCCCAAACCGGCGTAAAAATCGACGCACCCGCAGTGGTGATTCCGTTTGGGACGGATCCGGCCGAGACGACAGAGGTCGTTTTCGCGGATTACATCGGCACGGACACAAAATACGGGAAGTCGATGTATGAAATCCCGAACGGTATTGGCGGTTGGATGAGGTCGAGCCCAGATGCCCATAATTATTACGTCGATTACTTCAACGACAAGCTTGGGAAAAAGGTCAAGCCGCTTGTCCGTTTCATTAAGGCTTGGAAATATTACCGAATGGTGCCGATCTCATCGTTCTATTTGGAAATTTTCGTAACTAGGTACGCGGCTGCGGAAGAAAGCATCCTCTTCTCAATTGACGTCAAAAGAATTTTTGAGCAGCTCGCCGTTGGCCAGCTACCTGATATTGATGATCCGATGGGGGTGTCGGGAAAAATATCGGCATGCAAAGCTGCCGATCGTGCCGATGTTCTGGAAAAACTTGGCCGTGCGGTGATACGCGCGAAAAACGCGCGATCCTCAGAGGAGGCCGGCAAGATTTCCGACGCTTTTGATTGGTGGAACAAGGTTTACAATGATGGTTTTCCAAAGTACCATTGATGACATGAACTCCATCGCGACTAGGCAGAATCTAGAAGTAAACATCACGAGGCTGGCTGCCCAGAGGCGTCTGTATTCAGTCGTGAAAATACTTTTCTACTCGAGGACCGTAATTGCAGTCGCCCTGGCCGTTTTGGGGCCACTGGTAGGCGCCGCTAAACCAGAACTGAAAACGGCCATTGCTGCTCTGGCGCTATGCTTTGTTTTAATCGATTTGTTTTTAGAGAACGGTGAGTCGAGTCGCAGGACGAAAGCGGCTAAAATTCAAGAAATGTTTGACTGCGACGTTTTAGAGATTCCTTGGAATGAAATTGCTGCAGGAAAAAAAGTAGACGCCGAAGACGTCCGAGCGGCATCAAAAAAAATCAAAAACTTGGCTGCGCAAAAGCTCGACGACTGGTACCCACCCGAGACCAGCAAAATTGACATCACGATTGCGAGAATAATTTGTCAGCGCGCCAACGTCTCCTGGGACACCAAGCTGAGGCGATTTTTTGCACACGGTTATGTTATCGCGCTTGTCATCCTTATCGGCATTTCACTGAAATTAAATTGGGATCAAAAACTGAGTGACTTCATTCTCAATATTTCCCCGGTCATCCCGTTGCTCAAGATCCTAATTCAGCAGATGGTCTCTCAATATCGAACGGCCGGAAATACCGATAATATAAAAACTCAGGCCGACGCGCTTATTGCCGATGCCGAGTGTTCGGTTGACCCTCTTGAGTTGACAATGAGGTCAAGGTCGCTACAGGACGAAATTTATCGACATCGCAAATCCGCACAGCCGATCCCCGATGTAGTCTACTGGATTTTTCGGAATGCTTTTGAGGACGAAATGGGCTACAGTGCGAGCAACAAAGTTGCGGAGATTCTCAAAGAGTCATCGTCCTGAGCAGCCCGTCCCCAAGACACATGCGGCTATTGATGCAGGAGAGAAGCTCGCGCTTCTCCTCTTTCGTGCCGTTAATCAGGACGTGGCGGAGGTATTTCTTGTGGTCCAGTCGCGGCATCTTCGTCGTCGCCTCCGCACCCAACATCGACGCCATGAAGCGTTGGTTCCGCTCAAGTTCGTCCTGGAATTTTTTCTTTGAAACGGCATGGTCGATCTCCAGCTCGTCGAGAATACTGACAAGCTGCTCAATCAGTGCTTCCTCGCGGACGTACGGCTCCTTGCAGTCCTTATCGGTAGTTCGGCCGCAATGGTAGTAGACGTAGCGCTGGCGCGTGCCGTCGCGGAGGCTCTTGAACTTTTCCTGTGCCGTGACACCCGAACCGCACGCGCCGCACTTCATGAGGCGGGTGAAGGCAAACTCCTTCGATCCCCACTCGGTCTTTTTCTTCTCCATTGTCAGCTGCCTCTGCACGTCGTTGAACAACTCTTCGGTAATGATGGATTCATGCGCCACCGGGAACCAGTTGCCGCTCCCGCACGGGTATTGGAGGCCGAAGAGGAGATTGTCACTATCGTTTTTAACGAGAATCATCCTTGGTGCCGTCGTCGTTTTACTCTTGCTCACGAGATCGGTCACATGCTCCTCGGTCATGGCGGTTGCAGCAAGGACGACGACGGATCTCATGCAGAAAAAGAGGCCAACCTTTTCGCGGGCGAGCTTCTGATCCCCACGAAACATCTCCGCGCAGATTTCACGGCGACGCCGAACATACCGGTGCTCTCGAAAAAATATCTCGTAAGCGCACAGGCTCTTACGATTAAGCTAACGACAGCGCGGCTTCTGAAATACTAGATGCCCCAAAACCGCCTGAAATCAGGCGGTTTTTTGGATGTTATTTTCGGTCGTATACTCCGCGCGTACCGGCCCGGCCTCGACGCCGCCAGCTCTTACACAACCCGATATCAGCCCTGCTATTCGGACTTATGCATGGATTGATCTTCCTCGGCTTGCCGCATATATCGTTCACGTCGATCGCCCTGGCGATCGCAGGACTCATCGTGAGCGGAGTCTCCTGGAGCCTGCTTATGAGGAAGGCCGGCGGCATCTACGCCGCCTGGTGGAGCCACGGATTGGCCGACGCCATCATCTTAGGATGGGGTCTCCATTGGCTAGGCTACATCTGAAGCCGCCATAACGTAACGACGCTCACCTGGATGAGATCCGGTGAGCGTCGTGGATGTCGTAATCCTTATTTTGCGGCCTCACCTGACACGTACCAGGGCGACGGGTCGCCCGGGATGGAATCGACGATCCGGGTCCTGAGGATATCGTCCTTGTCGAGGCCGAGGACGACCTTCCGGCCCTGCTCGTCGGTGTATTCAAGGTAAGTCGCCATCGGATCGGACCAGGCGCCTTTCACCCGGGCGCCGTTCACGGTCGCGGAATTCGTGCCCTCCGTCCGGATGTCGGCGGTCGGCAATGGGGCGTCAGGGTTCATGCTGACGACATGGTAGGTGTCGCCGCCGACCTTGCGCTCAAGGCCGTTCACGTCGAACTCCTCCGCACTCATGCGGTGCAGATCCGGGGCCATCTGCGCTTCCGCCAATGCGCTCTCCATGTTCATCTTGATGGAGGCCTCGATCTCGGAACGGGTCTTTGGCTCGATGTTCGGCACCTGGCGCTGCGCGGTTTTCACGATCTCCTTGGCTTGGGCGTACGGGGTCGCGGCAGGACCCCCGGCATGACCGAAGCCGAAGATGATCGCGACGAACAGGACCAGCGCGGCTCCGATGGCGGAGGTTTTCTTGAGAGTCGACATGGGGGTGGAAATCAGGTGGATAAGCGACCGGAAGGACAGGGACGAAGAGGACACCCTGAAACGAGGTGAAGCGAGCAGTGCGGCTTTCAGCCGCCTCGCGCGCATCGGAAGATCCGTCTCGGGAAAGACGGCGGCACGGAGCATTCGTTCGAGATCTTCGGTCTTCATGGTCTTCGGTTATGCTCTTGAGGGAACGGCGACCTTTCGCCATCCATAATGTCCGAGGCCTCAGGAAGGTTGCAGGTGGAGCGGAGCTTCTCGAGTCCGCGGGAGAGCAAGGACTTCACGGTCCCCGTCTTCTTGCCGAGGATTTCGGAGATCTCTTCGATCTTCTTGCCTTCGAAAAAACGCAGCGCCAACGCCTCCTGATACGCGAGCGGAAGCCGCGCGATCTCTTCACGGACCCTCAGGAAAAGCGCGTGGCGTTCGAGTTCCGCCTCGGCCTCCTCAAGCTCTTTCCTGAGTTCGTACGATGAAGCCGGCTCGAAACCTGTCTCCTCGGTCAGCGCTTCGAGCGAGACGTTTTTGGACGAAGCCTTGCGGAAATGCAGGTTGATCTCGTTAGTCGCGATCCGATAGAGCCAAGCGGAGAACGGGGCGCCCTGCCACTTGAACTGCCATAGCTTGAGGAGGGCCTTATGGAAGACTTCCGAAGCGATATCGTCGGCCGCTGAAGGACTGCCGACGCGCCGGAGGGCATAGGAGTAGATTTTCGCGTGATAGCGGTCGAAAAGGGCGCCGAAGGCGTCCGGGTCGCGCCGCGCGCGTTCGACGAGATCTTTTTCTTCCGTCTGTTCCATAGGCATGCCAAGCGATAAGGGCGCTGAACCATAATGACCCAAGGGAGAAAAGGTTGCATGTCCAAAACGCTCATGATGCGGCATCGTTACCTTCCGTCCGGTTTTTACGTATGAAGCCGATATGGCGAAGGCGCCATAGTTCCTGTGTATCGGACCTAAATAACGCGATATTTTTCCAAGTATTATGACGAGACGAGCCGTAGCCCTGCTCACGCTTCTTCTCCTTATAGGTGCAGGCTGTTCCAAGACCCAGAGCACGCGGACTGACGCCGGAAGGACCCTAGACGTCGTCGATGGCAAGATCACTGAGGCGGACGCGGACCACGACGGAACTGACAAGGAGGAAGAGGTGGACGGTACGATCATGTCCATCGACATGACGAAGATCGCCGCCGACGGGCCGGTCGTCCTCATGATCGGCACCTCCTCCGGAGTCAGGCAGGTCCAAGTCCCGTCGTTCGGCATCAACCTCTGCGCCGCCAAGAAGGGAATCGCGGATGTCGCGGCATTGAAGATCGGCGATGCCCTGAAGGTGCGTGGCACCGTCACCGAAGACGGCGCCATCACCCCCTGCTCTTCCGCCTCTCACTACCTGCACGTCATCGGGAAATGAAACTACGGCTCCCCTGCCACGGGGAGGCCGTAGTTTGATCACATCCGATGATGCGGCAGGCTGAAGATCCCGTCTTCCGCGCCTTCGATCGGCGCCCCGACCGGCAGCGATGCCCAACCCTCGAGTCCGGCGCCGCTTGCGAAACGTTCCTGGAAACCATTGGCGTCGAACGCCTCTGCAGAGAGGACTTCCCGCCGCTTCCCTCCGGTGACGTACCAAATCCGGCCCTGTACCGAGCGTACCAGCGCCCCGTCCGGCCATCCGGCACCCAGGCCAGAAAGGTTGATGAGATCGGACGTCTCATAAGCCTGGAAAAACGCCGGATCGATATCGACGACCCTCCTGTTCCAACCGTCGCCGAACAGCGCACGCGCCGCCGCCTCGTCCTCGATCCAATGCAGACGGTATCCGGGACTCACATAGTAAGTCTTCGGATCGGAAACGATCTTCACCATGAAGCTGCCGGGTCGCGGCAGCACCGGGGAACCGAGCGGTATGGAGGCGAGCGTCTCCGCATCGATCGTCTTCACGCCGCTGAAATCACGATACCAGGAAAGGAATGCCGTCTCGTTGACGAACGGGTGCCTCTTGGCGTCGAAGCCCACGTAATACAAGGTCGTGTCCCCGGCCTGTTTGACGATAGCATCAACCGGCGTCGCGCGAGGCAACTTTAGATTCGCTTCATCGCGGCTCACTTCCGGAGCGCCGATGACGGCAGTCTCATCCTTCGCCGCCAAGGCAGGCACGCTCCGAGCCGGGATGAAGAACGTCCCATCGCTTTCATCGGCGGCACCGACCGCTCCCCCGACGAGCAACCCCTCCACGCGAACCTTCGCTTCGGGCAACGGCTCATCAGGAACCCGCCAACTGAAGAATCCCTGCTGTCCGTCCGAGGTGATCGTGCTTGAAAAAGTCGATCCCCCATCCTTTGAAAGGCTGATGCGTACCGCCACGATACCGTTTCCGCCCAGCGTCCACATGATCGGATAGACCGTTCCGGGAAAGAGGACCTGCCCGCCGTTCGGCTGGAAAAGCGAGATTGTCGGTGGAGCCGTGCTGCCGGACCCTCCGCTCGTGGCCGGGTTGATCGTGAAGTCGGCGTCGGAGGCGTCGGAGGCCAGGACGGAATTGCCGGCGTCGAGCGCCTCGACCTTGATGCGGGCGTGGGCGGTCGTGACGTTCGGGACGGTCCAGGAGAAGGGCGAGGTGGCCGAAGAGGAGACGCTGGTCGGGAAGGTCGATCCGGAGTCCGTGGAGAGGGAAAGGCGGAAGTGGTCGATGAGGCCGACGGAAGTCCAGGTGACGTTCTGCGAGGCGTTGCCGGTGAAGCTCTCGCCGCCGTTGGGGGCGCTCACGGTGACGGCCGGTGGCGTGGTGGCTGCGAATTCCGAAAGCGAGGTGGTCGAAAACGGACAGACACCCGACGTCACGAAGCACGTCGTAAGGAAGGTCCAGGAACCCGCAGGGGGCTTCCGATAGACTTTGAGCGTTTGGCCGTTCAATGAACTTGAGACATTGATCCGTATCGCGATGGAGGCCGTTGAAGTCACGCCGGCCGCCGCCAGGCCGGCTTGCAGGCCTCCGCGCAGGAGGTCTCCAGCAGGAAGGCCGCTCGCATCGATGGTGGATGAAGCGGAAAAGGTCGTGAAGTCGAGGTGCACGGAGGCTCCCGTCAAAGCGGCGCCTGCGGGAATCTGGACGGTCCCGGTACCGGTATCGATCAAGACCTGTCCGGAGAACGTACCTCGGTCGGTATCGGCAGGATTCGACCCGTTTGGGACGAGGAGGCCCGCCGCGATGAGGTTCGAGGCTTGGCTCGAGGAAATCTCCCACTGGCCGGTTCCCGCGTTATAGGCGCCGAGAGCAAGATTCGATGAGCGCGGCAGCATCAGGCCATACCCTGTCCCGAAAGCGGATGCGGCATCGGAAGGCGTGAAACGCACCGCGTCGTTCGTGAGCGCAAGGCTGTTGGTCCGATTGCGCCCGGGAGGAAAGACCGCGAGCGTGCCGGAAGCGTTCTCGATGCCTTGAGTGGAGACGAACGTAGGGTCCGTCAACGTCATCTGCGCCGAGTGGATTTCGATGACGTCGGTCCCCTCGTACAGCTGGATCTGCGACGTGACGCGCGCGATGGGCTCGCAGCACTGCGCCGCATGGAAGAAATCGACGACGAAGACGCGCTGAGGTGCCGTGCCGAACGTCTCATACCGGACGATCGATCCGGCCCCGGTGTTCAGATCGAGGTCGCCCTGCGCGACGGCGATGAAGCCGTTGGGCGCGGCGGCGTCCGGCATCAACTCCGCGTAGGGCGCCGGCGGGAGCGGGGTATCGCCCGTGAAGCTGACGTACCCGTTGGAACTGACCCGCAAGCTCGTATAATCCGTCCCGTAGAACTTGAACGTGAACGGGATGGCGATCGCCCCGGAAAACTCGTCGTCATGCTCCACGCTGGGGTCGAACGCCTGTGCCGCTCCTCCATCCATCGTCCGGGCCGCGAAAACGATCGACTGCTCGTCGTAACCGCTCGTATCGACGCTGGTCCGATACCCCGCCGTCGCCCCGCCGTCCCAACCGAAACCGTATGCGTGACCCGTCCCGTTACCGACTCCAAGGCCGACAGGGCCGTCTTGCCGCGCGAAATCGGCCCGTGCGGAGAAGCCTAAAAGGCTGGAACACGCGGCGACGGCGCATATCGCCACGAACGCGCGGCGGACCGCTGTGGATTTCCGGGTAGACCTCCTTCCTTTCATGGCTTCCATAGTAGCATTTCAGGACGGCGGCGGGAACATCGGCATGGCGTGAAGCCTGATGCGCTTGCTGGTATACTGCCCCCATATGTCGCATGAAGACTCCCGGGATTACGCCTTGATCGCGCTCCTCTGCTCAGGATTGATCGCCTCCCGTTTCACGCCCATCGCGGGACTGCCGCTTTTCTTCGTTTCCGTAACCGCGGGACTGCCGACGCTCATGGGGGCCTGGCAAGGCGTCCGCAGCCGCAAGATCAACATCGATCTCTTCAACCTGGTGGCGATCGTCATTTCCCTTTCGGCCGGCGAGGTGGCGTCGGCCGCCTTCATCGGTCTGATGCTCGCATTCGCGCGCCTGCTCGACCGCTATACCGAGGGACGGACGCATGACGCCATCGCCCAGCTCATGAAGCTCAAGCCGAACGTCGCGACGCGCGAAGTCGGAGACGCTCTTGAGGAGGTGCCGACCGAAGAGGTGCGCGAAGGTGACCTGTTGGTCGTGAAGGACGGCGAACGCGTGCCGGTGGACGGCACCGTCGTCTTCGGCACCGCCAAGGTCAATGAGGCGCCGGTCACGGGCGAATCGGCCCTGATCGAGAAAGTCGTCGGCGACAAGGTCTTCAGCGCGACCTTGGTGGAGTCCGACATCCTCAAGATCCGCGCCACCGGCGTCGGGAAGGATTCGACCATCGAACGCATCGCCGCCCTCATCCGGGAAGCTTCAGCCAACAAATCGAAAGCCGAGAAGCTGGCGGACCGTTTCGCGTCCATCTTCCTTCCGGTCGTGGCCGGTATCGGCCTCTTGACGTGGGTCGTCAGCCGCAACGCCTCGATGACCGCGGGCATCTTCCTCGTCGCCTGCGCGGACGACATGGCCGTCGCGATCCCGCTCGCCATCACCGCTTCCCTGGGCATGGCCGCCAAGCGAGGCGTCGTCGTCAAGGGCGGCGAATGGCTCGACGCATTAGGAAGGATGCGGACGCTGGTCCTCGACAAGACCGGTACCCTCACCTACGGGCATCTTTCGATCGGCGAAGAACGGCTCGCGCCAGGCGTCGATCCGGAACGTTTCTGGCGCCTGGTCGGCACGGCGGAGAAGTTCTCTCCGCACCCGGTCGGCCGCGCGCTCGCCCGCGAGGCGATCCGCCGTTACGGCATCCCGCCGGATCCGGAACGGTTCGCCGTGCATAAGGGGGAAGGCATCGAGGCCCGGATCGGCGGCAAGGAGGTCCTGATCGGCAACGAAGGCCTCTGCCGAAGCCGTGGCATTCCCCTGCCTGAGGAAGCGTCGTCCGGACAAAAAGGCGTCTGCGTCGCCGTCGACGGGAAGCTGCTGGGCCGCGTGCAGGTTTCCGACGTCCCGCGCCCGGGCACGGCCGGAAACCTGACGAGCCTCCGCGCGCTCGGCGTGAAGCGGATCGTGATGTTCACGGGCGACGAGCCGAAGGCGGCCGAGGCCGTCGCACGGCAGCTGGGCATCGAGGAATACCGCGCGGAAATGAAGCCGGAAGACAAGCTTCGGGCGATCGAGGCGCTCGCCGATGAAGGCGGCGTGGTCGCCATGATCGGAGACGGCGTCAATGATGCGCCGTCCTTGGCGCGGGCGGACGTCGGCATCGCCATGGGCGGAGGCGGCACGGCCGTCGCCGTCGAAGCGGCGGATGTCGTCATCCTGACCGACGACCTCGCCCGGCTGCCGGAGCTCGTGCAGCTTGGACGGGAGACGCGTTCGGTGATCCGTACGGACATCATCATCTGGGCCGTGACCAACGTCCTCGGGTTCGCGCTCGTGATGGGAGGCGTCCTCGGTCCCGCCCTAGCCGCCGCCTACAACTTCGCCACGGACTTCCTGCCGCTCATCAATTCGGCCAGGCTGTTCAGGAAGCGCCGACCGGCGGCTTGACACGGCTCTCGCGGCGTCGCTACCCTGTCGCTCAGCACCCAACGAAAGGTCTTTGCATGCAGACAGGAATCGCGCCCGGTACCGTCCTCGTCGTCGACTGCTCGATCGTCAGACCCTTCAAGGGCCAGCCACGCACATGGTTCGACCCAGACAGGCTGGAGGAACTGGCACAGTCGATCAGGGAAGTAGGCCAGCGCATGCCGGCAGAAGCGCGCCGTCTCACCGATGACCCGGAACACGAGTACGAGCTCATTGACGGACAACGGCGATGGGAGGCCCTCAGGCTTGCCAAGTGCACCACCATCCTCATCTGGGTGAACGAGCCGGGCAACGAGGAACAGCAGTTCCTCGGCTCCGTCATCGCCAACTTCGGACGGGAAGATCACACGCCGATGGAGACCGCCCAGGCGCTCAGGCGCGTTCTCGCGATGCCGCAATACAGGAACGGGACGCAGAACGACCGCTACACGCGCGTCGCGAAGGTGTTCGCGAAGTCGCCTGCCTGGGTCGAACAGAACGTGAGGCTGCTCGACCTCCATCCGGAGGTGCAAAAAATGCTCGAACCCGACGCATCGCCGTACATGCGCCTCGGCTCGGCGATCGGTTCATACCTCGCCACCATCCAAGACAAGGAATTGCAGCTTGAGATCGCCGTGCAGGTCGCCACGGACGGCCTCAACTTGCAGCAGGCACGCTTACTGGCCCGCCGCAAAGCCGATGCCACCGGTGCCAAGATCGGCCGCAGACCGCTCAGGCCGAGCGATGCCGTCAGAAGCCTTAAGACCTTCCTTGGCCGCCTCGCGTGCGATTCAGAGTGCGTCCTGGAGATGCCTCAGAAAGCCTTCAAGACCGCGCTGAAAGGCATGCCAGGCGACGATCGGGAGGCCCTGCTGAGGGGGCTCAAGGAGAATATCGACCGCCTGCTGCAGCTCCAGGAAATCATCAAGAGCTCTTGAACCGTCCATGGGACGGTTTTTTCATGTTTTTCCATATTTAAGGCTGAAGATTGACAGGCCCGGGCACGTCTGGTACGCTTACCTCCTTCAGTCGCCCAGGCGCCAAGCCTGGGGAAACTCGATTCTTCCGCCGCGGACGTCATCGTCGTGAGCATGGGGGCCGTCGGGTCGCTGATGTTCACGATTATTTTTTTCGCATGACGCAACCCAACGCATCCGGCGCTGCCCCGTCCTTCCACGGGCTCGGCATCGCCCCCAAGCTGCTCGACATCCTCGCGCGCCACAAATACGTGTCGCCGACGCCGATCCAGCACAAATCCATTCCCGTCTCGATCGAAGGGAAAGACATGATCGGCATCGCCCAGACCGGTACCGGCAAGACGCTGGCTTTCGGCGTGCCGATGCTGCAGCGCCTCGCCATCCATAAAGGACGGGGCTTGGCGCTCCTCCCGACCCGGGAACTCGCGCTTCAGGTGGACGAGCAGCTCCACAAGATCGGCAAGGACCTCGGCATCCGCACCGCGGTCCTGATCGGAGGCGCTTCCATGCGCGTCCAGATCGAGGAGCTGCGGCGCAACCCCCACGTCATCGTGGCGACCCCCGGCCGCCTGATCGACCATCTTGAACGCAGGACGGTCGACCTTTCCGACGTGAAGATCCTCGTATTGGATGAAGCCGACCGCATGCTCGACATGGGCTTCCTGCCGCAGATCAACCGCATCCTGCGCGTGGTCCCCAAAGAGCGCCAGACGATGCTCTTCTCGGCCACCATGCCGGAAGACATCGTGGGGATCGCCGCCAACCACATGAGGACGCCGGTCCGCGTCGAGATCGCCCGCGCCGGAACGACCGCCGACACGGTCACGCAGGAGCTGTTCGTGGTGCGCAAGGACCAGAAGCTGCGCCTGCTCGACAAGCTGCTCATGGAAAACAAGGGATCGGTGCTGGTCTTCACCCGCACGAAGTTTTCCGCCAAGAAAGTCGCTCGCGCCATCCGAGGCATGGGCCAGACGGCCGACGAGATCCACTCCAACCGAAGCCTCAACCAGCGCAAGGCGGCGCTTGAAGGCTTCAAGACCGGCAAGCACCGCGTGCTGGTGGCCACCGACATCGCCGCGCGAGGCATCGACGTGACCGGCATCGAGCTGGTCATCAACTTCGACGTGCCGGAGAACCCGGAAGATTACATCCACCGCATCGGCCGCACCGGCCGCGCCGGACGCCTCGGGAAAGCGATCTCATTCGCCCAACCCGATCAGGGCGACGAAGTGCGCCAGATCGAGCGCCTGACGCGCAAGCTCCTGCCCATCAGCAAGCTGCCGGAGCTCCCGCCTGACAGGCCTGCGCACTTCGAGCGGGAGACCCCGGACCTCGGAGACCGCAGCGCCTTTTATAAGGCCCGCGCAGCGCGCCAGCAGGGCCAAGGAGGTCATCATGGCCGTCCTGGCAGCCACGGGCACGCCTCCGGTCAGGGCGGCGGTCGAAACGCAGGCCATGCGCCCTCCCACGCCGAACACGGCACACAAAACAGCCGTCCCTCCGGCGGTTATGGCGGACCTTCCCGCGGAGGAAAGGGCGGCAAGCGCAAGATGCCGCCGAAGAAGTTCTACTACGCCATCTAAGACGAAAATCCCTCCCTTGGCGGGGAGGGATTCTTCTTTTCAGGCTTCTTCCAGGACCAGCCGTTTCTCGAAGGCGCCGCGTTCATCCGCCTTCTTGGCACGCAAGGCTTCGACTTCAAGAGGATCGAGACCGAGCCGCAGGCAGAGCGCCTTGATGACTTCGAGGATGTCGGCAAGTTCCTCGGCATTGCGATCGCGGTCGAACTCGTCGACTTCCTCGCGCAATTTCGCGACCAGGCGCGCGAGATACTCTTCGTCGTCACCGCATGCATGGAAACGGGCGTGTCCGCCGCGCGCCGCGATGATCTCCGGAATCTTGTCGCGGACCAACTTGTCGTATCTTGTCATGCGACGGTCCCTCCGAATTCCTTGACCAGATCGGCGAAACCTTCCGGCAAGTTGGCCGAGGCCTCGACATGGATCTGCGGAGACGGCTCGACGAGACCGTCGGTACGTTGGGCGACGAGTACCGCCCTCACCTTGAGAGCAGACCCCAAGACCTCGGAAAGCGCCGCTTCCAGCGTTTCGCGATGCCGATGCTCGTTCAGGCGGTCCCGGTACATCGCGTATTGGAAACCGATCGTCAGCGTTCCCGAAACGCAGTCCAGCACTTCGGCGACGCCGAGCATGTACGGCAAGCCGTGATTGAGGCGGCCGGCGGCGTTCAAGACCTCCGTCCAGCGACCTTTCACGGCCTCTAGCGTGGCATCGGACGCTTCTGCTTTCGGGGAATCGGCGCGCCCAGGCGCCGCTGACTCGACCGCCGGAGGGGAATCCTTGCCTGGAAACGAAGAGGGTCTGGCGGGAGGCTGGGACGGTGGCTCCGGAGGTCGTGAGGATGGGGTGCGGCGCTCAGGCGTTTCGGACCGATTTCCGCCGCACCACTCGACGATCAGCAGCTCGAAGGCGAGTTCCGGGGGGTCCATCCGCCGCATCTCCGCCCCCGCGCGGATGACCCGCTCAAGCAACGCCGCCGTCTCGGCCGGGCTCCCTCCCGCTTCCTCCCCTTTCAGCTTGCGTAGCATCTCGGCGCGGCATCGTTCGGAAAGCTCGGCCACGACGCGCTGCGGGTCCGACCCGGCCGTCATCAAACGCTCCCAAACGGCCAGCGCATCGCGCCCGTCGCGGCCCGACAAGGCGGCGAACAAGCCATCGACGGCCTCGGCCGAAATCATCGGCAGGACCAACGCGGCCGCTTCGGCCGATAGGCGTTTTTTGCCGAGCGCGAAGAGCTGCCCGAGAAGGCTTTCGGCGTCGCGCAAGCACCCCTCGCTCATGCGGGCGACGGTCTCCATGACGTCGGGATCGACCGTGACGTCTTCGTCCGCGGCCAGCCTGTTGAGGCGTTCGATCAATGCCGCCGCCGGGATCTTCCGGAAGTCATAGCGTTGGCAGCGGGAGACGATCGTCGCCGGAAGCTTGTGCGGTTCGGTGGTGGCAAGGATGAACACGACCTTGCTCGGCGGCTCTTCGAGCGTCTTCAACAGCGCGTTGAAAGCCGAGGTCGAAAGCATGTGGACTTCATCGATGATGAAGACCTTGTACGCCAGCTTGGACGGGGCGAACCTGGCGCTCTCGATCACCTGCTCCCTGACGTTTTCCACGCCGGTATGCGAAGCGGCATCGATCTCGATGACGTCGAGCGCGCGGTTCTCGGCGATTTCGAGGCAAGCGCCGCAGGCGCCGCAAGGGTCGCCGTCCGGCGTCCGTGCCCCGCAGTTGATCGCCTTGGCGAAAATCCGCGCGATCGTGGTCTTGCCGACGCCGCGCGGTCCGGAAAAAAGATAGCTATGCGCGATCCGACCGGTCGCCGCCTCATGCGCCAACGCCGCCTTGACATGCTCCTGCCCTGCGACTTCCGCGAAGGTCTTGGGCCTGTACTTCCGATACAACACCGTCATGAAGGCATCGTTAGATGCTAAAAACTCGCCGTCGACGCCTTGCGGATGACGTTTTCGACCGCCGCCCAATGGCTCGGCGCATTCTTCGGGACCAGGATGACGGCCTCATCGCCCGCTCCTGCCTTGTAATAGGTGATGGAAGCCTTCAGGACCTTCCAGGAGCGCCCGCCGGCAACGACCAGATACTGTCCGGATTCCTGATCGTAGGCCAAGGTCCCGATCAGCCGCTGGCGCTCGATCGGCCCGATCTGCTTGTAGATGAAGTTACCGCGTTGACCGATCGTCAGCTTGAGCATGTCACCCTCGACCAGCTTGGACTTCGAGGCGTAATTCGGCGGGATGGCGTAAGCCTTTCCGTCGTCGCCGATCATCCCCTGTCCATCGAAGACCCCTTCGACCTGGCGTTCGTCCGAATCGGAAAGCGGCATGAGCGCGATTTCCCCTACGGAACCTGCATGATCCGGGCGAGCGTTCGCGTGGGAAAAATCCGTTTCGAACGGTTTCGAGAGCTGCACGGAGGGCGTGCCGAGCAGGCCGAGAGCCGCATCGATCGAACCGCGCACGTTCCTGAGGATAGCGCGGACGGTCGCAGCCTTCGCCGGAGTCAGGCCTTCGGCCGAGGCCAAGGCGGCATCCAGCACGTCGAAACCGTCCTTTCCCGCGGCCTTTTCCGCCTCTCTCACGTGCGTCGCGACGGTCGGCGAAATGGGGTGGGCGTCGGTATCGATCGCTTCTGTCTGCCATTCCATAAGTCTTTTTTTGTTTGAGTATCAGGTCTTGTATAACATGACGGCCTTCGTGCGGCAATCGGCGCGGAGTGTGGATAATCCCTCCTTAGATGAGGCGCAGCCGCTCCTGGATCTCGGCTTCCACGATCTCGCGATCGCGCCCGTATTTGAGGCGCGAAAGCTGCTTGATGGCCGCTGTGAGTCGCGAATCGCCTTTGGGCGGGGCGCTCATGGCCATGTTGAACGGCCTGCTGGCGGTGTTGTCGATCAGCAGCTTGGCGTTGGCGGTGTAGGCTTCGACGTTGACGAGATCGAAAGGGGTGAAGACGGGTGCGAACTCCTTGCCGAGGAAATCGGCATCCTCCGTGCCGATGCGGAACGCCACCATCGAGCCGACGTTGCCGAAGACGGCGTCGCGGATGGCGGTGTCGCCTTTCTGGGAGATCTGGCCAATGTACTGATGCGCGATCGTCAGGTCCAGCCCGTACTTGCGGGCTTCCGAAAGGATCGTCGAGATCGAATCGGTGATGAAGTTCTGGAACTCGTCGATATACAGGTAGAAATCCTTCCGTTCCTCCGCTGAGATGTCCGTGCGCGAGAGCGCCGCCATCAGGATCTTGCCGACCAGCACCATGCCGATCAGGTAGGCGTTCAGGTCGCCGAGCTTGCCTTTGGACAGGTCGAGCAGCAGGATCTTCTGGCTGTCCATCGCCTCGCGGACGTTGATGGCGCTCTTCTGCTGGCCGATGATCGGCCTGACGATGTCGTTGGTGATGAAAGGCGTCAGTTTCGAGGTGATGTACGGCACCATGTTGGCGAGCGATGCCTCGCCGCCGGCTTTCGAAGCCTCCTTGAGCCAGAAATCCCTGACGACCTGCGTCTTGCATTTCGAAAGCTTGTACGCCCTGAAACGTTCGTCGGAGAGGACGCGCGGGATCTCCATCAGGGTCGAGCCTGAAGACGGATCGTCCATGACCAGGATCATGGCGTTGCGCATGTACTGCTCGAACATCGGGCCGCCCGTCGACTTGAGGTCGTAGAGCTTGTCGAAGATCTTCAGCATCTCGTTGATGACGAAGGTCTTCTGCTCCGGGTAGCGCTCGTCGTACTCCAGCAGGTTCAGGCCCATCGGGCGCTCCGAATCGGCCGGCGAGAAGAAGATGACGTCGTCGGCCCTCTGCTTGGGGACGAAGCTGAGGCAGTCCTGCGCCAAGTCGCCGTGCGGGTCGATCACGCAGACGCCGCGGCCGGCCTCGATGTCCTGCTTGACCATCGCCTTGATGAACTCGGATTTTCCGGAACCGGATTTTCCGATGATGTACATGTGGCGGCGCCGGTCGGCCTGCTTGATGCGTACCGGATGGCTTTGTCCGCGGTACTTCACTGTCCCGAGCAGCAAGCCTTCCTTCGGAAGATTGGACGGCGGCGGCGCCTTGCGCGCCATGAGCCAGCGGATGTTCGGCGTCTCGGTCGAAGAAAGCGGCAGGTGCCAAAGGCTGGCCAGCTCGTCGCCGGTCAGGACCACGCGCCGCGCCTCGTGGAACAGGCGCAGGATGAAATCGTTGACGATCCGGCTCTTGCCCTCGGCCACGCGCCGGAAACCGTTGCCGTACTGCGGGCTGCTGAACTGGTTGAAGGCGCCGGTCAGGTTATTGAGATACAGCTGTGCCCGACCCGGCACCGGAGAGGACGCCACCAAGTTGATGTTCACGTCCAGGCCGTTCTGTCCGACCTTCTCCTCGATCGACTTGATCATCTCCCCTTCAAGGGGCGAAAGACGGTACTCCTTGGCGCGCTCACCCGTCTTCTCGTCGCCATGCCGGTCGGAACCGAGGAAACCGAAAGCGCCCGCTTTCTTACGTGCCTGATCGTACGAACGGCCCTGCTGCATCAAAGAGGCGATCTTCACCCCTTCGCTGCGCCACTCCTTGCGCGCGGAACGCACCAGGATCTGGATGGCGGCGCCGTCGCCGGCATCGACCTTGGCCAGGGCGTTCGTGAGCGCGTTGAGCGGGTCTGTCTCGAGCTTCTTGTAGGTATGCAGCGGGAAGAAGTACTGGCGCTTGAGCACCAGGTGCGCGCTGGCGACCTGACCGTCCGGTTGGAACAGGTCGTAATCGGCCGCTTCCTCGATCTGCGCCAGCGGATACTGGGCGTGCACCTGCTGCTCGATGAATTCCTTCGATTCCTTGGGTACCGCGACGTAAAAGGAGACGAGACCGCCCTGCGCCACGATTTCGAAGCTGATGACGTCGCTCCGGCCCGTCAACCAGGCCTTGAAACCGCGTTCGGCATGCAGCCCACCGATGCTCTTGAAGACGCCCTCGGCCAGCGCGATGACGGCCTGGATCTCCTGCAGCGATTTCTCATGCGTACCGCCGTCCTTCTCCCCCGACTCCTTCGGCACGGTGACGAGCAGGACCACGTTGTCGAAACTGCGCGCGACTTTCGCCCGCGCCGTAAGCGCCTTGCGTGCGATGCGTACCGCGATCAAAAGAAATACGAAACCGACTGCGAACGAAACCACGGGAATCAGATAGGCCTGGAAGCTGGCGAAATCGAGCGAAATCATGGGAGAATGTTTCTCTTGGATTCTTCGCGGGCCAGGGCGATGATCTTATCGGTCTTGATCTTGGCTTCCTGGATCAGGAAGAACGCGTTGATGCCGGGAATGATCCTGAGCCAGCGCGTGATGATGGCAAGCACCGAACCTGCCTTGACCTTGGCCTTCCTGACCATCTCAAAAATCGTCGCCGCCGCCCGGTCGCCCTCCTTGCTGAACTTCTGCCGAAGCCGCGGCGGCATCTTGCGGTAGCTCTCGTCCAGACCCTCCTCCAGGACATGTTCGACCTGCCTGAGGACCGGATCCTTTCCGGGCGCCGTGGCGGAAGCAGGCGCAGAGACGGGGGCGAGGGCCGCAGCCGGCGCCTTCGGTCGCTCGACAGGGGCCGCCGGAGCCTCAAAAGAACCTCCGGCACCAGGCGATTCGACGGAGCTTTCTGGAATCTGCGGTGTTTTTTCGAATCCTGCGGGTTCTGGCGCTTCAGGCATGGGGACGCATCAGCCTCCAGTATACCACGGCATGCGGCATCTTGACGTATCGCCTGTGTACGCTACACTTGCCTCGATGCGATCGACGCATCTTCCCGAGAGGATCAGAATATGTCCAAAGGTACCGGCGGTAAAGGAATCCGACCTTTGCAGCAGCAACCTGCCGTCCACCATCGCCCTCCTGCGCATGGGCAGGCGCAGCGCGCGACCGGACACCCCGCCCTCGCGCACGGGAGGGCACCGGACCTCCCGGCGCTCAGCGTGAAGACCTTCTCAGGCGTGACCGTCCGGATCCCGAACCTTCCGAACGACGAGCGCGGCGTGGACGCGATCATGCTCTTGATCGAGCACCACCCCTACAACTGCGTCTTCGTCGAGGGTGCCCGGGATGGATACCTCCCGCTTGCGGAGATCGCGTGGGTGCTGCCCGCGCACGCCGAGCCGATCAAGGCGCAGGACCCTCCTACGTCCAACACGAGATCAAGCCCCTTCGACCTGATCGAGGTCAGGACATCCAAGGAGGGCACTGAGGTCGTCTGCCTCATGAACATCCCGCGCGGACCCATAGGAGAGACGCTCCTCGCCCACATCTTCGAGAAGTTCGGCAAGCAGACCGACGTCAACGTCAGCTTCATGCTTCTCACCGAAGATCAGAGCAACCTCCCCATCCGCGAGCTCGCCAAATACAAGCCCAGATGAACTCCCCTCTCTTCCATGTCGAGAGGGTCTTTTTTACGCTTTTTTCAGTCGTTGTCCCTGAGGAGTATCTTCGACGATCCAGCCCTTCGAGGCGATTTCGTCGCGCAATTTGTCCGAATCGGACCAGCGTTTCTGGAGGCGGGCGTTGTAGCGATCGGCGGCGAGCTGCTTGACCTCTTCCGGCGCGGATTCGGCCTTCGCCATGAGGTCGATGCCGAAGACGCCATCCAGCGCCTCTTCAAGGAACTTCGAACTGGCTTCCGCCACCTGAAGATCCACGGCATCCCTGCCCTTGTTGAGTTTCGTCACCAACTTATGGATCACGGCGAACGCCTCCGAAACGTTAAGGTCGTCGTCGAGCGCGGCATCAAACGACTTCCTCGCTTCCTGGATTCTCTCAAGCATCTTGCCGCTCTCCACGGTGGTCTTATGCCGTTGCATCTTGAGGATCCCGTATGCCTCCCGGAAATAGGCGAGGTTCTTCTCTACCGCTTCCAAGCCTTCCAACGTGAAGTTCAGCTGCGTCCGATAATGCGAAGAGACCAGCAGCCAGCGGATGACGGAAGCGGAGAAACCCTTCTTGAGCAGGTCTTCCAAGGTATAGAAATTGCCTTTCGATTTCGACATCTTCTGCCCGTCGACGAACAGGTAGGTGACGTGCAGCCAGTGCCGGGCGAACGGGACGCCGCTCGCGCCTTCCGACTGCGCGATCTCGCATTCATGATGCGGGAACCGGAGATCTTCGCCGCCGCAGTGGAGGTCGATGGTCTCTCCGAGGTAGCGCTGCGCCATGGCGGAGCATTCGATGTGCCAGCCCGGATACCCCTGGATCCCGCGAGGACCCTTCCATTGCATGACATGGTTCGGATTGTTGATCCACAAGGCGAAATCCGCCGGGTGCCGCTTGTCTTCCTTCACGTCGACGCGGGCTCCCGCGACCAGGTTTTCGACCGTGTTGCCGGACAGTTTCCCGTAGCCTGGAAACGAGGCGACGGAATAATAGATGTCCCCTTTCGGAGTGACGTAAGCGCGATCTTCCGAAAGCAGCTTTTCGATGAGCGCGATCATCTGCGGGATGTTGGCGGTCGCGCGCGGGAACGTCGTCCCGTCTTTCTTGAAGCGCAGCCTTTCGAGATCATCGAAGAAGGCCTTCTCATAGAAATCGGCGATCTCTTCCGGGGTCTTCCCCTCTTTGGCCGCGGCCGCCTCCATCTTGTCGTCGCCCACGTCGGCATCGTTCAGCATGTGCCCGACGTCCGTGATATTCATCACGAGCCGCACTTCCCTGCCCTTGTATTCCAAGTAGCGCCGCAGGATGTCGACGGTCAGGAAGGTCCGCAGGTTGCCGATGTGGGCGTAGTGATAGACGGTCGGTCCGCACGAATAGACCGTCACCGGACCTTCCGGCGAGGGCGGAAACGGCTTGATTTCCCGGCTCAGCGAATCGTAGAGGTGCAGCATATGTGGTACGATAGCGTCAGCATTGTTCCATAAACCGCGTCTTTATGCCAACGATCCCGCAAATGCCGTCACGACCCGCCTCTCCCGGCGCGGCAGGAAGATTGAGGATTCCGGTCATCGGCCTCGTCGCGCTCGCGATCGGTTTCATAGGCGGATACGGGACCGGCCGCGCTTCCGTCCCGATCGCCAAGAGCTATCAGGAAGGGTATGACGCCGCCAGGAAGAAGGTCGAGGCTCTGCACGTCTTCCCATCCGCCCCGAAAGAAAGTACCGGCCTGACGGGCAAGGTCACATCCATCAGTGACTCCTCCCTGGAAATCGATGCCGATCTGGCGGGACCTAACCCTTTCGAAAACATGCCCGGACCGATCAAGAGGACCGTCCGCATCAGTGCACGGACGAAAACGTATCGTATCAGCCTGAAGTCGGAGGAGACCCTGCGAAAGGAGCGCCAGGCTGCCGCGACGGCGACGAATACGGGTCCGCTCGGCTTTAGCCCCGCCGACCCTTACATGAAGACCGAGATACCGGCGTCGGAGATTTCCGTAGGCGACATCGTCCGGGTCGGGTCCGATCGCGATATCTTGCAAGCCGCGGCTTTTGACGCGACGGAAATCGACATCACTGCTCGATAAAAAAACGCGGCAGTCACAGCTGCCGCAAGCCCTACTCAGAGGTCGTGGTCCCGGTCGGAGGACCGGGCGCGTAGTCCAGGACTGACGGACCGTGGTCCATGTAGGCCCGGTGATCGAGGTCGGTCATGTACCAGACCTCGGAAAGGATCGGGCTCATGAGAGCGGCCTCCCCACTCCCGGGCACATGCTTGATGCCGAGCTGGTGGCCAAACTCGTGCGCCAGTACCCGGAGGTACGTGCCGGCATCCAGCCCGACCGTCTCGCGCATGCATCCGGCCTCGACCCTGATGACCCCGAAGGTCGAGGTAGCGAGGCCAAGCATGTCGTCCCCGATCTCCCGGCAAGGAGCGTCGTTCACGCGCACGAGGACATGCGCCTCGTTCACGGCGGCGACGGCCGTGCACGTGACCCCCTCGGGGGCCCAGACGGCGCAGGCTGACCGGACGGTTTCCGCATCGAGCCCGGTCGACGGCTCAAGATAGAACTTCAGCTCCTTTCCATCGACCGGCTCCGAAGCTACGTAGGGCTTCGGCAGCTCGGCCGCCGCGCAACCCGCAAGCCACGCGACCATCAAAATCATCAATGAACGCATGGACTGCGAACGCATGGACTGCTCCTTGTTGAAAGATGCGTTGATGATAGCACGAATCGCGACTTTTGTCAATGTTTTAGAACAAAAAATGCCCGTGGCATGGGCATTTTTCGTTCAAATCAGCGCTTCATGGCATCGATCTGCGCCTTGAGATCCTTAACCTCCTCCTCAAGCGTCTGAATACGCTGGTCCTGGTCCGCATCCTTCTGGACGAGGCGAGCTTCCAGTCCGTCGACCCGCAAGTCCAGCTGCTTGATGGCATTGATGTTGATGTAAGCGAAGGCGCTGGGATCCACGACGTACAGATCCGTCTTTTGGGCGTCCGTCGGCCTCAGCTTCCTCTTTTCCGAAGCGACCATATAAGGCGCGACCTTCTTCAGGTCTTGCGCGATCACGCCGATGCCGTGGTACCCCTCCGGCATCTCTCCCAAGCCGTTATAGGTATAATTGACCGGATCGATCTTCCGCACGAGATCCAGGCCGTCCGTGAACGGCGCGATGTCCTTTTTCACGCGACGATCCGACGTGCCGGACCAACTGCCGCCGCCCGGCTTCGCGGCTCCCCCGCGCGCGATGTAGACGCCCCAGACCGGCGAGCCGCAGCTGATGCAGGATGCAGTGGCGTACACGGCATACGCGTTTCCGCTGTTCGTATCCGCTTGTGCCCAGACTCCGTACTCGTCTCCCGCGCCGACAGCGGAGGTCTGCGCGATGCCAGCCAGCGCATAGCCGCCCGCCGCCCCTTCAAAGAATCTTCCCGCTCCGGAACCGGCCGCATTCCCCCAATCCTCGACATAAAGCCTTGAAGGTTGCGCGGTCGTTCCGAGACTGACGAGCCCGCTCGCCCCAAGATATAGGGCGTTGGCGTTCCCGGCCGGATGGAAACCGATCGGTCCGGAAGAAGTATAGAGGTTCAGGGACCCAGGACCGGCCCAACCGGCAAAGCTGCTGCCTGTATCGAAAATCTGCGCATTATTGATGTTCGATGAAAGCACGAGATCCGTGTACTGGCTCTGAGGCGCGCCGCCGAAATTGACCGCCATGCCGGTGGACGGATCCTGGACGTCAAAGGTGCTTCGCGGCGCCGTCGTACCGACACCGACCGCGCCATGACCGACCCTGACCACGTTCGTCCAGTTATGCGCGGCGTCGTTCGAATAGTAACCGAAGTCGGCCACCGGATTGCCGCCTCCGTTGTCTCCGGCGAACCTCAGGCCGGCCGTCGCCGCATCCATGCCTATGCCGGTCCAGTTGTTCCCGCTGACGTATGTCCCGATGATGAGCTTGGCGTTCGCGGAACCTGTCCCGAAATCAAGCTTGGCCGTCGGAGTCGACGTACCGATCCCGACCTTGCCGGCCGCGGCATCCGCGAACAAGGTTCCCGATCCGACGTTCAAGTTGCCATAGACCGTCAACAGGTCGGATGCTCCTGGCACGCCGCCGACTCCGACGCGCGTTCCGTTATCCTGGATCGATGAATCGCCGAGCGTGCTCCCGGTGGGCGTGAAACGGGCAAGGCGTCCCGCCGTCCCGCTTCCGCTGATCGTCGGAGGGCAATTGACCCCGTTGGCGAGACAGACGCTCTGGCCGCCGGAAGTGATCGTGCCGGCAGCGATGACGTTGCCGACGCTGTCGACCCGGAACTGGTCGGAGCTGTTCTTCTGGAGGAGCAGAAGGTTGCCGGTCGAGCCAGCCGCGACGTTGCCGTACAGGAGGTTCTGTCCGGCGGCGACCGTCAGGGCCGAACCGCCGAACAGGGACATGTTCGTGTACTGGTTGAGGCCGGCGAAAACGAGCCCATTGCCGTAGGTGCCGGACAGGCGCGGACCCTGAAGCGTACCGGTCGTGATGTTGCTCGCGTTCAAAGCCGTCAGTCCCGCGCCGTTGCCGGTGAAGCTGTTGGAGGCGTTCGAGAAGGTGTCGGCACCGGTGAACGTCTGCGTAGCATTCGTGAAGGCCACAGCCGCCGGCAGTTGCGCCGCTGGCAGGGTGCCGACCGTGATGTTGGAAGCGCTGATGCCGGTCAGTCCCGCGCCGTTGCCGGTGAAGCTGTTGGAGGCGTTCGAGAAGACATTGGCTCCGCTGAAGGTCTGGGTACCGTTCAAAAATGCGACGTTAGGCGAAAGCCTCGCATCCGGAAGCATGCCGGTCGTGACGTTCGCCGCGCCGAGGTTCGTGAGACCGCTGCCGTCGCCAGAAAAGCTGGCGGCGGAAAACGATCCGGCGACCGAGAAGGTCCCGGGTACCGTGACGGCGCCGGTGGCGTCGATCTGCAGGCGGCTCACGCCGTTGGTCGCAAAGTTCAGCGTATCGATTCCACTTCGGTAGATGCCGAGGTTGGCGTCACCGGTGAAGGTGATGGCCGGCGCGGCTGGCGTCCCTGATGGGAGCAGGACTTGGCCGGCAGCGACGGTCGTCCCGGCCGCCGACCACGTCATGCGCTGTGCGCCAGCGGTCGTGACACCGACCTGGCCGACCGCCGGAGAATACAGGCCCGTACTGGCGTCACCCGAAAAGGCGTAGGTCGGCGTCCCGACGGCACCAAGCGGCGCAAGGACGCTACCGGACGGGCTCAAGTTGCCGGAAAAATCCAACCGAAGACGATCGCTTCCGCCTTTCTGAAGCAACATGAGGCTTCCGGCAGACGACGTCGCGCCGATGTTGCCGTAAATCAGGTTCTGTCCGGCGGCGTTCAAGACCGGGCCGGAGGCTCCGACCTGGAGTGTCGCGCCAAGCTTGGCGTCGCCCGTGATGTTGATGCCGGCGCTCTGCGTCGTGCCCGTGAGCGGGATATTTTGGATGACAGCCGGACTGCAGTTCGGCGGCGTGCAGGTCGGCGAGACGAACTGGGCCTGCGCGGCGCTCAAGCCGAAAACAAGCGAAGCCAGGGCCGCCAGCGCGATGGCGGTCCTCCGGACGGCGTGAATCCTGCGCATAGGGCTTTTTTGCATGAATGGAGGGCGTACCTTCGCAGTATACCCTCCTTTTCACGCTTTCGCCCGTGGGGATAACTAGGATCGGGCCTCTTTCCCCAATTCCTCAAGCAATTGCCTGGCTTTCTTGGAAAGATGCATCGGGGTCAGCACGGTCACGCGCACGAAGTGATCGCCGCGGCCGGAAGCCTGCAGACGATGAACACCGCGTCCTTTGAGACGGATCTCTTCGCCGGATTGGATGCCGGGAGGGATCTTGACGGTCAAGACGCCATCAAGCGTTTCGACTTCCTTTTCCGTGCCGAGCGCGGCTTCGGGAAAGCTGATCTTCATGGGGCTGTAGACGTCGAAGCCATCCCGTTCAAAACGCGCATCCGATTGGAGCCGGATATGCAGATAGAGATCGCCCGATGCGCCGCCGTGGCCCGCGGCTTCGCCCTGGCCTTGCATCCGGATCGTCTCGCCATGGTCGATGCCGGCGGGGATCCGCACCCGGACGGAGCTCTTCTCGCGCCTCACGCCCGCGCCGCCGCAGTCCTTGCACTCCTTCTCCGGTACGTTACCGGTGCCGCGGCACTGCGTGCAGGCGACGACCGCCTCGAAAGAGCCGAGGATGGTGCGCTGCATCTGGCGGACGCGGCCTTGCCCGCCGCAAGCCTTGCAAGGATGCATCTTGGACCCGGGCGGGATGCCGGTACCGGAACAGGCCGCGCACTGGACCGGCTTGTAGAGTTCGATGTCCTTTTCGACGCCGAAGGCCGCCTCGGCGAACGAGACGGTCAGGTTCACCTCGATGTCGCCGCCGCGCGCTTGCCGCCCGCCGCGCCTGCCGCCCGCGCCGAACATGTCGCCGAACATCTCGGAAAGGTCGCCCATGTCGAAGTTGGCTCCGCCCTGGAAGCCGCCGAAACCGCCGAAGCCTCCCCCGCCGCCTTGATCGAAGGTCTGGCCGAACTGGTCGTACTGTGCCTTCTTCTTGGCGTCGCCGAGCACCTGGTACGCTTCGTTGATCTCCTTGAACTTCGCCTCGTCGCCGCCGGCCTTGTCGGGGTGATGCTTGTGCGCCAAGACACGGAACGCCTTCTTGATCTCCTCTTCGGAGGCGCTGCGTTCGACGCCCAATATCTTGTAGTAATCTTTGGCCATTGGCTTGACAGTCAGGAGAAATCGCGGTTAGGGTGGGGTACGGTCCATTCTACCTACAGGAGGCCGGTCATGCACCTTTGCCCAGCATGCCAGGATGTGAGCACATGGACTGCAGGGCCGGACGTTCCGGTCCCGGTGGTCAACGGATACGATATGAGGAACGGAGTGGAACGAAGCCGCGCGGCACGTCCAGTCTGTCCGAATTGTCGGACACGATACCTGATGGACTCGCGTCTCAAGATCTGTGAACCCTGCGCCCGTACGGAGCAGTCCTGCCAACACTGCATGTCCTCGACCAGGACGGAAACGGAGATCGCGACCATGCAAGAAATCAAGGAGTCGTTTGAACGGGCTGCAAACCTCTTCACGGTGCTCTTCAAGACCTACGGGTACACCGACGCCCGCAGACTCATCGGTGAGCTGAAGGACAGCGAGTACGATGGCATCCTTCAGGAAGTCCTGCGGCTCACGATGTCGGACCTGGACGCCTGCATCCAACCTTCCGAACGCTTGCGCGAGATTTTCGGATCGCACATGCCCGGACAAAGCGGCCGCATCATCCGCTGCACGGACTGCCGACCGCCTACTCGTGCCGAGCCGGTCCTAGCCCGAGCGCTGATCTGCGCGCACTGGACGGCCGGCGCAACGACGCTCTTCTGCCACTTCTGCGCCGCCCAAGCAGGCGTCTGCGTCTCCTGCGGCGTCCCTACGACCTAGGGACGCCTTTTTTCATTCCTTCTTGTCGACCACTTCGCCTTCGATTGGCTCGTCCTTCTTGCCGTCGGACTTCGCTTCTCCCCCGCCGGCGGCCTGTTCGTTCTTGTACATCTCGCCGCCGATCTTCTGCGCCAGCTCGGTGAGCTCGTCGGCCGCCTTCTTGATGTCGGCGGCGACGCCGGAGTCCTTCACCTTACGGAGCGCTTCGAGCTTCGCCTCCAGCGCGGTCTTGTCTTCCGGCTTCATCTTGTCGCCCATCTCCTTCACCATCTTTTCCGTGGTGTAGAGCATCGTCTCGGCGTTGTTCTTGAGGTCGATCGCCTCGCGCTTGGCTTTGTCTTCGGCGGCGTGCGCTTCGGCGTCCTTCCTCATGCGTTCGACTTCGTCCTTGGAGAGGCCAGTCGAGGCGGTGATGGTGATCTTCTGTTCCTTGCCGGAGGCCTTGTCCTTGGCCTTCACGTTCAGGATACCGTTGGCGTCGATGTCGAAAGTGACTTCCACCTGCGGCACGCCGCGCGGGGCCGGCGGGATGCCGTCGAGCATGAAGCGTCCGAGCGATTTGTTGTCGGAGGCCAGCTCGCGCTCGCCCTGGAGCACGTGAATCTCGACGCCCGGCTGGTTGTCGTCGGCGGTCGAGAAGACCTGGGTCTTAGAAGTCGGGATGGTGGTGTTGCGCTCGATCAGCTTGGTGGAAACGCCGCCCAAGGTCTCGAGGCCGAGGGAGAGCGGCGTGACGTCGAGGAGCAGCACGTCCTTGACGTCGCCCTGGAAGACGCCGCCCTGGACCGCCGCGCCGATCGCCACGACCTCGTCCGGGTTGACGCTGACGTTCGGCTTCTTGCCGAAGAACTTCTCGACCGTGGCGAGCACGAGCGGCATGCGGGTCATGCCGCCGACCATCACGACCTCGTTGATGTCGGAGGGCGAGAGCTTGGCGTCGGCGAGCGCTTTCTTGGTGGGTTCGAGCGTCTTCTCGACGAGCGCGCCGACCAGCTCTTCCAGCTTGGAGCGCGAAAGCGAGATGACCAGGTGCTTGGGTCCGGTGGCCGGGTCCGACGCGATGAACGGCTGGTTGATTTCGGTCGTGGCGGCCGTCGAGAGCTCGATCTTGGCCTTCTCGGCCGCTTCCTTGATGCGCTGGAGCGCCAGCGGATCCTTGGAGAGGTCCATGCCTTCGTTCTTCTTGAACTCGTCGACGATCCAGTTGATGAGGATCTGATCGAAGTCGTCGCCGCCCAGGTGCGTGTCGCCGTTCGTGGCCTTCACCTCCACGGTGTCGGCCGAGACTTCCAGCACCGAGACGTCGAAGGTGCCGCCGCCCAGGTCATAGACGACGATCTTCTCGTCCTTCTTCTTGTCGAAACCGTAGGCGAGCGCGGCGGCCGTCGGCTCGTTGATGATGCGGCGCACCTTGAGGCCTGCGATCTCACCGGCGTCCTTGGTGGCCTGGCGCTGGGCGTCGTCGAAGTAGGCCGGCACGGTGAT